>VOFF01000004.1_pt1:1457500-1882388 | contig 1882388 bp, 1854 predicted proteins | sample 5384061 | NCBI WGS metagenome assembly VOFF01 (sample SAMN12384725, study PRJNA508395) | human gut metagenome | isolation source: healthy gut E | host: Homo sapiens
TTCTTAACCGATTTATTTCAATAGCTTTGTGGCAGGAAATACATGGGATCCACTGCTTCTCCATGAATACGGACCTCATAGTGGCAGTGAGGACCGGTACTGTTTCCCGTGCTCCCCATAAGAGCAATCATACTTCCCTGATCCACATGCTGTCCTTCATAAACCAAAACAGCGGAATTATGCCCATACCGCGTAACAATACCATCGGCATGTCTTACTTCCACAAGGTATCCGTAGCCGCCAACCCAGCCTGCCTTTGTGACAGTCCCCGCAGCAGTCGCGGAAATAGGTGTGCCATAATCGCCGGCAATATCTACTCCTTCATGGAAGGTAGATCCGATACCGCCAGGGCTGGTTCTGTATCCGTAGTAGCTGGAAATAGGACCCGTAACTGGCCATATGTTCGGCGTTTCCGCCGTGGGATTCAAAACAGAGCTGACAGTTCCATAGGCTTGGTTCATAAATTCAGAACGGAGCGCGACGACAAGACGTATCTGCTTATCTAAACGTTCATCAAGGCGGCGCATTTCTTTCAAAAGTTCCCCCGGCGTTTCCGAAACAGCAATTTTCTCATCATCTTTTTTCTTATTGCCCGTCGTTTTTGCTATGTCAGGAACAGTGGAAGCGCCGCCAATACCGCCAGTCCCTGTATTTTCAGGCACGGTTCCGCCATTCGTACGAACAAGCTCCTGCAGTTGTCCGCTGATTTTTTCTACGGTTTTGGCTTTATTTTCAAGGGCCTGCATTTTCTCATCCGCCATTTTAAGCTGGCTCCGGTAAAGCTCATTTTCCGCATGGAGAGCGGTCGTACTGTATGCAGCCCATCCCGCCAAGCCGGCAGAAAGAATGAGAAGTACCGCTGCCGCACCACCAAAAATTTTCAGTTTTTTAAATTCTTCAGATGAAAATATGACTTTCACTTCACCTGTTTCTTCGTTTTTTTCTTTAATCATCCACTCACCTGCCAATCTATTTCAAGGGAATATTCCTGTTTCTTTGCATCATTTCTTTTCAATCCGGTCAATACGCTTAGCAGACGGATTTTCACCGTTTCTCTCTTCACCGGCACGAACTGCATCTTCTACCCTTCTAGCCACATCAGGCATAAGAGTATTCAGTGCCATACTGATACTTTCCGCTTCTTCTGAAGAAAGCGCTTCCCTGCATTCGCCGCCGGTCACAGCTTTTGCATAAATGCGGGACGCATCATGACCAGCCAGAGAAGAAAGGACGACGCCATTATTTTTGCCGTCCAGAAGGGTAAGAGAAAAGGAAAGTTTATCTCCTGTTTCATCAAAAGCATCATATCGCACCAAACCGATTTTCTGGAAAGATTTCAGCTGCATCGTAGCCAGAAGCTCCTGCTGATGAAGCATGCCCTGGGAAGATTCCACCATATCCCGGAGTTCCCGTACTTCTGTGGATAACTTCATTTCGATAGATCCGCCGTCTTCGCCCATCATAAAATATTTATATTTCCTGTACAAACGGTTTACCTTGGCCCGGAGCCAGAAAAACTGGAGAATAAGAAATACCAGTAAAACCGCAAGAATCGTGCCGATTACGGAGAGTATGAGCTGATAATTGATATTGAATTCTAAAATATCCATGGATTCATTTATTCTCCCTGTTTGAGAAGTTTTGTAATACGTTCAAATTCTTTGTCACTTTTAAAAGAAATGGAAATGGTGCCTCTGTGACTGTTTTTCCCTTTTCCCACCTTAATTTTTACACGGGATCCTACGGCATTCACCAAATCTTCTTCCAGCGCGCGGAGATACGCATCCGCTTTATCCGCAGGCTTCTGCTTTTGTCCGTCTTTTTCACGGCGGAGGATTTCCTCGATACGCCGTGCGGAAAGATCTTCTTCCACAATTCGGCGCGCAAGCGCGATCTGCTCGGCAGGTGTTTCCAATCCTAAAAGGGGACGAGCCTGTCCCGCCGTCAATTTCCGCTCCAAAAGAAGGCTTTTTACCTCTTCAGAAAGGTCCAGAAGCCGCATCATATTCGTCACATAGGAACGGCTCTTACCGATAAGGTTTGCCATCTTTTCCTGTGTAAAATGATATTCACTAATCATCCGCTGATAGGCAAGTCCTTCTTCAAGAGGATTCAGATCTTCACGCTGCAGATTTTCAATGAGGGCGATTTCCGCCGTTTCCTGATCGCTGTAATCTCGGACAAGAGCAGGTATTTCCACAAGCCCCGCCAGCTGGGCCGCTCTTAAACGGCGCTCGCCGGCAATAAGTTCATATCCGCTGTCTTTTTTTCTTACAATAACCGGCTGGACGACGCCGTGTTCTTTGATGGATTCCGCCAGAGCATTTAAAGATTCCGGCTCAAATTCACGCCGCGGCTGCCATTCATTGGGAACAACAAGGGAAATGGAAATACTTTCGGTATTCTTTTCTTCCATCACTTCTCTTCCGAGCAGCTCTCCCAATCCTTTTCCCAGTCTTTTGGTCTTAGACACGTTTAACCACCTCACGGCACAACTTTTTATATGCTTCCGCCCCCTTGGATTTCGGCGCGTATGTAAGTATGGGTTCACCGAAACTCGGCGCTTCCGATAATTTCACTGATCGGGGAATCACCGTGCGGAAAACTTTATTTCCAAAATATTTTTTCACTTCATCAGCTACCTGAAGGGATAAATTCGTCCTGCCGTCAAACATCGTCAGCAATATCCCCAGTATGGACAAGCCCGGATTCAGCTTACGTGTCACGACCTGTACTGTCTTCACCAGCTGGGAAAGTCCTTCAAGCGCATAAAATTCCGCCTGAATAGGGATAAGTATTTCCTGCGATGCTACAAGAGCGTTCAGCGTCATAAGACCTAAAGAAGGAGGACAGTCAATCAAAATGAAATCATATTTATCGCGTACCTGATCCAGTTTTCTTTTCATAAGAAATTCCCGTTTTTCCATGGAAACCATTTCAATTTCAGCCCCTGCCAAATCAATGGAAGCGGGGAGAATGGATAATTTCTTTATGTCTGTCTTGACGACGGCTTCTTCGATGAAGACATCATCCAAAAGCACATCATACAGCGTTTCCTCGAACTCCACATCTTTGCTGAGTCCGCTGGTGGCGTTTCCTTGGGAATCCGCGTCCACAAGCATCGTCTTATATCCTTTGTCCGCCAGGAACGCAGCCAGATTTACCGCTGTTGTGGTTTTTCCCACGCCGCCCTTTTGGTTAATGATACTGATGATCTTCCCCATAGCTTACATCCTTTCACAGATAGTCCATATTATTATACCATAAGGAGACGATTTATTTTATCCCCTTATGTTTCACGTGAAACATATAAAGTGTTTTTCCAATCTTATTCCGTATTCTGTTATAATCTATCTATACTTTTGAAATAGGATTACAAAAATACTTACGAAAGGGCCGATTCTTATGTCTCTGACCTTTTTACATATACTGATCATCTCCGCCACGGTCTTTGCCGTCATTGGAAGTGGATTTTATGTTTCCCGTTCCGTAAGATCCTCTGCAGGATACAGTGTGGCAGGACGAAGCGCCGGGGCCTCTCTTGTCGCCGGAAGCATCGCGGGAACGGTCGTCGGGGGAGGCGCTACGGTAGGTACGGCGCAGCTGGCTTACTCTTTTGGCCTTTCCGCATGGTGGTTTACCCTGGGAAGCGGTATCGCTTTTATCCTTATGGGTATTTTCTATGCCAAACGGCTTCGCAATACAGCACTGGAAACAATTCCTCAATATCTGGAACTTTATTACGGAAAGAAGGCCGAGATGCTTTCTTCCATTATTTCTTCCATCGGTATCCTTCTGTCCGCTGTTGCCAGTTCACTGCCGGGCATAGAGATCATTTCCGCCCTTTTCGGGCTGACGCCTTTTCTGTCCGCCCTTCTCCTTATGGCTCTCGTTATCGCCTATACTTTTTTCGGAGGCATGAAAAGCGCCGCCGTCAGCGGTATCCTGAAAATGGTAATTATCTGGATTTCTCTATTCATATCCGGCGCCATTGCTTTTCTGCTGTTACAGGAAAACAATACCCTCTCTTCATTTCCCGCTTCTCATTTTGATCTGATGGGGCAGGGCACAGATTCCGCAATGGCCCATTTATTTTCCGTCATCGTTGGCGTACTCTGCACACAGACTTATATCCAATGCATCTTTTCAGCAGGTACCCCTTTGAAAGCGGCTTCCGGCTGCTTCATTGCAGCACTTATCGTCATCCCCATCGGGCTGCCGTCAGTAGCTGTCGGCATGTACATGCACGCCGCAGAGCCCGGAACCTTACCGATCTTGGTCCTGCCCACTTTTCTGGTCAATCATGTGCCGGTCCTCATCGGCGGCCTTGCCATGAGCGGCATCATTCTTTCCCTACTGGGAAGTATCGGGGGACTATCGCTGGGTATCGGTACTATGATTTCCCATGATATTCTTTCGCCTCTGCTGAAAATTACTGATGACAGAAAGCTTCTCCGCCTGACAAAGCTGACTGTCCTTGCCGTCATGATTCTGGCATCCCTTATCGCCATCATGAACAGGGGGACGGAGATACTTTTCTGGAATTATCTTTCCATGGGACTCCGGGGAGGAGGCATCTTCCTGCCTTTCACGCTTGCTGTTTTCTGGCCGGGTCATCTCAATGCGGATTGGGCAGTGTTCTCTATGGCGGGAAGTACCATTGCCGCTATCACCGCCGCATTGGTAAAGCTTCCTTTTGATCCGCTCTTCATAGGACTTGCCGTAAGCTTCCTTTTCATCCTTCCCGGACTCCGTTTGAAAAAAACTTTCTAAACTCATATTTCACGTGAAACATTTATAAGGAGATAAAATGATCAAAGCTGCTGTTTTTGATATGGACGGTACCATTTTAAATACCATCGGCGACCTTACTGATTCTTTGAACTATGCTCTTGTGGAAACGGGACATAAAGGGGGACATCCGGAAGAAATGGTAAAACTCTGCTTCGGCTGGGCCTTGAACCTTGATATGATTAAAGCCCTCGCTATGGCAAAAGGATTTTCAGCAAAAGATCTGGAACTGGCGGGGAACAAAATTCCGGTGGAAGACATTCCAGCCACTGAAGAAGAAATAAATGAACTCATGCGCGTATTTACTTCTTACTATGGAAGCCATAACCAAATCAAAACGAAACCTTACAGCGGTATACCTGAAGTTATTCGCGCCCTCCGGAAAAAGGGTATCCGCTGTGCCGTAGCGTCTAATAAAGACGATGACCACGTGCAGATCCTTTCAGAAAAACTTTTCCCCGGTCTTTTTGATATTTCCATCGGAAGAAACTCGGAAATGGCCATTAAGCCGGATCCGGAAATGATTTTGTCAATAGCCCGCCGTTTAGGAATAAAAGCAAAAGAAATCGTTTATATCGGTGATTCGGAAGTGGATATCATGACAGGAAAGAAGGGGGGATTCCCCAGCATTTCTGTTGCCTGGGGATTCCGCACCGGAGAATTTCTTAAAAACCACGGAGCGGAACGGATCGCTGATAAGCCGGAAGATATTATAGAGATAATAAAAAAGATCCAAATAACGGACAGCAGGTAATCGGTAAATAGAAAATCGACAAAGCAAAGGAGACATATACAGAGAAATTATGATCTGTTTTTCCTGCTGTACAGAACAAAATTGGCGGTATGGGTATAAAATAAAAAGAGAATAAATCCGATTCACTTATTTCACAGACAGCTTTACGATGAAGAGGCCCTAAAATGGAAGAGAAAACATTATTTGATCAGGATACGGAGCTTTCAGCACCTTTAGCAAGCCGTGTCCGGCCTAAGGATTTTAGTGATTTTATAGGACAGACGCATCTTGTAGGACCGGGAAAATTTCTGAGAGAAATGATTGATAAAGACCAGATTTCTTCTATGATATTATGGGGTCCTCCCGGTGTGGGCAAAACAACGCTTGCTGAAATTATTGCCCATAAGACAAAATCCGAATTTGTTACTTTCAGTGCTGTCATGAACGGTATCAGGGAAATCCGGAAAATTATGGATGAAGCGGAAGAAAACCGCCGATACGGCATTCGAACCATTGTTTTTATAGATGAAATCCATCGTTTTAATAAAGCACAGCAGGATGCTTCTCCCTTATGTTGAAAAAGGGAGTATCATTCTGATCGGAGCCACTACGGAGAATCCGTCTTTTGAAATCAATTCCGCTCTTCTTTCCAGAACCCGTGTATTCGTACTGAAACAGCTTACGAAAACGGACATCATACAATTACTGAAAAAGGTACTTCATTCTCCCGCCTCTTTTCATGGGCTGGAAGTCCATATAAACGAAACCGCATTAAAACAAATTGCCGTTTTTTCCAACGGAGATGCAAGAACCGCCCTCAATACATTGGAAATGCTGGTTATCAACAGTGAAATAAAAGATCATAAAACCAGTATTTCCAAAGATCTGATTGATATCCTCCTGGATAAAAAAACCGCTTACTATGATAAAAACGGAGAAGAGCACTACAATATCATTTCCGCACTTCATAAATCCATGCGGAACAGTGATGTCGATTCCGCTGTGTACTGGCTCGGCCGGATGATTGACGGGGGAGAGGATCCGGTATATATAGCCAGGCGGCTGGTTCGCTTCGCCAGTGAAGATATAGGACTGGCTGACAATACGGCACTCAATCTGGCAGTCAATACTTTTCAGGCCTGCCGTTATCTCGGTCTTCCCGAATGTGATGTGCATCTGACACAATGTGTGATCTATCTTTCCGTAACTCCGAAATCAAATGCGGTCTACAAAGCAAGAATCGCATCGGAAAAAGATATCCGGCAGACAATGGATGAACCTGTTCCTCTTCACCTTCGCAATGCCGCCACTAAATTGATGAAAGAAGAAGGCTATGGAAAAGGATACCAGCTGGCCCATTTTTATGAAGACAAAATGACTACCATGCCTACAAGACCGGAACATATAGCTGACCATATTTATTATGTTCCTACAGATCAGGGAAACGAAGGCAACGTCAAAAAAACGTCTGGAATATATCCGGCAGTGGAAGAAAACCCATGATACACATTTCAAAAAAGAATAGCCGGCATATAATAAAAATCCGATTTATATATATTTTCCGGAATTTACGGAAGAAAGGGAGGTAATAATGACTATACAATATCTGAAACTGGAAATATTTATTCCCGTTACCCATTTCCGCATCCTGCAAAAAGCACTCCAATCGGTGGATGCCGGGCATATAGGAAACTATGACAGCTGCCTTTCTTACAGTCCCGTCAAGGGAACATGGCGTCCTTTGGAAGGAACGACTCCTTACATCGGCAAAAAAAATGAAATCAGTGAAGAAGAAGAGTATAAAGTGGAAGTCACCATAAAAAAAGAAAATTTGGAAAAAACGATGGCCGCTGTCAAAGAGATCCATCCTTATGAGGAACCGGTCATTAACGTCATTCCGCTCTATGCCGCCGGGATCTGATCAGAGTTCTTATAAATGATCCAGCACAGACAAAAACAGCCTTATCCTATAAAAGATAAAGCTGTCTTTTTTCGTGCCGCAGAGAAAGGGGAGGGGATACTGCTGACAGTCCGTCATAGACACTCCGGGGCAAAAAGACTCCACCCGGAAAAAACAGCCTTGCCCAAAGAAGCGCAAAGCTGTCGGCTTATCCCTTATTTATGTTCAAATATATCCACGCGTCTGTTGTTCGCACGGCCGGCTTCCGTATCATTCGTATTTACCGGTGCTTCTTCCCCTTTGTACATACCCACCAGATGACTCAGATCTACGCCGTGAGCCACCGCATAGTCCGCCACCTTCTTTACACGGCGGATAGCAAGATCATCATTGTACTCTTTAGACCCGTTGGAATCTGTCCGTCCTACAAGCTTGAAAGTATGACCTGTTTCTTTTGCTGCCTTGACAAAAGCATCCAGATTCGCCGTCTGATCAGTGCGGGGGGGTATCGGAATCATTTCCGAAATGAATACTATTGAAGTAATAATCATTTTCCGGTACCGCCGTCTCTTCTTCTGCCGGAGTGATGGTCACTGTGTCCGCCTCTTTTTTATTTCCTTTATTGTCCAATGCGGAATAATCGATATCATCTTCAGAATAGGCGGCTTTTCTATCGCTACCTCCGCCGAAGCGGTAGGAAACACCTGCCAGCCACCCCTGATAGGAAACATTTTTATCTCTGCTCCCTTCTGTATTCAGGTAACGGTATCCCGCATTAAGGTCGATGTTTTCATCAAGAGTGAAATTCACACCGGCTTCCCAGATGGATGTATTCTTTGAGCCGAGCGCGCCTTTTGCATATAAATCAAGAACTTCATTGATCGGCTGGCGGGCGATGATACCGATCTGGGCAATGTCATTTTCCCGTTTTTCCGCCCCGAAAACACCGGTAGGAAAATCGGACATAGTGATATGGTTATACCCGGTATATAAAGCCACCTGGGGATGAACACTGTAAAGCAGATTTAATTCATGGCTGCGGCCGTCCGTATCATCGCTGTTAAGACCATAGTACTGAAACTGCGCCGCTGCCTTGTCATTCAGTCCGTATGTCACGCCGCCGTTGAAATTCCATGCGCCGTTATCTTTATACGTACGGGTCTTCGCTTTTGTATTCCACATCCCTGCATTAATTTCCCACTGCCCTTTTGCAAATTCTGTCTGGGGAGACGCATAGACACTTATAGTAAGCGCCATTGCGGCTGCCAGAACCGCCGCTGTCTTTTTCATATATTTTTCCTCCCTCATTCTAATCAACTTAATTTGTTTCATTATAACATAAACATTCTTGTCTTATTAAAACGGAGATTCCCTCTTTGTTCATATCCAAAAGTACTATCCTTTGGAAAAGGAGTATGCAAAGAATGCCGGGGAATAATAAGGAATAAAAACCTTTCCAACTTGAATAATCGATTAAACATCCTTTTCTCCACCCTTTTATGAACTGCTATTTATTTCCTCCTTTCATTACATCCTGCATTTCCTCAATCATTCCTATATTCCCGCTTTCAATCAGCTTTTTAAATTCCTCCAGCTGTTCCTTAATTTCTTTCGACATTTCAGGGAACTTCGGCGCGATATCTTTCATTGCTTTCAAAACGATCTGAGACACCACATACCGGGTGAACCATTTATTATCTGCCGGTACGATGTACCACGGCGCTTTTTCTGTTGATGTTTCTTCAATCATTTCACTGTACAGATCCTGGTACCTGTCCCAGAAACGGCGTTCATTGATATCGGCAATAGAAAATTTCCAATTTTTCTTCTTGTTTAAAATACGTTCCGCCAGACGGTCACGCTGTTCGTCCTTGGACACATGAAGAAAAATTTTAACCATATGGAATCCGTTTTCCGCCAGGTACCTTTCCCAGTCACGGATCTGGCGATACCGGGTTTCCCAGATATTTTTATCTACCAGATCCTTGGGAATCTTATCATTTTCAATCAGATCATGGACACGGGTAACCACCACATCTTCATAATGGGAACGATTGAAAATACCGATATTTCCCCGGCGGGGCAGCGCCTTATTGATACGCCACATGTAATCGTGATCCTTTTCTTCCGTCGTCGGCTGCTTAAAAGAAACGACATGGACACCGTTTGGGTCAAGATGAGAGAAGACATGCTTAATCGTGCCGTCTTTCCCTGCCGCGTCCATCGCCTGCAGTACGATAATAAGCCCGTATGTATTCTGGGCATACAGCTTCGCCTGGTACAAGGACAATTCTTCCAGCGCTGCTGTCATGGAAACTGTCTTCACATACTCCTTGTCCACATCCATATCACAGTTCGTAGAAAACTTTTTCAGACTGATTTTTTCTCCTTCTTTTGCACGATACCGGTCGATATCAATTTTTACTTTCTTTTCTGTTTTTTCAATTTTCTCCGTATTTATGCGTTCTTCTTCCATTTTTCCCCCTTAAAGAAATACAACCGCTTCTTATTTTTCTTCTTTTTCCATTTCCTTCCTTATTTCTTCCAAAGGCTTGTCTGTTTCCTTTTTTATCATATCCCTGAACCTCTCCAGCTGCTTCTGTTCCTCAGGAGATAATTTTGGAAACTTCGGATCTATCTTTTTCAACACATCAAGAGTAATGAGCGCGACCACATAACGGGTAAACCATTTATTATCCGCCGGTACAATATACCAGGGAGACTTATCCTTGGATGTATTTTCCAAAAGCTCTTCATAAAGCTCCCGATATTCATCCCAATGTTCTCTTTCATGAATATCACCCATGGAAAATTTCCAGTTCTTTTCCTGGTTAAAAATACGATCGATAAGCCTTTCCTGCTGTTCTTCCTTTGATACGTGGAGGAAAATCTTGACCATGTAAAAGCCGTTTTGGTGAAGATACTTTTCCCAGTTATTAATCTGCTCATACCGCTCCATCCAGATATTTCTGTCAATCAAATCTCTTGGCAGCTGGCCGGTACTGATTAAATTATGAACACGCGTCACAATGACATCTTCATAATGGGAACGATTGAAAATACCGATATTCCCCCTCGGCGGAAGTGCTTTATTGATGCGCCACATATAATCGTGATCCTTTTCTTCCGTCGTCGGCTGCTTAAAAGATGCCACGGAAACGCCGCCGGGATCCAGATTTGCAAAAACATGATTGACCGTACCGTCTTTTCCTGCCGCATCCATCGCCTGCAGTACGATAATAAGCCCGTATGTATTCTGGGCATACAGTTTTTCCTGATATACTTTCAATTGCTCAATCACTTCAGGAAAAAAAGTGCTCTTCACTTCTTCTTTATCAATATCCACATCCCGCTTCGTAGGAAACTTTTTCAAGTTCACTTTTTCATTTGCTTTTACGCGATACCGATCAATATCAATTTTTCCTTTTTTTATATTTTCCATGGCATCCTCCTTTACAAAAAAAACATCTATATCTTTATTATATTCCTTTTGAACCGTTTATATGAAATAGAATTGAATTATTTAGTATAATAGAAAAAAACAGAAAAGGAGGGTTGGATTGATGGAAAAAAAGAATAATGAAAAAAGAACCGGCCGTCTGTCAAACCTTTCGGAAGTATTCCAACTTTCAAAAGAAGGAAAAACTCTCTTTTCCAATCCGTCATTTCGTTTCTGGCAGCTGCAAAATAAATGGAAATATATCGCCGGTTCCATAATCGCACGGGAATCTTACATTTCTTTTGAAAGGAAACAGACACTTTATATTACCGTCACCAATTCCGTCTGGATGAACCACCTCTATATGATGAAAGCGGATCTTCTCAAACGGATCAGAGAAGACGACTACGGAAAAAAGTACACAGATATACGCTTCGTTGCGGGCCAAGCTAAAATCGAACGCCCCCCGGAATCCTCTCTTGCCCCTGTAAACGACCGGCGGGAAAAAGAAGAAAAGATATATTCCGTTCCCCTTTCGGAAGAAGAACGGAACTCTATCGATAAATGGACCGGCGCTTACATCTCCGATACTAATACCCGCAGCCTTTTTACAAAAATGATGAAAGCCGCCGCGGCCAAAAGGAAAGGAGAAATACGGGCCGGCTGGCATTCCTGTACCATCTGCGGTGACCTTATCCCTCCCGGCATAAATACCTGCACTGTCTGCGAAAATAGAAAAGAACAGTCCCAGATCGGAAAAATCATACTTCTTTTAAAAGAAACCCCCCATCTTTCCTACAACGAAATTTACAAAAAGATTCCCTGTAAATATACGGCTTACGAAGAAGGCAGAGAAACACTTATACAGAGAATACGGGAAAACATTTACAGGAAAATTGACGGTCCTCTTAACAAACGGATCCTTCTTTCCATGATTCTTCACAAATCGTTGAAAGATATTTCCTTAAGAGAAGCGGAAACCGCCCTCCGTAATATGCCGGAAACCAAATTTGACGTTATCAATAAAAAATAATTACTTGAAACATTTTTCCTTTCATACCATTTTCATTCCATAATCCCTGTTTCAAACAAAACAAAACTGAGAAAAAAGATAAGCTCCCATAAAGGGCTTATCTTTTTTCTCAGTTTCACGTGAAACACATTATCCTTCTATTTTTATTTCTTTTCCATAAGCACCAAGAGATTCATCAGTCGTTGTGATGATAGTCTGAATTTCTTTCTTAGTAAGATAAGAGAAAAGAGTATTTCTTCGTTCTTTATCAAGTTCACTCCCTACATCATCCAATAAAAGAAGAGGATATTCGCCTGTTTCTTTCTTCACAAATTCCAGTTCCGCCAGCTTCATAGACAGGATAGCTGTCCGCTGCTGCCCTTGGGAGCCATAAGAAGAAATGTCATTTCCATTCATAAGAAAAATCAGATCATCCCGATGCGGACCGACGGAAGTATGACAGAAACGGCTGTCTTCTTCTCTGGCAAGAGCCAATTTTTCCAAGTACCATTCTTCATCAAACCGCTCTTCCTGATTTCCGCTTTTCCTGTACTTCATTAAAATACTTTCTTTCTTATCAGTCAAAAACGATTCCATAGAAGAAACAATTTCATTCATTTTTTCTATGGTTTCCATTCTTTTTTTTACGATATACGATGCTCTTTTGGCAATCTGCATATCCCATATATCCACATCCGCCATAAATCCATGAAAACGAGCTTCTTTAAATGCTGCATTCCGCTGCTGTACCGCCCTGCCATAACGGAGTATTTCTTCATAGTACCGCGGACTGACCTGGGAAATCTCCAAATCAATAAAACGACGGCGATTCTGCGGCGCCCCCTTAATAAGCTGGAGCTCATCCGGCGTAAAAAGCACGGTACGAAACATGCCCATAAGATCTTTTTTTTTCGTAGCCGTCTCATTAATTAAAATCTTTTTTCCTTTATTCCGGGATAATTTGATTTTGATTTCATGCGTTACACCGCGAACAGTAAAATCCAGAAGAATTGTTCCTTCTTCTTTATCGAGGCGAATTAATTCCTCATCATTGCTTGTACGGAAAGACTTTCCCACAGAGGCGAAATAAATCGCCTCAATGATATTCGTTTTTCCTGCACCGTTTTTTCCTGTAAGGAAAGTCATGTTTCCGGCAGGCTCAATAGAAAAATCTTCAAAATTCCGTATCTCAATGAGATGGGTTTTTCCGCATCTCATTTCTTCGCCCCGATTATCCTGTATACTTCTCCATCAAGAGATAATTCATTTCCGATACGGATTTTTTTTCTTTTTTCCTTAATAATAACTCCATTTACAAAAATTTCATGCTTTTCAATAAAATTTCCTATCTCACCACCGGAAGAAATCATATTTTCTTTTTTTAAAAATTGATCCAGCTGAATATAATCTCCATATATTTCTATTTCTTTCATCAGCGGCCTCTCATAGGCGTTACCACATAGCGATATGCCTTATCTTCTTCCTGTTCTACCACCATAGGTCCGTTTTTCTTTACATGAAGAATAATTTTTTCTCCTTTTGAATGTTTCAGAATATCTTCCACATAAGTGCAGTTAAAAGTAATTTTCACATCAGCGCCGTCCAGCTCTGCCGGAATGGACGTTTCAGACCGGCCAATATCGGGATCTTCCTCAAAAGCTTCCAGAGTTCCGTTTTCAAATTTAAAATTAATTGTCTTATAACTCATATCCCTGGAAATCGGACTGACAAAACGGACAGCCTCTTCAAAATCCTTCAGATCCAAAGTCGCATGCAAATCGAAACTTGACGGGAATACTCTCTTATAGTCGGGATAAACCCCGTTAATAAGATTGGAAAGGAAGTATGTCTCCCCGAAAGAAAACGCAACATGACGGCTTGCCCAGGATATTTCCATCATACTATCTTCCCCGGCAGGAAGAAGACGGATTACATCCTGGAGAACAGAAGCGGAAACAATAAAATTCCCTTTTCCTGTCGGCATTTCTTCAAGAGATATCTCTCTTGCCGCCAAGCGGTGAGAGTTCGTAGCAGCCATGGTAAATACATTTTCAGTGATATCGCAGAGAATACCGGTAAAGATAGGATTTTTCGCATCCGTGGAAGCGGCGAAAGAAACAAGATTCACCATTTCCGCAAAGTCTTTGCATTTCATATTTACATGGAACGCATGATCAATTTCCGTAACCAGCGGAAATTCCGCTGTATCTCTCGTGGGAAAATGAGAATTATACTGCCCTGCCTTAAAGAAAACGATACTTTCTCCTTTTTTCTGTTCCATGACAACCGGGCCGGAAGGCATCATTTTGATTGTAGACAAAAGATGGGGTGCCGAAATAAGAACAGATCCCCGCTCTTCCACATCAGCTTCGCAAAAAGTATGGATGCCGATGGAATAATCATTAGCTTGAAATTCGACTTTTCCGTCTTCAGCGGAAATAAAGAAACCATTATTTGTGTTTGATGTGACTTTTGTCTGTGCTGCGCGTTGTACTCTTTCTAAAGCACGGCATAAGTCCTGTGTTTGGAATGTAACTTTCATGGTAGCTCCTTTACTAATATAAATTACAAAAAATAAAAGCAGTAGAAGTAGTTTGTGTGAATAAGTGAATAAGTCTGTGCAAAGGATATATTTTCTTTCTTTTTCGAAGGGAATAACTTTGTGAATAATGAAAATTTTTATTCACTGAATAAACAGTTTTTTATAAAAAATGATTTATTCACAAGTTATAAACAATTTATTTACCCAAAAAATTGTTTTTTAAACAAGTATTTTACCTTTTCCTTTTGAGAAGAGTTAATATATCTTTCAGTTCTTTTCTCGTCCTGTCATTATTTTTGAGTTCTTTTTGTACTCGTTCGTAAGCATGGACAATCGTACTGTGGTCTTTATTGAAATATTTTTCCAAAGAGGGAAAAGAATCATTCAGTTCTTCGCGGGCAATATACATTGCCATCTGCCTTGGAATGACCACATTTTTGGGACGGGATTTGCCTAAAACCTGTTCTTTCTTTACATTATAATACTTGCAGACAGTATCAATGATTGTTTCGGCAGATAAATGACTGTAAAGATCCACCTTGATGATATCGGCAAGGGCGTCTCGGGCGTTTTCCAAAGTAAGGGGAACATTCTTGATCTGGCAATAACCGACAACCTGTTTGAAAGCACCTTCCAGTTCGCGGACACTGGAATTGACATTTCCCGCAATAAAAGAAATTACTTCTTCAGGCATATCGATATGGGAGCGTTCCGCCTTCTTCTGCAGAATGATGGAACAAATTTCAAAATCAGGAGGAGAAATATGGGCAATCATACCGCTGGAGAATCGTGTTATCAAGCGTTCATGAAAATCTTTCAGATCGCTCGGTGTACGGTCACTTGTCGTAATGATGTAGTTATCATTGTCAGCAATCGCGTTAAAAGTGTTGAAAATTTCCATACGGGATGATTCTTTCGTACCGTTAAAAAATTGAATATCATCAATAAGCAAGTAATCCACAGTGCGGTATTTTTCACGAAATTCCTGCATCTTTCCGCTGCGAATTGATTCAATGAGTTCATTCGTAAAGTTCTCGCTCGTTACAAAGAGAACGGAAAGATCAGGACGGTGAGTTTTTACATAATTGGAAATAGCAAGAAGAAGATGGGTCTTGCCCAAACCTGAAGGGCCGTAAATGAACAGTGGATTATAATTACTGGCTTCCGGCTTTTTTTTAGAATAATTAGTATCGGGAGAATCCGTATATTCTTCACAGGAAAGAGCGATGGCATGGGCTGATTGGAAAGCAATTTCATTACAGTTGCCATGGACAAAATTATCGAAAGTATAATCGTCGAATTTATAAGGAAATTTCTTTTCCGGAGATTTGACCGGAAGAGGAACGGCAGAAGGCCTGATGGAAGATGGATTATCTAAAATACTGGGAAGTTTAACTTCTTCCGGATTTTGCGGTTTGATATTCATGAAATCAGGTATTACAGGTTCCTCATAGATTTCTGGGTTTTCTTCTGTCTTATAAGGAGAGAAAGATATATCGGGATTTTCCTTTTTCTCCTTATCGGGTAGAGAAGAAACAGGAGGAATTCCAAAATTTCCGGAAGTTTCAGAAACAGCAGATGTTTCCGGTACCGGATCAGCAGCGGGAACTTCGCTGTTTTCCTGAGATTGAAGAATCAGCTTTACAGGCATTCCGCTTTTTTCAGAAAGGATTTTCTCCAATTTTGTCTTGTAGACAGCGTTGATCCAGGGAATCATATAAGGGACGGTAGTCATGGCTGTGAAAATACCGTCGGAAAAAGAAATGGGAAAAACAAAACTATAAAAATTATTATAATATTCGGGATTTTTTATTTTTATTTCCTCTAAGACATGTGTCCAGAGTTCAAAAATTTCCATTTGTACATCCTTTCATACCCGGGCTGTTTAAAAGAGGAATAAATCTGTGAATAACTGTGAATAACTGTGTACAACTTTATAAATATGTACATACTCATCAGATTTTATCGGATAAAGTAAGAAAAGGAAAAAATTAATATTCCTGTGAATAATTTTATTGTATCATGTTGTCTTATCGCTGTCATTTACAAGATGTACCCTCCTCGGGATCACTTTATACTATTCAACGGGCACTTATCTATAAGGAAAAAAGTCTGTTAAAGAAAGGAAGAAGAGGTGTCATTTTAGAAAATTGCTTGCTTTTTCCGAAGATATTTGTTATTATATTGCAGTCACATAGATGGTATCTATGTGAAAATACAGGGGCATAGCGCAATTGATAGAGCAACGGTCTCCAAAACCGTAGGTTGGGGGTTTGAGTCCCTCTGCCCCTGCCATATATGGCCCAATAGCTCAGCTGGATAGAGCACTTGACTACGAATCAAGGTGTCGGGAGTTCGAATCTCTCTTGGGTCACCAACAAAACCACTTTTATTTTGTCGGGATAAACGATCACGTTTTTAACGGCAAGCTCAAACAGGGTCTTGATAAATTCGGGACTCTGTTTTTGTTTGAGTTGTTTTTGAAAAGTATCAATGATTTTATCGATATCAAAAGTTGTAGACTGTGCGATAGCCTGTCTGTTTTCGGCTTCTTTAATTTGCGTCCTGAGCCGCAGTATTTCTTCCTTGATTTGCGCCATTTTTGCGGATGTAAATTCATCTCCCCGATCGGTCATATACAGATCGTATAATTTATCAAGCCGCTTAGAAGCATCGCTCTCCTGCTTTTTTAGCCTTTTTACCTGGTCTATATAGTCCGGAACTTTGACGCTCATGTTATTTTTAGCGATAATTCTTTTTATTTGGCTATGAGCGTCAGGAGCTGTAAATAATTTGCGTATTAATTGATATACTGTGTTTTCGATATCATCACGATTTATAAATTTCTGTGGGCATTTTTCTTCACCGATAAGGCGACCCTTAGGACATCTGTAGTAATAGTTTTTTATACCACGGCTGTTTTTCGTCGAGTGTGCGACCATAGCAGATCCACACTGCCCACAGTGTATAAGTCCGGACAATGCATAGATTGCTTTTGCATTTCCTGCACCTGATCTTCTTTTATTCTGATCCAATTTAACCTGCACCTCCTCGAAAATTTCTCTTGAAACAATGGCCGGAATAACATTTTCAAAATACTGTACATTATCGCTTACTTGATGAGTATTTCGCTTTCCTTTGCGGAATAGCGTTTTGCCGAGATAGAGGTCCCCGACGTATTTTCTGTTCCGCAGGATTTCATAAATAGACGCTAAAGTAAATTCTTTCCCGGCGCGGTTTCGATAACCGGCATTGAAAAGTCGCTTGCGAATAACGCCGTAATGAACGCCTGCAGCGTACAAGTCAAAAATCATACGGACGGCAGGTGCTTCGTCTTCGTTGATGATTAACTTTTTATCAGCATCAACAGAAAAACCATATGGTGGGCGTCCGCCTGTGCATTTACCTTGAATTGCGTTTTCACGCAGACCCTTTTTGATTTCGTTTGAAAGATTCCGCGAATAGTAAGCGGCCATGCCGACCAGCATAGACTCCATCATTTGACCCTCCGGAGATGTGCTGTCGATATCCTGCCGGCTGTAAGCGTATTTAACACCCGCTTCTTCTAATTTGTGCTTTGTTATGTAATAGTCAAGCTCATTCCGGGCATTGCGATCTATTTTGTGAAATACTACGACATCAAATTTTCCTTTCTGCGCATCTTTTAGCATGAGTTTATACTGTTCACGGCCGATAGTCGTAGTGCCTGATTTTGCTTCATCGGCATACTTTGCAACAATAGCGTAATTGTGCTTTTTGCAGTATTCAGTACTGTCTCTGAATTGTGCAAGAATAGATTCTTCACGTTGGTTTTCAGAAGAAAATCTGGCGTATAAAGCGGCTCTAAGCATAAAAAAAAATCAGCTCCTTTGTTTAAAATGGGCTGATCATGTTATAATATAATAGTAATCAGCCCGTGGTTGGGTATATTACATCTTCCCGCTATCGTATTGCCGTACGATAGCGGGATTTTTATGTTGTATGGCTATTCATTATCTATAGAGGCGTTGAGTACGTTATATGAAGATGCATCCACCTCAGCATACCATTTTGCGGGAACGGTGGCATTAAAACTGTTTTTTGCCCTGACAATCCCCGACATTTTAATAATTCCATTTTCTTTAAAAGCGCCAACGCTGTCGTCGTCAAATTTTGCGCTATCCGGGTCTTTTAAATTATTTTTTACCCATTTGCATGCCGATTTATAGGCTCTTTCAGCCTCCACCTTTGTTAATATTATATCTTTAAGTGTTGCCTCTACCCTGCCGTCTTTATATAGCGTGTGATTTTTAAAGATGACTTCGCTTATATTTTTTGATTCATCCGTATATACTGCCGCGATAGCTTGCCCTAATTCCGGAGCCGATAATTCATAGCCGCTTTTTGGATCTCCGAATACCTTTGTTATGGTTGTAAATCCTAACTGACGAAGTAATAAAAGATCGGATTTCGCGGAGGCTTTGTCAACATCCAACCCGGACATCAGCGCAGCTATACTTTCGGCATCTTTTTTGTCTTGCTCTGCCGCCTGCCTTTCCGTTTTTCGCTGTTCTAAATGTAGTTTATCGGCATCAGTCATAAAGGCGTTGCCGATTGTGGAAAGACCGACAACTACGGCTAACCAAACCAATGCGAGTTTCCAGCGCTTAATATTCGGATAGCACCCAAAGCTACCCCACTTAGGTTTTATCAATCCGATAATTAACATGATAAACGCAGCACAGGACAGATAAGAGAAGACAGTAAACATTTCAAACTCCTTTTTGAATTCATACAATTTCCGATTGCCGCAGTACGGCTAATCCTAAAACTTTTATATTTTCACAGTTATCCTCGGTGAAAAACATTGGTGCATATTTACTGTTGGCCGACGCCAGAGACACCGTTTTGCCAGCCTTATAAAAACGTTTTAGACATACTTTTTCATTATCTATTTCAACACAGGCAATCCGGCCATTCGGTACTTCAGGCATAGACTTTATAAAGACTATATCGCCGTCGTTGATATTTGCATCGATCATGCTATCCCCGCGGACGGTGATACAGAAGTCGACGTCGTATTTATTATCTACATCATAGTATGGGGTATCCTGATTAAGATCTTCAAGCGGCTGCCCGGCGGCCGCGTATCCCAGCATAGGCACTTTTTTAAATTGCGGGCGGTGCGTACCCGGTGGAATATCGTTTTTAGTTGCGATTCCCTCTAAATATGCGTCATATTTTACCTCTATTGCATATGGGTACCGATATACTGGTGTTTGGTTTATAGGGAGCCTACCATCATATTGCTCTTCTGTAATATAGAGCAAATTGCCGAATGCGTCGTCAGCGCTTTCAACAGCAGGACCTTCAGATGCTAAGTCGTCCGGAAGCAGGACTATGTGATCCGACATATAAGGTATGAGATCTATAGGCACTTGTAAAACATCGCACACTTTTGACATGTTTTTAACCGAGGCACCTAACGGATTCATAAGTATAGATCTTAGGGTAGAGTAGCTTAAACGCGTCAATTTGGCGCATTCGCGCAGACTCATATCTGAGTAATCAATTTTATATTTAAAATAGGCATAAATATATCTATTAAGTATGTGTCGCTTTTTTATAACTATATTATCGTCATACGTATTCATGAAAAGGTCCTCCTTAGCTGCATTTTACCATAAAAATAACGATATATCAACCGAAAATAGTAAATTTTTAAAACTCATGGTTGAAATATTGACAACAAGGACCCTACGTGGTATTCTGAATGTGGTCGAAAAAGCAACCAATTTTAACTGGAAGGAGGTTGGATCATGTTTCCGAATATTTTAGCGGAGCTCGGGCGAAGGAAATGGACAATTCTAAAATTGTCTGAGATGACGGGGATCCCGTACAGCACCCTACGAATGAAGCTCAACGGGGATTCTCCGACGTCTGTCGAAGAAGCTTGTCGAATCAAACGGGCTTTTGGCTCCTCGTATTCAATTGAGCACCTTTTTTTTACCCATGATGAGCGAAATATCAATCGATATAGAAATCGAGGTGATTAAATTTGAGAGTTTCAGACGATCTCCCGTCAGTTATCGAAGTCAGCTATCAACCGCCAGGAGAAGAAGCAGATTTTCACGAATACAAGTTGGCGAAGTGGATTATGAGTTTATCGAAAGAACAGGAGGATTCAACATGATTGACAGATTAATAATCTATTTATGGCTTTTCCTGTCTATCGTACTGATTATCGCCGCAGCGGAGAAAATGTCATGTCTAAATCTCTAATTGCTTTTATAGCGGTTGTCTTCTTAGCCGGCGCCGCGGTGGACGCAGACAACATCTACAACAGGCTCTTCCCGGAAACAAAGATCGTCGAATACCGGAGAGAGGTCAGACCAGGAGATACCCTGTGGACAATCTGTGGCGAAATTGCCACGGATAAAGAAGACCTGCGGAAACTGGTTTATCAAGCAAAGAAAGATAACCGTATTATGGACGTCGGCAACCTGCAGCCGGGGATGTTGATCGTAGTCAGAGTTGAGGAGGCGAGGAAATGAAAAAATACGAACTTACCGGCGAATGTAAAGTTTATTTCGGAGTTACTTTAAGAAGAATCAAATCTCTTATAGATTTTAGCGATGTAAAAAAAGGCGAATTAGGCGGATTCATCGAAAAAGAAGAGAACTTATCACACGGCGGCGACGCATGGGTCTACGGCAACGCAAGGGTCTCCGGCAACGCAAGGGTCTACGGCGACGCATGGGTCTACGGCAACGCAAGGGTCTCCGGCAACGCAAGGGTCTACGACGACGCAAGGGTCTACGGCAACGCAAGGGTCTCCGGCAACGCAAGGGTCTCCGGCAACGCAAGGGTCTACGGCGACGCAAGGGTCTCCAGCAACGCAAGGGTCTCCGGCAACGCAAGGGTCTACGACGACGCAAGGGTCTCGGGCGACGCAAGGGTCTCCGGCAACGCAGACTATGTGTTAATTGGTCGTATTGGTTCACGTTTTGGATTTACAACATTTTTTAGAAATAAAAACAATGAAATCTATGTATCCTGCGGCTGTTTTTTGGGCACTCTTGCGAAATTTCGTAAGAAAGTCAAAGAAACTCATGGCACGGATACAAAATATGCGAAAGTGTATCAAGCTGCCGCCGATTTAGCAGAAATGCAGATTTTAAATAAATGAAAAAGCCGACTGATAACTGCAATTATCAATCGGCAGGCGGAAAAGAATCGCTAAGACTTTCCGCCTCTATTGTAACAAAAACAGGAGGATTACACAAATGGCAGAACTCATATTGAATGCTGATGCTTCACATGATGATTGGCTTAAAGTAAGAAATACAGGATTAGGAGGGTCAGACTGCGGAAGCATTCTCGGACTCAATCCGTATAAATCGGCATTGACACTTTGGTCAGAAAAAACAGGAATGATGCAGCCGGAAGATCTCTCGAAGAATGAGAGGGTTTGGTGGGGCAGCCACATGGAACCGGTGATCGCGCAGAGATTTGAGGAAATTACAGATAAAAAGGTACGCCGGAGAGGAACTCTTCGAGACAACGATTATCCGTATATGCTGGCCAATATTGACCGCTGGATAGTCGGAGAGAATGCCGGTCTTGAAATCAAGACGGCAGACTGGCGCATGAGCAAGCAGTGGGGCGACAAAGACGATCCGCAAGATATGACGGTACCGGACAGCTACTACTGCCAGTGCATGCATTACATGGCAGTTACGGGCGCAGATTACTGGTATATCGGAGCGCTTATCGGCGGCAACGATTTCCGGGTAAAGAAGATCATGCGTAACGAAGATGATATCAAGTACATCAGGGAGCAGGAAAAAGAATTTTGGAACCATGTCACAGAACAGACAATGCCTGCGGTAGACGGCAGTGATTCTACAGTTCACACGCTTGTCGGGCTGTACAATACGCCGAACGGTAAAGAGATAGACCTGCCGGAAGAAGCCTTGCGGATTTTTGAAAAATATGACTTGGCCAAAGCAAAAGAAAATGAAGCAAAAGACGCTATACAGGCGGCAAAAAATGAATTAATGGCACTGCTTGGAGAAAACGAAGTCGGACACCTCGGTGACAGAAAAGTCACATGGAAAGCAACCAAGCCGAGAGAATCTATTAGCTTATCCCGCGTAAAAAAAGAAGACAGCGGCAGCTATGAAGCGCTTAAAGCGATGGGATTTATCAAAATCGGTGAAGCAGGCCGCATGATGAAGGTCTACTGATGAGCATTGAAGAGTTTACAGCCCTTAAGGTAGGTGCAAAAGTCAGTATTCAAAGGGGGCTAAAATCCCCTCCACTTCGTGGGACATTGGCGGATAAGGTGAACGAATCCGCTCTTATAAAAATAGGTCACACGCCGGCAGGAAAACCTATCCTGATATGGGCGCATTATATGAAACTAAAACAGGAGGACAAGAAATGAACGCAGCAAAAGGAATCGTAAAAACACAGCAGGAGAACAAAAAGCCATCTCTACAGGGGCTAATTCGGACAATGGAGCCGGAGATTAAAAAGGCATTGCCATCGGTCATTACACCCGAAAGATTTACGCGGATGGTTTTCACGGCGCTATCGAGCAATAAAAAGCTGCAGGCATGCACACCGGAAAGTTTTCTCGGCGCAATGATGCAGGCTGCACAGTTGGGTGTAGAGCCGAATACCCCCATCGGACAGGCATACTTAATTCCGTACGGCAATCAGGTGCAATTTCAACTTGGATATAAAGGACTGATTGATCTTGCTTATAGAAGCGGTGAAGTACAGAGCATACAGGCGCATGAAGTTCATGAAAACGATACATTCGAATATGAGCTTGGGCTGAACCCAAAACTGAAACACGTACCTGCTATGAAAGACAGGGGCCCGGTCATCTTATACTACGCTGTCATCAAGCTGAAAAACGGCGGAGAAGGATTCGAAGTTATGAGCCGGGAGGATGTAGATCAATTTGCGCGGGCGAAGTCTAAAACATATAAAAATGGACCATGGCAAACGGATTTTGACGAAATGGCAAAGAAGACCGTACTTAAGAAAGTTTTGAAATATGCGCCTTTAAAATCTGATTTCGCAAAACAGGTCAAAGAAGATGAAACAATTAAATCTAATATTTCGGAGAACATGACAGATCTCCCCGACGAAACGGTAACCATTGACGCGGAAGCACAAACGCCGCAGGACGAAGAAATTCCGTTCGATCCGATACCGCCTGCGGTAGATAAAGAAACAGGGGAGGTACTGAGCGATGGAAGAAATTAAGAGAAATCCTCTTCCGAAGCTGGAGTGCGGGATGGCCTACTTGGCTCATCCCTACGCTCCAATTGTTGAAAATTTGAAAGTATTTACAGGAGAGATTAAGGAATCCAATGTGGAAGAAACGGGAGACATCGCATTTAAAATCATGAAGAAATACCCCAACCTGACGATCATTTCTCCTCTCCATGCGTATTCATTCTTTGAAGGAAAAGATATGGAAGAAACGGAGATTCTCTGGTATGATTTCAGACTTCTCAACAGCTGTACTTTCCTGATTTTGTCCGGATACTGGCGGCATAGCCGCGGCTGTATGTCCGAATACGGTTATGCAAAAGCAAAAGGAATCCGGATTTATGAGTATGTAGACGGGACTCTGTATCCGCTGGAATGAGGAGCGAAAATGAGGAACGAAGGATTTATTTGTTTATGGCGTAAAACACAATATGATCCGATATGGTTCAATAGCACTCCGGAGCAAAAGGCTATATTCATTACTCTTCTTTTTATGGCTAACTGGAAAGAACAAAAGTATGACATATTTGGTAATGAAATCACGTTAGAGGCTGGCTCATTTATTGGTTCGTATACACAAATAGCAAAATTGACCGGAAAAGGAGTATCAATCCGAAATGTGAGAACAGCAATTGACCGCTTTGAGAAAATGGGATTTTTGACACGCAAACCGACAAAGCGAGGAACACTCATAATCATAGTAAATTGGCGTAAATACCAGGACAAGGATTATGAAACTGACACGGAAACTGACATTGAACTGACACGGCACCGACACAAGACTGACACGGCACCGACACAAGACCGACACGCCCATAAAAGAACAATACAACCAAGTAACCAAGTAACCATTAAACCAAGTAACCAAAAAGATATACCCCCCTATATCCCCCCGAGGGGGAAGGATAAGGCGCAGGAAGATTCATTCGATGCGGAAGGAAGTGAGCTTATCTCTTCATTTGCAGGAAGCAATGAAGAATTGGCGGAAGCGCTTCGGGCATGGATGGATATGCGTAGGGAAATGGCGAAAAAGAGGAAAGAGGTGTTCAGTATCCGGGCGCTGAAGATGGCACTGAAAAACCTGCATAAAGTTTCAGGCGGTAGCGAGCTCAAGGCGCTGGAGATTGTGAACAGGGGTGTGGAGCTTTCTTGGAAGGGATTTTATCCGATACGAAAAAAAGAGCCGCAGGCAAAAGATTTTGGTGATGTTTTGGATGAGTATGTGGATTACGCAAAGGAGCATTCGCAATGAACGAAAAAATCATAAAAGCTGTTGCGAGTTTAAGGGCGTTCTTCCCGACATTTACAAAAGAACAAACGGCCGCTTACAGTCGTATTCTCGATGAATATCCAGCGGAAGTTGTTTCTGCGGCGATCAAAGAGCTCGTGAAAACGGAAACAGGGACGTATGCACCGCCGGTAGGAAGAATCTGCCAGATGTGCGATAAGATCATCGCGCAGGCAACGGGCGAAGTGGAGTTTAATGCTGCAGACGGCTGGAGAGAAGTGATGCATGTTGTGTGCGATGTCAGCATTTACAGGCTGGGAGAGTACAAGTGGAAGGACAAAGTGGCCGAAGAATGCGCAAGAGCATTGACGATAGAGGCTCTAATGAACATGCAGCTGGGAACGGAAGAAGATGTGATGCGCTCGAATTTTCTCAAGATGTACGAAGGGAAAGCGAGGCAGGTAAAGAAAAGAATGCAAGTAAATCGGATTCTTTCCGATGGGAAGATAACCGCGGCAATACAAGCGGTAAGTGAAAAATTGAGGTTGAAGGAGGCAGAATGACAAATGGGAAATAATCGGTTCATGGTTGTGTCAGAAGAAAAGGATATCATCGTAATGAATCCGTCTTATGTTGAGCAGAAAGGGAAAAGCCTCATCATCTACATGCCAGGAACCTATAAACAGCTTGAGCTGGAATACAAAACAGAAGAAAACGCAAGAATTGCTTTTGTTGAAATAAAGAGCGCTTATGAATCCGGGAGAATAGACGTTTATATCTGAAAAGGAGAATGAAAAATGCCAAACATGAACAATTGTCAGATTTGCGGAAACCTTGTCCGCGATCCTGAAATCAAGAGCACATCATCCGGGAAAGCGGTAGCAACGATGACGGTGGCGGTTAACCGGTATTTTGTCAATCAAAACGGAGAAAAACAGGAATTTACGGATTATGTACGAGTAAAAGCGTGGCCGCCGTGGGCAGAAGCTATCGGTAACCAGCTGCAGAAAGGGATGCCGGTGTTTATCGAGGGGCGGTACAGCAGTTACTCTTACGGTAAGGACGGCGATAAGAAATACATGACGGAGATTGTCGCTGAATTTGTCGCCTGCCCTCTCAATATAAAGAAAGCGCAAGCGGTAGTAGAGGAAACAGGATCGGGCAATTTTGAGCAGTTCGGGACGGCGCAGAGTGAACTGCCGCCGCAGAATGATGATTTACCGTTTTAAGGGGGAAGAGAAGTGGATACAGCTATTGATGTAGCAAGCGTCGTACTGTTTATTGTTCCGGTCATTGAAAGGGGCGCTTGAAATGAAACTGGTGATTCCCGGTCGTCTTCCATGTATGAACGACCTGATCGCTGCTAACCGGTTGAACAAATACGCGGGGGCAGGCGTCAAGAAGAAAACGCAGAGACAAATTATTCTGATTCTGCAGCCGCAAGTGCAAGGACAAAGGTTTACCGAAAAAGTAAATATCCGCATTGAGTATTACGAAAAGGATATGCGCCGAGATGAAGATAATGTAATGAGCGCCGCAAAGTTTATACTTGATGCGCTGCAGGACATAGGGCTTATCCAAAATGACAGCAGGAAATACGTGCACTTGACACAGGAAGTATTTACGGATAGGGAGAACCCGAGGATTGAAATTGAGGTGAATGAAGCATGAAACAAGTAAAAGAAGAGTGGGTAGTAGGACTTGATGAAGATCATTTTAACTGTGACGATACATATCCGAGTAAAGAAGAAGCGATAAAAGCGGGGCGGGAAGAACTCATGAATGCTGAACCGTATAATATAGAATCTTATACAAGTTATTCAGAGGTTTTTCATGATGATATTGACGATGATATTATGTGCTTCTATATCGGTCGGATAACAAGTCCATGCCCAAAGGTGTATGCAGATGATGTCATTCAAGATTTAACGGATAGGGCATATGCGATTTACGGAGAATATGCCGAAAGCTTTCTTGAAGATGTCAATAGTAAACAGAAAGAAGAACTTGAACGCGCAATTAACAAAGTTATTCAGAGATGGATTGATAAACACGGTTTAAATATCAATGCATTTTTGGTTGAAAATGTGGAGCAGGTGAAAGTATGAAAACACTAAAAGAAGAAGTAATGGAATTGCTGATGAAAAGAATTGGCGTTGCAGAAAATGAAGAGTTTGAAGCTCAATTTGCACATGAAGAATGCCCGGTCAATAAGTTTTGTAACGGAGAATTGCTTACAAAAGTTAATGAAGAATGGCGTGATAATTCAATGTGGGCGGTTTTTGTAAAATATTTCGATGTTTATGAATTTAAAGTAATTCCATTCAAGCCGAAAGTTGGCAACCGGTATTATTACGTCAATATTTCTGGTGAACCGATTTACGAAGAGTTTAAGAAATTTAACACTTTTGATCATCTAAATAGAGCAATGGGAAATTGCTTTAGAACAAAAGAAGCAGCACAAATACACAAAGAGGAAATTTTGAAAATGCTTAAAATCATGAAAGGAGAAGATGATGAATAACGGAATGCGACCAGGCATTTTTCATAACCCGGATCCGACGTACGAAAAGACGGCAGTTAAATTGCATTTTGAATCAAAACGGATACATAATGATATCGAAGCGTTTTTTGAAGAAATCCGACGATGCAGAAAACATATCGATTCGCTCAATCAGTACCGCTTGCAGTATGAAATGGATCTGTTTTCACTCAAAGGCTGTCGATACGACAAGGAGCCTGTCGACGGCGGAACGTCTTCTGATTTATCGGATATCGTCATCGCTTTTGAACAGAAAATGGCGCAGGCAGAAGAACTGCGGATAAAAGAGCTCAACAGATACGGTGACATGATTACAAAGGGATTTAGGCTGCTTGCTTTGTTATCTGACCCGGAGAAAAAATCAATCATGATTGACAGGTATTTTATGAATAAGCTCTGGGAGAAAATAGCGCTGGAACATCATTTTGACAGAAGATCTTGCTTGCGGATGAGAGACAGAGCAATTCAAGAAATTTCTCAAAAAATGAAAGTTGTCACTAAATGTCACTTTTAGATGTGGTATTATGATAGTGTGAAAATATCGCGAGATACTTTCCTCCTCAATTTTAGAAAAGCACATGCCCTTCCCCGGTGTGTGCTTTTCGTTTGTCCAGGAGAAAGGAGGTGGTGGTGTGACACCAAGGCAAGAGAAATTTTGTGTTGAGTACTTGATTGATTTAAATGCAACGCAAGCGGCTATACGGGCTGGATACAGTGATAAAACAGCATATTCAATGGGACAACGGCTGTTGAAAAATGTTGAAATTCAAAGCCGTATTAAGAAAATGCGTGATGATTACTATGATAAAACGATTATGTCAGCTAAAGAAGTCGAGTATCTGTTATCAAAAGCAGGCAGGGACGAACTCAAAGAAGAGGTTGTCGTCGTTGAAGGTGTCGGTGACGGTTTCAGTGAATCAAAAATCATCAAAAAGCGTTTATCGGCTAAAGATCGTATAAAAGCACTGGAGCTTATGGGTAAACGCCACCACCTCTTTGAAGATCAAGATAGTAAAAACGGGGTGGAAGAGGTGCAGATTATTGATGATACAGATTAAACTTAGCGATAAAATGGCACCGTCGTTCTTCTCCGTACATCAGGACGTTAAACAGCACGGCCATACGCATTACGTGTTGGCTGGTGGCCGCGGAAGTACAAAGTCTTCTTATGTATCGCTTGAAATTCCACTGCTGCTTATGCAAAATCCCGAATGCCACGCGGTTATTTTGCGAAAAGTCGCAAACACACTCAGAAACTCTGTCTATACACAGATGGAATGGGCGCTTGACGCACTGCGCATATCGGATAAATGGAAAATGACGGTTAGTCCGATGGAAATGGTGAGGAAAGCAACGGGGCAGAAGATTTTATTCTTTGGCGTTGACGATAAAGCGAAAATCAAGTCTATCAAGCTGCCGAGCGGGTATGTCGGGGTGGTCTGGTACGAAGAACTCGATCAGTTCGCAGGAATGGAAGAAATCCGCAATCTAAACCAATCTCTCATGCGCGGCGGATCTAAATTCTGGTGCTTCTCTTCTTACAATCCGCCAAAATCGGCGAATAACTGGGTCAATGAGGAAATGCTGCTTGATGAACAAGATAGACTTGTACATCGTTCAGACTACTTAAGCGTCAATCCTGATTGGCTGGGGCCGCAGTTTATCTATGAGGCTGATAAACTCAAAGCAAAAAACGAAACTGCATACCGACATGAATATCTCGGGGAAATCACAGGTACCGGCGGAGCTGTTTTTGAAAATGTCATAGAGAAGCGGATTACCGACGAAGAAATACAGCAGTTTGACCGCAGGCGGTACGGCTTAGATTTCGGCTTCGCTGTAGACCCGCTGGCTTTTGTTTCTATGCACTATGACGCTAAGCGGGAGATTCTGTACATTTTCGATGAGATTTATCAGCCGAAGCTGACGAACAGGCAGGCAGCAATAAAAATAAAAAAGAAAATCACGGAAACGGCGCTAATTCGTGCGGATAGCGCAGAGCCGAAGTCGATCAAAGAGTTAAATGAATTGGGGTTAAGAGTGATGGCGGCTAAAAAAGGCCCCGACAGTGTCGAATTCGGTATTCGCTGGCTGCAAGGGTTGTCAGCTATTGTCATAGATAAAAAGCGCTGTCCAAACGCATATAAAGAATTTGTAACATACGAATACGAGACAACGCGCGATGGACAGTACATCAGCGCATATCCGGATAAAAACAATCATGCGATAGACGCTGCCCGGTACGGCTGCGAAGATTTAATGCCTGCACGGTTCAAAGTTAAAGCCGTGCGGAGCAATTTATATTGAGGTGACAAATGGATAAATACAGTCTTTTGACAGATGCATATTTCGGAACCGGACTTTTCGAGAACGGAGCCGGACTCAGGCAACATCCGCGGGAAGACCCGGCAAACTATAAAGACCGACAGGGGCTCGCTTACTACTTGAATTACACCGGGCCGATTGTTAATGCCGCGGTAGATCCGATATTTAAAAACGATATCAAGCGCGATTATAACGGTTCAACACTGTTTCAGGCATTTCTTGATGACTGTGACCGAACTGGAACGGATTATCAGGATTTTTGTAAATCGGCGGCGTTGCAAGCAAAATTATACGGCGTCGCATATATTGTTGTTGATAACAGCGATGAACTGGCGGAACGTAGAAGTGACGCTGTCGCAGGACGCAAGCTGCCGTTTTTAAAGATTATTACACCCGCGCAGATTAAAAATTGGGCAATTGACCGATACGGCCGTTTAACGATGTTTCAGTATACCGAGACATCACAAGTCGGAGCGAACGCGAAAAACACGGAGACGTATACTTGGACACAAGACTCGTGGGCAATTGGAAATGGCGACGGCAAAACGACAGGTAATCACAATATAGGTTGTGTTCCGGTCGTGCAGTGGCTTGCAAGAAACACAGACAGGAAAATTATTAAACCGCCATCAGAATATCTATCGGTAGCACAGGCGAATTACTTCTTGTATCAACTCTGCAGCTGGCATACGCAGCTTCTACGTGATCAGGCTTTTGGCATTTTGACAATGCCCGATGACGGAACTGGTGAAGTAACAGTCGGTACGAATAACGCACTGATTTATCCGGCGGACGCTACACACACGCCTGATTTCATAGCGCCGCCCGCCGCACCCGCCGAAATGCTGACCGAGCAGATGGACAGGATCATCAAAGAAATGTTCCGCATGTCCGGATTAGATTCGGTCATTGGTGTGCAAAGTGACAAGAGTAAATCAGGGGTGGCCAAGCAGTGGGATTTTGAGAAAACCAATAAGCGGCTGGCGGATTTTGCGGTACGCTGCGAGGATGCAGACGAGGCCATCGTTAAATTATTTGAGATGTGGTCAGGTGAGGCGGTTGATTACAACTGCGAATACCCGCGTGACTTTAAAATTAATGATGTCGTTGATTCGTTGTCAAATGCGGCAGCAGCGCTTGAGCTGGGCTTTGACAGTCCGACGTATAAGCTTGAAGTCTTGAAAAAGGTACTGGAAGCGTACATGCCCAATCTTCCGCCGGAAACTTACGACAAAATGATTGAAGAAGTCGCGGCCGCTATCGAAGAAAGCAAGCAGAACAGCGCATTTGAAGATGGTGATGTAGATGATCCTGATGGCAACGGACAAGGCGATTAAGGCTTTTGATGCTGAAATAAAGCGGCTTTTGAAAACAGGGAAAACACCGAAAGAGGCTGTCAACGAAGCCTACAAGCTGTATCCGGTCATGAAAATCATGCAGGGGGAAATAGAGCCGCAGTTAATCGGAGAAATGAAGAGAGGCGGCGCGGTAGGTGTCGCCAAACCGCTGCTAAAAAAAGCGTCTACTGCGGTATGGGCTGCTGACGGATTGGCGTTGTCAAAGAGAACAACGCAGGGGGCAAAAGAAGTTACAAAGCAAGCCGCCGCGGTTATTGCCGAAGCGGTAAAGAAAGGGCAGACTGTACAAAAAGCAGCTCTTGCGCTTTTCGATGGGTACGGCTACGGACACACACTGCCCGAACAAGATATCCCCGATTTTTTAAAGCAGCTGACGCAAATTGCAAAAGCAAAAGACTACGGCGGCGCAGAGTTTCGTAAAACGATCCGGGCAGTAGAACGCAACCTGAAGAAACTGAATGTGCAGGGATTGAAAGCCGCGTATGCGCAAGTAAAAGATGCTGTACTGTCAGGAAATGAAAAACGTATTGAAAAAGCAGTCTATACAGCGACGCAGGAGCGCACTCGATACTTTGCCCGCAGAATTGCACGTACCGAGATGGCAAGAGCGTATAATGACGGTTTTATGGCAAAATGGACGGCGGATGAGGACTGTGTAGCGTTTAAGTGGAAGATGTCCACCGCGCATCCGTTTTGCGATATTTGTGACATGTATGCCGAAGCCGACTTATACGGTATGGGGCCCGGGATATTTCCGAAAGATAGAGTGCCGACTCTTCCTGTTCATCCGAACTGCATGTGCCACTTGCGACCCGTGATGGTAGGATCTAAGCTGTTGAAAAGCGAAACGCCGCACGCAAGAATGGAAGAGGGCGGCAGAGAATGGTTGAATAAACAGACACTGCCGAACCGTCAAAGAATACTTGGCGTATACGGCGAGAAAGACGTCAAAGCTGGGCGGAGCTGGACAGAAAAAGCACGTGGATACAGCGGCGAAAAGATGAAAAGTAGAATTATGCTTGCGGTTCCTAATGAATTCAAGAATCCCGACAAATTGGTTATCCCTGAAAACAAGTTGGTAAATTACTGTCTCAATAAAGCGCATAAGACGGGCGGGCCGAAAGCGGTTGCCTTTGAAAAATATTTGGGGTATACTCAAGAAAATAGTAAAAAACTCGATGAGCTAATTCGAAAAAATATTACTACCGCCGAAATCATGGAAAGAAAAGCCGATGAATATGGTCGGACATTCCAGGCAAGATTTTTGGTAGTAGATCTTCAAGGTAAGAAGATATTGATGGTGACGGGCTGGAAGCAAGGTGTACGTGATGAATATCCGCGACTAACCTCAGCATACTTGAAACCTGAAAAGAAAGGAGATGTAGAAAGATGATGCCAAAAGAGCTTGATTGTGTTTTGCTAAAAGATGGGCGCGAAGTGGTTATACTGGATGATTCAATCACGGGGCATTATCTTGTGGAAGCAGGAAATGCGGAAGAGACGGAAGAACCGCCATTTACAGTAACAGATGATGAGATAGAAAGAATCACGTATGTAGCTTAACTGGAAAATTAAATTTGACGAAAAAGGACTATTTAAGTAAAATAGTAATACACAAAGGAGGTGTGGAGAATGATTGAAACAAGGAATGCTGTTAAAAGCTTTTTTACCATGTTTTTTTGTGGTATTTCTGCAATGAATTTATTCCCCACGTCGAACTATGCGAAAAACGTCCCGCCAAACGCGGTGTGTATTACAAGAGAAAGTTGGAAACTTACAGGAGTCGCTTTAAAGCGTGCGATGGATCGGATGGGGGTATTTGTTGGAGAAAAGCAATAACGAAAAGCACTCTGATATTATTAGCAGTCCAGAGGTGCTTTCTACGTCAGAGCAAAACGCAATTAGTGCGAATAGAGAAGCGATTCCAGCGCACTTAGAGGTAACTCAAATTACTTCAGGGCCTATACCGGCTCCGGAAATATTGCGTGGCTATGATGATGTCTATCCGGGAGCGGCACAAATTATTATTAACGATTTTCAAGAGAATTCCAAGCATGTGAGAACAATGCAGGAAAAATCACTGGCTGCCGAGATACAACGGGACAAAAGAGGGCAGTGGATGGCCTTTGTAATCCTGATGTTTATCCTTGTGGTAGTAATATATAGTTTGCGCTTGGGCAACATTACTTTTGCCGGAATTGCTGGGTTTGCTTTTATAGGATTGGCCGCACAGAGTTTTCTTAAACAAAGAAACGCAGAAAAAACAAGGAATCAAAATAAATAATAAGCACTCATAACGAGTGCTTTTATATTGCCTTTTCGCGGGGCAGGAACCCGTCCGCAGGCGTTAAAGAACGGTCTTTTTTGTTGGGACGGGAGCCCATTATTACAGTACACAGGAGGTACTTATTATGACATTGGCAGAATTGTATGAAGCGTTAGGTAAGTTAGAAAACGGGTCGGAAATGGTATCTACCATCAAAGCAGAGATTTCCCGCTTAAACGGCGAATCCGCAAAGTTCCGCACATCTAAAAATGAAGCTGACGCGAAAATTACCGAGCTCATCGCAAAGGTGGAAGAACTTGAGGCGAAAGGTACAGGAGACCAGACCGCCGCCGAGAAAATGCAGAAACAGCTGGACGAACTCAACAAGAAGTACGAAGCGGCTGAAAACGCTCGGAAAGAAGAGCAGGCTAAGCGAGTGCAGGCTGACATTATGCAGCAGACCGTAGCGGCTTTGACAAAAGGCAACGCAGCTAACCCATCGGAAATTGCAAAAATCTTGGTCGGTTCTATCAAAGCAGATGAGGACGGTACTTACAAATTCACAAATGCCAAAAATGAATCAGTCTCAATCGAAGACGGTGCTGCAGGCTGGCTGAAAGATAATGCGTGGGCGGTAAAAGACACGCAGAATCCCGGAAGCGGCGGAGGCAACGGCGGAAGCGGGAGACAATCACAGCCGCAGGGGCTGCAGGCGGCAGTTGCGGCTGCATTGAATAAGTAATTTTTTTAAAGAAAAGAGAGGTAAAAACACATGCCGGTAACTTTAGCACAGGCAAAACTCAATGTACAGGATGATCTTCAGGCAGAAGTCATCGACGAATACGCAAAATCTAACTTTATCTGGGAACACATTATTTTTGACGACGTGGTATCCCCTGTGGGCGGCGGAGCTACGTTGACCTACGCATATAACCGCGTGAAAACACAGCCGAAGGCGGATTTCCGTGCGGTCAACGAAGAGTACACCGCGCAGGAAGCCGACAAAGAGCAGAAATCTGTCAATCTGGCGATTTTCGGCGGGTCTTTTAAGGTTGACCGCGTCATTGCGAATATGGGCGGCATTGCAAATGAAGTCACGTTCCAGATGCAGCAGAAAATCAAAGCTGCGTCCGCACTTTGGAACGATACCGTTATCAATGGCGACACCGGAACGAACAACAAAGCATTTGACGGGCTTGAAAAAGCGCTGACCGGGTCTTCTACGGAATACAAACCCGCAGCGGCAATTGACTTGTCTTCCGGGTCTGCTATTGACAGCAACTATAGGACATTCCTCGACACTCTCGATGAATGCTTAGGACTAATGGATGGCGAGCCGTCCGCGCTTCTTATGAACGCAGCACTCTACACGAAATTTAAAGCCGTCGCTCGTCGTGCGGTAGCTTATACAGAAACGAAGGATGACTTCGGGCGTCCTGTTCTCACGTATAACGGCATTCCGATTGTCAATCTCGGCGCAAAATCCGGGTCTAATGATCCCGTTGTGCCGATTGATACGGCCAAGGGCACAACGTCTCTCTACGCAGTACGCTTCGGCATTAACGGATTCCATGCTGTTTCGATGGCGGGTGTAGCTCCGGTGCAGACATGGCTGCCTGATTTCAAGACATCTGGGGCAGTAAAGTCGGGTGAGGTGGAAATGGTGGCTGCGGTCGCACTGAAAGCGACGAAAGCGGCTGCAGTTCTTAGAAATATTAAAGTTAAATAAGGGAGGTACAAGATGGCACAGATTATAGCACCGAATAAAGATTATACCGGCGAAAGTGCTTCTGTGACATTCGTTAAGGGCGTCGGAGAAACTTCTGACGCCTACCTAATCGAGTGGTTTAAAGAGCACGGGTATGCCGTAATTGAGGACGAAGCCGCAGAAGTACAGCCGGTAACTCCCGAAGAGGCTCCTGCAGCCGACGTCGAAACCGAGGAACAGGCCGAGGAAACACAGGAGAAGCCGAAAAGGACGCGTTCTTCAAGAGCAAAAGCAGCTGATGCAGAATGAGTACCGCGGATATCTTCAAGAAGCGGCTAAGGCAGGCGGTTAAAGAAAGCACTTTGACTGTGGCGGAGTACGCGCAGGATAATCACAGGTTTAAATCAAGGACTGGCGCTTTGGAGCAGTCTGTAATGGCGGATTATAGAGCTGGAGGGCTGACCGGAGTTATCACACTGGATTTAAATCGTGCAAATTATGGGTATTTTGTACATCACGGATCCCCTGCGCATACCATTCGCGCTAAAAATAAAAAGGCTCTTCGGTGGGCGTCGGGCGGCAGATTTGCTTTTGCTAAAAGCGTTCGGCACCCGGGGTTCGTCGGGGATCCTTTTGTTTTTAACGCTTTGGACGCGTGCGATAGTGAGATTGACTCTATTTTTGATCGTTATGTGGAATTAGCCAAATCGGAGGTGGAAAATGCTCTTAACAGTCGATGACTTAATAACAAAAGATGAACTGCTGGGACCAGTTCTAACCGAAGAAACATTAGCCGATGCGCATGACTATTTATATTATTTGGCGTCGCAAGTAGGCGTTGAGAAATCAAAAGTGCAGGCTACGGTATTAGTTAAACGATTTATTACTGCTTACGCTTTCCACGCGACGGCGGTTAATAAATCGTTCGGCTTACCAGGCAGCATGTATAGCGATGGCAAGGACATCGATGCTTACGCGAAAAAGGTGCAGATATATTCTGATGAAGTAAAAATGCTGGAGAACCGACTGCAGACTGCGGAGGCCTTTACCGGTACTTCGCAGTCTTCCGGTTTCCGAGCCGTTAAGATTTTCCGGGGGTAAGTATGGCTTGGTTTGATATTTTGAAATACCTGCAGGCTGAACTAAAAAAACAGAAAGCGGTGCAGGAAATAAAACTGGGTGCGTACGATCCGCGGACGATTAAAACTACTGACGGAATTATTCTGCTTATGCGCGGAAATGAACAGCCGGATAATGATTCAGATATGGTCGATTATGAAACTATAACACTGTATCTTGAATGCTGGATTCGTTATGACGGCACGGAACTATATGTCGGATATGAAAAATTAGCCGCGCTGGAAGCTAAGGTGGACAACGTTCTACAGAAAATCCGCGATGAGTCGGGCAAAGTAACGAATGCTATTCAACTCATGGATATTCGAGTTAGCCGGAAGACAGGAGATCCCGGTGGTTTGCGGCCGCTGTACGGCGTGCAATATGAAATAACAGTTACTGTATACGAAAGCGAGGATTGAATATGGCAGTACAAGCGAGAGGTTATAAAGCCTCTACTACGATAGATTTTGAAAGCGCTTATAACAAGGCACCGGTAACGAAAAAAGGAATACTGCTGCCGATTAACAAAAACGAAATGGAGAAAAAGCAAACGCTTATTTCTTCGGATACGATTACAGGGAGCCGTAATAACACGATTTCCAGTTTAGGTCGCGTAAGCGTTGACGGAAACGTGACCATCCCAGCGGATTTTCGCGCTATTGGCTACTGGCTGAAAGCGTTACTTGGCGCGCCTACAAGCGTAAAAGGCACAGGCGTCAATACGCACACATATAAAGTTGGCGACACGCAGCCGTCTTTTATTCTTGAAAAGGCATTTCCCGATTCAGGTAAGTATTTTCTATATCGCGGTTGCAAAGTAAACACTCTGAAATGGGGCTTCGGCGAAGATAGTGAAATGACAGTTGAACTGGCCATCATGGGCGCTCTGCGTGAAATTGCGTCCGCTACGTATGACGCGTCGGCTACATCAGTAGCGAAGCTCCCCATTTCTCAAAATCACACATATGTCAAGATTGGCGGCATAGAAAGCGAAATTGTTAAAACAGGCGATTTTACTTTGGACGCAGGGCTTGATGGTGATCAGTATGTTGTAGGCAAGGGTGGCATTCGCGGAGATATTCCGGAGGGGCTGTTTAAAGCAAGCGGAAATATCGAAGCATTGTTTATGGATACTTCTATGATGTCGCTTGCAGACACCGGCGCGAAAACATCACTTGAAATCGGTTTTAAAATGTCGGAAAATTGCAGTTTAGCATTTATTTTCCCGGAAGTGCAGATCGAACCACACGATGCGCCAATCGATGGTCCTGCGGGTGTTTCGGTGAAATTTGCGTGGAATGCATTTTACGAAAGCAATGCGCAGAAAAGCACTGTGCAGGTTGTATTGAAAAATGATAAGGAGTCTTACTGATGGTCGAAATAAAGACAATGACGAGAAAGCAAGTCAAAGACCTGCGTAAAGCGGGTCTTGATTTAGTTTTGCTTGGCGAGGCAGATAAAACAAAGACAATTGAAGCTCTTGAATGGGTTTTTGATCATGTTTATCCAGAACTTGCTGATGATGAAGAACTCTCTTATCGCGAAATGATCCGGATTGCCACAAAAACTTTTGAAAAGACATACGGAACGGATGCAGAAGTAAAAAACTAACAGATGCCTACCGCTGGGAATGGTCACCGCACCGGGAATACTGCGAGAATTGTCAAAAGCTGCACAGAAAACTGAATAAGAAGCCTCCTTGTGCTGATTGCGAGCATAGGAGGCCTTTTTTGTCAGAAGAAAACACTGAAACGTGGGAGTTGTGGAGCTATTGTGCGGGGCAAGTTCGTACCAGCGGATTAGGCGACATTATCGGAATTGATTATAACGCATTATTTCAGGTTGCAATTGTACTTGGGATTGAAGTAACTCCGGGGATTTTGAAAAAGATAAATGCGATGGAAATGATCATGCGGGAAGAGGTGAGGAAAATTGGCAAGCAGCACTAAAACGATTGAAGCGCGAATTGAAGCAAAGGATAATGCTTCGGGGTCTATCAGCAAAGTTAAAGCGGAACTGAACAAGCTCCGAGATAAAAATATAAAAATAAACGTGAACACATCGGGCGCGGAATCTAAGATCTCGAGCATAGCGCAAAAAATCAATTCTATAGGAAAAGGAACGTCCGGGGGGCTTACCGGGATTCTATCAAAAGCGGGTCCCGCAGGATTGGCGATTGCGGGAGTAACTGCGGCAGTTGCAGGGTTAGGCGCAGCTCTCGGTGCCGCAGGTGATAAATTTATAGGCTACAACGCTAAGATGGAGCAGACCGATATTGCATTTACTTCTATGCTCGGCTCTGCGCAAGACGCCAAGGTTATGATGGACCAGCTGCGTAAATTTGCGGCGGATACGCCATTCGAATTTGAGGATATCGCTCCCGCGGCGCAGCAGTTAAAAGCGTTCGGCTTCGAGGCGCGTGATATTATCCCTACTTTAACCGCGGTGGGAAATGCATCTGCAGGTCTTGGTAGAGGCGCCGAAGGATTGAAGCAGATGGCTTTCGTCATGGGGCAGATTAAAACAACCGGAAAACTGATGGGGCAGGATGTCATGCAGTTGTCCCAGCTAGGGATTCAGGTCAAAGATATTTTAGCTAAAAACTTAGGACTTGCCGCAGATCAATTGTCGGATATCGGGAACCAGGGCATCAGTGCCGACGCGGCCATAAAAGCGCTCACGGAAGGCATGAATGAACGGTTTCCGAACATGATGGCCAAGATGTCCAATTCTTTCTCCGGTATGCTGAGCACCATTAAGGACAACGCAAGCCAAATACTCGGTAAAATCGGAGAACCGCTTTTTAACAGCATGAAAAATGCGATCGGCAAAGTCCGTGATGTGTTTAATACAGCTCTTAAAAACGTAAATACAAAGGGACTGTCACACATTTTTGACGACTTGGTTCCAAAAGGGCTTGCGAATCATATTAGCCACCTTTTCAATTCAATCGGGCAATGGATTTCTGCGATCATGCCTGTTATTGACAATTTGTCATCCGCTCTTGGCGATCTGTTCAAGCCCCTTTTAGAGAGGGACAGTAGACTGTTTTTGGATATGCTGGATACCGTGGCAACGGTGACGGTTAATGTGTGGCGCGTGGTAAGCGGCGTTATCGCAGACATTGCGGCCGTTATTGGTTCGGTAGAATCCTATATCGTAAGCGTACTGAACGGTATAAGTGGTGCATTTGACACCTTGTATAACGGATTGCTTAGCGGAATTGTGCAGCTGGCTAATCGATTTTTAGCGACTGTGGGTGACTGGCTGTCGCAGGCCTATAACGCTATTGTCGATTTTGTAAACGCCTGCCTTGATAAACTCGGGGTCGTCGGTACAGCCATCCGAAAAATCGCAAGTATGGTCGGCGCAGAAATTGAATCCGCAAAAGACGCAGTTACAAACTCTAAAACGTTTCAAGCACTGACCAATCTCGTGACAATTGACGGAAATATTACTTCAAAAGTGGAGAAGGGGCCTACTGATTTTGTTAATCAAGGTGGTGGCTCTGTGAGTGATGGCGGAAGCGTCGGGGGTTCAGGAGGCGGTGGCGCTGGTGCTGTAGACAAAGCGCAAAAGAAAATTGAAGAGCTGACAAAAAAGATCGCCGATGCCGTTTCGGATTTATCTGATAAAATCCTTGACGAAACAGGAACAGCTTACGAAAAAGGAATCGGCAAACTGAATAGAGAAATAGCCAAAGTAAAAAAAGAAATCGAAGAAGCCGCGGCTGCAGGAGTTAATACGGACGCTCTGCAGGCAAAACTCGAAGAATATGGCCGTGTTATAAAAGATAAACTTGTAAAAAAGTGGAAAGAAGCTAATACAGATCTTGTTAATGATACGAACCTTGCACTAGCTAAAATGACTAAAAGCATTTCGGCGCAGGCGGAAGCACAGTATCAAATTGATCTAGAAAAGCTAAAACGCGAAAAAGAGAACAAGCTAAAAGAAGTTGCACTGACTCAAGATAGTGTTGAAGCTAAACTTGCGGTAGAGCGCTGGTATAATGCGCAGCTTGCGCTTATCACAAAGCAGCGGGACGACGAGCTGGCTAAAGAACCAAAAACTTGGAGTGAAGCTTGGAATACGGCGCTTCAGCAGATGGTCGAGAATTTCGGATCCAAAGGTAAGCAGATGCAGGACGCTATGGACAGTGTCGCGTCATCAATGGCTGACGGTTTTACAGACATGTTTACTGATGTACTGACTCTCGATTTTAAAAACATCGGAAGCTCTTTTAGTAACATGCTTAAAAGCATGCTAAAAGCAATCGCTAATTTCATGGCAAAACAGGTCGTGACGAGTTTTTTAAGCCGGTTTTTAGGCGGTGGCGGGGGAGGCCTCGGAACTGGGATTTCTCTCGGCGGCAACTTTAGCCAGAGCTGGGGTGACCGGATGATTGCGTCCGTAGCGCCTAAACTTAGTTTTCGCGCTAACGGCGGCCCGGTATCCGCCGGGCAGGCATACATCGTCGGAGAACGCAGACCGGAGCTGTTCGTCCCCCGCACATCCGGCACGATTATCCCGAGTGTCAATGTAGGTCGACAGGCGCCAGAAGTGCAGGTAGTTGTTCAGAATAATACCGGCACCCCAATGCAGGCTAAAACGCAAACAACGCAGCGGACAGATGGCCGGGTTCTGAAAACGATTATTCTGCAGACCGTAGCAAATGCTGTTTACACAAATGAAGATCACATGCGAGATGTCATAGCAGGCGTTCGCGGAGGTTAATATGCTGAATTTTCCGAACATTAAAAATCCTATCTACCCGCTAAAGCATAAGCGGGTAGACCACACATACAAAATGGAACAGGACAATGAAACAATTAATACGCGGCCGAGGTTTACAAAAAAGCCGCTGCATTTTACTTTGCAGTGGTCAGCTTTGCCTGCGGCCGATTATTCCCTGCTTGACACATTTTTTAACGACCAGACATACGGCAACGCCTTAAAATTTCAGTGGACATATCCACCGGAGCCGGGATGTAAATTTGCAGGGCAGACGTTTACCGTTCGATTTTCCGGAGATCTTGAATTTGACCTTGTTAATCCGGGGCTGTTTTCAGGGCAGATAGCACTGGAGGAAGCATAAATGGAATTATCTACAGCGGCAATTATCGAAAAGAATAAAACGGCTTCTAACGGTGCTGATCTTCTTCTGTGTGATATTACGTGCAGAGATGAAAGTCTGCACTTAGTAGCTAACAACGAAAATATTGTATTTCAAGGCGTCACTTATTACGCTTACGCATTCAGCGTCGATAAAATCAAAGTAAGTAGTACAGAGATGCCATCGGCAAGATTGAATATCAGCAACATCACCGGATCTATGCAGGCTTTGCTTGAAAAATATGATGGCGCGGACGGCGTTACCGTGTCTCTTAAAGCTATTAATACAAATGTCCCAGATGAGATTTTAGATGAAGAAGTATTCGACGTTATCGGCTCATCTGCAGATAAAAAGACAGCAACGCTGAATATTGGCACCAGTTTTTCGTTGCAGAAACGCTTCCCTGCAACTCGCGTATTGAAAGATTTTTGTCCGTTCAAATTCAAAGGGCGCAGATGTGGATATAAGGGGATCGTGACAACCTGCAATAAAACACTTTCGGACTGCCGCAGATGCGGTAATAATAAGCGTTTTGGCGGGTGCCCGACAGTACCGCAGGGGGGACTATATGTCAGAGATAACTGATTTGATTGGAAAACCATTTTCAGAAATGAAATGCTGGGATTTAGTGCAAGAATACTACCGCCGGAACGGGAAGCGTTTACCGGATTACCGCGAACTGCTTACTGCTGATGGTACTCCTGATGGCGGCAATCAATATAAAGAGATTAAGGAGCCCGAATTAGGCTGTATATGTGTGTATGCAATTAAAGGGCGTAGTATTGATCACGCAGGAGTCTATCTCGGCGGCAATCAACTTCTGCACGCAACCGAAGGTGGTGTGTGTATTGAGCGATTTTCTAAGTTTTTACCGCGCTTGAAAGGACTGTACAAATGATACACGTAATTATCGTTAATAATCCGTTTGACCGACGGCAGAGAAAAGATTATTACGAGTCATGCAGTGGGAAAACAGTTAAAGAATACCATTCCGAAGAAGGGGAGAAAGTATACGCAATTAATGGTGTCCCCTGCGATGCGGATTATATTCCCGCGGACGGGGAAGAGCTCGTTGTCATGCCGAAAATCGAGGGTAAAGCCTTAGGGTGGATTTTATCCATCGGAATTACTGTTTTGTCCGCAGGCGTCGGGGCGGGTCTTATCGGCAGCAGCATGATGAGCATGTGGGCGCGCATGGGATTGTCTCTTGCAATTGGCATGGTCGGGAACGCACTGGTTAATAAGCTGACGCCGACACCGAAAGCAGACTTAAGTAACACTGAGCAGTCAAATACTTACGGATGGGGCGCTCCGACGACGTTAACAGGGCAGGGATATCCCCTGCCTATTGTTTACGGCACTGTTAAGACTTCGGGTATTATGCTTGCACGGCACGTCGTGTCCGAAGGTGAAAAGCAGTATCTGAATATACTCTACTGCGTAGCCGAGGGGCCGATTGATGAAATATCTAACATCGAACTCAATGGAAATCCGATAAGCAACTATGCCGATGTGCAGGTAGATATCCGTTTGGGCGCGAATACACAAATTATTCCGAATTTTAATGACTCTTATGCTGATACAGGGCTTGCTTATGAACTCAACGATGACAGTAACTGGCATACGCATAAATTAGACGGAAATACAGCACAGGGGCTTGAATTAACATTTTCATTCCCCGCAGGGTTGTATTATTCGAACGATAGCGGCGGTACTTCTGAAACTTGGGTCGAATTGGAAGCGCAGTATCGAAAAGTCGGTGACTCCGACTGGAAGAATATAGAAGTTGGCCGGATTAAGAAAAACACCAATAAATCATTTTATCTTGTGTATTCTGTTCGTGATCTGACACCAGCACGCTATGAAGTACGGGCAAGATGCACCAAAAAAGATGGTACGTCTATTCGGTATGCGAATAAAGTGCAGTGGCAAGGCGTCACGCAGGTTATTTATGACGATTTTGAGTACCCGGGCAAAGCACTTATCGGAATTAAAGCGTTGGCTACCGACCAGTTGTCTGGGAACGACCCATCTATGACATGCCTCGTTACGCGTAAGAACGTCAACGTCTGGAATCCGGCAACAAAGCATTATGAAGAACGGCCGGCAGACAATCCGGCATGGGCTACTTATGATATTTTGCACCACTGCCTAAAAATTGACGATACCGAGGGCGGATTTGAATATGAAGCCGACGGCGTCCGAGAAAATATAGACTATTATGCATTCAAAGCGTGGGCGGCAGCATGTGCTAATGCCGGGATGGCGTTTAATTATTTATATGACAGCGCTATGTCCGTGTGGGACGCAAAAGATTACCCGTGCCGCGTTGGCCGTGGAGCTATTCTGCTGATGGGCACTAAGTTCTCTTGCGTCTATGACTACGCAGGAACACCTGTACAGTTGTTTACTGTCGCCAACATGAAAAAGGACTCTTTTAAAGAAGAATTTCAGGCTCGGGATCAGCGGGCAAACGCAGTTGAAATATCTTTTATGAATAAAGACAAGAACTACGAACGCGACGTGCTGACCGTCTACGGTGATGATTACGATACTGCGGAAAGAAATGTACAGCCGGTGCAGATCGAACTAATGGGGTGTACCTCATTGAAACAAGCTTATGCGTTCGGACGATATAAACTTCGGTCGAATAAGTATGAAATTCGTACAGTTTCGTTTGATGCATTTGTTGATGCTATCGCCTGTACAATTGGTGATGTCATTCTTGTGCAAACGGATAATACGACATGGGGCACTGGCGGTCGGATTGTTAGCGTTAACGGAAAAGAATTAACTCTGGATCAGCCTATTGATATTGATTACAGCTCAATTTTTGTCCGTGACCAGGACACCGATAAAATCTTTGAGACGGCAATTATCTCAATTGACGGAAGCAAAGTAACAGTTGCCGATGCTACCGGTTTTTCTGCAGATGCAGTTTATGCTGCGGGTAAAACTGGGAAAATAGCTAAAATGTTTAAAGTTTTAGCTATTGAAAAAGGGATGGACGACGCTACTCGGACTATTACCGGGATCGAATATTATCCGGAATTGTACAGCCCGGATACGAGTAAAGTGCCGGAAATAACGGCATACGATAATATCGTTAACGGCCCGACAGACCTTACCATTACTTGTACTGTTAAAACGGGTTACGGAGCCGGCACAGACTGCTCTGTGCATTGCGCTTGGATTAATCCTAAAACGGCCAATACTGTATATCTTGAGACAAGAGAGGACGGAGCTAATGTCTGGGTACGCCGCGGAAGGTTTGAAAACAGCGAGAATTCCTATACTTTTGGAGCGGACGGAACCAAGAAATACACTGTCCGGGTGTATTCAGAAAACGAACTCGGCAAGCGATCCGGCTACTCTACGGCCAGAGTAGATTTATCTGCGTGGCTGCATCCCGCGGAAACGCCAAAAAACATCAAAGCATACACAAGATACCGAACATTGCCCAACGGTTCTCATAGATACGACATTCTTGTATCGTGGGAATCTAAAGATTTAATCGGTCGCGTCTGGTATAAAACGAACCATGTACAAGGCGAGGCGATCGTCATTGAAGACGGGCTAAGCGCCGATGAACTCGGCTTTGCTGGAGCGTGGGTGTACGCAGGGCAGGGAAAAGGACAGCTGATTATTCCGCAGGCTCTACCCGGCGACACCTACAGAATAGCAATTACCACAGCTGATGGACGGGGTGTATTTAATCTCCCGGATGATGCACCAAAAATCGACAAATTAGTCGCGCTGAAATCCACAATTCCAAACACCCCCGATAACTTCAAAATGGTTATTGGAAGTGTAGCGCATTTATCGTGGAATCCCGTAACCAACGCTGACGTACAGTTCTATGAACTTAGGACAAACAGCAACGCAGGCGGCGATTCCGACGCCTTGTTGGCGAGAACAGACGGTTTATCTTTTGATGTTACACTTTCGAAGCGGCGAGGAACATTATACCTGTTCGCTTGCAACACGGAGGGGAAATACTCCGCACCTGCAACAATATCGTATAACAAGCCCGCACCGTTAGCTCCACCTAAGCCTGATTTAATATCGGCAATCGGCGGATTTTCCGTTGTTACTAATCCTATCCCTGCCGACTGTGCAGGGATGGCGGTATACATAGACCCCGCTGGTAAGAACATCACGAGGGTAACAACAACGAATAGTGTTTACTCGTATTCTTGCCCTGAAAACGTCTACGAAGTGTCTGTCGCTTATTATGACATGTTTGGCGAAGGTGCAAGGTCACCATCAAACATGGTCACGGTGAAACTTGTTATCGATGAATCAATGCTGAAAGACGGGGCAATTAGCCTTAAAAAAGTTGACGAATCAATCAAAAAAGCGCTGGAAGCAGGGAAAGTCAGTCGGGAATCCGTTAATCAGATAGTGTCCAATTTGAACAAAAAAGACGGCTACAAGACGTACAGCGCCTTAACGCAGCTGAACAATGCTATTGAACTTCGGGTAAAAGATAATGAGATCATTAACCGTATTAACTTAACACCGAAAGGAACGACGATTGACGGCAGTTATCTACATATCACCGGTAAGACAACTATTGATAATAATGTCATAGTGAATGGTATGATTGCCGCTAATGCCGTAACATCAGACAAGATAGCAGCAGGCGCGGTAACGGCGAATAAGATTAGTGTTAATAGTCTTGAGGCGGTATCGGCTAACGTTGGTAATCTTACCGGGGGGACTATATCAGGGACAACATTAATCGGTTCAACAATACGAAATGCGTCGAACACTTTTTCTGTTGATCCGGACGGGAACATCGTGGGGGCGACGCTCAAGGCGGGTACCATAGATGGTAATTCTGTAAGAATTAACGGCTACAACGTCAGGGCGGTTTCGATTCTAAAAGGTACTGGGAAAGGAGATTTTACAATTCCTCTCCCGGAAGGATATGAAGAAAAGGATTGCGTGTGGACGGCGTTTTTAATGAGTAATGCACGGAGTACTTATTCTTTTTCGATGAATGGAAGAAGAGTGCATGCCAAAGAAATATCAGGGGATTACCCCGACCCGCTATGTGGTTACATGGTTATAGGTATTAAATAAAGGAGGCATAAATTGTGGTACGGATTTGATCGTGGAGGCGATTGTCGGTTCTCTTCTGACGGCGCAGTACAAAGAGAGTCGGAGATAACAGTTGTAGAATCTGATGTAGTATATCCGGATATTTCCCGGCTTGTACTTATTAACGGGGAAATTGTGGAAATGGAGGAGACGGCGAATGAAGCTAACGGTATTTCAACACGGTGAAATTAGGGATGAGAACGATAAAATCATTCAAGAAGGGACTTACGGCAAGCATACTGTATTTACTTCTTCTGACAATCGGGGAATTTTAGACTACATCATTAATAATTTTGAGGTGCTATATCAAGCAGTGCAGGGTAATTTATCCGGCATTGTCGATGTAAACGCCATTCTTAATACTGTCAAAGAGTACATCAATAAGCAGAAATACGTACAGTCAGTGGACGGTAAAGGGCTGTCTACAAATGACTATACGACGGAAGAAAAAAACAAACTGGCGAGTCTTGAGAATTACTCTCTAACGACAAATAAAATAAAAACGGCATTAGGGTATATGCCGGTAAACGAAACTGCACTAAATGATAAAGTGTCTACTGACGTATTGACGAACGCAATAACATCGGTGACAAATGGCTTTAATCAGGCACTTACAGGATACGCACAAGAATCAGAACTAAACGACAAGCAAGATAAATTAGTTTTTGACAGCGCACCAACGGAGAACAGCAAGAAAATGCTGACGTCCGGTGCTATATATGCGGCGATACAAAAAGCCGTACAATCTATTTCCGATGTGGATAACACATCATTTTAAAAAAGGAGCAGAGGTATGACAATCACAAGGCAAGAAATCATTGACGCACTCATCAACGGGAGCGCCGAAATCGGGAAAGAAGAGTATGTAGATTTAGACGAAAGGAGTTTTTAATCATGACAAAAGGGAGAATATCTGTCGAAAGTGTAGCCGCTATTGCGAATGCAATTAGAGAAAAATTAGGTACAACCGCAACATATAAACCTGCTGAAATGGCACCCGCTATTCTGTCTATTCCGACAGGTGGAACAGGGGAAGAAATCCCGAAAATCTATGTAGCGAAAAAGCTTGAACATCAGAGTATTGTTATTACGCCGAGTGCTTTAACAACACCGGCGGAAATCGGTGATAAAAAGGTATATTCAGCTTCCGTATCTTCAATCGATATTAAAGTGGTACCCGCAGTAGGCTATGAAGCCGGGAACATCGTCGTCAACGGAAATGTTATGAGTAAAGAGGTTAATAATTACGCAATCGCTGGGGGCGAACAGATTACCGCAACAGCAGCTACAAAAATAGGTGAAGCACCAACGCTTGATATCCACGGCACGCTGATATTTACTGAAAATGGCGAAGATACATTGATCGCAACAAGCGATAAAATCAATACTACAAGTGCCGGATATCGTGTTAATAATGTTTACGCACATCGTATTGAGGATTACTTGATAGTCGAAATCAATATACCGGGAATCGAAGAATTTTATAGCAAGCCGGGAATTTACACAACTTCTATCATTAATGTAAAAATCGGCGATGTATTATTCGATATGACACGCGAAGGTCCGAATAGTCTTTCAGGCGGAAGTGCGAAGGCGGATTTTGTGAAGTTAAAAGAGAACATCGGGAAACCGCTTAATTTCTCAATTAAATACGAATAATATTTACGTTACCGTGGGAGCCGTTCAGGCTCCTGCGGTATTAATTTTATTAAGAGGTATATGAAATAATGAGCATGGGGGATATGAGCCCGGAAGCGCTGGAACGAATCGTCAGAATTGAGACAAAGCTGGATATGCTTGTCGAAATGATTCCAAAAATGCAAGAATTGCAGTTGGCGCACGAAAGAGCAGCGCAGAGCGCTAAATCAGCGCACCATCGAATAGACAATATATACAAAGTGGCGGGGCTTATATCGACCATCGTATCTGTTGTCATTGCATTAATCGGAAAGGTGCTGTGATATGTTTAGAAAAATATGGAACACCGCGGTACGGTACGCGCCAAAAATGAAAGGTCGAGTACGGACATCGATGCAGATCGTCTACGTGTACGGCGCTGGACTTATCGTTTTATTTCTAATGGTGATCGCGGCGTGGGTACATGATTTTATACGAACAGGAGTAGCGAATACAACGCTACTCATCAATTTTTTCAAAGAGTTTACGGCACCGGCAGTAGTCGGTGCTTTTACTTTTGTGAGTGTTTTTTGTGTAGACAAAAACCGCGACGGACGGCCGGACGCCGCAGAAAAAGAAATAAAAAAAGAAACAAGAAAGGAAGTGCGCAGAGATGACGATAGAGGAATTTCGGCAGGAACTCAAAAATAAACGGGATTATTTTTATCAATTCCCGTGGCCGGCTACGACTTACGGACACTGGTCCGCAGGACGGTATTTCACGACATTTAACGATTATCATTTTAACGTTGATGGCGACGGTGAAATCATCTACACAAGACCGATTGACGAAGTACCGCGGGCAACATATCACAGGAACACAGGAAGCATTGCAATTGCTCTGTGCTGCTGTTATAATGCCCGCCCTGGAGATTTAGGAGAATATCCGCCGACGGAAGCACAAATTGAAACGCTGGCGAAGATGTTCGCGGTTATAGCTGAGGTTTTCGATAACCCAATCGACCGGGAGCATTTCATGACACACGGAGAAGCTGCTAATGACGACGGCTACGGACTGTACAGCGGAGAGCCTGACTGTCGCTGGGATTTAGAGCAGCTCTGCGATCAAGATGAAATCGGCACCGGCGGGGACATCATTCGCGGGAAAGCGCAGTGGTATTTAGAGAACGGGGTGTAAAATGCTTACGATATCGAACCAGAATATATTTTTAACCAGAGGCGATACGGCGAAAATATCACTGAATATCACATCTGCAGGAAGCGCCGCTTATGACAGCACGAAAGATAGAGTTGTTTTAACAGTCAAGAAATCAACCACCGATAAGGCAAAGGTGTTACAGAAAACGGCGGTGAACGGAGTTATTACGATTAGTCCGGCAGATACTAAAAATCTTGATTACGGAGATTATGTATATGATGTACAGCTAACTACCGTTGCCGGAGATGTCTGTACGATTATCACTCCGCACCGGTTCAGAATTGAGGATGAAGTTAATTTTGATTAATGAGCTAGACGCAAAACTTGCAGCCACGGAATCCCTGCACGGTACTATCTCCGGTAAAAAAGATTTGACCGCCGAATTATCACCTATGGGCGTATTATCTGGTGTTGTTATAGATAACGATGATAGTATAAATGTTATTATAACAACTCCGGAGGAGTTAAAGGCGTCATTAACAATCCCGAACGGAGGGGGAGGTGGCGCAGGCAAAGACGGAAAATCTGCATATGAGATAGCAGTTGACAACGGATTTAACGGCACGGTGGCAGAATGGCTGAAAAGCCTGCAAGGAGCTAAAGGTGAAAGAGGTGTGAAAGGAGATAAGGGAGACCCGGGCAAGGAAGGGCATGACGCTACCGTTGATTTAACGCCGTACGCCCGGAAGTCGGAGCTCATCACAGAAGAACGTATTGTAGAATTGATTGGTGCTAACTCTGTCACGCAAGAAATTTTAGACGCAGCCGTGAATCAAGCGATACGGGCGTACGAACAGTCCACAAAACTTGTATTACACTTGGTTTATCAAGGGTACGAAGCAGAAACGAGCCGTAAAGATAATATTCATTTTTGTAAAATGGTCACTAAATATAAATCAGCAGACTTTGATGAGTATTTTGATATTGTCAACGAGACCGACTTTATTGCGAAAAAGGATTGTACGATATTAGCCGTCAGTAAGGTATATCAGTATGCAACGTCAGGTGGGAATACGTCAGTCAATCGTGTTGTATTAAACGCTGTAACGATAGCACAATCAGAAACGTCAAGCCGTATTGTTGGTTCCATAGGAGCCAGACAATCAGGCGTCTTTTCGGTTAAAGTTGGAGCGGTGCTTAAATGCGAAACATATAACGGCAAAGGATATCCGCAGGGCGGCATGCAGATATACATATCGCCGGTAGTTACTAACGGGTACGCATTCAAAGGCACTACACCGGACGCATATTTAACTAGTAATTACACAGCTGATAAAGGGTGAGGTGGAAAATGTATGATAAAAAACAGGCTTACTATATGTTTATTATCGGCGGGATTATTCTTGTTGCCGTCATTGGTTGGTTCGTCTGTGCAGGCAGAGGTGATGTATCAAATCTCCGAACCGGAGCTGACACAGTTAGAAATGAACTTGACAACGCTCGAACAGCACAGCAAGGACAAGTCGATACTCTTAGACAAGCAAGCGAAGCAACTGAACGAAGCGCAGGAGCAGTTGAAAATAGCAAACGAGCAAATCAAGAAATCTCAAGCATTGAACGAACAGACGCAGAACTCATTAGAGAGAGCCAATCAATACTTGAACGAGTACGAGAAAGAGGCGGAACGAAAAATCAGAATTAAAACTCGGCAAAGAAATCTATGGATAATGACAACAGTAGTAGCCGTGGGAGCGGCAATCTCCCGGAGGTGATCCGGTATCTACAAAACGGGGCGGGAAACCGCCCTCTTTTTTATTGCATTTGATGATATAATATTATGCATAGAGCGAGAGCGGAGGGGAATATATTGCAACATTTATATTTCTTTTTTGATGATTCCGGAATTCTTCATGCGACGAATAGCGTAGGGTATTTTGTATACGCTGGATTTGTATTTACATCAAGAAATCAGTTAGATAATGCAAAACGAAAATATAAATCCTTACTAATAAAAATAAAAAAAGAATTGCAATGCACAGATGAATTAAAGGCAGCAGCTCTTGGTAAAAAACACAGAAGAGCGTTATATAATGTTCTTCGATCCGAAAGGAGCTTATCTGTCGAAGTTCATATACCAAGAGTATATGAAAGAATATTATGCTCGGGAAAGTCAATTTGTAGATACAAAGACTATATTCTTAAAATGCTGGTCAAAAAGGAAATCGAGCGCATAATTAGATCCGGGGAAATCTCTGCAGATAGTGATATTTTTATACATATAGCCGTAGATGAACAACTAACCGCAACTGATGGGATTTATGGTTTGAGAGCATCAGTTAAAGAGGAATTACAAAGTGGAATATCAAATTATAATTACGGGCATCTTCATCCCCCTTTATTTAATGCGACTGTAGAAGTTGAGGTTAAGTATTGCGATTCTAAATGTGATTACATGATTCAAGCATGCGATGTTTTAGCAAATAGAATATACTGCTCTTATAAATTTGATAATGTTTCATTGAGAGATATACCTAATCATTATTCTTTGCATCAACCTTGACAAATGTGTATAATAAAAGTACAGACATAATGTACTGTTTACATCCAAGAGCCGATGAGTCTATTAAGCGTGTAGTAAGCACGCCGTCTTGGATGGAAAAGCCCCCTGCCGGGGGCTTTTTTACATAGATTTTTTTCAGGGCGGTAATTGGGATTTTGAAATGCAGAATAAGTGGCAATCTACACAAACGCCCTTGGGTCACCAATTAGTTAGGAAACGAACTCCCCATTTTACAGAATTTTGTAAGAGGGGGAGTTCGTTTTTATAATTTATGGTTATGCTTTAAAAAGTTTTCCTATATGAAGTCTGGTCTTCAATAGGTTTTTATGCTGCTGATTAGATGAATGCCGGGCATGGATAACGGCTTTTGCTGTATGAAAAAACAGCCTCCTTAAAAAAGTAGGTCGGCTGTGTGCTATTCTTATAAACGTAATCAGTCTTGGTTTGGGTAGTATAGTCCCGCTGTCGCATTAACGGTACGATAGCGGGATTTTTTTATATTGCAATTATAATTTCTCTATTAACTTTTCTCGTTTTCCCGCGTACTCCTCTTCAGTTAAAACCCCTGCATCGTAAAGCTGTTTTAGCTTCAGCAGAGCATCCGCCGCATTGGCCGCGTTTGCTACGGCTTCTTTTTCTGCAGCTTCTTCGGCTTCTGCTATCTCTACGAGTTTTGCTGCCTCGGCCCGGATACTTTCGACATCCGACCCGGCAGGGGCGGCAAACTGGAAGGTAGTAAATTCTTCCGGAGACATTTCAATAGCGCATCGGCGGCTTTCCGTAAATACGCAAGCCACTGTACACTGTTTTGCTCGGCCTTTGAGAAGAATACCGGCAATAGCGCCGATAGGGCCGAGGATAACAGCACCTAAGAACCCCCACCCCATCGATGGGCCAAATTTAAATTTATTTTCTTCAGTGATTTGTTCCCAGACTTCCAGATCCTTGTCGACACGGATAACGCGGAATTTCCCCTTTTTATCTGTATAGCTTAAAACTATATTTTTACCGGTATTATTAACTTCAACCTTTTTAGCAAAATCGGCACCTAATATTTTCATACTTGTTTCTCCTTAGTAAAAGTTATTGAATCTCAGACTGCCGCAGCACGGCTAAGCCTAAAATTTTAACACTCTGGCAGTTAAACCGATTGAGTTGTATCGGTATGCATCTTGGATTTTCAGACACAAGCATTATACCGCCTGCCGATTATAAAATCGTTTCAAACAGACTTTTTTATTATTAATTCCAACGCAGACGATTTTGCCGTTTGGAGCGTATGAGTGCTATAAATTGATTTCTCCTTTAACTTTCAAGCAAAGTGGCTTCCTGAATTAATTCTTGCACGATCGTTTCATTGCATTCTTCGACAAGGGATTTCATTCGAAACAAGTCTATAATAGCCCAAATGAAAACGCCTCCGTAAGTAATCCAGTATAGTATATTTCTTACAGGTTTCCTTAAATAAAAATAATGAATACAGAAAAACCAGCAAAGATAAGCGACTGAGAGATCTTTCTCTTTCGCTGCAAGTCTGTTCGTTACATAATTTTTTTGTGCAGGTGTCAATTCATTTAGTAATAAGGCTGTTTTTTCTGTCATATTGATGATTTTCTCCTTTATAAAATTAATGACTTTTGAAAGGATATATTATGCGGCAGCCAGTCCTAAGATTTTTACACTCTTCAGTTTAAGCCGGGGAAGGACAGGCGCTTCAAAGGGGCGTGCTTCGGTAATTATTTTTTGATTGAAAGAAAGTTCTCCAGAAAAATTCATCATTGTCTCGGCAAATTAAAAAAACTTATTTTAACGGCTGCCATTTAAATTATAATACAGGAAAAAGCAAAAGCATATTTTCTTGTGATTTCGTGGCCGGAAGTAAGAAATATTTCAAATGTATCTGCCGGTGAAAAACCGCCATCCGATGGACAGCGGGCATATTTACGCCAGTTTTTCAATCATTTTATTCCATCCGGCTTTTTGGAGGCGGTGAAGAAGGATAGTCGCGCAGGAGGCGCGGATGCATTGGTCAAGTAAAAGGGCGCACCATGCGCCGACAAGGCCCCAGCCCATGACAAAAAGGAAGAATGCTGTCATGATAGGACGGAGAATCGTGATGCTTACGAAAGCATACGCCGCAACAGAAGCGGTCTTTCCGCTGCCGCGCAGGATACCTGCACAGACGAGGGCATGTCCTGCCGGAAAATTCACGACAGCGCAGATAAGCATAGCGATGCCGCTCATAGCAAGCGCTTCGGGATCGGAAGAATAGAAGGAAAAGATTTCTTCTCTGAAAACGGCAGTGAGGGTGAACGCGGCGGTGGAACAGATCAGAGTCCATTTAATGCCTGCCCGTTTAAACGCGTGCCATTCGGTTTCCGATTTTTTGCCGATGGACTGCCCTGCGGTGACCATGCTCGCTTTGCCGAATCCTACGATGTAGTCCCAGTAAATATCGGCAATATTCATACAGATACTGTGGACGGCAAAGGGAATCGTGCCAAGGCTCGCCGCCATGCGGGTGAAAAGAACCATGCCTATACGCTCAAAACCCTGTTCACTGAAAACAGAAAGGAAAATAGGTGTGACTGAAATACGCTTGGTCGGGAATGAAAGAACCTCCTTCAAGAAGGTGGTCTTTTTTCATAAGATAAATCGTCCAGCACAGACTGAAAATGGTGCTTATGACTGTACCGATTGCCGCGCCGGCGACACCCATGGCAGGAATCGGCCCCATGCCGAAGATCAGGATGAAATTCATGATGACATTCACTATATTTCCCAGAATATTTGTCTTCATGATGATTGCCGTCTGGCCGAAGCCAAGCTGGACTGCCTGGAAAAAGAGGGTGAATGAAGAAATAAAAACGGAAAGCAGCGCAATATTTCCGTAAGCGAGAGCTTCCGCCATATATTCTGTCTTTGCGCCCATAAGGTAGAAAATATCTTCGAGGAACAGATAAAAGATACTATGGATGAACAGAAGGACGATGGCTCCGATGAAAATAGATTTCTTCAGGATATCGGAGGCGTTTGTCCTGTCATTCCGTCCGGCGTCCCGGGAAACAAGAAGAGTCACGGAGGAAGCAAGAGAACGGGTAAAGCAGAGAATGACGAGCCGCGGCTGGAGGAAAATACTGACCGCCGCAATGGAAACAGCCCCCAAGGTGCCGACCATGATTAAATCTGCGGAAGCAAGGAGAATCATGAAGAGACCTTCCAGCGCCGCAGGCAATGCGATCTTTAAATATTTTTTATCGTAACTCCGGATCATATATGCCTCATGATTAAATATTTTTAAAATTGTCGATTTAATATATGTACATTTTACTCCTTTTGTTCAGTATTTGCAATTGATAGAATACTTTTCTCCAGAAAAACTAAAGAAGCGGTAAAAAAATATATCCTTATACTTATGGGATGCTAACCGGGATGGGTATGAAAAAAGAGAAGAAATAAAATCTATATTGACAAAATTCGAAAAAGAAGATAGTCTTATGGCACAAACAGTATTATAACAGTTATGAAGGAGTACCTTATGAATCATGGAGAATCAACCGTTATTGAAACGGTCAATGCGGCAAAACCGAATTTTAAGAAAGAAGAACTGCTGAACGCTATGAAGTACCGCTATGCGACAAAAAGATTCAGCGAAAAAACTATTCCGCCGGAAGACTTTGAAGTGCTTTTGGAAACGGCCCGTCTGGCTCCGACTTCTTTCGGACTGGAAACGTGGAAAATACTTGTCATTCAGGACAAAACGCTTCGTGAAGAAATGAAGGAATTCGGATGGGGCATTAAGGACAAACTGGATGCCAGCCATTTCGTGGTATTCCTGGCACGGAAAAAAGCAGATATCACTTTCGGCTCAGATTACATCAGGCATATGCTGAAAGACGTCCACCAGGTACCTGATGAAGTCTATGAATTTTACAGAAACGCTTACGGTAATTTCTCAGAAAATGATTTCAAAACGCTGGAAAGCGAACGGAGCGCTTTTGACTGGGCGGGGAAACAGGCGTACATCGTCATGGCACATATGATGGCCGTGGCAGCGCTCATGGGAATTGATTCGTGCCCCCTGGAAGGATTTATACCCAAGGAGATGGATAGGCTTTTGGGAGAAGAGCACGGCCTTTTCGATACGGAACATTTCGGGATCGCCGTGATGGCGGCTTTCGGCTACCGCGGAGAAGATGTTCATCGGAATAAGACCCGCCGTCCGCTCAGCGAATCAGTTCTTTGGAAGTAATATCAGTATGCTTTAGATCACTGTGGATTCATAGAGTCCGGCGGTCTTTCTACCGGAATGAAAGAAATATAGCAGTGCCCTTGTCTTTTAAATTTTGTCAGGACTCATATTCGTGCATCAAAAAAGAGCAGATTTTCAAAAGTCTGCTCCTTTTACGTGGGATCATTCCAGGAAAGGGACGACGGCGCTGCCGTGGGGGATGATATTGATGGTGTAGTCCGTCTTACCTTCTTTCTCTAATTGTTTCTTTGCCAGTTCCCAGGCTTCCTGTACGGTGGCGACGGGGATCTGCGGCGTTTTTTTCCGGATGATGTCGAAATTTTCCGGTTTTGTTACGAAGTAGATAGTATGGGTCGTAGCGGTGATGAGGTTTTCAAAAGCGACAAAGAAGGGGATAGTAAAGCATTTACGGAGAGCTTTTTCCATGTCTTCCAGATTATCGTATTTGAAACTGTCCAGGTAGGCCGGCGGTTCCATGATGTCATCCGCTTCGATCATAGTGATGATGATGCCGCCCTTTTTTGTTGCCATGTCGGATGACGTGTAGCACTTCGTTCCCTGGTAAAGATTGGTGTCTTTCGGGTAGCCTCCCGCGCTGACGATGGTCACGTCGGCTTTCTGTTTCATGGGAACTTTCTGCATACGGTATGTTTCTTTTGCGCCTGCCGCCCATGCTTCATAGGGGTCTCCGCCGACCATGCCCGACACTTCGCCGTCAGCGTTGATAAGGGAATGGACGAGGAAACAGGGGTGGAGCATGTCGCAGCCTTCCTGCATATCTTCGCTGACCGGATTTCCTTCGGTTTTAAGGACATGGGAATCGGGATTCAGGCCGGAGCCGACTTCGTCGCCCAGGGCGTGGCAGTGGTTCTGCTGGATGGTATCCCACCCTGCTACGCCGGGAAGGACAAGTTTGCGTCCGCCGCCGAAGCCTGCCATGTCATGGGTGGAAAGAGCGTTCAGGAGAATGACTTTGTCCGCTTCCGCGACGCGTTTATTCAGCCATACTTCCGTGCCGCGGGTGGTCACGCCCATATGGGTGAGCATGTTTTTATCCCGGCAGTCATGCTGGTACATGGTAATGCGTCGCGCCACTTCTTCTCCCACACATTCGATATTTTCCGCTTCGCTGTGCGCCCTGTGGGTACCCTGGGCGAAAACGATGAAAATGTCTTCATCAGGAATTCCTGCGAGGTTCAGTTCATTGACTACATGGACAGTGAAATCGCGGGCATGGTTCCACGCGCGGGTGATGTCGGCGATGATAAGGCAGACCTTGTCGCCCTTTTGCACTTTTTGAACAAGCGGCGCGGAGCCGATGGGGCGGCGCATACATTCGACAGTCGCTTCTTTAATATCGCAGGCAGCTGTCGGTACACCTTCCAATACGTCGGATACATGCTCTTCAGGGAGCATGACCGTCTGGAACCCGCGGCCGAAAGGAAGTTTGTATTCTTTTAAAGCCATAATGAATCTCCTTTATTAAACCATATTTTTACAGCAATTTCACGACGGAATGATGAGCGCCATGAATTTCAGGTCGCCGTCTCCCGTATTTTCAAGCCCGTGGCAGTGGCCATCGGCGCAGTATGTCGTGTCACTCGCATGGACTTCATAGGTCTTTCCGTCGTCGGTGTAAAGACCTGTTCCGGCAAGGATGTAGTAGGACTCTGCATTTCCCCTATGCCAGTGGATGCCAAGCGAAGCGCCTTCAGGAATGGTGACTTCCGCATACATTTGAATTTTTTCATTTTTCTGTTCATCGGTCAGAAGCGGCCGGAGAGTCACTTCGCCTTTTCCTCCGAAAGCGTTTTTGCGGATGATCGGTTCAAGCATGGCAGTTCTCCTTTCCAATGATAAGTTTCTTTTATTATATGACAGAACGCGATGTAAAAACATATAATAATAAAAAGAAATCAAGGAGGATTGGAGTACCGCGGAGAATATGGCGCTTATCACTGGGGGACCGGGAATCGGCAGCAAAACATGTTTCTTCTAAACCGTCCGGGGGTCACTTGCAGTATAAATCACATTTGTTTATAATAAAACGCATATATGAGAAGAATATGTAATAGAAAAAGGAAGTCGGAAACGTGATACATGAAATAAAAGCGCGCCGCAGTACACGGCGTTTCATCAAAAAGAACATCCCAGAGGAAGATCTGCATGCTCTTTTGGAAGCAGCCTCCTGGGCGCCGTCGGAGCATAATGAGCAGCCCTGGCGCTTTGTGGTCGTCCGCGGAGACGCGCGGAAAGAAGTGGTCCGCGCTCTGAAAGAAGGTATCAAAAGGAACCGGAGCGATAAAGCGGCCATTTTTGGAAAAGGGTATGAAAAATATATCCCCGCCGCGATTTATACGGTCCGCGTACTGGAACAGGCGCCGGTCATCGTTTTCTTTATCAACAGCAAGGGGAAGGACTACTACGGCGAATTTCCCATAGACGAGCATCTGATGGAAATGGCGGACATCCAGTCGGTGAGCGCGGCGATCCAGAATATGTGCCTGGAAGCGACGGCGAGGAATATCGGGACGCTGTGGACCTGCAATATTTTCTTTGCTTATGACGAACTGAAAAAATGGCTGAATGTGGGAAGGGGAAATGGTGGCGGCCATCGCCCTGGGGTACACAGACAGAGAAATCCAACCGCTCCCGCGGAAACTGCTTTCCGAAACGGTGACCTACCGCGGTGAATATCCGAAGGAAGAATAAAACAGCGGCCATATGTCATGCCTGTGAAGCATCTCGAAAGGGGTGCTTTTTTTGTGCTACTTCATAAATCTTTCTGTTAAGCTGCCAAAGCTTGAATTTGCTCGGACTTCTTTAGACGGAATAAATACATACTTCCATTCTTTTCTTTTGTTTGCTTTTGCCCAGTTACTTGTAACTTCACAGAACTTTGCTTGAAGCCATTTTTTATATCTCCTTTAATTACTAAAATTTCAATAGTCCATTTTCATCAAACTGAAAATTTGAACCCCATGCAACTTCCCAATAATATCCATCTAAATCTGAAAAATAGGCATGATATCCACCCCAAAAGGTGTCTTGTGGTTCTTTTACAATTTTTCCACCGACATTTCGTACTAATTCTATTACACTATCAACATCTTCTTTGTGTTCAACATTGTAAGCTAATGTAATTCCGGAAAATCCATTTCCCTTTGGTGGATTATTTTCATCAATATCTTTTGCTAATTGGTCCAAAGGAAATAGTTCAAATTTTGTTCCAGGAGTATCGAAAAAACATACCGGCGGATTATTTTCTTTGCAGTCAGTCTTATATCCTAAACCATCTCTGTAAAACTTTATTGACCTTTCCATATCTCTAACACCCAAACAAATACAAGTAATCTTATTCATTACTACCCCCTCCATAATTTTTAATTAACTTTAATCTAATAAACTGGGAATTAACGGTTACCAATAAAGCTATTCTATATACTCTTTCCAAGTTTTATCATATAATTGCTCGCAACATATTTCCCTCAGTAACAGCCTAAAAAATCTTAAAAAATTGATATTAATAAAACCATCATCTTTTTCGTATATATAACGCCAATACTCGAAAGCGTTAGAAATACTATCTAATAATTCATCAAACATACTTTTATTATCTGAATTAAATATTTCTTTCGTTTTCCCTCGACTAATAATGCAGTTCCATAATCTTTTTCCATCTGTCACGCCGTGGTCTTGCCAGGAGTCGTCAGTTCTTTTCTGACCTGGATCGCCTGCAGTCTTTGATTGATCCATTCTCTTGTGTACCCTTTTTTTAGGTAGGTTTCTAAAGCCCTGTCTATTGTAAGTTCAGGATCGATGGTTTCATCCACTCTCTCTTTTCCTACTTCCGCCAGCCACATTTTGAAGGGCTCCGCTTTAGGTGAGGGAATCGACTGGATGATACGGAATAGACCTTGCATATCAGCGACATCTGTTTCGCGCATCTTTCCATCCGGTGCTTTCAATTTTAACTGTACGATATTCTCGTACAGTTGGTCTGCACCCTCTTCCTCTTTCATTTTTCTTTTAAGATCACTCCAATATCTTCTTGGATTTTTGCTATCAGTCAAAACGTTCACTACATCTATGATGCTGAAATACCACTCTTCTTTTTCATTGTTCCAGATAGAACGGATCCGGTTTCCTTCAAATAACTTTACGTCATTACCCATGATTCATCATCCTCCGGTATGAATTCTAAAACATCATTAGGTGTACGGTCCAAAGGGATACAAGTACATTTCAGTTTATCCAAAGCAATATTATCTATTTCGTAATTTGATAAAAACATTGGCAGAAATTTTTGTATTACTCATTGCATTCTGATTGGTCAAATCTTTTTCTATCATCCAGTGTAAAAGTTTTTGTGACTAATTGCCAGAGCATTCTTCCATCCATCGTTTTATATATTATGTCACGCTTATATGATTTTATCTATCATGTCCGGTGGTGTACTTATATAAAACACGATAGACTTCATAGTTTTTCGAGACGGCTTAGCAGAAAAATGCAAAGAGAAATTCTCTTTCCGCGGCGGCGTGTCCAATCGGGGATCTGTGAAGCATCTCGAAATGGGTGCTTTTTTTGCGCTGAAACTGGGAAATGTTTTTAGGACGGTATCGGAAAATGAATTTATGAAAATAGTGAAAAATAAAAAACTTGCAACAGAATAAAATAAAAAAAGAATGAATATTCCTTTTTGGGAATTTCCATTCTTTTTTGTTGAAACGAGAATGCAACGGTGTTCTTTCTTTTGGAAATATGTGCAGGTCAATATTTCGTTTCTTCCCACTGGGGACCGTACTCATTGTCCGGGACAGATGGTTTTACTGTAAGGTAAAGGAAGAAAAGGTTGATGAGCGGTATATAAGATAAAAGGGCATACCAGCCGGAGTAGCCTATATCGTGGAGGCGGCGGACGGAGAGCGCAAAGTTCATGTAGATCAGAGCCAAAGTTACGGGAGTTGTGATTAAGTTAGAGCGTATTCCCGGCAGTATGAAGAATAAGATAATAGAGGCGATGTTGAGCGCAAGGCCGACAAGGATGTAAATGCACAAACCGATGAGCCAATATTCCTTTCTTGTACTGCGTCCTTTGAGAGAGAGCCAGTGGGATCTTAGTCGTTTTACTCCTGCACTGAAGGTGAGATGTTTTGGTGCCTGTTCTTTTTGCGCAAAGAGAGTGTTTTCATTTGAGTTCGTCATAATTTCTCCTTTTCATGGATTTTAAATTATTATGGATCGGATATTGCTTATATAGAGGAAAGTCTTGTCATAGGATATTTTTATAATATCACTTTATTTTTTTGTTTCTTCCCACTGGGGGCCGTATTTATTGTCGCGGTCAGAAGCAATGGTAGTGATAAAGAGAAGAAAACAGCCGCATGCCAAAGAAAATACAAAGAGGGGGAAATAAGGAATCCAGGAAATGAGGTAAAAGGGAATCAGCCATTTTCCTGAACGGCCGATGTCGTGGAATCGTCTTGTATATGCGGCACAGAAAATATAGGAATTGACTATGGATGTAGCAACCAATACAATCAGGCCGTCATAAGGGATGGGATCGAAAAAGAAGAATAAAATAGAACTGAAGATTATATTGAAAAGAAAAAGTCCGAGAAAAATGATAGGAAAGGCGTACCAGAATTCTTTCCGTGTGGTTCGTCCGTGGAAAGAATACCAGTGGGAAAGAAATCGTTTGTTGGCGCCTATGAAGGTAAGAGTTTTCTTTTCTGTGGAGACAGCGTTTGCTGCTGTGGGAACTTGCGCTGTTTCCGGGGATGTATCTGACACAGGTTCCGTCGGCAAGGCTGTCATGTCGATGTGTATTTCGTCATTGTAGGCTTTCCTTTTTTCCGCATCGGATAAAATGGCGTACGCTTTTTCCAACTCGGCTATATTCATTTTCGCCGCCATCTTTAAAAAATAATCTTCTTCTTCCGTTTTGTTCAGATCGGTTTTGTATTCTTCTAAAAGGCGGATATAGGAAGCGTGTATTTCTTGGCAGGAGGCGTTCGGACGAACATTTAACAAGTCATAATAGTTTTTATTATCCATAATCATTCCTCCGTTATTGATAGTAATAGTATTTATTCTGATAAGAAAATTGAGGTATTTGCAGAGGCCGGGTTTAGATTGGATAGCAAAAAGAACAGAAAAGATCCGCCGGGAAATGGTTCTGTTCTTTTTGTCAGCTCGATTTATTAAAGCCTTTGCCGCGGAGTTTCTTTTCCCACCGGTCAAAGAGGAAGGTGAGGAGTATGGCCAGACCCCAATAGGCGATTGCGTCCGCGATGTACGGTTCCATGCGCCGGTTGTAGAGGGCGGAGAAGATATCCGCTTTGGCGAACATGTCCACGACTTTGACTGTGAAGACGAGGGCGAGGAGTTTGATGGTTTTCAGATAGTATGTGAAAAAGGCGGGAAGCGCCACGACGAACGCCTGGGGAAGGACGATTCTTGTGAAAGCGCGGAAAGAGGTCATGCCCATGGCGACGGCCGCTTCATACTGGCCGTGGTCTACGGAGCGGAGAGCGCCGCGTATATTTTCCGACTGGTAGGCGGTGTTATATAAAATGAAGCAAAGGTAGACGCTCCAGTAGGGGCTTACGTCAAAAGGCTTTACTTCCGTTCCCGAAAAAGCGCTGAATACGGGCGCAAGAAGGTAGGGGAGGGAGTAGTATACGATGAAAAGCTGGACGATGCCCGGCACGGCGCGGAAGAAGGAAACAAATACGGTAAAGAAAATGTTGATAAACATATTGTTTCCCAGACGGAGCACAGCGATAAAAGAACCGAAGAGGATGCCGAAGAAAATGCTGACGAATGCCATGAAAAGGGTATTCGGTACGGCGCCTGCTATGAAGAGGAGCGCTTCGGGAAGGACTTTAAAATCGATCATACAGTCCTCCTTATTTCTTTATGGCCCTGTTTCTGGAAGAGCCAGAATGCCGCTTCGATGGCAATGACGATGGCCCAGTAGATCAGGGCGACGGCGGTGTATGTTTCCAGACGGTGCTGGCCGAAGGCGGCGTTGATGATAAGATTGGCGCGGCCCATGAGGTCGATGACGCCGATGAAGAACATGATGGACGTGTCTTTCAGTATATTGACAGATTCGCTCACCAAACCGGGAATGGCGACAGGGAGCGCCTGGGGAGCAATGATGCTGAAAACGCGCCGAACCGGAGAAAGTCCGAAAACGATGGCCGCTTCATGCTGTCCCCGGTCGACAGAAAGGTAAGCGGGGCGGAGTATTTCTGAAATAACGGGGGCGTAGTGGAAGGTAAGGGAGACTAAGACGTATACGGTAAGAGGCCAGCCGTCGGGGTTGATGCCGAGCCCCCGTATGATGGCGGGAAGGCAGAAATAGACGAGGTAAAGGTCGAGGATAAAGGGCATGCTCCTGTTATAAGAGAGCCATATGTCGCAGAAAGGCGCCAGCACGGGCACACGGGCGATCCTGATGACGGCGATGATCGTGCCGAAGAAGAGACAGAGCAGGATGGACGCGATGATGACTTCCACCGTGAAAGGAAGGGCGGAGATCAGCCGGGGAAATACGCCTATAAAAAAAGAGGGATCAAAAGTAAGCATGGAATCATTCCTTTATAAAACAAGCGGGACGGGGAGAGTTACGCCTCTTCCCTTTTCAGCATGCGCCGGAGAAAGGCGCGGGTCTGCTCCTCTTTTGGATGGGAGAAGAATTCTTTCGGATGTCCTTCTTCCACAATGAGGCCGTCCGACATGAATACGGCTTTTGTGGATATATCCTGAGCGAAATGCATTTCATGGGTGACGATGATCATGGTGATGCCGAGGGTCGCGACGGAGGCGATGGTATCCAGAACTTCCCCTACGAGTTCGGGATCAAGCGCCGAAGTGGGTTCGTCAAAGAGGATGACATCAGGTTTCGGCGCAAGAGCTCTGGCGATTCCCACGCGCTGCTGCATGCCGCCGGAAAGTTCCGATGGATACATGTGGGCGTAGTCTGTCATGCGGACGCGGGAGAGTTCTTCCATGGCGATCTCTTCCGCTTCTTTTTTTGTTTTTCCGTAACCGTAAATCAGCCCTTCCGTGATATTTTCAAGGACATTCTTGTTGCGGAACAGATTGAACTGCTGGAAGACCATGGTGGATTTCCGCCGGAGTTTCCGCACTTCCATTTTGGAAATATGGGAAAAGTCCACCGACACGTCGTCAATGGAAAGACGGCCGGCTTCGGGTTTTTCCAGATAATTGAAACACCGGAGAAGCGTTGTCTTTCCTGTGCCTGACGGGCCGAGAATGGAAATGACATCGCCTTTTTCTACGGTGAGATTGATATCTTTTAATATTGTGTTTTTGCCAAATGATTTTTTGATATGTTCTGCAGTGAGTATGCGAGACATGGCAGCCTTCTTTCCGTAAAACCGCGAAAATAAAAACCGCCCCTGTGCAAAGGGACGGTAAATTCCGTGTTCCACCCAATTTCGTTTCCACGTTGCCGGAGAAACCTTGGAAAGTCGTATGACTTAAGCGCTGTATCGGGCGCGCCCGGTTTTCTTACTCGGGGAATTTTCTTTTCGGAAAAACCGCTCGGAGAGGCACTTCAGAAAAATCACCGTACCCGTTTCCATCATCAGGGCTTTCTGAAACGGTTCTGTTTCCCTACTTTCTCCCGTCATCGCGCAGTTAAGGAATATGAAACACTATAACACAAAATTTCGGCAGGCGCAAATATCAGAGGGAGCTGATATGTCTTCTTCTTTCGTTACAAACGGCCGCTGTCGATTTCATCTTTCAGGTATTCAAAAACTTTTTCCACCGGCGAATCGTTGGGAATGTTTTCCTTTGCTCCCTCTGCGGCAGCATGGAGACGGATTTTTCCGGCAGCGTTGTACTCCGTCGCGGAAAGGGTCATCACTTTTTTGTAGGCCATATTTATTCTTACTCGATAAATGATTTGGGATAAATCCTTTTCCTGATCGGGAAGCGTCACGGCAAGCCAGAGGTCGGCATAGCCGTTTTTGTAACGGAGAGAGTTTGTATCAATGGAGAAAGCTGTGCCTCTGTTGTCTTTGTAAAGCTGTTTCCACTTCGCGTCAGACGGGGGCAGGGGCGTTTCCACATAATGCCTGTACAGATTCTTTCCATAGGTGCCGGGCATGAGCTTGTTCCAGCCGTCGTCAGGATTTTCTTTCTTTTCCGCGTGGAGGACTTTTCCGTCTTTGTCACGGGTGACAAGCGCGGCGGTGCGCCAGGCGTTTTTAGAGGTGTCGAATTCCATGGTGGATACGACGGTGAAATCGGAGGATTCCAAACGCATGTCAAAGGAGGAGATGGCCTGCTCCTGACGGATGGAGTCGGTGTCGATCCATGAGGGCGAGCCATCGGCGTTCTTTATCCAGTTTTCCGCGGAAACCTGCATACCCGCAAGGGCAAGGCAGAATGTAAAAGCAAGAGGGAGAAGTTTATTCATGGGATATCCTTTCCGTTAATTAGCATGCAGTTTTCAGAATCCGCAGGTCTTCTTTTGTGAGGAAGGGGGTGTAGGGCTTTCCCAGGTAGAGGGATGCCGTCTGCACGAGGGTGCGGATGTAGGGGCAGGGAATATGCATCAGCTCCGCCAGATCAAGGACAGGGCCGAGGCCGCAGGGCAGGTCTTCCGTGAAGTAGCGGTACTCCGTAGAGGACGGGCCCTTTACGGCGCGGTAGGAAGGATTTTCTTTCAAAGCCTCTTTCAGCGTATTTTCTTTTCGGGCCAGAAAGAGTTAAGCACTTCCAGCAGGGGGGACAGGCGGATGCCCAGCGCTTTTCCCACGGCAAGGCGTTCTTCATCGCAGTGTTCCATGAAGGAAATGACGCGGTCAGTCATGGGGTCACCGAAGAAATAGAAATCTTCTTTGTTCTCTATACGGGTCATGTTGAAGAGAGAGGCGGTGACATGGATGACAGGGTTTGTTGCCGAAAGGGAAGTGGACGCGAAAGAAGCGGTTTTCACTACCCGCGGCGCAAGGCGATGAAGGAAGGCGCTGACAGCTTTATCATCACCGGCAGCGGAGTAAGCGATTTCTTCTTTGATTCCTTTGATGAGGATTTCAGATCCGTCCTGCGAGAGCGCGGCGATAAAGGGCATATTGGCCGTTTCCCCGATGGTCAGAGGGGGTGTATCCTGTTTTTTTGAAAGCGTGCGGTATGCTTTGAGGGCGCCCCAGCAGCCGTTGAAAAAAAGAATGGATTGATGCGCCTGCAGGTGGGGCGCGATTTCAGAAATGACCGTTTCGTGGTCTGCCGCCAGCGTGCAGACGAGGAGAATGTCGCCATAATGCACGGCAGTTTTCAGATCCGTCGTGCTTTCCAGTGAAAATGACCCGGTGCAGGCGCCGCTTGCTTTTACGGGAAATTGATTCCACTGTTTTGCCCGTTCTTCACGGCGGGTATAGATGAGGCTCGAAAGACCGAGCGTTTTGAGAAAGCAGGCGGCGGCGACGGCCGTATTGCCGGCTCCTATAATTGTTATTTTCATAGGAATCTCCTTTGTTTCTTATTTCATTATAAACGGGAGAAATATTTCTTCAAGCGGAGAATTGGTATAATAAGGAAATGGAGGCATATCATGGCGGGAATTTTGACGGATATGGAAAGCGCGGAAACTTTTAAGGCCTATGAGAGCTATCTTCTGGGACAGCCGGCAAAGGCGGGAACCGTTTTGCGGCAGGGCGCTTTTTCTATATATGGAAAGAAAAATTTGAGACGGACGGCACTGTTTTGCAAACTTCTTACGGAACGGTGGTGACCACGCTGGATTCGGAAAGCAAAACTCTTTTTGCATGCCGCGAGTTTTTGGGCGGCCGCCGCTTGCCTTCCGGTGTCACTGCGGCGCTGTCGGAGAAAGGCATATACATTTTTCCGGATGGACTTTGGACGCTCCGGGAAGACTTTGCGGAATGGAAACGGGAAATCGATTTCACGATGTACGCGGTGACTGCCGAAGAAGCGGGGGCGCTTTACGGCATCAGCGGAAAGACGGTGGCGTCCGATTGTGAGAAGGGCGCCTTTAAAAAATCAGAAGCAAGAAGATCAGGAAAGAACTGGCTCATTACGAAACAGGCGGCCGCTCTTCGTTATGGCGGCAGTGAACCGGCTGCTCCCATGAATCCGCTTCTTCTCGTATTTACGACGTTGGAAGCGGCGGAGCTGTGGAACCGTGACAGCGGCGATGTGCGTTCGGCGGCATCGGGGGCGGGGCATCGGGCGGCAAGAATGGGGGACGGCGACCGAAGGAAATCGGGACGGACCTGGCTCGTTACAAGAAACGCCATGGAACACCTTTACGGGCCCCCGGTATTTGAAAAAATGAGAAAAGTCATGAAAACATTCCTGTAAAAATATTTCATGGAGCAACAATCTGTTACAATAAAATAGGAGGTACTATGAGTACATACAACCATGACAACCACGACTGCAGGGAAAGGGTCATACTGGAAGAGTATGAAAAACTGTCGCCTGACTTGATTTTTGAAATTATCCGCCACGACGGTGAAGAAGAACTGGAACGAAAGACAAAACCTCTTATCCTGTCAGGATTGGCAGCCGGAATTATTATTTCCTTTTCATTCTACTTCAAAGCCATTCTTGCAATGTACGTGGGGCACACGCTCTGGGCGGAAGCCATCTCCGGCTTCGGTTACACCACGGGTTTCCTCATGGTTATCCTGGGACGGCTCCAGCTGTTTACGGAAAATACCATCACCACGGTGCTTCCTTTTATGAAACACCCGAATATGGAGAATTTGATGAAGCTGTTCCGCCTTTGGGCGATTGTCCTTTCGGCGAATTTTGTGGGCACCTTTATCGCCGCCCTCTTTCTCTGGTTGCCGGCTTTTGCCCAGCCTGGGATAACGGAAGCGCTCTCTGAACTGTCTGCCCACATTATGAGTGTCGGTGCCATCGACAATATTTACCGCGGTATACCGGCAGGCATCCTCATCGCCGCCATTGTGTGGATGATTCCCATGTCGCGGGGGTTCAGTTTTTTCACCGTCCTCACTTTTACCTACTTCATCTCTATCGGTGGGTTTTCCCATGTTGTTGTCGGTTCCTGTGAAGCGGCGTATGATGTGCTTGTGGGAAACTCGTCAGTTGCGGATTATTTCTTTAAATTCCTCATTCCTACAGGCTTAGGAAATATTTTAGGCGGCACCGGTGTTTTCACACTTCTTGTGTCGGCGCAGGTAAAAGCAGAAAAGAATTCATAAAGGAGCAATTATGAAAACAGAAGACATTTTGAGTCATGTGGATCACACGCTGCTGAAAGCGGCGGCAAGCTGGGAGGAAATACGGAAATTGTGCGATGAAGCCGTGAAATACCAGACCGCGTCCGTTTGTGTGCCGTCTTCTTATGTAAAGAAGATCCGGGAAAATTATCCCCGCCTTACCATCTGTACGGTGGTCGGGTTTCCTTTGGGCAATGGGAACAGCGAGTCAAAAGCAGAAGAAACGATTCATGCCCTTGATGACGGCGCCGATGAAATTGATATGGTCATCAACATAGGGGCGGTAAAAAATAAAAATTATGATTTGGTCACAGAAGAAATCGCTGTCCTGAAAGAAATAGCGGGCGACAAAATTCTGAAAGTGATTGTGGAAACCTGTTATCTGACAGAGGAAGAAAAAATCCGTCTTTGCGAATGTGTCACGAAAGGCGGAGCGGACTATATCAAGACATCCACAGGGTTCGGTACGGCAGGCGCTTCTTTGGCGGATATCGTGCTTTTCAGAAAACACATCGGAAAAAATGTAAAAATCAAAGCGGCAGGAGGGATTCGTACAAGGGAAGATATGGAAGCTTTCCTCACGGCAGGTGCGGACCGCATAGGTGCCAGCGGAGCGATCAGGGTGCTTTACGGAGAATAACGCTCCTGTTTCCGGATGAAAAAAGACAGCAAGCCTTACCATGGGACTGCTGTCTTTTTTTGCGTTTTACGCCCGCACATTTTCTCTGTAAAAAAGGTTATGGGCCTTTCCCTGTTCTGTGGGGAGAAGGAGGCCGTTTCTTTCTGTGATGTATCCGTCTTTTAAAAGGGAACGGCAGATTTTGCGGGTGAAGTTTTCCGGCCATTTCATGTGGACGGAGAGGGTGGAAAGAGCGTTTTCCCGCGCTTCTTCTTCTGTGCCTGCGTGGAAGAGAAGATGCTGGAGAAGCGTTTCCCGTCCGAACGTAAACCGCTGTTTTTTCCGCTGGCGGAAAGCCGCCAGGATACCTGTGGCGGGAGCGAAAATCAGGGAAACAATGAAAAATACGCCGAGAATGGCGGCCATCATGCCCGCAAGGGAGGAGTCTGAAGCAATCGCGCCGATGATGCCGAGTACCGCGCCGGCCGTACCGAGAAGACAGCTGAGCACGAGGCGTCCTGAAAGCGTCCTTGTCCACAGAGCGGCAGTCATGGCGGGAATGATCATAAATGCGATGACGAGAATCGAGCCGATGGACTGGAAGGAAGTGACCGCCACGAGGGAGACGAGGCTCATCAGTCCGTAGTGGATGACGGCGGGAGAAAATCCCAGTACACCTGCCAGGACGGGATCAAACGTAGCCAGTTTTATTTCCTTATAAAAAAGGGAAATGACGGCGGCGGAAAGAATAAGAACTGCACCGCCCGTATACAAGCCTTTCGCGCCGAAGTCCGTGCCGTTTATGATCAGGCGGTCGAAGGGGGCAAAGGCAAGTTCTCCTAAAAGGATGCAGTCCGTGTCCAGATGGACATTGCCCGCGTACCGTGTCACGAGGATGACGGCGACACTGAAGAGCAGGGGAAATATGAGGCCGATAGCAGAATCGGAGGCAACGAGCCGGCTCTGGTAGAGGAGTTCGATAAGCCACACTGTAAGGACACCCATGAGGGACGCGCCGATAATGAGGAAGGGCGAGTCCAGGCTGCCGACGGCAAGGAAAGCGAGAACGATGCCGAGGAGGACGGTATGGCTGATGGCATCAGTCAGCATGGACATGCGCCGGAGGACGAGGAAGTTCCCCGGCAGGGCGCAGGCGGCTGACATGAAGATGGCGATAAGAAGTATTTCGGCAAAAGAATTCATAATCGGTCTCCTTCCGCGAGGGCGACCATTTTCTTTTTATGGAAAAGCTGGGAAAGGATACCCCGTTTCGGCGCCAGTAAAAGGCCGGGAATAACGAAAAAGGACAATGCCACGACAATGGCGGGGCCTGTGGGCATTTTGGGGATGAGAGAGCTTGCCGTCGTACCGATGGCGGAGGACAGCGCGCCGATGACGGCAGACAGAAGGATCATCGGTTCAAGACGCCTTGTCCACTGCCTTGCGGCAACGGCAGGCGCGATGAGCATGGCGCTCATGAGGATAATACCTACGGCCTGGATGGAAAGAAGGACGGTGATCGTGGCGAGGAAGGAGAGAAATACATTCAGCTTGCCCCGCGGAAATCCGAGAACGGCGGCATAGTCCGGATCAAAAGCCATAAGTTTCAGTTCTTTTCTGAAAAGGAAAATCAGGAAAAGGGTAAAAATAGAAATGGTTCCTGTGAGAAGGACGTCGCGGTAAAGAATAGTGGATGCCTGTCCGAAAATGAATTGATTCAGTCCGGACTGGTTGGCATTTCCTGTATGCTGGATGATGGAAGACAGCACGAGACCCGCGCCGAAGAGGAAAGAATGGAGGCGAGGACGCCATCAAAAGGAAGTTTCGTATAATGGCGGGCAAGAAGGGATAAGGGACAGTGCGGCAAGGGCGGACAGAAAAGAGCCCAATAAAAGGCCCTCCAATGTTTTCACGCCGAGAAATAGAAAAGCCAGCATGATTCCCGGATAGGACGAATGGGAGATACCGTCCCCCAGAAGCGCTTCCCTGCGGAGGACGATAAAAGATCCCACCACGCCGCAGAGCACGCCTAAGATAGTCGTTCCTGCCAGGACGATTTGAAAGGTATAGTCCCGCCATAAAGGTAAAGCAAAGAAAGCGGCCGGTTCCATGGTCAGACTCCTTTCGACGGAGAAAAAGTTTTTTCGATATTTTCTTCCGTGAAAATGTTCTGTACGGGTCCTGCCGCTATAAGGCGGCGGTTGATCATGGCGACATGGTCGAAATAAAGAGGGACGGTGCGGAGCGCGTGGTGGACGACAAGAATCGTCTTTCCGCGGCTCTCCATTTCTTTTAAAATGCGGACGATGATTTTTTCCGTCTGCATATCCACGCCTTTAAAAGGCTCGTCCAGGAGATAGACAGATGCTTCCTGCGCAAGGGCCCGGGCCAGAAAAACGCGCTGCTGCTGTCCCCCGGAAAGCTCATTGATCTGTCTGTCTTCGTAACCGTCCATGCCGACGCGGGCAATCATTTCCTCCGCGATCAGACGGTCGCCCTGTGAGGGAGGGCGGCACCAGCCGATGTGGCCGTACCGTCCCATGAGGACGATATCTTTTACTGTGGCGGGAAAATCCCAGTTGACTGAACCATTCTGCGGGACATACGCGATTTTCCGCCGTGCTTTTTTCGCATCGGTTTCGCCGTCTATGGAAAAACGGATCCGCCCTGAAACGGGGGCAAGCAGGTTCAGTATAATTTTTAAAAGGGTAGACTTGCCCGCGCCGTTCGGTCCGACGATTCCCATAAGTGAGCCTTTCGGGATATTCAGATCCAAATCCCATAAGACGGGCTGGCGGTCATAGGCAGCGGTGATGTCTTCCAGTTCGATAACGTGTTCCACGATGACACCTCCAAAAGATATTTCATGAAATGAAAGCGCACGGAACGAGGGGATCCCCGATCCATGCGCCGGAAATTCAAAATGCTCAGCGGAGCGCTTCCGTGATTGTCTTTATATTGTGCTCGTACATGCCGATATAAGTGCCCTCTTTTGTGGACTCGCCGCCAAGAGAGTCGGAGTACAGTTCGCCGCCGATGGAAACATCGAAGCCCCGTGCTTTGACAGCAGCCTGGAGAGACTCGATGGTTTTATGGGGGACGGAAGATTCCACGAAGACCGCTTTGATTTTATGCTCCGCGATGAAAGCGGCCAGCGTGCTGATGTCGGAAGTGCCCGCTTCGCTGGCGGTGCTGATTCCCTGGATGCCTTTAACTTCAAATCCGTAATCTCTGGCAAAATAAGCAAAGGCGTCATGGGCGGTGACAAGGATACGGGAATCTTTAGGGACGGATTCTACTTCTTTTCTGATGTACTTGTCCAGGTTGTCCAGTTCGGCAAGGTAAGCGTTCAGATGATCTTCATAGTACGATTTATTCTTCGGATCTTTTTCTGAAAATCCTTTTGCCACTTCTTTCGCGGCGGCTTTCCAGTTCTTTACGGAGAACCAGATGTGGGGATCTTTCGTTTTTTCACCGTCCTCTTCAAAGTCGAGGAGCGTTTCGGAAGGAATGCCGTCACTTACCCGGATCGTGGGTTTCTTCTGCGCGTGGAGATTATCGAAAATCGCGCCCATTTTCCCTTCCAGATGGACACCGTTGTACACGACGATATCCGCTTTGTTCATGGCGTCCACATCACCAGCACCGGCCTGGTAAAGATGAGGATCCACACCGGCTTTCATGAGGCCGGATACTTCCACTTTATCCCCGCCGATCTGCCGGGCGAGGTCGGTGAGCATCGTCGTGGTGGCGACGACTTTCATTTTGCCGGCAGAATCGGAAGCGGATGCAGATTTTCCACAGCCTGAAAGACAGGGCCGCCGCGCCGAGGATGGCAAGAGGAAGGCAGATGCCGAAAACTATTTTCTTTAACATGAGAAATTCTCCTTTGTATTTATTTAATAATGACCCGCAAATTATTTGAGAGTAATTATCATATAAGGTATAGTAGCATATAAGTCGGCATATGTAAATATTTAAAATTGGTATATCTAATATTTAAATAAAGTATGTCATATAAAATAAATAATATATTCCCGAATAAAAGGAACAAAAAGAGTCTTGAAATAATGGAACACGGAAAGAAAGCATATGGGGAGGACTCATTTCAAAAGACAGGAGTCAGGGGATTCTGCAAACCTTTGCGCATTTCCCGCATAAAAAAAGACGGCAGGGTCCGAAAAGCGGAATTGCCATCTCTTTTTTATGTTTGTACATGTATTTTATATCTCAGCTGTCACGGAGGGCGCGTTTCAAAATTTTGCCGGTCGCATTTTTCGGAAGAGCGTCAAGGGGGATAAAACGTCTCGGTATTTTGTAAGATGCGATGTTTTTTACCATGTGCTTGCGGATCTTGTCTTCGTCAAAGGCAAAGCCTTCCTTCATGACCACATATGCCCATACCGACTGTCCGCGGAGCGGATCGGGATGTCCTACGACAGCGCATTCGCCGACGCCTTCCACTTCATAGATGCAGTCTTCCACTTCGCCGGGATAAATATTTTCACCGTTCATGATGATCAGGTCTTTGATGCGGTCTACAATGTAAATGTATCCGTCAGCGTCCATGTATACCAAGTCGCCGGTACGGAGCCAGCCGTCTTCATCGAGTACTTTCTTTGTTTCTTCCGGTTTTTTCCAGTAACCTTTCATCACATTGTCCCCGCGGACGACGAGTTCGCCGACCGTGCCCGGAACGTAAGGACCTTCCTTATCAGTGATGACTTTTACCTCTACACCGGGGAGCGCGGGGCCGGAAGTGAGGTACTTCGGCTTAGCCGTGGGGAGGATGGAAACGACGGGGGACGCTTCTGTCAGGCCATAACCCTCCTGCACGGGGTGGCCGAACCGTTCATAGAAAGATTGTGCCACAGGCTGGGGAAGGGATGCACCGCCGGAAACAAAGGTGTGCACCGTTTTCATGCTGCTCGGTTCGCCGCGGCGGGCAAGCAGGTTGTAAAGCGGCGGCACCATAATCGCGATGGTGACGGAGTATTTCATGATCGTATTGATGATTTCCGTTGGGCTTTTGGAGCGGAGGATGACGATGGTGGAATGGTGGTACAAACTTCCCAGCACCACGGTGGTCAGACCGTAGCAGTGGAACATGGGGAGCACGCAGAGCACTTTGTCTTCCGGATTGAAAGGAACCACGGAAGTATATTGCTCCACATTGCGCACCTGGTTCTTGTGGGTGATCATGGCGCCTTTCGGGCTTCCTGTCGTACCTGATGTATAAATTAGGGCGCATACGTCATCTTCTGTCAGATCTGCCGGGAAGGCAGGAGCCTTCGGCGCGTTTTCCGTGGATGCGCGGTAATCCAGATCATGGATGTCGATGAACGGCATGGAAACGGTAAGGGGCATATCGGAAATCAGAAGTTTCGACTCCGCGTCGCGGAGAATGAAATCCACCTCGCGGCCGACGAGGGAATTATTTACCGGCACGATGATCGCGCCGAGGCTGACGACTGCCATGTATACATACACGAACTCTGCGCGGTTTGCCGTGTATAGGCCTACCGTATCGCCGCGGCGGATGCCCATGGCATACAGCGTGTTCCTGTAATTTTCCACTGCTTTTTCAAGCTGGCCGTAAGTGACATTGGATTCGCCTGTCATTGCAAGACTTTTCGGGTCTGCATTTTTAAATATTTCATGAATAAACATAGATTCACCTCTTTGGTAAGAATGCGTACTTATTGTAGCAAAAATCGACCGTCCGTTCAAATAGGACAGAGGGTATCGAAATTGTGCTATACTGTTGTAAAAGAAATCATGATCAGGGAGGCTCTATGAAAGCAGCGCAGATGACAAGAGAAGACGAAATCCGTTCCATCAGCCAAAAGTATGAAATGGATAAAGAGAAAGTGCGGAACATACTCGAAAGAGGTGTCCGCTATGCAGATGCGGACAAAGCGGCGCTTTTTGCCTGCATGACGGGAAAGGATATTGAGGAAGTACTGGCGCTCCGCAGGGAAGAGCCATGGGGCCGTGTACAGGTCAGGCTGGGCATCACGGGAGACAGATATGATGAAAAATATTTCCGCCACCGTGCCTGCCGGCTGCATCGTTTCTATGGCGTGGAAGAAGACCGTGCGTTTAACGCCTTGAAGGAAGGATACCCGAACCATTGGATCCGCCTTGCTTACCTTCTCGAAGTGAAGACGGGAAAGAAGATGGAAGAAATTCTGGCAGTAAAAAAGAAAACGATGAAATGGAAAGAGTGGGCGGAAATCAATCTGGGAGTAAAGCCTGAAGATTTTTCGCAGTGGATCCTGGAGACGAGGAACCCCGCTTTGAAACCGAAGTAAGCAGGAAATCAAAATGCGAAAAAGAATGCCGGGGCGGCAAAGTTGAAAAGGGGAATACAGACATAATGAATGGAAAAATGAATCAGAGGAAGGTAGGTTATTATTATCTGAACAATTTCCTTTGGATAGACGGAATGGCTTATGGTAAATGCTGTTTTTTCTTGTAAGAAATTATAGAATCCACTATACTAAGAATAAAGTGATAGTAAGCAAAGGAGCTATTTATGAAACTGACACAAATTCGCAATGCGACGATCCGCATGATATATGCAGGAAATGTATTTCTGATTGACCCGTGGCTGGCACCCAAGCATCAGCTTTCATTCGTTGATATTCCGGGGAGGCCTTTTCATGTACCTGACCCGGTAAAAGAAAATATACCAATGCCGTTCTATGGTCTGCCAATGGATACGGAGCAGATTTTAAGCGGTATTGATTACTACATTGTTACACATCTGCATCCGGATCATATTGATATTGCGAAAGATGGAACTGTCGGTGGGCCGCTTAATAAGCAAACCCCTGTAATCTGTCAATCGACGGAGGATGCAAAAATTCTTCAGTATTCGGGGTTTTCGGAGGTGATTGTATTGCCGGAGACTGGTATGGATTTTGGGGCAGCTAAGCTTACGCGGGTTCCTGCCCGTCACGGGACGGTAGTGCCTTGCGGTGATGCCATGGGGATTATATTTCAGTCTGCAGGGGAAAGGGCTTTTTATTTAGCGGGTGATACAATTTGGTATTCTGGTGTAGAGGAGAATCTGCGGCGATATCAGCCGGAGGTGATTGCTCTTAATTGCTGTGCTGCGGAAACGGTAGAAAATGGACGTCTTATTATGGGTGATGAAGATGTTCAATGTGTGGCAATGGCTGCACCTCAAGCGAAACTTTACCTGACACACCTGGATAATGTTTCTCATGCTTCACTTACACGTCATACATTGCGGGGGCGGTTGGCAGAACGTGGAGTGATGAATTACGATATGCCGGCAGATGGGCAGTCAATAGAGTATTAATAATATCTAATGATAGGAAGTTCATGATGGTCAGTCATGAACTTTTGCATTACATTGAATTGTCTTTAATTTCATTTATTAATGATTGACAGGGGAAGATTTGTCACAATTTCATCTGTTTTTGAAAATAAAAAAGTTTAATTTAATCAGGGGAAATTTTTCTGATAGATAAAAGCAGTAGATATAGTCTGAAAATCGGTATTCGGAACTAGTAAAGCGAACTGTTTTCAGGAAAGGAAGAAAAATGCGTATAATAAAGTATATTTGCGCGGGGTTGTCGTGATAGGAGCTTTTGCGGCGTGGTTTATTTCGCAGCCCCAGATGGAACCGCTGATGACTCCGGAAAGGAAGGCGAGAATCCAGGCGTCGCCCCATTATGTGAACGGCGAGTTTGTGCCGGAAACGCCCATGAACCTATACGGTCGACGTCAGATTTCTGGAAAGATTTCTTTTTCCCCACGACGGGAAAGACGATTCCCAAAGATAAAATGATAACGAAAAAAATCGATTTAAAAGCGCTTGACCCGGCGAAAGATATTGTGGTCTGGATGGGGCATTCCTCTTTTTATATGCAGCTTCACGGGAAAAAGATACTTATCGACCCGATAGCAGATACCTATGCTGCAGATTTGGTTTATAGATAAAGCATTTGAAGGAAGCAACATTTACACGGTGGAAGATATCCCTGACGATATTGACGTGATGGTGCTTTCCCACGATCACTGGGATCATCTGGATTATGACATGGTAAGAAAGATAGAACCGAAAGTCAGATGTGTAGTGACCGGTCTCGGCAATGGCGGATATTATGAGAAATGGGGATATCCGCCGGAAAAGATCCGCGAAGAAGACTGGGATACGGAAGTTGTGATTGATAAGGATCTGTCCGTCTGGGTGCTGCCGGCAAAGCATTTCAGCGGTCGGCTGCTGCCCCGCAACCAGACGCTTTTTGCCGGCTTCGCTTTTATTACCCTGGACAGAAAAGTGTATTACACCGGCGACGGCGGGTATGATGGACGTTTTAAAAGGATCGGGGAGCAGTTCAGCGGTTTTGATCTGGCACTGGTGGAAGACGGACAATACAATGAAGCTTGGCACAGCGTGCATATGATGCCGGAAGAAAGCGCACTGGCAGGGGAGGAATTACAAGCGGCTGCCGTCATTCCCTGTTCCAACGGGAAGTATCCGCTTTCCGTCTACCGGTGGAAAGAACCGTATGAGCGGATAGCCGAAGCAAGCAAAGGGAAAAGTTACAGACTTATTATGCCCATGATCGGAGAATTGGTGGAAATAGGGAACCGGGAGCAGACATTTACAAACTGGTGGGAAGGAATGGAATAAACGCTGGCAGTCATCGGCCGGCCTTCAGCAAGTAAAAATAGGGCAGTTCATGGAATGAAGACGGGGATGTATTTATAAAAACCGGATCTGTTTTATCTGAGCAGAAGAACTATGGAGAAGAAGCATTTAAACGGGTATCCAGGGAGTTGAAACTGTAAATCAACTCAGGATACCCGTTTTGTTTTTTTGTGGTCCAGCGGTTTTCTGTTTTGGGGATAAAAACGGTAAGAATAGGACCGACTTATTTCATTTCTTCCCCCCTATGCGGACGGTATTAATAGCGAGATGGTCTGCCGCTTTTTCAGGTTCTTCCGCTTCTTCTTTTGTGAGCGTAATGCCCATTGCTTTGACGGCGTCTTCCCCCTGTCCGGTTTTGTCACACCGATGATAAGGAGGGTTCCTTTGGCAATGGCCCGGGCGGCAGGAATTTGCGTGATTTCCACATGGTGTGTATCGGCTGCGGTCTTACTTTTGAAAAAAACAAAGAAATTCGATATAATAAATCAGTTATATCCGGAAAAATTCTCCGGCAGATAAAGAAAGAAGGATAAAATGTATCTCATTGATACTTATGATGTGATTGTCGTCGGCGCGGGACATGCTGGGTGTGAAGCAGCCCTGGCCGCTGCCCGTATGGGATGCCGTACGCTTCTTACGACGATTTCACTGGACAATGTGGCTATGATGCCATGTAATCCCGCTATCGGCGGGCCGGGCAAGAGCCATCTCGTAAAGGAAATAGATGCTCTCGGAGGGGAAATGGGTATCGCCGCTGATGCGACCGCTGTCCAGATGCGCATGCTGAACCGCGGGAAGGGACCGGCGGTATATGCCCTCCGCGCCCAGTCAGATAAAGGCGCCTATCACCGATACATGAAAAATGTGGTGGAAAATACAGACAACCTGGATCTGAAACAGGTGCAGGTCATGGACATCATTGTAGAAGACGGAAAGTGTGTGGGCATTACCACCGAACTGGATGAAGAATACCGGGCAAAAGCTGTCATCTTATGTACGGGGACATATCTGGAAAGCATGATCATCATCGGCGATACCATGTATTCCGGCGGTCCAAACGGTATGCGTTCTTCTGTGGGGCTTTCCGCCAATCTGAAAAAGCACGGCCTGGAAATCCTTCGTTTCAAGACGGGGACGCCCTCCCGTGTGGACAGACGGAGTCTTCATCTGGAGGGGATGGAACTGGAAGAGGGTGACCCGGAGAATCATGCTTTTTCCTTTATGAGTGAACGGAAAGACAGAAATAAGCGGAACTGCTGGCTTACTTATACCAATGAAAAGACCCATGACATCATCAGGGAAAATATTATGCGCGCCCCCAAGTATGCAGGAAAAATTCATGGTATCGGCGCCCGTTACTGCCCTTCCATTGAAGACAAGGTCGTCCGTTTTGCAGATAAAGACCGCCACCAGCTCTTTGTTGAGCCTGAGGGACTGGACACCACGGAAATGTACGTGCAGGGCATGTCCACCTCCATGCCGATCGATGTGCAGTATGCTTTCCTCCGCACTATCCCCGGGTTTGAAGATGTGAAAATGATGCGGCCCGCTTATGCCATCGAATATGATCTGCTCGATCCTCTCCAGCTCTATCCCACGCTGGAAGTAATCAAACTTCCCGGCCTTTATTCCGCGGGGCAGTCAAACGGTACGAGCGGTTACGAAGAGGCAGCTGCCCAGGGCCTTGTGGCGGGGATTAATGCCGCGCTCAAAATACAGGGGAAAGATCCGTTTATCCTTGCCCGCCATGAAGCATATATCGGATCTCTCGTGGACGATCTCGTCACCAAGGGTGCTGACGAACCGTACCGCATGATGACGAGCCGCAGTGAATACCGCCTCATTCTGAGGCAGGACAATGCCGATCTCCGTCTTACCGAAAAAGGACATAGTATCGGTCTGGTGGGAGAAGAACGGTATGCCCGTTTCCTGGAGCGGAAAAAGAAATATGAAGAAGCTATGGACTATATTCATACACAGCGTTTTACCCCGAAAGAAGAGATCAATCGGGCTCTGGAGAGCATGGGAACCGCACCCCTGACGACAGGTACCGGGGCCGATCAGATTCTGAAACGGCCTGAAATGACCTATCGGAAAATGATGGAAACGCTCGGCTGTCCCTCTTTTGATGAGGAAGCTGTGGAAGAGATGGAAATTACCGTGAAGTATGAAGGCTACATCGCAAGGCAGGAAGCCGCCGTGCGGAAAGCTGCCCGCATGGAAAATGAAAAACTTCCCCTTGATATGGACTACCTGTCCCTTGACGGTATTTCCACAGAAGCGAGACAGAAAATGGATAAAATCCGGCCGCTCTCTCTGGGGCAGGCGGCGAGAATTTCCGGCGTTTCCCCGGCGGATATATCGGTGCTGATGGTGTATGTGAAGCAGCGCAAAGGAAAGAAAGGCGCGGAATAAAAAAATATTAAAAATAAAAACGGCATGCCCTGTTTTCGAAATGGGGGAAGCCGTTTTTGTGGGGAATATAATTTTCCGGGCGGATACTATTTCTGTTTAAACCGTTTTTTCAAAGGATGAGAACTGTGCTATACTTGAAACCGGAAACGGTATCCGCCGGCCGGCGGAAGTTTTTGTATCATTGTCTGAAATATATGAATTGAAGGAAGGAATGTGTACTAATGGATTCTATTTTTATCGTTGTGGCTTTTTTTATCGCTGTTTCACTTTTGAGTATCCCTTGTATGATGTATTATAAGAAAAAAGAGAAGAAGGAACAGCAGCTTATCAGTGAAAACAGAAATCAGGCCGTGCTGCAGATCTACGGGGATCCCATCCGGATTGACGGGAAAAAGTTTTCCGAATATGAACACATGGGAAGTAAGCTTTCTTACTATACCGTAGTGCTTCCGGAAGGCCGCCATACGCTGGAGGCGAAGTTCCAGACAACATCCGCCGATGTTTCCGGCAATCAGAATTATAAGACGCCGGAACCGATTCCCTGTGATTTGTTTTTGGAAAAAGGTTTTGTTTATACGGCGGGTATTTATTTCTATTCGCCCAAGAGCCGGTATGAGTATTATAAAGGGGAAGTAGGGGAAGCCGTTTTTTCAAAAGAATTGTCCGTAACAGGATCGACTTCTTATGGAACAGCGTATGTCATCGTATATAAGGATAAGGATGCGGACGGCAACTTGATCAAGGCGCCTGCCTGTCCTGAGGAATAAACAGGGCGCGGATCGGGTAGGTCTTTGCTGTAAACGGCAGTTCTTTCCGGTCCGCTGCTGAAACGGAGTAGAGCAATCTATTCCGTTTTTTATTACAGGAATATGATGGTGAAAGTATCGTGGAAACAGAAACGATTGCAGCTCTTGTGCTGCTGGCGGCTATGGGATGCCTGGCACTGAGTATATATAAAGTAAAAGAATGGTACCGGAAGAATACCCGGACCGTAGATCCGGATGCCTGCGAACAGGAAAAAGTAAATTTGAAAATGATGGAACAGGCGAGACGGCGGGAACAAGTTCCCAAGCCTGAACCGCCGCCGGACGGATATACGGAAATCGCGGCTCCTTTCGGAGGGCATGGGTTGATGGATTTGAAAAATATGCTTTTGGCGGTTCTGCTGTTTGTCTTTTACGGACTGGCAGCGGAATATGCAGGTACGCATCCGTTTTTAAACGGTGGAGAGAAGCTTTTTATAGTATTTCTCCTTACAGTTCTTACGTGTTGCGCGGCCATCCGGATATATCGCAGGGTGTATTTCGGGTATCGTATATACCTGCCGGAAGATTCGCCGGGGATGGTTGTGTACAATTGGTACTGGGGGCGGCGCTTTTTTTCTCTGTACCGGATCCCGCCTTATAGAGGCTGCGTATCCGTGTGTTCCGTAGATCGGTATGAGGTGCGAGATGATGAAATCCGTATCTACGGAAAGTTTGTTCATACCGGAACCGATGTCACCATACAGGGCTTTAATGATAAAGGGCTGCCCGTTGGGCGCTTCTTCGGCGAAGAGGAGGAAAAACAAATTTTAAATAGGCTGGAAGAGATGCGGAAAACAGGTACGGGAAGCGAGATATGAGATAACAAAAAGCTGTCAGAAGGCGAAAGTCGGATTTTTGACAGCTTTTTCATTTGCTGATGAAAACGGTGCTCATGGCAAGGCGTTATCCGAAGCGAATGTGAAGGATCTGCTGTTGTGATGAAGAAAGCGGTAAGAAGATAAAAGCTATCAGCTGTGAGCTGCCAGCTATAAGCTGTTAGCTATGAGTTAAAAGCCGAAGCATATGATTTCCGTTAGGTGTCATACGAAACACCAGCAAAAGATTTGCTGTTGTAGTGAGGAGGGAAACGTTGAGCGTCATCCTGAACGAATGTGAAGGATCTATTACCGTGGTGAGGAAGCCGGTAAGGCGTCATCCGAGTAATAGATTCTTCACTCCGTGTTATCATTCCATTTCCCGTCTTTTCCACAAGGCATTCTTGTCTCCGTTCAGAATGACCGTGGCATGGAAGTCATCATAATGAGGGGGGGACGTTAATCGTCATCTGGCACGCCAGCGAAGAATCTGCTGCTGTAGTGAGGAAAGCGGTAAGGTGTCATCAGGGTAATATTCTTCACTCTGTGTCACTATCCCATTTTCCGTCTTTTCCACAAGGCATTCTTACTTCCCTGCAGAATGACAGGAGTCAGGAAGGGCTGCCGGCTTCCGGTGTCCGGTATTAAAGCATGGGGCGATGCAGGAAACGGTACGGAAGGACGGTGTGAATGTCTTCTTTTTGTCAACTGATTTTTTTCTGTATTTCCTGTATACTAAGGGCAGAGCAGTATTGTTTTTATGAACTTGAATTTTTGTCATTGCGGAAAGGAGAGGGAAATGAAAAAGCTGGTTTCGGTTTGCGTGTTTCTTTTGGCTCTCGTGACAGGTGTTTTTGCCATGGCGCGGGAACCTGTTTATGGCGTCCTGTTCATCCCGAAGAAAGAGTATACCCTTGAAAAGGGAAAGTTTAGAGCAACTGTACCCCAAGTGCAGGCGGTCAGTTTTATAGACGGGAGGACGCCGGTAAACGAGTGCGGCGGGGCGGCGAAGGCGGTCAATAAACAGCTTCGCGCTTATGTAGACAAAGCGTATCAAGACTATCAGAAAGAGGGAGAGCCGGGCACATGGGTCTATCCGATGATTACGAAGAATGGGGATAATATTTATTCTCTTGTCATGGTCAAGCAGATTCTTCACGGCCAGTTGGATGTATATATGGACGAAGCATTCACCTTTTTGCAGAATACGGGGAAGCGGGTATCATGGAAGGATATTGTCCGCAAGGAGGATGAACGTTTCATGACCGTGGAAAGTCTGGAAAAGAATATCCGGGCGGGAATGTTCTTTTACAAGGATGGGGTATGGAGCTCGGAGAGGCCTGACGGCTGCATTCCGGACGGATATCGTCCGGCAGAAATGCCCGGCCCTTACCGCTTCTATGTGGATGATTCCAATCTCATTATATTTATGCTCCCCTGCGGGGAGAATGGGACTTTGCAGAAACGTTGCTTTGAGCTGAATTCAGGAGCGGCTACGAAGTATTCGAGAGCGGTAGGATAAAGTAAAATACGGAGAAAGCGGGGAATTACAGGTCGTTTATGCCGCCTGGCGGAGGGCGGTGGAATGGAGGATATTATGAAAAAGAAGATGGCTGCGTTTTTGGCAGTGTCCATGCTGCTTTGCGGACAGGCGCTGGCTGCTGATTTTTCCAATTTGGTTATTATTCATACCAATGATACGCACGGTTTTGACCGGCGGGCGGAGGGAATCAACGGTATGGCCACCGTATCCGCCCTGCGTAAGCATTACCTGTCACAGGGAAAGGATGTGCTTCTTGTAGATGCCGGCGATGCCATACAGGACAATAATCTTGTAAATTTCAGCAAGGGGAAGTCGGCAATCGCTTTCATGAATGCCGCTGGTTATGATGCTATGGCATTGGGCAATCATGAATTTGATTACGGGCAGGAGGTTCTGGCAGAGCGTGTCCGGGAAGCGAAGTTTCCCATGCTTTCCGCCAATGTTATTGTAGAAGCGACGGGAAGGCCGCTTACCCGGGATTCTGTCATATACAAAAAAGGGGATGTGAAGATCGGAATCATCGGTCTCACTACGCCGGAAACCGTGGTGACGACCAATCCGAAAAATGTATATGGGTTGAAATTCCTGGACGATAAGGCGACGATTGCCGTTACACAGAATCTGGTGAAGAAATTAAAAGAAGAGGATAAATGCGATCTCATCGTGGCAGTTGGACATCTGGGCAGTGAAGATGCCAATAGGGGGCACCGTTCTGATGATATTCTCATGAATGTAGATGGCATTGATATTTTTATAGACGGACATGATCATACGGCAAAGAATAAATATATCAATGGGGCGCTGCTTGCAGAGACAGGGCACTATACGAAAAATATCGGCGTCATTACCCACATGGATAATAAATGGACGGAGAATTTCTGCAAGTATGGCGATTTTAATGAAGAAGATCCCGTCGTCAAAGAACTGGTAGACAAGACGCAGCGGGAAGTGGACGACGCGATGGCGTTGAAGCTGGGGGAAACGCCGTTGCTTTTGAATGGCAGCCGCGATCCCGGTGTGCGTACGGATGAAACGAACCTGGGAGACTTCGTGGGGGATGCTTACCTTTGGCAGGCCCGGAAGGCAATGGCGGCATCAGGCGTCAATGTGGACGGATGTCTGTTTAACGGCGGCAGTCTGCGCCAGTCTATTGAAAAAGGAAACATTACTGTAGGAAATATTTCCGGTGTGCTCCCTTACAATAACCAGCTTTATGTGATGAAAATTAAGGGCGAAACGCTCCTGGAAATCATAGAGGCCGCGACCTGTTCCCTTCCGTCCCAGATCGGTGCTTTCCCCCAGGTGTCGGGAATCCGCTACACTGTGAATACGAAAGTGCCTTATGAAAACGGGAAGCAGTATGAAAATTCCACCTACTTTGCGCCCGCCAAGCCGGGAAGCCGTGTCACTATCCATGAAGTCGGCGGAAAACCGTTTGATGCGGATAAGGTCTACGCCCTTGTTACGACAGAGTTTATCTGCCGCGGCGGAGATGCTTATGGGAAACTGACAGAACAGGGGGCTGTGGACATTCAGGCCATCGGCTATGTGGATACGGAAGCGGTGGAAAACTATCTCAAAGAGGAATTGAAAGGAACAGTTCCTGCAAAGTATGAAAAAGAACAGGGACGTGTGACCGTCATAAAATGATTTCTATCATTTATAAGAACCGTGGCGGGGGACTGTCACGGTTTTTATGGTGAAAAGCACAGAATGTGATATGCGATGACAAACAAAGGGAAGGAGGAAATCATGGCAGGCGGCTGCATTTTCGACATGGACGGGCTTCTGTTTGATACGGAACGGATTTTTCAAAATTACTGGAGAGCCATCGCGGCGGAGCGGGGGATTGTCCTTGCGGACAGTTTCATCACGGAAATCACGGGGACGAGCGGGAAAATGATGAACCGCATTTTGAAAATACTACCACACGGAGGACGGCAGGGAAATTCAAAAAGACTGCAAAGAAAGGGTTCTGCGCCATCTGGCAAAGAATGTACCTGTCAAAACGGGAGCGGTGGAAATACTCGGACGCTGCCGCATACTTGGTATCAAAACCGCGGTAGCCAGCAGCAGTCCGCTCCGGCAGATAGAAAATAATCTGGAAAACGCGGGAATGGAGAACTGTTTCGATGCTATTGTGAGCGGTGATGAGGTGGAAAAGGGGAAACCGGCGCCTGATATATTTCTTCTGGCGGCAAAGCGGATCGGCGTTCCTCCGGGAGAATGTACCGTTTTTGAAGACAGCCCCCACGGCATCGAAGGCGCATTGCGCGCGGGAATGAAAGCCGTCATGATTCCCGACCTGCTCCCGCCCTGGGAAGAACACAGGCGGCAGATAGAAGTGTATAATAATTTGCAGGAAGCGGCGGAAAAATTTTAGGGTCGGGATGAGAAACTGAAGGTCAGCCGTAAAACGGTAGCGGGGAAGTGCTGCTGTAAATGGGTAAAAGGTCTCGTCCTGCGGCGGAAATTTATTTTATTAGAAAGAGGAAAGGGCATGAATGGAGAAACGGCTTCATGGATATTTTACAGCGGGCTTCTGATGTATGGCCTGGTGCTGTTTGCCTTTAAAAGACTGTACCTGGATACATTGGAAAGCAGAGTCTTGTCGTACATGTTGGGACTGGTGCTGGCCTATGGAATCCTGGCGGGTGTTTTTCTGGCAAGCCGGGAAAGCATGGTTGTCAAGACTGTTTTACAGGAAGCGCTATGGAGCGGCCGCACCTATACTTATCAGGGTGCCGGGTTTCTTCTGGTCATTGTGCCTGCCGTGTATTCTATTTTTCTCCTCCGCTTTTTTGAAAAAAGGGGGGAAAATGCGGCTTGGAAAGAAAAAGTAAAAGTGATGGGATCTGCATTTATAAATACAGTTATGGCTCTTCTGGGGCTGCTGTGCTTTAATTATATGCTGGACGGGCACAGTATGGAGGAATGCCGGATTGTTTTTGAAGAGAGTTTGGCATCCATAGGCTGGGAATCCGGACTGCTTTCCATCGCGCTGATGTATTTTATATTTTACATAATAAAACGCGATCATTTCAAACATTATGACAGGTAGCGGAAATAAAAACGGCAGGCGGAAACCGGATGCGGGAAAAGGAAAGTCAGCTTTCAGGTGAATAGGAACCTTTCCGACGGGGAAAGCCGCGTACTGCTTCATGGAAAGTTGATTGTGAAAATATAAAAGGATACGGGATGATCATGTTAGGATTTATGGAGACGGAGAAAGAATTTATAAAAAATTGGGAGAAATACAGGGGTGCGGCCGGCTGCCTGCGATATCTCGCCTGCTGGTTCCTTTTGGGAATTATCGTTATTCCCCTGATGCTGACGGTAATCAATCCGGATATATGGTCTACGGTGCGGATGGATCAGCTGGCGGAAGAAGCCGTCGTTTTTTTCGGGTTCGGCTTTTGGTTTTGCATTCTTCCTTCCCTGCTTATAGGGCTGGGCATGTGGGATGAGAAAAACCGAAAGTATAAATATCTTCTCGGAGGGAATATGCGGTACATGCCTTTCAAAGAAAGACCCTGGAAAAAAGGAGAGAAGAGGCAGTTATATGGGATTGGGAGTCTGATGGCCGCATTTTCCGTCTTTATTATTTTTGCATCTGTTACATTGATGATGAGCGGCACCGGCAGAGCCGTTTATATGTTTAGATCCAGCAGCGCTTTTTTTTGTTTTTTGTTTATCTATTGGATCATCCATTTGCTTTATTTCCGCCGGCATGACGGCCCTTTGTATATACATCTGTGGGCTAAGGTTATTATGGCTGTTTTATGGCTGGGAACTGTCGGGGCTGTGATCCAGTATTCCTGTTTTTGACCGGCTGATGAGTATGTAAATAAGGAAGCAAAAAATCCCCTTCTTGAGAAAAGGGGATTTTTTGCTGGGAGAATCTTTTTTCTTATTTCTTTTTGTTATCCAGTTCGCTTGCGTTTATTCTGTTACTGTCACGGATGAAATCGTTGTAGGAATCTACCATGTCATTGAAAGCGTTATTACCGCCGCCCCCTGCCAGATAGGTACGGATTCTTCCGATGGTGCGTTCAGCAGAGCTTTTGAAAGATTTTACACCGGAGACATCTTCTGCCGGTTTGAGTTTTTCCATATTTTCGTTTACCTGTCCCAGCAGTTTTTCTATCTGCGCCTTATCTGTCTTGGCAGGATCTTCCGGGTCGATAGCTTCCAGAGCCCGTCTCATGTCGCGGCCGATTTCCATATAAGTGGCTGCCATGACTTTATTGTCCTTCTTCATTTCTTCTATCAGAAGGTCGCGGAGTTCAGAATTGTGCTGGCTGATGGCACTGTCAAGTTTGCTGTATTCCGTGTTGAACTGGTCATAGAGTTTCAAATAAGAGGCGACCATTTCGCGGCCTTTCTGATTGCCGTCTGTGGTATATTCCTTGGATGTATAGTAAGATTCCATTTTGCTGGTCAGGGGAACCATTTCATCCAATACCTTAAGTACGGCTGTCGTGCTTTCGTCAATATCGGAGAAACCGCTGCTTTCCGTTTTGGCTTTCGTCAAGTTTTCTTTCAGGCTGTTATAAGCGGGGAAGCTGGCAAAGTCCAGATCCTCACCGGCTTTCATCTTCGCCAGGACTTCATCAATGGAAAAGGCAAATCTTACATTGTGGCCGTTGAAACCGTTGGTAGCTTTTACATAGCTGCTGATTTTTTCCAGCTGGCTTGTCGGCTTTGCAGATGTTTCTTTTCCGCCGCCGGAAGAGGAGCCGCCTCCGCCGCAGCCTGTCAGCATCATGATCGCCGCTGCCAGTACCAATAAAAATAAACCGATTCGTTTTGTCAGATGGGGGGTGTAATCCACTAAAATCGTCTCCTGTTGTAAATAAAATCGTTTCTATAGTATGATCTCCCACAAACGGTTTCATTATATCATTAAAGGGCAGAAGAAAGCTATTTTAAAATTTATTAGTTTTCTTATCAGGTTCTTAAAAAACTTTATGACATGAAGCGTGAGTGTGGTATAATGATAAAAAATTAAAAGGAGGGTATTATGCGTAATCCAAAAAACATGCTGATTGTAGGGATTGTACTACTGGTGGTAGGGGTTTGTATCCTGCTGTTTAATCCAGATCAAAGCGCTGCCAATCTGGAAATTGCCAGAAATGCAAAAAATGCGCAGGAAGCTGCCGCCGCTATTTCAGGCAATAACCAAAGGGAGCTTATGATCCATATGGCAGGGAATTTTCTTGCAGGGATCGGCATCGCGCTGACGGCAGGCGGTTTTTTCCTGAAAAGGAAGAAACAGTAAGTATCAGAAAGAAGAGACAGGGAGCATCTGCTTTCCTTATGTCTCTTTTTTTGATGGAAAATCAATGGATGGCTTTCTTTTCATGAAATCTGTTATACTGATAAAAAATAATCATTTTTGAAATGTACGTTGCACAAGGGAGACATGATGACCGTCAGGGAAATGGTGGAAACGCTCGGTCTGGCAGCGGATGAGGACGCTGTAAGAAAAATGGCAGAGTACAATGCCATGGTGATTGCCATGAGCAGGAAAATGAATTTAACGGGAATCAAAGATGCAGAAGAAAGCCTGGTCAATATTTATGATTCGCTGACCGTGTATGAGGAGAAATATTTTCCGAAGAACGGGCGTATGCTGGATTTGGGGACAGGTGCCGGGTTTCCGGGAATTCCGCTGGCCATCCTGCGGCCGGATATGCAGGTCGTGCTGGTGGATTCTGTCTTAAAGAAACTTGTATTTATAGAGAATGCCGCGGCAAAGCTGGGGATTAAAAATATAAAGATTCTCCATATTCGCGCCGAAGAAGGCGGACGGCGGAGGAAGACAAGGGAAACCTTTGATATGGTGACAGCAAGAGCGGTAAAGATGCTTCCTGTCATTGCCGAATGGGGTATCCCCTTTGTGAAGGAAGGCGGTATTTTCGCAGCGATGAAAGGACCTGGTGCCGACGAGGAACTCAGACAGTCGGGAAAGATCCTGAAAGAATTGAAAGCGGAGCTCATGGAAAGAAAAGAATTGGAGCTCCCTACAGGAGAGAGAAGGACGATTCTCTACTTCAGGAAAACCGCGCCGTCTCCCAAAACCTATCCGAGGAAAGTGGGTGTGGCGGAAAAGAAACCGATCATAGGCGAAGCGTAAAAGAATAAAAGCTCCTGTAAGAAGGAAAATCTTTCTTGCAGGAGCTTTTATTATGGGCGAACTTTTATGGCGGTTACGCAGGTGCGGTATTGAGTGGCAAAGAATTCTTTCAGCGTTTTGCCGTGAAAATAAGCGGCTCGCTTTGCCTCGGCGCGTAAAACGGAAAAGAGCGGGAAAGAGGAAACCGCCCTTACGGTTTCAATCCGCTGATCTGTTCTTTTATTTCCTTTATATCTTGTCCTATTTGCCGGAAAGTGTTTTCCGCATGCTCCATGGCGCCTTTTACATCGGTTTCCTCCCCCCTGTCATTGGTGAGGATAATGTCGCCCAGCTGGAGTTTGCCGTTCCTGATGTGGAAAGCGTCGGTGGAAAAGGTGCCGAGGGCGGTCTCTATGGATACGTCATAGAAGTCCAGCTCTTTTCCCCTGTTGTGGAAAGCACCCTGTATCTTTTTGAAAGGGATCAGTTTGTAATGACCGCTGCCTGAGGTAAAGGTGCCTTCGGAGATGATCTCTTTCGGATTTCCGTCACAGCGGATGTCGCCTTCTAAATCGACGTAGCAGAAAATGGCAGCGTCTTTCGCGGGATAGCGGGAATCCAGCTTTTTGCCTGCCAGGTGGATGTTGTAGGCCCTTGTGTCTATGTCATAGTTTCCCGATGCTTTGACTGTGCCGCCGTAGACACGTCCCGTGACATCGGTGAATTTCATTTTCCCATGGTGGTAGAAAACATGGCCGTCCAGATGGGAGAAAGAAAGGGCAGGGATATGGAGCTGCTCCATGGTGATTTTCCCTTCCGCTTTCGGGGAAGCGACGGGGCCGCCCGCTTCGGCAATGAGGGTAAGCTTGTCGTGGATATTGTTTCCCAGTCCCAGAGATGCCGGATCGACACCGTAAAAAGATACATTCATGGCGATGGTGTGTTCATCGCTTTTCATATCGATGTCGCCGTAAATCTTCACACTGTCGCCGATGGCGGTACCGCCGAATTTACCGGAGGACAGGTCGACAAAAAGAGAATCGTCGGTGTCGATATTCAGGTGCATGTCCACATGGGAAAGAAGGAAGTGCCTGTTTTCATAGAAAGCTTCCAGCTGGCAGTTTTCCAGGTGGATATTCATTTTCATTTTCTGTCCGTTCCGCTTGAAGTTGGCGATTTTCTCGTGGAGAGTTTCCGCACGTTCCTCTGCCGGTTCGGATTCAGCGGCCGTTTTATTGATGAGGTCGACATCCATATTCTTGTCAAACCGGAGCGCTGCGGAAGCATTGTGGAGCCTTATCTCGGAAATGGCGGTGGCCCGCAGTTTGCCCCGGAGGATATCTTCCGGGCGCACTTTTATTTTCCCGTCGGGGACAAAGAGGATGGGGATGCCGTGGTCATCCGTCCAGAGCAGGTTTTCAAAGGAAACGTAGCCTGCGATGTCGGCGGAGATTTTTTCAACGGAAATATGTCCCCGGAGCATGTGCTGCCTGTTCATGGCATAGCTGAAAATGCGGGCGGCCGCAAAAGCGGCGATCTGGGCGATGAGGAGAAGACCCAGGACGGCGGCAAGCAGCAGGAAGGAAAGCCGCCGTAAAGCGGATCGGTGCCGGTGGAAAAAGTCGATCATGAAGACCTCGCCCAAAGTTACAATTCTTTGAAATGGAAATCTTTTTTATGGCAGGCATAGTCTTCAACGATATGGCCTTTGCCGAAAAGCTTGTACTTGTATGACAGGAGCCCTTCCAATCCGACGGGACCTCTGGCATGGAGCTTGCCTGTGGAAATGCCCACTTCCGCGCCGAAGCCGTACCGGAACCCGTCGGCAAAGCGGGTGGACGCGTTCTGGTAAACACCTGCCGAGTCGACAAGCTGCATGAACCGCGCGGCGGTATTGATATTTTCCGTGATGATGGCATCGGTGTGATGGGAGCCGTACCTGTTGATGTGATCGATGGCTTCATCCACGCCGGAGACAATTTTCACAGCAAGGACGAGATCGAGGTATTCATGGCGGAAGTCATCGTCTTCGATGATATCTAAGGGGATAATTTCTCCTGCTTCTGTGCCGCGGAGACGGATGTGTTTTTCTCCGGCGGCTTTTTCCAATACGGGCAGAAAGTCTTTGGCGATATCCCGGTGGACGAGAAGCGTTTCTGCGGCATTGCACGCAGCGGTGTACTGGGTCTTCGCGTCAATGACGATGGGGATGGCTTTTGCCATGTCATAATCTTTGTCCACATAGACGTGGCAGATACCGTCGGCATGTCCCATGACGGGGATCTTCGTGCGGCTCATGATGTGCTGGACAAAAGCATTCGAGCCCCGCGGAATGATGAGGTCTACCGATTCGCGGCAGGTGAGGAGCTCATCTATTTCGCTGTGCTGTTGCTTGGAACAAAGCTTCAGATGGAAGATTCGCGGAGGTGGAGGCTTCATGGAGGATGGAAAAAAGAACGCGGTTCGTTTCTTTCGTCTCTTTTCCACCCTTCAGGATGGCGCAGTTTCCGCTTTTCACCGCAAGGGAGGAAATCTGGATCATGGCGTCGGGGCGCGCTTCAAAGATCATGGCGATGACGCCGATGGGACAGGTGACGCGGTAAAGGCGGAGCCCTTCATCAAGCTGGCGGGCAAGGGTAACCTTTCCCACGGGATCGGGAAGGGAAATGAGCTGCCGGATGCCGCTGATGCTGTCCGCCAGTTTCCCTTCATCGAATGCCAGCCGTTTCATGACGGCAGGAGCGAGTCCGGATGCTTTTGCCGCAGCAAGATCGATCCTGTTGGCAGCAAATATTTTTTCTTTTCCTGCTTCCAGATTTTCAATCATGTGAAGGAGCGCGGAATTTCTTTTTTCCGCAGGTGCGGATGCCATAAGGGGCGACGCCAGTTTCATTTTTGCCGCTTCTTCTTTTATGCTCATGGGGATTCTCCTTTATTATTCCTTATATAATATATGTTTATCATAATCTTGAAAAACAGGACGGTCAAGGAAAAGCATGTCTCTTACGGAAGAGCGGCCGCCGAAAGGCAGACGGGGAAATATTGAAAAAGTGGTTAATAATTAGCAGAAAGTGTGATATAATGTTGCGTACATAGCACACAAAGTGTGTATCTACTTGAGGGAGCGGTTGCAATTCCCGGGTGTTTTGGAGTATAGCAGAAAGGAAGATTTCTATGGGGGAAAAGACGAACAATGCATTCATCGCGATCGGGCTCATGCTGTTCGCATTATTTTTCGGGGCGGGGAATTTAATCTTTCCGGTCTTCATGGGTCAGAATGCGGGGGTAAATACGATTCCCGCAACCATTGGATTTTTGATTACAGGCGTAGGGCTTCCGCTTTTGGGTGTCCTTGCTATTTGTTATTCCGGGGTAAATCTTCGTGAACTGGCAGGACGTATTCATCCGGCGTACAGCATTTTCTTCTGTACGGCGCTGTACCTGACCATCGGACCGTTTTTTGCAGCTCCCCGTACGGCAACGGTGGCTTATGAAATTGCTGTGGCGCAATACCTGCCTGCCGAAATGCGGAGCGTAGGGCTCTATGTCTTTGCAGCGGTGTTTTTTATCGTTACCTGGTGGCTTGCGATTTCACCGTCCAAACTGGTGGCCCGGGTCGGCAAGTTCATGACTCCCGTCCTTCTGGTATTCCTTTTCCTTTTGATTATCAGTGCCGTTGCCACGCCCATGGGAAGCTGGCAGGAGCCGGCAGCCGCTTATGATACCGGTGTGAAAGCTTTCGGGCAGGGGATCGTTGACGGGTATAATACAATGGACGGCCTTGCTGCTCTCGTCTTCGGTATTATCGTTGTGGAATCGGTCAAGATGTACGGTGCCGTTTCTGAAGCGGAGATTACGAAAGATACACTCCGCTCCGGTCTGATTTCCACATTCTTCATGGCGATTATTTATGCGGCGCTCTGCTACATCGGCGCCAGTTCTGTATCCCTCATCGGTGTGCAGGAAAACGGCGCTCCCGTCCTCGTGAAAACGGCGCTCCACTACTTTGGGGCCGCTGGGGGAGGCATTCTGGGAGTTATTGTTATCTTTGCCTGTCTGACCACCAGTATCGGTCTGGCTGCTTCCTGCGCGGCCTATTTTAACCTGCTTCTTCCGAAGATTTCCTCAAAAACCTTCGTTACCGTCATGGTCGTTGTCTGCTTCTTCGTGGCGCTTTTCGGTCTGACGACAATCATCAAGAATGCTGTTCCCGTACTGCTTTTCCTGTATCCCATGTCTATTTCCCTTATCGCACTGGCGTTTCTGCACAACTTCTTTAACGGCCGCCGCTGCGTATATGTATGGACAACTTTGTTTACTGCGGTGCCTGCCCTTTGTGACGGACTTCACGGATTCGGGCTGAATCTGGGTGCCGTGGAACCGGTGCTTGCAGCTCTTCCGCTGGCGGAATACAGCATGGGCTGGATCTGCTTCTTTGCCGTGGGTTTTGCTGTCGGTATCGTCCAGATGCTGGTGACCGGAAAGAAAGAACAGGCCTAAAAGAAATTTGAAAGAAAAGGTAAAAGCGTGCGGGCGGGACCTGTGCGCTTTTATAATGGATGAAAAGAGTTTCTTACTTTCTGATTGACATATGTCCCCTTTGTCACTATATTAAAGAGTAGGATTATTATGGAAATACAGGGGAAGACGGTATTTCCTTTTATATGGAAAGGAGGGAGCCCGATGCTTACCGCTTATAAACATGATGAAAACCACAGACTTTGTCCCGTTGCTTTTGAGGAGATGGAAAAAGGGTCGTGGATCAATTGTGCGGCTCCTGATGCGGCGGAGCTGGAAAAGCTGAATGAGCTTACCGGTATTCCTGTCGATTCCCTCCAAACCGCTCTTGACCGCGAAGAACGTTCCCACGTAGAATTGGAAGACGATTTTATTTTTGTCGTTGTAAATACGCCTGTTGTCCTGGAAACAGATGCTTACGATGCACTGCCTCTGGGGATTTTTATTACAGATAAAGTATTTGTCACCGTGTGTCTTGAAAATAATACAGTGATCCAGAAATTTATAAATAATAATTATCCCTCTTTCCAGACTTATAAAAAGACAAGATTCCTTTTCCAGATATTGTCTACCGCATCGTCGTCCTTCCTGTACTTTCTGCAGCAGATTTATAAAAAGACGGACGGCATCGAAACGCAGGTGCGGAAATCTTTGCAGAACAAAGAACTCTTCCGCATGCTGGAACTGCAGAAATCTCTGACCTACTTCAACTTCGCCCTTCATGCGAATGAAAACGTCATGGAGCGCCTCATGCGTCTCCGGAACAGCCCCATCCATACACTCCTGAAAATGTACGAAGAAGATGAGGACCTTCTGGAAGACGTCATCATCGAAAATAAACAGGCTTTGGAAATGGTGGAAATCTACACGAACATCCTGATGTCCATGATGGACTCCTTCTCCTCGATTATTTCCAACCGTCTGTCGCAGATTATGAAATTCCTCACCTCGGTGACGATCCTTCTTGCCGTGCCCACTTTGATATTCAGCCTTTGGGGTATTAATGTGCCCGTGCCGTGGGAATCAAGCGAGATCGGATTTGCTGCGGTCACCCTTCTCGGTCTCGTGCTGACCCTCGTATCGGCGCTGGTGCTGTGGAAGAAAGATATGCTTTGAAATAAAGAAACAAAGGGACCGCTACGGTCCTTTTTATTTTGCCGCTTTGGGGGAAATAACTGGTATAATAGAAAAGTATTTGAAGAAAGGAGGAAACGATGGAACCGGCGGAACTTTTAAAAAAATATTTCGGTTATGATACATTCCGGCCTATGCAGGAAGATGTCATCAAAACCATTCTGTCGGGCAGGGATGTGCTGGCTGTCATGCCCACCGGCGCGGGAAAGTCGGTCTGCTTCCAGATTCCCGCCCTCCTCTTTCCCCACGGTACGATTATTATTTCTCCTTTGATTTCTCTCATGAAAGACCAGGTGGAAGCGCTTGCAGAGCAGGGGATTTCCGCGTCCTATGTAAACTCCACCGTGCCTTTTGACGAATCTATCGAGCGGCTCCGCGATTTGTTCCGGGGGCGTCTGAAGCTGCTTTACATGGCGCCGGAAAAACTGGAACCCACCTATTTCACCGACTGCCTGTCCAAAGTACCCCTGTCCATGGTCGTCATTGACGAAGCACACTGCGTTTCCCAGTGGGGCCATGATTTCCGTCCGAGTTACCGGAAAATAAAAACCTTTATCGATACGCTTCCCGCAAAACCCGTAGTCACCGCTTTCACCGCTACGGCGACCTCCTTGGTGGAAGAAGATATGAAACGAAGCCTCGGCCTGGGGAAAGCAGCCGTTTTCCGTACGGGACTGGACCGGCCGAACCTGTCCTTCCGTGTCATCCACGGCGCGGACCGGAAAGATTTCATTCTCCGCTATGTGCAGAACCACGGAAAAGAAAGCGGCATCATTTACTGCGCCACCAGGAAAGCAGTGGACGAAATTTATGAAATGCTCGCAAGCCGGAAAATAAAAGCGGGGCGGTACCACGCGGGCATGGAAGATGGCGCGCGGAAGAAAGGGCAGGAAGATTTTTCCTTCGACCGCATCCATGTCATGGTGGCGACAAACGCTTTCGGCATGGGTATCGACAAGAGCAACGTGCGCTACGTCCTCCACTACCAGATGCCCAAAAGCATGGAAGCCTATTATCAGGAAGCGGGGCGGGCAGGACGTGACGGCGTGAAAGCGGAATGCATCCTCCTTTACAGCGGGCAGGACGCGGGCATACAGCGCTACCTCATCGAATCGGGAAACCAGACGGACGGCCAGAAACGGATGGACTATGACCGCCTTTATGCCATGGACGGCTATTGCAGCACCACAGGCTGCCTGCGGAATTACATCTTAAATTACTTCGGCGAGACTGCTGATGAGACCTGCGGCCGCTGCGGGAACTGCGAAAGCGGAAGAGGAAAGGTGGATATCACCGACGAGGCGGTTCTCATTTTCCGAACCGTCAGATCTCTCAAGGAACGGTACGGCGCCGGCATAGTGGCGGATATCCTTAAAGGAAGCCGCACGAAAATGATCAGGGAACGGAACCTGGACAGCCTTCCTACCTACGGCAGACTGTCCTTCGCGAAAATCAAACATTTGAGAACCGCCATCCATTTCCTCATCGCTGACGGTTACCTCAAACGTGACGGCGGCGAATCTCCCCTGCTGCATCTTACGGAAAAAGCGGAAATTGTTCTCGAAAGAAAAGCGCCGGTACTGGGTTTTGCTTTCGGTGCGGAAGATGTTATGGCGTCTGTGGCGGTAGAAAAGAAAGCCATCCTTTCAGAAACGGAGAGCGGTATCTTTGAAAAACTCCGCGGACTCCGCCTTGCCATTGCCCGGGAAGAACACGTCCCGCCTTTTGTCGTATTCTCCGATGCCACCCTGGAAGATATGGTGTCCCGCCTCCCGCGGACAGAAGAAGAAATGGCGGAAGTCCACGGCATCGGCGCTTTCAAATTAAAGAAGTATGGAGAACGTTTCCTTGCGGCGCTTGGAGAATTCAGCGGAGCGGAAGAAATAAGGGGAAAAAACAAGAGAGAAGAAAAAAACATATATGAGAAACTCGAACGGCTCCGCCGCTCTTTGGCAAAAAAAGAAAATCTGTCGGCATCACAAATTCTTTCCGATACAGTCCTCCAGCGGGTCGCAGAAACCCGTCCGGCAACCGAAGAGGAATTCCGCGGTGTGAAAGGCATCGGCCCGAAAAAAGCGGACAAATACGCGGCAGTCTTTTTACAGGCCCTCCATCCGGAACGGAGCCGTATTTCCCCAAAAACAGAAAGTAAAGTGCCGGAAAAAAAGAGAACATATCATTCCCAAAACGGCAAAACCCGTCCGCGGACGGAAAGGGAAAATCACAGCGGTACGAAAGGAAACGATTCAGGCCGGACAGACGGCGTCCATAGACATAGAAACAAGAGCGTTTTTCCTCTATCTGAAAAAAGTAAGAGCGCGGCTTGCCAAAGAAGCGGACCTGCCGGCGGAAAGCATCTGTGCCGACAGGGATTTGGAAAAGATGGTGAAAAGCGAAACCGTGTCTGACAATTTGCCTGCCGCTGTAAAAGCGGAATTTGAAAAAGCCATCGCCACCTACAAACAAATCAGATATCAAACATCAGATGACAGGAGCGGCCGGCAAAAAGGGTAATAGCTATTAGCTGTTAGCCGTTAGCTGTGAGCTGTAAACTGTTAGCCGTTAGCTGCGAGCTGTGAGCTGTTAACCGTTAGCTGTGAGTTAAAAGCCGAAGCATATGATTTCCGTTAGGTGTCATACGAAACAACAGCAAAGGATCTGCTGCATAATGAGGGAAACGGAAAGTGTCATAATGACGAAGAACGTTAGGCGTCATCCTGAGCGGCAGCGAAGGATCTATTACCGTAGTGAGGAAGACGGTAAGATGTCATCCGAGTCATAGATTCTTCACTCCGATTCATCGTTTTGTTTCCCGTTTTCCTACAAAGCATTCTTGCCACCGTTCAGAATGACGGGATACGGTAAGGCATCATAATGACGGAGGGACGCTAAGCATCATAATGACAGAGAACATTAAACGTCATTCTGAGCGGCAGCGAAGAATCTGTTACCGTGGTGAGGAAAGCGGTAAGACGTCATTGGGGTAATAGATTCTTCACTCCGTGTCATCGTTCTGCTTTCCATCTTTCCCACAAGGCATTCTTGCCACCGTTCAGAATGACGGGATACGGTAAGGCATCATAATGACGGAAGGACGTTAAGCATCATAATGACAGAGAACATTAAACGTCATTCTGAGCGCCAGCGAAGAATCTGTTACCGTGGTGAGGAAAGCGGTAAGACGTCATTGGGGCAATAGATTCTTCACTCCGTGTCATCGTTCTGCTTTCCATCTTTCCCACAAGGCTTTCTTGCCACCGTTCAGAATGACGGGATACGGTAAGGCATCATAATGACGGAGGGACGTTAAGCATCATAATGACAGAGAACATTAAACGTCATTCTGAGCGCCAGCGAAGAATCTGTTACCGTGGTGAGGAATGCGGTAAGATGTCATCCTGAGCGGCAGCGAAGGATCTATTACCGTAATGAGGGAAAGCGGTAAGAAGATAAAAGCTATCAGCTGTGAGCTGTGAGCTGTAAGCCGTTAGCTGCGAGCTGTCAGCTAAAAGTGCTGAATGACAGCGGGAGGCATTGAGGCCGTGGATGAGAAAGCAGTGTGAATAAAGGTATTCGTAAAACAGTATATATTATATAGAAATAAGATAAATCTTTTGTTATAATGAGAACAGAGGTTGTTTAATAAAATAAGTGTTGAAAGAAGAGCGGGAGAAACCCGGCAGGAATTTTCCTATTTACGGATTCTGTACCCGGCTTTTCAGGCAAATGAAGTGTTATGGGGAGAGGTGGTATGAAGGCAGTATCGGCAGCATGGGGATGGTGCTTCTTTTTATTGCGTTTCTAAATTATATTGTTTTTTTATGGGAGGAAAACATGAATCACATCTACAAAGTCATTTGGAGTCGAGTGAAGAACAGTTATGTCGTCGTTTCAGAAATTGCGGGCACAGCGAGAAAAAGCGGGAGGGTGAGAGTCTCTAAAAACACGCTGGCAGCAGTTTTGGCGGCTTTTTTATTGACAGGGATTTCTGTAAGCCCTGTATCTGCGGCGCTTGACGGGGTCAATACGTTTGTAGAACCGGGGAATCAGAATATTAAAATCGGAAATGGTACTGATTTAAGAAATAACAGTACGAAAAACGGTGCCATTGCGATAGGCGATCACGCCCAGATTGATGATTATGTTATGCAGGAAGGCAGTATTGCCGTCGGTAAGAATGCTTTTGTAGAAAACATGTGGGGAACGCAGGACAAAATATTCCGTTTCGGGATGCATTCGACGGATCCTTCCCGTACAGACCATTTACTGCCGGCAGGGATTGCCATTGGGCAGAATACTTATGCCCGCAGCGGCAGTCTGATGATCGGCGACCATAAGTATGTCGGCGCCTTGGGAGATACCACGGTAAATTCCAATACGGATGATGAAAAGCGCAAACTGTCCGTCTTGGTAGGCGCGACCACCGTCGGGCTGAACAGTTATTCTGCCGGTGCGTTTGCGACGACGACCGGCGCCTACTCCATCATGACGAATGCGTATGACGGAAATACGAACCAGGGATCTGCCGCCCAGAATTTCGGGGCGGTCATCAACGGATCCTTTAACAGCATTGAATCAAAAACGTCAGGCAGCAGTGTATCGGGAATCGCCAATGCGGTCGTAGGGACTGCTAATCGGACCCATAACGCAAACGGTACCTTGGTTTTCGGTGCGGGCAATGAAGTGACCAATTCAGTGGACAATATAGCAAATCCCATGTCGTTTTTGGGGATCAACAGTCCCAAGGAATTGGCGGAAAAACTCAGAGAGGATATACGGAGAAATGATTCCGGCGGCGCTGTCCTTGCTGTCGGCGGCGGAAATAAAGCGGACTATGCATACCGCTCCCAGCTGGTCGGGGTGGGAAATACCCTGACAGGAACCGCAGCGGAAAAGGCTGCTTACAATTTACTGAACGGTTATAAAAATACAGGTACCAATGTAAGCGGGGTAACTGTCATCGGTACGAACCGCACGATTTCCAATGCAAAAGATACGATTGTGATGGGTTCTTCTGCCGGCGGTATTACTACAACCGCCAGCAAGGCGGTCATACTCGGCTCGGAAGCCAATGCGGAAAAAGACGGCGGCGTCGCGCTCGGCGCGGATTCCGTTGCCTCTGTTGACAAGGATATTGCGGGATATGATCCGTCTACCAAATTAGCTTCTGCAAATACATCGGCCGCGTGGAAAGCGACGCATGCAGCGGTATCTGTTGGTAATGGCAGTACTGCTACAAGGCAGATTACCGGTGTGGCAGCCGGCACGAATGACACCGATGCAGTCAATGTAGCGCAGCTGAAAGCTATTGCCGGAGGTACGGGCAGCATTCATTTCGTATCTGTGAAAGGTGGAAATGCATCATCAGTCAATTATAACAACGATGGGGCAAAAGAGACCGGAGCCATTGCGATTGGAGCAAATGCAGAGGCGACGGCAAATAGTGCGGTTGCCATGGGTTTTAATGCCCAGTCCAACGGTTCCGGAAGTATCGTTATCGGCGAATCATCCGGCCTGATTCCTGATGCATCAAAACGGGGGGCTTCCAAAGGAAACAGCAGCATTATCATCGGTACGGAAAATGTTGATAAAGGCGGCACGAAAGACCATGCCGGCTCTAATGACGGTATACTCGGAAGCAACAATACGATACAGGAGTCCAATGGCGCTTTCGTGACCGGCGCGTTTAACCATGTGTCCGATTCTTATCAGTTCGGACAACTTTCCGCTTCGGAGCAGCAGAAATTGGCGCAGGCGATGGCGGATGGCAAGCCTCTGGGTAAGTACATCGGTAAATGGGGAAGCCATGTCTTTGTTACCGGCGACGGAAATACCGTTTCACAAGGAATGAATGTTACAATCAGCGGCTCTCAGAATACCGTTGAAAACAGCAAGAGTCAGACCGTCATCGGGGACAGCAATAAGATTACCGATAGAAATGCCGGTACGGTTTCCGGGAAACAGGAAGAAAGGACGAAGAATGTGTCCGACCTTGTCATCGGCAAGGGAAATGATATTTCCGGCAACGACACCTATATGAAAGGGTATGAGAGCCTGACTGTTATCGGGAATAATAACAAAGCAGTCAATCCCAGCTCGTCTATCGTGATCGGGGATAATCAGAAGTTATCAGCGATTAAAGAATCTGTTGTTATCGGTTCCATGACACCGGAAGAAAAGGCCGATCCCGATATCGGGCAGAAACATGCCAGTGTCGTTGTCGGGTATCATGCCCAGAGCGGGACCAGAGACGGCGGCGGAATGAATGTGGCTCTTGGCCATGGCGCAAAAGCTTATGGCTGGCAGGAGACCGTGACAGGGATCAAATCCATTGTGGAGGCAGGCTCCGGCTATGACGGTTATCTGGCTTCTGTCTATGGCGGTCTTAATACCGTAGCGTCAAATAAGGCGGACCAGAATGATGGGATGGCAAACACCGTCGTCGGTACCCTGAACAAAACAGAAGGCGCCAATGGGGCACTCGTTTTCGGCGCGGGCAATAGCGTTACACATTCTTTCGGGACGGCACCGACCGATGAAGATGGAAACAGTATGAATGAGCATTGGAGCGATGCCATACTTGGAGGAGGACAGAAGTATGCTATGGGAGAAGGACCGCTGGGTCATGATGAGCTCAGGAAAGCGATGGGGCTGGCCATGTCGACTGGAGGCGGCTCTGTGGTCACCATGGGGAACGGAAATACTTCAGATTATGCCGTCCATTCCCAGATCATTGGCTCCGGAAATATCCTTACAGGTACAGCAAATACACCCAGCATCAATAATACGATCAACGGATATGGAAATACAGGCAGGAATGTGGAACGTATGTCTATGATGGGGACCGGGAATAATATGTCCGGCAGTACGGCCGATGTAGTGATTGGGGATTATCACCACAAGGACGGCGGTAAAAACAATGTAATCCTTGGATCCATGGCGACGGAAAAGAAGACTGTAACGAAAACGTATACGAGGAAAGATGCTTCGGGCAATGTTATTCGTGAAAAGAAATATAAGGTGACGGAAAATGTACCGATTAAATCGCATACGGCGAATATAAGCAATGCGGTGATGCTCGGCTACAATACGGATGTGGAAAAAGACGGCGGTGTAGCGATCGGCGCGGATTCCGTCGCCTCTGTTGATAAGGGAGCTGCCGGTTACGATCCGTCGACCGATACGGCTTCTACGGATACGTCAGCAACATGGAAAGCGACGGCCGCTGCTGTTTCTATCGGTAAAGCGGCAACTCCGACCAGTGCGGCAGTCACCCGCCAGATTACAAACGTAGCAGCCGGCACGCAGGATACTGATGCCGTCAATGTGGCACAGCTGAAAAAGGTACAGGCAGCTGCCGGTGCGGCGAAAGTGCATTATTACAGCGCCAAGTCTACAAAAACGGGAGCCGGCAGCAACTATGACAATGACGGCGCCGAGGCGGAAGACAGCATCGTGCTCGGTATTTCCTCTTCTTCGAAAGGGGTGAACAGCACCGTTCTTGGCAATAATAACAAACTGACCGGAGTGAAAAACGGAAGAAACAATAGTATCGTCGCCGGCCAGAATCTGGACGTGGAAGGCGCCCATAATGCCGTGTTCGGCACGGATTACAACAATTATGACCATAAGCTGACAAAAGTCTTCGGGGAACAGAATACGGTCATCGGTGTGGGGAACCTGGTCGGCTATACGGCGGAAAAAGATCCGAACGATCCGACAAAATGGATTTACACCAAGAAAGACAGCGGCAGCGACCAGAACGTGGCTGTCGGTATGACAAATACAGTCAATGGCGGCAGCATGGCTTTTGGTAAGAATTCCCTCGTAGATGATTTGGGAACGTCTGTCGGATATGGAAATGAAATCGTCGGTTCTAATGACGGCGGCGGACAGAGGGGTCTTGCCCTGGGGAATCGTCTGACAGTTAAGGGCGAAGAAGCGGTAGCTGTAGGTACAGATGCTTCCGCGACCGCGGACTGGGCCATTGCCATGGGCAAGAATAGTAAAGCGGAGAAAGAAACTGCTATGGCTTTTGGTTATGATTCTCATGCCAAAGTCGCCGGCGGCGTGGCCCTCGGCTCGTGGAGTGTGGTGGATACGGCAGCGGGTGTGAGCGGTTATGATCCATCTACCCAGGCGGCTTCCACAGATACGTCTGCTGCCTGGAAATCAACTCTTGGTGCCGTTTCTGTAGGGGACAAGACGGAAGGTTATACACGCCAGATTACGAACGTAGCTGCCGGTACACAGGACACCGATGCGGTCAACGTGGCACAGCTGAAGAAAGCGGTAGCCGGAGCAGCGGATGGCAATGATACACTGGTAAGTGGTAGCAATGGGCTGTCCCTTAGCGGTAAAACCCTGTCCATGAGTGTAAAGGACACGGCCGGAAATGAAGTAAAGGGCAGCGTGGATCTCTCATCCGTTGCAGACGGCAATGATACACTGGTAAGAGACAACAATGCGCTGACCCTTAACGGAAAAGAACTGTCCATGAAGATAAAGGACACCGCCGGAAATGAAGTAAAAGGCAGCGTAGATCTGTCAGCCATCGCGGGACAGATTGATACCAATACCACCTATACCATGAGCGGCACACAAAACGCGGATAACACCACCACCATTACGTTAAAGGGCAGTGACGGAAAAGAAAACAAAGTCACCGTAGCTACGAAAGACACAAGAAACACCGTGAAAGCCGGTGAAAATGTGACACTTGACACAGCTGCCAATACGTTTGGCGGAACGGAATACACGGTCAACGTGAAAGCCGATGGAAAAGTGGAAAACGGAAGCACAAAGATTGTCAGCGGAAATACAGTGTACCATGAAACTCATGTGAAGAATGACGGCAACTATGTGAAGAAAGAAAACAGCGCCGGAGACAACCTGACCATACTGGACAAACAGGTCGGCAAGAATACAACCAATATTACCAACCTGGGAAATACTATCAACAATCTGAACGGAAAGCTGGGCACCCTGGACAACCGTATCAGTAAAGTGGGAGCGGGAGCCGCCGCACTGGCAGCCCTCCACCCGCTGGACTTCGATCCCCATGACAAGTGGGACATCGCGGCAGGCTTCGGTAATTACCGCAATGCCAGCGCTGCGGCGGTAGGCCTCTTCTATCGGCCGAACGAAAGAACGATGATGAGTCTCGGCTGGACCATGGGAGATGACAGGAACATGATCAATGCGGGCGTTTCCGTAAAACTGGGGCGCGGCGACGTTTATACCCGTTACTCCAAAGTGGAAATGGCGAACCAGATTAAGGACTTGAAAGAGAAAAATGACAAGATGCAGGCGGAAAATAAAGAGATGAGATCGGAGCTGGATGAATTGAAGGCCCAGGTAGCAGCTCTCGCTGCCAAGAAGTAGGGAACTTCCAAAAAGAAAAGAGCAGGCACTGCTGGTGGTGCCTGCTCTTTTTTTCGGTAAAAGTGGAACTCCTGGCAGTGTGTTTGCCAGAACCGTGCGAAAAATCTGTACTCGTGGTGGGGAAAGCGGTAAGGAGATAAAAGCTATCAGCTGTCAGCTGCCAGCTATAAGCTGTTAGCTGTGAGCCGTTAGCTGTGAGTTAAAAGCCGAAGCATATGATTTCCGTTAGGTGTCATACGAAACAACAGCAAGGGATTTGCTGTTGTAGTGAGGGAAACGTTAATCGTCATCCTGAACGAACGTGAAGGATCTGTACCCGTGGTGAGGAAAGTCGTAAGAAGATAAAAGCTATCAGCTGTGAGCTGTCAGCTATAAGCTAACTATTCTTTTACGGTTTAAGTCACTACGGCATGCGAGTATCCTCCATTATTGGTGCGGGCAGCTGATTCACAATTGTCGGTTTTCAGGAGCCGGCAGCTTACGTCCGATTATGTTTTATCGGCGGCTGTCAGGTTCCGTTTTCTTTTTCCTGCTTTTTCAAGAAGTTCATGAAGGGTATTTTTATCTGCCCTGTCCAGTGCTGTTTTTATTGCAGAAAGGCTTTCTGTAAAACGGTCGATTTCAAGAAGCAGGTTTTCACGGTTGGCAAGGAATAAATCTGTCCAAAGGGGGCTGTTGATATCCGCTACTCTTGTTTCATCACGGAATGATCCGCCTGTAAAGTACTTTGTGTCTTCTTTCAGGGAAGTGCTGTTTATCAGCGCCGCCGCAAGGACGTGGGTCAGGTCGCTGGTGTAGGCGATGTGGCGGTCGTGTTCTTCCGGTGTGATTGACGGTACATGGCGGCAGCCGAGAGCCAGCGCCATGTTTCGGAGCAGTTCCACACTCTCCGGGCGGTTCGTTTTATCGGGAAGAAGGATATAATTTGCTCCGCGGAAAATGTCCGGATCCGCCCGGAAAAGTCCTTCACCTTCATGTCCGCACATAGGGTGGGATGAAATGAAATCTATGCCCGGCGGAAGTATTTGCCGGATATCATCGGCAAGGTTTCCTTTTACGCCGGCGATATCGGTCATGATCGCGTCGGAGCGGAAGTCCGGCAGGTGATTTTTCACAAAGGCGAGTGTCGCTTTGGCAGGTGTGCAGAATATAACAATGTCCGCGTGTTTCAGGTCACTGATATCGATGGAATCCACTATGCCCTGCCGAAGGGCGGCCTCTGCCGTCGATAATGTCCGATTGATACCGATTACTGCCGCTCCGAGTTCCTTCAGTCTCATGGCAAAGGAACCGCCCATCAGACCCAGGCCGATAACGGCCGCTGTTATTTTGCTGAAATCCATTTTTATACTCCTGTTTCCGGTTTGAAATAGTATACCTTTCAGGCAGATCGTTTTATTATCTGCATTATAGCATAGCGTCCCATGGAGAACAGGTTTTACAGGTTATGAGAAACAGGGCGAAAAAAATACCGGAAGTTTATTTTTACTCCCGGTATTTTTTTCGAAGGTTTGCAATTATTCCATTTGTATATATTTTTTTAAGGTTTCAATTTCTCCCGTATAAATATATCCTTTTCCGATTTCCAGAACGAGGGGTGTTTCTATTTTTTCATCTTTTACATTTTTTCCATGTTCCAGAAGGGAGACAAGAATATCACGGGGGACGTCAAGATTGATGGGAAGGCCGATAGACTGGAGGACGTACTTGATCCGTTCCGCTGTACCCCGCTTGGTGAGTCCCAGAATTTCAGAAGCGCTCGTGATCATGTACATGCCGGCCGCCGTCGCTTCACCGTGGGTCAGGCGGAGATCATTGAAACGGTAGTATCTCTCTGCCGCGCCGCCCAGTGTGTGGCCGAAATCAAGGATACGGCGCTCGCCTTTGTCTTCGGGATCGATTTCCACATAGTGTGCCTTGATGGTAATGCAGCGGCGGATGATTTCCGGAAGAACACGAAGGATATCCTGGTCAGAGGCGGCTTTTTCAAATATTTCAAAGAGGTCCTTGTCTGCCACGCAGCCGATTTTAATCGCTTCGCCGAGGCCGTTATGGAAGAAACGGGCAGGCAGCGTGCGAACCATGGCAGGATCTACATACACAGCTTTGGGCTGGTAGAATGTACCGATGAGATTTTTTCTTCCGTTGATATCGATGGAGATTTTCCCTCCGATGGCGCTGCCGATCTGTGCCAGGAGAGAAGTAGGCACCTGTACGTAGGGAGTTCCTCTCCGGTAAGTTGCTGCAACAAAGCCTGTCACATCGCCGACGACACGTCCGCCAAGGCCGATGAGCAGATCTCCTGCACAGAACCCGAAGTCTGCCAGCGCCTCGCATACACGGCTCACGACAGAAAGGCTTCGGCTCTTTTCGCTCGAAGAAAGAACGATCTGCTGTACGTTCAGGTTCTCTTTTTCCAGCTGGCGTTTCAAATCCTGGCCATACAGTTCGTCAATTCCTTCTTCCGTGATAATGACTGCGCGCCCGTGTCCCGACAGGGGGGCGGTTTCTTTCCCCAGGCGGCCGATGATGCCTGAGTCGATTATCACATCATAAGAATCATTTCCTAAATTGATATGTACCGTATCCATGATTTGTCTCCCTGTAAAAAAGTATTTACCATATATATTATATCATTTTTTCTCTGAAAGGCTCCACCGGCGGCGACATGGGACGGAAAAGAGGATTTTACTCCGATAGGAAATACATTTTGAAGGCAAATAAAAAAAGCCGCCTTTTGGCAGCTGTGCATTTCTGGTGCGCCCAAAGGGATTTGAACCCCCGACACACGGTTTAGGAAACCGCTGCTCTATCCAGCTGAGCTATGGACGCGTGTACATGTCATATTTTAGCACAAAAAAGGCAGAAATGGGAGTTTGCAAATAAAATGGAATGAAAGCGGCAAAACGGGGAAATGATTTTCATTTCTGCCGATGTCGGAACGGAAGGAAATTATTTTTTCTTTTAGAAAGTTTTTATTTCTTATGTACACAGCAGGCGGACAAATACAGGGGTGATTGGGAATGAATTCTTTTATTCGCTTTTTTTCTTTCTATTTTGCACGTATTCGTTGTCAAGAGGGGAAGAAAAATGGATGATTGGAAGAAAGGGGGACAGATGGAGAGAAAGTTATTCACATGCATATCGGGGGGGGTATCTTGTGAGGGTAAAAGTGAAGAAGATATGCGATAAATACGGAGTATCTTCCGTTCTCATTTACAGAATGGCAAAATGGTTATGCACAGTTATGCACAGTTCGTGTGTCTGTCTGGGATGGACAGGCGGAAAAAAGCTTTGATTTATCGCGAAAAGAGAAAAAACAGATTGTTTTTATCCACATGATGTGAATAGCTGTGAATAAGTTTGTGAATAATGTGAATAAGTGTAATTTTTATCGAAAGAAAACCGCAGCGAATGAAGTTTCGGGGAAATCATGTTCGCCGCGGTGAAGCTTGATTTTATGGGAAATCGGAAAAAGCCAGATCTGCTGTTTCTGATAATATCGGTTTTCTCATTATCAAGAAAGAGGCTTAAATGAGAGGAGGAAAGAATTTCTTTATTTTTATAAAAAATTTTGTTTACTGCTTTTGCGGCAGATTTATTTTCCTGCACCGGAAAATTGACGGAGCCGGTGTTTATCTGTCTTCTGATTTCACCAGCATGCCATGTTGTGGCTTAGAAGGTCCGTTCCGGCTTTTGCCAAAAGGCATAAAAAAGGATAGAATATTTACAATATAGCTGTTATTTTTTAAGGAGATGTTCATCATAGACTTCAAACCGTTTACAATTGAAAAAAGAGAGAGTATATCGACAGCTTTTTTCATGTCCATCATTATGAGGGGATCGACTGTTCATTCAATACACTTTTTTTATGGCAGGAAGCGTACCATACGCAGTGGGCGGTAGAGGAGAATATCTTATTCGTCCGTGCGGGGGAAGGGGAGAATACGTTTTTTATGCCCCCTTTTGCCGGTGAAGGTGCGTCTTTCGGCCGCGGCATGGAGATTATCCATGAATGTCTGGAGCGCGAGGGAAAGCCGTTTATCATTAAAGCCGCTTCGCCGTGGGTGCTGGAACAGATCAAAGCCCATTGTCCGAACCGATATGAATTCACTGCGGATCGGGATAATTGGGAGTATGTGTACCGTACGGCAGACATGATTAATTTGTCGGGGAAGAAACTCCGCATGAAGAAGAATCATCTGAACGGTTTTCTCCGCCAGTACGGTGATTATACATATGAGTCCATCACGTCGGAAAACAGGGAAGATGCATGGCAGGGGATCGAAGACTGGTTTGAACGGCATGGAGACATTGCAGAAGAAAAAGAAGCGCTGCAGCGGTGTTTTGCCAATTGGGACGCTTTGAAATTAAAAGGTGCCATTATCCGCATTTATGGGAAAGTGGAAGCTTTTACAAACGGAGATCTGGTCAATCCCCGGGTGGCACATATTTTCTTTGAAAAGGCAAATCCGAATATCCGCGGACTGTATCAGGCGATCAACCGCGATTTCCTGATGCATGAATTTGCGGAAACAGAATTTGTAAATCGTGAAGAAGACATGGGGCTGCCCGGTCTGCGTCAGGCAAAAATGGAATACAATCCTGACCATTTCGCGGAAAAATATGATGTTGTCGTAAAAGACGGCGGTTGTTTCTGAGGCGGTTATGAAAATACGTAAATGCAGTCAGACAGATGAAAAGGATATACGCGCGCTTTGGTCGTACTGTTTTGAAAGAGAGGACGACCCGTGGTTCCGCTGGTATTTCAGGGAACTCTACCGCCCGGAAGATGTACTGGCGGGAGAAGAAGCAGAGAAAATAGCATGCAGTCTTCACCGCCGTCCTTATGAAATATGTGTCCGCGGTGCAAAGATGCCGGTGGATTACATCGTCGGGGTAGCCACCCATCCTGCTGCAAGAGGGAAGGGGCTTGCGACTGAACTGATCCGCGGCGCGTTCCATATGGCGCGGATGGAAAATAAAGGCGCTGTCATTCTCATGCCCTCGGCGGCATCGTATTACTATCCTATGGGATTTTCATTTTATGCGCACCAGTGGAAACGAAGCGCCGCGCCTGAGCATTTAAGTTTCTTAAGTAAGCGGGCGCAGTCCGCAGGGAGTATTGCCTCGATAGATGAATGGAAAACTCTTGCCTCTGTTTATGACAGGTATGTGAAAGGGCGGAACGGCTGGGCTTTTCGTGATGAGGAGTCATGGCAAAAGCACATCAGCGCCCAGTTCTGTGACGGCGGTTACATCGCTGTCGTCAATGACCTGGACGGTGCGGCCGGATATATTTTCTACCATCTGGACGGAAGGAAACTCATGGTATCGGAAATGGCGTACGCTTCCGATGCGGGGCGGAAAGGACTCTATGCTTACATGGCTGGACACCGCGGTTCCGTGGATGAATGCGTGTGGTATGAACCTTTTGATGACAGGGCATTTTTCTACTGGCAGAATGGCGCGGAGCATACCTATATACATAATGCCTCTTTCCCAACCATGATGGGACGCGTCACGGATCCGGTCATGGCATTTGACGGACTTCCCTGCAGAGAGATGAAAGGATTCCTGTCTTTCCAGCTGGCGGACGAGTTCCTTCCCGAAAACAGCGGCATCTACGTCCTTTCCGCCAAGGAAGGAAGAATTTACGCTGTGAAATATGATGTATTTTACACACTGAAGCTTCATATCGAAGATATTTCCGGCGTGAAATTGGGAAATAAAATTCCCGAACCGGATTTTACCATGACCGCAGGCGCCCTCGCCCAGCTTTTCTTTGGAGCGCTGTCTTTAAGAGAACTGTCGGATCTGGGGCGCATCAAATGGCTGGAAGGTGTGGAGCGTGAAAAAGTTCTTGAAACGGCGGAAAACATGCTTCCCTCTGAAAAAAACTGGATCAATGAATGGTACTGAGCTTCCGGCCTGCCGTCGCCAGCTTGTCTCTGTTCTAAATGCCGGTTCATTTCATTAGTACCATATAAGTGCAGCAAAGAGAAATGCAACATTTCCCCTGCTGCACTTTTTATTAAAGGGAAACAGCAATAGGACACAAGGTGAAGAATCTGTTACGCTGGTGACAGTTTACCAATTTTCTCACCACGGCAGCAGATCCTTCGCTGGCGCTTAGAATGACGTTTAATGTTCTCTGTCATTATGATGCTTAGCGTCTCTCCGTCATTATGATGCCTTACCGTATCCCGTCATTCAGAACGGGGGTAAGGATGCCTTGTGAGAAAGATGGGAAACAGAGCAGTGACATAGAGTGAAGAATCTATTACGCTGGTGACAGCTTATGGTTTTTCTCACCATGGGTGCGGATCCTTCGCTGACGCTCAGAATGACGTCTTGCCATCCGCCGTCATTCAGCACTTTTAGCTGACGGCTCACAGCTAACGGCTAACAGCTCACAGCTGATAGCTTTTATCTTCTTACCGTTTTTCTCACCACGGCAGTGAAGAATCTGTTATCCGAATGATATGAAAAAATGTGGAAATAAAAAAGAAATGCTTTCTGAGCTGCTGTCAATGCAGCTGGCATTTCTTTTATTGTTTGTATACAATAGAGGGGTAATAAAACAGCAGTCTGGAGACGGGGACGGCGGCATGCGTGACCATGCGGAGACCATACACCTAAATGTAAACAGTCCTGTGCCCTTTTGCCGTCTGCGGCTAAGAGAAAGAGATGGAAAAGAAATATTTTACTTACATGGTGCGCTGCCAAGACGGCACACTCTACACGGGATTTACCGTAGATGATCCAGAAAAACGGGTAGCTGTCCATAACGCGGGGAAGGGCGCGAAGTATACAAAAGGCCGGCTGCCTGTCCGCCTTGTGTGGTACAGGGAATGGAACAACGGCCATGACGCCCGGTCCTGTGAATTCTATTTGAAACGGAAAACAAAACAGGAGAAAGAAGCCTTGGCAGCTTCTTTTGGAAAGGATACAGATTGAACGAATCAGTGAGAAAAACAAAATATCTGACAGAAGCGGCGGCAGCGGCGGCCATCGCGTCACTCCTGGTGCTGCTGAAACTTTTGGCGCCGTTTTTCGTGTTCGTCACTATGATCGCGTCCCCCATCCCGATTGCCGTCATTTGCGATTTCCACGGGATGAAGTGGGGATTCGGCACATCGGCGGGCGTGGTTATTCTCGTTACCATGATCGGAGGGCCTGAAATCGGACTGACGACAGCCTTTTATGCGGGTGCCCTCGGCATGGCCATGGGCTATGGATTTCTTCATAAAATGTCCTACGGGAAAACGCTTTGCCTTACGATTCTCGCATATATACTTGAGATGTCTTATAAAATCATATTTTCTATTTATGTTCTCGGCATTGCCGATGCCCTTACCGGAGCGATTGACCGCTTCACCACATTTCTTCGCTGGATATGGACACCTTTGTCATCGGTCTTCGGATTTGATCCGGATCCGGGTAAAGCGATGTTTACCACATCAGGCATGGTGATGCTTGGAATTGTCTTCATTTTAAATGCATACTGCTATGCGTACCTGAATATGGAAATCGGCGGCAATGTGCTGAAACGCTTAAAAGGCGGAATAAGGGGATAAAACCTATGGGATATGCTCCGTTGGTGTCGGTCATCGTGCCGGTATATAAAACTGAAAAATTTATACATAGATGTATTGACAGCGTGCTGAACCAGACATATTCCAACTGGGAAATGATCCTGGTTGATGACGGCTCGCCTGATGCATGCGGGCAGATATGTGACTCCTATGCGGAAAAAGATGGCAGGATTCATGTCATCCATCAGGAAAATCAGGGACTTAGCGCTGCCCGAAATGCAGGTATAAAAATCTGTAAAGGTGAGTGGATATATTTTCTTGATTCTGATGATTTTATCGTGGAAGATGCTTTAGAGAAAATGATATTTTTTTCAAAATCAGGGACTTATGATATCATCATGGCGGGTTTCAGTATTATCTATGCTGATGGAAGCGAGGATTGCAGGTCTTCCGGATGGAAAGAGACGGATAATTTATCGAAAATCCGGAGAGGGATCCTTCTTGATGAATTGCCGAATTTTGCCCATGGGAAATTATATAAGCGTTATCTATGGAATGATTTGATATTTCCGGCAGGGCGGCTGGTGGAAGATATGTATGTGAGTGCTACCGTTTTTTAAGGCGGGAAGTGCTTATCTGACTCCGGTATCTTTATATCGTTACAGTTATGAAAATGAAAACAGTCTTATGAGGGGGAAAAATATAAAGGATTTTATACAATTGAAATATGGAAGGTTTCTGGCGTGGCGTGAACATGAACGGATTGCGGATTTACATGCATTGTCGGATAAGAAGGTTTGCTGCATTCAGGCACTGAAGTGCGCTGTAAAGACTTTTGTGGCGGATTTCAATACGCGGGAATTGCCGGATTTGGATTACAGAGAGTTGGAATCATATATCTTTATGCATAGAGATGTATCGTTGCCGTTTCTTTTTTCTTTTCAGCGGTATCTGATTGTAAGTGAATGTACGATTTTGTTGCAGCTTTGCGGATATGTCCGTAAAATGGCAGTTTCATTACAATATAAAATGCGGCAGTGGAAATTTATGGCTGCCCGATAAAAACTATTAGGAGCGGGATTCATGAAATTTTTGAATATAAATCGGGGCAGTCGGTTGGCAGCGGCTGTTGTCGTATGGGGGGCTACGGCTTACCATTATATTAATACGGGAATGTCTATCAGTATGATCGCATTTACTCTGTTTGTAATTGCTTATGCACTGAAAAATCATGCGATTCCCAAGGTTACACTTCATAAAAATATTCTATGGGCGTTCGCTGTATTTTATGCCTGCCTGTTTATTTCCACGCTGTTTCATTTGGACAATACTGGAAATATGTATGGCGGATCATATAGTTTTCTGTCTTATGTTATGATTCCGCTGCCTTTATTTATGATTTTATACATCGGCTGGGAGCGTGATATCAGAAAAACTGTATGCTATACATTTGTTACGATTGGGTATGCAATATGCGGATATGGGATATATGAGTATGCTGCCAAACACATGGAGCGCCTGGACAGCTATACATCACCGCCCCACGTGGGTATTATGATGGATGTCTTTATTCCACTCACTATTGCTTTTATCTGCTATTATCGTGATAATATTTTTCATCTGGCTGTAATGTCGGTACTTTTAGTGCTGGAGGCAGTTACATTGGTCCTGACGCAAACAAGAGGTGCCATGGGAGCTTTATCCATAGCGATTTTTATTACTGTGCTGATTTTCCTGTTTAGAAATCAAATTGCAATGGGGAAAACCAGGCGGCGGCTCTTAGGGATGGGGGCAGGTCTGCTGGTCGTACTTGCTTTGCTGTGTTCCCTCCGGTTTGGAATACATGATCCATATCGGATGCAAGGGGCAGACCGACCGTTTATATGGAAGAGCAGTTACCATATGTGGGAGGACCATAAATTGGCCGGAGTGGGACTGAATGGATGGAAGAATGCTTATGACCATAAATATCAACTGGAGGGAAGCAGGGAGTTTAAAAAAAATGTGCATGCCCATAATACGTGGCTGATTTTTTTATCAACCGGAGGGATTCTTGCTTTTCTGGGTTATAATGCATATCTGATTCTTATGGGGATGTATTTCTGGAAAAGGATACGTATATATGCTTTGAATCCATTCAGCTGGTGCATGCTGGCAGTTTTTCTTGCTTTTGTTCTTAACGGGCTTTTGGATGAAACATTTTCTTCCACATCGTTTGGCAGATTGTATTATCTTGCATTTGGCATTACACTGCTTTTTGAAAGATGGGATACGCTGCACTCGGAGGAGAAAAGAGTGTGAATTTGTTGTAAAAAACCGTTACAGCTCCTTTTGGAGAAACTGTAACGGTTTTTGTCATGCCTGGATTACTTACTTGTAATCCGGATCATCAAGGATGGTCCATTCTCCATACTTCGTTCTTGCATCTGCCGGTTTTAGATCATATGTGTCACTGCTTAAATCAAATTTCGGTTCATAGTCTGTATTTGGCAGGTGCAGGATTCCGCTGATGGTGTCATACATCAGGTCATTGGTGAATACTTTGTGTTCATTTTGACGCAAGGCTTGTGCCGTATCCGGGTAGAGCTGTGTGTAAGCGGGAGAAAGATAAATGAAGAAGGGAATCCGAACCATATCATAAGTCATGTTTTTGCTGGCGACATGGCTTCGTTCCATGTTTTCCCCGTGGTCGGAGCAGTACATCATGACTTGCAGATTCAAATGATCTTTGGCATACGTATAGATATCACGGAGGAGATGATCCGTATAGAGCAGCGTGGTGTCATACTGGTTGGTCCGCTTGTCGTGCTGCGGGTTGTCGATTCCTTTAAAATCCGGCGGGGTGCGGTCGCTGTACCTGATATGGCTGCCCATAAGATGGATAATGACAAAGTTATTTTCATTTTTGGGAAGCTGCTTTACAAAATCAAGCAGCTGATAATCGTCGCCCAGCGGAAACGGCGTCCGTTGTTCCGTATCGCAGTTTTGCGCGACGAAATCGATGGGACTGTCTTCACCGCTCATTTTGCCCTGGTTGCTCATCCACCATGTTTTATAGCCGGAAAGGTGTGCCACATCTATGATATTGGCTACGTCATCTATATTCCGGTGGTCATATTGGTTTCGCCCGTAAAGGAACATGGAAAGTGCGGGAACAGTGACGGGAAAGCAGGAATATGTTTTATCCATGAGGTAAAAATAAGGTGTTTCTTTCATTTCTGAGAGCCATGGGGTCGTTTCAGACGGATAAGACGGGGTAAAGGCTTTCATCCGGTCACGGGTGGCGCTTTCTCCGATGACGACAATGACGGTACCCGGTAATTTTTGCGGCATGGCTTTGCTGACAGGGGTATATATACGGAACCGGCTTATATTTTGTTCATGCTTTTGGCTGATCCGCCGCATTTCATGTATATAGTGGAAAGCGCCATAAGTTTGTGAAATAGGAAAAAGAGACGGGATATATTTATGGATGCTGATGATGGACAGAATGCAAATCATGCCTATCCATAGGATACGCATTTTACTGTAACGATCCCGGCCGACGGAAATGGCTTTATGGCAGCAGAAGAAAGAGGCTGGTAAGAGCAGCACAAAAAAGATAAGGGAAGAAAACAGGACGGGCAGTCCGATGCGGTCTGAAATAAATTCAAACGCTTCTTTTTTATTGGTCTGCAGGATGGGCAGCATATTTTCCGCGCGTATCGTGTCATTGTATAGGAGGTAGTATCCCAGATATATAGCAGCAAACAGAAGGCTTGCCGCGACGATAATTCCATAAAGGACAGAAATGGAAAAGCGCCATTTCCCTGGACGGTTTTGTGAGAAGGCAAAGAAGCATGCCGTGAGGGCTGATTCGTAAACGAAAAGCAGGAAATAGGGGTGGATCAAGTCGTAATCAATCGTCCAGGACATATTGGCATGAATGAGTACATAGGCGTAAATTACAAGCTGCGTTAGATAAGGAAACAGGGATAAACACCACAAGGGGGAATACAATTTTTCTCTCAGTGCATATGTAATGAGGCTGAAGACGGCAAAACCTGTGGCCGCATCACGGAGACTCTTATTCCATTCGAAAACACGTTCAAATCCGGAAATATGGAAAAGTAAAAAGATGACGCTTATGAAAATAAAAGAAGACAAAAGATAAGACGGGAGCGTTTTTATAGAATGGCTATCCGTGAAATACCGTGAGAACATATCAATATCCTTTCCTGATACAAACCGGAAATATACAAAGTTACAGGGAAGAGTTTTCTTCTATCAGATCCTGCGCATTTTTCCAAATATTTTCAGCGCTGAAATCTCCGCCGCGGGCAATCAGGCGGTGGCGGTAGAATGTCTTCGGTCCCCAGGCGGCGAGATTGGATTCATCATTCAGGTAAAAAACATCTACCACGGGAACGTCTAAGGCGAGAGCAAAGTGGGCAGTACCGGTGTCGGCGCTGATAAGGACGGCACAGCTTTTCAGCAGGGCGCCCAGTTGGGGAATGGTGGTTTTGTTTACCAGATTCAGCAGCACCTGTCTGTCAGCAGGCGGAAGATTTTCATAATACGATTCACAATCTTTTCCTGCACCGATCATGGCGGGAATCATCCCTGCGTCTTTTATTTTTTGTGCCAGTGCAAGGAGTGTGTCCGGTTTCAAATCTTCTTTTCGCTTGGTGACCGGATTCAATGCAATGATTGGTTTGGTGATTCCCTTTAAAAGCTGTTCATTGATGTATGCAAAAGCTTCATCAGGGACATGGTACCTGATTTTCATGCTTTCCATAGGTTTTCCCGCATACAGTTCCGCCAGATAGGCATGCCGGTCCTGCACATGGATCCATTTTCCGTAATTAATTTTTCCGTTGGAGAGGAGCAGGCGGACGATCGCATGCCGATTGTCTGCGTATATTTTTTTTGCGCCTAAAAATTTGGATAATAAAATGCCCCGCTCATTGCCGTAAATGACAAAAGCGGCATCAAAAACATATTGGTTTTTATGTTCTTTATAAAATTTATACCATCCGGCAAGTCCCTTATGGATGCCCCATTTGTCATAGGTCCAGACTTCATCGACACCGTCCATGTATCGGGAAATGTCGGCGAACGGTTTGTTGGATATGAAAACCAGACGGCTTTCCGGATATAGACGTTTCAGATTCCTGCACAGTGCGTCTGTCAGGATAGTGTCTCCGAAATAAGAGGTATTATAAACTAAAAATGTTTTCATGAAATCCTCTGATCAGGAAAAATATATGTGATACAATAATTAGAATAAATTAAGGAGTTTATTTATGTTATACGTTTCTATTATAATCTTTTCTGCTTTATTGTACACATATTACCATTTCCGTGATCGGGTACCTATTTTAATGTACCACCGCATTGCTTCTGTTCCGGGGGATCGGAACGCGCTGCCGGTGGAGAAGTTTGAAGAGCAGATGAGATACTTGGAAGAAAACGGATTTCACAGCATCACGGTGGAGGAGCTGCAGGCGCATTTTCTTCATGGAAAGCGGCTGCCGAAGAAACCGGTGGTCCTTACTTTTGATGACGGTTATGAAGATAATTTTTCCGCGGCCTTACCGATTTTGAAAAAATACCGCCATGTGGGAAATGTATTTCCCATTGCCAATTGGATCGGCAGGGAGAACAAATGGGAAAATTTCGGGAAAGCGCCGACGCGGACAATGGATGAACGTGAATTGACCCTGTGGCAGAATGAGGGGCATTATGTCGGCTCCCATACCATGGATCACCCGTTTCTGAGCCGCTGCGGTACGGATCGTCTTCATGATGAGCTGTCAGAGAGCAAACGCTTTTTTGAAAAACTTAATGGGAAGCCGGTGGAATGTCTTTGCTATCCTTACGGAGATTTTGACAGAAAGGTCATGCAGGAGGCGGCGAAGTGCGGGTATAAACTGGGGCTGGCGATTTTCTATGATGTCCCGTTGTGGACACAGGATCTGCTTGCCCTGCCCCGCATTCCGATTCCTGCCAGGCAGCCGATGTGGGAATTTAAATTAAAGGTGAGCCGTATCCATCTGATTTTTATCTGGCTCCGCCAGTTGGAACGGCGTTTCAAAAAGACCTTCAGGAAATAATTAAGGTGACAACTTGTGATAGATGACTTCCAGTTCATCGACCATCCGGCGGTTAGTGAAACGGGAGCGTATCCATCGGGAGCCGTTTTCTGAAAATTGTCTAAGAAGAGATCGGTCGCTGTCGAGCTGTTTGATTCGTTCATACAGCTCTTTTTCATTGTCTTTTTCCACGAGAAATCCTGTTTCCCCATCTTTCACGATTTCCGGCGTGCCGCCTACGGAAAAAGCGATGGCCGGTTTTCCCATCGCCATGCCTTCCGCCAGAACAAGACCGAACGTCTCAAAGTGGGAAGGAAGGACGGTCAGGTCCGCGGCGTTCAGCAGGTGTTCCACATCTGTCCGGTGTCCGAGGCAGAGAACTTTATCGGATAAGTGCATGGTGCGTATCTTCGTTTTCAGCAGGGGGAGCCCGTTCCCTTTTCCGATGACAAGGAGCTTCCAATTTTCTTTACGGCCATATTTGTCCAGCATGGAGAGAAGATGGCCGTGGCCTTTATGTTCCAGATTTTTTATGCGGGATACGATGGCAAGGACGAGGGTATCCTCATCGAAACCGAATTCTTTTCGCAGCCGGATCCGCTCCTCTTCATTTGCGGTGAAACGTTCCGTGTCGATGCCGCTGTAACGGACAAGGAGATGATTTTCATGGAGTCCGCGTGCTATGGAGTCCTGCCTGACGTATTCACTGACGCAGATGATTTGATCCAATTGGTCAATGACATATTCTTTTTCCATATTTCCCAGAATGCCGTGTGCCGTGTATACCACGGGGACAGACGTATTCCTTTTTACTCTTGCCGCGATGATGCCCGCAGCTCCCGAGTTGGCATGAATGATGTCTATATGGTATTTCTTCACGATGGATGAAACGCGCCAGACGGATAAGAACCTGCTCTGCCGGATCGGGACAAAAAAGGTCCTGACGCCTGCCGCTTTCAGTTTATCTGCCAGACTTCCGCCGCCGGAAGCGAGAAAAACTTCATAGCCCCGGGCACGGAGTTCTTTTGCTGCGGTATATACATAGGTTTCCGCACCGCCGATGTTCATGCGGGGAACCAGAAATAAAATCCTTTTCACGAATCCGTCCTTTCTTTGCGTTATGATTTTATATTTTATCTTTATATAGGGAAATATGCAAAGAGGAGACGATGAAGTGTGCCGATGAAGTTTCCCTTGGAAACCGCTTTTGGGAGGGAAAATATGTGCAACGTACTTGTAGCCTGATTGGCGCTTGGATATAATGATTTTGAAGAGTAAGCATATAAAAAGAATTGTCATGGCGAAAGGAAATATGATATGGTGAACCGAATCCGATTCCTATGCGGGCATAGAGACGGCAGAAAAAGGGGAAGACCTGTATGGGCCTTTTGATGATGTTTCTGAACCGCCAAAGGGTATAAAAACATGAAGGCATGCTATATTTAATCAAATCGGCTGTTTAATCGCACAGTGATTTATTCTGATACTTGTTATTCTGTACAGGCAACCGTTTATAGAGGAGGCAATTATGATTTTTGAGGAAAGTTATACGTTGCATAACGGCGTAGCCATTCCGAAACTGGCACTGGGTACCTGGTTTATTGATGACGACAAGGCGGCGGAGGCTGTGCGGGCGGCGGTGAATATCGGATACCGCCATATCGATACGGCACAGGCGTACGGCAATGAACGTGGTGTCGGAGAAGGAATCCGCACCTGCGGCATTGACAGGAAAGATATCTTTGTCACATCCAAAGTAGCGGCTGAAAATAAAAGCTATGCGTCCGCCATGGAATCCATCGACAAGACACTGGAAACGATGGGACTTGCTTATCTGGACATGATGATTATTCATTCGCCCCAGCCCTGGGTGGAGGTGAACCAGTCGGAGGACCGCTACTATAAAGAGAACAGGGAAGTATGGCGTGCACTTGAAGATGCTTTGGAAGCCGGGAAACTGCGGGCAATCGGCGTTTCCAATTTCCTGGAGGGAGATCTTGAAAATATTTTTGCCGGCTGCCGTGTGAAACCCATGGTGAACCAGATTCTCTGCCATGTAGGAAACAGTCCATTGGCTTTGATTGATTACTGCCGGAAGCGGGATATCGTAGTGGAAGCCTACTCGCCCGTGGCCCATGGCGAAGCGCTGAAAGACGGGCGCCTTGCGGAAATGGCGGAGAAATACGGGGTCACGATTCCTCAGCTCTGCATCCGTTATGATTGGCAGCTGGGCACGGTGGTGCTGCCGAAAACGGCGGATCCCGGACATATGAAGGAAAATGGGGATATTGATTTTGTGATTTCCGATGCCGATATGGAGCTGCTGAAGAATGCGGAGCCGGTAAAGGATTACGGCGAATTCAGTTTTTTTCCGGTCTATGGAGGCAAGCTGAAAAAGTATCGTGTGGAAATTAAGAGGTAAACGCAGAAAAAATCTGCCGCAGGTAAAGAGCGGCAGATTTTTTGCATTAGGCTTAAAATGGTGTATTGATGAATGCTGTATAATTCGCGGGATGTTCCCTTTTATCCGGTAGCCGTTTATCAAGAGAAGTGCTGCTTTTCCGCAAAGCGTTATTCTGAGCGATAGCGAAGAATCTATACCCGTGGTGAGGAAAGCCGGTAAGGTGTCATCAGTGCAATAGATTCTTCGCTCAGTGTCACTATCCCGTTTTCTGTTTTTCTCACACAGCATTCTTACCCCCGCTCTGAATGACGGAATACGGTAAGGCATCATAATGACGGAGGGACGCTAAACATCATAATGACAGAGAACATTAAACGTCATTCTGAGCGGCAGCGAAGAATCTGTTACTGTGGTGAGGAAAACGGTAAGAAGATAAAAGCTATCAGCTATCAGCTGTGAGCTGTTAGCCGTTAGCTGTGAGCTGTGAGCTGTCAGCTACAAGCTAACTATTCTTTTACGATTTAAATCATTACGACAAGCGAGTATCCTCAATCGCACTGTGTGCGCCACAGCTCCTTCTGACGACCGACTCCATGATCCTTGTATAAGCCGTTAAGGTGTCATCAGAGTAATAGATTCTTCACTTTGCGTCACCGTTTCGTTTTTCGTCTTTCTCACAAAGCATTCTTATCTCTGTTCAGAATGACAATTGGACGGTAAGGCGTCATTCAAAGCGTGAGCAAAGGATTTGCTACAGTGTTAAGGAAAGGGATTCTAACGGGAAGAATAGGGAATGGGTAAGCCTCCTTGTTTATAAGGAGGTGGCCGGCGAAGCCGGACGGAGGATACTGGCTTGGGGGAATGACGCAAAAGAATAGAATGAAGATTCTTTTTCTGCCCCTGTTCTAAATGATGACGGACGGCAAGGCGTCATAACGGAGCTATCGGTAAACGTCATCCTGAACGAATGTGAAGGATCTATACCCGCGGTGAGGAAGACGGTAAGAAGATAAAAGCTATCAGCTATCAGCTGTGAGCTGTTAGCCGTCAGCTACAAGCTAACTATTCTTTTACGATTTAAATCATTACGACAAGCGAGTATCCTCAATCGCACTGCGTGCGCCACAGCTCCTTCTGACGACCGACTCCATGATCCTTGTATAAGACGTTAAGGCGTCATTCTGAACGAATTTGGAGGATCTGCACCCGTGGTGAAGAAGTTGATAAAGTGGCATTCAGGGGCTGAATATAAAATTGAGTGATACAAAACAATTATTTGTGTGACCATTTGATTTGATATTTCAATCCATGGGACTGTCTGATTTGATATTGCAATTTGGTTGATTTATAATTATTTTAGATATATAATGTCATATTATATAAAAATATGTTTATCAAAAAATATCAGAAAAATAGTTTGGTGTAATCTGTGGGATTTATCTGTTAAAATCTGAAGCCGATTGTATGACAGGGGGAGGGGAGACGGAACGCGAAGGGCAAAACATAACAGTTCTTTTATATTTTTATTTTCTTTAAAAATTGGGAGGAAAATATGAATAGGGTTTACAAAATCGTATGGAGTAAGGCGAAAAATGCTTATGTGGTGACATCGGAACTGGCGAAAAACCACACGAAGAACGCTTCGGGAAAAATGGTGAAAGCAGCGCTGACAGCAGCTATGGGGATGGGAGTCCTCATGGGCGGTTATGTGGCTGATGCCGCGCCGGCGACTAACCCGTCCGGTGATGGTCCGGGTATTGCCATCGGCACAGGATCATCTTCCCAAAAGGTGGATTCTACTGCTGTCGGCAAAAATGCGAAAACGACCGGTGAAAGTGCGTTGGCAGTGGGCTATGATAGTATAGCGGACGCCGATGGTGCCATGGCTGTCGGTAATGGGAATAAAGCGATGGCCGGCGGTTCATTGGCTGTAGGCGCAAGAAATATTGCGCAAGGTATGGGAGGTTTAGCCATAGGAGAAAATAATACCGCAGAAGGTGATGGTAGCGCGGCTGTGGGGCATTCTAATAAGGTGCATGCTATGGGAACATATGCATTCGGACTCCAAAATGCCGTGTGGAAAATGTATTCCCAAGCATATGGAATGAACAATATTGTTTCCGAAGCTAATTCTTTTGCTTATGGAAACAGTAACCAAGTGGGTTCAATGAATTCTTTCGCTTTTGGCGGCGGCAATCTGAATACCGCCCGTTGGGCAGTGACGGTGGGGAATACCAATAAAGTAGGAGGAGAGCATAGTTTTGCGGCCGGATTTTATAATACTATCGGCTCTACGTCTAAAGACGCAGTAGCAATTGGACAGAATGCCCGTGTTGGTGTAAGTAATTTTAATGTAGCGACAACGATTGATCCAACAACGGGAAAAATAACGGCGGTTTACAATGGGGAGGTCGATGCTACAAATAGTGTAGCCATCGGCCATGAAGCAAATGTTATGGCTTTAAATAGCGTAGCTCTCGGCGAAAACACCGGTGTTACAAAAGACGGTAAGAATGGAACAGCTATTGGCGGTGAAGCAAGTGTCAAGGCGGAAAATGGTACAGCAGCAGGGTTTAAAGCTACTGTAAGAGCTAAAAGTGGTGTGGCGCTAGGCGCATCAAGCTTTGTCGATGCGGAAGGCGGGATTGCTTTGGGACGGAATTCTGTCGCAGAGCGCAAGTCCGGTAGGGCAGGGTATGATTTTACAACCGGGGCGGTATCGACAGTCAATGATAGTACGTGGAAAGCAACTGATGGTGCAGTATCTGTAGGCAGTAGTGCCAATACCCGTCAGATTACCGGGGTGGCAGCAGGTACCGAAGATACGGATGCCGTGAATGTGGCGCAGATAAAGGGTCTGGCCAAAAAGATCGTCGCTAGTACTGCTGATTATCGGCTGGTACAAAACGCATCCAGTGCGGACGGGTCTTATACGGTCGATACCAACGGCGATATCGATCTCACCGTAGAAGATAAAAACCATGCAGGCCAGAAAGAAACTGTAAAATTAAAGGACATCGCGTCCAAATCCAAATTGGATGATGTGATTAACAAAGGCTTGCAGTTCGATGCCAATGTAGGTGGTGTACAGACCAATAAATTAGGTTCCAAGATAACCGTGAAAGGAGAAGGTACCGCGGCCGATACGGACTACAGCGGAAAACCTTAAAACCTTTATCACGCAAGACCCTGCCGGAAATACGACAATCGACGTGAAGATGAATAAAAACCTGAAAGCCGAAACCGTCGTCGCTACAGGTGAAAACGGCAAAGACGGAAAAATCGGCATCAATGGCAAAGACGGCCAGACGACAAACATCTCCGTTACCCGTGACGGCAAACCTGGAGTAGACGGCGCGCCGGGGACGACCACGACCCGTATCGTATACGAGAAACCGGACGGCACCAAGGAAGAAGTGGCTACCTTAAATGATGGCATGAAATACGGCGGCGATACAGGAGCGGTCATCAAGAAGAAACTGAACGAACAGGTGAACGTCGTCGGAGGGATTACAGACACCAACAAACTCACCACAGAAGACAACCTCGGCGTCGTATCCGATGGCAGCAACAACCTGAAAGTCCGCCTTGCCAAAGCCCTGAAAGGCCTCGAAAGCGTGACAACCGGCGATACAGTTATGAACAATAGTGGCGTTACAATCAATAACGGTGCGGCCGGAAATCCTGTATCCCTGACCAAGAACGGCCTCAATAATGGTGGCAATAAGATTACCAATGTGGCAGCCGGCGACGTCAGCGCAAACAGCACCGATGCAGTCAACGGCAGCCAGCTGCATGAAGTAAAGACACTGGCAGGCCAGCATACGACCGTCAAAGCCAAAGACGCTAATGTAACCGTCACCGAAGGAACCAATGGGACAGGCGGCAAAGAATATACTGTCGGACTCGGTGACAAAGTCACATTGGGAACCGATCCGTCCAAACAGGTATCCATCGATGGCACAACCGGCATCATCAAAGCCGGAGACAAAGTCACCATTAATGGCACGACAGGAAACATTGATGCCGGAAAAGTGAAAATCAACGGGAAAGACGGAACCGTCAACGGACTGACCAACAAGACCTGGGATCCGAATAACTTCACCAGCGGACAGGCGGCCACCGAAGACCAGCTAAAAGAAGTAGACAATAAAATCAATAATGTGTCCACAGACCTGACCAATAAAGGCATGGACTTTGCCGGCAACGAAGGAGAATTCCACCGGAACCTGGGAGACAAAGTCACCATCAAAGGAGAAGGGACAAAAGCCGCCTCCGAATACTCCGGTGAAAACATCAAAACCTTTGCCGACACGAATGGAAATGTTGTTGTTAAGATGAATAAAAACCTGAAAGCCGAAACCGTCGTCGCTACAGGTGAAAACGGCAAAGACGGAAAAATCGGCATCAATGGCAAAGACGGCGTAACAACAAACATCTCCGTTACCCGTGACGGCAAGCCCGGAGTAGACGGCGCACCGGGGACGACCACGACCCGTATCGTATACGAAAAACCGGACGGCACCAAGGAAGAAGTGGCTACCCTAAATGATGGCATGAAATACGGCGGCGATACAGGAGCGGTCATCAAGAAGAAACTGAACGAACAGGTGAACGTAGTCGGAGGGATTACAGACACCAACAAACTGACCACAGAAGACAACCTCGGCGTCGTATCCGACGGCAATAACAACCTGAAAGTCCGCATGGCCAAAGACCTGAAAGGCCTCAACAGCGTGACCACCAACACCCTGACCGTGGGAGACGTGAAAATCGACAACAGCGGCATCAACGCAGGGAACAAGAAAATCACCAACGTAGCAGCTGGAGACATCAGCCCGAACAGCACTGACGCCGTGAATGGCGGACAGCTGTGGAAAACAAACCAGACAATCAACAATATAGGAGGAGCCGTTAATGAACTGGGAACCCGTGTGAACCGTGTAGGAGCGGGAGCGGCAGCACTGGCAGCCCTCCACCCGCTGGACTTCGACCCGGATGACAAGTGGGATGTGGCAGCCGGCTATGGCAACTACAAAGACGCCCATGCGGTATCGGTAGGCGCATTCTACCGTCCCAATGAAGATACCATGTTCAGCGTATGAGGCTCCTTCGGCGGAGGAGAAAATATGGTGAATGCCGGAGTCAGCGTGAAGCTGGGACAGGGCAACCATGTGTCCACATCCAAAGTAGCTATGGCAAAAGAAATCGTCGACCTGAAAGATGCGGTTACCCGTCTGGAAGCGCAAAATGAACAGTTCCGGCAGATCATCGGACAGATGGCGGGGCAGCCTGTAAGGAATGTAGAGTTCCCCGATGTGCCGAAAGACCATTGGGCATACTCTTATGTAAAATCACTGGCAGACAGAGGTCTTTTGGAAGGGTATCCGGATGGTGAATTCAAAGGGGATCGTACCATGACCCGCTATGAATTTGCGGCCATTATTTACCGCGCACTGCAGAACGGCGCACCCATTGACAGCGATATGGCAAAAGCCATCGGTGAATTCGATCCTGAAATCAATCGGATAAAGGATCTGGACCGCACCCGTGTCGACCGTATTTCCGGTAAGGATAATGACCGGCATAAGGTGGAACGCGTCCGTGTCAATAATGAAAGCAATAAAGAAAAGGGTGACTACCGTGATGTGTACGGTTCCCATATTTCACCGGAAGCGTAACCCGGAAAGCAAAGACAAGGGAATAGTATAAGAAACAGAAAGTACGGTATCCGTCAGGTATGATGGGTACCGTATTTTTATGTGGGCGGGGATAAGTTGACGTTAAGGTGTCATCCGAAGCGAATATGAGGGATCTGTTATCGTGGTGAGGAAAGCGGTAAGAAGATAAAAGCTATCAGCTGTGAGCTGTCAGCTACAAGCTGTGAGCTGTTAGCCGTTAGCTGTGAGTTAAAAGCCGAAGCATATGATTTCCGTTAGGTGTAATACGAAATAACAGCAAAGGATTTGCTATTGTAGTGAGGAGGGAAACGTTAATCGTCATCCTGGACGAATGGGAAGAATCTGTGTTCGTGGTGAGGGGAAGCCGTAAGATGTCATCCGGGTAATAGATTCTTCACTCCATTTCACCGTCCCGTTTCCCTGCTTTTTCACAAAGCATTTTTGCCCCCGTTCAGAATGACCGGAGACGGTAAGGCGTCATGATGAGGGAAACGTCAGTCGTCATCCGAAGCGAATGTGAAGGATCTGTATTCGTGGTGAGGAAAGTCGTAAGAAGATAAAAGCTATCAGCTGTGAGCTGTTAGCTACAAGCTAACTATTCTTTTACGATTTAAATCATTACGACAAGCGAGTATCCTCAATCGCACTACGTGCGCCAGCAGCTCCTTCTGACGGCCGGCTCTATGATCCTTGTATAAGACGGTAAGAAGATAAAAGCTACCAGCTGTAAGCTGTGAGCTGTCAGCTATCAGCTGTGTTATAATAAATAAATTATAGGGTGTGTATTGTCTTTGGAGGGGGTATCAGGGTGGCAGAGCTGAATTTACTGCAGGAGAAAATTTTGAGCGACGGGGTGATCCGTCCGGGGAATGTGCTCAAGGTGGACAGTTTTCTGAATCATCAGATCGATGTGCCTTTTATCAGTGAACTGGGGAAGGAATTTAAAAAGCTTTTCGGGGATCGGAAAGTGGACAAGATTCTGACGATCGAAGCGTCGGGGATCGGCATTGCCTGCCTCACGGCGGTGTATTTCGGGGTGCCTGTAGTTTTTGCGAAGAAATCTGCGGGAAGCAATATGGATAAGGAAATGTTTGCTACGGAGGTTATGTCATATACCCATAATCGGAAAAACCATGTGGTGGTATCAAAGAAATATCTGAAACCCGGCGAACATATCCTCATCATGGACGATTTTCTTGCCAACGGCTGCGCCGTGAGCGGGCTTCTTGATCTGGTAAAACAGGCGGGTGGTATCGTAGAAGGTGTCGGCATCTGCATCGAAAAAGGTTTCCAGGGCGGCGGCGACGCGCTCCGTGAAGCGGGATATGATGTCCGCTCTCTGGCAGTTATTGAAAAAATGGATGCCGAAACAGGCGTCATTACGTTTCGCTGAGGAGGCCGGAATGAATACAGATCCGATTTATGAAGCGGATGGGAAAATATCTGTCCGCAAAGCAGTGCCTTTCGGTCTCCAGCACGTTCTTGCCATGTTTGTGGCAAATATCGCGCCGATCCTTATCGTGACGGGCGTGGTAAAGATGCCTGCCTCAGAAGCGGGCGCTGTTGTCCAGGCGGCCATGATCATTGCAGGCATCGGCTCCCTGCTCCAGATGTATCCTTTTTTCCGTCTGGGTAGCGGACTTCCCGTCATCATGGGGATCAGCTTTACCTTTGTTTCTGTTTTTTGTGTGATCGGATTGAAATACGGCTACGGTGCTATTCTCGGCGCTGTCCTTGTGGGAGGGGTTCTGGAGGGGATCCTCGGCCTTGGCGCGACATGGTGGCGGAAACTGGTACCACCCATCGTTTCGGCGACTGTCGTGACGGCCATCGGGTTTTCACTGCTTCCCATCGGAGCGAATTCTTTTGGCGGCGGTTTCGGCCATCCTGAATTCGGTGATGCCCGGTTCCTCATTGTCGGTACGATTACTCTGGTTTCCTGTCTTATTTTTAATATCCGGGCGAAATCTTTCTATAAGCAGTTATCTGTCCTTTTCGGACTTTTTGTGGGATACGCCGCGGCATATTTCTACGGTATGGTTGATTTGGGCCGCCTGACGGAAGTATCCCTTGTGTCTCTGCCGATTTTTATGCCTTATTCTCTGGAATTTCATTATGACGCCATTTTCTCCGTATTCCTTATTTTCCTGGTGTCTGCCACAGAAACGCTGGGCGACACCTCGGCGCTTGCCGCAATGGGGTTCAATCGGGAGGCGAAAGACAGGGAAATATCCGGCTCCATTGCCGTGGACGGGTTTGTTTCTGCCGCGTCTTCTCTCTTCGGGTGTATGCCGATTACATCTTTCAGTCAGAATGTGGGGCTTATCGCCATGACCCGTGTGGTAAACAGGAAAGCCATCGCCAGCGGCGCCGTCATCATGGTTCTGGCAGGACTCGTTCCTGCGCTGGGGGTCATTCTGGCGTCACTGCCTGAAGCCGTCCTTGGCGGCTGTACGCTTATGATGTTCGGCTCCATCGTGGTGTCCGGTGTGCAGATGATCAGCCGCTGCGGATATTCACAAAGAAATATGAGTATTGCCGCCCTGTCTCTTTCCATCGGACTGGGATTCACGCAGACACCGCAGATTTTCCGCATATTTCCCGAACTGCTGCGGAGCGTATTCGCAGAGAACTGTGTAGCGGTGGTTTTCATCGTGGCGGTTCTTCTGAATCTTGTGTTTCCCAAAGGGGAAGAGGAAAAAGCAGCGGCAGGAGCTGCCGAATGAAATACAGGCGCTGACCGGCAATCGGCGCTTTTATTTTGCCATAGTAATGGAAGCATATATTTCCTGCTTTCTGCGTACCCGTTTCCGCACACATCGGTATGCCTGTCGGTCACTCTATGAGTATTTCCTATACAGTTGCAGGCAAGCTATACATTGTGCTTATAAGGTGTAGACACAGGAATGAATAATGATACAATATACATGGTATTATTTAAATAGGAAGTTTACTTACGATGAAAGGCAAGGAGGATTGTCATGAAAAGATTGAAGAAAGCAGCTTTGGCGGTGGCATGTGCTGCTGTGCTCTGTTCCGTATTTTCCGGCTGCGGCGGAGATAAAAAGGATACTGCCAAGGCCGCTCCCGCAGAGGAAAAGGTGCTGACCGTTTACACGGCGCGCAGCGAAAGCTTAAACAATCTTGTCATTCCCGCTTTTGAAAAAGAAACGGGGATTAAAGTCAATGTCATTGTGGCGGGGACGGGCCCCCTCGTGAAACGTGTGGCGTCTGAAAAGGACAATCCCCAGGGCGATATTCTCTGGGCGGCTGACCAGACGATGCTGGATTCCCAGAAAGAACTTTTTGAGAAATATGTATCTCCGGAAGACGCGAATATGATTGAGGCCGCTAAAAATAAGACGGGATATTTTTCTCCCGCGTTTGCCGATCCCACCGTTTTCATCGTTAATAAAAAACTGGCGGGCGATATGAAGATTGCCGGATTTGACGATCTTCTCAATCCGGCGCTGAAGGGCAAGATTGCCTGCGGCGACCCTGCCAACTCCAGCTCCGCGTTCCAGGTGCTCATGGCGATGCTTTACGCCAAGGGCAAGGATGGAGATCCCATGTCCCCCGAAGCCTGGGCGTATGTGGATAACTTCATTAAGAATGTAGACGGGAAATTCCTGAACAGTTCCGGCGCTGTCCATAAAGGCGCTGCCGACGGCGAGTATACCGTGGGGCTTACTTGGGAAGATCCGGCGGCTACCTATGTGAAGAACGGCGCTGACGTAGAAGTCGTATTCCCGAAAGAGGGAGCGATTTTCCCGGGCGAATCCGTACAGATCATCAAAGGCGCGAAACATATGGAAAATGCGAAGAAATTTGTCGATTTCATGCTTTCCCAGAAGATCCAGGAAGCGGCAGGAAAGACGCTCACTGTCCGTCCGCTCCGCAAGGGTGTGAAGCTTGCTGACTACATGACACCCCAGGACACAATCGCTTTGTTCAAGAATTATGACGAAGGCTGGGTAGCTGCCCATAAGAAAGAAGTCGTGGCGGAATGGAATAAACATCTGGAAAATTCCAGACAGTAGTAGTAATCAGGTCATCAGAGGGCGTCGGGCATTTCGCCTGACGTCCTTTTTCATAGATGTTACTTGAATCACGAGGTTATTATGAGTGTTTCTATCAATATAGACAAAGTAGTGAAGAAGTACGGAGATACGGTGGTGGTGAACGGCCTGTCCGTGGATATTATGCCGGGCGAATTTTTCACCCTTTTAGGGCCGTCGGGCTGCGGTAAAACGACGCTGCTCCGTATGATTATCGGATTCAATTCTATCGAAGGCGGTACGATTTCCGTCGACGGGAATGTCATCAACGATGTGGCGACAGATAAAAGAAATATGGGCATGGTCTTCCAGAATTACGCCATTTTTCCCCATATGTCGGTGAAAGACAATGTGGCTTTCGGACTGCGGATGCGGAAAGTGCCTGAAAAGGAAATCGAAGAGCGGGTGGATAAAATTCTGAAGATTGTGAAGATCGACCACCTGAAAGACCGTATGCCCACAGCGCTTTCCGGCGGGCAGCAGCAGCGTGTCGCCCTTGCGCGGGCGATCGTCATCCGGCCGCAGGTACTTCTGATGGATGAACCGCTGTCCAACCTGGATGCGAAACTCCGTATCGAAATGAGGAACGCCATCAAGCAGATCCAGCGCCGGGTGGATATAACCACGGTGTATGTCACCCACGACCAGGAAGAGGCGCTGGCGGTGTCCGACCGTATCGCCGTCATGAATGGCGGGGTTATCTGCCAGATCGGCAGACCGGCGGATATTTATAAAAGGCCGAAGAACGTTTTCGTTTCGACTTTCATCGGGCTCTCCAACCTGCTGGACGGACATATCGTGAAAAAAGGAGATAAGACAAGCATTTCCTTTAAAGAAAATGAAGACTGGCTTGTAGATATGGATAACTTATCAGGCGGCGTGGAGGACGGAGAAGAAGTCATCATTTCCGTTCGTCCGGAAGAATTTGATATGGAGCCCGGTACGAAAGAAGGGATCCGCGGCGTGATCCGTTCTTCCGTCTTTCTCGGACTCACCACCCATTACTTCATCACCACCGGCAGCGGGCAGGAATTGGAGATTCTCCAGACCCAGGAAGGCCAGGATATTCTTCCCGACGGCAGCGCCGTCACGCTTACCGTCAAAGCCGGGCGGATCAATGTCTTCCGCCGGGCAACGGAAGAAACATTGATCAGAGAGGAAGGACTATGAAAAAGAATCTGACTGTCTGGAACCTTTTCAGTGTCGTCATTCTTGCGGCTTTCGCCCTTTTCATCATGTATCCCATGTTCCTCATTCTGTACCGGAGTGTCATTCATGGGGATACAGGGGTGCTCACGCTTCAGAATTTCGCCCATTTCTTCGCCAAAAAATTCTACTGGGGAACGATGGTAAACTCGCTGAAAGTGACTGTCGTTTCCACGATTTTATCGGCGGCTCTCGGCCTTCCGCTGGCATACCTCATGAGGAGCGTGAAAATAAAAGGAAGCAGTTTCCTGAATATCCTCATCGTTATCTCCTATCTGTCGCCGCCTTTCATCGGGGCATACGCGTGGATACAGATGCTCGGGCGGCAGGGCGTCATCACCCAGTTCCTGAACGACACCTTCGGACTCCATTATGGCGGTGTGTACGGCTTTGCCGGCATTGTCCTCGTCTTTACGCTCCAGTCATTTCCCCTCGTTTACATTTACGTATCGGGAGCGCTGAAAAATCTGGACAACTCTTTGAATGAAGCGGCGGAAAGCCTGGGGTGCAGCCGCATGGGGCGCATTTGGAAAATCATCGTGCCCCTTGTCATGCCCACGCTCCTTGCCAGCTCCATGCTCGTTTTCATGCGTGTCTTTGCCGACTTCGGTACCCCCATGCTCATCGGTGAGGGATACAAGACACTCCCCGTCCTTATTTACAACCAGTTCATGGGAGAAGTATCGGGGGATGACGGCTTCGCGGCAGCCATCTGCTGCATCGTGATCGGGCTCACCATCGTCATGTTCTTCGTCCAGCGTTTTCTCGCGGGAAGAAATACCTACGCCATGACCGCCCTGAAACCCATGGCGGCAGAATCACTCAGCGGTCTGCGGAATATCCTTGCCCATCTGGCCGTCTACATGACCGTGGGACTGGCAATCCTTCCCCAGTTCGTCGTCGTGTACACCTCTTTCCTTGCTACAAACGGAGGGCAGGTATTCACCGGCGGATTCGCTCTTCAGAGTTATGACGCGACACTCTTTGCCAAGGACAATGACGTCATCTGGCATACCTACTTCCTGGGGCTTTGCGCTATTGCTGCCGTCCTCGTCTTAGGCGTTCTCATCGCCTACCTTTCCGTGCGGAAAAGAAATACACTGAACAGCATTCTTGACGTCATTACGATGTTCCCCTTCATCATTCCCGGCTCCGTCCTCGGGATTGCTTTCGTCTTTGCTTTCAATAAATCGCCGATTATCCTTACCGGAACGGCACTCATCATGATTATTTCCTTCGCGGTGCGGAGAATGCCCTATACCGTCCGTTCCTCCACCGCCATTTTGGGAAATATCAGTCCCAGCATCGAAGAAGCGGCCATTTCCCTGGGCGCCTCCGACATGACGACATTCCGTAAGATTACGGTTCCCATGATGATGCCCGGCGTTCTTTCCGGCGCCATCATGAGCTGGGTCACCATCATCAGCGAGCTGTCGTCATCCATCATCCTGTACACGAACAGCACGCAGACACTCACCGTATCCATCTACACGGAAGTCATCCGCGGCAACTACGGGAACGCTTCCGCGTATGCCACCATCCTCACGGTGACATCTATCCTGTCGCTGCTCCTTTTCTATAAAGTGACAGGCCGCCGAGACGTGTCAGTGTAAGTACGAAGTTGTTTTCCCATAAAAAGGGAAACAGTTTTGCTATAGAAAATATGTACGCAGCACAATTCTTTTCAGCGTAAAAGCAGCTATGCGAATGTATCATGGCTGCTTTTTTTGTGCTTTCTGAAATTACAGGCAATTAACCTGGTATAATAAGGTATACACGATTTCATGATGAGGAGATTGAAATGGCAGAACACATCGAACATATGAAAGATGGCATTTATGAAAAAGTCATGTCGAAGGAATTTGCCGACAAACTGATGGAAGCGATAGAAGCGAAAAAAGTTTGGGCAGAACGAGATGACGCAGACGCTTATGAAGCGACGGGATATTTATCGTCATACCTTGAAAAGCTTATTCGTCTTTGCTTGAAAGACATTGCAGACAGAAATACAGAAGCCGTGCTTTCTGATGAAATAGAATTAACAAATCAGCTGGTAGAAATGCTTGCAGAACGTTTGCCTGATTTAGGTCACGGTCACAGCGTGGTGAAAAATCAGTTTCTTTTAAAATCTCTTGAGCATGTAGCAAATAAAACCAGTCCAAGGAAATGGGAATCTCCTGATACATCGCTGACGAAAAGTTTCCTTTTTACTAACAGCCATAACGATACGTCTATGGTTTCTGAATTGCGTAAAGAAATCATGTCTGCGGACAGAATTGATTTTCTCGTTTCCTTTATTCGTTTTTCGGGGTTAGCGCTTCTTTTACCATACTTACGAGACTTTACAAATAAAGGCGGGCATTTAAGAGTTATTACAACGACTTACATGGGCGCGACTGATCCGAAAGCGGTGGTGGAACTTGCCAAATTGCCAAATACGGAAATTCATATTTCTTACAACGTAAAAGAAACACGTCTTCATGCAAAATCCTATATTTTCCATAGGGACAGCCAGTTTTCTACAGCTTATATAGGTTCATCCAACTTGTCTCACGCTGCCATTGCGGAAGGCCTGGAATGGAATATGAAAATCACGGAGCAGGATATGCCGTCTATTATGGAAAAAATGACGGCTACTTTTGAAACGTACTGGAATTCCGACGAATTTCAAGAGTTTCATGTGGAACAAAAAGACGAGCTCATCAAAGCCATTGATCACGAGCGAGGACGGGATGGTAGCGGAAAAAATCAGGTCGTTTATCAATTTGACATCAAGCCCTATCCGTACCAGCAGGCTATTTTAGATGCGTTGGAAGCGGAACGAAAACAGAAAAATCATTGGAAAAATTTAGTGGTCGCTGCGACAGGCACAGGAAAAACAGCGATTTCTGCTTTTGATTACAGAAATTTCATGGGAAGCAGATTGCCACAGACCACAAGATTGTTATTTGTCGCACATCGGGAAGAAATATTAAAACAGAGCCAGGCATGTTTCAGACAAGTTTTGAAAAATGCAGACTTTGGTGAACTGGCAGTGGGTGGAAATAGAGCGACCTCGGCAGAACATCTTTTCATTTCTGTACAGACCTTTAACAGTCAAAAACTTTGGGAACGTATGGACGCAGACTACTATGACATGATTATTGTCGATGAATTTCATCATGCGGCTGCGGACTCCTACCAAAAACTGCTGTCTCATTTTAAACCAAAAATTCTGCTAGGACTGACAGCAACACCTGAACGAATGGACGGAAAATCCATTTTAACCTACTTCGATAATCGTATGGCAGCGGAAATTCGACTGTCTGATGCTATTGAGCGGAGATTGCTCTGTCCCTTCCATTATTTTGGTGTACAGGACACCACCAACTTGGAAAATGTAAAATGGACTTCTGGCGATTACGATATAAAAGAGCTTACTGACCTGTACACGACTTCTTATGTGGCAGACAAAAGAGCCTATGCCATTATGAACGCCATAGAGCAGTATAGCGCCGATCTGCGTGATGTAAAAGGCATTGGGTTCTGTGTTTCGCAAAAACATGCCGCTTTTATGGCAGACTATATGAACAAACATGATTTGCCGTCGATAGCACTTGACGCAAACTCAAAAAAAGAAGATCGCGATGGTGCCAAACGAAAATTGGAAACAGGGGACATCAAATTTATCTTTACGGTAGATATATTTAATGAAGGCGTAGATATTCCTGCGGTGAATACCGTGCTTTTCCTTCGTCCGACGAACAGCATGACCGTCTTTATTCAGCAATTGGGGCGCGGACTTCGATTAGATAGGGGGAAAGATTGCCTCACTGTTTTGGATTTTGTGGCTCAGGCAAATAAGAAATATAATTTTGCAGGTCGTTTTACGGCACTCCTTGGGAAGAAAGATGTTTCCATCAAAAAAGAAATTGAAGGTGGATTCCCTCATGTGCCGAAAGGTTGTGCCATTCAGCTTGAAAAAGTTGCGCAGGAACGGATTCTTGATAATATAAAGAAACAGCTTAGCCGTTATGATTTCTATAAAGAACTTGTCCTTGAGCTGAGAGAGACTTTAGGAAAAGTGCCGACAGCAGCAGAATTTTTTGAGGCATCAAAAGTAGAGCCCTATGTTTTTTACAATGATAAACGAACCTATGCTCGTCTTTGTGCTGACGCCGGTATTATTCCAAACTTTGAAACAACAGAAGAAGAAACATTTCTTCAAAAAGCTGTTCCAAGAATGCTTTCCATAGATTCAACGGACTGGATTTCCTTCTTGCTGTCACTTTTTGACAATGATCAGGAAGAAAGATACTTAACACCCTTGCAAAAGAAATACCTCCGTATGTGGCAGTGGACGATATGGGGAAAAGACCATGAGGATGCAGGAATGGAAGCTCCTTTGGATGCTGTACATCGATTATCCAAAGTGACATATATAAAAGAAGAAATAATAAGTCTCCTTACCATGCAGAGGGAAAGTGTGGAAATTGTACCCCAAAAAGTGAGTGTTCCTTATATTTGTCCTTTGGACGTCTATGCAAACTACACAAGAGACCAAATTTTTGCAGCCTTAGGGTTTAAAAAGCCAAATAGTATTCGTGAAGGCGTGAAATTCCTGAATATGACGAATACCGATTCCGTCACAACGGACACCGACGTGTTCCTGGTGACGCTGAATAAATCAGAAAAAGAATTTTCTGACACGACCTTGTACGAAGATTATTCTATCAGCAAAACACTTTTTCACTGGCAGTCTCAAAGCACAACTTCTGATCACTCTAAAACAGGGCAAAGGTATATACAGCAAAATAAAAAAGGAAATATTGTATTCCTCTTTGTGAGAAAAAGTAAAAAAGATGCTTATGGAAAATCAATGCCGTACACTTTTTTAGGAACTGCTCATTTCGTAAATTATGAAGGTTCTCAGCCCATGTCCATTATTTATCGTTTGGACCATCCGATTCCAGCGAAGTATATACGAACCACAGACACAGCAGGCGTGCTGTAAATGTAACTAAGAAGTACCGCTTAACGGCGGTATTTTTTATTGCATGTCGGGATAAACATGGGAAGAAATGGGAGTGCGGGAAAAGTATTTCAAAAAAATTTTCAAATTATTTTTCCTGTTTCAGCAAATTTAAACTCGAAAGGGATACTATAATGACAGCGCTAAGGACTGTTCCTTTCCGGAGAGGGGGCAGAGAAAGGAGAAAAGAGTATGGCTAAGAAGTTGGAACTTAAATTCCTGACTTCCGCGAATACGGAGCTTATTGTGAGCATTGCCGATCCGAAGGACGGGCTCGCATTGGCCGCCGTGCAGGCGGAGGCCGCGAAAATTATGCCGGTGCTGGCAAACGGCAAGGGCATCGGGGCGGCTTCTTTCGTAAAGGCGGTCATGGTGACCACTACGGAAGAGGAAATTCATTAATTTTAAAAGAGGTATATAACAAAGATATATGGAAAAGGAAAGGAGGGATACTTATGGCAGTTTCCAAATCTGTGGAAAAAACAAGGCTTCTGGTACGTGTTGAAAATACGGACGGTTCTTTAAAGAATCTGGCTTTTAACAATATCAGGGAAAGCGCGTCTGATGAAGAGCTGCTTCATGCGGGGAAGGCAATCGCCGGACTGCAGGTGAAGGCGCTTGATTCTGTCCGCCGCTCTGATGTGGCTGTTCTGACTGACGGCGAATAATCCGCCGGAGATGGGCAGGGAAGGGCCCGGGTTACGGACTCGGGCTTTTCCTTTTTAGGATAGGACGCTCTCCCGTCCGTTTTTGAAAATAGGGTTCGCAGGGCTGCGGAAACGCCTATTGACAGACGGGGGAGAAAGTTCTATTCTTAAATTAATATAGAACATATGTTCTATAAAAAGGAACGATATTTTATAAAAGATGCAAAAACGAGGAATTTCTTGTAACGGAAGTGGATATTTCTTAAATGAAAGTGAGGATTGGGAATGCATTTTGATTATATCAGGCTTCGGGCACGGATTCGTGAGAAGCTGGGGTCTGACGTTGTTTTTGCGGCAAGACTGGGAATCAGCAAGACGTCTTTGTCTCTGCGGCTGAATAATCAGCTTCATTTTTCCCAGCGGGATATTTATAATTCCATGCGGATTTTGCAGATCAGGCCGGATGAGGTGGGGGCGTATTTCTTTGAGCGGCCCCGTTGTGAGGAGTTTTATTTTTGACGGAAAGGAGGGTCTATGGATGCAGGTTCGTGGATGGAAGCTTTTGAACGGGCTTCGGAGCGGCTTGTGGAGGACTGGCAGGTGAAGCTGGTGACGACGGGGCTTTTGGCGGAAGGGGTTTTCCCTGTGGAGCTGGTCAGTTTATTCGCACTGGCGGTGTTCATTGATCTGGTGACGAAGTGGATGGCGCTTGCCCACAAGTATCTGGCGGCGAAGGGGGAAGCGGATCGTGATGTGGTATCGTGCATTCTGGCGATTCCCGCGGCGCATCGGGCCGGAATGATTTCCAGCAGGCAGATGAAGCGGCAGTTTGCCGGAAAGATGGTGCTTTACATTTTGCTGACTGTCGGCGGCGGTGTGGCGGACCGGCTTCTGGCAAGCGTGGGACGGCCGGGCCTGTTTATGGAAATGTGTGTCAGTTATCTGGCGGCGTCGGAGATGCTGAGTATCGTGGAGAATCTGAATGATGCCGGTGTCGGGGTGCTGTCGGGGCTGGTAAGGAAGATGAAAAGGAAGTGATGAAAGGCGGGAAGTATTTCTTTCCGTAAAGTATGGATAAACGGATTATGACTTTGGATGAAATAGGAGCGCGCCTGGAGGCGGCCCGCGGGAAGATTGACCGGATTTACTGCCACTGGACGGGGGCGCCGTACCAGCTGGTGGAGTGCCTGGCATACCATGTGGTGATTGACCGGGGAGGGTACTGCCACGTGATCCATGAGGATTTCACGGAGTGCCTGGCGCATACGTGGCGCAGGAACAGCCGGTCGATCGGTGTAGCGCTGGCGTGCTGCCGCGATGCATGCTGCTACTATGATGCGCCGAGCGGCGTGGATCTGGGACGCGAGCCGCCGACAGAAGCGCAGGTGGAGGCGCTTGCGATGTTCTGCGCGGAGGCTGTGGAGAAGCTGGAACTGCCGGTGTCGAGTATTTACACCCACGCGGAAATGGCCGCGTCTGACGGGTATGGGATCGGAAGCGGTGATCCGGATATGCGCTGGGATCTGCTCTATGTCCCCGATTACGGCGACGGCGGCCGGCTGGTTCCCGGAGGGGAACTGATCCGGGGGAAGACAAAATATTACAGGAAGCGGAGGGACGGGCTCCTGTGCTTATAAAGAAAAACGCTGTCTTGACGGGAGACGGCGTTTTTACGTGGGCGTAAAAGAAAATATGGAAATGAAAAAGAGTATCTTCTCCATGCGGGAGTGAAGATACTCTTTTCTTTTGTCATATATCCCGCCGTGGAAAACAGGCGGTATTTATTTTTCGGTATTTACACAAGACTTGAAATTTGCTGTTTTATTGGTCCACATATCAGTAATTTCTGTAAACAGGCTTCCAGATCACTGATTTCACGGCTTTTTTAACATCATTCGTCTGTACTCTGTTCAAGCCCTGTTTTACGGCACATTCTGCTACTGCAGCAGCCACTGTTTCAGAAAACTGCGTTAATTTGGATACCGGCGGCAGAACAGCAGCTCCTTCCACATTGATTTCAAGAAATTCACCGAGAGAATGTGCAGCGGACGAAATCATTTCATCTGTGACCAGAGAGGCATTAACAGAGATACTTCCCAGTCCCAGTCCAGGATATATCAGGGCATTATTTGCTTGTCCGATAATATAAGTCACCCCATTGTATTCAACAGGTTCCGCAGGAATACCGGTTGCGACCATTGCTCTGCCATCAGACCATTTGATGATGTCTTCTGCGGTTGCTTCTGCCAATTCCGTTGGATTACTAAGCGGGAAAATAATCGGGTGGTCACACCATGATGCCATGGCTTTTACTATTTCCTTGGTAAATGTTTTCGGAGCGGTTGAGGTTCCCACGAGGATCGTAGGTCTGACAGCCATCACTGCTGCAGTTAAATTATTCAGTTTTTCCGGATTATCGAACTCAGAACGTGCTCTTGCAAACGGTTTTTGCTCAGGTGTCAAGTCATCCATATCGTCAAAAAGCAATCCCTGTTTATCCACCATATAAAAGTGATTTCGTGCTTCTTTTTCAGATAATCCCTGTGCGACCATTTCCCTGAATATGCGGTCAGTGATACCGGCTCCGGCCGTACCTGCTCCAAAACACATGTAGGTATGGTTTGTAAGTTTTTCCCCGTTAATTTTCATGGCGCCAAGAATACCGGCTAATGTTATTATGCCGGTCCCTTGACAGTCATCATTAAAAACGGGATAGGTTTTTTGATACTTCTTCAGGATGGCTGCAGCGTTAGACCGTCCGAAGTCTTCAAAATGCAAGTACAAATCGGGAAACAGCTTTTCCGCCGTTTCAACAAATTGATTCACGAAATCATAATAAGGATCGCCATATATTCTCTTATGGCGGTTTCCGAGATAGAAAGGATCTTTCAGTAAGGTTTCCCGGTTAGTTCCGCAGTCCAGGACAACCGGAAGTACAGTCTGCGGGTCGATACCGGCAGCGGCAGTATAGACCATCAGTTTTCCAACAGAAATATCCACACCGTTAGTACCCCAGTCACCAATACCAAGAATGCCTTCTGCATCAGTAACAACAATAAGGCGGATTTTTCTGTCCCCGGCAGCCTGTTTAAGCGAAGCTTCAATAAGTTCGGGATGATCGATAGAAAGGAAGGCTGCACATTGCGGATTGACAAACTGTCCGCTGTATTGTTCAATGCTTTCCGCGATAACCGGATCATAAACAATTGGCATCAATTCTACCAGATGCTCACTGAATACATGGAAGAACAGTGTCCGGTTGAAGTTAAAGACTTCCATCAGAAAACGTCTTTTCTCAATCAAGGAAGTTTTCCTTTCCATTTGGCGGTAGATACGCTGTGCCTGCGTTTCTATATCTTCTACACAAGGCGGAAGCAATCCGTCCAATCCAAGTTTTTTTCTTTCAGATTCCGTAAATGCGGTTCCTTTATTCAGGAATGCATCATCCAATAACTCAAATCCTGTTTTCATGACCTTCATCTCCTTTTCCTATTTTGTATATTCGGGAATACTTTTCCCTTAATATAACTAATCATATCATGAGATTATACTTTTTGTGAAATAACAGCATTTGCGGAGTTAAGGAACCGCTGCGTAAACCGGATAATAATTTAATCAGCGCTTCTTCAGCAAAAGAGGTTCCCTGTTCTTTATTTCCGATCCTGTATGTTGTTTCATGAGCTGCAATTCAAATATAAAAATAAAAAAGTAAGGGGAAAACAGAATTTCCTACCTTACTTTTTCTTTTAATCTGTGATGGTTCCGATTCCCGGCTGATCCATTTTTTCCACTTTTACCGCTTCCAGATGGTAGAAGGGGGCGGTGAGATGGTCGTTCAGATGGACAGTGGCTTCGCGGAGGATGCCATACACTTTGATCCATGTGACGCCGTCTTCATAGCCGGTGAAGTCGCCGTCAGAGGTAAATTCAAAATCCACATAGCCGCCTGTGCAGTAAGGGCAGGTGGGGCCGTTTCTTCCTACGAAGTAGTGGCCGTTGATGGAAATGAAATAGCCTTCGATGAGGACAGTTTTGTCTTTGTAGTCGCGGAAGTTCATGAACCAGTCGTTGATCTGTGTCATATACCGCTTATCGCCGACGACGATGTCTATGTTGTTGTAATCAAAGTTTTGCCGGTCCGTTTCCAGATTGTAGGGATATTCAAAGACAGGATACTTCGATTTTTTCCCTTCAGGAGCAGCCGGTTTAGGCGCCGGCTGTTCTTCTTTCTGCGGAGCCGGCTCCGGTGTTTCTGCCGGCGCCGGTGTTTCCTTGGCCTCCGGAGGAGTTTCCGCTTTTTTTGCTTCCTGCACGGTTTTCCTGGTAATGATCTGCGGCGGATCCTGCGCTTTTTCCTGTGTGCCGCAGCCGCCTAAGAGAAGAAGCGGCAGGCAGAGAAGCCATATTTCTTTTCTCATTCAAAAGCCTTCTTTCATTTTCCGTATGCCCGCGGCGATAAAGAGGAGGACGATGTCGGTGACGACAATGGATGCTCCTGTGGGAATCGATCCCATGTAGGAGATAGTGAGTCCCGCCATGAATGTAGCCACGGAGAAAACGGCGGAGAGGATGATCGTCGTCTTGAACTGCCGGCAGAGCTGCATCGCGGTGAGCGAAGGGAATACGATCAGGCTGGAAATAAGGAGCGCGCCCATCATGCGCATGCCAAGGACGATTGTGATGGCTGTGAGAAAGGCGATGATCATATTATAGAGCCTTGTCCGTGTGCCGGTGGCGGAAGCGAACGGTTCATCAAAGGTGACTGCAAATATACGGTTATAAAACAAAATGAAAAGGAGTACGACGGAGATGCCGAGGATGACGGAAAGACGCACGTCATCGGCGCTCATGGCAAGGATGCTGCCGAACATGTAGTTGCACACGTCGGTATTCATTCCTGTACTTAAGGAAATCGTCATGACGCCGATGGCAAGAGCGCCGCTGCAGAGAAGAGCCGTAGCAGAGTCGCCTTTGATCTTCGCGCTGTCTTTCAGCTGGAGAAGGAAAAAGGCGGCGGCGATGCAGGCAGGGATGGAAATGGTGAGGGGCTCCGCGTGAAAAGCATAAGCGATGGCGAGGGCGGCAAATCCCACATGGGAGAGTCCGTCGCCGATCATGGAGTACCGTTTCAGTACAAGGCTGGTCCCTAAGAGGGAAGCGCAGAGGGAAACAAGGCAGCCCACAATGATGGCGCGCACCATGAAGGGATAGCTGATCATTTCAATAAAGATATCCATCATAGCCCGCCTCCTGCAAATCTCTGCCCCACGGGGCTTCTGAGATACTCTTCCGTCGTTCCGAAGAACTGCTGTGTCCCGCCGGACAGGTGGAGAATACGGTTTGCCTGTCCCAGGGTGCCGCGGATATCGTGGGAGACCATGATGACAGTGACGCCGTACTTCTCTATGCAGTCTTTGAAAATATGGTAAAGCTCACCGGTCATGATGGGATCAAGGCCGGTCACCGGCTCGTCCAGGAGCAGGAGTTTTCCCGTGGCGCAGAGTGCCCGCGCAAGGAGTACACGCTGCTGCTGGCCGCCTGAAAGATCGCGGTAGCACCGTTTCTTCAGGTCGGCGATGCCGAGCATTTCCATTTTTTCTTCCGCGTCTTCCTTATCCGATTTTCGATAAAAAGGATACATGCCGCAGCGGTTTAGACGGCCTGAAAGAACGACTTCCCAGACACTGGCGGGAAAATCTTTCTGCACGGGGGTCTGCTGGGGAAGGTATCCGATTTCCGTAGGCTTGAAGCCGTCGGCAGTTACGATTTCCCCGCCCGATGTTTTTTTCAGGCGCAGAAGCGCTTTCACCAGTGTGCTTTTTCCTGCGCCGTTTTCACCGACGATTCCGAGGTAGTCCCCTTCATCGACGGAGAAATTCAGGTCGGAAAGAACCGCTTTTCCATCATAAGATACGGAAAGATGGCGGCATGTAAGCAGACTCATCAGTTGAGCGCCTCCTTGAGAACTTTCACATTATGGTTCATGAGGTCAATATAAGTTACGCCTTTTTTGAATTCTTCATCGCTTACGTTGTGGACGGCGTTCAGAAGCTCATTTTTCGCGCCTGTGGCTTCCGCGATGGCTTTGCTCATCTGTTCATTGGACATCTCGATGTGGAATACGACGGGAATATGGTCTTCCTTCACCTTATCCACGAGGAAGGCAATAGTTGCCGGATTGGCTTCCGTATCAGTGGAGCAGCCGGGGAAAGCGGCGTAGTAGGTCAGGCCGAATTCTTTGGCGAAATAAAGGAAGGGGAAACGGTCACCGACGATGATTTCTTTTCTCTTCGCGTGATCAATGACGTCATGGAAATCCTTATCCAGTTTTTCCAGTTTCGCAATGTAAGCCTCAGCGTTTTTCTGATAAGTCTGGGCATTGTCCTTGTCGAGACCGGAAATGGTTTCGGTGAGGGCTTTTACGATCTGGATAGCGTTGGCGGGAGAGGTCCAGACATGCTCATCCATTTCAGGGCCTTCTTCGCCGTCATGGTGGTGGTGCTCCTTGTCATCATGATGATGCTCTTTATCATGGCTGTCCTTGTCATCGTGGTGATGTTCTTTGTCTTCGTCATGATGATGGTCCTTATCTTCATCATGGTGATCTTTGCCGTCGTGATGGTGTTCATGTTCTTCTTCCTGCATGCCTTCAGACATTTCTTCTTCATACAGTTTGACGGTATCCATCATTTTGAGTGTTTTGAGCTTGCTCTTGTCTATGGAGCTTAACATGCCGTCCACCCATTCATCGGAGTCGCCGCCGGTGTAAACGAAAAGATCGCTTTTGCCGATGGCCTGGATGTCTTTCGGAGACGGTTCATAACTGTGGGCTTCCGCGCCCGGTTTGAGAAGCATCGTGACCTCTGCTTTATCGCCGACAATCTGGCGGACAAAGTCGTAAGAGGCGAAATTGGTACAGATGATTTTCAAAGGTTCTTTCCCCTTGGAATCGGGAGTGCCGCTCTTGTTTAATGAACAGGCGGCAAAAGCAGACGGCGAAGCACGCCATCAGGCAGGCAATTATTTTTTTCATGGAAATCCTCCTAACTAATACAATGGAAATAAAAATGCAAGCGCCGGGTTTAATCGGTGAGCTTGACACGGAGGGTGACCAGCGTGGAGGAAACCGTGAGAAGAGAAACGGCGGAAAGGGAAAGAACAGCGGAAAAAAGATGGGGGATGGAAACGGATCCTCCATTGTCCGCCGGGATCGTGATAGACGAACAGACGGAAAGCGTCCGGAGGCACAAATCGATCTTTCGCAGATCGGGCAGGGATCGCTGCCATGGCCGTGGTCATGGGACAGTTCTTCCGCAATAAAAAAGAAGGATAAGGATAAAGTAAGAATGAAGGCGGCACTGATGAAGAACGCCGTCAGTTTTCTGCGATATGCCATGATTCCTCCTTTTAATAATAGAAAATAAAAAAGCGCACGTTTTAAAGGCGGTGCGCAGTCCCGTATCCGATCAGCGGCAGTTTTTGCAGATGCCGTAAACCGTCGTTTTTGATAAATCAATGTCAAACTTGTCGCCGCGTAGGACGTCCTTGAGAAGTTTATCGGAAATTTTCTGTGTCATATGGGTCGTCCGGCCGCATTTCAGGCAGGTGATGTGAAGCTTGTCCTCACAGGCTCCCAGTGAAACATAGCGGTACACATTTTCCCGGTTGTTCTTGCCCGGTGAGCGGAGGATAAGCCCTTCCCGCTCCAGCATGGCGAGATTTCGGTACACTGCGCTGACGCTGATTTTCGCATGCTCTTCCGCGACAAGCTGCGCCGCCAGGTCCCGCGCGGAAATGGTCATGTCAGGGTGGCTTTGGAAAAATTCAAATAATTTTTTTCTCTGTTCGGTCATATACATGGGAGCACACTTTCTAAATATGCGATTTTCTCGCAAATTATTATAACACAGTGGAAATGAATGTCAAATAAATAACGGAATGGAAAAAGAATTTTTAAGAAATATTTTCGCCGGATCGGGAATGGGAAATCATTTTTTCCAATGCCCTCTTTACCACCTTTCGGAAGCGTTTTTCCGCTTTTTCATAAACCTCATGGGGAGCGACGGATTCGCTGTCCGTCCGTTTGGCGATGACGCCGCAGATGGAAGCGGCTTTCAGTCCCAGCACGGCACAAAGTGTAAAAAGGGTGGCGTTTTCCATCTCATAATTTGTGCATCCCAGATGCCGGAAATCATCCAGGGAACCTTGCAGCCGTTTCAATACATAGCCGCCGAAGCTGTCATACCGTTCCTGTCCCGGCCAGAAGCTGTCGGTGCTGATGGAAATCCCCGTTTTGAAAGGGATGCCCGATTCCTCTGCCGCTTCGCGGAGCGCAAGGACAGTATCCATGTCAGCTGCTGCCGGAAATTCGATGGGGGCGTATGCACGGGAAGCGCCGTCCATGCGGACCGATGCCGTATTGATGACCACATCGCCCAGGTGCAAATCGTCCTGAATCGAACCGGTCGTACCGACGCGGATGAATGTTTCCACGCCGAGGCGGGCCAGCTCTTCTACGGCAAAGGTGACGCAGGGGCCGCCCATGCCGGTGGACATGACGAGGACAGGCGTGTTTTCTATCCGGGCGAGCCATGAGGTATAATCCCGATGCGAGGCGATGAAGAGGGCATTTCTATCCAGCGCTTTGGCAAGACCTTCCACGCGGCCCGGGTCGCCGGGGAGAAGGGCGTATTTCGCGCCGCGGATCATGCCGGCAGAAAGCCCCGTGTGGTACATGATTTCTGCGGGACCGGCGTAATTTTTCACATGGTACTCCTTTCATAAAACCTGTGCTTTTTTCTATTATAGCACTCATCAGGCATATAAAATAAGAAAAATAATTATAGGGTTTGAAAGGTGACGCTGGCGCACGTAGTGCGATTGAGGATACTCGCTTGTCGTAATGGCTTAAATCGTAAAAGAATAGTTAGCTTGCAGCTGACAGCTCACAGCTGGTAGCTTTTATCTTCTTACCATATCCCGTCATTCAGAGCGGAAGTAAGAATGCTGTATAAGAATGAGGGAAACCCACAACATGACACAGAGTGAAGAATCTATTACCCTAGATGACGCCTTACCGTCTTCCCTCATCACGGTAACAGATCCTTCACATTCGTTCAGGATGACGTTTTACCGTCCGTTATTATTCTGAACGGGGGTAAGAATGCTTTGTGAGAAAATGGGTAAGCGGAACGGTGACACAGAGTGAAGAATCTATAACTCTCATGACTCCCTACGGGGGTCTTTCTATTTATCTCCTCACGGTGGCAGATCCTTCACGTTCGTTCAGGATGATACCTTACCGATTTTCTCACCACGAGTACAGATCCTTCACATTCGTTCAGGATGACGTTTTACCGTCCGTCATCACTCAGAACGGGGGTAGAAAAAGAATCTTCATTCTATTCTTTTACGTCGTTCCCCCAAGCCAGTATCCTCCGTCCGGCTTCGCCGGCCACCTCCTTATAAATAAGGAGGCTTACCCAATCCCTATTCTTTCCGTCAGAATCCTTTCCCTCACCACAGCAGCAGATCCTTCGCTGGCGCTTTGAATGATGTCTTACCGTTAGTGACATTTATCAGCCAATAAAAAAAGACCACCCATAGCAGCGGGAGAAAATGCTTTTCTGTTTCACCGCACTATTCTGTGCCTATTGTTTTCGATGCAGAGGGGAATGTATGGTACAATGGAAAAAATCCCTTTATTTTACAAAGGAGCAGAGTATGTACGAAGAGACAACGATTGCCGCCATCGCTACCGCGCCCGGTGAAGGGGGGATCGGTATCATCCGTCTGAGCGGCGTTTCCGCATTGGAGATCGCAGACAAAATATTTCATACGGGAAAGATTAAAACGTTTAAAGAAGCTGTGCCGCGCATGATGTACTTCGGCCATGTGACGGACGGCGAAAAGAGGATTGACGAAGGTCTTGCGGTGTACATGAAAGCCCCTCATTCCTACACGGGAGAAGACGTGGTGGAAATCCAGATCCACGGCTCGGCGGAGGCGCTTCGGGAAACACTGGCCCTTGCTTTGCGCAGCGGCGCAGTTCCCGCCATGCGCGGCGAATTTACCAAACGGGCTTTTTTGAACGGCCGTCTTGATCTGGCGCAGGCGGAAGCCGTCATGGACATTATCAGCGCGAAAGGGGAAGCGGCACTTACCCAGGCGGAAAGCCATCTGTCCGGCGCGCTTTCCGGTTTTGTCCACGGGGTCATGGAAGAACTCAAAGACCTCATTACGAAATTGGAAGTGACCATCGACTATCCCGAAGAAGATCTGGAAGACCTTACCATGGAAGAAACAGGGGATGCTTTGGAGAAAATTGACAAATCCCTGTCGGCGCTTCTGAAACGGTCCGAAGAGGGACGGGTTATCAGGGAAGGACTCCGCACCGCGATTATCGGGAGACCGAACGCGGGGAAATCATCCCTGCTGAATGCCCTTCTGCAGGAAGAACGGGCGATTGTCACCGATGTGCCAGGCACAACGCGGGACACCATTGAAGAGGCGGTTCGCATATCGGGAGTTTCCCTCCTTCTTATGGATACCGCCGGTTTGCGGGAAACAGACAATAAGGTGGAACAGATCGGGATCGAACGGGCGCGGGCATCCATGGAAAAAGCAGATCTCATTCTTGCGGTCATTGACGGTTCGTCGCCTCTGGATGAGGAAGACAAAGAGATTCTCCACAGCCTCGTCGGAAAAAAGGCGATTGTCATTTTAAATAAATATGACCTCACGCCGGAAGTCAAGGCGGAAGATATATGGAAAATCGCGGGACATGTCCCTGTTATTTCCCTTTCCGCCCGTTACGGGAGCGGGATGGACGAACTGCGGGACGAACTGCGGAAGATCACCGAAAAGCAGGATGCCGACGCGGGTCGTGTCCTCTTCCTGACCAATCTTCGCCACGTGGAATTGGTACGGAAAGCGCTGGACAATGTTCTCCGCGCGAGAGCGTCCGTCCGTGAAGGCCTTCAGGCGGACTTCATCGTCATCGATCTTACAGAAGCCTGGAAAACGATGGGGGAAATCACGGGCGATACTATGGATGATGAACTGATCCATTCCATTTTCAGCCGCTTTTGCGTGGGAAAATAAAGTACTTCCATAAATCATGGGGCAGAGAATCAATCGGATATGTTTGGATAAGGCGGCGGAGCTGCCGGGCGTTTTCCGGCGGGCTGCCGCTTTTTACATTGACTTTTATTTTTTCTTATGGTAATAATGAAAACATCTATCATTATCATATTTTACCTGAAACGGGGTGCTTATAAATGAGAAAATATGCGGGAGGGTTCATTCTGCTTATCTTGAGCCTTCTTTTTGTCATCGGGGAGCAGACGGTGGCGGGACCATGCCCTGTTATGCCGGACGGCAGATTTATGGTGTGCCGCTGGGCGGGGCAGGCGGTTCTCGGCGTGGGGGTCGTGCTTGTGGTTCTTTCGCTGCTTCATCTGGCCTTTAAAAATGACGGTATGAAATTGGGCTTAGATCTGGCAGTCATTGCCGATGCCGCCCTTTTGATGTTTATTCCCAACCGCCTTATTCCGCTTTGTATAAAAAACCATATGCGCTGCCATACGGTCATGGAGCCTTTTGTTCTGATTATGGGGGTATTGATGATCGCGGCGGCGCTGGGTGATTTCTTTTTCCGGCGCCGCGTCGTGAAGAAAGAGGCTGCCCATGGATCTTAACCGGCTGCCCTGGAGGAATCTGTCCCGCAGGCCGCTGCGGACGGCGGCTCTCCTCGTGCTTACCTTTTTCCTTTCCTTTGTCATTTTTGCCGGATCCATGACAGTCGTGAGCCTTCAGAACGGTCTGAAAACATTGGAAAATCGTCTTGGCGCGGACATTATCGTCGTACCGAACACGGCAAAACGGAAAGTAGATCCTAAAACGATGATACTGGACGGGACACCGGGCTATTTTTACATGGAACGGGAAAAGATGGTGCTGATTTCCCATATCGAAGGCGTGGAAAAGGTGTCACCCCAGATATTTCTCGCGTCCCTTTCCGCTTCATGTTGCTCTGTTCCGGTGCAGATTATCGGGTTTGAGCCGGAAACGGATTTTATTATCCAGCCGTGGATCCGCGAAAGCTACGGCAGAGAACTTGCCCATGGCGATGTGGTGGTAGGCTCGGCGGTCAATGCGGACGTAGGCGATACGATCCGTTTTTACAACAAAGACTGCCGCATCGTAGCGAAACTGGCGGCAACCGGTACGGGGCTTGATACCGCGGTCTATACGAAAGCGGAGACCATACGGACGCTCATCGAGGCGTCGTCGAAGATGGGGCTGAATCCGCTCTTTGAAGGCGATGTGGAAAATGTTATTTCTTCCGTTTACATCAAAGTAAAAGACGGTTATGACATTAAAAAAGTGACGGAAAATATCAATCTCCGTGTACGCCGTGTGAAGGCGGTCCAGATGAAAGATATGCTTTCCGAAATAGCGGGCAGCCTTTCAGGGGTTTCAAAAACGATCACCCTTCTTTTCGCGGCGGTCTGGGTGATGGTGTTCATCGTTCTGGTCGTTTCCTTCTCCGTCCTTGTGGGAGAAAGGAAAAAAGAATTTGCCCTGCTCCGCGTGATGGGAACGTCACGAAGAAAACTGGCAGGGATTTTATTGAAAGAAACTCTTATCCTGAGCGTTTCCGGCGGCGCGGCAGGCGTGATCATGGGACTCCTTGTGGTGATTCCTTTCAGCGGGCTTATTGAAACGGGACTGAAACTGCCCTTCCTTCTTCCCGGGATCAGGGAAACGGGATGGCTGGCGTTTGCCGCGATGGCGGTCATCTGCCTGGCGGGCCCCGCGGCATCGGCATATGCTGTGCTGCGCCTGTCTCGTGTCGATCCTGCAACGATTTTAAGGGAGGGTGAATAAATGCGTCTGGAAGCGGAACAGGTAACGAAACAATACCAAACGGATCCGAAAAAAGCACGGTTCACTTATGCCCTTTCCCGAACCGATCTGGTGGTGGAGAGCGGAGAATTTGCCGTCATTACAGGAAAATCGGGAAGCGGGAAATCCACGCTCCTCCATATCCTTGCAGGGCTGCTTCAGCCGACATCGGGCTACGTGCTGGCGGGAGGAAAAGATTTGTATCGCATGGCGGACGGTGAATTGTCAAAGTTCAGAAATGAAAATATCGCCGTCATTCCCCAGGGAGGGGGAGCGATTTACAGCCTGACGGCGGAAGAAAATATCCGTCTGGCCCGGAACATCTGTGGAAGAAAAGAAGAAAAAGACATCCTGCCCCTTATGAAAGAACTGGGGATCGAACAGCTGAAAGACGCATATCCCTCTGAACTTTCCGGCGGCGAGCTGCGCCGCGTGGCCATCGCGAGAGCGCTCTTTCAGGGCACAGGGATCCTTCTTGCCGACGAGCCGACTTCTGACCTTGATGAAGAGAATACGGATATCGTCGCAAAGCTCCTCCGCCGGGCGGCAGACAGTGGGAAAACGGTTTTTGTCGTCACCCACGAGATGGATATGCTGCCCTATGCCGATTCCCACTACATTATGAAAGAAGGTGTTCTGAGGAAGGCCGATGAGAAGATAAAAGCTATCAGCTGTGAGCTGTCAGCTGATAGCTAAATATTCTTTCACGATATGATCCTTGTATAAGACGTTAAGGCGTCATCAGGGTAATAGATTCTTCACTCCGTATGACATAGCCGTCTCCCTGTTTTCTCATACAGCATTCTTACTTCCGCTCTGAATGACGGGATACGGTAAGGCGCTATAATGAGGGAGATGTTAATCGTTATCCTAAACAAACGTGAAGGATCTATACCCGTGGTGGGGAAAGCGGCAAGGAGATAAAAGCTATCAGCTGTTAGCTGTGAGCTGTCAGCTGCAAGCTAATATTCTTTTACGATTTAAATCATTTGTGATGCGGGAAAAGAGGAGTTTTTGTATAATATGTTTATTGAGAAATAGATGTGTTGAAGGAGGACTCATCGTATGTGTGGCGGATTGAAGAAAAGATACATTTTGACGGCATTAGTGTGTTTCGGCGCTGCCATGTCCGGCGGGGGTTTTGTGCAGGCGGAAAGCACAACGGCGGAAAGCCGCAGTGAGACGCGGACGACAGTGGACAGGAATGGAACGATTGCCGAGCGTGTCCGGCGGACAGAATCGCGCACAACGGTTTCCAGTGAGACAAAGGACAGTGATGCGATTCGGAATATGGCCGCGGAACAGCGCCGGCAAATGGAACATATGGGATTGCCTCATACGGGAGACCGGGCATTTAATGAGAAGGTGGAATATCAGTATGAGTCCGGCGTGGTGCTGAATGAGCTCCTGGCGCCGCTTGTGGTACCTAACCGAAACGTTCCCAAGTCGATTGGGACATGGGCAGGAATGACTTTCCAAAATGATAAGATTATAGAGCAGGGGATCCTGGCAAAATGCAAATCCGGTGGCAAGTGGGGTATTCTTGGCACAGACGGGAAAGAGCTGATTGCTCCTGCTTATAAGGAAATCCTGGATGTGAATGACCGCACCGGTGTGATTCATGTCATGGTGGATAAGAAAACCACCCGGTTCATTTCCAAAACAGGCGAACAGCTGACACCGGAGGCCGCCGATGAATCGGACCGCCGGAGCAGGACGGATGCTGCCGGGCAGGAAGACAGCCGGGAGTATTATGACAGCGACGGCTATACGTCTTTTAAAGAAAAAGGGAAATATGGTTTCAAAGACGGCATGGGGAAGGTGGTCATCTCGCCGCGGTATAAGGATGTGATTGCCGAGTTCAGTGAAGACCGTGCTTTCGTGAAGAATGAGAAAGGGAAGATCGTTGCTGTTGACGGCAGCGGCAGGGAACTGTTCCAGGCGCCGTCCAATCAAATGTATGCGTATGAAGGCGGTTTGGCCGAGTACCGCCGTAAAGTAGGGGGCTTCAATGTGGGCAGTCTGCTGGGCTTTGTGACCGGCGGCCTGATATACGGAGGATTCGGCTATAACGGCATCGGTCTTGGCGGTTTTACCTATGACGGAGCCAAGCGCGGTTACATAGACCGTGACGGAAATATCGTTATCGACAGCAGGAATGATAAAGTATGGCCCATGACCTGGTATGGTACAGTCATTAAAAATGACGGGAAAACCGGCTTTGTAAATCGGAAAGGAGAATATGTTATCCGGCCGGGAGATTATGATGTAGGCGACTTGGACGAGATTAATGGTCTTTTGGTATTGAAAGAAGGAAAGACCGGGAAAAGCGGGATTTTCAGTGTGGAAACGGGACAGCAGGTGATTCCTTTCCGGTATGACGGTATCACCTTTGCCGGTTCCGACCGTCTGGTCGTAGAGAAAAATGGGGTCCGCAGCTTATACAATATGAGAACAGGGTATTCTGTATTTTCCGTATCTACCGACATGACGATCGATCCTTTCCTTCATGACCGGCTGACATGGGTGCACCAGGGAAGCAGCAATTACGAGGTCATCAATGATCAGGGACAAATCCTGTTTGCCGATAAAGAAGGCCTTATTGAAGAGGCACGCCCGTTCAGCCACGGATACAGCGCAGTGAAAGCCAAGGGAAAGTGGGGAATCATGGGCGCTTCCGGAAAATGGCTTGTACAGCCTGTTTATCAGGATCTCGATATATTATAGAAAAATAACTTTATATAAAGAATGTTTGTCAGAATGACAGCGGACGGCAAGGCGTCATAGTGAGGGAAACGATAAGAAGATAAAAGCTATCAGCTGTGAGCTGTTAGCCATTAGCTGTTAGCTATTAGCTGTGAGTTAAAAGCCGAAGCATATGATTTCCATTAGGTGTCATACGAAACATCAGCAAAGGATTTGCTGTTGTAGTGAGGGAAACGTTAAACGTTATCCTGAACGAACGTGAAGGATCTGCTATTGTGGTGAGGAAGCCGATAGGATCACTTCCTCCATTTGGGAGTCTTGGAAAATTCTTCACGCCGTCCGTAAATGACATGGTATAATAAAAATAAATTTGCAATGGAAAAATCAGGGAGGACGCATGAGCCGGGCAGATACACAATACCTTGGAATTATAAAGAATATACTGGACGCAGGGAGCTTAGGCGATAACCGCACGGGGATGCCGGCGTATAAACTGCCGCACCAGATCATGCAGTTTGATTTGGAAAAGGAGTTTCCGATCCTGACCACCAAATTTGTAGCATTCAAGACATCGGTGAAAGAAATCCTTTGGATATGGCAGAAACAGTCCAATGATGTGCGTCTTCTCCAGCAGTGGAACTGCCATGTGTGGGATGAATGGATGCGGGAAGACGGCACCATCGGAAAGGCTTACGGCTACCAGCTCGGCAAGTATCATCAGGTGGATACGCTTCTGGAAACGTTGAAAAAAGATCCTCAAAGCCGCCGTATGGTGGTAGATCTGTGGAATGTGAAGGATCTGCCCGATATGGCGCTGTATCCCTGTGCGTTTCTTACGATGTGGGATGTTTCCGACGACGGCCGCTTAAATTGTATGCTCGTCCAGCGCTCGGGGGATATGGGTCTTGGCGTTCCTTTTAATATGGCGCAGTACGCGGCTCTTGTCCACATGATTGCCCAGGTGAGCGGACTCCGCGTCGGACTTTTTACGCATGTTATCAATAATGCCCATGTATATAGAAACCACGTGGATGCTATGAAGACACAGCTGGCCCGTCTGCCGAAGGCTTACGACGCGCCTGTCCTGAAACTGAATCCCGATGTTCATAATTTCTACGACTTCAAGCCGGAGGATATCGTGCTGGAAAATTATAAGCACCATGAAAAGATTGCCATGGAGGTTTCCGTATGAGCCTGTCCATCATCGTTGCCCGCGCGGCGAACGGTGTCATCGGTAATGATAATAAACTCATCTGGCATTTGCCGGACGATTTGAAAATATTTAAATCCCGCACGATGGGACGCCCCATCATCATGGGAAGAAAGACCTTTGAGAGTCTGCCGAAAGTGCTTCCCGGCCGCGTCCATTATGTACTGACAGGAAACAGGGCATACAGCGTGCCGGAAGGGGTTTATGTGTTCCACACTGTAAAAGAATTGCTCTCTGCTCTTCCTGAAGGGGAGAACTTTATCATCGGCGGGGAAAAGACGTACGAAGCCATGTTTCCCTATGCAGATAAAATGTATATCACGGAAATAGAAAAAGAGTATGACGGCGACGCGGTATTTCCTTCTTTCCGCAAAGAAGAATGGAAAGAGACGGAATCTGTCATGGGGAAGGGAGATCCGGTCCATCGCTTTGTCACTTATGAAAGAGTGAGGGGATAAGCGCTGCGGCAGCGGAAAGATATAAATTTGATCAAGAGTGGTTGCGGTTTGCAGACGGGGAGGATGTATGCGGAAACGTCAGGGGTTCGCCTTGCTTTGGGCGGTATCGGCGGTAAGCATCGTATTTCTTCTCGGAGGGACCGCTTTTTTTATGCTCCGGGCAGCGCTGCGCTCTGAACAGGCCATGGAGATTGAGGCGGATGAAGCTTTTCTGGTACAGGAAGTCATGGAAACGATCAAGTATAACAGCCGCCTGCAGGGCGCGCTCCCTGTTCCTTCTGGAGACCTGGAGCGGAACGGACGGCGGTACCATATTTTAATAGAGGAAAATCATCGAATGATAGAGGGCGTGGAAATGCGGGAGGTCTCCTGCACTGTCACCGATAAGACAGGCACGTCCTTTTCTGCTGTCCTGCTTTTGGAGGCGCCATGAAGCGGAAAGGGTTCATTTTTATGGAAGTCCTGCTGGCACTTCTGCTCCTGTCAGCGCTGGCGGCGGCTGTTTTTCCGATTCTCGAGCAGACGGCGGGAGCCATGGCATTTATGGACCGGCGGGGGCGGGCAGTGAGCGAAGCCGTTTTTGCTGCCGATTTCATGATAGAGAAGATACGGAATAATCTCAGGGCAAGCGCGGCGCAGATGAGCGGGAACGTGTACAGGTACGAAGCGTATATATGGGTGAAGGATGGCAAGGATAAAAAGAAAAAAGTACGGGCTCCTTACAGCTTTTTCGTAGAGGGAGAAAAACTCAAGGTCCGTCTTCATAACGGCATGAGTGAGCCCGTGACAGGAGAGAATACGGGGGGCACGGAAATGACGGCGTTCCTCCCGCCGGAAGAAGGATCCGTATTTCAAGTGCAGCCGAAAGGGCTGGTGAACGTATCTTTCCGGATGGAAAGCCGGAATCCGAAAGAAGTATATGCTGTGAAAACAGCGATTCTTCCTTATCGTGATTTTTACGGGGTGCAGTAATGAGCAAGCGGAAGGGATTTATGGCGGTGTCGCTTCTGCTTCTTCTGTCGGCGCTCACGGCGGTGCTGGGAGGGCTTCTCTTCTCCCTTTCGCGGGGGCGCGGCGGGAGCCTGGCATATAGAAACGGACTGTCTGCCATATACGCGGCGGAGAGCGGAGCAAACTGGGCGCTCGCCTCTTTAAAACAGGGACCTGTAGAAAATAAAGAAAGAACCATCCCCTTGGATGGCAGAGAAGCGCGTGTCCGTATTTCTTCCGTGACAAAAGAAGGAAATACATGGAAAGGAAAGATTTCTTCCGACGGCGTGGATTTACAGACGAAGGCGATGCGCTTCGTGAAAATTACTTTTACTGTAGAAGACGGTGGAGAACGGAAAATTATGGTGGAAAGCGTGGCGAGTGACCGATGAGGTTGTGGACAGAAGGCATAGTATCACAGGTGAAGGCTTTCCTGCCTGCAGGAGGACGGAAAACCGTGGTCATGGCGGCGGCAGGGCGGTTATGGCTGGCGGAAATGGAAAAAGGAAAGTACCTTGTAAAGAAAAGCGCAGCGCTTCCAAAGATAACGGAAGAATCCCTTGCGGAAGCGTTTTCCTCCCTCAGCGGCATAGGGGAACGTGAGATAATCTTGATTTATAATTCTTCTGATCTTCACACGGCGTGCAGAACATTTCCCGCTATGTCGGAAGAAGAACTGGCGGAAACCATGTACTGGGAGCAGGACAGGATTTTTGGCGTCCGCGAGGATTTACGGCTTTCATGGAAAGCGCTTTTGGAAGATGCTGCCGGCTGGACAGTATCTCTGGCAGGAGTGCGGGAAGACTCGGTGGCATGCTGGCAGTCAGCAGCGGAAAAAGCGGGGAGAAAAATAACCCGGTGCATACCTGTGACGGCGGTGGAACTTCCGCGGGAGCGGCGGCCGCTGTATTTGTATGGGAAAGGAAAGTCTGCACTCTTCCTCTTCCGTGAAGAGCATGTGCAGGAATCACGGATACTGAATACAGCCGACGCTGATAAAAAATTACAAGTATTTCTCCGTCATCTGTCAAAATCCTATGATATGGAAGGGCGGGATATCGTTTTCATCCCCATGAGTGGCGGAGTGAAAGAAATGCCTTTCTGGAAAGATTTGGCGGAAAGATGGCGGGAGAAAATCAAAACTTTATCCCTGTCGGACGAAATAGAACCGGAACCGGATGATTTTACGGATCCGGCTGATGAAAGAGAAGCCTTTTCTGAGGAAAGCGGAGAAGAGGATCATCTTGTAAAAACTTTTGCTTATGGAGAAGAAATGGAAGAGGGGTTGTGGACGATCCTTCTTCCTGTCATGGAAGCGGCGGACGGAGCAGAGATGGATTTTCTTGCCGGGAAAAAGAGGAAAGTACTTCCGGCCGGTGAAGTGAATTGGCTCCGCGCAGGCCAGGGGATGTCGGCACTCTTTGCCGCTGCGGGGATTCTCTGCGCTATTTTCCTCGGATATACTTTTCTTGAAGAAAGGGAGGCGGAAGCGAAACTGGCGGGACTGTCCGCCATACGCATCGAAATGGATGCGGAACGAAAAGAACGGGAAAAAGAAAATCAGCTCCTGTCGGAATTGAAATCCCTGGAAGAAAATGATCTCCGGTGGGAACAAAAATTGGTAGCACTGTCGGAGTGCACGCCGCAGGGGATCGTCCTGTCCGAAATAAACGCCGGCGAAGGAACGGTCCATATCACGGGTACGGCGGATTCCCCGGTGACGGCCATGCGTTTTCAAAAGGAACTGGAAAAGGCCTGGGGCGGTAAAACATATATCGAAAAGCAAAAACGGGAACCAAACTTAAAAATGGCGGCGTTCACTCTTTTGTGGAAAGGCGGTCAGCCATGAGCCTCAATGAATTTCTGAATGATAAAAAATATACTGCCGCCTTCTTTCTGCTGGCGCTGTGTTTCTTTCTCCTTGACTGGTATCTTTTTGCTGCCGTGGGGGAAAAGGAAGAACACATCCGCCGGCTGGAGACAGAAACCGCTCTTCTGGAAAACCGGGCCAAACTTCCGAAAAGAAGCAGCCGGATGCCCTTTCTGGAAACTCTTCTCGAAGATACTGCGGCAGATACGGTTTTCTCCGCCTTTATGGAAAGCGGCTGCGCTGTGGAAGAAATAAAGGAAGAAGAAAATGAAAAGTTCCATGTATTTCATGTAAAAGGGAAAGGTTCTTTTTCACAAATCACCGCGGCCTTTGGTATAATAAAAAGCAAAGAGAGATGGTCGGCGGCGGAGCTTTGCGCCCTGAAACGGGAAGGAAACTTTCTTGCCTATGAAGTAGAAGTCCGCGCCGTCCGAAACCGAGGTACGTATGAAAAAGAGAAATATAGTCCTGATCGGGCCTATGGGGACGGGAAAGAGCCGGGCGGCCAAAATACTCGCTGACGGTTTTGACTGGCAGCTTGCCGATACCGACCGCATGATGGAACGGGAAACAGGAATGCGGATTGCCGACTATTACCGCGCAGCAGGCGCCGAAGCCTTTGAAGAAAAGGAAATGGCGCTGATTAACCGCGTCCGGTACTATCATGAGGCTGTCATCGCCATGGGCGGGAATTATCCCATGACGGAAAAGAAATTCAGGCTGCTGTCCGAGCATGGCCTTGTGATTTTGCTTTTTGCCAAACCTTACCGTCTGGCAGAGCGGGTACGCCGCCGTGTCGGGAAACGGCCGACTATGGACTATTCCGACGTCGACGGTTACGTTCGGCAGATGCTCCGCAAATGGACAAAATGGAAAGACCGCGTCGATCTCGTCATCAACACGACAAATACCCATCCCGAGCAGACCGCACTCCTCGTGGCCAGATACATTGACCGCCATCATGTGGAATTTGTAGAAAGAAATTAAATTAGCATACAGAAATCAGCTGACAGGTTACAGAAAAGGCTCCAGATATCTTATTAATGAGGGGATTCATGAATTATCGAAATCTTGAAGTTTGGAAGAGATCTTTAGATTTAACTGCAGATATCTATCGTTTAATTAAACAGCTGCCTAAGGAAGAATTGTTTGGATTGTCGGATCAGATGAGAAGAGCAGTCGTATCGATTCCATCAAATATTGCAGAGGGAGCAGGTAGAAATTCTGACAAAGAATTCAAAAGATTCCTGTTCATTGCAAATGGTTCAATTGCGGAATTAGAAACGCAACTACTTATCTGTGAAAAACTCGATTTTGCAGATTAAGCAGATATATATAGTTTATTAAGACGAACAGAAGAAATACGAAAAATGATATTTGGTCTGAAGAATCGGATTGATCTGAAATCTGATAGCTGACAACTGGTAACTGATAGCTGACGACTGACGACTGACGACTGACAACCATCTTTATCAAAGGAGAAACTATGAAAAAAATAGCTGTGCTTACCTCAGGCGGGGACGCGCCGGGCATGAACGCGGCCATTCGAAGCGTGATACGGATGGCGATTTTTCTGCATTGCGAAATAGTGGGAATCCATCGGGGGTACTCCGGACTTTTGGAAGAAGATTTCCGACAGTTGACGAGCCGTGATGCCGGCGGGATCGTCCTCCGCGGCGGTACGATGCTGAGAACCGCCCGCTGTCCCGCTTTTTTTGATGAAGACAATCAGAAAAAAGGCGCGCAGATCTTAAAAAATCACGGGATAGAAGGGCTTGTCGTCATCGGCGGTGACGGTTCCGTCCAAGGGGCAGCAGCCTTGTCCAGCATTGGCATACCCACGGTAACCATACCCGGCACCATAGACAATGATATGCACGGCACGGATGAAACCATCGGCCATGATACGGCAGTAAACGCTGTTGTCAGTGCGGTCAGCCGTATCCGTGACACTGCGTCCGCCCATGACAGAGCTGCCATTATCGAAGTGATGGGGCGGTTCGCGGGAAATATTGCCCTTGATGCGGGAATTGCCTGCGGTGCCGAATACATCCTTGTTCCCGAAGTTCCCTTCAGCCGTGAAAAGCTGGCAAGGAGCCTGATCGGGCAGATGAAAGAAGGCAGAACAAACAGCATCATCATCTGCGCGGAAGGCGCCGACGATGGCAGAGCTTTGGGAGACTGGCTGAAAGAACGGACGAATATAGATATCTGCACCACCATTCTGGGATTTACCCAAAGAGGCGGCCGTCCCAGCGCCAGAGACAGCATTTTGGCATCCCTCCTCGGCGCGGCAGCCGTAAAAGCCCTCTTAGATGGGCAAATTGCTTCCCTTATCGGAATGAATAAGGGGGAAATCCGTATTCTGCCGTACAGCGAGGCGGCGAAAGAAAAAAAGATATTCAAAAAGGGTCTCTATACCCTGGCAAGCATACTGGGCTCCGCACAGGATGAGGGAGATATAGCGGAAAGCGGACTGTAGGGAATATATTGAATATGCGAATGTGTGATAAATGTGTGATATTATATAATCTGATGAATATAAAGTGCGAAGCTTAGTACTTATTTTTTATTAGGGTATGGAAAGGATAGGAACGTGAAAGTAGTTATATTAGCAGGTGGGTTTGGAACGAGAATCAGTGAAGAGAGCCAATATAGGCCAAAACCAATGGTTGAAATTGGAGGGCAACCGATCCTTTGGCATATCATGAAGATTTACTCTCATTTCGGGTATAATGAATTTATTATTTGTGCCGGATACAGGCAGCATATGATTAAGGAATATTTTGCTGATTATTTTCTCCATACATCAGATATTACTTTTGATTTTACCGGGGGCAAAGATGATGTGATTGTCCACCACAACTCTTCAGAGCCATGGAAAGTAACTGTGGTGGATACAGGGCTGAACACCATGACCGGCGGGCGTATCAAAAGAATTCAAAAATACGTGGATAATGAGTCGTTCATGCTTACCTATGGAGATGGAGTAAGTAATGTAAATATTGATAAATTAGTAAAATTTCATAAATCGCATAGCAAGATCGCCACGCTGACTGCGGTCAATGTAGGACAGCGTTTTGGTGTGCTGGGGATTAATAATGATGATATCATTACATCTTTCAGGGAGAAAAAGGATAATGATGGAGCATCCATCAATGGGGGGTTCATGGTTTTGGAACCAGAGGTTTTTGATTATATAGATGGTGATGATACCGTTTTTGAGCAAAAACCGTTGGAAAAAATGGCTGAGAAAGGACAGCTTATGGCGTTCCGTCATGGAGGCTTTTGGCAGTGCATGGATACGCAACGGGATAAGATGCAGCTGGAAGAAATGTGGAAAACAGGAGAAGCACCGTGGAAATTATGGTAAAAGGACTGGAATTTTTTAATGGAAAGCGTATTTTTATTACCGGACATACCGGGTTTAAGGGAACATGGCTCTGTAAAATTCTGGAGATGGCCGGTGCTGAAGTGACTGGCTATTCATTACCGTCTCCTACAATAGAAGGGGAAAAGTTTTTTATATCCTCTGGTGTGAGTTCGCATATAAATTCGGTAATGGGCGATATCCGCGATTTTACATTTATGGAAAAAATATTTGAGCAGGCGCAGCCGGAAATTATAATACACCTTGCTGCGCAACCTTTAGTACTTGAAAGTTATAAAGATCCTGTGGGAACATATTCGACAAACGTTATGGGAACGGTGCATATTCTGGAATGTCTCCGCCGGGGAACGAGCGCGAAATCTTTTTTGAATGTGACTACGGATAAAGTGTATAAAAATAATGAATGGGTATGGGGTTATCGAGAAGAGGAGCCTTTAGATGGTTTCGACCCGTATTCAAACAGTAAAAGCTGTTCTGAACTGGTGACGCATAGTTATAAAAACAGCTTTTTTTCAGATGGAAAAATAGCGATATCAACGGCAAGGGCAGGTAATGTTATTGGCGGAGGAGATTTTGCTGATAACCGTATTATTCCCGATTGCATCCGTGCCGCATACAGAAAAGAAGAAATTAAGGTCCGAAATCCTTGTTCAATTAGACCTTATCAGCATGTCTTGGAGCCTTTGTATGCTTATTTGATGATTTGCAGGGCACAATATGAAAATGGGAAGTATGCCGGATACTATAATGTGGGGCCGGATGACTGTGATTGTATAACAACGGGGGATTTAGTCACTTTGTTTTGCCATAAATGGGGAGACGGATTGCATTGGAACAATCAATCCAAGGAAAATTCACCGCATGAAGCAAATTTTTTAAAGCTTGATTGTTCTAAACTGAAATCAGTTTTTGGGTGGAAACCCCGCTGGCATATTGATCAGGCTGTTGAAAAAACGGTGGAGTTGGCGAAAATTTACCAGAAAAATGAGGGCATTGCTACATGTATGGAAAAGCAAATTGAAGAATTTATGTCAACGGGAGAAAAATGATGACAAAAAAGGAACTGCATGATCAAATTCTTGAATTGGTAAAAAAATATTGTGATACATATCATAACCAAGAAACACAATTTAAACCGGGAGACAGGATTCCATATGCGTCCCGTGTGTACGACCATGATGAAATGATGAACCTTGTGGACAGCGCACTTGAATTTTGGCTGACAGCGGGAAGGTATACTGCTCAGTTTGAAAGAGAATTTGCCAAGTATCTGGATGTAAAGTTCTGTTCTCTTGTAAATTCAGGTTCTTCTGCAAATCTTTGTGCATTTATGGCGCTAACTTCCCCTTTGCTGGGGAATCGGGCTATCCGGCGCGGAGATGAAGTGATTACAGTGGCAGCCGGATTTCCGACGACTGTGGCTCCTGCGATCCAGTATGGTGCTATTCCCGTTTTTATTGATATTACCATCCCCCAGTACGATATAGATGTCAGCAGACTGGAAGAGGCTTTTTCAACTAAGACCAAGGCTGTTATGGTCGCACATACATTGGGGAATCCATTTGACATAGCTGCTGTAAAAGCATTTTGTGATAAACATAAGCTTTGGCTTGTGGAAGATAATTGTGATGCGCTCGGTTCTAGATATACCATTGATGGGAAAGAAAAGTTTACCGGTACTATTGGCGATATTGGCACTTCCAGTTTTTATCCGCCTCACCATATGACTATGGGTGAAGGTGGAGCCGTATATACGAATAATCCGCTGCTGAATAAAATTATTCGTTCATTCCGTGACTGGGGAAGAGACTGCATCTGCCCGCCGGGACGTGATAATTTCTGTGGACATCGTTTTGATCGTCAGTATGGAGAGCTTCCCCTAGGTTATGATCATAAATATGTATACTCCCATTTTGGCTATAATCTGAAAGCAACGGATATGCAGGCAGCTGTCGGATGCGCGCAGCTAAAAAAGTTTCCGTCTTTTGTAGAACGCCGTCGCCATAATTTTGAGCGAATGCGCGCTGCATTGGAAGATGTGCAGGATAAATTTATTTTGCCGGTTCCATGCCCTCATTCAAAGCCAAGTTGGTTTGGCTTTCTTCTTACTTGTAAAGAGGGGGTCGATAAGGTTGCTGTGACACGTTTTGTAGAAGCGCATGGAGTACAGACGCGTGCCCTTTTTGCCGGAAATTTGATTAAACATCCCTGTTTTGATGAGATGCGTGCTTCCGGGAAAGGATACAGAGTTGTTGGAGAACTAACAAATACAGATCGTATTATGCGGGATACTTTTTGGGTGGGACTTTATCCTGGAATGACTGATGAGAAAATTGATTACATGGCTAAGGTAATTAAAGATTCTGTGAAATAGGAGAGTAAACGAAAATGGGAAACAGATTTCTTCTTGACTGTATTTTGCGTGATGGCGGATATGTTAATGACTGGTAATTTGGTCATGATAAGATTATTGAGATTTTTGAACGTCTTGTGAGTTTTGGTGTTGATTATATTGAAGTCGGTTTTTGGGATGACCGTCGCCCTTTTGATATAAACCGTACGATCATGTCTGATACCCGGGCTGTCAATAAAATATTTGCAGGTTTGGATAAGGGAAATTCCATCATCTTGGGAATAATTGATTATGGAGCATGCGGCATAGATCTATTCAGCCGTGTAAGGATACATTTCTTGATGGAATCCGCGTTATTTTTAAAGACCATCTGATGTATGAAGCCCTTGCTTACTGCAAGCAACTAAAAGATTTAGGATATAAAGTGTTTGCACAGGTGGTATCAGTTACAACATATACTGATGAGAAGTTGAAGGAATATGCGGAACTGGTTAATTCCGTAATGCTGTATGCTAATTCAATGGTAGATACGTATGGTTTATTGGATGCAGATCATCTTATGCATATTTTCAGTGTTTTGGATAAATATCTTAATAAAGAGATTAAGGTGGGTTATCATGCCCATAACAATTTTCAGCTTGGTTTTGCGAATGCTGTGAGATTTTTGGGATGTGGTACAGAAAGGGGCATATTGGCAGATGGAACTCTGTATGACATGGGAAAGAGTGCTGGAATGCAGCGACTGAACTTTTAATTTCTCAATTTGATTTAGGCGTATTTAGGAGATGTTATCATGCTTATCAGAGTAGCAGATTATATTGCTGAATTGCTGAAAGAACATGGGATTAATACCGTCTTTACCGTTGTTGGTGGTGGAGCTATGCATCTGAATGATGCATTTGGAAAACGAGAGGATTTTACTATTATCCATAATCATCATGAACAGGCATGTGCTATGGGTGCGGAAGGTTTCGCAAAAAAAAATGGAAAAATGGCAGCTGTATGTGTGACGACTGGCCCTGGAGGAACAAATACTCTTACCGGTATTTTGGGGGCATTTCAGGATAATATTCCAATGATAGTAATTTCCGGACAGGTAAGATATTCAACAACTGTAGAATTTACGGGGTTGGCGCTCAGACAGTTTGGTGAGCAGGAATACTGTATTGTTCGTACAGTAAGTCCAATGACTAAGTATGCCTATATGATTAAAGATCCGTCCGAAATCAAATATCAGGTAGAAAAAGCAATTCATATTGCTACTCATGGCAGAAGAGGTCCGGTATGGATTGATGTGCCTCTGGATATTCAAGGTGCTTCAATTAACACTGATGAATTAGTAGGATTTACTCCGAAAAAGAGCAAAATTGATTATAGACCCTTCGCTCAGATGGTTTTGAATAAATTGAAAGAAGCGAAGGCACCACTTATTTTAGCAGGGGCATCTATTCGCGACTCAGGAGCCTATGATTCTTTTAAATCCGTAATTACGAAACTGCAGATTCCTATTGTATCTCCTACCTGTGTGGCAGATATCATGCCTTTGAATAATGATCTATATTTCCAGAATTTTGGTATTGTTGGCGGACGTACAGGTAATTTCCTAGTACAAAATGCGGATGTTATCTTTGCGATGGGGTGCAGACTTTCTTTTAATCAGATTGGTTTTAATTATCAGTGCTTTGCTCCACAAGCGTATATCGTAGATGTAGATGTAGATGCAGAAGAGCTGAAAAAGCCTACACTTCACATTGACATGCCGATTCATGCGGATTTGAATGATTTTCTCCGGGCTACTGATGGATTATTGAATAAACCTTGGAAAAGAAAGACTAAATGGTTTAAGTATGCAAATGAATTGAAAGAAAAATTTAGTCTGGATAGACAGATTCATTGCCAGGGTGGTGTGAATCCTTATGTATTCATCAAAAAGCTGATGGATGCGTTACCAGATGATGGAGTGGTGGTAACTGGTAATAGCTCTGGTAGTGCTTTTGCGCTGCATTATGGCATCCCTAAGAAAAATCAGAGGCTCTTTGGTAACCGGAACTGCGGTAGTATGGGCTATGATCTTCCGGCAGCTATTGGCGCGGCAGTTGCACATAAAAAGATGGTTGTATGCCTTACTGGTGACGGAAGTCTGCAGATGAATCTGCAGGAGCTTCAGACCATGATCCATTACAATATCCCGATCAAGCTGATTGTCTATTGCAATAATGGCTATATGGGGATCGTACGTACCCAAAGAAAATTTTTTGATAGTAGATTAACCGGATGCACAGCAGAAACAGGGATTGATTTTCCCGATCTGAAAAAATTGTCAGATGCATTTGGTATTCCCTATACCAGGATTGATGAAAACGAAGAAATTGATAAAGTGCTTCCGGATTTCCTGAATCAGCCTGGGTATGGAATTTGTGAGCTTAAGGAAGATTCTTCTCAGGGACCGGCATTTAAAACTACCAGCCAGAAACTGGATAGTGGAGAAATTGTTTCTGCGCCTCTGGATAGATTGGAACCGGCATTGTCTGAAGAAGAATATAAGAAATATAGATACTTTAATAAAGAAAACTGAAAGGAAGATATATGCATAAACGAAAAATCTGTATTATAACAGGGACGCGAGCTGAATATGGCAGATTATATGGCCTTATGAAATTGATTCAGAAGGATGAAAATCTTACACTTCAAATTTTAGCTACTGGTATGCACTTGTCCCCGGAATTTGGACTGACCTATAGGGAAATTGAAAAAGATGGCTTCACTATTGATGAAGAAGTAGAAATGATTCTTTCCAGTGATACACCGGTAGGTGTATCAAAATCAATTGGCCTTGGCATTATTGGTTACGCAGATTCCTATTATCGGCTAAAGCCAGATCTGGTTGTAATTCTAGGAGATAGATATGAAGCGATTGGAGCTGCAATTGCAGCGATGGTAGCTAATATTCCTATTGCTCATATTCATGGTGGAGAAATTACTGAAGGCGCTATTGATGACAGTATTCGTCATTCTATCACGAAAATGTCTAGCCTTCATTTCGTATCTGAACCGGAATATAGGAGACGAGTTATTCAACTGGGGGAGAATCCTGAGCGTGTATTTCTTGTAGGAGCTCCAGGGAATGATAATATTGTTAATATGGAGTGTATCTCTAAAGAAAAGCTCAATGAATTTATTAAATTTAATCTTACGGATAAGTTTTTTCTGGTTACCTACCATCCTGTAACAATCCAAGCCGATACAAAGGATGATTCGATCCTTGAATTATTCAAGGCCTTAGATCAATTCCCTGATTACAAGCTTTTATTTACTAAGGCAAACAGCGATGCCGGTGGACGGGATATTAATAAGAAAATTGATCAATATGCGTATCAGAATCCGAATCGTGTACATGCTGTTACTTCTATGGGGGAATTGAACTACTTGAGCGCCATGTCCTATTGCTCTGCTGTTATCGGAAATTCATCCAGTGGTATTCTGGAGGCACCGATTTTTCATAAGCCAACTGTTAATATTGGGAACAGGCAAACCGGTCGTAACCGTACTCCGTCAATACTGGACTGTGATGAAAATTCTGTTCATATTGCTACAGCAATCAAAAAAGCAGTGTCTCCTGGTTTTAAAGAAGCAGTTGAAAAATCTCATATTCCATTCTCTGATGGTAAAGTTGCCGATCGTATTTATGAAGTTATTAGACTTGTTAACTTGGAAGGATTGCCAGATAAGAAGTTCTATGATATCTAATGGAGGTAAAATTCATGTCCAGCCATGTATATGTTATTGCAGAAGTAGGATGTAATCACAATGGTTCTCTTGAATTAGCTAAGAAAATGACTCGCGTGGCTTCAAAAATGGGAGTTGATTGTGTCAAATTCCAGATGTTCAAGACGGAAAATCTTATGACTCAGTATGCGCCTAAAGCAAAGTACCAATTGACTACTACTGATAAAAGTGAAAGTCAGTTTGATATGACGAAGAAGTTGGAACTTGGAGTTGAGGATCATATTGAATTAGTTAAAATCTGTAAAGAATGCGGAGTAGATTATTTTGCGACCCCCTTTGATTCTGATAGTCTTCATCTGTTGATTAACAAATGTAACCTGAATATGATTAAGATCCCATCTGGGGAAATTACCAATGCACCATTTCTTCTGGAAATTGCACAGATGCATAGACCGGTAATTTTATCCACCGGGATGAGTACACTTGGCGAAATTGAGGATGCGCTCAGTATTCTGGCATATGGCTATCTACGTAATGATTTACCCCGTTCTATAGATGACGTTAAAGAATTTTATTTTACAGATGAAGCACAGGCAGCTTTACAGAAAAATGTAAGTCTGCTTCATTGCACGACTGAATATCCCGCTCCATCTGAATCAGTTAACCTGAAATGTATGGAAACTATGGCTCGTGCATTCCATTTACCGGTAGGCTATTCGGATCATACTGAGGGGATAGAGATTTCAATGGCTGCCGTAGCATTAGGGGCGACTATTATTGAAAAACATTTCACTTTGGATCGTTCTTTACCGGGACCCGATCAGAAAGCCTCAATTGAGCCGAATGAATTAAAGGCTATGGTTAATGGAATTCGCATGATTGAAAAAGCAATCGGTGACGGTATTAAGATTCCGTCCGTTGCTGAACGTAAAAATATGGCTATTGCCCGTAAGAGCATTGTTGCAAAAAAAATCATTAAAAAAGGTGAACTATTAACACCGGAAAATCTTACGGAAAAACGTCCAGGAGATGGTACATCACCGTTCTATTACTTTGATATGGTTGGAACTGCGGCGAGTAAGGATTATGAGCCGGATGAGAAAGTGTTTGTTAAATGAGAAAACCAGTAGTTCTTATTGGAGCCGGCAGACATGCATTAACAGTGCTGGATATCATGCTTGAACAGAATATGGAAGTTCTTGGTATGCTGGATCCTGATACATCAAAACATGGAACAAAAATTTTGGGAGTTACGGTTTTAGGGGATGATTCTTATATCGATCATTTTGACCCGAAAGACGTTGAATTGGTTAATGGTGTAGGTTCAATTGGGTCCACCAGATTGAGAAAAAAACTGTTTCTTCACTTTAAGTCGTTGGGATATCGTTTTAGCAATGTAATTGCTCAAAGTGCTATTATTTCTCCCAACGCGATTTTGGGAGAAGGAATCCAGCTTATGGCAAATGCCATCGTTTATGCAGGTGTTAAGCTGGGGGATGATACCATTGTCAATACGAAAGCAAATATCAGTTGTGAATCTATCATTGAGGATCATGTACATATAGCTCCTGGTGCAATCGTTAGCGGGGGAGTCCATGTTGGAGAAGGCAGTCATATTGGTACAGGGGCAATTATCATTCAAAATATTCAAATCTATCCTGAAACAATTTTAGGGGCGGGTGCGGTAGTTACTCAAGATATAGAAACTTCTGGAGTATATATTGGTGTTCCAGCACGGAGATTAAATAAATGAAGAATTGGAAAAAGTGTCTTGTGAGCGAAGCATCATCGATTATTTCTGCGATCCGGGTTATTGATTTAACGGAAGCTAAGATTGCTGTGATTGTTGATGACGATAATCATCTAAAAGGGACTGTAACAGATTATGATGTCCGAAAAGCGATACTGGCTGGTGGAGATCTTCATAAAAATGTACAGACAATCATGAATATTACTCCCAAAAAACTTGGAGTTGGTGCTGATGAAAATACGATACTCAGTGAGATGCTGGGGAAAGCGGTACGTCAGCTTCCTCTTGTTGATATGGATGGCAGAGTTGTGGATATTAAAATTTTAAGTGATTTTAATGATAATGCCAGTGAAAAGGATAACCCGGTTCTTCTGATGGCTGGTGGTCTTGGAACGAGACTGCGGCCATTAACCAACTCTTGTCCAAAGCCTCTTCTCAAGATAGGAAACAAACCGATTCTTGAAATTATTGTTGAAAATTTTATTCAGGAAGGGTTCCGGAATTTCTTTATCTCTGTAAATTACAAGGCGGAAATGATTGAAGATTATTTTGGAGATGGCTCTAAGTGGGGAGTTAGCATTCAGTATTTGCATGAAAATAAACGCCTCGGTACGGCTGGCGCTATGAGTCTTCTTCCTAAAGGAATCACAAAGCCAATTATTGTGATGAATGGCGATCTTCTTACAAAAGTAAATTTCTATCAGCTTCTGGAATTTCACACAAAACATCATGGTGCAGCGACTATGTGTGTTAGGGAGTATACTTATCAAATTCCTTTTGGGGTTGTCCGCTTTGATGACTGGAAAATTACTGAGCTGGTTGAAAAGCCAAAAACTACTGAATTTGTGAATGCCGGAATCTATGTTGTAAGTCCGGAGGTTTTTTACGGCTTGAAAGAAAATGAATATATTGATATGCCAGACATCTTTCAGCAGCTGATTGAAAGAAAAAAGTCTACTTCTCTGATTTTTCCTATCCGGGAATACTGGCTTGATGTAGGGCGATTGGAAGATTTTGAACGTGCACAGGCTGAAATTAATGAATTGATTTAAACAGAGGTTTTCCATGAAAAAAGCAATCGTGACTGGTGGGATGGGATTTGTTGGTATGAATCTTATTCTTGAGCTTTTAAAAAAAGATTATTTCGTATACGTGATTACCCGCCCAGGATCTGGACATAATGACAGAATTCAAGATAGTGATTCTCTGAGGAAAATTGCTCTTGATATACACAATTTTCAGGAACTGCCAAATTATATTAACGAATCTTGTGATATTTTTTTTCATTTGGCCTGGCAGGGACAGCATAATGATTATGGGACCCAGCGTGAAAATATTGACTTTACCATTAATGCTGTTAAAGTTGCTGCTACTTTGGGGTGCAAACGAATTGTATCTACCGGTTCTCAGGCTGAGTACGGAATCTGTGAACACTTAATTACAGAAGATAGTGTTCTTTCTCCGATTACCGCTTATGGCGCAGCTAAAGTTGCTGCTTGTTTTATGAGTCGGACTTTAGCTTCCGATCTTCATATAGAATGGGTTTGGGGACGTATTTTCAGTATTTATGGGAAGTATGAGCCTCCTACTACTTTGATTTCTTATCTGGTTTCTATGCTGAAGGAAAGGAAAAAACCAGAACTAAGTACAGCAGTTCAGTTTTGGGATTATCTTTATTCAGAAGATGTAGGGAGGGCACTCTTGGCTCTGGCAGAGTCCGGTCAGTCCGGTGAAATTTATAATATTGCCAATGGAGATTACAAGTCTTTAAAAGAATTTACGGAGGAAGTAAGAACCTTAATTGCGCCGGAAATAACAATTCAGTATGGTGCAAAATCATTCAATGGAGTGACATTGAAACCTTCTGTGGAAAAAATTTATAAGGATACTGGGTGGAAGGCGGAAGTTTCATTTATTGATGGAATTCGAAAAGCATATTTGTAACTATCTTGTAATCATGAGGAATAAAACACTGTTTCAGAAAACCTTTCAAAAATTTCAGAATGATCCTGACAAAAAGCTGTGGATAATTTGGTCAGTCTTATTGGGTTTAGTTTTCATGTTGACTAGATTGCTGTTTTTGGATGCCGATTTGCCGCCCTATGGAATAGCATTTTATTCTCCGATTGATGAAGGTGTTTATGGAGAACTTGCTCTTAATTATATTAATTATGGGACTATTGATCCGAATCAGGTGTTGAATGGACTTCAATTTAAAATAACAGGGCAAATGATTAACAATGTAATGGGGAATCTGGCTGTGTGGGTCGGTCTGGTTACATTAGGGGATAATTATTATGGTTTTCGGGTTCCTTATGTGGTGGTTAATTTAATCAATACGGGACTTTTTATCTTAATTTTGAATACGCTCAGAAAGGTTTATGGAAAGAATGTCAAAAATGATGTGACTGCGTTATTAGCTGTTGTTACATATGTTGTTTTTGATTTTATATTCATCATGTCTGGACGTGTTGTCGAACCCTCCGCAATCAGGACTATTTTTGTATTGACAGCTTTCTTGATAGTCTTGTGTGTCCGTAATTATGTACTAAAAGGGTTGGCCTTAGGAATTGTTATCGGGGTTGCTATTGCTTTTGTATATTTAACTAATACATTCCTGTTACTAGCTGTTTTCTTGTGGTGCCTATTGCTAATCTGGAAAGAAGGAATAAAAATTGGTGCGAGAGTTTTTATTGCCTGTGCAATAGGTTTTTTTATTATGTTTATTTGTGGGGAACTTTACTATTATCTGACTTGGAATAGAGGGATTATTGCCAGTGCACTGGAAACACTGGTTTCTTTCAGCAATAATGAAAGTGGACAATATAATGTGGGCGGATTAAAGTTGTTAATCAAACATGCGGCGAAATTTTTGTCTGCAAATTCTGTGCTATATAATCTTCCTATTTTTTATATATTTATCGTTTGCAGTGGGTTATCTTTTAAACGTATCGTTAATGATGAAAATATAGCATTTGCTTTCAGTGTATTAGTAGCTTTAGGGATACAGACACTTGTAACAGAAGATTATATTGTTCGTAAATTTGTAATGATATACCCGATTGTCTGGGTGGTGATGTATTATTTTTATCTAATCCGGACAGAATTTAGAGAAAATATATGTCATTTGAATATCAGTCATTTAAAACTAATGACACTTTTGATTTGTGGAGGAATTATTGTCTTTAGACTTTTTGTTGTAAGAGATGGGTCAATTTATGATTTTTCCCATGTTGATAAACTGGTTGTAGAATTTGGTTTATTTTTGGTTTTTGTGGATACATTTATTAGTATGGGAACCAGAACGAAAGCAATGGGGACATCAAATGGATTGTATCCGTTTTCTGCGTCTTTACTTATTGTGCTGCTTTCCGGTGCATTTCTTGTTAATGTGACAATGGGGCTTCGGCATATTTATGGTAGTCCAACATTTACTGATAAAGCTATCATGATTGCTCTAAACGATTATAATGGAAAATATCTCCTTGGTGAGTATGGCGGCGTGTATTCTTTGTATAACGCTACCAAGCCAGTAGTCAATGATCGTGAGCAACTTGCGGAATACATATCAAAGGATAAAAATCTACTTTATTTTGATTATGCGGATGATTATATTGGAAGCATGCGTGAATTTTGGGATAATGATATGTTTTATGGATATGATTATACGGTAGTTCCTCTTGTAAGGTATGATAGAGACTTTCAGGTTTATGGATCCAAAAGACCGGTAGGGCTTTTGCGGAGGATTTCTAAGGCCAAAGTTGACGTTTATTATGAGGATCTATATGCTTATTATCATAATATATATATAATAGTTTGCAAAATAGCAGGTACACAAGGAGATCCTAAAGATAATGTTTACCAGTTGAATGAAGAACCGTTAGAAAATTTTGACCTTAAGCGCTGGGAGGTAGAGGCAATTCGACATGGGTGTTTTAACTATTATCGAGAATTGAGAACGAATGGATTAAATGAGTTTTCTTATCAGCAAGCTTATAAGAAAAAACAGGAAATTTTATCTAAAATTAAAGAGATAAGGAAGATTAAGATATGATGCAGATGAAAAAAATCAGTATTCTTATCCCCTGTTACAATGAAGAGGGAAATGTAGAAAAAATGTATACAGCTGTTACACATGAAATGCAAAAGCTTAATCAGTATACATATGACATTTTTTTTTATAGATAACAAGTCTCTTGATCATACAGAAGATGTACTTCGTTCTATTGCAGAAAGAGACAAGGATCACGTGCGGGTTATTTTTAATTTACGAAATTTCGGTCCTAACCAATCGGGTGCTTATGGTTTTTTTCAGACGGATGGAGATGCTAGTATTTGCTTAGCTTGTGATTTTCAGGATCCGCCGGAACTTATTCCCCAATTTATCAAAAAATGGGAAAATGGAGCAAAAGTTGTTTGGGGACAGAAGGTTTCTAGTAATGAAAGTCGTCTAATGTGGCATATCCGCAGCCTCTATTATAAAATCATTAAGGAATTTTCCAGTATTAAGCAGTATGAGCAGGTTACCGGATTTGGATTGTATGATAGGCAGGTAGTTCAACTCATGAAAAAAATGGGTGATCCTGTACCAAATTTCAGGAACTTGGTTCCTGAAATGGGATTCGATATCGAATTTATTCGTTATGAGCAGCCAGCACGTAAATGGGGTGTATCCAGTTACAATTTGTATCGTTATATTGATGCAGCACTGTCTTCCCTAGTTAATACGTCCAGAGTTCCTTTGAGACTTGCTGTTATTGGCGGTTTTTTGATTGGGTGCCTGAACTTTTTAATAGGTTTTATTTATTTGATTTTAAAACTTATTTTCTGGGATAACTTCTCTATGGGGTTGGCTCCTATTCTAATTGGGATATTCTTCCTGGGGGGGGTTATTTTGAGTTTCATTGGCCTTTTGGGAGAATATATTGGAGAAATACTTCTGCGAGTAACTAATAGGCCGCTTGTTATTGAACGCGAAAGATTAAATTTTAATAATGAAGAAAAACAATAAACTATTATCAGATATTGTTCTTAAATGGTTCCCTTGGACTGCAGTAATTTTTAGAATGTTTCCTTGGTTAATGCAGTTTATTAATTTCTCTATGGTAGGAATCATCAATTTATTTTTGTCTTATCTTATCTATGTAAGCTGTCTATACATAGGTCTTCATCACCAGATTGCTAACCAGATTGCATTCTGGTTAACTGTTTTGAATGGCTATATTCTGAATAAGTTTTGGGTTTTTCAAAAGGGGAAAAGTGGAAAGGCTAAAGTGGAAGCAATCAAGTATTTTTTTCTGTACGGAATTAACTTTGTAATGGGCATTTTCTTGCTTTACTTGTATGTGGATGTATTACACTGGAACAAATACTTGGCACCAATTATTTCTATCCCCATTACAGTTCCTATGAATTATCTACTCAATAGGAAGTGGGTATTTCCTGAACGGTACCCAAAGAAAAGTGAAGGCTGATTATGAAAAGATCAAGAAATCCAATCATTGATTTGATGCGTTTTGTATTTATTATTTGCGTTGTTCTTCATCATGCTATATTATTTCGTCCTCGCATTATGGCCGGATATATTGGAGTAGAGTTTTTCTTTATTGTTTCTGGATGGCTTATGATGAAAAAGCTTGCCGCATACACAGGTGAAATAGATGTAGGTACGTATACATTTCAGTTTATAAAACATAAATTATCAGCCTTTTATATAGAGTTGCTGGTTTCTTCTATATTTGGACTAATTGCAATGCAGGTATTTAACTGGCAGGGAATGAAAGCGTTGGGAGCCGCTTTTGTTTATCTGATGGGGGATTTTGCTCTGCTCCAGATTTGGGGATTCCCTGTCTACTCTGCAACTGGAGTTGTATGGTTTCTTTCAGCCATGGTGAGTGCTGCTTTAATCATGGTTCCTTTGGCTTTAAAACTTGAGAAAATATTTAATTATGTATTAGCACCGGTTTTGGTGCTGTGCATTTCAGGAACTTTGATCAGTCAAATTGGCTATATTGGAGTAGTGTTGGAGCCTGCTATGGGGGGCTGGATTCATTGGGGACTGTTGCGTGCTATTGCAGATATGTCTTTGGGGTGCATTGCTTACGAAGGAACTATGGCGATAAGAAAAATGAAAGTGAATGAAAAGTATTCCTTGCTATTGCACTTTATCGAAATAGGGGGATATCTTGGTACGTTGACTATTGCCATTATTGAACCGGATAGTTCCAAGGGCGATTTTATTATGGTATTTTTGTTGGGTGTTAGTGTCATGGTATCTTTTGCAACAACTGGCTCTGAAATATCTTATCGTTTGGCTTTGCTTTTTAATAATTTGGGGAAATTCAGCTTGTTCATATTCCTGAATCAATTTTTATATTGCTCACGTATTATCTTTGTATGTATCTCAGTTTTCTACCAAGCAGCTAGATATAATTTATGCAATCGCCATCTTGGTACTATCTTTGCTTGCCCTTTTTTGTTTCGAGGAAAATTAGGGGAAAAGTTTTTAAAATACTTTGAGTGATTAGATATAAGCTGGCACTGTTGGGAAATTAAAATGGAAAGTTTACCTTTTATATGGATTATCAGCAGGGGATTTATTGGTGGCGCATATTGTAATTTGTTTTGGATAAGATCTTGGAGTGGGGTGCCGCTATCTTTTATTGTGCTTGTTGCAGCTTAGAAGGTTTTCTCTGTTTTTGAACTGGACTGTAGGAGATTTATTGGTGTTAATGGAGTAGATATCCTATGGGAACATGCGATTTATAATGATTTGATTTTACATTCTTGGGCTGTTATTTATATTAACTGGAAGCTGTATTATCCTACACTATTTGATTTATTGCTTCCTTTGGGCTTAATTTCAAGTATTTTAGATTTAGGATAGGGCTTGGTTGCTTCTTATTGTACCTTTGCCATATGGATATATGATGGATGGGCATTGGTTTTTATTGTTAGTCATGTAAAAGAAAAAAGCTTATCAATTTTAATGGTTTTGTAGTTTTTTACAGTTTAAGTTTTACTAGGCGTGATTATTCCAGTTTTTACAACTATTTATTAACTGTCGAATATGCAAATAGGTATCCTATGGGATGTCCGATCAGAACAATTTTTGATTCTATCACTTTTTCGTATTTTTCTTTTTTGAGGGGGACTTTAGGATTGCTTATGATGTTAGAGTTTGTGTTGTATCTTATAAGTTTTCCTCTTGGTAAAGACGGAAAGGTGGCTGTCAGATAAGCAGTTTGCATTTCTAATTTAAATAGGGTGTTATCGCTCATCCCATTATATTTTTTCTTACTAGTGTGAGTTAGATTTCATAAGGCGTGTCTGATGTAAATTTTTTATATTTTTAATTTATGGATGGTGACTCGGAGGGAGTATTGCAATGTGTATCCATAGAAAATATATCTATTTGTTAGCTTTTGTATATTTATCCATTCCTTTATACCTGTTTCTGCTGTCATGGCTCCATATATATTATGGGGCTTTTTGTACTGTTGTTTTGTTATTTTGTGCGTATAGAATTTTTCAGCATGTAAAGAAGAATGTAGGTACTTCTTCTTTATGTATCGGGAGATATCATGTCTTTTCGCTCTTGCTCATTTTATTATTCCTTTTCATTACGGGGCATGGAGGTTTCATCGGTACTAATGGGGTGGATATTCCCTGGCGGGATGCAATTTACAATGATCTGATCCGATATCCGTGGCCAATTGTATATGAACACTCGCATACAATGCTGATTTATTACCTGACATACTGGCTTCTTCCGGCGGGGATATCCTGGCTCTTTGGCCTTGGTACGTGGGGAAGCCATGTTGTATTATTCTTTTGGTCATATATGGGGCTAAGTCTGGTATTTCTGCTTTTGTGTGATTATCTTCAGCCAGCTAAGAATCAGGTGCTGTTTGTCTGTGGACTTTTTCTCTTGTGGAGTGGGCTTAGTTTGTTTGGCATGATGCTAAAAAGTTTGTTCGGGGCGTCTGCTTTTAGGATAGATGATTATCCGGGGTTTTACAGTTGGCAGTTTACGGCAGGAATGTATGACGGACATTTTATAGGATATTTCCTGCGAACGACATTTGATTCCGTAGCTAATGTATATAATCAATATATTCCGATGGCAGTAGTCACTCTTTTGTTTTTAGAATGCAGATATATGTATGACATGTATGCATTTTTAGGGCTGTTGGCACTACCTTATTCTCCACTTGGGTTTATCGGGATAGTACTGCTTATGATGGGAGATGGAGTGTATCAAATCATTCATGATATAAGGCAGGGGGAAAGGCTTTTATCACGGCACATTAAAAAATATATATCTTTAGAGAATCTGTTATCCGGTGTGATTATCTTACCGGTATTCTATTTTTATTTTACGGTAAATTCGATGTCGCAGAAAGCGGTAGAGACAGGAATTTGGGCGGCGCCTCTGTCAGCTTATGGATTGTTTCGAATTGGAAATCTGTTATTGTTTTATCTTTTATCTTTTGGGATGTATTGTTTTTTATTATACAGGGACAACCGATTGAATTTTTTATATTGGTGGGCAAGTGGAATCTTGATACTATTGCCTTTTTTCCGTGTTGGATTAACGGGAGATTTTTTGTGGAATGCTTCTGTTGCACCGTATCTGTTCATTATGATGCTTGCTTTGAAACAGCTTTTATCCGCGTGGGATAAGAAGCAGTTTTGGGGAGCTGACTTATTGCTTCTTATCTGTGTCCTTGTGGCGGCGATTACACCTTTAATGCAGATGACAACTTCCATCAGAGGATGTTTTTTGCAGAAGCAGGTGTCTGTTTATTTAGATGCGGAAAAAATTAATGGAACATTTGCGGATAAACCTGCAGATGATTTGTTGAATTTTTTGGCAAAGGAATATAAGGAACAAATATTTTATAAATACTTGTCAAAAAAATGACTGTAAGGATTTGGGATAAAAAGGAAAAATGATTGATAAAGGATTCTATAATTTTATTGTATAATTGATATAAATTATGAAGTTCCTAAAACTATAGAGTGAACCTTCTGTGCAGGATGCTATTATGAAATATACAAGAACGTCTAAAAGAAATATTTTCGAGATGAATAATAAAGCTTTATCCAGATTGATTTTTGCTGCTGGTGATTATGTCGCTCTGGTTTTTGCTGCTTATATGGCCTTGAAAATCAGAAATATGATTATGACTTACAGTGTATACCATGTCAATACGGAATATATACTTTTTTGGACTCCGTTGGTTTTTATGTCATTCATTTTATATAGTGGTCTATACACCAAAAGAATGCTTACTTATAAAATGACAGAAGAGCTTTTTTATGCTTCTTTATATGGAACCGCGTTTTCTATCATTCTCATGTTTATTGCTCATGTGGCAGGAGAAATATCAAGGCTTTTTGTAATTTTTTTTGCATTATTCAGTTTTTTGTTTCTCTGTTTCATCCGTTTTTTGATAAATAAGATTTTTCACAGGTTGTGCTTTCTTCAAACCCCTATACTTATTGTTGGTGCCGGATTTTCCGGAGAAGCCATTACAAGGGAAATACAAAAGGACTCCGGCATGGGGTATAAAATCATTGGATTTTTGGAAGATAATAAGCCGAAGACTGAATATATCCATCAATACCCTATCCTTGGCGGATTTGGTGATTTGGAAAAAGTGGTAAAGGAAACGAATGTAGAAGCCGTCTTGATTGCGGCTCCCGGATTAGCCCAGGAGGCTTTATCCGACCTGATTTACCGTGCCCAATTCCTTGTAAAAGATGTGGGTGTTATCCCGAACTTGGTAGGAGTGCCGATGTCCAATGTAGAAGCAGAATCCTTTTTTGATGAAGAAATTATGGTGCTCCATATCAAAAATAATCTGGCAAAGAAATCCAACCAGGTAGTTAAGCGGTTTTTTGATGTTACAGCAGCTATAATCGGCGGCATATGTATTCTGCCTGTCCTTTTCATGGTGGCTGCCTGGGTATACCATGATTCACCGGGACCGGTTATTTATAAGCATCGGCGGATCGGGAAAAATGGAAAAGAATTTGACTGCTATAAATTCCGCAGTATGTGTGTGAACTCACAAGAAGTACTTGAAACACTTCTGGCAACAAATCCTGTGGCAAAAGAAGAATGGGACAGAGATTTCAAACTGAAAAATGACCCCCGTATTACCAGAAGCGGAGCTTTCCTCAGGAAAACAAGCCTTGATGAACTCCCTCAGTTAATTAATGTATTAAAGGGAGAAATGAGTCTCGTAGGGCCGAGACCGATTGTAAAGAAAGAAGTGTCCCGTTATGGAAAATTTATTAAAGAGTACTACAGTGTCCTTCCCGGCATTACCGGTATGTGGCAGGTTGCCGGAAGAAATGATATAGACTATCCTGAACGTGTTCACATGGACAGTTGGTATGTCCACAACTGGAGTTTATGGCTGGATATCGTCATGCTCTGGCGGACTGTCAGTGTGGTTTTGAGGCGTAAAGGAGCTTATTGAAGAGCAAATATCAAAGTGTGGGAAACGACTCGTAAATATTGGATGCTGCATAGTGATATACATGCTCGTTCATGTGGAAACGGAGTTATTTGTGGGTGAAAGGGAATTTACAATGTCAGAACCGATGCGGGTTTTGCAGGCTTTTATTACAAACGATAAAGGTGGCTTGACTGGATATATTGCACAAAATTACCGATATATGGATAAAACAAAAGTTCAATTTGATTTTTTGACGTATGATACAGATAAATTGGATTTTGAGGATGAGTTTATTAATATGGGGGCTAAATTTTATCATATTCAACAACCCAGCCACCCGATTGATTTTTATAAATCGCTTAAATATATTTTGAGACGGGAAAACTATAAAGTTATTCATTTTAATTTATCTTATGCCAATTTTGTACCGGTTATCTTGGCAAAGCTTGCAGGCGCCCATAATATAATTATCCATTCCCATAGTACAGATATTGATGATCGGAGAATATTCATCAGAAAAATAAAGACAGGGATCCATTTGTTGGGAAAGATGATTTTTCCTTTTGTGGGGAATTCTTTCTGGGCTTGCAGCTCAGACGCGGCGAAATGGATGTTTTCAAAAAAGATATTAAAAGGGAATAAATGGTTTTTTGCCCATAATGCTATCAATGTAAAGAAATATGTATACAATCCCGACAAGAGAGACTTATTGAGAAAAAGTATTGGAATAGCGCCTAATACTTTTATCATTGGACATATAGGCAGGTTTACATACCAGAAAAATCATGAATTTCTTTTAGATATTTTTAAGACTGTAAAAAAGAAAAAGAAAGATTGTAAGCTAATGCTTATTGGCGATGGACCCGAAAAGCAACATATTAAGGATTTGGCGGAAATGTTCAGCTTAAATGAAGATGTGTTATTTTTAGGCCGAAGGACTAACGTTCCTGATCTGTTGCAAGTAATGGATTGCTTTGTTTTGCCGTCAAGATTCGAGGGGTTGGCGATAGTTGGAATTGAGGCGCAGGCTGCCGGAATACCGTGTGTATTTTCTGACAGGGTTTCTAGAGAAATAAATATAACCGGGCTTGTGACATTCTTATCCCTTAATGCTGGCTTGACTGAGTGGGGAGAAGAAATTTTAAAAAAATTTGAATTAGGTAAAAGTGATCAGCGTGCCAATATTTTTACTGCCGGATATGATTTAGAGCATGAGATAGAATGGATACAAAGATTTTATCTGTCATTGTCGATATAAGATGTTTAGATGTAATAACATAGAAATAGTATTTTTACCAATTATATTAGCGGAAGCAGTTTATTGAGATATAGTACTTTACAAAGGATAGGGCATGATGAAGGTTTTAACGGTTTCTATAGCTGCATATAATGTTTCAGGTGTAATAGAAAAATGCTTGTTTTCTTTTTCCGAATGTAAAAGGCTAAATGAAATTGAAATCATTGTTGTAGATGATGGTTCACAAGATGATACTGCTGCCATCGTAAAGGAGTATGCCAGACGCTATCCGGGGTCGATTCGACTTGTTTCTAAAAGGAATGGAGGGCATGGGTCAACTATTAATACGTCTTTGGTTCAAGCGACAGGGAAATATTTTAAGGTGGTTGATGGAGATGACTGGGTATCACCTGTAGCACTTGATCATTTAGTTGATTTTCTTTTGCAGGTGAATGCCGACCTGATTCTTAATAATTATAATGAAGTGTATTTAGGTAAAATGGTAAAAGTGGATGTGGTGGGGAAGCATGACCTAGGGATAGTATATGACTTTGAAAATGCAGGTTTACCGAAACGAATTCAAATGCATTCTGCCACAGTCCGAACTGAACTCCTAAAGCAACTGCGTTGGGCAATATCAGAACATCGATTTTATGTAGATACAGAATATGTGTTTTTTATTTCTATGAGAGCGAAGTCAGTGGTATTTAATAAAGAATACGTATATCAGTACCGTTTGGGTGAAATGGGACAAAGCGTGAGCCCTGGAGGTATTTTTAACCATATTGAGGATTTGATGTTTATAGAGAAAAGATTAATACATATATTTTATTCAAAAGATGTGCAAGATTATATGTCCCGATACAGACAGATCTATTTATTGGGATTTTTAAGGGAAACGTATAAGGTCATAATCAGTTGGTATTTGTTAATGAAAGATAATTCCAAGGACATGGATTTATGGAATTATCATAAGGAAATTGTTGCTGCGGTTCCTTTATTTTCTGATAGTCTGCATTTAAGCTTATATCAAAAGATGATACTATTATGGCCTAAAATCTTGATGGTGTTCAGGTGGCTTAAGAGGATACAGTTATTTTTTAAAAAGCAATGAGTAATGAAATTTGTCAAATAAATGAAAATTTTATGATATGAAAGGTCTAGTTTGAATAGATTAAGCGGGCGACTTATAGAAAATATCTTTTCTATGGTGACCTTACGGGCATTGGAGTATATCCTTGCATTTATTTTAGTACCCTATCTTTTGCGCGTCCTGGGGCCGTCAAATTTTGGCGCGGTAGTATTTATGCAGGGGCTCATGGGATACCTTGTCTTAGTGGTGAACTATGGATTCAATCTGACGGCTCCGCGGGCTTTGGCGCGGGCGGATGAAGAAGATATATCTTTTGTCTTTTCTGTATATATGTGGGCCCGCATTTTATTGTGGATCAGTGTTACTGGTGTGTTTTTTTTTATTTATGAAGGACTGCGTGTATTTTTCCAAGTTGAGATGGATATGCCGCTGTTTTGGGCTGTTTATATGATGGTCATTGGAGCAGTTATTTTTCCTGTCTGGTTTTTCCAGGGGATACAACAGATGCGGTATATTACGATATTGAATCTGATTGGACGATTGGTAACCATGATTGGGATATTTGTTTGGGTGAAAAGTCCCGCGGATTATGTTTTATCGGGCTTTTTGCAATCTTGTACTCCGGTATTCGCAGGGATATGTTCCTTATTTCTGATTCATAGGAAATTTCCGGGGATTCTGCAGCTGCCGCGGTGGAGTGAACTGAAAAGAGTTTATGGGGAAGGCTGGCAGATTTTTCTTTCTACTCTGGCCATTAATTTATATACTGCCAGTGATGTGGTTGTATTAGGAGTTTTAACGAACCATACGATTGTGGGATATTACAGCGGTGCCGATAAACTGATTAATTGTGTCAAACTCGGGGTTGGCGCCATCAATGATGCGGTATATCCGTACATAAGCAGACTAATGAAGGAATCACAAATAAAGGCGTTTTCTTTTTTGCGAAAGCAGCTATTTGTTTATACGGTTTGTGGTGTTATTGGCGGATTCCTGATTTTATTTGGTGCTCCGCTTGCCATTCCTTTCCTTTTGGGAGATACATATATTCCATCCGTTTTGCCATTGCAGATTATGGCTTTTGTACCTTTAGCAGTGGCAGTGAGCAATGTATTGGGGTATGAAACAATGCTTCCTTTGGGAATGGAGAAAACATATAGTAAAATCTTGTTTTGTGCATCTATTTTGAACGTAATGATTATTGTCCCGTTTATCTATTGGAAGGATGCTTCCGGTGTTGCTGTCGCGATGCTTGTAACGGAAATATTTGTGACACTGATGATGGGATGCGTCTTGTGGAGAAAACATATATTATTGAGGAAATAATTATTTCTAATGGTGAGGTTGATTATGGAAAAGTATGACTACCTGATTGTCGGTGCCGGTTTATTCGGTGCGGTATTTGCCCGTGAAGCGGTGAAGGCGGGGAAGAAAGTTTTTGTGGTGGATAAGCGCTGCCACATCGGAGGAAATGTATATACGGAAAAGGTAGAGGGCATCCATGTCCATGTATATGGCGCCCATATCTTCCATACAAATAATAAAACAGTCTGGGACTATGTGAACCAATTTGCTGTTTTCAACCGTTTTACCAATTCTCCTGTGGCGAACTATCACGGAGAATTATATTCCCTGCCATTTAATATGTATACCTTTAATAAAATATGGGGGGTGGTGACACCGGAAGAAGCGGCGGCAAAAATTGAGGAACAGCGGAAAGCAGCCGGTATTACGGAACCGAAAAATCTGGAGGAACAGGCTATTTCTTTGGTGGGAACGGATATTTATGAAAAGCTGATCAAAGGATACACGGAAAAGCAGTGGGAACGTCCCTGCACGGAATTGCCGGCTTTCATCATCAAAAGACTTCCTGTGCGCCTGACCTTTGACAATAATTATTTCAATGCGCTTTATCAGGGGATCCCTGTCGGCGGTTACACGAAGATGGTCGCGAATATGCTGGATGGCATTGAAGTCCGTTTGCAGACGGATTATCTGAAAAATAAAGCGGAATTGGATGATCTGGCGGAGAAGGTAATTTATACCGGGCCGATTGACGCTTATTTCCGTTATGAATTAGGAACATTGGAATACAGGAGTGTCCGGTTTGAGACGGAAGTGCTGGATATACCGAATTTTCAGGGAAATGCCGCCGTGAATTATACAGACCGGGAAACACCGTGGACAAGAATCATAGAGCACAAGTGGTTTGAGTTTGGAAAAGATGCCAAAGGACAGGACTTGCCGAAAACAGTCATCAGTCGTGAGTACAGTTCGGAATGGAAAGCGGGAGATGAACCCTACTATCCGGTGAATGATGAGAAAAACGGGGAACTGTACGAAAAATATAAGGCGCTGGCAGACAAAGAGAACAAGGTCATTTTCGGTGGACGTTTAGGGGAATACAAGTATTACGACATGGATGCCGTTATTGAAAGTGCGCTTGTCATGGCAAAGAAGGAAATATAAAGTGGATATCAAGATACTCGTGGCGACCCATAAAAGATACTGGATGCCCGATGACGATGTATATGTACCGCTTCATGCGGGGGCGGAAGGGAAAGAATCTCTGGGATATCTTCCGGATAATACGGGAGACCATATTTCCTCTAAGAATCCGAGTTACTGCGAACTGACAGGACTTTACTGGGCATGGAAAAATCTGGACTGTGAATATATCGGTCTCTGCCATTACAGAAGATACTTTGGCAAGAGTATTCATACAATATAGACAAGAAAAAAGAAGCCATATTCCATAGGGAAGACTATGAAAACTTGCTTCAGACATATGATGTGCTGCTGCCGAAAAAGAGAAATTATTATATAGAAACCGTGCGCAGCCAGTACGAGCATGCCCACTGCAAGTCGGATCTGGACGAAGCGGAGCGGGTGGTAAAAGAAATGTATCCCCCGTACGCGGAAGCATTTTCCAAAGTCATGAATAGGAAGAAACTTCATATACTGAATATGTTCGTTATGAAGAAAAATCTTTTTGATACCTATTGCGCCTGGCTTTTTGCGATTCTTTCTGAGCTGGAAAAGCGGATCGATCTGACAGGTCGCAGTGTATATGAAAAAAGAGTGTTCGGGTTTCTTGCAGAACGTTTATTCAATGTGTGGCTGGAAAAGCAGGATATAAAGATTTATGAGGCGGATGTGGTCATGCTGGAACATGTAGACTGGATGAAAAAGGGTTGGCATTTTTTAAAACGGAAAATATTGACAGGAAATGATACATGAGAAGATGGTAGCGGTACCATCTTTTTTCTTGCAGCAAGAAAATACATTTGGCAGAAGAGAGACTTTTCAGATTTTTGTGTCGTATAATGGTTTTAAAAGACAGGGACAGAAAGGAAGTGTTATCGTGAAAACAGCGCGTAAGGAAATAGGGGACAAGCCGATACTGGCCATTTGTTATGATTTCGATAGGACTTTATCGCCGGAGGATATGCAGGCACAAGGATATATTCAATCTATTGGTTATGATGTGGCAGACTTTTGGAAAGAATCCAATAGTTTAGCTGCGGACAATGATATGGATCAAAATCTTGCATATATGTATACGATGGTTACGAAAGCCAGAGGAAGGCTGGTGTTTAATAAGGAAATATTGAAAGCGGATGGCGCAAAAATTAAACTTTATCCAGGGGTTGATACTTGGTTTACACGTGTAAATCAATATGGACAAGAAAAAGGAATTACCATTGAGCATTATATTATTTCTTCCGGATTGAAGGAAATGATAGAAGGCACGATGGTAGCTAAGTATTTTAAAAAGATATACGCTAGCTCTTTTTATTTCGATGATGTTGGAGTTGCGGTTTGGCCGGCACAGGCGGTTAATTATACAAATAAAACACAATATTTATTTAGAATAAAGAAAGGAATTTTGGATATAAATGATCAAAAAGTAAATGATTATTTTGATCCTGACAAGGTTGTTGTTCCTTTTAGAAATATGGTGTACATTGGCGATAGTGATACAGATATTCCTTGTATGAAACTGGTGAATAGCAATGGGGGTTATTCTATTGGCGTATATGATTCGGAAACGCAAGATAAGACTAAAGTTTTTAAAATGCTTAGGGAACATAGAATTAAGTATTTTGCTCCAGCTGATTATAGGGAAGGCTCATCTTTGGAGGGCTTAATTAAAAATATTGTTGATAGAACTAAAACAAATGAGGTTTTGGAGAGAAAATACTTTAAGTGTTTTGATGAAATGAGTGAAGAACAGAAGAACAAAAGTATAGAAGAAATTCATAAGAACGAACTGATAATTCAGTTGGAAGAAAGTCGTTCTTTTGCTAATACCCATGAAATTATTAAGCAACTGGATATGATTGAAGATTGGGATAATAAGCAAAAAGATAAGTTGATACATATAGCAATAACAAATACACAGGTGAAATTCATCTTATCGGATAATGATATTCAAAAATTTTTTAAAAGGATAATTGGTGAGATAGAGACCGAAGAAATTAAGGAGGTTAAAGAGTTGATGGATATGTAATTTAATGAGATTCGAGAATGTATGATAGATAAAACAGTTAGGGAGGCTCCGTTATGAAAAAGAATTTCAAACCGAATACCTGGCTGTACCCGCAGCCGGTACTTGTGATTGCTTCTTATGGTGCGGATGGTACGGCGGATGGTATGGTGGCTGCCTGGGGCGGCATTTATGACACCAACCGGGTGGGATTCATGCTGGACCATACCCATAAGACCGTGGCAAATTTGTTATCGAAGAAAGCCTTTACCGTAAGCATGGCGACCGTTTCCACGATGGCGGAAGCGGATTATCTGGGGATCGTGTCGGGGAATCGTGTACCCGATAAGGTGGTGCGCGCCGGACTTCATGCGGTGAAGAGCGAGTTTGTGGACGCGCCGGTGCTTTCGGAATTTCCTTTGACCTTGGAGTGCAAAGTATCCAAGGTGACGAAGGTAGGCGAGGATTACCATTTCGTCGGGGATATCGTGAATATCCTGGCTGATGAGGACATTCTGACTGATGGAAAGATTGACGTGAAGAAATTGCAGGCGATTGCCTTCGATCCGGCCGGCGGGAAGTATATTGCTCTCGGTGACGCGGTGGGAAACGCATACCGGGAAGGCAGAAGGTATATGGAGTGACAGAAATCGGCTGTTTGGGGTCAAAGCTGTAAGCCGACAGCTGGCAGCTAAAAGTGCTGAATGACAGCAGACGGTAAGGCGTCATAATGAGGGAGGGACGCTAAGCATCATAATGACAGAGAACATTAAACGTCATTCTGAGCGCCAGCGAAGAATCTGTCACCGTGGTGGGGAAGCCGGTAAGAAGATAAAAGCTATCAGCTGTGAGCTGTTAGCTATAAGCTAAATATTCTTTTACGGGTTGAATCATCTTGGCATGCGAGTATCTGTTTCGGCTTCGTCGGTCACCGGGCGCATAATAATAAGTGGCGCTGAATTGGTAAGAAAGGAGCCGGCTTGATTTGTCCCCAAATTTGCCTTCTAAAGAAGGGGAGTTTCTAAATAGGAAAGTACCGGTTGATTTGATCCATTACCGATGGTATTTCTGAATTTGCGAAAAATTATTGACACAACCAGTTCTGACGGTAAGAATAATTCACTTACACCTGGGGGATGCTTGCATATATGCAAGGTATAAAAACAAAAACGTTTCTTCCTGATTATATATCCGGGAAGGAACGTTTTTGTATTGCGAAGATATATTTCTGACGCCTGGGGTGCGTCTATTTGTGGAAAGCTTATTGCCCGTGATTCTTCTATGATTACCTTTAGGTAGCACTATGTGAGGATTATAGTATAGAAAACCGAGACCCGCTTGGTTGGGGCGGAAGATAAATAATTGTACTGATAAAGTAAATGTATGAATACATAGGAAATGGATGTGGAAGTGTTATGTGTGTTTACACCTGCCGGTTTGGATGAGATAAGCTGGTAACGCTGTTATTTGCCAAGAAAAATACGATGCGGGAGCTACTATGTTTTTTCGCTCAGTACAGCTTGGATGATTTGAGACAGCATATCCTGTTTTTTCTCTGAGAGAGTATATTCCGTTCCATTGAAGAGAAATGTGCTGCTTAGGATGGATCTCAGATCCGGTAGTTCTTTTGTGTTGTACGTACTTCTATCTTCCTGCAAGATATAATTCCGGGGCTTTCCTATCTGAGACAGTTCGTCAGTGGAAAGGTGCAGACCACTGCAGATTTTTACTATATTGTACATGGATCCGCCATCTACATTCTTCAGAATGGAATATAGAGTTCCATATGGCATATTGATCTTTGCGACGAAATCTTTCAGTGTCCATCGTTGGAGGATCAGCTTTTTCAAATATTCCTCTTTTGTCATAATCGCCTCCTTACTGTTGATTTTACATAAATAATATCGAAATTTCAATGAATCAGGAGTGGGATGTGGATTTTTTAGTAATAAAAAGTTATAATGATATAATAATTTGAAATTTCAAATTAAAGGGAGAGAGGAACGTGTATAAAAATCTGATGGCAGAATTGGCAAAACAGGAGATGAGCCTTGAAGAACTGTCAAAAGAAATGGGGATCAAGCAGGAGACATTGCTGCTGAAGATGGAAAACCGTCATGGAATTAATTTTAAGGAGGCTGTGAAGATTAAAACGATTCTAAAAACGGATATGCCGTTGGAGCAGCTTTTTTTTTGGGAGCCGATTTGAAATTTAGAATTATATGATTGGGATATTTTGTATGTTTGCTGTTACAGTGTGTAACGACATACACATGACGGGAAATAAGGAAACTCTTTTATTAAAGCGGACTTGAACAGAAATATGGAGAATAAGGTAGCTTTTTAGGAATGCCTCGGAAATAATCGATCGCTCCGAAAATTATCTCCATTCTTAAGAAATATCGATATGAATCATATTCATAAAGGCATTTGGAATTGAATAAAAAAACAGCTGTACTGTTATTTTAAAAATTGAGAGCACGGCTGTTTATTATATAAATGAAATGGCACTGAACCGGTAGATAAATATTCATCAGTGAAAAATCTTGTATTTTTATAAAGGCTGGTAAATATGATGAGAAGTATAGAAGGAGGTGTAGGAGGTCTGCCGGATCATATAAATAAATTTTTGATATAGCATTATATTTTTTTGGTATGTAGAGAGGAAGGGTTATATGAACAAAATTTACAAAGTCATTTGGAGCAAAGTGAAGAACAGTTATGTGGTAGTTCCAGAAATTGCCGTCAGCAGCAGCAAAAATAAGGGAAATAAAGCATATAAATCTGCGCTGGCTGCGGTTTTAACGGCGATGCTGGGCTTTGGCGGTCTTGTCGGCAGTGAGGCGGCTACAGTCAATGATGGGGATACATTGAACGGCAGTACCCATGTCACTGTAACTAAGGATCCGGCAACCAAGACGATTACCATATCAACGACTGGGCTGGCTACAACTGGTGACCTGACTACATTAAGTACGCAGGTGAATACCAACACCGGCAATATCAACAATAATGCTACTCATATCAGTACGAATGCCACCAACATCAGTACAAATGCCGGCAATATCAGCAATAATACATTAAAAATCAACACGCTCACAGCACTGACAAATAACCTGGGACTTGATGCCACGAAACCGGGTATTAAGTATTTCCGTGCCAATTCTACCGGAGCGGATGCTTCTGCGACCGGAACGGATGCTGTCGCGGTAGGGACGCAGGCCAGAGCCACCAAAGATAATGCGATGGCAATGGGGGTGGAGGCCAAAGCAGAAGCCGAAGATTCCGTGTCGGTAGGGCGTGCTTCCAGAAACGTTTCTAATGCAGTAAATGGCGTGGCCATCGGCCATGGGGCAATTAACGGTGCTGTCAGCGGTATGACACCGGATGGAGACAGCACGGTCGTACTTGTCGGCGGCGGCAAGAATAGTGTGTCTGTCGGGAATAAAGCCAATGCCCGTGGTAATTCTTCTATTGCGTTGGGAGATGGAGCGGTTGTTCAAAATGATGGCGGCAATCGTATAATTAATAACAACAGTATGGCGATTGGAACAGCGGCAAAGACGGTGTCTTCTAACAATGCGACAGCTATCGGGCACGGTGCTTTTGTTGCCAAAAACAGTCACAGTGCGATTGCTGTCGGCGAAAGTGCCCAGGCCGGTAAGGAAGCCGCAACGGCGATCGGCAAAGAAGCGGCTGCTAAAGGCAAAAACAGTCTGGCAGCCGGTACTTCTGCTGTGGCCGAAGGAGAAAATGCCGTATCTGTTGGTCAGGGAACGGAAGCAAAAGGAAAAAATGCGGTTGCTATTGGGAATGCTAGTCAGACAGCCGGTTCCAGTTCTGTTGCTGTCGGTGATGAGGCCGGCGCGGCAGCCGGCAGATCTGTGTCTGTCGGTATTGGTGCCGGAAAGGGCATGATTGGTGATATATTGGGAACGAAGGGCTCGCATGTGTCTATTGGTGACGAAGCCGGACAAAATGTGGATGGGCAGCATGATATTGCCATCGGCACCAAGGCGGGCGGAAATGTATCCAGCAATTATAATATTGCCATTGGTGTAGAGGCAGGGACGAATATAGGTACTGCCGGTAATCCTTCTATTGGGAAAAATGTATCCATTGGATATAATGCTAATAAGAATACTACCCTGGTGTCCCGCCTCCAGGCGACAGCAGTCGGCAGTGATACGAAAGCCGCTGATGACGCGTTGGCGCTTGGTTTTCATGCGCAGGCAGCAGGAAATGGATCCATAGCTGCCGGGTTTAATGCATTGGCGGAAGACGCGGCCAGCATGGCGCTGGGACAAGGGGCAAAGGCTTCCGGCGGGAACATTGCCATCGGTAATGGTTCGGAAGCCAGCGCGGCCATGATTAGCGTACTGGTTATCTGACAGGGACTGCCGCTCCTTCCACAGGTGTTTCAGTTGGTACGGCGGCAGCATTGCGTCGTATTACGAATGTAGCGGATGGCGCGCAGGATCAGGATGCCGTTACAGTGGCACAGCTGAAGAAATCCATCGATGAAACGGTCCGGCAGGTGAATGCCAGTATTACCAGTACGACGACTACAGGAGTCTACTATGATACTGTAACTACCGGGCAGGGAGAAAGTATCACTTTAAAGAATACCAATAACAAAGGAACCGTAATTCACAATGTGGCTAAAGGTACATCGGGAACAGATGCGGTTAATGTTAATCAGTTGAACGAAACCGTGGATCAGGCAAAGACTCATTATTACTCTGTGAAGTCCACAAATGCGAATAATTACAATAATGACGGGGCTGCCGGCGAAGATTCTATGGCAGCAGGAGTTGGCGCCAAAGCGTTGGAAAAACGCAGCGCGGCCATTGGGAATAATGTGGAGGCACAGGGAGAAGGCAGCATCGCCCTGGGAACCGGCTATGAGGAAATAAATGGTGGTACACCTACCATTACGCAGACTGTGGCGGCTTCCGGTTATAAATACAATATGGCCATTGGTGCAGGAGCACAGTCGGAAGGGAATCATTCTATTGCCATGGGTACCCGTGCCGTCACCACCATAAAGAATGGCGGGACCAGTGTGGATAAGGCAGTGGCTATCGGTTATGCCGCCGGAGCCTCTGATGATAAAGCAGTAGCAATAGGCAGTGAAGCTAAGAGTAACAGCCGGAGCGCGGTAGCTTTGGGTGATCGGGCACATGCATTGGCGAATGATGCTTTGGCTATAGGTACAACGGCAAGTGCTACAGGAGAATCTTCCGGTGCAATCGGTACGGCCAACACTGTCAATGGAGCAGGGACATATGTCATCGGCGCACGGAACAGTGCCCCCACAACTCCGGTAGCAAGCAATGGTTCAAATATCACGGCGGTCAATTCCGGGGTCTTTGGAAATGAAAATACGTTGGACGGTGAGAATAACAGAGTAACCGGAAACAGTAACATCGTCAAAAAAGAAACGGCAACAGGGCTAACGGATATCATGCTGACAGGGAATAATAATACAGTCAGCGGCGATACGGATACAACGACGCAGGATGATGCCGGCAAGGTATCCGGTATCACGATTACCGGTTCAAAGAACACGGTAAAGGCAAAAAATAATACAAAGAATCTTACAGATGTCCAGATTGTCGGGAATAATAATACGATAGACACATCAAATAAAGCGCTTGATTTGTCCAATACCCAGATATTGGGCAGCAATGTGAATGCCACCATGGGGAATTCCGTATATCTGGGGAGCGGCTCCGCTTATGTGGCAGATGGCGCGTCCACCAAAGGCATGGCAGTTTATAACAGTGATGGCACTTATGCCTATGCAGGCGGCACACCGGCAGGTGTTGTCACGGTAGGAGCTAAAGGCAAGGAACGCCGTATTCAAAACGTGGCGGCCGGATTGGTTGCTCCGCAGAGTACGGATGCGGTTAATGGCAGCCAGCTCTATACCATGACCCGTCCGCTCCGTTTTGGCGGAGACAATTCCACTATCGGTGCGACAAGTGCGGCAGACGTCAATGTGGTTAAACGGGGATCTGACCAGGCGATGTCCATCTTGGGCGGTGCTGACGGCAGCAAACTGAGTGATAACAATATCGGCGTGGTAGCCGATGCGGCGAATAACAAGTTCAACGTCAAACTTGCCAAAGAGCTGAAAGATCTGACCAGTGTGACGACAAAAGATGCGGCAGGAAATACGACAGTAACCAACGGAGCCGGTATGACTGTGACCGACAGTGCCGGAAATAAGACGGAAGTCACCGCCGGAGGTGTCACCATTACGCCGAAGACACCGGGACCCGGCAAAACGAATGTTTCTTTAACCGCGGACGGACTGAATAATGGCGGCAACCAGATCCATAATGTAGAAAAAGGCACAGCCGATACGGATGCGGTCAATGTCAGCCAACTGAAGGCTCAGTCTTCTGATCTTATTCAAAAGGGCTTCGGTATCCAGGCGGAAGATGGACAAAAAGTGCATAAAGACCTCGGTAGTGATGTGGAAGTTGTAGGTGATGGAAAAAATATTACCACCAAAGTCGAGGGCGGCAAGGTCAAAGTGGCATTGAAAGACGATATTAATGTCAACAGTGTGACGACAAAAGACGCGGCAGGAAATACGACAGTAACCAACGGAGCCGGTACGACCATTACCGACAGCACCGGGAATAAGACGGAGGTCACCGCCGGTGGCATTACCATTACGCCGAAGACACCGGGACCCGGTAAGACAAATGTTTCTTTAACCGCGGACGGACTGAATAATGGCGGCAACCAGATCCATAATGTGGCAAAAGGTACGGCCGGTACAGATGCGGTCAATGTAGATCAGCTGAAAGACGAGATCGCAGCCAATGCGACCAAGCTGGTAGACGGAAAGAATACCACCGTTGAAGGCGACGGAACAGCAGCCAATCCGTATAAAGTCAATGTAAAAGATAACATCAATCTTGGTGAAAAAGGCGCGAACGGCAAAGACGGCTCCATCGGAGTCAACGGTAAAGATGGCTCTGCTGTGGTCATCAACGGCAAAGATGGCTCCATCGGTTTGAATGGCAAGGACGGCGCTAACGGACTTACCATTAAAGGTGGTGATGGTAAACCCGGCGTTGACGGAACGAATATCACACGTCTGATCATCGAAGAAAAGAATGGTGATAAACATGACGTTGCTACCCTGGATGATGGGCTTAAGTTCGCAGGAAATACCGGTACCGTAGCTAAAAAACTGAACAGTACCATGACGATCAAGGGCACCGGTGCGAAGGCGGATACGGAATATGATTCTTCCAACATCAAGACCATGGTGAATAGCAACGGTGAAATGATTGTTGGCTTGGACAAGAACCTGAAAAGCGAAACTATTGTTGCTACAGGTAAAGACGGCAAAGATGGTAAAATCGGTATTAATGGTAAAGACGGCGTAACGACAAATATTTCCGTTACCCGTGATGGCAAGCCCGGAGTAGACGGCGCGCCGGGTACGACCACGACCCGTATCGTATACGAGAAACCGGACGGAAGCAAAGAAGAAGTGGCTACCTTAAATGATGGCATGAAGTATGGCGGTGATACAGGAGCGGTCATCAAGAAGAAACTGAACGAACAGGTGAACGTAGTCGGAGGCATTACAGACACAAACAAACTGACCACAGAAGACAACCTTGGCGTCGTATCCGACGGCAATAACAACCTGAAAGTCCGCATGGCCAAAGACCTGAAAGGTTTGGAAACTGTGATGACAAAGACAGTTACTGCCGAGACAGGAAATATCACTACGGTAAATTCCGATACAGTGAATGCCAAGACTGTCAATGCCACGACCGTCAAGACGGGAGATACCACGATTAATGATAACGGACTGACTATCAATAACGGGCCTTCCATCACCAAAAACGGTGTAGATGCGGGAGATAAGAAGATCACCAATGTGGCGCCCGGCGATATTAGCCCGACCAGCAAAGACGCGGTGAACGGTTCCCAGCTGTTCCAGACAAACCAGAGCATCAGCAAGCTGGGGGACCGTGTGAACAAAGTTGGCGCTGGGGCAGCCGCCTTGGCATCCCTCCATCCGCTGGACTTCGACCCCGATGATAAATGGGATGTGGCAGCCGGTTATGGACATTACAGAAATGCCAATGCGGGGGCTATCGGCGTATTCTACCGTCCGAATGAGGATACCATGTTTAGTGTGGGAGGTTCCTTTGGCGGCGGAGAGAATATGGTGAATGCCGGCGTCAGCTTGAAACTGGGACAGGGCAACAATGTATCCACATCAAAAGTGGCAATGGCGAAAGAAATCAAAGATCTCCGTAAGGAAGTGGAACAGCTGCGCGGCGCGCTTGGCCAGGTCGTTCAGGGACAGGCGTTGGATCCGATGAAGATCAAGCTCTTCCCTGATGTACCGGAGAACCACTGGGCTTACGAATATATCGCCACCCTTGCGGGGAATGGTATCCTTGAAGGGTATCCTGACGGAAACTTTGGCGGCGACCGTATGATGACACGTTATGAATTCGGTGCTATTGTATACCGCGCGATGCAGAGAGGATTCGAAGTACCTGCTAGAATGCTCAAGGAATTTGAACCTGAATTGGAACGGTTCCGCGTGGACACGATTGCGCAGAACAAAGCAGGACAACCGACAATCGAACGTGTACGTGTTATTCACAATAGATAATCCTGTAAAATAATTTCCATGTAATATGAAATCATGCCTCCATGAATATGCGATAGAATTCAGGAGGCATGATTTTCTATTGTCTATAAAGAAAGCAGGTGAACGATTTTGAAAATAAATGAAACGTCTTGCCCTTGCGGGTTTAGGAAGGCGCCGATTTCAAAGGAGCTAAGAGACGCATGAAATTGTGATCATCATCGATGCTGTAGCTCTGGGGATACTCACTTGCGGGAGCGGGATGAAGAATACGGAATGAAATGTTTTCCTGTGTAACTGCCCGATTTGCTGTTGCGGTTTAGTGTCTGATTTCATTTTACAACTAACCTTGTTTCTTAATTATTCATGATAGTTTTTAAAAAAGTGGAAATAAGATAAATTCTCTGCTATAATATTTAATTATTAGAAAAGCAGTTTTGTGTAACCTGCGGAATTTGTCTGTTAAAATCTGAAACCGGTTGTGTGACAGGGAGAGGTGAGACGGAGCGCGAAGGGTAAAACATGATAGCTCTTTTATATTTTTTATTTTCTTTAAATTGGGAGGAAAGTATGAACAAAATTTACAAGGTCGTATGGAGTAAGGCAAAACATGCCTATGTCGTCACTTCTGAAGTGGCAAAGAGCCACACGAAAAGCGCTTCGGGAAAAGCAGTGAAAGCCGCTCTGGCAGCAGCTGTGGGGATGGGAGTCCTCATGGGTGGATACACGGCGAATGCGGCGGATACAACGACAGGTTCCGGCAGCGGCGTGGCGTATGGTACGGGCAGTGACGCGCCGAAAGCAGAAAATGTGGCCATTGGCAAAGGGGCAGGTATTTCCTATTCCAATGGTGCAAGTAACGCTACCGGTGATATTGTGGTAGGCAACGGTGCTAACATCAATAACTATGCCAGCCAGGGTGGCAGCATTGCCATTGGCAAAAATGCAAAAGTAGAAAATATGGCTGGCGGCGGAGAAGCCAGCTTTGCCTTTGGACAGACAACATTTAGCGGAAGTTGGTTCTCTTCTGCTAGAATTCCTGCTGATCCGACGAAGGTCGTAGGCAGTGTTGCTATCGGTGATAATACATTTGCCCGTACCGGTAGTACGATGATCGGTTCACATAATTACAAAGGCGCACTGGGGGATACCACGGTAGACAGCGCTTCTACGCGGACAGACGCGTTGAATGTCTATGCCACCACCATCGGTGCCAACAGTTTCAGCAATGGCGCTTTTACGACAAGTACCGGTGTCTATAATATTATTTCCAGCGAGTATAATGGTGGACGACTGGCAAATCCGGTAAAGAATTTAGGAGCCACCATTACAGGTTCTTTGAATAGTATTGAATCGAAAACATCAAATAATCGTTATGCTGGTATCGCTAATACTGTTACTGGTGTGGCAAACCGCACCTTTAATTCCAATGGATCTCTCATTTACGGTGCCGGAAATGAAATTACCAATTCCATCACCAATATTTCTGCACCATCTGATAGTGGTTCTTCTGCAAAAGAATTTGCTGATAAATTGAGAACTGCGATTACAGGTTCTAAAAGTGGCGGTGCCACTTTAGCTATTGGCGGTGGCAACAAAGCGGATTATACCCAGAAAACATCCATTATTGGCGTTAACAATACCGTGACCGGTACCAGCGGCAGTCCGAGTACCTACAACTCGATCACCGGTTATAATAATACAGCGACTAATATCAATCACGTCTCCGTCATCGGTTCTGAAAATAATGTGACCAATACAAATGGCGCTGTTGTCTTTGGGGATAAGAGAACACTGACAGGTGCCGACGGCAGCGTTGTCATCGGTTCGTCTCAAGCCGGTACCAGTACCAGTGTCAAGAATGCTGTAGCCATCGGCAGTGAAGCCAACGTGACCAAAGAAGGTGGTGTAGCGCTTGGTGCAGGTTCTGTGGCGTCCGTGGATAAAGGCGTTGCGGGCTATGATCCCGGAACAGGTACGAATTCCACGGATACATCTTCGGTATGGAAATCTACGCAAGCAGCTGTTTCCGTAGGCGATACGTCCAAAGGTATCACCCGCCAGATTACCGGAGTTGCAGCCGGCACAAATGATACTGATGCTGTCAATGTAGCGCAGCTGAGGAAAGCAAAAACATCCATCGTAGCGGCTGCTTCCACAGAAGTAAGGGCTGGGACGAATATTACGTCGGTGAATAAGACGGCAGATCCTGGGGATGGACATGCTATATACACGATCAATGCCAAGGATACGGTAGTAACCGGCGGCACGGTGACCTATGCCTCGAACGGTACAGGCACTGCTACGCTGACAAACAGTGATGGAACGACAGCAACCGTTACCGGATTGCAGGACAGCTATACATCATCTGCTTCACTCAGCGGGGATACGTTGAACTTCACCCGTAATGACGGCAGCACCTATTCCGTTTCCGGCATTGCGTCTTCGCAGGATATCAAAAATGTAACCAATAAAGTAGGCGAACTGGGAACCCGTGTGAACCGTGTAGGAGCGGGCGCTGCAGCATTGGCAGCCCTTCATCCCCTTGATTTCGACCCGGATGATAAGTGGGATTTCGCAGCCGGCTACGGCAACTACAAAGACGCTCATGCCGTATCGGTAGGCGCATTCTACCGCCCTAATGAAGATACCATGTTCAGCGTGGGCGGTTCCTTCGGTGCCGGTGAAAACTTGGTGAATGCCGGAGTCAGCGTGAAGCTGGGACAGGGCAACCATGTATCCACATCCAAAGTAGCCATGGCAAAAGAAATCGTCGATCTCCGTGATGAGAACAAGGACTTGAAGAAGCGCCTGGATACCATGGAGCAGAAGATGAATTCCATTCTTGGCATCCTGGATATGGGTAAGAAGAAGGATTTCCCCGATGTGCCGGAAAACCACTGGGCTTATGAATATGTGGCTACATTGGCAGGAAACGGTATTATCGAAGGTTATCCGGACGGTGAGTTCAAGGGTGACCGTTCCATGACCCGCTATGAATTTGCGGCGATGTTCTATCGTGCATTGAAGAATGGCGCGCCGGTGGATGACAATATGGACAGAGCCATGAATGAGTTCGAACCGGAACTCCGCCAGATTCGTCTGGATCGTATCCGTGTTGACCGTATTTCCGGCAAGGACAATGACAGAAACAAGGTAGAACGTGTCCGCGTCAACAGTGAAGACGATAAGGCGAAAAATGATTACCGCGATGTGTACGGTTCTCATATTTCCCCGAAAGCGTAACGGAAAGCAAGGGTAAGGAAATAACTTAAGAAACATAAAATACGGTACTCGTCAGATGTGATGGGTACCGTATTTGTATGAGTGAGGATAAGCGTCACCCCGAAGCGATGTCGAAGACTTGCTGCTGTGATGAAGAAAACCATAAGATGTCATCCGAAGCGAATGTGAAAGATCTGTTACCGTAATGAGGAAAGTGGTAAGATGTCATTCAAAGTAATAGATTCTTCACTCGGTGTCATGTTGTTGTTTCCCGTCTTTCCCACAAGGCATTCTTGCCACCGTTCAGAATGACGACTGACGATAAGCGTCACCCCGAAGCGATGTCGAAGACCATAAGACGTCATCCTGAAGCGATAGCGAAGGATCTGTTACCGTGGGGGGAAAAGTGGTAAGAAGATAAAAGCTATCAGCTGTTAGCTGTGAGCTGTTAACCGTTAGCTGTGAGCTGTTAGCCATTAGCTGTGAGTTAAAAGCCGAAGCATATGATTTCCATTAGGTGTCATACGAAACATCAGCAAAGGATTTGTTTGTCGTAGTGAGGAAGGCGGTAAGACGTCATCCTGAGCGCGAGCGAAGGATCTATTACCGTGGTGAGGAAAGTGGTAAGATGTCATTAGAGTCATAGATTCTTCACTCGTTGTCATGTTGCTGTTTCCCGTTTTTCCCACAAGGCATTTTTGCCTCCGTTCAGAATGACGATTGACGATAAGCGTCACCCCGAAGCGATGTCGAAGACTTGCTGCTGTGATGAAGAAAACCATAAGATGTCATCCGAAGCGAATGTGAAAGATCTGTTACCGTAATGAGGAAAGTGGTAAGATGTCATTCAAAGTAATAGATTCTTCACTCGGTGTCATGTTGTTGTTTCCCGTCTTTCCCACAAGGCATTCTTGCCACCGTTCAGAATGACGACTGACGATAAGCGTCACCCCGAAGCGATGTCGAAGACCATAAGACGTCATCCTGAAGCGATAGCGAAGGATCTGTTACCGTGGGGGGAAAAGTGGTAAGAAGATAAAAGCTATCAGCTGTTAGCTGTGAGCTGTTAACCGTTAGCTGTGAGCTGTTAGCCATTAGCTGTGAGTTAAAAGCCGAAGCATATGATTTCCATTAGGTGTCATACGAAACATCAGCAAAGGATTTGTTTGTTGTAGTGAGGGAAATGTTAAACGTCATCCGAAGCGAACGTGAAGGATCTATTACCGTAATGAGGAAGACGGTAAGACGTCATCCTGAGCGCGAGCGAAGGATCTATACCCGTGGTGAGGAAAGTGGTAAGATGTCATCAGAGTCATAGATTCTTCACTCGGTGTCATGTTGCTGTTTCCCGTTTTTCTCGAACAGCATTCTTGCATCCATTCAGAATGACGATTGGAGGAAGAGGATAAAAGCTATCAGCTGTGAGCTGTCAGCTACAAGCTGTTAGTCATTAGCTGTGAGTTAAAAGCCGAAGCATATGATTTCCATTAGGTGTCATACGAAATATCAGCAAAGGATTTGCTGTTGTAGTGAGGAAAACGTTAAACGTCATCCGAAGCGAATGTGAAGGCTCTGTACCTGTGGTGAGGAAAGCGGTAAGATGTCATCAGAATCATAGATTCTTCACTCTGTGTCACTGTCCTGTTTCCCGTTTTTCTTGAACAGCATTCTTGCCACCGTTCAGAATGACGACTGACGATAAGCGTCACCCCGAAGCGATGTCGAAGACCATAAGACGTCATCCTGAAGCGATAGCGAAGGATCTGTTACCGTGGTGAGGAAAGTGGTAAGATGTCATCAGAGTCATAGATTCTTCACTCTGTGTCACTGTCCTGTTTCCCGTTTTTCTTGAACAACATTCTTGCCACCGTTCAGAATGACGATTGGAGGAAGAAGATAAAAGCTATCAGCTGTGAGCTGTCAGCTATAAGCTGTTAGTCATTAGCTGTGAGTTAAAAGCCGAAGCATATTTTCCATTAGGTGTCATACGAAACATCAGCAAAGGATTTGCTGTTGTAGTGAGGGAAACGTTAAGCGTCATCCGAAGCGGCGGAGAGAAATTTATGGAAGAATTGGTAAAAACCGTAAAGCGTAAATCATAAAATAACAGGGTGTGGTCTTGTACTGTTATTAAAAAGAAAAAGCAGGAGGGTTCTATGCTGGAGACGTTAAAAGAGGCGGTGTGTGCCGCCAATCTGGAACTTGTGAAACGGGGTGTCGTGATCTATACATGGGGGAATGTGAGCGGTATCGACCGGGAGAAAGGCCTTATGGTCATCAAACCGTCAGGTGTGCCTTATGAGAGCATGACAGCGGGCGACATGGTAGCAGTCGATGTGGAGACGGGAGAAACAGTGGAAGGGAAATGGAAACCGTCTTCCGATACGGAGACCCACTTGGCGCTGTACCGCGCGTTTCCTGAAATCGGAGGTGTGACACATACCCATTCCGTCAATGCCACAGCTTTTGCCCAGGCGGGACTCGATATTCCTGCCCTCGGTACGACCCATGCGGATTATTTTTATGGGGATATCCCCTGCACAAGGGCGCTTACGGAAGAAGAAACGAAAAGCGCTTATGAGAAAAATACGGGTGCCGTCATTATAGAAACTGTGCGATGCCGCGGATACGAGCCGCTTGCCGTGCCCGGTGCCCTTGTACGGAACCACGGGCCTTTTGCCTGGGGGAAAAACGCGGCGGATGCTGTGTACCATGCGGTCGTCATGGAGACGGCGGCGGAAATGGCGCTGAAAACAAAATTATTGAACCCTTCGGCCTCGCTTCCCGCATACATCCTTGATGAGCACTACCAAAGAAAGCACGGCCCGAATGCGACGTACGGACAAGGGAAATAAGTGAAAAACAGAAAGGAAATGTTCTTGCCGGTATGAAGTTTCATCTTATTTTTCCGGCCGGAAATTTTTACAGCTCATGGCAGCCTCTTCGTATATGGAGATTTGACACGGATCTGCTGTGAGTTTTTTATTGTGCAGGCATATGACTGATTTTGCCATTCAATGTACAATCTGCGTGAATTGTCCATTAATGGACTTTATTTTGCAAATGATTATTGAATGTAAATACCCATGTGGGTATAATGAGGCCAAGAAAAGGAAATGGTACAAGAGCGGATGATAAAGGAGATGAAGTTCATGACAGCAGCCAATCATTATACACCGGCAGAATCAGAAAGAAGAGGCGCAGCAGGGGGCAGGCTGCCGATGAAAAGATTCTTCGGAAGGATGACGGCGGAATTGAAGGAGAACAAGGCGGTTCTTCTTGTGTGGGGAGCATTCTGCACGATGCTTACCGTATCGTCTGCCATCGATCCGCTGGGGAGGAGAAATGGTTCGGCAGGATCGCTCTGTTCCTGTAGTGACAGGAAATACATTCATTAAGGAATAAAACGGTTATCAGAAAGGCAGCGGGTGCTTATCCGCTGTTTTTTAGCGGATGGATGCCGGCAGATGAGCAATCGGGATGTTTCCCCCGATCAGAAAAGACAGAAATAGGAAAATACAGATTCTTTTTACGGTTGAGGGCAGATATGCTGCAGGCACGGCGGAACTGTTAAGCGTTATTCTGAGCAGTGAAGAATCCGTATCTATGATGAAAGGAGAGGGGAACCCGGGCGGTTTCTCTCTTTTGCAGTACGAAAAAAACTTCCCGGTGAAAGGAAGCTTTTCATAGAGGTTGTGTAAGAAGCAACAATGAGCAGAAACGCCACGGCCAATGGCTGTCTCTTCTGTTTACGCTTCTATTGTATCTTGATGGCAATTATTTGTCAAGCAAGAAAGTGACAGGAGATTAACAATCGAAGCGCGGAAATTTTATAAAGCTATATAGAAATATGTAGAAATGCAGATGAGGATGTGCTATAGTATAAAAAATTAATATATTTGCGAATGAAAAGGAGAAATAAGATGGGTATGATGAAAGAATTCAGGGATTTTGCTGTCAGGGGCAATGTGGTCGATATGGCAGTCGGCGTCGTTATCGGCGGCGCTTTCGGAAAGATCATATCTTCCCTGGTGGAAAATGTCATCATGCCGCCCATCGGAATGATTATGGGCGGTGTTGATTTCTCGAATCGATTTATCAATTTGGGAAAAACACCGGTGGCTACACTGGCGGAAGCCAAAGAAATGAACGTGCCTGTCATCGCTTACGGACAGTTTTTCAATACAATCATTGATTTTCTGATCATCGCTTTCGTGATTTTCCTTGTGATCCGCCAGATGAACAGGGCTTTTCCGAAAGAAGAAGCCGCACCGGCGCGCACCTGTCAGTTCTGCAAAGAACCCATTGCCGATGATGCGACCCGCTGTCCACACTGCACAGCTGTTCTTGATGAAACAAAGTAATTTTTCTGCAGGATGCCTTCTCTGTTTTTGCGGAGAAGGTTTTTTACCGGTCTTTTCTTGACCCTGTTTCCGTTACAAACTATAATAAGAAAATATGCGAGCGTGGCGGAATTGGTAGACGCACAGGATTTAGGATCCTGCGCCTTGCGCATAAGGGTTCGAGTCCCTTCGCTCGCACCATTTTCCATCAGTCGAAAGACCGGCGGATTTTTTTATTGCAGTGAAAACCCCTTTTGACAATGCTTTGCCGGCAAAAGGGGTTTATTTTAAAACGGGATATGATTTTGAAATAGGATATAAAGAAATATTATAACTGCACCGGGACAATCAATTCCTGGGGAATGGGTTCTCCGTCAGGATTCACGGCCGGTGTGAAGCTCCATTCTTTTACGGAATTTTCCGCATACCCGGAAAGGATTTTGAAATCGCTGCCCGGCAGATTTCCATCGTTATCTGCTTTCGGTTTGCCGTCAGTTTTTCCATCCGCCGTGATGTAGACGGAAACACGGATCACAGGATGGTTATTTCTTTCTATGGCTTCTTTCACTTCGGCAGACGCCTTCTTCATCGGGCGGTCGGACGGAGCGGCCGGTGTGGAAACCATCATGGAGAGGAAGCGTACAGGAATGGATACGGCAGCGCTCACCGGCTTGTCTCCCAGTTTGGCAGGGTTGAAGCGCCAGCCTTCTACGCATCTCATGGCATATTCGTCAAGAACAACGGATCCTGCGCTTTGGGTGACAACGGCATCGGCGGGGATCCCGTCTTCCGTGACGGTCATCCGGATGACTGTGGCGGAAGAATGCGGAAGAGATTCCATGGCGGCATGGACGGCACCGCTCTGAGGAAGCATGGGATTGCTTTTCAGACTTGGTTTTGTCTGCATTTCTTCCGTGAGCGGAACGCCGTCCTTGTCAAGGAAATATCCTCCCTGCGGAACCGCTGCCTGGGAAATGCCGGAAGAAAGAAGGAGTGCTGCGGATAATAAGATTAATATTTTTTTCATAGTGACCTCGTTTTCTTTAAAATAAAGTACATTTACATTTTAATGGATGGTGCGGAAAAAAGAAAGTTAACCACGGCAGAAAAAATGAAACGGAGAAAGGACGTTTTTCCTTCCAAAAAAGTATCTTTAGATGATTAAAGCAGTGAATTATGATACAATATACATAAATATAAAACGGTTATTTTTTATTTTTCAGCAGTGTTTCTGTGGATTTTTGGGGTTTACGGAAATTTTTGCAGTTCCCTCTTTATGTATTGGAAATGCGGAGAACCGTTTTCGTATTTCTTTGGTCGTGTTTTTATTTGGAATCAGGTTTTGCGGGATTGAGGGAGGATAGATGACGGAGATAGAAATGTTCCGCGGCGCGATGATTGGCGGCGCCTGCGGAGATGCTCTGGGGTACCCTTTGCAGGAGCTTTCTGTCTGTCGTATTCAGCACAAGTACGGGCCCTTTGGCCTGCGTACGCTTGTGCGGAACGGGCAGTGCGGAAATCTGGCGCCGGTGACGGGAAATACGCAGATGGAACTGGCCACGGTAGACGGACTTCTGTGGACAGATGCAAAGAAATTGGAAGAAGCAGAAGGGCTGTACCGCGGCTATATGCGCTGGTTTTACAGCCAGACGGGGGAGGAACCGCGGCGCGGGCAGCGCACATGGATGAGACGGCAGCCTCATGAACGGGAGATCTGCCTTGTGCGGGAAAAATTCATGCATGCCCGCCGTAAACCGGAAGAAGGTCTTTTGAATGCGTTTTCCGGGGAAACGATGGGGACAACGAAAAATAAGGTAAATGAAAGCAAAGGCGGCGGCGCGCTGACAAGAGTGGTACCTATCGGGCTCCTTTATGCCGGCGACAGTAAGACAGCTTTTAATGCCGGCGTAAGGGCGGCGGCTTTTTCCCACTCGACTCCTGTCGCCTACTATGCGGCAGGGGCGGTATCGGCACTGATTGCCTGCCTTGCTGACGGAATGACGCTTCCCAAGGCTATTGAACGGATTCACGGGCTTTTGAATAAAACCCATCGGACCGACAGCATTACCACGCTTCTTTCTGCGGCGCAGCAGCAGGCTAACGACCAGCCTGCCGGAAAGGGGAATGTCTGGGCGTACATCGACAGTATCCATTCTCTGGGAAGCGGCGATCAGGCAGATGAAGCTCTGGCGATAGCCGTATATGCTGCTCTTGCCGTGGATGATCCTGTGGATGCGATCATCGCCGCGGCGAACCATAATGGAAACAGCCCGATTACGGCAGCGTTGACAGGAGCCATAGAAGGTGTCCGCTTCGGCGCAGATTTTCTTCCGAATTACTGGAAGGATCTGGTGGAAGGGGAAGAAATCATTGCCGGTCTGGCGGATAAACTGTATCACCTGTATGAAAAGCGCCTGAGAAGAGAAAAGGCAAAACAGAAAACAAAAGTTAAAACGGCCGGATCTGAAAAAGGGAAAATAAAATCCGGAAAACCGGCAGAGGAAAAGCCCGCGGAAGAAAAGCCGAAAAGAAAGCGCACAGGAAAAACGGAAGCGGCCGGTGTGAAAGAAGCGGAAGAAACGGTAAATCGGAAGGCCAAAAGATCACGAAAGGCGAAAACCGCAAAAGCGTAAAAATAGAAAAGGGAAGAAAGAGAACATTCCTGCTGCCGGCAGCGAGTGTTTTTCTTTTGTGGCAGATAAGAGTTTCCTCTGCGGGGCTCTTTTTTGACGGGCAAATTTCTTTTCCTTGTTATTTCTTCTTCCATCCCTTATACTTCTTTCATGGTTTAATGAAAGGGGACTGTAATGAAGAGGATTTTTATTTCTCTTTTCTTTTTTGCTTTTATGTGGACCGCTGCCGGGGCGGATGCTTCTCCGGAACTTCTTTTTGTCCGCTGGCCGGCGAATCCGGATGCGGTGTGGTATTCTTTCCGCATCGTGCCTGTGACACAGCATTTCGGACGGAAAGAAATGCGCCCGCCGATTTATGAAGACGGCCATGTTTTCCGTGACAGTGTGATGATTGAAAAAGAAATTACAGACAGCTATGACGGACCGGGGATCCTCTGCTGCCAGGTGAAAGCCATCGGTCTGGACGGGCAGAGCATTTCCGCCTATTCGGCACCTGTGCCGATGGAAAAGGCCGCGCAGGAAATGGAACGGTACGCGCCGAAGATCCGCGTGAAATACCATGAGCAGAACGGTACGGTTCTTCTTTATCCGGCGTATTCTTTTGTGAAAATTCCCCACGCGGTTTCTTATGAAGTGGAAATCACTGATGAAGAACCGGAAAATCCTGACGGCTGTGAACCGTCTGTCCATCGCATTTCGCAGGGGATTGTTACAATCCCCGAACTTTTTGACGAGCTGCCGCGGCAGGGAACGGTCTGGTGGCGTGTCCGCGGTCTTGATGAAAATGGCGGACCTGTAGGCGTATGGAGCGAAGCGGAAAAGATTGTGAATGATCCCGCGGAAAACTGGGAAACCGGCATTCTTGGAGACAGTATCAGCCACGGCGGCGGAAGGATGTCTTACAGTCCGGCGGACTGGCCTTACAATTATGCGTACTACCTTGATTTTCCTACGATAAATATGTCCCGGAGCGGTGATAAAACGGACGACCTTCTCCGGCGGTTCGATGCAGATGTCCTCCCTTTCCATGTACGGTACCTTCTCATTATGGGTGGAACAAACAATCTGCGCTGCGGGGGAACGGCGGAAGAGGTCATTTCTGACCTGGAAGCTCTTCAGGAAAAATGCAGGGCTAATGACATCAAGCCTGTCCTGCTTACCATTCCTCCGATCGCCCCGGAACGGATTTTGAAATATTACCATCAGCCGACGGCGGAAAACTGGAAAGCGGAATTTGACAAAGTGAACGGCTGGATACGGACGCAGACCCATATCGATACGGCAGCGCCTTTTGCCATGTATGAAGACATGCCGGAAAATCTTGCGGCGGACGGCCTTCATCCCGACAAAGAAGCAAAAGAAAAAATGGGGAAAATAATCAATGAAAAATTTTCTGAAATAAGAAAAAAGATCTCTGAAACGAAAATATAAAAATAAGAAAAAGACTCCGAAAAGAGTCTTTTTCTTATGAAAGGAAACAAACGGATAGCCGGCTTCTATCATCTGTAAGCTGACAGTTTTTTCGTCTTTTGATAAAAGCGGCACTCTCGGTAAGCTGTCATCGGAGTAACAGATTCTTCACTCCGTGTCACTGTCCCGTTTCCCTGTTTTCTTATACGGTATTCTTGCCTCCGTTCAGAATGACGATTTGGGGAAAGCACGTCACTAATAATGGGGAACGGAAAGCGTCATAATGACGGAGAACGAAAGGCGTCATTCTGAGCGTCAGCGAAGAATCTATGACCGTGGTGGGGAAAGCGGTAAGAAGATAAAAGCTATCAGCTATGAGCTGTCAGCTACAAGCTGTTAGCTGTGAGCTGTTAACCGTTAGCTGTGAGTTAAAAGCCGAAGCATATGATTTCCATTAGGTGTCATACGAAACAACAGCAAAGGATTTGCTGTTGTAGTGAGGGGAGCGTTAATCGTCATCCAAAGCGAATGTGAAGGATCTATTACCGTGGTGAGGAAAGCCGGTAAGACCGTCATCCAGGGTGGCAGCGAAGAATCTGTTGCGCAAATGAAAGAAAAGGAAACCATACTGCTTAGCACATACTGCATATTATATGTATTATAAATATATATTAAATATTTCTTGAGTATTTATATGGAAACCGTAGATTTCAAGTTTAACGCAATTAAGAGAGAAAAAGTAAAAATTGTCAAAATCTAATCATTGTGGTATACTGAAATTGCTAAAAAGGCAGTCCTTCTTTTTTGGCGCGGGAATTTAGAAGACAGACAGAGGAAACACGGTCACTCGAGCGAGATTTTCTGATTCCTGCTGAGCTAAGGACGCAAAGTTTTTTCTCAAAGGAGGAAGAATCATGAAAAAGATTCTCGCAATCGCAGCAGCCGCTGCACTCACCGCCGGCGTATCCGCATACGCTGCCAATCCGTTCTCTGATGTATCCCCTGACGACTGGGCTTATCAGGCAGTGTCCGATCTCTCTGATCAGGGCGTTGTAGAAGGCTACCCGGACGGTACATTCAAAGGCGAAAGAAACATGACCCGTTATGAACTGGCGCAGGTCATTGCCCGTCTGATGGCTCGCGAAGACCAGCTGAATGCTGAACAGAAAGCAACCCTGGACAAACTGGCAGGGGAATATGCTGATGAACTGGCTAACCTCGGTGTCCGCGTAAGCAATCTGGAAAAGAAAGTCGGCAACATTTCCTGGTCCGGCGATGCCCGCATGCAGTACCAGCATAACCTTGATGGAGCTAAAGATCATACGGATGCTTGGACAGGCCGTCTGCGCATCAATGCGGACGCCCAGGTCAATGACCAGGTCGTTGTTTCCGGTCGTTTCGTATCTGAAATGAATTTCAAGGATAATAAAGATGCCAATACTATCATGGACCGCATCCATGCGCGCTGGACACCGAATGACGCTTTCTACATGGATCTCGGCCGCCAGGGTGTGGCACTGGACCAGACCGGCGTGTTCTGGGATGAAGATGGAAGATTTGACGGCGTTGTAGCAGGTTATGATAATGGTAAATTCGGCGCTGAATTTGGTTATGGCCGTTTCCAGGACGCTGAGCGCAGCATGGATACCTATCACTGGGAAAACAGTGCGTCCATTGAAGCCTGGTATGGCAAGCTGACCGGGCACTTTGGCGAGTCTTCCATGCTTTCTGCTTTCTATTTAGACAATGTACAGGGACTCAATGGAAGTAGTGTAGCTCCTGCTTACAAGGGAGCACATATTTATGCTTGGGGTGCCGGCGCAACCATCGGACTGGGCGATTCCGGTCTGAGTATTGACGGTGATTTTATCCAGACCAAGGGTAATCACGAGTTCGGACATGGCAATCTGTGGACAGCCGGACTGAATTATGGCGAAGTGGATTTGAATAAACCGGGCAGCTTTACCCTCGGTATTCACTATGTAAGAGCTGATGCAGGTTCTTATCTCCTCGGCAACTCCGCTTTGGACATGACGGATCAGCTGGAATATGGCTGGGACAATGGTGCAGGCGTGAAGTTCTGGACAGCAAAAGCAGGTGTTGCCGTACAGAAGAATGTAGAACTGGACGCTTACTACAACTTCGGCGCGAAAACATATGACAGCCAGGCGGAAAATCCCGCGAATACATGGGGCGTTGAACTGAACTACGCTTTCTAATTCGTGATTGTAAGCTAACAATAGAAGACCTCTTCGGGGGTCTTTTATTTTGCGAAAAATGGCTGTCGGACAGGAACGCCTGTTTTCATCCGCTTGTAGGACGTTTTCCATACTCGGAACAGCCTGTTTCCTTTTATTTCATTCGAGTAACAGGTCCTTCGCTGTTGCTTTGGGTGATGTCTTTCGGTTCTCGTCATCATGACGCTTTCCATTTCCCATTGTTAGTGACGTGCTTTCCAAAAATCGTCATTCAGCACTTTTAGCTGCCAGATGCCAGTTGTCGGCTTACAGCTTTACCCCCAAACAGCCGATTTCTGTCACTCCATATACTCTCTCCCTTCCCGGTCATTCTGAACGGGGGTAAGAATGCTTGTGTGGGAAAAACGGGAAGCGGAATAGTGACACAGAGTGAAGAATCTACGACTCTGATGACAGCTTACCGTTTTCCTCATCACGGGTATAGATCCTTCGCTGCCGCTCAGGATGACGTCTTATGGTCTTCCTCACCATTGGTACTCTAAATGACGTCTTACCGTTTCCTGTCATTCTGAACGGGGGTAAGAATGCTTTGTGGGAAAGACGGGAAATGGAATAGTGCCACAGAGTGAAGAATCTGTTATGCTGAATGACGTCTTACCGTTTTCCTCACTACGGTAATAGATCCTTCGCTCGCGCTCAGGATGACGTTTTACTGTTAGCGTCACTTTTTATTTATTACCTGCTACATATTTGTATATAATCTTATGTGGGAGGTACTTCTATGGGTTATGTTTACATTCTTACCAATTATAATAAAACCGTTCTTTATACAGGTGTCACAAATAATTTGCAACGTCGTTTATATGAACATCGCATGGGAATCAATGATAGTTTCACTAAAAGATATCACGTTTATTATCTTGTATATTATGAAACGATAAGTAATATAAAAGATGCCATTCATAGAGAAAAAAGCATAAAAGGATTTTCTCGAAATAAAAAAGAAGTTTTGATAAACAGCATAAATCCTGAATGGAAAGATTTATCAAAAGAATGGCTGTAATAAATCTATATAATCCTTGCTTTTCTTCCCTCAACACAGCAGCAGATTCTTCGCTGCGCTTAGAATGACAGCTTATGGTCTTCCCCATCACGGGCACAGATCCTTCACGTCCGCTTGTGATGACGCCTTACCATGGGTGCCACTTTATCGGCAGGCCCGGGAGCAGTTAAAATCCCGGCTGTGCTTGTCTGTTTAACGTCATTCTAAACGGTGGCAAAAATGCCTTGAGGGAAAAACGGGAAACGGGATGGTGACACAGAGTGAAGAATCTGTTATGCTGAATGACGTCTTATGGCTTTCCTCACCACGGGCATAGATTCTTCGCTTGCGTTCTGAATGACAGCTTACCGTTTTCCTCATCACGGGTATAGATCCTTCGCTGCCGCTCAGGATGACACCTTGCCGTCCGCTGTCATTCAGCGCTTTTAGCTGACGGCTCACAGCTAACGGCTGACAGCTCACAGCTGATAGCTTTTATCTTCTTATGGTCTTCCTCATCACGGGTGCAGATCCTTCACATTCGCTTCGGATGACGCTTACCGTCTGCCGTCAATAAGGGCTATACAGGGTATGTTATAATAGATACATATAAATATATGAATAAGCTTTAGCTTTGAAAGAAGGTGTTCTTATGTGGAAGAAAACAATACTTGCCGCGGCACTGCTTGCAGGCGGGGTGGTCGGCGGTTTTGCCGCGTATGATGGCGGAGATAATCCGCCGCAGGATGAAAACGTACAGCTCTGTCCCATCGGAGAAAACGGTGAGCGGGGAGTCTGCGGTGTTCCGGAGAGAAGCGGTGACGACCGGGAAACTTGCAGAGGTCCGCACTGCAATAGGTGGTACGGAAGAAAATAAGGGAGACGGGAGACCGTTTCCTTTTTTCTTTATCAGGAATCAAGAGGGGAAAGTGAGGTGATAGATTCTTCACTCCATGTCACCATCCTGTTTCCCGTTTTCCCACACAAGCATTCTTACCTCCGTTCTGAATGACGATTGAAGGAGAGAGTGTCATAATGAGGGGAATGATAAGGCGTCATAATGCGGTACTGATTTCTTCGTGAAAAGCGGAGTGTGTGAAGTATTTTCGTTTGACATCTGATAGCTGTTTAGCTATAATTAGCATGTTATGGTGTGTGAATACACAGGACGCAGTAAGGAGGTGTTCACTGATGGCAAAAATGACATTCCAACCTAATAACCACTGGAGAAAACATACCCACGGATTCCGCGCCCGTATGAAGACGAAAGCCGGCCGTATTGTTCTGAAAAGAAGAAGAGCCAAGGGCAGAAAGGTATTAAGTGCCTGAGTCAGAATCGAAGCAGGAGAAGAAGTACCCGCTTCACCGTGATTTCCGTATCCGGCAAAACAGGGATTACCGGCGTATATACTCGGCCGGCCGGCGTTTCAGCAACCGCGCGGGACTTATGTACGTGGTCAGGACGAAACGGGAACCTGTCCGGATCGGGTTTGTGACGACGAAGCGCATCGGCAATGCCGTGGCGCGCAACCGGGCAAGGCGCCTGATGAAAGAGGTTTACCGCCTCCATCGTCATGAACTTTCTTCCCATTATGAAGCCATATTGCTTGCCGCCGCTTTTCTGACGGCAGCGACGTATAGCGAGGCGGAAAAGGCTTTGCTTGCGCTGTGGCGTAAAGCGGGCATGCTGGAGGGGGCATGATGAAGACGGCGCTGATCGTTCTTATTCGATTTTACAGGAAATATGTTTCTCCCCTGAAACCGCCATGCTGCCGTTTCACTCCCACCTGCAGCACTTACGCGCTGGAAGCGGTGGAGAAATACGGCGCGCTGAAAGGCGGATGGCTCGCGTTAAAGCGGATCTTGAAGTGCCATCCTTTCCATAAGGGCGGTTATGACCCTGTTCCATAAGGCTTTTCCGATAGGCAATGTACGGCGCTTTTGATAAGGCGCCGCTTTTTTCATCTTTCGCGTTTTGTTATCCTGTCACGCCATGAATTTTGCAGAGTTTCTGCATTTTTGTCTCATCCTGCTTTTGAAATTCAGAAAGCAGGAACATTTAGGCGGCTGAAATAGAGGCCGTATAAGGAGAAATTATGAATCTTGGCTTTGGCGGAGGCGGATCTGAGTTCCAGATTCCCGTACTCTCGGCTATTGTAGGCATGATTGCCGATCTGATGCGCATCGGCCTGCAGATTTGTTATGAATTTACTTCCGGTCTCGGATTTCCCAATTACGTCATCGCTATCGTCGTTTTGACGATACTCATTAAGACGCTGCTGCTTCCCCTCGCGGTGAAACAGATCCGTTCCATGAAAGCGATGCAGGCAATACAGCCGGAGATCCAGAAGATCCAGAAGAAGTACAGAAATGACCCTGCCATGATGCGGCAGGAAATGGGGCGTCTGTACAAAGAGCATAATGCGTCCCCCATGGCGGGATGCCTGCCGTTGCTCATACAGATGCCTTTCCTTATCGCGATGTACTATGCGATACAGGGATTCAACTATGACCCTCTCCATGCGGGTTTCCTCTGGATTGAAAGTTTAGCGTCGGAAGACGGTACGTACATCCTGCCTGTTCTTTCCGCCGCGTCCACGTTCCTTGTTTCCTGGCAGACGACGCCGAAAGACGCACCGGGCAACCAAAAGACGATGCTTTTCATGATGCCTCTTATGATCGGCTGGATGTCTCTTCATTTTCCGAGCGGTTTGGTGATTTACTGGGTGGTGAGCAATGTTTACCAGTTTTTCCAGCAGCTTATCATGTTCCGCGGGGAAAAGGGAAAGGAAATGATAAACGGGCCTTCGAAAGGCGTAGTCACTGTTCATACCGATGAAGAGGCTGTGGCTAAGACAAAGAGGAAAAAGATTATCCGCAGAAAAATTATTAAAAAGGTAGCAAAGAAACCGGCAGCCGATGAAGCACCGAAGGCCGGTGATGAAAAAGAAAAAACGGCTTCTGCTGAAAAGACGGCAGAGGCCGGGGATAGTTCCGGGAAAGCGGAGGGATAACTATGAAAACTGTCAGAATTACCGCAAAAACCGTTGACGAAGCAGTGGAAGAAGGATTGAAGAAGCTGGGGCTTTCCCGCGCAGAAGCAGTGATCCGTGTCATTGAACAGCCCTCAAGCGGACTTTTCGGTTTGTTCAACAAGAAAGATGCCGTTGTCGAGGTCGGCGCGGCAGGATCGGAAACGGAAGATGCTGCGGAGACTGCCGGGGACATGACTTCGGCTGTTGCCGGGGCTGCAGACGGAGAGGAAGAAACCGTTTCCGCTGCGGAGGAGCCGGGGGAAAACGTCATGGCCGGCGGCGATACGGAAGAAGTTCTTACGGCGAAGAAGGAAAAACGTGGCCGTGAGGAAACTCCGTTTTCCGCGGAAGAGCAGGAAGAGGCCGCTGAAGAAGCGAAACGTTTCCTGACGGGCGTTTTCAAAGGAATGAAGATGGATGTGCAGCTTGAGAAGATGGTGAATGAAGAACGCATTCTTTTCAACCTTCACGGCGAGGGTCTGGGCATCCTTATCGGAAAGCACGGCCAGACGCTGGACGCGCTCCAGTACCTGACAAATCTGGCGGCAAATAAAAATTTCCGCCACCATTACTTCGTGCTCCTTGATGTGGAGGACTATCGGCAGCGCCGCAGACAGACGCTGGAATCGCTGGCGCACCGCCTGGCGGATAAGGTGAAGCGTACAGGGGAAGAAATCCGCCTCGAACCGATGTCGGCGGGCGACCGCCGCATGATCCACCTGGCGCTCCAGAATGACGGCGCGGTGTCTACAGAAAGCGACGGAGAAGCGCCGTACCGCTGCGTCGTGATTCGCACGAAACAGTAAAAATGAAAAGCCTCATGGCGGAATGATTTCGATCAAACAGCCGTGAGGTTTTTGCTGCGCGGGATCCGAAAATGCTGTGCTCCGTTTCGCGTGCCTTCCTTTTGCGGTTCCCGCTTCTTTTGGGCTCCGCTTTATTTCGAGGCCGCAGGCGGGCAACAATATTTCATCAGTTGTGCTAAAATAACCATATACATAGAAAGGGGAGGTGGTTCGTTGTTCGCTTACGCGTTCACGTTCCTTGCCGCGCTTGCCGTGACGTTTATTCTCACGCCGGCCGTAAAAAATTTCGCGGTGCAGATCGGCGCCGTGGATAAGCCGGACGCACGGAAGGTGCATCACGGACTGGTCCCCCGTTTGGGCGGGCTTGCCATATACGCGGGGTTTATGGTATCCGTCATTCTTACGGTGGGCTTTACTTATGAAATGACAGGGATTATGATCGGCGCGACCTGTCTTGTTTTTGTGGGGATTGCAGATGATATCGTGTCTCTTCCCGCCAAGGTGAAACTTCTCGGGCAGATCTTATCCGCCGCCGTGCTTGTGATATTCTTTGATGTGAATATTGATTGGATCGATCTTCCCTATGTGGGGATTATTGAATTTCCTCTCTTTATTTCCATACCGCTTACTATTTTCTGGATCATCGGATTTATCAATACGGTCAATCTTATTGACGGCCTTGACGGGCTTGCTGCGGGGATCGCCACGATAGCGTCTATTGCCATTGCCCTTCTCGCATTCCAGATGGGGCAGTGGGTATCGGCTGCCGCTATGGTGGCCATGACAGGGGCGTGTCTCGGCTTTCTGCAGTATAATTTCAATCCGGCTAAAATTTTCATGGGCGATACAGGATCCATGTTTCTCGGGTATGTGATTGCCGCGGTGTCGGTCATGGGATCTATGAAGACGGCGGCTGCCGCAGTCCTTATCGTGCCTTTGGTGGCGCTGGCCGTGCCCATTACCGATACGGTACTTGCTATCGTGCGGCGCAGGCAGTCAGGGGTGCCGATTTTTTCACCGGACAAGAATCATCTCCACCACCGTCTTCTGGCGGCAGGCCTGTCGCAGAAACAGGTGGTGCTGGTCATGTACGCGCTGACCGCTTTTTTCTCGGCAGCGGCGCTCCTTGTGGTGAGGCTGAATCCATTTCTCGGTGTGGCGGTGATCCTTCTCGCACTCGGGGTGTTTATTTTCTGGGCGAAGAAACTCGGCGTCATGAGAGAGGTCGTTCTTCCGCCGTCGGAAAAAGATGAGAAATAAAAAAGGAATTGACAGAAATATTTCATTGTATCAGTTTGTTTTATGAAAAGGAGTAGTCCTGTGAAAGTCATGACGGTTTTCGGCACGCGGCCTGAAGCGATAAAGATGGCTCCTGTCGTGCAGTCGCTTCTGGCGCATCCCGAAATAGAAACAAAGGTCTGCCTCACGGCGCAGCATCGGGAAATGCTCGATCAGGTGGTGGATCTTTTCAAGCTGCCCGTCGATTACGATCTGGATATCATGAGGAGCGGACAGTCCCTGTATGACATCACTTCCCGCGTCCTTCGCGGACTGGAAGAAGTACTGGAAAAGGAAAAACCGGATTATGTCCTTGTCCATGGGGATACGACGACGACGTTTACCGCGTCGCTTGCCGCTTTTTACAAGCAGATCAAAGTCGGACATGTGGAAGCGGGGCTGCGCACGGGAGATCTGGCATCCCCTTTTCCTGAAGAGGCGAACCGCCAGCTTACGGGCATCCTGGCCAGTCTTCATTTTGCCCCGACGGAAATAGCGCGGGAAAATCTGCTCCGTGAAAATAAAAAGGATGAAAATATTTTTGTCGTGGGGAATACCGTCATTGATGCGCTCCTTTCGACGGTAAAGAAAGATTATACTTTTGAAGATGAAGAAATACAGGCGATTGAAGAACACAAGCGCGTCATCCTTGTGACCACCCACCGCCGTGAAAATTTAGGCGCGCCCATGCATCATGTGTACCGTGCGCTCCGCCGGCTGGTGGAAACCGTACCAGATACGGAAGTGGTATTTCCTGTCCATCGGAATCCTCTTGTCCGTGAAGCGGTGGAAGAAGAGCTGGACGGCGCAGCGGGCATCCATCTTGTGGAACCGATGGAGTATGAGCCTTTCACGAATCTGATGGCGCGGTCCGCCCTTGTGCTGACCGATTCAGGCGGCATACAGGAGGAAGCGCCGAGCCTGGGGAAACCCGTCCTTGTCCTTCGCGATACGACAGAGCGCCCCGAAGCGGTAGCGGCGGGGACGGTAAAACTGGTGGGCACCGGGGAAGAGAAGATTTATCAGACGGCATACCGGCTGCTGACCGATGAGGCGGCATATCATGCGATGGCGGAAGCAGTGAATCCTTACGGTGACGGCAGATCCGCCGGGCGCATCGTGGAGACGCTTTTGTATGCGGAGGGGATTTCTCATAAAAAACCGTCTAAATTTATAGCTAAGTAAATCCGCATATGTTACAATAACTTTGTATGGGTAGAGCTGTACGTATTTTGCGTGCAGTTTTTCATGATATGCACATGCCGGAGATGGCCATGAAGAATGCCGGAGGACAGGGAGATAAAGGTAAAGAGTTTAATCCGATGCGCAGTATCGCTGTGGCAGGCGGAGCGGGCATGACCCTTCTTTCCTGTATCGGCCTCGGTATCTGGGGCGGACTTAAGTGTGATGAATACTTGGGGACGTATCCTTTCGGCCTTATCGGGTTATCCCTTTTGGGCGCCATATCCGGATTGTGGGCCATAATTAGAAAAATGATAGGAAAGTAAGAAATGAAGTATGATACGGTATTCCCTGCTTTTGCGGATAGAGTGGTCAGCCGTCTGGCAGCCATAGGCGCTGTCGGCGCGGCCGCCGCGTTTTTGAAGTGGGAATGGACTGTAGCGGCAGGATTTGCCGCCGGCGTCGTATTTCATATTCTTTTTTTCTTGTACATGAAACAGCGTTACATCCACTGGGAGAAAGAAAAGCGGGACGCGGCCTACATAGGCCAGATGGGCGCCGCGCTTGCAGGCTCCCGGCTTTTTGTGGAAGCGGGGCTGGCGGCGGCGGTGGTTTTATGGACACCGCTTTCCATTCTTGGCTTCCTGGCGGGCTTATTGTCACTGTTCCCTGCTACTATCTGGGCAAGGCAATAGTGTGGAATAAGAATAATATTTTCCTGACGTCCAAAAAAGAGAGGGGGTGAGACTATGCATTTTCATACAGGTACACATGTGGTTGCACAGCTTTTCGGAATGTCGGTCAATCTGGATACGATTTTTACACAATGGCTTACTGCTCTTATAGTATTTATTATCGTCTTTGCTGCGAGCCGGGGACGTTCGCTCGTTCCAAGCGGTATCCAGAACGCGGTGGAAATGATCATTGAGCCGCTATGCTCCCAGTTTGAAAGGAATATGGGATCGCATTATAAAAAGGTTGTTTATTTCCTGTTGACACTTTTCTGTTCATCTTTGTGGCCAATGAAATAGGACTTCTGCCGACAGCCCATCTGACGGCGTCTCCGACAAATGATGTGAATACAACCTTGGGGCTGGCGCTGACCGGTACATTATGTATTCATTTCGTTTATATCAGGAACAGGGGATTCGGCAAATGGCTGAAACATTTCTTTGAACCGATGCCGCCGTTCGTCATCATCAATATCGTGGAAGAACTTTCCCGTCCGGTAACTCTGGCGATGCGTCTGTTCGGTAATATTTTAGCAGGGGAAATTCTGCTGGAAATCCTCTACGCGCTGGCACCTGTGCTTGTACCTTTGCTCTGGGTCGTATTCAGCCTTGTGGTCGGATTGATCCAGGCATACATTTTCACTACGCTGACTTCCATTTATCTCAAGGAAAGCGTGGAATAAGTGAAGGTGTGCAGGTGAGTGGGAGCGGCACTCCATAAAATGCCGGGCGCCGCCCGTAAAAACGGTACCATTATATCCGGAAAAACCGGGACATTATATTCTTAGGAGGAATTATTACCATGGATCAGACTATTGTTGTTCAGTATTCCCTTATCGCATCTGCGCTGATTGCGGCAGTTGCCGCATTTGCAGCAGCATTTGGTGATTCTAAATTGGCATCCCACGTTATCGACGGCATGACCCGCCAGCCGGAAATCCAGGGGCAGCTCTTCACTTCCATGCTCGTCGGCATCGGCTTGATAGAATCTATTCCGATTATCGCTATCGTTATTTCTCTCGTCCTCGTATTCGCCAATCCTTTCCTCGGCTAATTCCAATTCATTGTTAGCCTAAGGAGGGGATTTCATTGGTAGAATTAAATGGTACGCTGCTGATTTCAATCCTCAACTTTATCATTCTCGTTGCCGTTTTGGCACATTTCTGCTATAAGCCGATGCTGAAGGTCATGGATGACCGCAGAAACAAGATCCGGAATGATCTGGACAGCGCGGCCCGGTCCAGCGCGGAGGCGGCCAAGCTCAAATCCGATCTGGAAGCGGAACTTGCCAATGCCCAGGTCGCCGCACAGGGGATCGTGGATAAGGCCGTAAAAGAGGCCAAGGTACAGGCCCAGGCGCAGATCGATGAGGCCCATGCGGCTATTGAGAGGGAAAAAGTCCAGGCTGCTAAACAGATCGAAAGGGAACGCAAGGATGCCCTGGAGGATCTGAAGACGCAGGTGGCCGCTCTTTCCTGTGATATTGCATCGAAGATCATCAGCAAAAATATGACGCCGGATACGAATGACCGGCTCATAGCGGAAAGCATCGCAAGACTGGATGCCGGGCAGGCAGGTAAGTAATCATGGATAAGAACGTAATCCTTGCAAAGAAGTACGGACGAGCCATCTATGAAATTGCCGCAGAGCAGCACTGCCTGGAACAAACGGAAGAAGATCTCCACCTCATTGCCGATACCATAGGGAAAAGCAAAGAGCTCGGGGAGATTCTGAACCATCCTCTGCTTGCTAAGGATGTCAAGAAAGATACTATAAATAAGTTATTTGCAGATAAGGTGCAGCCGATAGTTTTACAGTTCTGCTATGTTGTTATCGACAAAGGCCGCATCGCTGATTTTGCTGCCATGGCGGATGTCTATGCCAATCTTGCGCATCATGGGATGGGCATGGAGGAAGCCGTGGTAACCTCTGCGTTTCCATTGACCAAATCCCAGGTGGACGCTTTGAAAGCCAAACTTGCGGAAATCACGGGAAGCAAAATTATCATGAAACAGAAAGTAGACGCATCTTTGATAGGCGGATTCACGGTCCGGATGGGAGACCGTCTGATTGACGGATCCATAGCCCGCCAGCTTGCGGCGCTCCGCTCGCAAATGATGCAAAGAGATTGAGGTGACTTACAGGATATGAAAATCAGTTCAGATGAAATCACATCTGTCATTAAAAAACAGATTGAAAATTACAAAGTAGACCTCAATGTCGATGAAGTAGGTACGGTTCTTGAAGTCGGCGACGGTATCGCCCATGTATATGGCCTTGAAAACTGCATGGCCGGTGAATTGCTGGAACTGCCGAACGGCGTTTACGGCATGGCCATGAACCTGGAAGAAAGCAATGTAGGTGCCGTTCTTCTGGGGAATGCGGAAACCATCAAGGAAGGCGACGTAGTAAAGAGAACGGGCCGTCTGATGCAGGTTCCCGTAGGCAATGCGGTCATCGGCCGCGTGGTCAATGCGCTGGGACAGCCGATTGACGGCAGAGGCGAAATCAAGACTGACGCTTATCGCGACATTGAAATCAAAGCTCCGGGCATTGCCGACAGACAGCCGGTAAACGTCCCGCTGCAGACCGGTCTGAAATGTATCGACTCCATGGTCCCGATCGGCCGCGGACAGCGTGAGCTGATCATCGGCGACCGCGGTACAGGCAAGACTGCCATCGCTATTGATACCATTCTGAACCAGAAGGGGCAGGATGTCATTTGTATTTATGTTTCCATCGGGCAGAAGAACTCTAATGTCGTCCGTGTATACGAACGGCTGAAAGCTGCCGGCGCTATGGATTACTCCATCATCGTACATGCCGGTGCTTCCGAAGGGTCTCCGATGCAGTACCTTGCACCATACTCCGGTGTATCCATTGCGGAACATTTCATGCACCAGGGCAAAGATGTCCTCATTATCTATGACGACCTCTCCAAACATGCTGTCGCTTACCGCGCCATGTCGCTTCTGCTGCGTCGTCCGCCGGGACGCGAAGCTTACCCCGGTGACGTATTCTATCTGCATTCCCGTCTGCTGGAACGTGCGGCACGTCTGTCCGATGCGCTGGGCGGCGGCTCCATTACTGCGCTGCCGATCATTGAAACACTGGCAGGCGATGTCGGTGCGTACATTCCGACAAACGTCATTTCCATCACGGACGGACAGATTTATCTGGAAACGGCACTCTTTTATTCCGGGATCCGTCCGGCCATCAATGTCGGCCTGTCCGTATCCCGTGTAGGCGGTTCCGCGCAGATTAAGGCCATGAAACAGGTCGCAGGCACGCTGCGTCTGGATCTGGCACAGTTCCGTGAATTGGCGGCATTTGCCCAGTTCGGTTCCGATCTTGACGCTGCCACCAAAGCGCAGATCGACCGCGGTCAGAGGACGACGGAAATTCTGAAGCAGCCGCAGTATTCCCCCTATCCGGTCGAAGACCAGGTTATGGCGATCTACACGGCCGTCAAGGGGTATCTTGATGACGTGGACGTAGACCAGGTTGTCGGGTTTGAACAGCAGGTTCTGAATTTCCTCCACAGCAGCCATCCGGAAATCGGCGCTGATATCGTGGATAAAAAGAAGCTGACAGATGAAAATGAAGCGAAACTCAGAGAAGCTCTTGATGAATTCAAGAAACGTTACAAGGCACAAAACGAAACAGAAGAAAAGTCTGAAACGGTAGAGGGGTGATCTGATTGGAAAGTACGCGTGATATAAAAGGGCGCATAAAATCCGTCACCAACATCCAGCAGATCACGAAAGCCATGAAGATGGTAGCCGCCGCCCGTCTGCGCAAAGCGGAGGAAAAGGCAAACGGCTCCCGTCCTTATGCGGAAAAGATCGGAGAGCTCCTGCGCCGTGCTTCTTCGGTGACACCCGGATTTACAAGCCCGCTCTTCAGGACAGGCGAAGTAAAGAAGGTCGGATATCTCGTCATTTGCGGCGACAAAGGCCTTGCCGGCGCTTATAACTCTAACGTGATGAAGCGTACCCTGCAGGAAATCTCCGGAAAGGATCGTTCTGCATACGCTTTATATGTCTGCGGGAAACAGGCGAAGAATTATCTGAAATTCCGCGGGTATGATCCCGATACCTATCATTTCGGCTTTTCTGATAAGCCGTCGGCTCAGGATTCCATCGATCTCTCCAAAGAGATGGTGGAATACTTCACAAAAGAAGAAGTCGATGAAGTTTATATTATTTATACCAAATTCATCACCGCCCTCCGCCAGCAGGTCCGGGTAGACCGGCTGCTCCCCCATTGAAGCGCCGGCTGAGGGAAAAACGGAAGAAGCAGCAAAAGCAGCTGCCAGCGAATGGGAAAAAGAAAGACAGGATTTCCTCCGTATCGAGGAAGATCCCTATATTTTCCTTCCCGATGCGGCGGCAGTGCTTTCTAAACTGCTTCCTGAATATATACAAGTACAGGTTTATAATGCGATGCTGCAATCCGCGGCGTCCGAGCTGGGCAGCCGTATGGCGGCCATGTCCGCTGCCACTGACAACGCGACGGAAAGAATTGCCGACCTCAACCTTACGTACAACAAAGCGCGTCAGGCACAGGTCACCAATGAAATTTCCGAAATTGTCGGCGGTGCGGCAGCTCTCGAATAAACCGGCTTAATTTGATTAAGGAGGAATGCTTCTTCATGGCAAATGAACAGCAGGGACAGGTAGGCAAGGTCGTACAGGTCATGGGCGCTGTCGTCGATATCGCTTTTTCCGACGATCAGGAACTTCCTGCCATCTATAACGCAATTCATGTCAAAGATGAAGAAGGCACTGTTCCGGTAGATGTTATCTGTGAAACCATGCAGCACTTAGGTGACGGCGTAGTCCGCACCGTTGCGATGAGTTCCACCGATGGCATGGTACGCGGAATGAAAGCAGTAGATACCGGCCGTGCTATTGCGGCACCGGTCGGCGACGGATGCCTGGGACGTATTTTCAACGTACTCGGACAGACCGTCGACAATGACGATACAAAAGTACCGGCATCCGACTACTGGCCTATTCATCGTCCGGCACCGGCTTTTAAAGACCAGTCTCCGGCAACCGAAATTTTTGAAACCGGCATCAAAGTCGTCGACCTCATCGCTCCGTATGCAAAGGCGGTAAGATCGGGCTCTTCGGCGGTGCAGGTGTAGGTAAGACCGTTCTTATCCAGGAATTGATCCATAACGTGGCGACAGAACACTCCGGCTGCTCCGTATTCTGCGGCGTCGGCGAACGTACCCGTGAAGGGAACGATCTATGGGGAGAAATGAAAGACTCCGGCGTTCTTTCCAAAGTTGCGCTGGTATACGGCCAGATGAACGAACCTCCGGGAGCGCGTATGCGTGTAGCTCTCACCGGTTTGACCATGGCTGAATATTTCCGCGACAAACAGGGACAGGACGTCCTGCTCTTCGTAGACAATATTTTCCGTTTCGTACAGGCAGGTTCCGAAGTATCCGCGCTGCTCGGGCGTATGCCGTCCGCCGTAGGCTACCAGCCGACACTGGCTACCGATATCGGCGAACTGCAGGAACGCATCACTTCCACCAAAGACGGTTCCATCACATCCATCCAGGCCGTATACGTACCGGCCGATGACTTGACGGATCCGGCTCCAGCAGGCGTATTTACACACTTGGACGCTACCACCGTACTGAGCCGTTCCATCGCGGAACTGGGCATCTATCCGGCAGTAGACCCGCTGGACTCCACCAGCCGTATCCTTGACCCGAATGTTTTGGGTGAAGAGCATTACGAAGTGGCCCGCGGCGTACAGGCTATTCTGCAGCGCTACAAAGAACTGCAGGATATCATCGCCATCCTGGGCATGGAAGAACTTTCCGATGATGACAAAGTCATCGTAGCCCGCGCAAGAAAGGTACAGAGATTCCTGTCTCAGCCCTTCTTCGTAGCCGAACAGTTTACAGGCTCCCCCGGCAGATACGTATCCCTGAAGGAAACCATCCGCGGCTTCAAGGAAATCCTTGCAGGCCAGCACGATGATATGCCTGAAGGCGCGTTCTACATGGTCGGCACAATTGATGAAGCGATCGAAAAGGCTGAAAAGATGAAGAAAGGGGAATAAGCCATGGCTGATACCCTTACGAATCCCATGCACGTGGAAGTCATCAGCCCCGACGGACCGATTTATCGAGAAACCGGCGTGGAAATGGTGGTGGCCCGTGCAGCAGACGGCGAATTTGCCGTCATGAAAAACCATCTGCCTCTGGCAGCCGCTCTTGAAATGTGCCCCGTGCGCATCATTAAAGGCGGAAAGGAACAAAAGGTGGCCGTATTTGGCGGTTTCCTGGAAATAAAGGACAATCAGGTAAATATCGTAGCCCCCCTGGCGGAGCTGGCGGATACCATCGATATTGCCCGTGCCCAAGCCGCGAAGAAACGTGCGGAAGACAGGCTCGCGTCCAAGAGCAAAGAAATCGATGTCGATCGTGCCAAACTCGCTCTCCAGCGTGCGCTGACACGGCTCAAAACGACGGGAACCCTTTGATTCCAACACAAGAACCGATCCATACAAATAATGGGTCGGTTTTTATGTTGGGGGGGAAGCCGGTAAGAAGATAAAAGCTATCAGCTGTGAGCTGTCAGCTGCAAGCTAAATATTCTTTTACGATTTGAGTCATCATGGCGATTAAGTATCCTCAGCCGCGCTGCGTGCGCCACAGCTCCTTCTGACGGTCGACTCCATGATCCTTGTATAAGACGTTAAGGCGTCATAATGAGGAGAACGTTAGTCGTCATCCTGAACGAATGTGAAGGATCTGTCACCGTGGTGGGGAAAACCGTAAGGCGTCATTCAAAGCGCCAACAAAAGATTTGCTACAGTGTTGAGGAAAGGGATTCTGACGGGAAGAATAGGGATTGGGTAAGCCTCCTTATTTATAAGGAGGTGGCCGGCGGAGCCGGACGGAGGATACTGGCTTGGGGGAATGACGCAAAAGAATAGAATGAAGATTCTTTTTCTCCCCCCGTTCAGAATGATGAAGGACGTTAAGAAGATAAAAGCTATCAGCTGTGAGCTGTCAGCTGCAAGCTAACTATTCTTTTACGATTTAAATCATTACGACAAGCGAGTATTCTCAATCGCACTACGTGCGCCAGCAGTTCCTTCTGACGGCGGACGGTCAGGTATCACCCGGAGCGATGACGAAGGCTCGCTGTCGTGATGAAGAAGACCATAAAACGTCATCCTGAACGAATGTGAAGGATCTGCTGCCGTAGTGAGGAAGACGGTAAGACGCTATCAGGGTAATAGATTCTTCACTCCGTGTCACTGTCCCGTTTCCCGTCTTTCCCACAAGGCATTCTTGCCACCGTTCAGAATGACGATTTGGGGAAAGCACGTCACTAATAATGGGGAACGGAAAGCGTCATAATGACGGAGAACGAAAGGCGTCATTCTGAGCGCCAGCGAAGAGTCTATGACCGTGGTGGGGAAAGCGGTAAGAAGATAAAAGCTATCAGCTGTGAGCTGTAAACTATTAGCCGTTAGCTGGCAGCTGTCAGCTAAAAGTGCTGAATGACGGCGGACGGTCAGGTATCACCCGGAGCGATGACGAAGGCTTGCTGTCGTGATGAGGAAGACCATAAGACGTCATCCTGAAGCGACAGCGAAGGATCTGTACCCGTGGTGGGGAAAACGGTAAGATGTTATTCAATATTAAAAAACCGCTGCCTTTACAGGAAACGGTCTTTTGCTTTCAGTCGGGACAGGTAATAGCGGCGATTTTATCAATTGCGTAGTGGAGTTCACTCACGATTTCCGTGTCGGCGGCTTTGTAATACATTTCTTTTCCGTTGCGGCGGGATGTAATCAGTCCGCAGGCTTTCAGCAGACGTAAGTGGTGGGAAATGGCAGGACTGCTCATGTCCATGATGGCGGCAATATTGATGACGCATTCTTCCATGTGGCAGAGGATCCAGAAAATTTTCAGCCGTGTGGGATCGCTGAGCTGTTTCAGTAGGATGGATACATCGTCGATTGTTTCTTGGGACGGCAGGCGGCTGATGATACGTTCTTCATCATTTCCATGGTGGTGCGGAAGTCCGTATTTATTTTTTGTCATATGGTATACCTCTTTAGAAATTATTTTTCTTAATTGTAACATACATAGGAAAATGGCAGGATAAATTTATCGGAAAAGAGTCTTGACAAAATGTAAAAGAAAAAATATAATATGATTAACGATTAAATGGTTATTTAAACGTAAAATAAAGGAGAAGAAAAATGAAAAAAAGTTACAAGATCGACGTGGACTGCGCTGCATGCGCACTGAAGATGGAAGATGCCGCCAAAGCAACGGCAGGCGTTAAAGACTGCGTAGTTAATTATATGCTGCTCAAGATGAATGTGGAATTTGAAGATGGGCAGGATCCGAAAGCCGTTATGCAGGAAGTGTACAAGAACTGCAAAAAGGTGGAGGATGACTGCGAGATTTTCCTAAAATAAAAATGGTTTGACAGGCTGTTGGGATATTGACCGGCAAGGGAAAAGAGGCTGAAATGAACAAGAAACAGAAAAGAAATTTAATGCGCATTATCGTGGCGGCAATCCTGATGATTGTTCTCCATTTTGCGCCGGTAAGCGGTATGGTACGGTTCGGGCTTTACTTAGTTCCTTACTTGATTATCGGGTACGATATTTTGTGGAAGGCCTTTAAAGGCGTGAAGAACCGGCAGCCTTTTGATGAAAGCCTTCTTATGGCGATTGCCACGCTGGGGGCGATTATCCTGGCTGTTTATGAAGACGGTGATTACACGGAAGCCATCGGCGTTATGCTTTTCTACCAGATCGGCGAATGGTTCCAGAGCTATGCCGTCGGCAAGAGCCGCAGAAATATCAGCGAGCTGATGGATATTCGTCCTGATTACGCAAATGTGGAAAGGGAAAATGGGCAGCTGGAGGCGGTCGATCCTGACGAAGTGGAAGTGGGGACGATCATCGTCGTGAAGCCCGGTGAAAAGATTCCGATCGACGGCGAAGTGGTGGAAGGCAGCTCTACACTGAATACCAGCGCCCTGACAGGGGAAAGCCTGCCCCGCGAAGTGGAATCGGGCGATGAAGTCATCAGCGGCTGCATCAATATCAATGGTCTTCTGAAAATTCGGACGACGAAAGAGTTTGGGGAATCGACGGTTTCTAAAATTCTTGATCTTGTGGAAAACGCCAGTTCCCGTAAATCAAAAGCGGAAGATTTTATTTCTAAATTTGCCCGTGTATACACTCCGGCCGTGGTAGCGGCGGCGATCGCTCTTGCCCTCGTTCCTCCGTTTGTCCGTATGGGATTCATGGGGGTGCCGGCTGACTGGGATGTGTGGATTTACAGGGCGCTTACGTTCCTCGTTATTTCCTGTCCCTGCGCGCTGGTTATCAGTATTCCCTTGAGTTTCTTCGCCGGCATCGGCGGCGCGAGTAAGGCGGGCGTCCTTGTGAAAGGATCGAACTATCTGGAAACGCTCTCCAAGGTTAAGACGGTGGTTTTTGATAAGACCGGGACTTTGACCAAAGGGGTGTTCCAGGTGACTGCCGCCCATCCGCAGGAAATGAGCGAAAAAGAACTGCTCCATCTGGCAGCCCATGTAGAACGGTACTCCACGCATCCTATCGCGGCTTCTCTCCGCGCAGCGTATCCTAACGAATCGGACAGCTGCCGTGTGGAAGCAGTAGAGGAAATAGCCGGGGAGGGGATCCGTGCCCATGTAAACGGCAATGTAGTATGTGTGGGAAATTCCAAAATGATGGAAGCCGTAGGCGCCGAATGGTATGACTGCCATCGTCATGCTGCGGGTACGGTCATCCATGTGTCCATCAATGGAAGATATGCAGGTCATGTGATTATTTCCGATGTGGTGAAAGAAACATCAAAAGCGGCCATTGCCGCTCTGAAATCGGTGGGTGTCGCCAGGACGGTCATGCTCACAGGTGATGCGAAAGAAGTCGCTGACGCTGTAGCAAAGGAACTTGGCATCGACCAGGTACGCAGCGAGCTCCTGCCGGCTGATAAGGTGCAGAACGTGGAAGAGCTCCTTATGGAGAATAAAGGAAATGGAAATCTTGCCTTTGTCGGAGACGGTATCAATGACGCTCCCGTGCTCACCCGCGCAGATATCGGAATTGCCATGGGCGCAATGGGGTCTGACGCGGCAATCGAAGCGGCGGATGTGGTTCTTATGGATGATGATCCCATGAAGATTTCCCAGGCGATCCGGATTTCCCGTAAATGCCTGGCCATCGTCAACCAGAACACATGGTTCTCTATCGGTATCAAGCTGGTTGTTCTCCTCCTGGGAGCGGTCGGCATCGCCAATATGTGGTTTGCCATCTTTGCCGATGTAGGCGTCATGATTCTTGCCGTACTGAATGCTATGCGTGCTCTCTTTGCAGGACGGACCGCATAAAAAGAAAGTGGATCTTGTGAAATAATAAACAATAATAATGAGAACAATAATAACATCGACCGCGGAGGTTTCCCTGCCCCGTGGTTTTTGCATGGAAAGCAGAATGGAATCGTAAAAGAATAGTTAGCTTGCAGCTGACAGCTCACAGCTGATAGCTTTTATCTTCTTACCATTTTCCTCACCACGGGTATAGATCCTTCGCTGTCGCTTCAGGATGACGCTTTTCGTCTGCCGTTATTCAGCACTTTTAGCTGACAGCTGCCAGCTAACGGCTAATAGTTTACAGCTCACAGCTGATAGCTTTTATCTTCTTACCATTTTCCTCACCACGGTAATAGATCCTTCACATTCGTTCAGGATGACGATTAACGTTCCCCTCACCACACCGGCAGATCCTTCACGTTCGCTTCGGATAACGCCTTTCATTCCCTGTCATTATGATGCTTTCCGTTCCCCATTGTTAGTGACGTGCTTTCCCAAAATCGTCATTCTGAACGGTGGCAAGAAGGCCTTGTGAGAAAGATGAGAAACGGCAGCGTGGCACGGAGTGAAGAATCTATTATTCAGATGATGTTTTACCGTCTTTCTTGCTATGGTAGCAGATCCTTCACGTTCGCTTCGGATAACGATTAACGTTTCTCTCATTATGACGCCTTAACGTCTTATACAAGGATCATGGAGCCGGCCGTTAGAAGGAGCTGCTGGCGCACGCAGTGCGACTGAGGATACTCACTTGTCGTAATGATTTAACCGTAAAAGAATATTTAGCTTGCAGCTGACAGCTCACAGCTGATAGCTTTTATCTTCTTACCATTTTCCACTCCACGACAGCAGACTTTGCACGGCTCAGAACGCTTTACCATTCCCCGTTGTATTCCGCGGAAATGCAATAAAAAAGAACCGAAGTGAATCGGTTCCTGATGGACATAAGTCAGACGGTATCCAGATTTTTCAAAATTTTTCCAAGAACACCCTGGAAGATTTTCATATCCGTATCCGATACGCCCTGGTAGAAACGTCTGTCCAGGGCGATGGCTTCTTTGCGGCTGACTTCTTCCACTTCTTTTGCCCGGTCGGTGAGGAAGAGGCGGTATTTCCTTGCATCTTCTTCTACCCGTTCTTTGCGTATGAGGCCCTTTTTAATCATGGTCCGTACCATGACGGTGATCGTGGGGTTGGTCAGGTGGAGGTGGTCTTCTAGTACCTTCTGGGTGACCACTTCCTTTTTATGTGTGGACAGGTAGGCGATGATAAGCGCCTGGCGGGCGGTGAGCCCATATTTCTTCATGATGGAAGACTGTTTCAGGAGCATGCGTTTATGTGCCTGCCCCAGATTATACGTCAGCCCCATCTGGTCGCTTTTTTTCAGGTCATCAGGGTGTAAATGGATTTGCTTTTTCATGGATACCACCTGTCTCTGTTTATACAAAACTCACATACGGTTATAAAGGAAATAGAAGGGTACACGAGCGGAATTTACGGTAAAAAAACGTAAGTAACTTGCGCAGGAATGTTACGGCTGCTCTGCAGTTCCTGCTGAAGCAAGGGGAATCATGGTCTCATCATGGGGGGCTTTTCGGGGTTCCGTCATAATCCATCTGTCCCTGCTGTCGATTTCCCCGACCAGGATCCGTTCTCCTACATGGATGCGGAACAGGATATGGCCGTCCGTATCAATACGCTCTACGGAAAAATGATTGCTTGAGACGGTATATGTATTTTTCCAGACGACATTCATATTTTGACGGATTATAATCGTCATCCTGCCGTCTTTATATTCTTTTTCAAACGCGGTAAGCCGGCCGAACCCGTCATTGAAAAATACGGTAGACGCTTCATCAGCGCCGTCATCGGCGGAATAAAAAGAAGAATATAAGATTTGATTATCCATACCGGAAACGCTGTTATGGATAATAACGGCTGTCCCTTTTGCGGTATTGGCAAACGCGGTGCAAGGCAACAGAACCGCCACTGTAAAAATGATCGGTAAATATGACCGGACAGACATGAAAAGTCCTTTCTGTAATCGGCTTTCTGATTTTGTACTGCTGCATACTAAGCTGCATGGAGTCATAAAGTTAATATTCCATCATTATTTTACCATGTTTTTCATGAAAAATGGATAGCCTGCATTGTATTTTTATATAGAGGCTAAAGAATTTTTCTTATCCTCGTTATAAAAAAGAAACCGACCGGGGTTTGACTTTTATGGTACCGCCGTAAAATTGTAATATTTCAAGTCAGTTGGTATACTAAAAGAAATATAGAGAAATTCAGCGGGGAGCAATATGAAAATTTTGGTCAGTGCCTGTCTGCTGGGAGAAAAGTGCAAGTACGACGGCGGAAGCAATTTCAATGAAACGGTGGCAGCGTTTTGCAGAGGGAAGGAAGTTATTGCCGTCTGCCCTGAAATTTCTTCCGGTATGGGAAGTCCGCGGGTGCCTGCGGAAATCGTTAACGGAAAAGTAACCGATAAAAATGGGAAAGACGTGGATGAAATCTACCGCGGCGGTGTGGAAAAGGTCATGGAGGAGATTAAAGGCGAAGAAATTGGATTAGCGGTTTTAAAAGCGCGGAGCCCTACATGCGGTGTCCGTGAAATTTATGACGGCACATTTACGGGAACGAAAATCAAAGGCGCCGGTATTTTTGCTGAAGCGCTTATAGAAAAAGGAATTTCCGTGATGGATGAAGAGGAGTTGGAGACAAATTTCTTTTTGAAACATAAGGAGGAACTATGAAAAAATTATTGGCAATCACTGCATTATCAGCGGCGCTTTTTTTCGGGCAGACTGCTGCGGCGGAAGAAAAAGCGGCGGAGGAAGTAAAACCGTCCCATGTGGAAATGGTCCTTGTCCTTGATGAAAGCGGCTCCATGAGTAATTTGACCAATGATACGATTGGCGGTTTCAATTCCATGATTGAAAAAGAAAAGAAACTGGACGTGGACGCCCATGTGACGACTGTGCTTTTTAATGATCAGTATAAGATGCTTTATAACCGGCGGGAACTCAAGGATGTCAGCAAAATGACGGATAAGGATTATACGCCCGGCGGCATGACGGCGCTTTTGGATGCTGTGGGACGTACGATCCACAAGATGGATATGGTAGCAGGGATTCATCGTAAAGATAAAGGGAATAAGGTCCTTTTTGTCATTATTACCGATGGAGAGGAAAATGACAGCAAAGAATATACTTATGCCGATGTGAAGAAGCTCATTAAGGACCGGCAGGAAAATGCGGGCTGGGAATTTATTTTCCTCGGCGCGAATATCGATGCCGCGGCGGCAGCGGAAAACCTGGGGATCGACAGAGACCGTGCGGTCAAATATAAAAATACGGGCAGCGGTGTCCGCGCCAACTTCAAGGCAGTGGCAGAACTGTCGGACTCTCTTGCGAAGTCGGGGAGGGTGTCGGATGAATGGAAAGAAACGGTAGAAAAAGATGAAGACGATGCAGCCGATAAACAGTCTGCAGCCGTCACACTGCATCGCCGGTAAAAGAATCTTATAAAGGAATTACATAATGAAAAAGACTTCCCCGTCAAAAGGAAAGTCTTTTTCATTTTTGCTGTCATTTGGGCAGAAATGGAAATTCACTGCGCCGGGGTGTCTTCACACAATGGTCATTTTTGTCTATGCAGACAAAAAAAGAGCCTTTACAGGCTCTTAATCCTTTTCAGTTACCAAAAGGATCTTTTCCTTCGCCGCATTCTTCCGGTGTCTTGCAGTATTTAATCTGCCGGCAGATGCATTTATCTTTCAGCTTGTACAGCTCCGGCATGAAGTCCATGATCCTGTTGAACGTATCATCGTTGATGGAATATTTCGTCCAAAGTCCTTCCCTTCTGGCATCAACGACGCCTGCTTCAATGAGAATCTTCATGTGGTAGCTCAGTGTAGACTGGGACAGGGTGAAATTGGAGAGAATATCACAGGCGGACATTTCCTTGCAGGAAAGCATATCAATGACGCGGAGACGCGTTTCGTCGGACAGCGCTTTGAAAATGGTGGCAAATTCTTTGTAACTCGGTTCGTAATCCATAAAATCCTCTTTTCCGCGGAAATTCCATAAGCAGATTTCCAAGCAGTTCTATCGATACATTTAAATATGTAGCCATTGTAAATGATATAAAAAGTATTGTCAATAAATAAAAGCGTATGTATTCGAAAGTTTCATAATAAATGGGAATGAAATGCGTTTAAGGAATGGATGACATGGTAAATGTGTATAAAATTATTTCATTATAAAAGAAAGAAAAATAGCTTATTAAAATGAAAACGTATATACCCGTTTGAAAAAGGTTACCCGGTTTTGCAGATTTTATGGTTTCGCTTTTTCCAGCATTTTTAAGGCCCATGCAGCGGCATTTTTAAAATCTGTTTCGTTCGGGTGCTTTTCCGCTTCCTGTAAACGCGCCAGACGTTCCGGTGTCATGGGGTGGACTTTTTCCGCATGCTCATTCCGTTTTCCGATGTGGAAGGAGTGGACGCGGCCCTGTGACATAAAACCGCCTAAAAATATATTATCTTTTGCCAGCAGCTCTGATGAACTTTTCAGGTAGCTCATTGCCGCAGGAGAGTCGGGATAGGTGCCTGCCGTGCCGTAGATAGCGACTTTCTTTCCATGGAGGGAAGAGAGGACATTTCTTGATGGCATGTCGGCGCCCTGGCGGTAACCCCAGAATCCTACGTAAATCAAATCATAACAGGAAAGATCGTTCGGCTGACGGCCGGATTCAAAAATTTCCTTTTCACAGGGAAGAGCTTCATAAATCGCTTCTCCCACGGCTTTCGTATTTCCTGTGCGAGATGACCAAAGTACGAGTGCTTTCATGATACCTCCTCGACAATCGATTAACTTATATATTTAAATCTTCCTATTTATACTAACCGATGCAGACATTTCCGTAAAGATAGCAGTTTGACAGCAGGCGTATTTCTTCATAAGATGAAATACGGAAATATTTGCAGACCGGAGGAGGCGAGGGGATGAGGCGGTGGATCATGCATGTGGATATGGATGCTTTTTATGCGTCTGTCGAACAGCGGGATCATCCGGAATGGCGGGGGAAACCGGTCATTGTGGGCGGCAGTTCCCGCCGCGGCGTGGTGGCGACTGCATCCTATGAGGCCCGCGCGTTCGGCGTCCATTCCGCCATGCCCGCGGTAAAAGCGAAAGAGCTTTGCCCTGACGCCATTTTTACAGCGCCCCGCTTTGAGGTGTACAAAGCCGTTTCAGCTGAAATTCATGAGATCATGCTGCATTATGCGGTGGAAATCGAGCCGCTTTCTTTAGATGAAGCATTCATGGATATTTCAGGTCTTTGCGGGAAGTATGAAACTCTGGGGGCGGTAGGCCGTGCCATCAAAGCGGAAATAAAAGAAAAAACGGAGCTTGTGGCATCGGCAGGCATCGCACCAAATAAATTCCTGGCAAAGCTGGCAAGCGATCTGGATAAGCCTGACGGTCTCCGTATTATCCCTTATGGGAAAGAAAGGGAAATCCTTGCGCCCCTTCCCGTACGCCGCCTTTGGGGTGTAGGAACCGTGACGGAAAGGAAATTGCGGAATGCGGGGTTTTTGACAATCGGAGATATACAAAAAGCGCCCTTCGCAAAACTGGCTTCCGTTTTGGGAAATCAGGCGTCTCTCATACAAAGGCTGTCTTTCGGCGTGGATGACCGTGCCGTAGAGGCGTCACGGCGGATTAAGTCCATCGGAGACGAGTCGACTTACGAAAAGGATTTGACGGAACCTGCAGACATTGACCGGCAGATCGCCATACACAGCGATGTGGTGGCAAAGCGGCTCCGCAGGCACAAGCTGGCGGGACGGACGATTTCCCTTAAGGTACGGTTTGCTTCATTCCGTACAGTGACGCGTTCCCTCTCTCTGGAAGAGGGGACAGATTTGCAGGAGGAAATATATGCCGCCGCGCTGGAACTCAAAAAACGGATTTACATGAATGAGGGGGTGCGCCTGATCGGGGTGACGGCATCCAACCTGGCGCCGCCGCTGGAAACGGTGGATCTTTTTTCGACTGTGAGGGAAAAGCAGGCCAAAGCGGCAGCAGTGATGGACGCCATACAGGAAAAATTCGGGGAGCATGCTTTGCGGAAAGGCTTCTGGCTGGAGGAAGAAAAAAGGAAAGAGATGGAAGAAAAGGAAAAAGAAAACAAGGAAGCGCCCGAAGAAGAGTAAGAGCTCCTTCATAACGGATGAGTTTTACAACAGACACAGATACATGTCACAGGAGGTTAGCATGGTCAACGAAAAAAGAATGAGAGAAACGTTTGAAGAATTGGTACGCATTTATGCGCCCAGTAAAGGGGAACGGGAAGTGTGCGACCTTTTGAAAAAGAAATTGAAAGCGCTGGGGGCCTCGGAAATCATCGAGGACAATCACGGTTCCGTAGAAGGGGGGGACAGCGGTAACCTGATTGCCGTTTTTCCTGCAAATGCGGAAGGACTTCCGTCAGTGGCGCTCACGGCACACATGGACTGTGTGGAATGCTGCCGGGGGATTGATCCTGTTCTTGAGGACGGCGTGTACCGTTCCCGCGGCGAAACCATTCTCGGGAGTGATGACAAAGCGGGCGTGGCGGCTATTTTGGAAGGACTTGCGCTGATGAAGGAAAATTTCCTTCCCCACGGGAAGGTTACGGCTATTTTTACGGTACAGGAGGAAATCGGTCTTGTCGGTTCAAAGAATATTGAAGAAAAATATCTGCAGGATATTGATTTTGGCTATACGTTTGACGCGGACGGAGAAGCAGGGCATGTTTTTACCGCAGGGCCGTCGCATTACGCGATGAAATTCACATTTCACGGAAAAGCGGCCCATGCCGGCATGGAACCGGAAAAGGGATTGAATGCCATCGCCATGGCGGCAAAAGCCATTGCTTCGTGCCCATCGGGACGGATTGATGAAGAGACAACCTGCAATATCGGAACGATTACCGGCGGGCGCGCGACGAATATAATTCCCGAACTTTGTGTGGTGGAAGCGGAAGCACGGAGCCGTGACGAAGGAAAACTGGAAAAGCTGGTCGGTGAAATTGTGGCCGCTTTTGAAAATGCCGCCGGGACATTTCCTTCCGGCACACTGGAAATAGAAAAAGTAAAAGAATACGACGCGTTCCGTATCGAAGAAACCGCGCCGCTTATGAATTTATTCCGCATGGCCTGCAAAGAAGCGGGATTTGCTGTAAAAACAGCGCCCTGCGGAGGAGGAAGCGATGCGAACCTTTTTTGTGTGAAAGGATTTCCTTCCGTCCTGGTCGGCGTGGGAATGACAGATTTCCATACCAATCGTGAAAGCCTGAAAGAAAAAGATTTATATGATGCGGGGGAACTGGTATATCGCCTTTTAGAAGCGGAAAGTCATTTTGCGGGAGAATCGGCAGAAGATATGATAGATCCGGCTCGTGAAGGGAGAATGGGGAATGAATACAGAAAATAAAATGAAAAAGATTGTCATCATAGCAGGGGTAGTTATTATATTTCTTTTGGCGGCGCCCTATCTTTACAAGGTGCTTCTGTACGGAGTGGGGTGGGTGATATGGGGATTCATGGCGTATTTCATCGGTGGCGTTCCATTGAGTGACATATTGAGTTGGTGGCATATTTTCCTGGAGTGATATGCTGGACCGGCGGTGTATCTGAAACGGAGGAGCAGATGAATCTCATAGAAAAATAAAGGCAATAGAGATATATGTATGCGAAAATTTTGAAGAACTGGGGCTGGATGATCCTGTAGAGGAAGAATATTTTTCTGCTTATGAAGAAATAAAAGGCGCTTCGGACAAGGAGCTTCAAACCTTTGAGGAAGACTATGGAGTTTCTCTGCCTGAAGACTGGAAAAAGCTTTACCGCTATAAGAACGGCAGCGGTTTTTTCAGCATGCTGCCCTGCGTATTGGGAAAGGGAGAGTATGTGTTTTCCCTCTTGTCTTTAGAACAGATAAGGCGTGTAAAGGGATACTTTCAGAATAGGGATGCACTTCTGACAGATTTTCCTGATTATTTTTCCAAAGAAGATATAGGGCGGATGGCGGACGCCAGACTGCGGCCATATTTATTTCATACGAAATGGTTTCCCTTTGCGGAGTATTGTGACAGCTGCTACCTGATGCTGGACTTTGCGCCCGGAAAGGCAGGGAAAGAGGGGCAGATTCTCTGCTACGTGCATGATCCGGACAGTGTAACTTATGCGGCGGAAAATATAACAGACGTGGTGGGCAGCATAATCAAAGATAATCATATAGTAAAGAGAGACCGGCAATGAGAGGAGCTTCGTCAGAATGGACAGTATGGAATGGTTTCTGGGAAGCGTCGCTGTATTGACTGCTGTCCTGCTTGTTGGTCTGGATACGGTACGCTCCCTGCAAAGATATCGGGTGAGACTCGGACGGCTTCTGAAAAATCTGACATTGACAGAACGGATAGAGATTGATTTGGGAGCATGGCTTGCCGTTACGGTTATTCTCGGTATGAATACATGGTATTTTAATGAGTCTGATGTGGGCATGATGGCAGCTCTCCTTCTGGCGTATATTGTCTGTGGTGTAATTAACGGTGTGCCTCTTGGATGGTGGATTCTGTGGAAAGCCCGGCAGTCCGAGCGCCTTGATTCCGGAATTGTGCCCGAATTGCGGAGGGACTTTTACTATTTTTCCATTATTTTGTCCATGGGGGCTACGATCGCTGTTGCTACGGGAATGGCTGCGGCCAGTCTGATTTTTGTAAGATGGATGGCCGGGTGGTAAGGAAAAGCCTTTACATGTTCCTTGTCGCGGCAGTGTTGCCGGTGTGCTTGTTTTGTGGACAGAGGATCCGTTTGTGGAAGAGGGGATGCGGAAGGATCCGGCGAATTAAAAGAAGGGGAGAGAGATGTTTTCAAGCGTACCGGCGGAAATTTTGGGATTGGTGGCGGGATGGGGATTTCTTCTCATCGTGGCAGCTTTTTGCTTTCCTATACGTTCGTCTTATCAGAAACCGATAGGGAAGGGGAAAATCGTAACGACGGCTGCAGTTTCTTCTATTGTTCTCGTGTTGGGGATAGGAGCACTTTCTAATCTGTTTCTGTCATGGGAGAAAGCGGGGCCGTCATTTCTTTTGTGGCTCACAGGAATTGCAGTACTTGAGATAGGTTTATTGCTTGCTTTTACTTACAGAAAAACACGGAGGTGGCGTAAACAAAATCCTTTATATGCTGTCGTCAGGATGGAATACCGCTATGGGTTGTGGAAAGAGCGGGGCGTCATGCTCCTTTCCATAAACCGGGTTCCCGTTCAATATTCCAATGATGCGGTTGTTGCGGGAAGGACAGCATATATCCGCGCGGGGGAACACACTCTGGAGCTGGCGGGATACACAGCAAGGCATGGCTATAAACGGCCTTCATTTCCTGTGGAGGAGGGGCGGTGTGAAAAGACCGTTGCACTGAAAGCCGGCCGACACTATCAAATTATATTTGACAGGAAACGTAAGATATTCAATATTAATGAGGGAAAATGACAATCATACGGATAGGTGCATTCTGTCTGTCAGCGTTATTTTCAGGAGGATTCAATGGAAAAACGGCCTGATTTTGAGACATTGGCCTCTTATGAAGAGTTTAAAAAATACTACTGGTACCGTAAAGAACTGTCCGGTATATGCAGAAGGCTCGGAATCGAATACAGGGGAACCAAACAGGAACTGAATCATCATATAGAAGAGTACTTTTGCGGGAAATTGGCGGAAAGGAAAGGTGTACCGCGCCTTTCTAAAAAAGTATCTGATATAGAATTACATACGCCGCTTTTGGACTGCGGTTTTTCCTTTAACGCTTTTTTCAGAGAGTATTTTGCGAAACAGACAGGAACCAGGCCTTTTAAATTCACGGCAGATATGGCGGCGGCATGGCGGAAAGTAAAGAAGGAAGAAGACAGATTGTTTACCATGCAGGATATGCTGGATGTATACCGGGGGAAATCGGGCTATGCAAAGTATGACGCATCGGTTTGTGAGTGGAACCGATTTGTAAAAGATTTCTTCCGGGATAAAAGGAACACGGGATTTCGTTATCCGCTGCGGATGGCGGCTGCCCTATGGCAGGCAGTGAAAGAATCTGACCTACCGAAAGTATATTCTTCTGATTTAAGAGAAAGGTATAAAATGCTTTTGGCAAAGAAGGAGAAAAGCTTCTCCAATTTTAAAACATCCAAGGAGAATAAAGGTCATGAGTAATTCCATATCTCTGCCGTTCCTGATCATAGCAACGGGGACCATACTCTTTGTGTATATGAGTGTGGTGATCATGGAGCTCCGCTCTGCTTATGAAGAGAGTTTCTGGAAGCAGGCGCTGAAAATAGGAGGCATCATTTTCACCTTGATAACCCTGCTCTTTTTGGGATTGGATTTTGTGCTGACCCGGTTTAGGGAAAAAGCATTTTTACTGGCGCCCGGCATGCCTATATCGGGTATCATCCTTGTGTATATGAGAAGTATTGTGCTGGCATGGCGGTGGCGGAAAAGGAATCCGTCTCATGCCCTTATCCGGATGAAAAGACGCGGCGGTTTCCTGAAAGCCGTCGGCGCCGTGATCCTTTCCGTAGACGGCGTGCCGATTCAAAAATCGAAAGCGGCTGTTGTGGTCGGAAAGAGCGTATATATTCTTCCCGGGGAGCACAGGCTGGAAATGGCGGGATATACCTTGCGGCACCAGCTGTCGAATATACCGTCTTTTCCAAGTAAGGGAAAGCAGCAGGAACAGACGGTCCGATTTACCGGCGGCAGGCGCTATATACTCCGCTATGAACCGGCGGGCAGAAAGCTTGAAATAAGTGATAACGGGCCGATCTGATTTATACCGCTGCCGTTATGTTTATGCTATAATCAAAAACCAGAGGGGAGTTATCCCGCTGAATGAAATCATGGGCTTGTCATAGAAATCATTTTGAAAACGTTATAGGTGCACAGGAGGAAAAACATGATATCTGTATTTGATACGCAGCCCGTCATTCTGGAAGAAAAAGACGGACATGTACTGACGGTCAGCAGAAACGGTCTGCTGTATAAAGACAGCAATGGGGAAGTTTTAAAAGATGTGGACTTTGAAGACGTAAATGGGATTCTGCCTTTACGTTACCTGAATTCGAACATCAGTTATAACCTTATTTTCCGCGGCCGGAACTGGAAAAATATGGCTTCTGAGCTGGATACGGATCGGTACAATACCTCTGGCGGCCATAATATACGGGAGACCAAAGCCATTATTACCGCTTTTGCCCGTCATAAGCTGACGGATGATTTTCCGGACAATCTGGACACACTGGACTTGCCGCTGGATTATTCTTACTTTAAAAAGAGGGAAACCCGCCTGTCCGGAGGGGTGATTACAAATGGGAAAAAGGAAATCCCCATCCATGATATCCGCCGGGTCAAATGCATTACAAACGGTACGATCAGCAATCTGTGCATCTATACTACGGATAAAGGAAGATTTTTCTTTGACATGCCGAAGATGACCGTTACCCTGAACGCTTTGACCGTTCCTTTGCTGGAAGCCGTCATGACCAGAAATACAGGGCATGGAATTGATTTCTCACGGGGTGACGGTTTCGGGCAGAGCACTTCGGAATTTGTCATCATCCGTTACCTGGATTCCGGGTACTTCCTCCATAAGGACGGCATGGCTCATGAGGATTGGCAGAAGACTGCCTGTGACCGCACTGCCGGTTATGGGTACGATTTGAAAATGCTGCTCCAAGAATGAATAAGATGATGACATATAAAGAGAGTCTGCAAGGCGCGGCTCTCTTTTTTGCCTGGAGCCGTTTTGCGGGATCTGCCTAAGAAATGAAGATTCGTTTCTTTTTTGTGTCCGGACGACGGCGGCCGAAGGAGGAGAAAGCATGGCGGATGCGTATGATGAAATGGAAAGATTGATGAAAGAGTATGAAGCGCTGGCGCAAAGCGATCTCCCTGCCGCTCTGGAAAAAATGATTGATTTGTATTTTGATGAAACATATGAAAATACGTTCAATTATGATGTATATGACGGTATCGAATTATGGCTGCAGGAAAATGCGGACGGCAGGCTGCTGGCATCTGTCCGGAAATACAAAGGCGCGCCGGGGTATGCCAGGCTGGCGGAGACAATCCGCATGGGTATGAAAGGTTAGCCTTCTGCGTAAAGGATTCCCTTGGCATCTGTTTTTGATTCAGGGAACGGCCGGATATTTCCGAGGCCTTGTTTACAGAAGTAAATTATCTTGTGATTTGAGGCATTATATGGATGAATTGTTTGAACGCTTGGTTTTCATTTTTGGTTTTCTGTATATTTTTAAATGGATGCTGGATTTCTTAGTGAAGAAATTTCATTTGCACACCGGAATCTTTACCATAGAAGGAAATCAGCTGGTTGTCCGTGCGTTATTTTCTGTCAGGTATGAAAAGGATAAGATAGCAACGATCATTTTTTCCTGCATGCACAGCTGGCGCATTCCATGGGCTCATGCAGGAAAGATGTTGATTATCATGAAAGACGGGACAAGAAGCGGACCGTTCCAGTTTGACAGCGGATCCCTCACCGGAGAATTCTGCCCGATCCTCGATTCCGGAGAAGATATCGAGCGGACCATAGCGTATTTACGGGAGGAGTTAAAAAGACATGGTATTTCTTCTGTCTATAGGAAATAACGGCAGGCAGAAAAAAGTGGCAAAACGGGCTGAAGAAACAGCAGAAGATGTTTATCAGCGGGGTATGAAATGATGGAAACGGTATTATTGGCTTTTATGCTGATAGCGGCTGTCTGTATAGGAGCCGCGACGTATAATTTAATGAAACTCTCCTCTCTTCCTGCGCGGGAACGGTATAAAGTTCTCCGCTTCAAAGGAGACAGCCTGACCATAGGATACGGACTGTTTGCTCATACATATAAGCTGAATGAAATTTTAGAAGTACAATTTGTAAAATTTCCTATAAGAGGCCGTTGGAGTCTGGGCGGTTATGTGGGTGAATTACGGGTGATTAAAATGAATGGTCATCGGTGCCGGTGGATTTCTTTTGACGGCAGTGTGTACTATGGACATATAGTTTGGATTACCAATGAACACATCATTGATTTATCCACGGATTTACTGATGAAAGAGCTTCGGCAGCATGGGGTCCAATGCTTTAAGGAACGGAATTGGTGTTCCTGAGCTGCACTTGTGCGGATGCATGGAGGTACAGGATTTGATAAAAGAACCGTGAGATATGCTTCTGAAAACTTGTGATGACATAAGGGCGGTGTGTAGATGATGGACATTAAACGACTCTTTCAAATTCCCTGATTTTTTTGCTGATTCCCCTGTTCTTCCTGGTTATGTTAATTAAGATATATATACTTCAATATATAATCATAAACCGCATTGCCGTTTGGGGAGGCTCTTTCTGGATGGTACTGTTTCTCTTTTGCCTGCCTGCGTTGGAAGTACTCTCCGTGTGGAAGATTATTGTGTACCATTACGGTTGGAAAGTCCGAGAAAAACTCATCTCTTCGTCTTACAGCAGGGGAGATATCCTGGTACTCTATCAAGCCATAAAAAGTTGGGATACAGCCTATCTGGGCGGAGCGCTTCTGGATGCAGCCATAACGGCAGTTGAAGCCGTGTGTTTCCTGGGGACACCTTTGTTTCTTTTCCTGCCCTGGGTTCTGTATGGTGTGATTGCGAAATGGTTTGGACTGCCTGCCGTTATTTCTTTCTAAAGGATTATTAAGAGGACGAATGTAATATTCATAGTCCCTTGAAGTTTTATACTGCTTCTGATGCGCGTTCCAATCCTGACGGTCAGCTCACTGTCCATAACAGAACCGGAAAAATCTTTGAGCGTGTGAAGAAACGCCATGGTAAGATTTTTGACGCAAATGATGAAATCAAACGCAGTCCGTGCAGCTTGGTGTTGGGACAGCATACTATACGTTATAATGACCATCTGTGTGTTTGGGGCATTAGTCTCGTTCTTTATGCTACACGATACGAAAGCAGCAATAGAAAAAATTTCTTTGATGGAAAATGGCTTCAAAGAGGAAAAAAGAGCCTTACAAATCCCGTTTTTAGTGATGGATAAATTGAGATTTAAATAATAAATAAAATGAAATGATAAGTGAGAAAGGGTAAATTATGGGAGTAGATCATTTACAGGATGAACCAAAACTTATCTTGGCATATCCTCATAAGTCTACATTTAATAGGATAGGCTTTTCATCCATGGTATCTTTATCTTTTATTGTTCTGTGGATACTGAATCATCTTATGAGTTATAATACTGATTTTTCAGATAAAATTATTATGGCAATAGTACTGGTTGGCGCTCCGCTCCTTGTATGGTTTATGGGATATTATCTCTTCATAAATGGAGTGAAATTAGAAATTTACGAAAATAATATCGTTAAATATTATACTTATGGAAGCAGAGGGCGGAGTGTATTGCATTTTAAATTTAAACTCGAAGATATAGAACAAATAAAATTTAAAAAGCGCCCGTTTAATTGTCTAAAGCTGACCATCAAAGTTCGGAATCCTGTTTTTTATGGGTTTCATGAGAAGAAACTAAATAAGTTAATGAGTGTAAATATTATTGCGGATAGAAAAGAATCGGAATTTTTTATGCAACAGATGGAACAATTCCAAAGACAACAAAGAAGAATGATTGAACGATAAAAGTCCGCTGGAGAATAATTGATATGGGTTAAGAAAAGCACTTCCAATTAATTGATGAATAGTCAAGAAATAATACTCCTGATACAAGGAGAACCTATTCAAAAACGGGGAGCCCAAGTGGAAATTGTTGATGGCCTTTTCAAAACCTTCGCACATCTGCACTTCGTCAATAAATATAGTTCGTTTTTTCCGCTTGATATGCCTTTTCAACATACTCATTCAGCTTGTGATACTCCAGCAGCGGTTCGTATTTACTCAGGCTGTAATTGACGTGTATAATGTTAGCAGTCGTATCCGCCTGCCGGACATACTCCATAAATGCTTCCAGCAGCTTTGACTTTCCGCTGCGCCGCACTCCGGTAATGACCTTGATATCCGCTGTTTCCATTACGTCGTTCAGTTTATCAAGATAAAAAATTCGCTCAATCAGTTTCATAGCATTCTCCTCCGTCGCCAGAAGCATATCTATTTCGCAAAATCAATTTAATATAAAAATCGCGAAATAGATATGTTGATTAGAAAATTGATTATAATACCCGGTTGTTATATGAGTGAAATCATCTGAATAGGGATTTGAGAGAGGAACATGAAATACTTATTTTGTTTATTGATACCGGCAGGACTGTTCCTGTTGATTATAAGCATCAAATATGTTATTCGTTTTGCTAAGTCTGAAATGATTTACGAAATGCCTTATAGCAGGGGAACAGGTACATTTACTCTTGCTGCAAGGGGGAAATATGGCTTATGGATCAGTGGAAAAAAGTTTAAAAAAGCGCCGCTCGGAGAATTTGGACTGACCCTTGTCAACCGGGATACGGGACAATCCGTTCCCCTGTGTGCTCCTCTTTTGCGTACCGCTGTGACCGGGCTCAGCAAGTCCAGGCTGAAATTGTATTCCTTTCAGGCGGAAGCCGGCACATATACGGTTTCCTTGAATGATGAAGTGCGTATCAGAGATAAAGCATGCGCGTTTCTTGTGAATGCCGTAACTAAGCGGCTCGTAGATTACAGTTTGTTTTCTGTTCAGGTGTACCGTCATACATCCGGTATGGTTTTATCCCTGTGTATACTGGGGATTATATTCGGCGCCGTCATAATGGTTTCGGGAGCTATTCTCCCGGCTGTTTTATAGAAGGATCAGGGGATTCTGTGCGTAGAGAATATCTGCGTATGTAACATAAAAGGTGGGGCAGATGAAATTTTTAAAACCGATAGTCATTTTATTCCTGCTGTTCAGTACCGTTTTATCCGGCGGCTGTGGTCATACAAAAGAAGATCAAGAAAGGATCATCCGGTATTTGGATAACAGATTTGGAAAGGATACATATACAATTAAGCAGGATGAGAGTTATTATCGCTGGTTTGTGACATTGAACCAATATCCGGATCTTACTGTTTACTATACGGTATCCCGTGATCCTCTTTCCATGACATCACCTTCTATAACGACAAATTTTGATAAGGTTTTCAGTGAGCATGCAGTTGAAGAATACAAAAAAATGCATGCACTTGGTGATGATGATCTTGTTTTTGATGATTCCATTGATTTCGTATATCACACAAAAGTTAAATCCCTTGAAGAATTGAAAGTGCCTTATGACAGGGCGATGGGATTTATTGCCTTTGTTTCTGAAAAATATCCGGTTCTTATTGATGAAGGGTTATTGAATATACGAATGGATATTACCGGTATCCGTTTGAAAGGTGCAGATGATGACGATACCCTGATATTTCAACACATATCCAAAGCAAAAAAAGACGGTCTCAGCATTGTGTCATACGAAGAAATTTGTCAGGAATTAGCGCCGAAGCTAAAAACGCATGCGGATAATCCGGACGGTTTTACATTTCACGCAGATATAGGAAAGTCATTTATTTTGGGCAGCGATACTTTTGGTGACTGCCTTCACAAAAACCTTATTTTAGAGAACGGCACGCCTGAAGAATTAAACAATATCATCTTGCAGCCCGGAGAAATAAGCAGACCCTATATTTTCAAAAGTGAGAGCCGGTATGAATTTACAACGATAACATTACAGGCTGAAAACGTATCGGACTCGCCCTGTTCTTTGCCTGAGGCAGCGATTGTAAAAGCAGTCATAGATGATGCGAAAGAAATATATGTCGATCCGGTAAGGATTGATCTTGCTTTTGATGAACGGAGGGAATGGAAGGATCCCTATGAAATGCTGGGGATTTCTCCGCCGGAAACAGAGGAGGAAAATGCAGAAGGCGTGCCATACAAAAACATTAAAATTTTATTTACAATGAACAAATACTACAAAGGCGTAAGAAGGGTTACCTTGACTTTTAATAAGCATACCGGGTAATGGTTGTTTGCTTATCATTTCAAACCATCTGCTGTTTCATTTATTGCGGCGGCCGGCTTGCTGTAAACTTATGCGTGGAGTAAAACGGATTGATTCCATGTCGGATAAGGGGGAGAGAGTATGCGGTTTGATGAAAACCTGCGTCAGTTTGTGTATGAGTACGAAGGGATCGTCTTTGCCTGGGATGAGGAACCGGGGGAAGATTTTCCTGATACGGTGAAGAAACTGGCAGCAGGTTATTATGAAAGGCTTGATGACATCGTCCGGCATATTGCCCCCGATTTAAAAGAAATGTATGGAGTTACGGATCCCGGAGAGATAAAGAGCAAACTGGGGAAACCTGTCATCGACCTTACGATGGGAGAAATTAATTATCTGGAACATACGTTTGATTACGAGCATATCTTTACGCTGGAATACCTGGATGACGAGTTTAAGCAGTTAAGTCATTTCAGCGTGGACGGGTGATGTGAAGAGAGGCAATTCACGAGTAAGATGAAAGAACATTGGTCACGCTCAAAGAAGAAGCAGCAGTTGATTATCCGTTTTTCAATGACCTGCCCTTAGTTTACCTGGGGGAACTGGCCAACTTGCCGGAACATGGAATTTTTATAGGCCAATCGGGCAAATGTTATTTTGGATATCATCTTTGGAATTTCAGAGAGCTAAGGGAAGATGAAGTATAGACTGTAAGGTTTGTTATAATATGGCGTTTCATGCTTTACTGTACCGATTCATCATGATGTAAAAGGATTCAAAACATAAAGGAGAATGGATATGGGGTATGACATCACTTTCCATCCGATCAGCGAAGAGCAGATGGATGCATGGTATTTTTCCCTGCTGGACAGCCTGGCAAAAGGGGATACGTCCCGGCTGGAGGCGGTGGCGGAAGACGCGGGGATGGATCCGTTTTACATAAATAAATACAGGGATTTGATGAAGTATGCTGCCGGGACGCCGCCTTCAGAACGATTTGAAACCACCCACGGGTTTTATATGGCGGTGGTGCAGGGATTTTTCCGCAAGCATTATTATGTGCGCGGTACAGCCGTTTCTTTCATGGCGGAAGAGTACCCGCTGATGGAAAGGTATATCACGCCATGGAAGGATATTCTTCCTGAAGGTATTTTACCCCCTGCACAGCAGGGAATTGTAGAAAATTATTCTGCCGGGGTGTATTTGTCCGCAGAACAGGTGAAAGAACTTCTTTCCGATTATGAAGGAAATAAGGAAGTACGGGAAGCGGTCGATGATTATTTCATGGAGAATGGAGCCGTACTTCTGAAAGCGCTCCGGGATGCGGCGGAGAATGGGGCGGGACTGTTGGAAGCGACGGATGTGGTGGAAGTGGAGCCGCTGGATCTGAAAAAAACGACATCCTATTCAGACCTGAATCAATGTGATCCAGAAGGGGCTTTTATTTACCAAAAGGTAGCAAGGGCGCAGATCAGTGAGTTCATGAAATCGAAGAAATCTTAAGAAGGATATGATGGGAGAATACAGAAAGGAAAGACTGCTGCTGGAGGGACAGGTCAAGCTGATTATAGATCCGATGGAGTTCCGTATGGCACTTTGGATCAACGGGTTCGGCCTGTCCGATGCGGTGACGGGAGAAGAGATCATACCTTTGTGCCATTCTTATAACCTGGAGCATGTGGAAGAAGCGGGGGATCAGCTGGAAATAGACTTCCGCATATATCCGGAAGGACATGTGTATTACCATGTGGCGGTGGATCCTTTTGCAAGAACTTTTACTTATAAAGGGAAAGTATACAGTACGGATGATTTTAGAAAAGTGATAGAAGCTGACCGCGTGGGGATGGGAATCAAAGCGTGAGACAGGACATTCTATCCTATGAGCAGGCCTGCCGCCATTTCTTACCCATTATAAAAAACAGTCTGTATCTGTGCCCGGAAAGCCGGGACTGACAGAGACGGACTGTTTTTCTTTTGTCTTATTGACGGCGCCTGTGTGGTGGAACGGAAAAAGCGGTGTTGTTATCCGATGAGCTTTCCGTTTTCAATACGGAGAACCCTGTTGTGCCATTTATCCAAGGTGGAACGGTGGCCGATGCTGATGACCGTTGTGCCGGGGAGCGCCGTCAGAAGACGGTACATCTTTTCTTCTGTTTCTTCATCCATGGCACTGGTGGCTTCGTCAAGGAAGACCCATTTCGGTTTTCTGAGGAACACGCGGACAAAAGCCAATTTTTGCTGTTCCCCCAAGGAGAGGATGTGGCTCCAGTCCGCTTCGGTATCCGTCTTTTCCATTAAATGGGAAAGACCGCATTCTACAAGGAGCGGGGAAAGTATTTCCTTGTCCGCCGTTTCCAGCGGGTACGATGCAGCTTCGGCAGAGGTGCCCATAGGAATGTAAGGTTTTTGGGGAATGAACATCATTTCAGAGGGGGCGGGTATGGAGATATGTCCTTTGACGTAGGGCCAGAAGCCTGCCAGCGTACGGAGAAGGGTGGATTTCCCGCTTCCCGAAGGGCCTTTTAGGATGACATGTTCTCCCGATCTGATTGTACAGGCGGCAGATGAAATGATTTCCCGTGTCCTTTTGTTTTCATCCATGGCGGGCACGGAAATGGTGACATCCGTGAGGCGGAGCCTGTCAGGAGTCTCTTCGCGGACAAGGCTGCCTGATTTTTCTTCTGTCTCTTTTTCGATGGCCGCTATGTGCTTGTCAAAGGACAGCAGACGTTCCGCGCAGGACTGCCATTCCGCCAGAGATGCATATACATCGACGAAGTAGGACATGGCGTCCTGGACTTTGCCGAAGCAGTTGGCAATTTGCATCAGGCCGCCTAAGGAAATATTTTGGGATAAATATCTCGGCACAGCGACGACAAAGGGAAATATAATGGCAATCTGGGCGTAGCTGTTTGTCAGCCAGGAAAGCTGTTTTTGCTTTTTGATGATGAAAAGGGTATTTCTGAGGAGGGTCATGAAACGGTTTGACAGGAAGGATTCTTCTTTTGCCGCGCCGTTATAAAATGCCACGCTTTCCGCTGTTTCACGGAGACGGACCATGGAGAAACGGAAGTCGGCTTCCAGTTTTTGCTGGAGGTAATTGAGGGAAACGAGGCGGTGGCCGACTTTATGGGTGATCCATGTGCCGAGAACGGAGTAGGCGAGCGCCGTCCAGACAAGGTAGCCGTAAATATGGAATTCCTGTCCCGCGGCAGAAAACGATAGGATTTCCGATAAATTCCAGAGAACAAAGATAAAGCATACGATGGTCGTTGCCGAGCGAAGCAGCCCGCTCATGAAGGAAAGCGTGCGTGCCGTAAAAAGATTGATGTCTTCGGAAATACGCTGGTCGGGATTGTCTGCCGTGCCTTGGGAAAACATTTCAAGACGGTAGTACATCTGCTGTCCGGTCCATTTGGCAAGATAGTTTTTCGTCATCCATTTCCGCCAGCGGAGCGCCAGGCGCTGCTGCAGGTAGTAGCTGTAGACCGCAAAGGCGATATGGGCGAAGGCAAGTCCCGTGAAACGGAGCAGTCCGCGGTAGACCGCGTCGCTGTCATAATTCTGCAAAGCGCTGTAAAAAGAATTGAACCATTCGTTTAAAAGCAGCGTCATATATACGGCGGCAATTGTGAGGGTAATGATAGCTGCAAGATAGAGCCGTGCCGATTTCTTTTCTTCGCTGTTCCAATAAGGGGTAATCAGGTGGAAAAGCCCCGCAATAAATTCCCGTGTCCAATATCCTGATTTCATAGATTCTCCTTAATCTGTCTTGTAATGTTTTCATTATACTATATGGCAAAAAACAGCCGATAAAAATAAAGATTTCAAAGAAATGTTTATTGGAGCCTTTACATCGAAAGGTGTCTATATTATAATGAGTATATAGAAAGATATAGATGTAATAGAATTTAAAAAGGAGAGATGATGATGAGCAAAGAAATTCATTCCGCAGCAGACTTTGAAAAGGAAATAACCAATCACAAAGGATACGCCCTTGTGGACTTTTGGGCGACCTGGTGCCAGCCGTGCCGTATGATGGCGCCTGTGCTGGAAAGCGCCGAGAAGCAGCTTGGCAGCCAGATTAATTTCGCAAAGGTCGATGTTGATGAGCAGCAGCAGCTGGCTGCTGAATTTGATATCATGTCCATTCCGACTCTGGTGGTTTTTAAAGACGGCAAGCCTGTAAAGCGCATGTCCGGCTATCGCCCGCTCGACGCTTTCGTAGAGGAACTGAAAAGCGCAGTGGAATCATAAGACGGAAAAACTGGAATTTATAAAACCGCTTCCTTTATAATATGGATAAAGGGGCGGTTTTTTATGTGCATGCCCCCGCGTACGGCTGTGATCGGTTTTGGAAAAAACTGCTGTAAACCGGCGGCCGTTTGAAAAGGAGAATTATGATGGGCGGAATGTTTGTGGGGATGCTTCTGTTGCATCTTGTCATCTTTATATTGATAGTTCTGCTTTGGATATACAGGAAACCGCTGGCAGAGGCTGCCGCGCGTGATAAGGCGATGGCGGACAGGGAGCGGAAGAGGAATCCGCGGCTTAAAAACCGGCCTTATGCGTGGGTGGTGATGATTAGTTCCACGGCGGTGCTGGCTTTGGATATGTATTTTGATATGCCGTCAGTCGGTGTGCCGGGGCTGATCTGGAAAGGGCTGCTGGCGGGGCCGTCACTGACTGTGGCTGTCACGTCTTTCATGTGGGTCGTATTGGCCGGTCCGCAGAGGATCCGGCAGTATGTGAAATATGCGCTTTCGGCAGGGATGTTTGTCCTGTTTGGTATAATGTCGTTTACCGACTGCTTTGGCGGCGTGGAGGATGTCTTTTCGGGAACGGTGACGAAAGATATGGCGCTGAGCCATGTGATGTATGAGAAGACCTGGGCAAGAGGCGCCGGTATGTACAGCCGGTTTTTGCCTTCGCAAAGTGCAGGGCGGTTCGAGGTGATGATGGACGGCGGAGACGAATATATCCATTTCCATATTGCGCGAAGAGACAGGGAGGTTCTCGCGTCCATGATGGAGGGGCTGACGGTCAGAGGGAAAACGATACGGATAGAGGATCTGATACCTGCCGTGGAAGAGGGACGGAAGAGTTTTGCGATGTACGACGGCGGACAGATCGGTGGAGGGAAAGATGTCATGTACCGGATAACGTACTACCCCCATACAAAAATACTGGTATCGGCGGAAAGGATACCGTAACGATGTCTGCCGGGCGGGATATTATCAAAGGAAAAGGATACATTCGGCAAAAGATATATGACAAGTCAAAAATACCGATTCATGTGATACATTTTCTTTCATGCAGGTAAGGTTCATTGTTTATGACATGAAGTGTGCCGTCGGGCGGGAAGGAGTATTTTATGAAATTTTCCAAATGGCTGCGGATATTGGCTGTGTCAGGATGTATAGCGGCCACCGCCGTATCGGCAGGAGCGTTCAGCTGTTCCGATTTTGAAAGGAGCGGAGGCGGGCCTTATAAAGAAACGCTGGATGCACTCTATGAGAATATGATTGCCGGAGAAGGTTCAAATGATCAGCTGGCGGGTTCGGCAGGGATTATGGAGACGGTGCATGCCCTGGGACGGGAAGCAGCGCTTCAGGGGACAGGTTTTGCCATAGAAGATATCACCGGCGACGGAGTTCCAGAGCTGCTGGTGGGCAGCATGCCCGGATCCGGAGAGTCTGTATATGCCGTGTATACGATACGGAACGGCACGCCGGCAGCCGTTCTTGACGGGTGGGCAAGAAACGGGTATTATGCGCTCGGCGGCGGACGGTTTTATTACCACGGCTCCGGCGGCGCGGCGTACAGCGCATTCGGGACTTGTCATCTTTCTTATGACGGCAGCCGGATAGAGTGGGAAGATTTTTACTTCTCCGATATCAAAGACAGCAGTGCGGGAACAATCGGGTATTTCCATAATACAACGGGCGTGTGGAAGAAGGCGGAAGCAGAAGAATTATTTATTTCACGCGGCCGTTTTTTTGAAATGGACGAAACATTACGGACAGGGATAAGAGCGATAGGAAAGGTTCCCTTTTCGGAATATGCCTGCAGTCATGAAGCGGCGGCAGATGGAACGGTACAGGCCCGCTGGGCGGAGGACGCGCTTTCCGATTATGGGGAGTACGATGAATTTATGGCGGATACGTCGGAATACCAGGTGCGGATCCTGTTTTCCACGCAAGATGCGGTCAAGGATTTTAAAGTGCTGCGTTTGGTTCCTGATCTGGATGAAGAAGGAAATATGACGTTCTTTGAAACGGAACTCTACTATGCCGGCCGGCTCACGGCGGAAAGACCGCTTGTGCTCGGCATGGCAGTTCACGGAGACACGCCGGGGTACGGGATTTCCTATACGGACGGAAACGGAAGAACCAGACGGTTCTATATCGGCATGAGCGGGGACGACGGCTCTCTCTTTTTGGGAGAATTCTGAGACGGCCAGCCATCCATTGATCTTGAGTTGTGGGAAGGGAGGCGCTGAAAATGAAATTTTTTAAACAGATTATAGGTCTGCTTTTATTCTTCACCTGTATGGGATCTCCGGCAGAGGCGAAAGTGATTCATCAGGATATGTGCCAGATGAGTACCGCCTATGAGAACCAGATGTATAAGATTGCTGATTTTGAAAAAGGAGCATTTAAAGGCCGTTTTGCTTTGATGGACGGACAGTGCAGCGGGCATACTTCTTATATGGCGATCGTCACCTATTATCATGGAGGGGTCAAAACGACTTTTCTTAATGATGAAAGAATACAGAAAATGAAGCATGTGCAAGTGGGAGAGGTGCTGGCGAATCAGAAGGGCGGCGTGTATTTGAAAATCATTCTTTCCCAATGGTACGGACTGGACGGGCAGGGGAAAGTTGTCGCTTCGGCAGAAGATAAAAAGTCGGTCGGGAATACGGATATTTCTTTGTATGTGGAAGGTGTACGAACCATATACGGCAGCCTTGTGAAAAATAAGCCCGACGGAATGCACGGCAGCATGGATGAGATGAAGCTTGAGGCGAAGGAGTGGAGCCTTCCCGAATTTAAAATCGTAGTGGATGAGGAATGGACGGATTATGTAAGGCCTGATGTAAACTTTGTCATGTCTGAAAGGGGAGATGCGTGATGCGTATGAAATGGCTGCCGGCAGGCATTGGGCTGTTCCTCGTCGGAATGTCGGTGGTATCCTTTGCTGATGAAAGGGTTTATGAACAGGCTGAATTTCCCCATGAAATCTGCGGGACATGGACGGATATTCATGGAGGAAGGACTTTGGAGATTACCCCCCGTGCCGTGGACGGAGATCTTTTGGACGGCATGTATGATGTGGCCGGCGGAGGAGTGCAGGGGGCAGTGAAAGCGGTGCTTCTGCATGAAGGGCAGCCGGTCACGGAGCAGATCAGCTGGAATGTGATGAGTCCGAATTATAAAATACTGGTGTATGGAAATCAGGTATACTGTCGTCTCACCGGAAAGCATTTTGAGTCTGTGGACGGCATATATCTGGGAATGGAGATGGAAGAGGTGCGCCAGCTCTACGGGGAACCGGACCGCAAGGATGGGAGATTTCCATACCAGAGCTGGAGCTATGTAAAGGAAGGGGTCAGTGTATATTTCTATGGAGGGATCGTAGACGGCATATGGATTAACAAGGGAAGCAGGAAAACTTTCGATCGCTCCGGTTTGAATGCGGACAGTTCCCGGGACAGTTACGCCGCGTACTATAAGGCGGGAGGCCCGATGAATGAATTTTTTACGGCAGGCGAAGATGAGTCGGAATATATCAGCCTTTATGAAGACCGCGTCCATTTGAGATCCGGTTCTTGTTAAGAAAGGCCGGACAGGGATATTTCTCAGAACAGGAAAAAGCAAAAAGCGTACCGCGGATAAAAGTGCGATACGCTTTTTTGTGAAATTTTACCAAAAGTAGGAGAAAAGGCTCGCGCCTGCTACGGTCATGATACCGGCGACGCAGATGGAGAGAGAACTCATGGCGCCTTCTACCGGCCCCATTTCCATCGCCCGCGCCGTACCCATGCCGTGGGCGGCCGTACCTATGGCAAGACCTTTTGCAATCGGGTTGGTGATACGGAGCGCTTTCAGGATATATTCGCCCGCTATGTTTCCAATAATCCCCGTAAAAATGATGGAGGCGACCGTGATGGGAACATAACCGCCCAATTCTGAAGAAATACCCATTCCGATTGGCGTGGTAATGGACTTCGGCAAAAGTGTCACGTACGCCGCATGGTCAAAGCCGAAAAGGATACATAAGAGGAAAATGGAAACAAGGCTGGACAGGACGCCGGAAAAGATGCCGAGAAAAATGGCGGGCATGTTATTCTTCAGAGTCTTCATCTGCTCGTAAAGAGGCACCGCAAGGCAGATTGTCGCAGGTGTAAGCAGGTAATTGATATACTCAAGGCTTCTGTCCATGGTGTCATAATCGTAACCCGTGAGTTTGATGAACCCGATGATGAGGATGGCGGATACCAGGAGCGGATTTAAAACGGGCGATTTAAATTTCTGCTGGAGGTACATGCCCAGCCAGAAGGTGGATATACTGAGAAATACGCCGATATAAACGGAATTTTCAAGAAGAGAAATCATGGGACGCCTCCTTCGGGACTTCTTTTTTTGGTGAACGGGACAGGAGGAGCTGCGCGGTAAATCCTGTTCCCGCCATGCAGGCAATGAGAGAAATTACATTGACTGCTATATATTGGAGAATAGCCGCCTTCATGATAGGCCACGCCACCACAAGCCCCACAGCGGCGGGAAGGAAAAGGAATGCCATGATGCTGATGAGAAACATGGCTGTTTCCTTAATCTGCGCTACGTGGAGAATTTTAAACCGGAGCAGGGAAAATAAAATTAAAATGCCGTAAATACTGGAAGGCACAGGCAAAGGCAGAAAATCATGGAAAAGTTCTCCGGCAAGAGACGGCCATGATGATGCCGAATTGTAAAAGATATTTCATGGACAACCTCAGGCAAGCACAGCGGAAATATACTGTATAATCAGTTGGGCTGTGTTCTCATGGCCCAGACGGATTGCGTCTATGCAGAGGTCGTAATATTTCGCTTCTCCCCAGTTTTCACCGGTGTGGAATTTATGGTAATCTTTTCTGTTCTGATCAGAATGGAAAACGATATCTTCCGCTTCTTTCCGGGAGAAATTCCAGTGCTTCATCTTGTAAGCAATCCGGGCTTCTTTGTCGCCATGGGTGAAAATGCTGACACAGTCTTTTCTGTTTCTGAAAATATAATTTCCGCAGCGTCCGATAATGACGCAGTCCTGATGGCCGATGAGTTTCGTCATTGCTTCCGCGGTGGGTTTGTTAATCTGTTTCACCGACGCACCCATGGATAAGGCCAGGAGAAATCCCTGGGCGGGAAGTTCGTCGAAGAACATGGGCATAGTGTCATAAATACCCTGCTCCCTGGCGAGCCCGGAAAGGGAGTCCCGATCATAAATGGGGATGCCGTAATGTTTTGCAAGCATGGCTCCGACGGTATATCCGCCGCTGCCGCTTTCGCGGGCGATGGTAATAATCATAGTGGACCTTCTTTCTTTTTGAATACTTTTTATTATACTACCAATGGCAAGCCGGTGAATTTCCTTTATCTTTGGAATACAACCATATATTTCTAAACAAATAGACGGGAAACATTACAACAAAATGTAAAACAGATTGATTATAAATATGGATATAAGTATAATAATTCATGTGGAATAGTAGCAGACGGGGATGAATGATACTTTTCCGCACGAATCAGTTTGTTTATGAACCTGAGGGAATATGGTAGAGAAGGAAATTTGGAGATTTCGGCGCCGTCTCTTACAGGTATTTTTTATATGCAAGGAGAGGAGTATAGCATGAAAAAATCAGGGGTTTTAGGGCTGGCGGTATTGCTTGCCCTGGCAGGCGGCACGGCTCATGCAGCCGGTGTTTATGAGTTGGAAGGAGTTGTCGTTACAGCGACTAAAATTGAAGAGTCCACGGAAAAAGTGCCGGCCAGTATATCTGTGGTAACGGCAAAGGAAATTAAAGACCGCGGTTATCAAAGTGTAGCCCAGGCATTGGGGCAGGAACCGGGGGTTTACCTGTCGCCTGTAGCAAATGGCGGGATTTCCCTTCGCGGTTTCGCATCCAGCGATATCCTTGTCCTGGTAGATGGACAGCCTGTCAATTCCGGTTGGAACGGTTCTGTAGACTGGACGATGATCCCCGTGGAAAATATTAAGAAGATTGAAGTGCTCCGCGGTGCGGCTTCTTCCCTTTACGGCGGCCGTGCGACAGGCGGCGTCATTTCGATTACGACAAATACCCATGAGGAAGGGGTTCATGGGAATATGACGCTTTCTTACGGAAGCAACAGTACGACAAAACAGGTTTATGATGTATCTGTCCGTAAAGATAAATGGGATATCGGCGCAGGGTATGAAAAACGTAAAACTGACGGTTGGCGGGGATATTATGTGGATTCCCGCGTATCAAGTAGCACGGCAAATACACCGCAATTCGATGCGAGTAATTTACCTATTGACGGCCGCGGCAGGGTCATCCTTGGGGGACGCGGCGAAAAAGCGTGGACTTCTGAAAGTTACCATGCCAAGCTGACCTATCATTTCAATGAGGACAAGTCTTTAACTTATTCCTACCTTCATACGGATCATAAATACAGTTATGAGCATCCCTTCACTTTGATTAAGGATGCTTCCGGAAAGAGCATTTTCTATGGCAGCGTTGTTTATCCCAATGGAAAAGGCATAGATTTTGCGCCGGGCGATTTTCTCGGATATGTGGGCGCGAAAGAATGGGGTATGCACAATATTTTTTATGATGACAATAAAAACCGGTTCCATGTCCATGCAGGATATACAGATATCAAAAAAGACGGTTACAGCAGTGCCGACGGAGATGATGCGTGGCTGCCCATGACAGAAGAGGAGACTTATGCGTGGAATGGGGAAGGAGTACAGTCTTTTTATCCGAGCAAGACAAAAGACTTTGATTTGAATAAAACCTGGGAATTGGGGTCCCATACCCTGATCGGCGGCTTGGCATACAGGGCAAATTCTTTTGACCAAACGAGATACAATCTGGCCCATTACAAAGATCACGGCAGTAAAATAAATGCTTATGAAAAACATCGCGGTAAAGACGAATCCCTGTCCGCTTATTTCCAGGATAAATGGCAGGCTTCTGAAAAATTTGCCGTTTACGCAGGCCTCCGTTTTGACCGCTACAAGAAATATGGCGGGCATCATGAATTCCTTACGACCGGTTATGTGAAGGACGATGAAGAAGGTATTTATAATGCATGGAGCCCGAAATTATCCTTAGAGTACCTTGTGGGGAATGATACCACTGTATATGCAAGTTATGGACATTCCTTCACGCCGCCTATACTCTACCAGGTGTATCGTTCTGAAAGATCCCCCATCAAGATTGTCAATGGCGTGCCTACGGCTTCTACAAGGGGATCTTTGCCCAATCCCGATCTTGACCCGGAACAGACGGATACGTATGAACTGGGATTGAAGAAAAAATGGAAAGACACCACTGCGAATATTGCTGTCTACAAAGCGGATACGAAAGATGCTATCCGTTATTTCTCCACGGGCAAAGCATCTACTTACAAGGGGGTATTCTATAAAAGGTTATTCCCAGTACAGGAACTTCGGCAAGGCAAAGAAAAAGGGCTTCGAGTTCAGTGCTACCCATCAATTCTCCGATAAGGTAAGCGGCTATTTGAATTATGCATGGGAAATGGAATCCATTGATGGCGAACATAACTGGGATATTCCGAAACACCTTATCCACTTCGGCGCGGAGTTTACCGATAAGAGATGGGATATTCTTGCTGATGCCCAGTATGTCAGCGCACGCCAGGAACCTGATGCGGCGACAGGCGTGTACTACTCTGCGGGAAAATTCTTCATTGCCAGCTTATCGGCCAATTACAGTTTCACGAAGAACACCACCGCCCAATTCTATATTTACAATCTTTTCGACAAAGTGATTTATGACAGCGAAGCGGCAAGCGGAAGAACGTACACCCTTACGTTGCGTCATTCTTTTTAAGGAGAACATATGAAGAAAATACTTAGACTTGCTTTAGCTGCCATCCTTTTTGCTGCCGGCACCGTATCGGCGAGGCTTCCCGAACCGATATCCATGCCGCAGGATATCAAAGGAACGAGTCCCCATAAGCCGGAAGCGGCGGTGTACTATCTGACGGAGCTTGTGAAAGAAGGAAAGATGACGGCAGAAGAAGCAGAGCGGACGGAAGTGTACATGATTTTCAGGAATGCCCGCCGTATGCAGGATTTGCAGGATGTGGAAGGGCTTTCCGAGGAAGACCGCAGGGCATATATGAAAAAGAAACGTGAACTGCGGGGAAATCCCCTTGTGGAATACGCCAACCGATGCGGATTCACTTTGGAACGGGCCAAAGAACTCATGGATCTTATGCATGACTCTGACAAAGGCACTTCATACTACGGTAAAACCCGACATCATGGATAAAACATAAAAAGGAACCTGCCGGCATAGCCGGCGGGTTCCTTTTTACATTGCAGCTTTTAAATTTTTGTCATTTTTGACATACTTGTGTCACCCGGATTCCAAAAGCACAGTTCTCCTGCATGGAGAGATTTCTGTACGTCGATTGTCCGCTGGTTGGAAGAGCCTTTGAAGAGAAGGGTGATATCTTTTTTTGCGAGGACAAATTCGCCGTCCACAAGGATGTCTATATATTTTAGAAGCTCCATTGTTTCAGGCATAATCTTTGCGAAATGACCGAGTATTTCCTTATCGAAAAGATAGCCGGAGAAGCACCAGAGATCTTTTTCCGGATAGGTTTCCTTGAATCGTTTCACCAAGGGGAGAAGTCCTTTTTGGTTGACCGGCTCCATGGGCTCGCCGCCGAGGAGAGTCATGCCCTGGTAGCAGTCCTGCCCCAATTGTCTGATGATGTAGTCTTCCGTTTCTTTCGTGAAGGGCTTGCCGTAGTGAAAAGACCATGTATCCGGATTGAAGCAGCCTCTGCAGTGGTGGGTGCAGCCGGAAACGAAAAGGGAAAAGCGGATGCCCGGCCCGTTGGCGATATCATATTCTTTGATTCCGGCGTAGTTCATAAATACCTCGCGATAGGGAATAAAAACGGCGCTCATACAGGATGGCGCCGCCTTATCTTAATAATGATGATTAAAGGTGGAGGACTCTGTCTTTGATTTCCTGTGTGCGGCCCTGGTTCCAGAACTGGGTGCCGATGTATCCGCATGTCCTTCTTGCCACGGACATGGTGTGCTGGTCGTGGTTGCCGCAGTTCGGGCATTCCCAGATGAGTTTGCCGTTTTCATCATCAATAATCTTGATTTCTCCATCGTAGCCGCACTGCATGCAGTAGTCGCTCTTGGTATTCAGTTCCGCATACATGATGTTTTCATAGATGTACTTCATGACGGCAATGACAGCGGGGATGTTGTTCTGCATATTCGGCACTTCGATGTAGGAAATCGCGCCGCCCGGGGAGAGCCGCTGGAAATCGGATTCAAATTTCAGCTTATGGAAAGCGTCGATATGTTCGGCCACATGGACATGGTAGCTGTTGGTGATGTAGTTTTTATCCGTGACGCCGGGGATCATGCCGAAACGTTTCTGGAGGCATTTGGCAAACTTATAAGTGGTGGATTCCATCGGAGTGCCGTAGACGGAGTAACTGATATGTTCGGCGGCTTTCCATTCGGCGCACTTATCGTTCAGCTTCTGCATGACTTTCATGCCGAATGCTTTGCCTTCTTCCGTGGTGTGGGAAACGCCCAGCATTCTTACGCACATTTCATAAAGGCCTGCGTAGCCGAGGGAAATGGTGCTGTAATTATTGAAGAGCAGTTTATCGATGGCTTCGCCTTTTTTCAGACGGGCAAGAGCGCCGTGCTGCCAGAGGATGGGGGCTACGTCGGAAATGGTGCCCAGAAGTCTTTCGTGACGGCAGCGGAGAGCCCGGTGGCAAAGTTCGAGACGGTCTTCAAGGATTTTCCAGAATTCATCCATATTTCCTTCTGCCGAGCAGGCTACGTCTACCAGATTCAGTGTGACAACGCCCTGGTTGAAACGGCCGTAATATTTATGCGCGCCATTTTTACCAAGACCTTCCGTGTCGGGGGTGAGGAAGCTGCGGCAGCCCATGCAGGGGTATACGTCACCGTTTTTGTATTCCTTCATGATTTTCGCGGAAATATAGTCGGGGACGAGACGTTTTGCTGTGCATTCCGCAGCAAGTTTCGTCAGCTCATAGTAGGGGGAGTCATCATGGATATTATCTTCATCAAGGACGTAGATCAGTTTCGGGAATGCCGGTGTGATCCATACGCCTTTTTCATTCTTTACTCCCTTCATTCTTTGGAGAAGGACTTCTTTGATGATCATGGCGAGATCGTCACGGGTGCGGCCTTCCGGTACTTCATCAAGATACATGAACATGGTGACGAAAGGAGCCTGGCCGTTACAGGTCATCAGAGTAATGAGCTGGTACTGGATTGTCTGAATACCGCTCTTGATCTCTTCATGGAGACGGGCTTCAACAATTTTGGAAATGATTTCATCATTCATGGATTCGCCGGTCAGCTTCCGTTCTTCGATGACTTCCTTTTTGATTTTCTGACGGCTGATATCGACGAAGGGCGCAAGATGGGAAAGCGTAAAGGACTGGCCGCCGTACTGGTTGGACGCCACCTGGGCAACAATCTGGGTCGTTACATTGCAGGCGGTGAAGAAAGAATGGGGTTTTTCAATCATCGTCTGGCTGATGACAGTACCGTTCTGGAGCATGTCTTCCAGGTTAATGAGATCACAGTTATGTTCTTTCTGCGCGAAATAGTCGGCATCATGGAAGTGAATGATGCCTTCATCGTGCGCCTTGACGATTTCTTCAGGAAGAAGAAGGCGGCGCGTGAGGTCTTTGGATACCTCGCCGGCCATATAGTCGCGCTGGGTAGAATTGATGACAGGATTTTTATTGGAGTTTTCCTGTTTTACTTCCTCGTTATTAAGTTCAATCAGAGAAAGAATACCGTCATCGGTGGTATTGCTCTTGCGGGAAATTTCGCGTTTATAACGATAACGGACGTATTTCTGGGCCACTTCATAGCCGCGCATTTCCATGATGCCCGTTTCTACCATATCCTGGATATCTTCGACATTAGCCGCGTGGGGATAATTGGAAATTTTCTTCGCGATATTATCCGCAATCGCACGTATCTGGAAATCGTTCATCTGATGGATGCCGGCGACTTCATGATTGGCTTTGCCGATAGCATTGATGATTTTCGTGATATCGAAAGTGACTTCCTGTCCGTTTCTTTTGATGACATTTGTGCGGACGATGACGTCCTCTTCATTTCCCTGTTGCATGACTACACTCCCTATTAATGATTGGATATAATAAAATTAAAATAACACGTACAAAATATAGTTTTTACTTCTGTTGCGATACAACATATTGTATCGTGATTTATAGTACAACATATTCACAGGAAATGGAATAGGAAAAACGAATTAAAAAAATACCATTATTTTTCAAAGCTGCGGAAAATCAAAAATATGGAAAATGCAGGCATGTCGATATGGGGCGGAAAGGAGACAGGAGGCTTTGGCGTTTCACGAAACGTTTCACAATGGAGATACTCATTCAAGATTTTTTCTATAGTCACCTATAGAGAAGAAAATACTATATATAGTAGGAAAGGAAATGAAATTTCCATAAACGGTATGAGGGGATAAAGTCTTATACCGGGGATAAAAGAAACAGCGGCAGAAAAGAAAAGGGGAACGATGATTTTAAAAACGATGATTCTAAAAAGGAAGAGAAAGCCTTCTTTCTTTTTTGACGGCGGGATTGTGCTATAATGGAACAAATATCATTATCTTTTGGTTTAACCGTTCATATTCTTGAGTAAAAATTTTTATATGAGATATACATTGATTAATCAGAGGAGCGCCGGCTTTCATGAGAAATTCTGAAATTCGCAGACAGCATAAAGAAAAATCTTCCACGGTAAAAAAGATTTTTCTTTTTCTTTTCATTATTGTTTTTATTGCAGGCGCCGGGGCGGCGGCAGGTTTCTTTCTGTCGGTGAGCAGCGGGCTTCCGGATATTTCCGCAAATATTGCACCGGATGCGTCATCCCGCATTTATGATGCCAAGGGGCGGCTTATTACTACGGTTCACGCCGAGGAAAACCGTCTCCCCGTGTCCATTGATGAAGTGCCGGCTAATTTACAAAACGCATTTATTGCGGTAGAGGATAACCGCTTTTATGAACATCACGGCGTGGATCCTCTCGGTATCATCCGTGCCGTTTTCAGAAATATCATCAGCGGCAATGCCACGGCGCAGGGGGGGAGCACCATTACGCAGCAGCTGGCGCGAAACGCTTTCCTTTCGCAGGAACAGACGCTGAAACGCAAGCTGCTGGAGGCTTTTCTTGCCCTAAAGATAGAGCGGCAGTATACCAAAAAAGAAATTCTGGAAATGTATATGAACCAGATTTATTTCGGACAGGGCTGTTATGGTATCCAGACGGCATCTAAAGTGTATTTTGGAAAAGACGTGAAGGATTTGTCTCTTGCCCAGTGCGCGCTTATAGCGGGTCTTCCGAACAGTCCGAATTATTACTCTCCGTTCCACAGTGTGGAAGCGGCAAAACAGCGGCAGTCCATCGTTCTTGATCAGATGGTGAAGTATGGGTACATTACCGAGAATGAGGCCGTTGCGGCAAAAGAAGCGGATATTCATCTGGCCCGGCCCCAGGAACAGCGGGGAACGGAGAGTGTAGCGTCTTACTTTGTAAATTATATCATTCAGTTAATCAGCGAAAAGTATGATTCCGATGCGATCTACAAAGAGGGCATGCAGATTTACACCACACTGGATCTTGATTTGCAGAAGGAAGCGGAAGCGGCCCTGAAGAAAAATCTTCCTAATGCCTATACGGATGATAAGAAATTGACACAGCCCCAAGGCGCCCTTGTTTCCATAGAAGTGGGAACGGGATACGTCCGCGCTATGGTAGGTGGTCGCGGTCAGGATCACTTTAACCGCGCTGTGCAAATGACCCGCCAGCCGGGTTCGGCTTTCAAACCTTTTGTCTATCTGACGGCGTTTGCAAACAAAGTAACGCCTTTCGACATTCTTAGTAATGAAACGAAAGATTTCGGCGGCGGCTGGATGCCAAAGAATTACGGAGGCACTTCCGGCGGCAGTGTAACCGTCATGGAAGCGCTTGTGAAGTCCATGAATATACCTACGGTCCATCTGGCGGATCAGGTGGGGATAGAAAAGATTATCCGGACGGCAAAGAATGTGGGGATTTCCACCTTGGTTACTGAGGGTGAATACAGTGATACGAACCTGGCGGCGGCTCTCGGCGGCCTTACCTACGGCGTGTCCGTCTGGGATATGGCAAAAGCATACAGCGTGTTTGCAAACGGCGGCAAACTGGTGGAACCGACGGTCATTATGAAAGTTGTCGACCGCAATGGAAAGGTGCTTGAAGATCATTCCGGCGCGCCGGAAAGTACGCAGGTCGTTGATGAAGCCTCGGCATGGACATTGACGAGCGTGCTGGAAGAAGTCATCTCCCGCGGAACCGGCGGAAATGCGTATATCGGACGGCCGTCGGCGGGCAAGACGGGGACTACTGATGATGAACATGACGCATGGTTTGTCGGATATACACCGGATCTCTCCACGGCGGTCTGGATCGGTGATGACGCGTCCACCAATGCGGGGTATACCGGCGGCACCATTCCGGCGGCGATCTGGCGCGATTATATGTACGAAGCGGAAAGCGGTTATACCGTGAAGAACTTCGAAATTCCTGCTTCCGTAAGAAGCAGTATGGAAAAAGCAAGGGTCGCGCGGGCGAAGCAGGAAGCGGAAGCGGCGGAAAAGAAGAAAAAGGAAGAAGCGGAGAAAACGAAAAAAGCATTGAAGGATAAAGTGAAATCCGCGGGGAATAAACTTCTTGACAGGATTTCGGGCCGATCGGCAGAAAAGTCCGGGGAAAAACAGTAACGGGAAGAAGATAAATTGACAAAGGACAGGACGTTTCGTAAAAGGCGTCCTTTTCTTTTGCAGAAAATATGAAAACGGGAAAAGGAATATGTGTTATGTAATGATAAAAAGTAATGAAAACAGCATACATTTATGCTAAAATTACAACGGACTTTCTTTTTATAGTTAGTGTCTGGGATATATGCTAAAATTGCTTTGGTAAGTAAACATATTTAAGATTTGAGAGGAGATGTTTTTCATGAAATGGAAGGCTCTTGCTGCGTGCACCCTGGCCGGACTGGCGTTGATTGTTGCCGGCTGCGGCGGCGGTGACAAGGCGGCTGCAGGCGGTGCGAAAGCGGGCGGTCAGGATCTGAAAGGCAAGAAGTTGGTGATGTATGTGTCTTTCCATGAAGACACGGCGAAAGAACTGGCGGATCTGTTTAAGAAGCAGACCGGTGCAGATGTAAGCTTCATCCGTCTGCCAACCGGGGAAGCTCTTGCCCGTATCACGGCGGAAAAAGACGCACCGAAAGCGGATATCTGGCTCGGCGGCACGGCGGACGCCCATGCGAAAGCGGCGGCTGACGGACTTCTGGAAGCTTATAAATCCAAGAATGCCAAAATGATCATGCCTGAATACCAGGACAAAGACGGTTTCTGGTATGGCACGTATCTGGAAGTTTTGGCAATCGGCTACAATGAAAAACGTTTCAATGAAGAATTTAAACCGAAAGGCGTCGCCGCTCCGACGACATTGCAGGATCTTCTGAAACCTGAATTCAAAGGGGAAATTATTATGCCTGATCCCCGTAAATCCGGTACAGGCAACACCTTTATCAGTTCCGTTCTCCAGAATATGGGAGAAGAAAAGGGCTGGGAATACCTGAAAGCGCTGAAACCGCAGGTGGCGCAGTTCACTCCTTCCGGATTTACACCGGGACAGAAAGCCGGCGCCGGCGAATATCTTATCGCCGTCAACTTTATTTCCGATCAGAATCTGGTCAGCGCCAAGGGACAGAAACTGGTGAGCACCATTTACGATCAGGCAGGCTGGACGGTATGCCCCGTAGGCAAGATCAAGAACAAAGCCAATGAAGATGTGGCGAAAGCATTTATTGATTTTGTCCTTACCAAAGAAGCGGGAGATATCCTTGTAAAGACGACGAATGGCATTGCCTGCAATCCTGAAGTGGCTCCGCCCCAGGGCATGAAGCCGCTGAAAGAGCTGCCGCTGTTCAAGACTTATGATTTGGTCAAGGCGGGCGCCGATAAACAGAAAAACTGCGATACATTCTTTGCTGAATAATATGTCTGTCAAAAAGCTGCCTCCACCAATGACGGTGGGGGTAACTTTTTATCTATTACTTTTACTTATTTAAGAAATAGTCTACTTTATACCTGCCCTTCCCTCGCCGATGGAAAAGCCGGAAGGCACCTGCTGTTTTAAAGAAATAAATCCTTTTTATATCTAAGGAGTTTTGTATGAATGAAAAAGAGTCCGGCCGCGAACACACCGGAATCGCAGCGGAGATGAAAGTGCTTCTTCGGGAGCCGCCGCTTCTCATCGGTATTCTTGCCGTATTCCTTCTGTTTGCCGTATTTATTATTTATCCTTTTGTGAAAATTCTTCTCGTCCCGACATCGGCAGACTGGATGCGCGCCGTCACGGATAAGGAGTTCATCGAGGTATTCAGCCACACGATCTTCTCGTCCTTTGTTGCTACGGCGACGGCTATCGTTTTCGGATTTATTTTCGCTTACGGCGTGAATTACACAAATATGCCGTGCAAGCGTTTCTTCCAGGTGGTGGCTCTGCTTCCTACCATGGCGCCGTCCGTTGTCAGCGGTCTGGCATTCATCATGCTTTTCGGCCGCCGCGGCTTTATTACATGGGAAATGCTTCATTTGAAGGTGGATCTTTACGGACCTGTCGGACTTTGGGTAGCGCAGACTATCGCTTTTTTCCCGCTGGCGTACATCACTATTTCGGGTGTCTTGAAAAATATCAGTCCGAATTTGGAACTGGCGGCACAGAACCTGGGAGCAAAAGGGTGGTACCTTTTCCGTACGGTGACCCTCAGACTGGCGACGCCGGGGCTGGCAAGCGCGTTCCTCCTGGTCGGTATCAATTCATTGGCGGACTTTGGCAATCCCATGCTGGTCGGCGGTAATTACCATGTTCTGGCCACGGAAGCATACACACAGGTCACCGGTGCCTGGGATCTTCCCATGGGCGCCACGCTTTCTGTATTCCTTGTCATTCCGACACTCATTGTTTTCTTTGTACAGCGGTATTATCTGGAAAAGAACTCTTACGTTACCGTTACGGGAAAGCCCGTGGCAGGCCTCATCCGTGTGACGGCGGGACCGGCGGCAACATGGTGTTTCTTTACTTTCTGTATGCTTCTCAGCCTGGGCATCCTTATGATTATCGGCGTGGTCGTGCTTTTTGCCTTTACCGTTTCTTTCGGTACGGATTACACCTTCACTCTTGAGTATTTCAAAGAAGGTGTCATCAACTCCAATGTCATGGTGAACTCCTGGGTGGCATCCATGTCCACGGCGGCAATCAGCACGGTCTTCGGCATTGCTCTGGCGTTTCTGGTGCTCCGTAAAAAATTCCCGGGAAGAACAGTTATGGATTTCCTTGCCATGCTTCCCGTCTCTCTGCCGGGGACGTTTATCGGTCTTGCCATGATTCTCGCCTTTAATGACGGACCGCTTGAAATGACGGGTACGCTTGCTATTATTATTCTCGGTATGGCCCTCCGCCAGCTGCCGGTAGGATATCGGCAGGCCGTGGCGGGGCTGAAACAGATCGAAGGCTCTTTAGAGCAGGCGTCTACCAACTTAGGGGCAGGCAGCTTCACGACTTTCCGGAAAATTGTGCTGCCTATGCTGAAAAATTCACTTTCTGTCAGCTTTGTATACGCGTTCATGCGTTCCATGAACACCTTAAGCACCGTTATTTTCCTCGTGTCACCGGAATGGAACCTGGCGTCCATCAATATCATGAGCCTGGCAAATCAGGGATTCCTCCCGACTGCCAGCGCCACTGCCGTAGGCATCATGCTTGTTATTTACCTGACTTTCGGTGTGGTGAAACTGATACTCCGTGACAAGATCAATATCTTTGATTTATAATCGCTCAAAGTTTACAACAGAGGTGGAAATATGTCAGACTTAGTATTGCAGCTGAAACAGATCAATAAATATTTCGGTCGGAGCCATGTCATCAAAGACGTGAACATTGATTTTGAAAAGGGGCATTTCGTTACATTCCTCGGGCCGTCAGGCTGCGGGAAGACCACGCTTCTCCGCATGGTGGCAGGTTTCTATGAGCCGGATGATGGGGAAATACTTCTCAACGGCAAACGAATCGAAAGGATTCCTCCTTACAGCAGAAATACGGCCATGGTATTTCAGGAATATGCCCTCTTTCCGCATATGAACGTTTTTGATAATGTTTCCTATGGACTTCGTGTGAAGAACCGTCCGAAAGAGGAAATAGAAAGACGTGTCAAAGAAGCACTTGACCTCATGCAGCTCAAAGGCATGGAGGACCGTTTCCCGAATCAGATGTCCGGCGGACAGCAGCAGCGTGTCGCTGTAGCCCGTGCCCTTGTCATGAATCCTGAAGTTCTTCTTCTTGATGAACCGCTGTCCAATTTGGATGCGAAGCTGCGCGAAAGCGTCCGCGTGGAACTCCGTGATATTCAGAAGAAGATGGGGCTTTCCACGATTTATGTCACCCATGACCAGTCGGAAGCTCTTTCCATGTCGGACATGATTGTCGTCCTTAAAGGCGGCGTCGTCCATCAGACAGGATCGCCCCAGGAGATCTACTTTGAACCGAAGACGCCGTTCGTGGCGGACTTCATCGGCACGACAAACCTCCTCAGCGTAAAAGGGCTGGGAGAAAATACTGTTTCTTACGGGAACGACAGAATTCCCACTGCGAAGAGCGTAAATGCAGGGCAGGAATACTGCCTGAGCATCCGTCCCGAATGCCTGAAGTTGGTGAAAGAGGCCGTTGACGGGCAGGTGAATGTAAAAGTCACCATTCAAAATAAAATGTTCCTTGGAGAAAAAATCCGCTACTTTGTCAATGACAGTCTTGGCAAGGAATGGATTATCGATATTTACGACCCCGGCAGGACGATCCTGGAAGGCGAAGCATATGCCGCTTTCCCCTTTGAAAAGGCATGGCTCATTGAAGATCTGACGGATTGAAATGAAAAAAGAGCGGAGTTTCCGTAAAAAGAAACAACGCTCTTTTCTTGTCCGCCGAAAAGGCATGAGTGGAGGGGTTGTGACGAGGTACAAAAATATTTTGTCACAGCCTCTTTATAATTGGCTATTGCAGGTCCCTCAGCAGATCGTTTACATGAGAAGCGGCTTTCACGTTCCTGTATTCTTTCACCAATATGCCTTTTTCATCAATGATGAACGTGGAGCGCTCGATGCCCATGTATTTTTTTCCGTACATGCTCTTTTCTTTCATGACGCCGTACAAGTTGCATACTGTTTCCTTTTCATCAGAAAGGAGAGGGAAATTAAGTTCATACTTGTCGCGGAAATTGCAGTGCTTTTTCACGCTGTCGCGGCTTACGCCAAGTATGGAATAACCCCGCTTCTTAAATTCTTCCAGATTGGCGCGGAATGCCTGCGCTTCCAGCGTGCACCCGGAAGTATTGTCCTTCGGGTAGAAATAAAGAATTACCTTCCCGCCCTTGTAATCAGAAAGAGAAATATCCTGTCCGCCGTCAGACGGAAGTGTGAATAAGGGTGCTTTTTTGCCCACCGTAAGATCTGCCATGATGACCTCCTTAAAGAAATATATTTTCTTTCATTATAGTATGGGGGAGACAGGATGTAAAACGGAGAAAAAGACGTAAAAGTATTTCTTCTCCGGCAGATGGACAGCAAAGCATAAGGAGATATATAAAGCGCAGACAAAGATGGTATAATGAATTTATACACAGGGAAATCGCATAAATTGACATTTTAACATCCGGAGATAAAAATGTCTTTTCATGAAGATCTGAATCAAAAACTGAATGTATTTTTTAATCGTGACTGGTCTGTTGAGTTGTCGGAACAGGAAGAGGAAAAGATGGAAGAACTCGCGGCCGGTCTTGTGAAAGATTTTGGCTGGGATACGGTTTTTCATGCAGCATTCGAATATCTGAAAGAGAACTGCCGGACACCGGAGTCTATAATGAATTTCGCACATCTGTATTGGGAATCCTGGTGGTGGAATCACCCGATTAAAGAGCCATACAGGTTTATGGGATACTTCTATTACAGAATCGGTATGGATGTGGAAGAATATGATTCGGATCAGGACATATTGGATAGCCTTTCGTGCAGTATATTGATCAAGTCAGGATATAAACAGGCTGACTTGTATGAGGACCCATACTATATTCCGGAACGGGATCCGCTCATGATACAGGCAGTAGAAGAATATATAAACAATGAGAAAAACAGAAACCATTGATATGGAAGAAACCGGTCAGGCACAGCATTTGTTTGTTTCAGGAATAATGTATGGAGATAGGTACTACGTTTGCAGAAGTGTATATTTCGGAAAAGAAACAGGGAAATCTCGGTTTACAGAAAAATTTAGCTTTATACAAGACGGCAGGATGACAGAACGATCTTGCCGCTTTGCTTTTTCTATTCGGTATTTTGTTTGCATATAGACGGCATACTTCCAGTTTATTTCCGTATGGCAGCGGACATGTTTTTCGGATTTATTCCGTATATTTAATTTCTTTATTGACAGATAGACCCCAGGGGGGTATAGTCTAATCAGAAAGAAGATTTTCGATTCAAAGGTAAGAAGCAAAGAGAGTGCGGAAAAGCAGAGAGGGAAATAAAATGGAAGCGAAGGAGACAAAACAGATGGCCGGTATGGAAACAGAGGAAGCCTGCTGCCGTACGAAACGGACACCGGCAGAGCAGAAGAAACTGCTTACCCGCCTTAAAACAGTAGAAGGGCAGATCAGGGGCATACAGAAAATGGTGGAAGCCGACGCGTACTGCCCCGATATCCATGCAGGTATCGGCTGTATCTAATGCGCTGAATTCTTTTAACAAACTGCTCCTGGCATCCCATATCCGAGGCTGCGTTTCCGATGATATCCGCGAAGGCCGGGACGGAAAAGTGGATGAACTTTGCACCATGCTCCAGAAATTAATGAAATAATTTTTTGACAGGAAATGAAAGAGGTAAAAAATGAGACAATATACAGTCACAGGCATGACCTGCGCAGCGTGCCAGTCCCATGTGGAAAAGGCAGTCGCTGAAGTACCGGGGGTCTCTTCGGTGGCCGTGGCGCTCCTGACAAATTCCATGGCGGTTAACGGCACCGCGTCAGACGAAGAAATCATCCGCGCCGTTGAAAACGCGGGGTACGGAGCGCGGCTCAAAGGTGAAGAAAAGAAAAAGAGCTCCGCTTCAGAAAAACTGGCACAGGAAGCGGAGGCCCTGGCCGACCATGAAACGCCGAAGCTCAAAAGGCGCCTCATATGGTCTGCCGTATTTCTTGCACTCCTCATGTATATCACCATGGGGCACAATATGCTCGGCTGGCCCGTCCCCGCATTTTTTGACCATAATCATCTGGGACTTGCTCTGACAGAAATGTTCCTTGCCCTCATCGTGATGCATGTCAATAAAGATTTTTTCCTTTCCGGCGGGAAATCCCTCGCCCATGGCGCGCCGAATATGGATACCCTCGTGGCGCTCGGCGCGGGAGTTTCCTTCCTCTGGTCGCTCTATGTTCTTTATGAGATGACCTACCTCCTTACGCATGGTACATCGAACACGGATCTCATGGAAATTTATCACGACCGGCTTTACTTTGAGTCCGCCGCCATGATTCCTGCTCTCATCACCGTAGGGAAAACACTGGAATCTCTATCTAAAGGCCGGACCACCGATGCCTTGAAAAGTCTGATGAGGATGGCGCCGAAAACGGCGGTGATCGAAAAAGATGGGCAGGAAGTATCCATTGCCATTGATGAGGTGCAGCAGGGAGATATCTTTGTCGTAAGACCGGGAGAAACCATTCCCGTAGACGGCGTGATTATAGAAGGCACGGCAGCAACGGATGAATCCGCTCTTACGGGAGAATCCGTTCCGGTGGACAAAGCGGAAGGCGACACCGTGAAAGCTGCCACTATAAACCGTTCCGGATTCATCCGTGCCCGCGCCACCCGTGTGGGCGAAGACACGACCTTCTCACAGATCATCCGCATGGTCAGCGATGCGGCTGCTACAAAAGCGCCGATTGCAAGGATCGCTGATGCCGTGTCCGCCGTCTTCGTGCCTGCCGTTATCGGTGTAGCCGTTCTCGTCATGATCGTGTGGATACTCCTCGGCGCGCCCGTGGCGAAAGCATTGGAATACGCCATCTGCGTCCTCGTCATTTCCTGTCCCTGCGCGCTGGGGCTGGCAACGCCCGTTGCCATTATGGTCGGCAGCGGCGTGGGCGCGAAAAACGGCATTCTTTTCAAAACAAGTGAATCTCTTGAAAATGCGGGGAAAATACAGATCGCTGCGCTTGACAAGACCGGTACCGTTACGGAAGGAAAGCCGAAAGTGACCGGTATTTATCCTGCGGGACATATGACGGACGATGAACTTCTCCTTTTGGCGTATTCGCTGGAACGGAAATCCGAGCATCCCCTTGCCCGGGCTGTTGTGGAAAAGGCGGAAGAAAGAGGCATGATCCCGAAAGAAACCTCCGAGTTCCAGGTTCTTGCGGGAAACGGCCTTGCCGCCGTTATGGACGGGGACACGATTCACGGCGGGTCGGAAACCTATATATCCACGCTGGCGGATATACCGCAGGACATGGCAGAACTCTCCCGGGCATTGGGGGAAGAAGGGAAAACGCCGATTTTCTTTGAACGGAACGGAATCTTTTCGGGTATGATCGCTGTAGCGGACATTATCAAGAAAGACTCCGCCCAAGCTGTTAAAGAACTGCAGCATATGGGGATAGAAGTCATCATGCTGACAGGAGATAATCAGCGGACGGCAGACGCCGTCGGGAAAGAAGCAGGCGTTGACCGCGTCATTGCAGGCGTCCTTCCTGACGGGAAAGCGGCTGTTATCAAAAACCTGCAGAAACGGGGCAGGACGGCTATGGTAGGGGACGGGATCAATGATGCGCCCGCACTTACCGGGGCGGATATCGGAATCGCCATCGGCGCAGGGACAGATGTGGCTGTCGACTCCGCCGATATCGTTCTTATGAATTCCAGGCTCACCGATGTTTCCGCTGCCATCCGATTAAGCAGGAAGACGCTGAAAAATATCCGTGAAAATTTATTCTGGGCCTTTGCTTATAATATCCTGCTCATCCCCGTGGCGGCCGGCGTATATCCCATGATTTCCATAAATCCCATGTGGAGCGCGGCGGCGATGGCTCTTTCCAGTGTCACCGTCTGTCTGAATGCCCTTCGGCTGAATCTGTTTAAAGTCCATGGCAGCGGGAAGGACAAGCTTCTGAAGAAGAAAGCGCTTCTGCCGGCGGAAGTGCCCGGCACAGAAACCGGCACTGCTATAGAGAAGAAAGAGGCGGCAGGAAAGGAAAGGGCGGCTATTATTTCCGTAGAAGGCATGACCTGTGAAATATGCGAGCACCACGTGGAAAATGCGTTGAAGAAAATAAAAGGTGTTGTGGAAGCAAAAGCGGATCATACCACAGGAAAAGTAAAGATGACCTGCTCGGCCGCTCCTGATGAAGAAACCGTGAAGAAAGCAATTTCCGAAGCGGATTACATTTACAAAGGAATGATAGTTCCAAAGGAGGAAATGAAAATGAAAGAAACAGTAAAAATTGAAGGTATGATGTGCGGCCACTGCGAGGCGGCAGTAAAGAAATCGCTGGAAGCCCTTGACGGTGTGGATCGCGCGGAAGTGTCCCATGAAACGGGCACCGCCGTGCTCACTCTTTCCAAAGAAGTCGCTGATGCGGATGTACGGAAGGCTGTCGAAGACAAAGATTACAAATTCGTAAGCATCGAAAAATAAAATCAAAAATGAAAAGCCCGCGGGAGAAAATAAGATCATCGCGGGCTTTTCATGTGTCCGTCTTGGGACAGGTTTTGTATTAAATGTTTATTTCCGTGGTTAGGAATGCGGGAACGGAAAGCTGATGCAAAACAGTATAGAGGGTGGAATCCGTTATCGTAATGTATTGATATGAAATGTCCTGTAAGCCTTGTTTGCCTTTTCAGAAAAAACGGGAGAGCGGTATTTCTGCAAGCCGATTCCCTTATACAGTAAAAAAGGACGGCTCGCACCGTCCCTTTTCAGGAGTATAAAAAAATAAAGGAAGTTGGAAAGGAGTGATTTTCGCTTGGGAGTGCGAAAATTTCCCAACGGCAGAACCGTTTCATGAATCCGCTTCTGCCTGTAAGTAGTATATCACAAATAAATGATTTTGAAAACTACTTTCAATTATTTTTTTAAAATTTTTTATGGAAGCAGCATTTACAGGAAAAGAAATAATAAAGAACTATTTTTTCTTATAATTGATGCAGATGATTTCCAAATCACTGCCGGAGGAGATTATTCTGTACCGGCGGTTAAAACACCCTGTCCGGCAGCCGCAGGAAGAAGCGGTTTCCGTCGTTTCATATGAACTTGTCATTCAAATCATTTAGCCATAAAAATTCTCAGTGATTGCGGAGGTCTTTTGATTTTTAAACGTGATCATCGTGTTAATATCTCCCAGAGGTTTTTATTAATAAAATAATACTCTCTGCCTTGTTTTGTTTTATCTAATAGTCCGGCTGTAACTAATCGGTTTAGATACTTAGAAGCGGTTTGTTTTTTTGCGATATGCCGATCTACGAGAAAGGAAATTTTACAGTATGGCTGTTCAAAAAGGAGTTCGATTAATTCTCTGCTATAGATATCAGCCATTTCATTCTTTACAAATGTTTCTGTTTCTAATTGTACCTTTCGGATTTCTTGAATCATGGATAGAGTCTTTTTAGCGGTCACTTCCACCGCGTCTAAAATATAAAGAATCCAGTTAGTCCAGTCTGCGTATTCAGTTACATCTTGCAGGGCTTTATAATAATCGGATTTGTGTTCAATGATGTAGCTGGATAGGTATAGGATAGGAACGTCAAGGAGCTTTTCCTGTATTAAGTAAAGAACATTAATTATACGCCCAACTCGTCCATTCCCGTCAGGGAAGGGATGGATGCATTCAAATTGATAATGGATGACTGCCAATCGGATTAAAGGATCAATATTTCCCTCATTTACATTAATATAGTTTTCTAAGTTGGAAAGTAGACGAAGTATATCATCCTTGTTATCTGGCGGAGTGTAAACGGTCTCATCATATGAATTCTTCAGTACTGTTCCAGGTAATGAACGGATTCCGTCTGAACGTTGTTTTACTTTATGGAATAATTCAATAAATATATTAATTCCTAATGGACGTTGCTTGATTTCATTGAATCCATACCAAAGGGCGTCTTTATAATGAAGGACTTCTTTTGTAGATGGGGAAATGATTTTACTGTCCGGTGCCGAAAATGCTTTATATAAATCATCGTTTGTGGTAACAACATTTTCTATTTCACTGGAAGATTTTGCTTCTTGTAATGATACCGTCTGCAACAGCAAAAGCGGATTTGCCTGCATGTAAGTCCATCCGTGCAGTTCTGCCAAGGCCTTATTAGCAGAAACCGTTTTCTTTAGTATTTGGACTGTTTCCAGTTCTGCATGCGGAGGTAATATCGGAAGGTTATTATATGCTGTTTCTTTTTTGTATGGCATAAAAGCTCTCCTAACAGGTGTACATTATCATCCTATTTGGATAATAGGGTGATTTTTGGAGCAGAAATAAACCTATTTGAATAATAGTATGATTGAATAAACCTGTCAATAAAATAGGGTGATTTTTAAGGTGAAAATAAACTTGATAAAAATTGACACAAACGATTTCGGTATATAAATGGATTTTTGTTACTAAATGGCAATATCAAATCAGACAGTCACTCAGAAAAATTATGCAGCAGATGAAAGTCGGGCAATCTGCTTTCTTCTAACGTGAACTTGTAATTCAAATAATTTAATCGCAAAAATTCCCAGTAATTACGGAGCTTTTTTGATTGACGGCAGACAAACGGCAAAAATTTATTTTAAAGCGGCTTCTATATACTGATCTGCTTTCTTGCGGATATCATCTGTGTAATGTATATATGTTTTTATTACAGTTGTCACGGTATCGCCTAAGAGAGCCGCTACCAAGTTAACGTCTTCGGTTTCGGATAACATAAGCGTTGCGAATGTATGTCTCAGGCTATGGATATTCATTCCATGCTTAAATAAGCGAATTTTGTAAATTATTTTGTAGTGTACGGATTCAGATACGGGGAATACTCGTCCGTCAAGGCTTATCGGCTGGGTCAATTTCCATGTGTTTAACGTTTTCGTTAAAAATGTCGTAAGATGAATTGTTCGATTGCTGTTTATAGATTTTACGGGTTTAAAACCTATTGTGCCGTCTTTTCGCATCCCCCACTGCTTATTAATGGTAATCGCCTGATTGAAAAGATCTACGCAGTCCCATGTCAGTCCGGCTATTTCACTATAACGCATACCTGTATTCCCTGCAGTAACAACCATCGTATAAATTAGAGGATCATCAGACAGAAAATCAAAAAGCTGCAGCATTTCTGCTTTTGTAAAGGCTTTAATGCGTTTTACGCTTTTGTCTCGTTCCGGAGTAATATTATTTACCGGATTATCTGAAATAATTTGATACGGCCTGACAGCGTATTTAAAGATGGTAGAAAGTCTGCCCAGATGCAGATTGCGGGTACTTACTTTTAAACGAGAAAGACGATTATAACCATCCATTACATCTGTCATTGTGATATCTTTGAGAGGCTTATCTTTTAGCGTCGAAAAGGTTTTAACTGCATTGGTATAGCTGAGACGTGTCCGATACTCTATACTTTGACGACGATCTCTGAGAAAGATTTTTTCTGTAAAATCATGCAAAGTGATATTAGATAATTCAGGATCGCAATTTGTGACGGCATCTTCTTTGGCCGCTGCTAACAATTTATCTTGATACTGTTTGGCTTCCCGCAAGGTTTTAAAGCCTTGTTTGGTTTTCTGCTTCCATTTGCTATTCACCTTATATGACAGAATGAGGCAAATACCGCCATTTTTCTCACGCGTCGAAAATGAATATTCCATAATAAAATCAGCCTCCTTTGGCAGATAGGCTGACTATGCTATAATATATGCGTAATCAGCCTGTGGTAGGGTTGTTACAACTGCCGGAAGGATACCCTTTATCGTTCCGGTTCCCGTCGTCATATTGCGAGTATGGCGGCGGGGTTTTTATTTAATGGTAGAAAAAGCTTATTGCTAAGTTTTAAAAATACAAATTTTCAAGACTAAGCGGTATTTAAGTCTAAAAAAAATACACTTTTTTAGACTTAGTATGGAATGAATACTGAAATATTTCAATGTGATTCATCTCTATTCTGAAGCTCGTTAATAATACGTTGAGAGTATAGCCTTAGTCGTTCTTGGAAGTCTGATGGAAGATTAACCCCTTTATAATAAGTATCCCTTATGCTTTGTCCAACATCTTTAAGATTAGACGTAAGAAGGCCATTTAATGTTATCGCCATTCTAAGTCTGCGAATAAATAATACTTTGGTTGTTTTATCGGGAATGATGGATAAACACAATATGATGTATCCGTAAATTCCAGAAATATATTTATAGGAATCAAGTTCTGCATCTGTTAATAGTTCTTCGGGAATCATTAAACGGAGTGATTTTTTATCCAAATTGTTCATAAAATGTGATGCATCAAAAGAAGTAAATTTCAGACTATGTGCAATTGTATTTCTGCACTTTCTGATCATGGTTAAGGCGTATAGCAGAACAGGGAACCGTTGATCCCAAGTTTGGTTAACAGGACACATTATATTTAATAGTTCCTGTTTTTGGGGACGAAGTAATAAAATAAACAAATTGGTGGAAAGACTGAAGGATATATTTTTTAACAATATCCAAGGAGGAATATGATTGTGGTGATTCCGGTAATAACATGTTGGATTATCAAGTGTATTTTCGGCTATATTGGTTATTTCTTGCAGAACATAGGTACGTGTAATTTTGTGATTTCTTCCTATAGTTTTCTCTGGTAAATAATAGTTAGGATCAAGGTAACCTTTGTAATCCACGCCATGGGATTTTGAAATAACATAAGCTAAAATGTTTTTGAAATAATTCTCAATGCTATTGCTCTGTTCAAATAAAGCGTTTTGAAAATTATGATCAAATGAATGGAGCAGAAAAAGATCTAATATATTAGTGTCATTTTCAAATCGATCGTTCTGCATGAATAACTCTTTGTAGCCATTTACTAGATCATAGTAAGGGATAAATTTAAGAATGTCTTTAATGTACTCGGGGTCATCAATCTTTAATCCATGTTTATCTTTCAGAACAGTTATTAATTGCTCAAAAGTTTGAAACGGTTTGTCGTATGATATAGGCATAGCTACTCCCTATAAAAAGAAAAGCCACCGCTGCAATAGCGATGGCTTTTCTTAGACCAGGCTCCGAAGAGCTTCGGCCAATTCATCTATAGCTATTGTAGCAATAAAAACGGAATATGTCAAAAATTTTCAGGTTTATACAAACGGTTTAAAACAATACCAATGTATTCAACTTTTAATTACTTTTGACATATCTTTGACTATTTCAATTATTTGTGTTGGCTCATCATTTGATCCATCTTCTTTTAAATAACCACTCTGGGGATTCGAAAAAATCGCTTTTTGTCGTTTGCAACAAAACTGCATTGCGAATTTCCTCGTTACTAGTGGCCTTTACAAAAGTTTCAAAAGTACTCAGTGCATTTTGCTTATTTTTATTTATTATATAGTTATGTGATTGTGCTCGATAATTTTTGCCGCATGTTACTAGAATATAGAAAAGTACAATCAATCCGGTAAATCGTGGCAATATAGCCTGGGCAAATCGATATAAATATGGTTCCTCAAGTATAATAGGACACCACCAAAGTGTTATAAAGGAATATGCCACAATGGCAACACTTACGCCGACAATCCATTTAAACCATATAGATTTACCTTTTTCAAACATATTCGCGGCTTCCTGAAAATTTACCGTATGATTGGTCACGCCTACAGACTTAGCCGCTTTTTGTACTGCTTCTTTTAGTGCCATTATGTATTTCTGTGTTTCTTCTATTTCTTGTTTTGCTTGTTCATGTTCTTTCTTAATATTTTCTAACGCTTCATGTGCCTGTCGTTGTAAAGATTCATAATCAGTTCCAGCCTTGGTACAATAGGCAACAATGGGAGAGATGGTTTTAAACCAAGAGTTATTATAGTTATTTGTGATGTTATCTATAAGATTCTGTCGCACATCGGGCCCCTGCATAGATGAGAAGCTCTTGATTTGTTCAATGGAATTAATAAAAGTACTCATTTCATTATTTAAATCTCGTATTATTGACTCAGGAACTCTCATTATATCAATATCAGCTAAGCCTTTGAACAGATTGATCGCTGTTTCGAAATCGGTTTCTGCATCAGCGAAATTTAATTCAGATCCTAATTCATCACGGCGAATTAAATCTTTAGCGTTAAATTTTTTTATTGTGGAAAGATTTGTATCAAACTGAGTTCGTACTTCATCGGATAGTTTTATCGGCATAATTGAGATCCTCCTTTTGTTTGGTTATCTAATTTCCCTGATTTTAACAATCTTATTAATAATGAGTGCGAAATGATCAAGCAGAAGCACTGCTGCTGTTAATGCGCAATGTTTCTCTATATTCATCGGCTTTAGGGGTATAAACAAAAGAAACTGTATTATTATATTTATCTTTGACCAATTTTTCAATTTCCTCTAAATCCACACGGAAAAATTCTTTTCTATGATTAACTCTATTTACTTCATGGTCTCTGAATTTCTGATGCAATAAGTTCTCTAATGCAGGTGCATCATCGGAAAAGATAATCGCATGAACGTCAAATTCAAATGGCACAGAAGCACTGCTGAGTTCCTTTATTCTATCCATGGGTTCGAGTCTACGTGTCATGCCGATTTTATAAACATTTTCCCCAAAAGAACCGATATTAGAGATAATGTAGACAAATCCCGCTTTAGCATTTGATTCCCGTTGTAAAACAGTTTCCTTTTCTTTACATAACTCAGCAAGTCTTTCTTCCAACTCTTTAATTTTATCCATATATAATTTTTTTTTTTTTCTGCTTCAAGAGAGGTACTTTGAAGATATTTCATCATACGGTTAATTTCATTATTAAATTGCATTTCATCTTTTTCAATTTTCTTTTTTGCGGCATCAAGCTCACGACGAACCTTTTCTTCTTCTCGTATTTGGTCCTTTTGCGCACGTAAAAGTTCTTTTTCTTCCTCTAGTTTCTTCTGATACTCATAGAGGCAACTCATGCGGCTAAGCTTACTTTTTAGAAATTCACGAGTCAACTGAACACCATCAATAGAAAACAATTTATTATGCGCTTCAAAAGCACGAGTGATTTTTCCACGAACAGAATCTATATTTCGAGCTGTTGTATTATGGATCAGGTTATCGGCTTCATTATTAAAACTACGGAGCAGTTGATTGCGCTGTTTTCTTTTATCAGTAATTGTTTGGTTGCTGCCATTATGGATAAAAATTACAGCTTTTCCGTTTTGCTGCAACTCCTTTTCATTTTCAAGCAAAAGAGAAAGATTATTTTTTATTTCTGAAGATGGCATATCATTATAAATAGAAAGGTTAGATTCTGGAAAAGATAGATACATATCGGAGGCTTTTTCGACGTCAGCCATTATATGTCTTTCTTTGGATATAGTTTCCTTAATAAGGGCAAGTTCGTTGTTTAATTGATTCATTTCTTCATCGGCGTGTGTTTTGAGGCTCTGCTCTAATCGTGCATACTGTTCTTTTAATTCGGTTAATTGTTGTTGGGCGTTCAAAACCTTTGTATCATAATCATCTAAAACCTGCATTTTCGAAACATTTTGAATACTGATGGTTTTATATTTTTTGTGGCGTAAGTAGAGCAATATAATAGCAATAATAAAAGGGATACCATTCAAGAATGAAAATGCACTTATTATGGCTATAAATAGTGGGCTATAAATAAATGGAACCTTGTTAAAATTTTCTGATTGAGATTCCATGATAATCCTCCTTTTATTTCTCGAACAACTTTACAATTTCCCTCGGATTTCAACGACTTTCCCAAGAATAGTCACCGGAAGTTCCTTACATTTCTTTTTTATTGTATGTCTTTGGTATGTAAACAGACGGATTCCAGCCTATTAATGTCAAGCCGGCATCGGACTTGCTGATCTGCTTTACTGTGGCGTCGTTGCCGTTAACTAAGACAACAGCTATATCGCCGCTGTCCACATCCGGCTGACGCCGAACAATGACCACATCCCCATCCATCATGCGGGGTTCCATGGACTTCCCCGCTATTTTTAACGCAAAGTATTCACCTGTTTTGGCCATGCTTTGCGGGATTTCTTCCCAGTCTTCAATATCCGTGATGGCCTCGATAGGAATGCCTGCAGCCACTCTGCCAAGAACGGGAATACGGATACCTTTAACAGGGGAAGATGGTTTGTCTGTTTTGTCTTCTATCAGGTCAGATTTTTCAATATGGAAATAATCAGCCATCATTTCAATTTTATCAATTCTAGGGTAATTGACTCCTGTTTCCCATGATGTGAAAGTTGTATATGCAAATCCCAAATCTTTACATATATCACTTCTACTTTTCTGATACAAATCCATATATTTTCTCAAATTTTTTGAAAAGACCTTTTTATTTCCCAAGTCACTCATTCAATCACCCCCAATCATATTTACATATATATTACAGTTTACAGGTAAGAAAATCAAGATTAATTTTAAAAAATTACATTTTCCCTGTTGACTTTACAGTTTAAATGTAATATGATAAATCGCAGAAGGAGGTGCGATGATGGAAAAGAGTAAAAGCGATAATACGAAATTCACATTGAAAGCCTGTCGCGTAAATAAAAGATTAACGCTTAAGGAAGCCGTAGATCGGCTTGGCATAAGTGAATTTACATTAGGTAACTATGAGTCGGGAAAAACGTTCCCAACAGTACCAATTATTGCGAGAATTGAACGGCTTTATGGAATTAGTTATAATGAAATTATTTTTTTACCATGACATTACAGTTTAAATGTAAAAATGTAAAACAAGAAAGCGGGGTGAGGAAGATGAAGAATATAGATGATTACTCAATCACTTTGACTGCTAAAATCAAGAATCTAAAGAAGTATAAGCGAAAGGCGAAGAAGCTCTGCAAGCATTTAAAAAGAGCAAAATCATTGGCGGATGAAATTGCTCTCCTTGAAATCAAAACGAAAATACGTACTAAAAATCAATCTTCACATTAATGATTGATCTGCAATAAGGGCAGTGCCCTCTTGGTGGTTTAACTTTAATAGGTTTGCCGCAATTAGGACATTTAACAGTATGACCTTTCAATTTGATTTCATTACGAATCTTTTTCAAAGCGTCTTTCTTGATATTATTGATTAATTTATTTGTATCAAGTCCATTACTCACAACAATCACCTCCCCTCTACACAGATTATAGGGGAGTGTGAAGCGTAAAGCAAAAGCGAGGTGAGAAAAGTTGGAAGAGGAAATCTTATCTTTGCTGAAAGGCAAAAGCGTGGCGGATATTGATGAAATATTAAACTCCGTGCGGAAACGTGTCGCGATGAACTCTATTTATGGAAGTGCAAAAGACATTGAATCATGGGAAAAGCAAAGATTAAAAAAAGCACAGGAGTTCATTGACTCATATACGGCAACCATGCTGGAGTCTCGGAGGGAAAGATTTAATTGTTTAAATAATCATTCAGCTTCGCATAGTCGTTCAATATCAAGGAGAGTTTACGATTTTTTCCTAAACATTCTACAGCGATTACCTTAATATCAGAAGTTCCTTGCTTTTCGGGAGATTTGAGGAGTGTGCTGTGTATGAATTGGATTTGTCTATAATAGCTGCCTGCAAATTGCAAATTCTCTTTGGGCATTTCTGTGAGGTATGGCAGTGCCAGCATTCCAAAAGTAGATGCTAAGTCTGAATCGTAATCTGAGGAGTATTTATTGATAATCGATAGCAGCGCGTCATAATGGGTTTTCAATTCAATATCCGCAAGGATGGCATATTTTTGAGACAGCCTTGCTTCTTTATACTTTTGTATCCACCATGTTGCAAAGAGAATAACAAGTCCTGATACGATGCCCTGAAATAGCAAATCGATTATTTTGTCAATGAACATCACGGAAAATCACGTCCTTTCTGCCAACATTATAACAAAGTGAGCAGAAAGAGATTTTCAACAACCTACCACAGAAAAACATAGAAAGGAGAGAAAAATGGAGAGAAGAACGTACACCGTTTCAGAAACTGCTGAAATCTTGGGCGTATCAACGGATGTCGTCTACCGCATGAAAAATGACGGCATCCTCCCGGCGGTAAAAAACTTATCGGCCATCCGTTTTCTAAAGCGGGACGTACTCGCAATGGTCGGTGAGAAACCTGACGATTTCCGCCCTTCCGCATTGCGAAGACTACGGAATGAATTATCGTTTGAGAAGCAAGAAAACGAACGCCTACGAGGTATTATTCGACAGATTTGTATAGCCGCCAACACAGCGGCAGCGCAGGAGGGATTATGAACAAACCCTTAATTTTCACAGCGGCTCTCATGTCAGCCGCACTGGTAGCAGGTGCCGCGGTAGATGCGGAAAAAATCTGCAACAGGCTTTTCCCGGAAACTCGAATTGTCGAGTACCGCCGGGAGGTAAGACCTGGAGATACGCTCTGGGACATCTGCGGGGAAATCGCAACCGACAAAGAAGACCTACGGAAACTGGTCTGGCAGGCAAAGAAAGATAACAGGATTATGGACGTCGGCAACCTGCAGCCGGGAATACTTGTCATTGTAAGAGTTGAGGAGGCGCGGAATGGATGACGCGGAAAAGCTTGCAGAGCTAAAGAAATGGGCGAGATCTTTTCGTAGCCGTTGTACTCAAGATGTCAACCATTGGGAAAAACTAAATGAAAAGAAATTAGAACTCAAAGCCTTTGGAATGGTACAAGCAATGGATGTTGTAATGAATAAGATTGAAAAATTAGACAATGAAAAAACCGACTGATAACCGCAATTATCAATCGGCGGGTGGAAAAATGAGTGATATTTCCACCTCTATTATACCACAGGAGGTAAATAATGACAGAAATTGAAGAAAAGAATGAACATCTTGCATTTTTGACACTCATCGAGAGGAGCAAAAGGCAGAATGCGCTCATGCACCTGAAGAAAGCACTGGATTATTCTGACTGCGGCGTGACGGACATCGAACTTGTAGAAACGCCTAACGGTGATTTTGTAGACGTTACATTTCACGGAGAAGAAAAACGCCAGGCGAACATAAGCGGTGACAGTGTTCCGGCGATGATCTATGACATATTTAGGCAAATTGAGTGGTTGAGATAACAGGAGGAATAAATAATGACATTAAATCACAAAATATATGAACTGCTTTCAAAGAATCCGAATTTGACATCCACTGAATTGGGTGCCATGGCAAAATGTACGGCTTCCAATGCGAAAGTAATTAAATTCCGTCTACAGCAGTCCGGGTATATTGATTATCCCAAGGGCGGACACCCGGTTACAATTCTGCGGCCATACAACGGCTGTCCGATTGAAGCCAGATCCCGGCGACAGAAAATATCAAATGAAGTCATTACATACTTGATGGATGATTTCCGGGCGGCGGAATCCTGGCAGGACCGTGTCCAGATTGCCAATAATATTCGTTTATGGCTGTGCAGAAGTTAAGGAGAATACATATGACGACAATAGATACTGAAGCGAAAGTAACAGATATTCAAATTATAGAACCGCAGATTCTTTCCGCAGATCTCAATGTAACTACCAATTTTGAAGAAGTCAAACAAAATTTAAAGGCGATTACAGAAAAATATAAAGGATTGGTCGTTACTGATCAGAATCAAAAGGACATGGAAAAAACTCTCCGCGAAGTGGTGTCTCTCCGGACGAGTATTCAAAAGTTTGAAGTCAACGGGAAACGGAAGCTCCGCCGCCCGATGGATCAATTCGCGGACGCCTGTAAGGAACTTTTAAAGATCGTGAATGAAGCGGAACGGCCACTGCGGGAACAGCTTGACGCTTACGAAGCAAGACGGCAGGAAGGCGTAACAAAAGTCATTCTGCACAAGTATGAAGAGATGGCGTTTGATGCGGGAATCCGTGAAGAGTTCCGCTCTTGCGAGATTCTGTCCAAATGGATGAATAAAACAGCAAAATTGAAGGACACCTATGAAGATATCGCTCGCTTAGTATCTGAACAAGCGACTGCGCAAAAACAGCATGATGATCTCAAAGAACTCCGCAATTCCCGTCGTGAGCTGGCACTTCTACAGATAGAGAAAGCCAATAGGGACTATGCTTTGGCGACGCCCATCACAGAAGATTTTTTGACAGACGAGCTGCTGGATACATCAGCTGAAATCATTAAAAACACAATCAATGAAGAAGCGCTGCGCCGCCATGATATGGATGAAAATGCAAGGCAGGTATCCTCGCCCGCTGTTTCAGCTCCACCGCCGGCGGCCAAGCCTCCTGTGGTACCGATACCGCAGGTCGAACCCGGCGTGTCATGGCCTAAGGTAATGACGGTCACAATCACACTTAACAGTTCATTTGACTATCAGGCAGTAGAAAACGTATTAAGCAGTCTTCCGCCGCAGATTCGATGGAATTCCGATATAAAGGAGATATAACCATGGCGATTGAATTTAAAAAAGCACATCGATCCAAAGCTAAGCTCAGGCTGGCTATTGCAGGACCGTCAGGAGCGGGGAAAACATATTCGGCACTTCTGATTGCATCAGGTATTGTTCCTTTGGAAAAGGTGGCGGTGATTGACACAGAATCAGGATCTGCAGATTTGTATGCAGATTTAGGCGGATATTCCACGGTGACGATTAATCCGCCGTATAGCCCTCAGAAATATATTGAAGCAATCCACGCGGCAGAAGCGGCAGGATTCGAATTAATTATTATTGACAGCCTGTCACACGCATGGAGTGGAGAAGGGGGCCTGCTTGACCAGCAGGGGAAAGCGGCAGACAGCAAGTACAGAGGAAACAGCTGGGCGGCATGGCGTGAAATTACGCCGCTTCACAACCAGTTGGTAGAGACCATGCTGCATACGCCACTCCACGTCATTGTCACAATGAGAAGCAAGACGGAATATATACAGACCGAGGTAAATGGAAGGAAACAGATCCAGAAGGTCGGCATGGCACCTATCCAGCGTGACGGTATTGAATACGAATTTACCACTGTCTTTGATTTATCGCAGAACCATACAGCCACGGTCAGTAAGGACAGGACAAAGCTGTTCGATGGGCAGTATTTTACGCCTACGGCTGATTGCGGCAAGGCCCTCCTGCAGTGGCTTAATGCAGGTGCTCCAGTTACAGAACCCGCGCCTGTTGTCCGTCAGGCCGCAACGCCGGCAGTTAATCAAATGCCTGTAAACTCTGCCGCCGGCAAACCACAAGACAAAACACACCGCCAGCGTTTGGAACGAATTTGGGCACAGATCGGCTGGGATAAAACACAGCCGCTGGATACTTACATGACCGCCCGGATGCAGGAACAGCGCGGAGCCGCGGCGACAGTCAACGACGCGACAGACGCCGACTGGCTTGCCGTAGATAGAGAGATTACAAAATACCTGATCGAGCAGGGACAGGCAAAAATCGCGGAACCTCTTACCGGCGAACCGCTTTTAAATGATACAGATGTCCCATTTTAAAAATAAAGGAGAATGACTATGATTTCAGCTACACTTTACGGAAGAATTGCGAGAGAACCGGAGCTGGTACAGCCGATGACGGGCAGAGACGCTTATGTGCGGTTTTCTATGGCGGTGGAAACCGGGCGCAAAGACGAAAACGGCAACCGGATTGCACAGTTTGTCAGTATTTCTGTATTCGGAAAACAGGGAAATACAATCCTCCAGTATTTTCATAAGGGCAATCGTATTGCATGCCATGTGCGGAATCTGGAAGCCCGTGCTTATACTGACAAAGCCAACCAGCCGCAGGCAAGTCTCAACGCCGTATTGACAGGGGTAGAATTTGTTGAAACGAAGGCAGAACAGGAACAGTCAGCGCCGCAACCTGCCGCCGTTCCGCAGATGGGGACGGCGGCAGGCTATTCTGCCCCGCGGCAGCCGGCAGCTGCCGTACCGCCTGTACAGACAGCAGCACCACAGACGCTGCAGGGCATGAATATTGCTGTCCCGGGCACCGCTCCGTGGGAGGCCTAATACTATGTTTAATCTGCGGAGTTACCAGACGGATCTGATCAGCCGGATTGCCGCAGATTTTTCTTCGGGCATTCAGCGTGTCTGTGCCGTCGCCCCATGCGGGGCAGGAAAAACTGTTGTGGTCGGCTGGATGGCGGGAAAAACCGCACTGGTTAATAAACGGGTACTGTTCCTGGTTCACCGCCGGGAACTCATCGACCAGTCTGACCGCACTTTTACAGCAATGAATATCCGTCACGGTATCATTTCTGCCGGTGTACCTGCTGATTATGAGTCATCCGTGCAGATTGGTTCCGTCCAAACGGTGGCGCGACGGCTTACCCGTATCCCGCCACCTGATTTCATCATTATCGATGAGGCACACCATGCGGCAGCAGGAACGTGGAAGAAAATCATGGAGGCATTCCCTCAGGCGATGACGCTTGGTGTGACGGCTACACCTGCAAGGCTTGACGGCAACGGACTGGGAGATATTTTTCAATCTCTTGTTATGGGGCCGTCTGTAGATGAGCTGATCCAATGGGGGAATCTGTCCAAATATAACTATTATGCGCCGCCATCCAAGGCGGATATTAAATCAGTACGTATCCAATTCGGAGATTATGTGAAGTCCGAATTGGAACGTGCTGTAGACGATGATGCCCTCGTGGGGGATATTGTTGCTAATTACCAAAAGCTGGCAGACGGCCGGCAGACGGTCTGTTACTGCGTGTCTCGTAAGCACAGTGAGCACACGGCGGCAAAATTCCGGGCGGCCGGGATATCCGCAGCCCATGTGGACGGAGAAACACACAAGGCGGAAAGGGACAGGATTATTTCCGATTTCCGCCGCAAAAAACTCCGTGTTCTATGCAATGTGGATCTTTTGGGAGAAGGGTTTGATGTGCCGGGAATGGAAGCGGTGATTCTGGCGCGGCCGACAGCGTCCCTGACACTGTTTATCCAGCAGTCTATGCGTCCGCTTCGTCCCGATCCTGATAATCCTTCCAAGGTGGCCGTTATTATTGACCATGTGGGAAATTGTTTCCGTCATGGCCTTCCTAATGCGCCACAAGAATGGACGCTGGACAGTAAACCTAAAAAGAAACGGATACGGGAAATATCTATGCATCAGTGTCCGAAATGTTATCAGGTGTGGATGACGGCACAGCGTACCTGTCCTTACTGCGGATATGTGCCGCCTGTGGCCAAGAGGAAAGTAAAAGAAGAAGCGGGAACGCTGGCGAAAATTGACAGCCTGGAACTGCTGGAGAAAAAGCGGAAGCGTCAAGAAGTCGGACGGGCCAGAAGTCGGCAGGATTTGGAAGATATCGCTCTCCGGCGGGGCTATAAATTTGGATGGGTAAGGAAGATGATGGAAATCAAAGGGATCCGGCAATCCGTTTAGTTTCAATAAATAGAGGTGATTATGATGACAGAGCATGAATTACAGAATTTAATTCGTTTACATATATCAGAAAACAAGCTGGGAACTATGTTTCGCGCTAATGTAGGCAGCGGATGGACGGGAACTGTATATAAAAGCAGCGCAAGATCAGTAACCATTTACGGGGCCCGGAGATTTTCTACAGGTTTACCGGCAGGATTTCCCGATTTATTTGGGTTCCGTACAATTACTGTTACTCCAGGTATGGTTGGGAAGGAAATAGCAGTCTTTTGCGGAATTGAAATCAAGAAACCGGACGGAAAGGTGCGCCCGGTACAGCAGAACATGCTTGACTATTTGCAGGAGCGGGGAGCCCGCGCGGGAATCGCCCGGTCCTGTGAAGATGCAGAACAGATTCTTTCCGGTAAACAGCTATGACGGAACTTGATTTTTTTGAAGAGATATATAAAGGATGCCATGGGTATGTGTATCTTTGGACAAAACAGGACAAGGCAACTCATTCATACCTGTTGGAACCCGAAGTCTCTAAAAAAATATGGAATATGGCGCGAATGCTTTCCGGCATGCGGAAGGATGTCTATTTTTCTTTGGGGACAACGGCTGATCCTCTTCCTGCTGATCTTCGCGCTAAGCAACAGAATGTTACATCTATTGCCTGCCTCTGGGTAGATATTGATATCGTGGACTCTGCGGCACATAAAGCAGGAAATCTTCCGAAATCCGTTGATGAAGCAATGGGGTTACTACCGGAAAAGTATCCACCGTCTATCATTGTGTCTTCCGGGCACGGGCTTCATGCTTACTGGCTGCTTAAAGAACCCGTTATAATCAACGACGAAAATCGGGCGGAAGTCATTAATACTGTCCGCAAGCTCCAGCAAATCATACGGAATAATGCGGTGGCCAACGGCTGGAAAATTGACGCGACGGCTGATTTATCACGTATCCTCAGGGTGCCTTATACGTGGAACTTTAAGGATCCTGAAAATCCGGTGCTTTGCGAAGTGATTGAATACGCGGATCTCCGTTACCGTTATGAAGATTTTGCATCTTTACAGGTCGAAACACCTCAATTGCTTTCTGATCGCAAGCAAGGCTTTGAGCGGCGCCAAACGGATGGCAACTCTTTCATGATGCTGTCTAATTGTAAATTTCTGCAGCATTGTGAACTGGATGCCGATACCATCACTTATGACGAATGGGTCGCGGCTCTTTCCAATCTGGCGAGAGCTTCTGACGGACCGGGGGCATGTCATGAACTATCCAAAGCTGATCATAGACGATACAGCGCAGAAAAGACTGATGCCAAGATTGCAGAAGTCCTTTCTAATATGAGTCCACGCACATGTGAGTATATACAGAAAACGCTCGGATTTAAACACTGTGAAAACTGCCCTGTCAAATGTCCTTCCGGCTGGGCACTGGCTAATGTGCCCCGTGCTATGGCCACATTGCGGGCCGTGACGACACCAAACCCTGAAACGGTTTTTACCCCTGAAGTTATTGGGGCGCTTGCTCTGCTTCAGAAAGAGGCGCCTTTGGAATTCCAAAAACACAAGGCAAGGTTTAAAGGACATATCAATCTTAACGACTTATCCAAAATCATTGCCGAGGAACGCCGGAAAAGCTTTCACGTTGAGTCCTCATCTACGGAAAGGATATCTACATCTCAAGGAACATCTAAAGCTCCTAAAACGACGAAATCACTCATTCCTGATTGTCCAATAGACCTTCGGATACCTGCAGGTTTTTCTGTGGACGCCACCGGTGTGTGTGAATACCGCGAGCGGATGGACGGGGATGTGATCAGAAATCCGGCATCGGGTGTTCCGGTAGTTCTGACGTCACGGCTGTATAACATGGATATGGATACTGAAAAGGTCGAAATATGCTTCAAATATTATAACCAATGGCGCCGGACAGTCCAGCCGCGGTCGACCGTATTTTCCAGCCGAAGCATCGTTAAGCTGTCTGACTGGGGACTTAATATTTCATCGGAAACGGCCAAGTACCTTGTGAAATACTTACAGCAAATGGAAGCCATGAACCAAGACAGAATCCCTTTGTGCTACAGCGTCTCCCGCCTGGGATGGCGTAAGCATTGTGAAGAATTTATCCTTCCGTCTAATACAGATTATCGGATTGAAATGGATGACGAGGGGGATATTACGGAAGCTATGCAGGCGGCCGGAGAATTATCACGCTGGTATCAACTGGCCGGGGAAATCCGGAAGCATACCTTCGCCCGGTTCCTTATGGCAGCATCCTTCGCTACGCCTTTACTGGGATTGTTCCGCCAGCGGAATTTCCTTCTGTATTTTTGGGGTACGTCCGGCGGCGGGAAGACGGCTGCCATGAAAATGGCCATGAGCGTATGGGGGAGTCCTGACCGGATGATGACCAGTTTCCTCACGACAAAGGCCGGATTGGAACGCCGCCTATCCCTGCTCTCTGATTTTCCTGTTGCCATTAATGAGCGGCAGGTCGCAGGCCCGGGGCGTGACAAGCAGGATTATTTGGAATATGTGGTCTATATGCTGGAAGGCGGTAAAGGCAAGGGTCGCGCCAGCAAGACGGGCCTGCAGAAGACCGCTTACTGGCGAACCATCGGCATGGCCAACGGGGAAGAACCGCTTACCCGGGAAAATTCCGTCCGCGGCGTTAAGAACCGAATCCTTGAAATCAATACGTATCCTGTTCTTCCGGATGGACTTGCTAAACAGGTTCATCAAATGGACAGTTATGGATTAGCGGGCTCCCTGTACATTAAAGCGCTGCTTACAAACCGACCAGTGGCTGGCGAGGTGTGGAACCGTATTCGGCAGGACCTGTCTACGCGGTATACCGATTACAGCCCTGTTCATGTGGACGCCGTGGCGCTTATTACGACAGCTGACGTGCTTGCAGGAATGTGGTTGTGGCGTATGGATCTCCAGACAGCTTTATCACAGGCGGAGTATATGGGTGGAGAAGTATTTAAATCCCTTCCGACGATCCATGAAATTTCCGATACAGACCGTGCGTGGGATTTTGTTCAAAACTGGATGGCTGCCAATACAGCCCATTTCGATAACGAAAGTTATAGCAGTATGCAGAAAACCGTTTCACCCCTCTATGGGTTTATCCGAGGAGGAAAGACCCACGTATTCCCCAACGCGTTGCGTGAGGCAATGGACAAGGAAGGTATCAGCTACGAGAAGATGATTAAAGAATTTGCCACGGAAAAGAAAATAGAAACGTCAACAGGCGCCGATGGATGGGTAAGAAATTTGAATGTTGTGAAATACCAGGGAAAAGCATGCCGTGTTATTACAATACTTAATTAATTTCTGTTACACGGGCTACACGTAAGCTACACGTAAATCCGAAAAACGTGTTACCCGATTTTTGCCAGTGATTATCGAAAGAAAAGAGGTATAGATATATTAGGTTACACGTGTTACACGTTAAATATATATAGTTGGTTGAAATATACCTACCTACCCTAAGGTATAAAGAGGGTATAAGGGGGGTCTATAAAAAACACATACCCTATTCGCGCTAACGTGTAACCTATTGTTAACCGTATTGGGGCACTTGATTTTATCGGTGCTCCGAGAGACGGCTTGGGTCACACGTTAACGGGTAACCCATAAAAACAGTTCAAATGTTCGGTAGCAGAGAGGTGTAACGCAACGATGGATTTCGATACAGAGAGATGGAGATTATTAAAAATCTGTGAGATGAATGCAAGGCGGTCTTGTATTCCCGGTATTCAGAAAATGGCCGGTGAAATTTTTGTGGATCCCTGGCCGCAGTCGGATTCTGATATATGGTTGTCTATGTTTACTGAAGCTAAAGCTGTAAATATGAATCTCTGCAGTTATTTGTTCTTGATTCGCGGCTGCGGAACTTATTTACAGGAGAATTCATCTTATGGATTAACAGGTAGCGGATGGCCGTATTTGTTTAAGCCTTGTGTATCTTCTGATACATGGCCATCCAAGAACGTATTTCAGGAAATAATGAATGATATGTTTCGGCAGTTTAGTGCCCAGCAGATTTACCGGGTAATGAAAAATACATGGGATTTTCAAAAAAGCGTAAGTAATTAAAAAGGGAGGTTTCAGATTATGATGTTTGTGTTAGGTATGATTTTTGGTACATGTATAGGGTTGCTGATTTGTTCTCTATGTGTGATTTCAGGCAGGGGTACATATAATGACCGTTAAAGAATTTCTGAATGATGTCCGGCGGCAGCATGCACGGGTAGAAGCTTGCAAGGAACGGTTGAAAGAAATTGAATGTGAAGTTATCTCTTTAAAATCTCCACAGCTAGGTGACAAAATACAATCAAATAACATAAAATCGCTTGATGAAGTAATCTGCAGACTTGAAATGAAAAGAGCAGAAACATCACGGGAATTTATTCGTTTAATGGATATGCAGGATAAAGCAGAAGCTCTGATTAGCTGTGAAAAAGACCATGACCGATGGGCAGTGTTGTACCGCAGATATATGCTCAATCAAAAATGGGAGAAAATTGCTGTTGAAGTAAATCTTGATTTGCGATGGATTTACAGATTACATGGTCAGGGATTGCGCAATTTGGAAAATACGCCATTAAAAGCCACTATAGACCTGTGATATAGTGTATGTGTGAAAGTAAGGACTTTACTTACTTCCTCCCTAATTAAGAGCCTACGCATCGTATTCTTGACGTGTAGGCTCAGTAAATTCGTGGCACTCTTAACGGGTGCTTTTATATTGCCGGCGAGGGCGTGGGTCCTTCCAAAGCTTTATACAGGTTGAGGTGCTCCGACAGCCCGAAAACATTTTAGCTACAAATTTTTATTCGTCCTTGTTAGTAAAGACAAAGTGGATGGGAGGTGATAAATTTGAAAGTTTCCAAGAATCTAAAGCTACTTACGACGACTCAATCAGAAATGGCAAATATTATGGGAGTATCGCAGCAGAGAGTATCTCAGCTCATATCAGAAAATGTAATTTTGCGGGATAAAAATAATTCCGTTTTAGTCATCGAAAGCCTAAAGAATTATTACAAGTTAAAAGCCAATTCAGAAAACTCCGATGATATAGATTTCCAAAAAGAAAGAGCGCTGCATGAAAAGACGAAAAGAGAAATTGCAGAGCTGAAACTGGCGAAAATGCAAAGAAGTGCTTATGATGCGCGGACTGTTGAACTGGTTCTGACAGAAATGCTTTCAAATTTACGCACCCAGCTTCTGGGGCTGCCGTCAAAGTTAGCGCCTATACTTGAAGATCTGAAAAAAGAGAAAATATATGGGATCCTTTCTAAAGAAATTGAAGAAAAACTGCTTGAATTATCCGAGTATGATCCTGAAATGTTTGCTGCCGACGAAATAGATGAAGGTGAAGACGATGAAGACAGCTCGTGAGCTCTGGCAGTATATATCAAAAAACGGTTTAAAACCGCTGCCAAAGACGTCCGTTTCTCAATGGGCGGATAATCACCGAATGCTCTCATCTGGCATTTCCGCAGAGCCGGGAAAATGGAAAACATCACGAGCGCCGTATCAAAAAGACATTATGAACGCTTTTACGGAACCGGGTATCCATAGAGTAGTTGTAAAATCATCGTCACAAATCGGTAAATCAGACATGATGAACAACGTTATCGGAAGATTCGCTCATTTAGACCCCTGCGCCATCATGATGATCCAGCCTACCATTGATATGGCGCAGGATTATTCCAAGACGCGTATCGCGCCGATGATTAGGGATACAAAAGTGCTGAATAATCTCTTCTATGACGTGAAGTCCCGGGACGCTAACAATACAATTCTTTCCAAGGTCTTTCCAGGCGGGCGTCTCATTATGTGCGGGGCTAACAGTCCGGCGGGGCTGGCATCTCGCCCGATACGAATCCTGCTTGCTGATGAAGTAGACCGATTTCCGGATTCGGCGGGAACTGAAGGAGATCCTGTGGATCTGGCAGCTAAGCGTATGACAACGTTCTGGAACTCCTGCATGGGGCTGTTTTCGACGCCTACAAACGAGGGGTCATCCCGGATTGATGAGGAATACCTCGCGGGGACGCAGGAGGAATGGCAGCATAAGTGCCCTAATTGCGGAGAGTATCACCTACTGCGGCATATAGACATGACCGTGGATTATAAAGAAATCAAAACACCGAGTGGTAAGAAAACGGTTATCGTTAATGATGTGAAATGGAGATGTCCGCATTGCGGGTTTTCTTTTTCTGAAAAGGAAATGAAACAGACCCCACAGAAATATATCAGCCGGAATGCAGACGCGTTGAAAAACGGCATACGTTCTTTTTTTGTAAATGGCTTTACATCTCCATGGATGACATGGTCAAGGATTATGCGAGAATGGCTTGAAGCAAAAGGAGACCCCGAACGGGAAAAGGTAATTATGAATACTGTTTTTGGGGAATCCTATAAGCAGAAAGGAGCTTTTGAAGATGAACAGATATTTTTACGGCGCAGAGAATCTTATGGCGCCGAGCTGCCCAATGGAGTATTACTTTTAACAGCAGCGATCGATACGCAGGATAACCGACTTGAATATGAAGTAGTCGGCTGGGGCAAGGAAGAAGAATGCTGGGGAATCCGTAAAGGGATTGTATTAGGGGCGCCGAACCAAGCCCGAACATGGAAAGAGATAGATAATATTTTAGATAAAACTTATCATTTTGCTGACGGCAAAGGTCTGAAAGTAGTCAGAACGTTTATTGATTCCGGCGGGCATTATACATCTGATGTCTATAATTACTGTCAAAAGAATTTCCACAAACAGCGATTTGCAATCAAGGGCCGTGGTGGTCCCGGTATTCCTTTGATTTATAAAATTGCCAAGGCAAATAACGCTAAGGCACCGCTGATACTCTTAGGAGTCGATGACGGTAAGCAGCAGATTATGGATAGATTATCTATAGATAGCCCGGGACCTCTGTATTTCCATTTCCCGCAGGATGAAGGGATAAAAGAATTATCTGACCGAGGCTATGACGATCTGTATTTCAAGGGCATTATCTCAGAGCATAAAAAGGTCTACAAAAGAAACGGTGTACTCCGGGAAGTCTGGGAAACGACCAAGAATGTCCGGAACGAACCGCTGGATCTTAGAAATTACAACCTTGCATGTATGAAATCCCTCAAGCCAGATTGGGTTAAACTGGAGATGCTGGTCAACGGAATGTCAGAAACCGAGGTTAAAAGAGCGGTGGCAAAACCGCAAAAAGAAAAAGGCAGTATATAGAGCTAAAAGGCAGGTAAATATTTGGTAAAAGCACTCGAAAGGGTGCTTTTTGATTGGAGAAATGGAATGAGCAGACTACAAAACGAACGCCTGAAACTGTATTTAGAAGCTGAAAAGGCGGTTTTAAGCGGGCAGTCCTATACAATCGGCAATCGAACGCTGACAAGAGCCAATCTGGCAACTATACGAAAAGCCATTGATGATTTACTGGCGGATGGCGCCACTTTGGACGAGGACGAACGCGTATCAGCGGGGTCAAGAAAAAGAGTTGTCTTTTTTGGATAAGGAGGATATTTGATGCACGAAAAAAGAACACAAAAAAACAGGATTAGAGCACCTACATTACGCAAATCAGTCCGGTTCAGGAATACAGGATATTCCGAGGGCGGGGCCAGTCGTACAAGTAATATTCTCAAGGCATGGAATCCTGAGAGGTCCAGCGCAAAGGCAGATATCGATGCAAATCTACGATCTCTCAGAGGTCGTTCTGCCGACCAGGTCATTAATACCCCGGTGGGTGCAGCAGCTATTAACAGCTCCGTTATTCACGCAGTGGGAGATGGCCTGCGGTTATTTCCCCGGATTCCCTATAAATTCTTAGGATTAGATGCAAAAGCGGGCAGAGAATGGGCAAGAAAGACCTCACGTGAGTTTGATCTGTGGGCGGCGTCTAAGAATTGTGATCTCTACCGAAGAAATAATTTTTACGACCTGCAATTCATTGCCTACTCGACATATCTGACGGATGGAGATTCTTTTTCGCTTTTCCGGCGGAAAAATCCGACGTTTGACATGCCGTACTCGTTAAGGATCCAGCTATTGGAAGCCAATAGAGTTTCAAACCCCATCAATCAGGGATATATTTCAACCGCTGGTACATATACAGTGGAGATGAAGGCTCCTAATGGTAACCGGATTGTAAATGGCGTTGAGATTGCTGCCGACGGGGAAATCGTCGCCTTTTGGATAAGTAACAAGGTTCCTAACGATCCGACGGATTTCAGGATAGCAGAATGGGTTCGTGTGGAGGCGTTCGGGAAACGAACAGGAGTGCCCAATATGCTGCAGGTCTGTCATGATACTAGGGCGGAACAGTACAGAGGTGTACCTTATCTGGCGCCGGTACTGGAGACTTTGAAACAGGTATCAAGATATACAACGGCAGAATTGACGTCGGCCATCATCAAGTCCTTTTTTGCCTTATTTTTTACCAGCCAGGCGGGAAGCTCCGACTTGGATAATATCTTGGGGACACATGATAAAGATGACCCGATGGCGCCGGTTGTGGATGTAAGCGAATACGGGCTTGCGCCGGGAACAATGAACGCCCTGCCGAGAGGAGTGGACGTCAAATCCATTGACGCGTCAAACAGCCAAAGTACATTTGAACCGTTTGTGACGCAGCTTATCAAACAAATAGCAGCGGCTATCGGGCAACCGTATGAAGTGCTGCTGAAATCATTTACATCTTCATATTCCGCATCAAGGGCGGCACTGTTACAAGCATGGGAAGAATATAAGCTGCGGCGTAAATGGTTTGCCAGCGATTTCTGCCAGCCCGTATACGAAGTATGGCTTGCGGAAGCTGTCGCCATCGGGCGTATTGAAGCACCGGGCTTTTTTGATGATCCGCTAATTCGAAAGTCATGGTGTACAGCAGACTGGTTCGGACCGACAATGAGCATCCTTGACCCCGTCAAAGATATTAACGGGAGTGCGCTCCGTACTACATATGGTCTAAGTACCCGGGAGCGGGAAGCTGCGGAAATGACGGGTACGGATTTGGAAGAAAACCTGGAACAGCTTGCCTATGAAAAGCAGCTGATTGATGGCTACGGCCTGAATATGGGCGATCCTCAAGTATTAGCCGGGAAAGGTGGTGAGAAAGAAGATGAGTAAAAAGAAATTCTGGGAAATAAAAAATAAAGCTACAGACGAAAAAGCCGAGCTGTTGCTTTATGGTGAGATTTCCGATGCAACATGGTGGGGAGATGAAGTTACGCCCAGGCAGTTTGCCGATGATTTGAGTACATGCAACGGTAAAGATCTTGTGGTCCGTATTAACAGTCCAGGCGGGGATGTTTTTGCTGCGCAGGCCATCTACAATCTGTTGAAATCGTATGCCGGAGACGTAACAGTACACATTGACGGAATCTGCGCCAGCGCAGCTACAGTTGTAGCCTGTGCAGGGAATAAGGTCATCATGCCGGATAATGCTCTGTATATGATCCACAATCCGCATGCAGTACTGATCGACGCTTACGATGCCGTGGGGCTGTCGAAGCTGGAAAGCGAGCTGCACGCCGTGAAAAAGACAATTACGAACGTCTATCAGAAAAAATGCGGAGACGCGATGTCTGTTGAGGATATCAGCCAAGCGATGGACAAGGAAACGTGGATGGGTGCGGATGAAGCTTTGACATTCGGGTTTATCGATGAAATTGATAACAATTTTGCGATTAAAACGAATATGAAGAGCGACACGCTGATCGTTAATTCTGTTGCGTTGCCGACAAAAGGCAGAAATATGGATAAAATCACCAGTATTATTGACAAAAGGAAGGGAGAAAACATGAAAGATAATGAAATGATTTCAAAAATCAAGGCAGTTTTAGGGATAAAAGAATCCGAAGATCCTAAAGTCGCGGCGGAAAGGCAGCGCATTGCGGCCTTGGATGCCTTGAGGACTGAGGATAAGAATCCTTATGTAGAAGCAATTATAGACACCTGCAAGAAAACAGAAGGGGTAGAAGTTAAAATGGTTAAACCTATTATCGACTCCATCCTTGCTGTAAAAGTGGAAAATAAGCCTGATGAGAAAATCGAGGCAATTATGAAGATCATTCAAGACAATGTGGATTCCGGTGCCAATGGTGTAAAACCTACGCCGCAGCATAATCCGGAAGATAATGAGCTTCAGAAATTAGAGGCTAATATCAGTGATATTGTGAATCGGGCAAACAAGATAAGGGGGAATAAATAATGGCTCTGTATGAAAAAGTGACGTTAGACAGCAATGGTCTCATTGGAGGCCCGGAAATTGCGTTGCTTACAAAAAATGTAGAATTGACTGCAGCTAAAGAAATGAAAAGAGGGACACTCTTAACAACTACATCCGGGAAAGTAGCGGCTACTGCTAAAGCAGGTGTAGCGGATTGCATCTTAGCAGAAGACACCGACAGTAAGGCAAAAGTAGCAACTGTTTACATCTCCGGCCGGTTCAATCGTGAAAAACTGATTGTTGCTGCAGGAGATACCGTGGATGCACACGAAGAGGAACTTCGCAACAAAAATATTTATTTGACTAAACTGAAATAAGGAGGATATCTATAATGGCTATTAATTACAAAGACACAGTCGCATTGATTGAAGCGGTAGAACGAATGAATCCGCCGGCATCTTTCCTGTTGGATACATTCTTCCCGCGTATTCCGAACACATCCGTCACGGCAGTGATCGAGGTGCAGTACCGGAAAGGTGCACGACGCCTGGCCCCGTTTGTGACTCGTGGAACAAAAGGCATTAACATGAAACGGGATACTGTCGAATCGCAGTTTTATAAAGCACCGATGATGGGACCGCGCAGAGTGCTTGATCCGGATGTCATCAATGAACGCGGATTTGGAGAGGGTATATATTCATCCAAAACTCCAGAAGAACGAGCTGCTGACGCACAGGCTTATGACCTGATTGATCTGCAGAATATGATTATCAACAGAAAGAATAAAATGGCTGCGGACATTCTCACCACAGGTAAATGCGAAATCAAAGGATTTGCCGATGATGGGAAAACAGAACTGCTGGATACCATCGATTATGGATTTGACCAGAAGCTGACACCGTCTAAGACCTGGGATCAGGCAGGAGCTACCATCTATGCCGACATTAAAAATATGTCGGAAGAAATTCAGCAGAATGCAGGCATTGTACCGACAGTCATGGTTATTGGAAAGAACGTATTCAACTATATGTTGGGCAACGATGAAATTATGAAATGGCTAGCTGTTCCGTCCAGAGATAATTTAGGGATGTTCTCTTTCGCGCCGAAAATCGTTTCTCCGCAGGTGACACGCGTAGGGCTTATCCAGGCACTGAACATAGAAGTATATACATACGGAGAAACCTACCTGGATGATGATGAAAATCCGAAGCCGTTTATCGGTGAAAATGATGCCATCATTGCTATTCCGGGAAGGGGTAGACAGCTGCACGGCGCAGTAACGCTCGTCAATGAAGCGGAAACAGGCTACAACACATATGCAGCGTCTTATGTGCCGTACTATGATGGGGATAAAGAATCACAGACCGTGGCGCTCTCTATGTATTCCCGCTGCGTACTGGCACCGGAATCTGTCAATGACTGGGCGGTCATTAAAGCCAAAGGTTAATAAGGAGGTACGTTATGTATATTCTCGTGAAAAAAGGGATGCTGTCCGCTTACGGCGAAATCTTCCGAAAGGGTGATGTGCTGGAATTGGAAGATAAGGTGGCCGAAAGACTGCTGGAGTCCGAGGATTTTGAAGCGTGCGAGGAACCTGTTGGCATAGAACCGGATACTGATACGGAATCGGCGGATGAAGCGGAAGACGTGGAAGAAGAGAAACCGACAAAAAAATCGACCGCGAAAAAGACGGCGGCAAAGAAGACATCTTCTAAGCGGACACAGAGGAGCACTGTCAAGAAAGACGCGGAGCTTCCGAGTGTGGATTTTGAAGCGGCTGTAAAAAAATGAGTTCTTTCAAGGACTATATAGCCGCAGATAACAAAAATGTATTTTTGAATGAACAGGAATTTGCTGAAAAGCATAACCTGAACGGATCAGAGTGTGTTGCTGTTGTACAAGAGGTCGTCATTAATGATGATCTAACTACTGAGACCGCAGCCGCTGCCAAATATACAGATGCTATGTATGGCAGCGGCTGTATCATCAATGTCAGGAAATCCGATTTGCCGTATATTCCGGAAACGGGGGATACGTTCCGGTTGGACGGAAAATACGGTCAAGTGGTACTCTGCAAAGACGATGAAGGTATATTGACAATCACGTGGGCGGTGAATGAAACATGATTGATATTGACGTGCGGTGCAAAGGCGCTGCACTGGTTATCCGGACAATGAATGAAACTCCGAAAAACATTCAAAAGGCGATTAGCATAAGCGTCAATAAAATCGCGCTTTCGGCCCGCACGCAAATGGCAAGAGAAGCGGCTAGAGAGTATTTTATCGGGGTAGGAAAAGCCAGGAAAACGATCAGCATAACAAAGAAAGCAGCGATAAATAGCTTAAAGGCACAGATCACAAGTGTGGGAAATCCCAATTCTCTGGCGCATTTTAAAATATCGCCCAAGAAAGTACAGCATAAAGGCCGTAAAAATAAAAAGATCCGCGTGCAGGTAAAACGTTCAGGTGGTGGGGCAACATTAGATAGAGCATTTGTCATGGCAATTGGTAAAGGTGATAGTGTCGGCATATTTGAAAGGAAAAGAGAAACGAGATACCCCATCCGAAAATTATTCGGACCATCTGTGCCGTCTATGCTGAAAAATGAAGAAATCCAACGTGAATTGGAGAAATCAACGGCAGAGAAGCTTAATAGGGAACTGAACCGACAACTTGCCCGCATTGTAGGGAAATAAGGAGGGAATGTTATGACGCCTGTCATGTTGGCAAATGCCATCAAAGAATTACTGGACGAAAAGCTGGTGGACTACACTTATACAGACTCTGCCGGGGATACAAGGGCAATTAAGACCTATGCGTATTACTTGGATGATAAACGTCCAGGGAGTGGAGACGTAGCCCCGTATATCGTGGTACGCTCGGTGTCGGGAGAAGATGGCGTAGATAACAGCACGGCTAAATGTATTATTGTGGCCTGTGTACGCGATGAATCACCGGAATCCGGTTATCTTGGGGTAGTCAATCTGATAGAGCGCATTCGGCAGATTTTGCTGACAACGGGTACCGTTGGTAAGAAGTTCCCGCTGAAAAAACCGCTGAAATGGGGCATTGATAATGATCCTAACCGGCCATACTACAGCGGGTATATCGAAGTAGATTATTATGTAGGGCACCTGGATGATTTCCAGAAGATGCCCTTTTTGTATGAGTAAGGAGGTCTATATGGCAACTTCAAAATCAACAAAAACAGAGGATTCCGTAAAAAAAACAGAAGGGCCTCTGTCTTATGTGGGGCCAAATATCCCCAAGCTGGGGCTTACGCAGTATCAAGTGTATATCGGAGGAGTCCCCGAATTCCCGGATATTGTGCAGGAAGAGCAGAAGATCCGGCTAAGCCGGCTGTTCGTTCCTGTGTCAAAGTTGAGTGATGTAATGTCTACCATTGAAACCAGGGGTACGGTATATAACAAGTTTTATAATGACGGATTATCCGTCAGAAGGGAGCTTAACTGATGAGTTATTATCACGGTATTAAAACCTTTGAACGGGCTACAGCGATAAAGCCGGCAGTGAATACAGAGGGATGTCTACCGGTCATTGTCGGTACCGCGCCGATTAACTTAGCAACGGAGCCAGTAGAGCCGAATACGCCGGTACTCTGCCGTCAGATGGCAGAAGCAGTAGCAGCATTCGGGTATAAACCGGACTTTGAAAAATATAATATTGCAGAAGCAATTTATACATTTTTTCTCTATACGGGGTGTCTCCGGTAATATTTATTAACGTACTGGATAAAACGAAACACAAAACATCTGTATCGGGGGCACAGATCACAGTTACAGACCATATGGCCATCATCAAAGAAGATGTACTGTTAGATACATTGACCGTCAAATCAGCTGATGCATCTGTCAAATTACAGGTAGATACGGACTACACGGCAGCCTTTGACGATAGTGGAACATTGATTATTACACTGGTTGCTAACAGCAGCCATTATGGTGATACGTCTATCACTGTTGCCTATGACAAGATTGATCCGTCAAAAGTGACTACGGCAGATATTATTGGAGGTATTGATTCTGCAACCGGAAAGGAAAAAGGACTGGAAGTCATCAATACCATCTTTACCAAGCTGGGCGTTGTTCCCGGTATGATCGGCGCTCCGGGATATAGCGACAATTCAGAAGTGGCGGCGGTTCTTGCATCCAAAGCAGCCAGTGTTTCGGGATTGTTTAAAGCGGTTTCCATCATTGACGGCAGTACCACAGTTGCCAAGAAATATACCGACGTATATGCCTGGAAAAACAAAGCCAACGTTACCAGTAAGTATCAGGTGGTCTGCTGGCCGATGGCAACTATGGGAATAAAAAAGCTGCATCTGTCTACAATTTTCATGGCTACTCAGGCACTCTTGACATATGAAAATGATGATATCCCCTATAAGTCACCGTCCAATAAGACTGCGCAGATTGATGGACTGTGCCTGTCTGATGGAACTCCGGTAGAATTGGGGTTGTCATCTGCCAATTACTTAAATGGGAACGGCATTGTTACGGCCATCAATTTGTTTGGGGGATGGAAACTTTGGGGCAACAATACAGCTTGCTATCCGACGAATACGGATCCGAAAGACAGATTCTTCTGCGTGCGGGCTATGTTTAACTGGGATCAGCAGACATTTATCCGAACCTACTGGACTGATGTCGACCAGCCGATGATGAAACGGTATATCCAGTCCATCGTGGATTCAGAAAACATCCGCATGAATGGGTTGGTATCCGCCGGCGTTATTCTGGCAGGATCCTGTGAGTATCGGGAAGCAGATAATCCGGCGACCTCAATTGTAGACGGTATTTCCAATATCCATAAGACTTTTATTCCACCGGTCCCGAACCGTGAGATTGATGTAGTTTATGAATTTGATTCTGAGCAGTATGCAGCTCTGATGATGGCGTGAAGGAGGTAACGGATTATGACAGAATTACCCAGCCTGCTTGTAAATTTCCGGGTATATGACGGAGACAGCAATGATATGATTGGTGTCGCCGACGTGGAATTGCCAAAGCTGGAGGCAATGACAGAAACATTGAAGGGTGCCGGAGTATCCGGTGAAGTTGATATGCCTGTACTGGGGCATTACGCCAGTATGGAAACAAAACTGAATTTCAGAACCGTGGATAAAAAAATTCCCTTAAAATCAGTGCGACCAAAAGCCAGAAATTAGAAATCCGCGGCGCGCAGGAAGTATACAACAAGGCTACCGGAGAAGTGGTGGTAGTACCCGTCAAACTAGTTGTCAAAGGAATGCCGAAATCTACGGAACTGGGCAAATTTGAGATGGGTTCCGGTACAGACAGTTCTCTGACACTGGAAACGATGTACCTGAAGCTCAGCATCGACGGGAAGATAAAGGCGGAAATCGACAAGCTGAACTATATTGCCAATATTGACGGTACTGATTACTTGTCTGATGTACGTACAGCTTTGGGACTGTAATTAAGGCAATAAAAAGTCCCCTCCCGTCTGGAAGGGGATTTATACTTTTATCATCATTGGGTATTGTACCAGCCGTATAAGGCGGAGCCAATAAAGACGGATATAGTAACAATAGTTGTGACAGGAAGTGCATAGCCTGCAGGAAGCAGAAGCGCACAGTAGAACGATGTAACCAATGCAGCAAAAGCAGTTGCCAAAAGCAGAATCGGAAGCAAGAAAAAAATCGTAATAAAACATTCTGCTACGGTCGCTATTGCGGTAAAGCAGATAGATAACGAATTGCGCTTTTCCATACAAAACACTTCCTTTCTGTACTATAGTGTTTTTCTTTATTATATCACGAATGGAGGAGATTTAAATGAGTATGAAACCGATTAAATTAGAAAATAAGCTGACTGTAAATGGTAAAGAAGTAACCAGCGTGACTCTGGATTTTTCCAAACTTACGGGCAGGGATTTGATTAAAGCAGAAGCGGAAGTACGTGCAGATGGCGAGGTCACTCCGATGCTGACATTTTCACTGAAATACCAGGCGGCTCTTGCTGCGCGAATGATTGGCATTACATATGATGACATCATGGAAATGAATGCTGACGATTTTTCAAAGATCACCAACAGGGTACTCAATTTTTTAACAAAACAGGGCTGACATTAAAACATCTCCGAAAATGTACAATCCTGTTGGCTAAAGGAACCAGGAGCCCGGTTGAGTTCTATTTACTCATACCGCTTTGGGAATTGGACGAATGGGCGGAAGTACTGCTGGAATTGTATAAAGAAATGGAGAAGAAAGGAGGGAAATAATGGCCGATAATACGTCAGTGCAATTTGTTATTGGTGCAACATTGGCGGCAGGCTTCATGGGGGCCTTTAAAGCAGCGGCGTCCGAAACCAGGATGCTGGCAAACGTGGCAGCCAATGCCCATGCCAAAGAAAAAGAATTGGCACAGCAAAGTAGAGATCTTAATCGGATTTGGGAAAAAGGGCAAATTTCTATCGAACATCATAGAGAAGCCCTGGCGCAGTTGGCCGCTCAAATGGATAAGGTAAGCCGCACAAGCTGCCGTTGCCAGACAAAAAAGAATTAGGTGCTCAATTTGAATCATACGGGCAGAAACGGAATCAGGCTATAGGTAATATCATGAAGGCGGGAGCTGCCGCTTATACTATGAGCATACCCCTGCGAGATGCCGTTGAAATGGAATCCAGCATGTCCGATGTAGCCAAAGTTGTCGATATGACGGACGATGAATTTACCGACATGAAAAACAGCATTGTAGAGATGTCTACAATGATTCCGATGTCGGCCAAAGGTCTTGCGTCTATTGTCGCTTCTGCAGGTCAGGCTGGCATCGCGAAACCGGAATTGCTGACATTTGCGGAAGATGCCGCTAAAATGGGTGTTGCATTTGACGTAACGGCAGAACAAGCTGGCGATATGATGGCCAAGTGGCGGACTGCCTTTAAGATGGGACAGTCGGATGTGGTGTCTCTTGCAGATAAAATTAATTACCTGAGTAACAATACGGCATCGACAGCATCTCAGATTTCGGAGGTTGTTACCCGTATCGGCCCGTTGGGTGAAGTTGGTGGGATGGCGTCCGGAGAAATAGCTGCCTTAGGGGCATCTATGATTGGGGCAGGTGTGCAAAGCGAAATTGCTGCAACCGGTATTAAGAATCTTATACTGGGGATGACGGCCGGCGCTGGTGCCACAGCTTCACAGGCGGCGGCCTTTGAAGCTGTGGGATTGAATTCTGTCGACATGGCCAAGAAAATGCAGACGGATGCCAAGGGGGCGATCGTTGATGTTCTTGCGGCATTGAAGAGTTTGAGTAAAGATCAGCAGGCCAGCGTACTTTCTGATTTGTTCGGTAAGCAGAGTATCGGCGCTATTGCCCCGCTCCTTTCTAATTTGGAAGGATTGGAACAGAATTTTAACCGTGTCGGCGACTCCAGCCAATATTCCGGTTCGATGTTGAACGAATACGCAGCGCGGGCGAAAACGGCTAAAAATTCCATGGAACTCCTGCAGAATGCGGGAACGGCTGCGTCCATTGCTATGGGTGACGCTATGCTTCCGACACTGAAAGCAATAACCTCTGAATTGCTGCCAACTATACAATCTTTGCACGATTTTATCAAGGAGCATCAGGGAGCTGTTACTACTGCGGCCAAATTTACAGGCGCGATTATATTGGCAATCATTGCAGTTAATGCCTTTGCGATTGTATTCAATACGGTGATGCAAGTCATTACAGCGGCCAAAATGGCTTACAACGGAGCAAAGATTGCCATCATTGCATATAGAGATAGTCAGATCGCGGCCCGCATGGCAACTGCGAGAAGTGTCATTATCAGCAAGGCAGCAGTAATAGCTACAAAAGCATATACAGTGGCTGTACGTGCGGCACAAGCAGCACAATGGCTGTTTAATGGAGCTTTGGGCGTAATGACGGGGCCTATAGGCCTTGTTATTGCAGGCATTGTTGCTCTGGGGGCTGCTGTTTACTGGTGCTACAACCATTTTGAACAGGTTCAGGCCTTTTGCGCCTCGATGTGGGAAAGCCCTGCGGCTGCTATCATTGCATTTCTTACGGGGCCGATTGGCTGGTTGATATACATCGGAGCTGGGATTATTGCTAACTGGGATACTGTTAAACAGTGGTTTATCACGCTCTGGAATGACCCGGGGAAAGCGATAGAGCAGTTTAAAGATTTTGCGGGCAATAAATTAAATGAACTGTATCAGAAAGCACAAGAAATCTGGAATTCCATTAAAGACGTGTTTAAGGACCCAATTCAAGCCGTAGTGAATTTTGTGAAAGGTGGAGATGGCGATGCGATTAGTACAGCTGGAAATCGTATTCCCGAGAATGCGGCTGGAGGCATTTACGCTCGTGGAGCATTTCTGACTTCTTTTGCAGAACGAAGTCCTGAAGCAGCCATTCCGATTAATGGGACGGTGCGTGCGGCCAGATTATGGACGCAAACAGGCCAGATGATGGGGCTTTTACCGAAATCTGTCGGGAACAATGCTGGCAAAGGAACCAGTGCTATGCTGTCCAGTATCGACCGGCTTGGCTCCATTCACCGTATGCCGGAGGGAACAGCCGTTAATCTTTCCTATAACCCGCAAATCACTATCACAGGAAATGCAGATATAGAGAACGTACAGCATGTAATGGATAACCAACGGGATAAGCTGAAAGAAATGCTGGAACGAATAGTAAGAGATCGGAGGAGACTGGCTTTTGACTAAACGTGTGTATAAGACGATACAGGGCGACACATGGGATGGTATTGCTGTTAAAGTTTATGGAGACGAAAAGTATATGAACGAGCTTTTGGAAGCGAATCAGGCATATAGAGAGATCATTATTTTCCCGGCCAATGTCAGCCTTTCCCTTCCTAACATACAGACGCAAACTACGACGATTCTGCCACCATGGAAGAGGGTGTAAGGAATGTCTGTGCTAAGCTCATTGACAGGGAATACGGTTACAGAGCAAGCATGCTATGCGCGCAGAGCATATCCTAAAATCATCTATAACAAAGTGGACATTTCGGAGGCTCTTAAGCCATATCTGAAAAATATGGAGTATACGGATGTACTGACCGGGCAGGCAGATGATCTGCAGCTTACCTTGGAAGACCGTAACGGATTATGGCTGGAGGCGTGGTTTCCGGACAAAGGTGCTGCGCTCACTGCTTCTATCCTGACGAAATATTGGACCACTCCGACAGATGCGGAAAAAGAACTGCCACTGGGATTGTTTGAAATTGATGAAATTGAGTGTAGTGCGATGCCTTCCGAGGCCAAAATAAAAGCAGTATCTGTGCCCAATAATACGACCTTGCGCGGAGAAGAACGAACTCGTTCCTGGGAAGGATATACTATGCAAAAGATTGCCCAGGATATTGCTAACAATGCAGGAATGCAGCTGAATTTTTCATCTAAAGATAATCCGACGCTGGAACGGGTGGAGCAAACAGAACAATCTGATTTGGCTTTCCTGGATAAACTATGTCAGGACAATGGTTTATCGCTCAAAGTGACAGATAATCAGATTGTCATTTTTGATATGGCAGATATGGAAGCGGCTGAACCATCGTTGATTTTTGTCCGACCGACAGTGAAAGATTTGGTTGCTTCTGTTAGTATGGACGTTAATTCCAATGGCACGAACAATAAAAACGCATTGAAGCAATTAAAACCAGCTTCTTGGCGCTTTACCTCATCTGTGCGGGACATATACAAAGCCTGCACTGTAGAGCATTCCCAAGGGAAAAAGAAGGAGAAAATAAGTGCGACGTTTACTGATCCGAATAAAACAGAAGGGAAGACGCTGCTTGTGAAAAAAGACGTAAAAAGTGTAGAAGAAGCGGAACGCATGGCCCGTAAAGAACTTCGTGAAAAGAACAAGGATGAAGTGACAGGGAGCCTTACCTGTATGGGAGATACAAATCTTTCTGCAGGGCTTACGGTGACCGTGAAAGGCTTTGGCAAGTTTGATGGGAAATATATCCTCTCTCAGGTAAAACATTCGCTTGGGAGCGGGTATACGTGCTCTGTAGATCTCAGGAGGTGCTTGAATGGCTACTGATGACCGTCAATTATTTTCATCGTTGCGTCGGATCATTCGGATTGGCAATGTCTCCAGTGTGAATCCGGAAGCAATGACTTGTCGCGTCATTTTCCGAGATATGGATAATACCGTCAGTGATGAGCTGCCTTTACTAAATACCGGGAGCTTATATTGCAAAGAATACTGGCTGCCGGCAGTGAATGAACAAGTTGTTTGCCTGATGATTCCGAACTCCGGTGGAACAGGAAACAGTGAGGGAGTCGTGTTGGGAAGTTTTTTCAATGAGGTAGATACGCCTGTTAAAACCGGAACTGGGATCAGGCGTATTGATTTTGGAGACGGATCTTACATGGAACATGACAGCAACACTGGGAATCTAACCATTCAAGCCACAGGGACGATTACCATAAAGGGCGCCGTAGTAAGAATTAATGAGTAGGAGAAGATGAAATGCCGGCAGCAACACGATTAGGAGATAACAATACCGGGCATGATGCTTGTCCGCCAGTCGCTCTCGCATCAGCCAGCGGTGATGTGTTTATCAATGAAAGAGGGGCGGGGCGCCTGAATGATACGTATGCCAGCCATTCCTGCCCAGCTCACAGCCCGCATGTCGGGCATGTTTCGAGCGGGAGTACCACTGTGTTTATTAACGGTAGGCCGGCCGCGCGGATTGGCGACAGCGTAAGCTGTGGCGGCAGTGTAGCCGAAGGAAGCCCTGATGTGTTTATAGGAGGATAGTATGGCAACGGTAGGAAGCCTGGGCGGTATTACTTTTAATGTGTCCAGCCGAAGAGTATTGACGTTTGATAACTACTCTCGGCAAGGAAACATTAAATCAGCAGAGCATGAAATTATTGCCGAAAAGTCTAATATGGAATTCACCGGGCTGGATCCGGAAGAAATAACGTTTGATATTCAGCTCTTTTCGCAGCTCAATGTAACGCCTGAAAAGAAATTGGAAGTACTTCGAAATATGCGCGATACGGGGAAGGTCGTGAGCTTTATCCTGGGAAACAGACCGATCAGTCAGAATAAGTGGATGATTACTGGTCTGTCGGAAAAACCGTCTTACTGGAAGCAGCGAGGAAAGATGCACGTTGTCACTGTATCAGTCGCGTTGAAAGAATACCGGGTAGACGCAAACGCTGCAACCGAAACCAATACCAGTACGCCGTGGGGCAATGTTGCGTCCCAGGTATCTGAGGTGAAAGAAAAGGTTAGCGCGTATAAGCAGGAAGCGTTGGATGTGTTGGATCAGGTGGATGATACGGTAGGTGATATCTTGTGATTATTTCAGGCAGTAAAGCAACTGCTATTGATTGGGAGCCAGATTCCCAGATGGCAGAGATTGCACAAAATATTAGAACGCTGCTTTCTACCCACGTGTTCAGTGTTCCGTTGGATCGTAGATTTGGTATTTCGTGGGGAGCAGTAGATGAACCATTGGACGGGTCAACAGAAAGTGTCTTGCGGGAAGAGCTTTTTAATGCGATTCAGGATTACGAACCAAGAGTAATAATCCGCTCTATTGATTTTGAGTATGACACAGATGAGCAGAGGTTAACACCGATTGTTGATGTATCGATAAAAGGAAGTGATGATTCATGAATGTAAGTAATTTACCCGAAGTGGAGTTTGTCAGTGCCGATAAGGAAAAAGTAGTAACGTATCTGATGGATGTGTATACGGCTGTAACCGGACGAACACTGGCAAAAGCTGATCCGGTCAGACTTTTTATCTTAGTCATTGCTTCCGTAGTCATTATGCTGCTGAATAAAATCAACTACACGGGGAAGCAAAACCTGCTGAAATACGCTAAAGGGAAAAACCTGGACAACCTGGTATCACTGCTTGGTGTGACAAGGATTCCAGGAACGGCAGCCACCTTGACAGAGAGGTTCTCTTTGTCTAAAGCGGTATCTTTTAACGTTACTGTCCCACAGGGAACCCGTGTAAGTGACGGCTCACAAGTCTACTTTGCAACAGACGAAACGCTGGTCATAAAAGTTGGGGAGACTTCTGGGACGGTCAAATGTACCTGTCAGAAAATCGGGATGGCTGGTAATGGGATGCCAGCGGGTACTGTTACGACGATGGTGGATGTAGCCCCGTATATTGCATCTGCCGTAAATACTACAGCGTCAGAAGGCGGAGCAGACGAAGAAGACGATGAAACGCTGCGCACACGTGCAGAGGAGGCCCCGGAATCGTTCAGCACGGCTGGCCCGGCAGGAGCTTATGAATATTTTGCTAAAGCAGCATCATCCTTGATTAACCAGGCAAAAGCAGTTTCACCAGAGCCGGGAAGTGTAGATGTATATATTGTGGAGACGGGAGGAAGTTTGCCGGGGAAAGAATTGCAAAACACGGTTCTTGCTTATCTATCCGATGAGACCAGAAGACCGCTGACAGACAAGGTCACTGTTAAGGTACCGGAAACAACAAGCTACAACATTAACATGACCTATTACATGGGGAAAGGCCTTGATACAGAAACAACCCGCAGGAATGTGGAAAATGCAGTGACGAACTATATCGCGTGGCAAGATTCTAAAATGGGGAGGGATATTAACCCGGATAAGCTGATTCAGTTATGTCTGACAGCCGGTGCCAAACGAGTAGAAATAACATCACCAGTCTTTACCAGAATTAAAGATGGCAGCCGTAATGACACGTATGTAATTGGCATTGCGAAAAATAGCGGCAGCAATACGGTGAACTATGGAGGGATAGAAGATGAATGATCTGGATACCTTAGATTTAGCATCACTTCTCCCTTCATCGATTGCTGATAATGAAGAAGTGCAGGCCCTGGCAAAGGTGGTTACGCAAAAACTGCTGGATATTAACGATAGTATCAATACGCTGCTTTTGTGGAAAAACTTATCCAGGTATGATGATACTATCCTTCTGCATTTAGCCTGGGAATTACATACTGATCTGTATGATGAAGAGCTTTCAAAAGAGGTCAGAGAACAGCTAATACGCTCCAGTATACTGTGGCACATGAAAAAAGGGACCAGATACAGTGTTGAATCTGCATTACGAATGGTATTCAAAACCGGGGATATAGAAGAATGGTTTGAATATGGAGGTAATCCATACCATTTCAAAGTTACCGGTTTGACTGAAGCAGTGTCGGACGGGAGTAAACTAATTCAATTAATTAATCTGATCCGGTTATCGAAAAATCTGCGGAGCTGGTGCGATTTCATCGAATTTGAACGCCAAATAAACGGAGCCATCTTTATCGGTGCGGCAGTTGTAGACGACGAAGAGATCATTGTTTCAAGTGATTTAAAAGATGAATTTAGATTTATTAAGAATATCAGTGTCGGGGCAGCAATAATGAACGACACGGATATTAATATCAACATGTTGATTGCGTAAAAGGAGAAAATATTATGGCTAATTGGCAGGGTTTTATATTAACAGAAAAAGGGCTCGACTTGCAGGCAAAAATTAACGCAGGTTTGGCGACATTGAATTTTACAAAAATCAGTATTGGCAGTGGTAGTAGTAGTAGTAGTCTGACCGATCTGGTCAAACGAGAAAAGGATTTGACGATTGCGTCTTGTACTGTAGATGGGTCTACCGTTAAGTTGGTATCTACATTAACTAACACAGGTATAACTAAACCTTTTAAAGAAAGAGAGCTCGGATTATTTGCTACTGATCCGAATGATGGAGAAATCATGTTTGCATATATGATGGATCCTGATCCAGATACCATGCCGGCAGAGGGTAGTCCAACGGTTGTTTCCAAACGAATGACATTAAATTTAACTTTTAGTAATACAGGAAACGTTTCGGCAGTTTTGGATAGCGGGCAGTTGGTTACTTTTGCAGATATTAAAACGGCGACCAACGATGCAGAATTTGATGATAACTCTGACAGCAAGATTACGTCTACATCATGGGTACGAGGAATACTGAATAATTGGAAGTCATTTAAAATCTCGCAAGTCTCTGATTTCGCAGAGGGTATCATACAAAAATTAGCATTAACATCTACTGTTACCGCCATCAATGCGCTGCAAACTAACTCATGGTTTGGTCAGCTGTTGAAAATGGTATTGACTACATCTGGTGTAAAATACAATATCGCACAGAACGGATACGTATGTTTGGGCTCATTTTTTGGCGGACTAATTATACAGTGGGGAACTACTGAGGCCCCAATTAACAAGGTTGTTCAAGTATCGCTCCCTATTGCATTTAACAATCCAAATTGGGTTACGTGCGGTATCGGGAATAATGGAATAACAGATTTTTTCTGATAATATTGTAACCTTATGCAAGGGACAATCATCTGTATCAACAATCTGCTTTCATACTGTTCATGAAAGTGCTCCATCAATAAGTTTCATTGTAATTGGCAAATAAAGAATGATATCTAACTCTTGCCGACGGCAATCCATCGATAAGTTACCCTTGTTGCACTCGCATTGTAAATCGTTGCCGTGGTATTGGTGCCAGATGCGCCAAGTGGATGTGCGCCGGAACCGACATCGCCCGCTAAAATCTGGAAGCACTTACCGAAGTTAACAGGAAATTGGATGATTGCAGATGTTCCGCTAACATCCCCATTTCCCCACTGTTTAAATTTTTCCGATTGCTACATACTGTGTAGATTGTGTCCATGTTGGCTGACTTGAATAAATTACTATTGATCTCGTTGTTTTAAATTGGGCACCATAACATATTGTTGCTTCTCCAGTATCGCCGGCTAAAACCATTATTCCTTCACTTACGGCAACAGGAAGCGTAGCTGTACAGTTACCGGTATAATCTGGAATTAATCCCCACTGTTTAATTTGCGGTGTTATTGTTAATAATACCCTTGATAGAATGGGGTTATCTTTTTGATTAGGGTTGATGTTCTTTGTAGCAGATATTTACGTGTCTCATGTGGATGTGTCGTCAAAATAAGTGTAAAAAATCATATTTTGCCATATTGGCCCAGTATCAATTAGTAACAAACCAAGCTTGGCATAATATATAGGGGTTTTAAGAGCGGTGCGGTCAGTATCATGAACGTATTAGTAACAATCACCTAAGTGATTCGATACATTTCCGGAGTTGTCTGAGCCCCTTATGCGTATAGACCCGTTCAGTCACATCTCCGCCGGAATGACCAAGGATACGTCGTTTTGCTGTCTCATTGGCTCCGGCATTATCGAGTAATGTCGTTACCGTATGGCGGCAGTCGTGAGTGGTATGCCCTTGGGCGTTGATGAGTGCTATTATCCGCTGCCAGATAGTGCAATAGCGGCTGTAGGTATATGGATTCCCGTCAATATCACTAATCAATGAGGACCCCAAATGAATCATTCGGGCAGTGACCAAAGGGAAGATCCGGGAATGGATAGGGATGATTCGAATTCCGGAAGCGGTTTTGCTTTTTGTAATCCGGATGAAACGCTTTCGGAGATTGACGTCAGACTTCTGCAGATGCAGTAACTCTCCAATGCGCATGCCTGTGTAAAGCAAGATTAATGCAGTATCGACATCAGGAATATCGATATGACTCCATAGCCGGTTAATCTTTTGCCGGCTGAACGGCTTATGCGGCCGAATTGGCTTGTTCTTGCCAATAGATAGCAGTGGGGCGTAATTCCTGCTGGTAAGCTCAATCTTATTGGCGTACTGGGACAGCAATGAAATAAGAGAGCGGACCTTCTTGCAGGAACTGTAAGATAGCCCGCTCTTTCTCATGTCATCTATAATTCTCTGATAATTCATATATTTCAGATCCGTGAACGGCTCATGGTGCAAAGAGGATAGGTGGTGATAAGAATTTTTATAACTACAAAGTGCTGAGCTTGATGGGGCGGTATCTGCTACATGTGCAGGCAGCCAGCGGTGGTACAGTTCGGACAAAGTGATTTGGTGTCCGGGAAGGGAACGATGACGATGAATCTTGTTGTAATCAGCTTGAAAAATTTCCGCATCAATCTGATTGGTGAAATACGCAACAGGCTTTTGTCTACCGTTTTCCGATACTACAAACGCAAACGGACGCCTCCGATTGCCTGATAATTTTTTGATAGATCCGTAACCATTGGGCTTACGCATAAATAAAACCTCCTTTACGGAGGTAATTTTAACAGGAGGATGAAATGAATAATACGAATGTTGATTATTATATTGCCGGATTTGACGCGGATGGGAAACGGGTAGGCTCCCGTATCTGTGAGTTTGACCCTCAAAAAAGCAAAAATGCGGTCAAGCTGGACGCGCTAAAAAAAGAGGCAAAAGAATTGTTTGCCGATGCAACGGTTATTGAGATTATTTCAGCCGAGGATTTTAACAAGTATATATCCGGTGATTACATCCGCGGCACGGGCGGGAAGCCGATTGCATACGCTCCGCCGGAGCCGACAAAAGAAGAGAAAAGACAGATAGAACTCGATACCTTGGATAGAAAATACGCGGATAAACTAAGTAATCTTGAACTCGAAATGGCAAAAGCAAAAGCGATTGAAGATGAGGATCTATACACTGAGTTAAAAAGAAGAGCGAGAATCATTGATAAACGAATACTCAGAAAAGAGAGGGGAAATCTAAATGGAACGTTGCTTTTTGTGTCACAGAAAAATGGATAAAAAAACAGGACTTTGTACAAATAAGAAATGCATTCGGAACAAACCACTAAAAGAGAAGCCTGAAAATAAGACGGAGGATAATAAATAATGAGTATGGTGGACATAAGTCCGGAAGCACTGGAGAGAATTGTCCGGATTGAAACGAAACTTGACATGCTTGTTGAAATGCTTCCAGAAATACAGAGACTTCAGGTGGCGCACGAAAGGGCGGAACAAAGTGCGAAATCGGCACATCACAGGATAGATAATATCTATAAGGTAGCCGGTCTGATTTCTACCATCATTTCCGTGGTAATTGCATTGATAGGAAAGGTGATGTGATTGTTTGCGAAAATAAGAGATTTATGGAAAAAAGCTGTCGGATACATAAATGGACACATACCGAAAGGGAATGCCAAGCCGTCTATGAAAGTAGTCTATGGTTACGCCATAGGCTTTTTAATTCTGTTTTGTGTCGTGCTGGCCGCGTGGATTATTGAATTCTGCAGGGGTTCAGCTAATACGATGACATTGATTAAATTCTTTGAAGATTATACTGCCGTTCCGGTCGTCGGGGCGATTGCATTTATCGCCAAGTATATGGTGGATAAAAATCGCAATGGACGGCCAGATGCTATAGAAAAGGAGTTGAAAAAAGATGACGCTAAAAGAAATTGAAGTATTGCTGCAGAATGCTGTGGGAGGCATTGACCGGATTTATGAACACTGGACAGGCTGTGACGGGAGTGTAGTTAATCTGCCTGACTATACAGTAGTAATAGACCGGACTGGCGGATATCACGTCATGCACGAAAATTTTACTGAAAAGCTGGCACACACGTGGCACAGAAACAGCCGGTCAATCGGTATAGCGATGGCGTGTTGCAAAGACGCGGTATGTTACTATGATTCTCCCGACGGCATAGATTTGGGACATGAACCGCCGACAAAAGAACAGATTGAAGCCATGGCTATGCTGACGGCAAAAGCTGAATTGATATTGGGGCTTACTGCGGACGATGTATATACACACGCGGAAATTGCCCAAATTGACGGTTATGGCGTTGATAGTGGAGACCCCGATATGCGCTGGGATCTGCTATATTTACCGGATTACAGTAACGGCGGAGTATTAGTGCCGGGTGGAGATTTAATCCGGGGCAAAGCAGAGTTTTACAAGAATCAGGAGGGCTAAATGTGCGGAAAAATATTAAAAGAAGTAATTATTACGGTTTGCTTGTTATTGGGGCTGTTGTTTTGCTACTGTGTGCAGGTATCGGCGGCTGGTGGTGTTATGAATCAAGCAGAGTCAAAACAGACTATCATGATATCAATAGCGGACTGGAACGAATTGAAGACCGAATGGGTCAGGCAGAAACTGGACTTAGCGCAGCTCAGACAGAAATTTACAATGCTGAATCTGAACTCCGAGGAGCAGCTGAAGCAGCTGGAAGTATTGCAGACAAAACTCGAAAGAACAGAGAAATCCTTGATGAATGCAACGACATCATTAACAGAAATGAAGAAAGAACTGCAAGAATCGAGGTTATTATTAGAAGGGTTGAAGAAAGAAATAAAGAATATGGAGCACAAGCTGACAGTCGCACGTAGACAACGCGGAATATATGCAGGACTGTTCACTATTACTGTGGGTACAGCTATCGCTCGGATGTGATCCGGTATCTAAAACGAGGCGGGGAGAAATCTCCACCTCGTTTTTTTATGCATTGAACGGCAAAAATACGGCAAAAAAATTAGCCAAAATACCGTATTTTAACGGTTATTGTTTTGGCGGCTATTTCTTGGCCACTCGGTAAAATCAATATATATCGAATATGTAGGTTTTGAGGATATCCTGTATCGACTTGTAATTCAAATTTGAATTTGATACCATGGAGAAAAGAATGGAATTTATGAAAGGGCGGCGTTCAGTAAGAAAGGATACTTGAAGATGGAATGGCTGGAGCGGAACAGGAAATCGGTCATCATTGCTTTGGTTTTGGTGATTGCCTTTGCTGCGGGATCTTTCTTTTATAAGAGCAGGAATGCGGAACAGGGAAAACTGATCCTTTACGGAAACGTAGATATCCGTCAGATTTCTCTCGCTTTCAACGGCAGCGGGCGGATTGAGGAAATGCTGAAAGAGGAAGGCGATGCGGTGAAGGCGGGAAATGTGCTGGCACGGCTGGATACCCGTCCGCTAGAGCTGGCGATTGCCCAAAGGAAGGCAGCGATTGCCCAGCAGGAAGCGGTGGTGGAAAAGCTGCACAACGGTTCTCGTCCGGAAGAAATTACCCAGGCGGCGGCACAGGTGGAATCTCTGGCGGCGGCGGAAAATAATGCCCGCGCTTATTATCAGCGTATGGCATCGCTTCTTGCCGACGGTGCGGTAAGCAGGCAAAGCGCCGATGATGCGGAAGCACGATGGAAAGCGGCGGAGGCCAATTTAGAAAATGCGAAGGCTGCATTGTCTTTGACAAACAAAGGATTCCGCGATGAAGATATCGCGGCGGCGGAAGCGCAGCTTTCCGCTTTGAAAGCAGGTCTTGAAAATGATCTGTACAATTTGAGCCAGGCAACGCTTGTTGCGCCGCAGGACGGCGTGATCCGTTCCCGCTTGATGGAAACGGGGGATATGGCATCTGCTGCGAGGCCGGTGTATCTTATCGGTCTGTCCGATCCGAAATGGATCCGTGCATATGTGCCTGAAAGCCGTCTTGGCGAGTTACGGGAAGGTATGGAAGCGAATGTTTATGTGGACAGTTTCCCGAATGAAGCGATTAAGGGAAAAGTGGGATATATTTCCGATACAGCGGAGTTCACGCCAAAATCTGTACAGACGGAGGAACTCAGGACATCGCTCCTTTATGAAGTGCGCATTTTTGTGGATGATGAAGAGAATCGCCTCCGCATGGGAATGCCGGCAACGGTGAAGTTTTGAAATCACGGAAAGTTTTTAAATACCGGGAAAGGATGTATCGTGGCTGACGGATATGTGGTGGAAGCGGCCGGCGTGACGAAACGGTTCAGGGATTCCCGCGGGGGAGCACTGCTGACTGCCGTGGACTGTCTGGATATACGGGCGGCGCGGGGGAAGATGACAGCACTTATCGGGCCAGACGGCGCGGGGAAGACGACATTCCTTCGCATGGTCTGCGGGCTGATGTTTCCTACTGAAGGGATTCTTTCCGTACTTGGCATTTCTGTGGCGGACAAACCTGCAGATGTGCAGAGGCGTCTTGGATACATGCCCCAGAAGTTTGGGCTCTATGAGGATCTGACGTGTATGGAAAATATGAATCTTTACGCTGATCTTCATGGGATTTCGGCAGAGGAACGGAAAGAACGGTTTGAAAAATTATTTCATATGACCGGTCTTGCACCGTTTGCACAACGTCTTGCGGGAAAGCTGTCAGGCGGCATGAAGCAGAAACTGGGACTGGCGTGTACTCTCGTGCGGACACCGGAGCTGCTTATTCTTGACGAACCGACAGCAGGCGTCGATCCTCTTTCCCGACGGGAGCTTTGGGAAATATTGAAAGACCTTGTGAAGGGCGGGCATATTTCCGTCCTTGTATCCACAGCCTACATGGAAGAGGCGGAGCTTTGTGACGAGGTATACATCCTGAATAAAGGGAAAGTTCTTGACAGGGGCACGCCGGAGGAGCTGAGGAAGGAAACGGAAGGCCGCTGCCGGATGGCGAAAACGCCGGAAGGGATACCGCCCCGCGTGCTTCAGGCTGCATTTCTGGATGATCGGGAGTCTGTGGAGGATGCCGTTCCCGAAAAGGGGAATGTACGGTTCGTTTTAAAGGAAGGGGTGCCGCTCGAACAGGTAAAAGCATTCTCCTGTTACCCCGGCTTGGAAACAGAAAGCGTGCCATCCCGTTTGGAAGACAGTTTTATGTGCCGCCTTGGGAAATCGGAAAGAAAAGAAAGTCTTCTTGAAGGATTTGAACTGGATTATAAAGAACCGGCACATATTTCCGGTAAAGTGGACATTGAAGTGAAAAATCTGGTGCGCCGGTTTGGTAATTTCACCGCTGTGGATAATACATCATTTCAGGTTCATGAGGGAGAAATCTTCGGGCTTTTGGGGCCGAACGGCGCAGGCAAGTCGACAACGTTTAAAATGCTCTGCGGACTTCTTCCCGCCAGCAGCGGCGAATTGTCGGTGGCAGGGGTAAACTTGCGGACAGCACGGGCGGCGGCTCGGGCCAATGTGGGATATGTGGCGCAGAAATTTTCTCTCTACGGTATGCTTACTGTCCGGGAAAATCTGGAGTTTTTTGGCGGCGCTTACGGACTGCCACGGCCAAAAATAAAAGAAAGGATAAAAGTGGTCCTTTCCCGGTTTGGTCTCAGCGGCGCGGAAGACAGGATGGCCGGCGATCTGCCCGGCGGGTACAAACAGCGTCTGTCCATGGCGGCGGCCCTTCTTCATGAACCGAAAATATTATTTCTCGATGAACCGACAAGCGGCATTGATCCCCCTGCCCGGCGGATTTTCTGGCGGCAGATAACAGCGCTGGCCGCAAAGGGGACGACAGTGATCATCACGACGCATTTTATGGACGAGGCGGAATACTGCGACCGCATCATGATACAGGATCAGGGAAAGATGCTTATTCTTGGAACGCCCGAGGAAGTACGGAACAGGGGCGGGAAAAATCTCACCATGAACGAAGCATTCATTGCCATTGTGGAAAACAGCCGGAGAAAGGAGGAGTTATGATGGATGCCTTCCGCCGTATTTCTTCATTGGTAAGAAAAGAATATAACCAGCTTATCCGTGACCGCAGCAGTCTGGTGATCGGTATCGTTATTCCCATCATGCTCATTCTTCTCATCGGGTACGGCCTGTCGCTGGATGTGAAAAATGTGCCTGTGGCGGTGGTCATGGAGGACGCGTCTCCCACGGTGCAGGATATGCTTTCTTTTATGGACGGCTCCGACTATTTCGATCCCCGCTATACCACGTCCATGAAAGATGGTACGGAAATGATGAACCGGCGGGAAGTGGACGCCATAATCCGTGTGCCGCCGAATTTCACGGAAAGTCTTTCTCGGGGCGGCAGCCATGTGCAGATTATTCTCTGGGGCGTGGACGCGGCTTCCGCACGGACGGCAGGTTCTTATCTTGAGGCGGGTCTTGCTTCATGGCAGGCGGCCAATGCGTCAAAGTACATGACCGTATCCGACGGGATTGGTTTCGTATCTGTCACGCCGCGGCAGTGGTTCAATGACGCCAATACAAGTACATGGTTCTTTATTCCCGGGCTGGTGGTACTCATCATGACGCTTGTCGGCGTATTTCTTACTACGATGGTCATGGCGCGGGAATGGGAGAGAGGAACGCTGGAAGCTCTTTTTGTCACGCCGGTGAGACCGCTCGAAATCCTTTTATCGAAAATGATTCCTTACTTCGGTGTTGCCACGATCGGCTTCTGGCTATGCATGGCGGCGGCGCGTTACTTATATGGCGTGCCTGTGCACGGGTCATTCTTCATGATCCTTCTGGGATCGGTTATTTACCTCATCGTGACGCTGGGCATGGGACTTACGATTTCGTCGGTAATCAAAAACCAGTTCTTTGCGTGCCAGGTGTCTATGCTGGTGAGTACGCTTCCTACGGTTATGCTGTCAGGGTTCATTTTCGATCTGCGAAGCGCGCCTGCCGTGGTATATGCCGTGGGGCATGTCCTTCCCGCTACATACTATATGGAACTTTTGAAATCTCTCTTCCTTGCGGGAAATGATTGGGCGCTGATCAGAGAAAACTGTCTGATCTTAGGGGGATATGCTGTGTTCTTTACGGGACTCTCCTGCGTAGTAACGAAAAAGAGGCTGGAATGATGGAACATATTATGCTTTACATCCGCCGCATCCTTTTCATGGTGCGGAAAGAAATGCTGACCACCCTGAAAGATCCGAAAAGCCGCATTATCCTTATTATGCCTGTCATTATCCAGTCCCTGCTTTTCGGTTATGTGGCATCGTATAATCTGGACAGCGTGGATTATGCCGTCCTTGATTTAAGCAGGAGCCGCTGCTCCGAAGAATTGCTTGCCGAATTGGATGGAAGCGGGATATTTAAACGGGTGGCGACACTTGGAAGCACATCGCAGATTGCCCGATTCATCGATGGGCGGAAAGCAGGCGTCGTCCTTGTCATTGGTCATGATTTCGCGGATAAGATAACCGCAGGGGAAACTGCACCCGTCCAGGTGATTACTGACGGAAGGAATACGATGACATCGAGCATTGCATCAGGATATATTTCCGCGGTTGCAGCGGCATATAACAGCCGGCTTCACGGCGGTCATCAGCTTCTCCATATAGACCCGGTGGCATGGTATAATCCGAACCTGATTTCCCGATGGGGGTTCCTCGCGTCGCTCCTTCCCATGGTCAGCCTGACACAGGTAATGATCCTTGCGGGGCTGTCCGTGGCGAGGGAAAGGGAAAACGGTACTTTTGACCAGCTCATGGTGACGCCGCTCCTTCCCATGGAAATACTCATCGGAAAAGCGGTACCTCCGCTCCTTATCGGTATGGTCCAGTCCTTCATCGTACTGACGATTGCTGTTGCATGGTTTAAAGTGGCCCTCGTGGGTTCCCTCTTTACCCTCGCCCTTGTCATGGCGGTATTTCTCCTTTCCTGTGTAGGAATCGGTCTTTCCATTTCTGCTGTCGCCAAAAATATGCAGCAGGTTATTGTGTACAACTTTGTGGTGCTTCTTCCCATCATGCTCCTGTCAGGCATGGCGACGCCTGTAAGGAATATGCCCACAGTGCTTCAGTATTTCACCTATATCAATCCCATGCGCTTTGCCATCGACGGCGTGCGGCGCGTGTATATCGAGGGGGCTTCTCTTTCCATGATTGCCTCCGACTTCATTCCCATGCTTATCGTGGCGGCGGTGACAATGCCCCTTGCTGCATGGATGTTCAGACATAAATTAGGATAAAGGAACTGCAATGAAAGAAAATCAGAAAAACGGGCGCCGTATGGACGGGCGGGAAACCGAAGAGAAAATCATCGAATGCGCGGGACAGCTCATTGCAGAGAAAGGATTCGCTTCCGTGACAAGCAAGGAAATATGCCGGGCAGCAGGTGTGAATCTGGCGGCGGTCAATTACCATTTTGGAAGCCGTGACGGACTCTATCTTGCCGTATTGGAAAACGTCCAGCAGTACCTTGTCGGGCTGCAGCAGCTGATCGACCTGTATGAGTCGGATCTGGCACCGCGGCAAAAAATGGAAAAACTTATTGACTTTCTGGCAGGAAATGCCTTCCGAAAAAATGAATGGCAGATCAGCGTGTGGGTACGGGAAGTGATGAATCCTTCTCCCATGCTGGAAAAAATATTTCAAAAAGAAGCGCTCCCGAAAATCTTCGTCATCATGAAAATATTTTCAGAATACACAGGTTATACAGCCGATGATCCCCGGCTGTACAGCGGGATTATTACCCTTGCCGCGCCTTTTGCCGTGTGCCTCCTCGGACGGCACCATTCCCTGCGCAGGGAAATGCCTGTCCATATACCGATAGAAACCATGGCGGAAAACATCAAACAGCTGGCTCTTGCCAACTTGGAAAATTTAAAAAGGAATAAAAGATGAACATGGAAAAGACGACAGAGCGGTACCCCATACGCTATTACAGCATGATTACCGTAGCCAAAGATTTTATTTCACAGGCGAACGGGTCTCTTGCCGAAGGCACGGCAGACTGGAAAGCGGCGGATAAAGAATTGGAAAAACTGAAAAAGCTTTCGGAAAAGCACAACTGTTACGCCACAGTGGTGAACAGTCTCACGCCGTATATATTTCTTCTGTTGGAAACGGAAGAAGGAAAGCCCTATTGGCAGTATATGGAAATGGCGGGCGCCCTCCACATGTTCCATTTCACTGATGAAGAAAGCTGGGTGGAAGCAGAAAAGATCATTTATGAAAACGGCGGGTACATGTACCGGATAAAAGAAATTTACCTGCAAAGAAAATAGAGAAGAAAGAATTCCTGCAATCTGAACGCGGGGATTTTTTCTTTATCGGAAGAGTGGAGGAAAAGTTTTATGCCATCTAAATTTACGACTTATCATGGAACGCTGGCAGATGACATTTGACACTTTTCCCTAAAGCGTCATTCTTCGATTTGTGTTGTCGCCCCTTTTTCTGTTTTTCCCACAAAGCATTTTCGCATCCGACCTAAATGACGGGGGACGGTAAGGTGTCATCCAGAGGAATAAATTCTTTGCTCTGCATTATTGTCTTTGAAAAACTTACAGATAAAAGTATAATTGCCATATTGAATACCATGAAAAGAGAATTTGCTCATAATGGATACCGTTTTTACGATTTTATTCAAGGCGGAATTTTGCATACGCTGGAAATTAACTGCAAGGTGAACTTCGGTTGGCTGTTTGAGGTGAAAACGGGCGGCAGAAAAGAGTATATCTATGCGGGAGAAAAGTTTAAAGAAATCGCACCGGAAAGATATAAAAACTTCTGATTGTTATACTGAGGGAAATCATGAGGCGGATCATCAGGGGGAGTACCGTTTTATCTGACGGAAGGCAATAAAAATAGGTCTTACGTTTCAACAGCGGGCAGAATTGTTTTGAGGGCATGTAAACCATTCTGTGCAGTCCTCGGAATCGGATAGTAAATAAGGGCAGAACCGTTTTTGATGGCGCTGCCTTTTTATCATTGTACAGGAATTATAACAAAACCTGCTTCTGCTAAAGAGAAGACTGTTCATTTTGCGAAAGGATTTTACTGCTTCCGATATATTTTTTCTATGTTATGGCAAAAGACAATACGGCAGGAGTTGCCGCGGCGGGGGAAGTTTGATATGATGGGAAAATGAAAGCGAGGAGTTATGAGGACATATTATGATATTGGACTGAATTTATTTACCCGTTCTTTTCCTGATCCGGAGCGGATTATCGCGGACGCGGAAGCGGCGGGGATCTGCTGCATTCTTACGGGCTCGGAAGCGCGGGAGAATGAGCTTGTGAATGAGTTCGTAAAAACCCATGATGTTTACGGCACGGCGGGTATCCATCCCCATGCTGCTGATGGTGCTGCGGACAAGGATCTGGAACGGATTGAGGAAATTATTCTTTCCAATCCGAAGATCGTGGCGGTGGGGGAATGCGGACTGGATTATGACCGAATGTATTCGACGAAGGAAAACCAGCTTTATTATTTCAAAAAGCTGATTGCTCTCGGCGAGAAACTGAAGAAGCCGCTGTTCCTCCATGAACGGGACGCGGAGGAAGATTTCATTTCCTGCTTTGCCGGGCATGAAGACATATGCAGGCGTTCGGTGGTGCATTGCTACACGGGAAATAAAAAGACGGCGGAGACGCTTTTGGACATGGGATTTTCCATTGGGATCACCGGATGGATCTGTGATGAGCGCCGGGCGGAGGCGTTGTGGGAAGCGGTGAAAATCATTCCCCCGGACCGCATTCTTTTGGAAACAGACGCGCCCTACCTCACTCCGCGGGGGATTTCCGGCCTTAAGCGGACGAATGTACCTCAGAATATCGTATATGTCGCCCGGACCCTTGCCCACTACATGGGAGTCAGCGAAGAGGACGTGATCCGTTACGCGAAAATAAATACGGAGCGGATTTTTGGGTTATAGAGCTGTTTCTGTGAGAAGGGGCGCAGGAAAGATTGCAGAAAAGGTTTAAGAAAAATACAGAGAGATCAGCACATGCCGAAGGGAAATTATGGACAAAATAGCGGTTTATATACATGGAAAAGATGGCAATGTAAATGAAGCGGAGCATTATAAACCTCTGTTTCCCCAATATGACGTAAAAGGCTTCGATTACAAAGCGCAGACACCTTGGGAGGCAAAGAAAGAATTTCCGTTCGCTATCCGTTCTCTGTGTAAGGAATATGAGTCGGTGATTCTGATTGCAAACAGCATAGGGGCGTACTTCGCGCTGCATTCGTTAGCCGGACAGCGGATCGAAAAAGCATTTCTGATTTCCCCGATTGTTGACATGGAAGAACTGATCATACAGATGATGGCACAGGCGGGCATAATAGAGGGAGAATTGGAAAAGAGAAAAGAGATATATACATCCTGTGGGGAAATATCGTGGGAGTACCTGTGCTATGTCAGAAAGAATCCTCTTGCATGGAATATTCCTACCGAAGTGTTGTATGGGGAGAATGATTATATGACGTCCTTCGAAACGATATCCGCATTTGCAAGTTTGACCGGCGCGGGATTGACGGTGATGAAAGGCGGCGAGCATTGGTTTCATACAAAGGAGCAGATGGCATTTCTTGATGCATGGATTAAACGGTCGCAGTGATGGAATTTATAGGAGGTACACTGATGGAAATTTTACTTATGTCGTATTTAGCCGGAACCAAGGCGATTGTTGAGAAATATCTTTCAAAAATGACTGATAAGAAGATAACGTTCATACCTACTGCCGGAAATGTTGAGGAATATACTGGGTTTATCGATGAAGGTGTCGGTATGCTGAAAGAATTAGGCTATGAAATAGAGATTGTCGATATCGCAAAATATGAAGAAGAGGTCCTGAAGGATAAATTTTTAAAAGCGGAATGTATATGTATATCGGGAGGCAATACCTTTTATTTACTGCAGGAATTAAAAAGAAAGAATCTTACAGAGTTTTTATCAAGCAGGATTAAAGAAGGCATGTTCTATATGGGTGAATCGGCGGGAGCGATGATTATGTCGAAGGATATCGCATATAGCCAGATCATGGATGATAAAAATGTCGCGACAGAATTAAAAGATTACTTCGGATTAAATGTATTTAAATACTATATTCTGCCGCATATGGGAGAATATCCTTTTGAGGAAACTGCACAGGAAACCTTGGATTTTTATAAAGATAAGATAGATTTAATACCGATAAACAACAGCGAAGCGGTATTAGTAAAAGATGATGGATATAAGATAGTAAAGGAAATGGAAACTGAATAGGACAGTCCTGTTTGTCCAACTGAAATAATGAAATAAAATTTTATCACACGGTTGCGCATGAAACAGTAAATCAAAAAAGGGTTTACTGTTTTTTGTTACCTGCTATACCGCATATTTCACTAAAAATAAAAATTTTTCGCAAAAGTATATCGAATGACTTGAATGTTTCGATATGCCCTGTTATAATAAAGGCACAAAATCGGATGAGCCGAAGAATACTGTGTGAATCTATGTCAGGTGATGTCTTTGGTTAGGATGACTTTGAATGAACTCTCGGACCTCCGGCCAATCGTAAAAACTCCGGGAAGACAATCTCTTGTTTCATGTTTTTTTTGAAAGGTGGTTTATTTATGGCAAACATTCAGAAACAGTATGATCTTTTCATTGACGGCAAATTTGTGCCCGCCTCTGACGGCAAAACTTTTGAAGCCCACAATCCCGCCAACGGAGAAGTGCTTGCGTCTTTTGCGGAAGCGACCCGGGAAGATGTGGATCTGGCGGTGAAAGCCGCTCGGCGCGCCTTGAAATCCTGGCGCAAGACTTCTCCCATTGAAAGACAGAATTATCTCCTGAAGATTGCGGATATTATTGATCAGAATGCTGAGCATCTGGCTCTTGTCGAAACGCTGGACAACGGTAAGCCGATTCGTGAAACCAGCGCGGTGGATATTCCTATGGGGGCGGACCATTTCCGTTATTTCGCAGGATGCATCCGTGCGCAGGAAGGCACGGCGACGATGCTTGACGACAATACGATGTCTCTTGTGATTCATGAACCGATCGGTGTGGTCGGACAGATTATTCCCTGGAATTTCCCATTTCTTATGGCCTGCTGGAAGCTTGCTCCGGCGCTGGCGGCAGGCGATACGATCGTTATCAAGCCGTCTTCCCATACGTCTCTGTCTCTCATGGAACTGGTCAGACTGATTGCCGATGTGCTGCCGGCAGGCGTGCTGAACGTGATTACCGGTGCCGGATCCAAATCCGGGCAGTGGATTCTTGATCATCCCGATTTCGACAAGCTGGCATTCACAGGCTCTACTGAAATCGGCCGCAGCGTATATCAGGCAGCTGTAGACAAACTGATTCCTGTCACTTTGGAACTCGGTGGCAAATCGGCCAACATGATTTTTGACGACTGCGATCTGGAGCAGGCGGTGGAAGGTGTGGCGACAGGCATCCTCTTTAATCAGGGACAGGTCTGCTGTGCCGGTTCCCGCGTATTTGTGCAGGAAGGCATCTTTGATAAGTTTGTCGCTAAGCTGAAGGCAACTTTTGAAGGAGTCAAAGTGGGCGACCCGACAGATCCGTCTACCCAGCTGGGGGCGCAGATTTATAAGAGCCAGCAGGAAAAGGTGCTGAAATATATTAAGATCGGTCTGGAAGAGGGCGGCGAGCTGGTGACCGGCGGCGAACGCTACACGGAAAACGGATGCGACAAGGGCTTCTTCATGAAACCGACCATTCTCATTTCGAAGACAAATGCGGCACGCGTATGCCAGGAAGAAATCTTCGGGCCGGTCGTTGTGGTGCAGAAGTTCAAGACGGTTGATGAAGTTATCGAACTGGCGAACGACAGCGTCTACGGTTTGGGTGGCGGCGTTTTCACAGGCAGCCTGAATACGGCCATGAAGGTCAGCCGCGGTGTACAGACGGGCCGTGTCTGGGTCAATACGTACAATGCGATTCCCGCGGGCGCTCCCTTCGGCGGTTACAAGGAGTCCGGCATCGGCCGCGAAACTCACAAGGTCATGCTGGAACATTACAGCCAGACGAAAAATATCATGATCAATCTGAAAGAGGGAACCACGGGCCTCTATGATGTGAAATAAGGCAGGAAAATAAAAAAGACGCGGCGGCGTCTTTTTTATTTCTTCGGTGGAAGCCGGAAATGATGTTTTGGCTGTAGTTTTTATTTCTTCTGAAGAATCTTGATGATTTCCCCGATGTAGGCGCTGTGGTTATTGCCGGCGCGGCGCCCTGTGTTCCACTCATCATACGCGCTCTTGTCGGTGTAATGGTCCGGCGTCATTTCGGCGGTATATATCTTTTTGCATACGAAGATGAGATTCGCTTCTTCGATGCCTGACGCGTCTCCGATAGCAAGAGGGTGGAGTCCGGAGCCTTCATACTTGTTTTCATCCCGGCCGGAGTGGCTGCCCATGTAGCTCATCTGCGGCTTGTGTTTCTCCGGGAGGAATGACAGGGTGAAATAGTCCTGGCTGTCGAGAATCGTTTTGGTGAAACGGCTCTGTCGGATGTAGATGGTGGCGGTTTTCTTTCTCCACATGACGCCGAAGCCGCCCCAGGTAACGAGAAGTGTATTGCATTTCTCTATATTTCCTGCGGTCACAAGGACGTACCTGCTCCATGAGGTAAAAGGATTGATGTTTATTTCTTCCGGGGTGATTTCTGTAAAAGCCATCACAAGCCTCCTTTTATAAATGATTTGTAATTGATCATAAACAGTATAACAAATCGGTGAGAATCAGGCGAGGAGGAGGAGAAGCGGGGAAAGCGGTGCGGCAGCCATTTGACATTCAGGAATGCATTGGATATAACTGTATATTGTAAGAGAATATTAAAATGATAAAAGGGAAGGAGGAGCTATGGAAAAAAATACAGGCTGGAAGCGTATCGTGTACCTGATGTGTGCCATCCAGGTGGGTGCGGGAATCGCGATGATCGGCGTCATGGCGTTTCTTCCTCTTTTTTTGGGTGAAATCGGTGTCACTGATGCGGGCGAGGCGGCTTTCTGGGCGGGGCTCATTTCAGGGGTCACGCCGTTTATGATTGCTCTTTCCGCGCCTTTCTGGTCTATCCAGGCAGACCGCCGCGGCCCGAAACTTGTCATGTCCATCGTCCTTGCGGCGGTGACACTGACAGCGTTTCTCTGCGCCGTGTCTACTTCGCCGTGGCAGGTGTTTATCTTCCGCCTGCTGCAGGGGCTGGTGGGCGGTTTCGTTCCCATCGGACTGTCGGTCATCGCTTCCGTATCTCCGGAAGAAGAAACGTCCCGCACGCTCGGTTACTTTCAGGCGGCCATGGTGTCAGGCATTATGTTCGGCCCTCTTGTGGGAGGTCTTGTGGCGGATACACTGGGGTACCGCATGCCCTTTGTTTTCTTTGGCGTCCTGTCCCTCCTCTGTCTGATCTGCCTCCGCCTGTTCATGCCTGAAATCCATCGCAAGGGGGCATCGGGAGAAAAATCTTCCACCTGGCAGGAATTGAAATATTTTGCTGCTGTTCCCCGCGTGCGTCTTATGGTGGGGATCCAGTTCCTCTGTAATTTCGGCATCACCGGTATCGGTCCCATACTCCCTCTTTACATCAAGGACATGCTTGGCGGCGGGTCGGAGATTATCGCCACGATCGTAGGCATCATTATATTTCTTGCCGGCGGCGCGAGCGCGCTCTGCTCTCTTTCCACAGGGGCAGTGACGGCCCGCGTTTCCCTGCCGCGGCTTTTGACAGCGGCGACCGTTTTTGTGGGACTGACTTTTATCATGCAGTATATGATGACAAACGTGTGGGGGCTTGGTTTCTTCCGTGCCGTTACAGGAATCGGCATGGGGTTCATCATGCCTGTGGCCAATACGCTCATCGCGCAGGCGGTGCCCAATGAAAAGAGATCCATCGTCTTCGGCGTCGTGTCAAGCGTCGTTCTCATGGGCAACGTGGCGGGCCCTGTATGCAGCGGAGCGCTTGCCATGGTATGCGGCTATGCGGCCGTTTTCTGGTCTACCGCTGTTGCCTTCCTTGCAGCAGGCATTGTCGTATATATCAATTTCAAAGATGAAATAAACGGAAATAAGGAGATTTGATTGCGTTTTTTCTTTAAAATAGTAAAAATACTGATTCTTTTCTTCTGTTTGCCTTTGTCGGAGCAGGATTCTATGCGGGAAATACCGCTTATGAAACGATGCTCACCGCGCCGTGGGAAAAAATCCTCGGCGTGACGAAACAGACAGCAGATCTTTCGCGCATTCACCGCAGGGAGCAGAAGGACGGGTGGCAGCCCGTGGAAATCCGTTCCGCTGACAGGACAAAACTTCGCGGAACCTACATCGAAAACAGCCGCTCTTCTGACCGTACGGTTATTCTTCTTCACGGGCTTTACCAGAATCGCTCCATGTGCATCCCTTATGTGGATATGTATCGGGATATGGGGTATAATGTCCTCCTCATCGACCAGCGGGGCCACGGAGAAAGCGGCGGCAGCCATACCACCTGGGGTCTTCGTGAAACAGACGATCTTGATGCCTGGACAGAGTGGCTGAGAGGAAAGGACGGCGGTGTGAAAATCGGTATGCATGGGATTTCGCTCGGCGCGGCGATGGCTCTTATTTACAGCGGAACGGAAAGAGGGAAAAATATTTCTTTCTATGTGGCTGACAGTGCTTATGGGGGCATGATGGAACTGGGGAAGGACAAGATCTCCGCCTATACCGGCGATCCCCGGTTTTTGTGGGGGATGGATCTCGTGGAGCCTTTTTTCCAAAGCGTCCTGTGGCTGAAGAGCGGAAAGACACTGTCCGACATAGATCCGCTGGAGGCGGTCAGACGTATGACAGCGCCTGTCCTTTTTCTCCACGGCGGCGCGGACACACTCATTCCGCCGAAGACGGCAGAGGAACTACTGCAGGCATCAGGAAGCAGCAAAAAGGAACTTTTTATTTTTGACGGCGCGGGCCATACTATGGAAATGGCGGCAAACGGCGATGCTTACCGGAAGGCGGTCCGCGTATTTCTTGAAAGTCTTTCTCAAAACATGTGATACAATAAAAGACAGAGAAGTGATGAATCGAGAAAGGAGCGACCATGCTGATCCGTGAACGTACAGAGGAGCTGGAAAAGAAACTTCTGAGTCCTAAAGCGGCTTTTTCCGCGGACGCAAAAAGAAGCAGGGAGGAAACGGAAGATCCCATGCGCACGAAATTTCAGCGCGACAGGGACCGTATTCTCCACAGCAATTCTTTCCGCCGGCTGAAACATAAGACACAGGTATATATCGCGCCTGAAGGCGACCACTACCGGACACGCATGACGCATACCCTTGAAGTGGCGCAGATCGGCCGTACGATGGCCCGCGCCCTGCGGCTGAATGAAGACCTTGTGGAAGCCATCGCCATGGGCCACGACCTGGGACACACTCCTTTCGGACATGTGGGAGAGCAGGCGCTCCGCGACGTATGCGGACACTTCGAGCATAATGAGCAAAGCGTGCGCATCGTGGAATGTCTTGAAAATGACGGCAGAGGACTCAATCTGACCGAGGAAGTGAAAGACGGCATGCTCAACCATTCAGGGAATCTTAAAGCGCACACGCTGGAGGGCGGGCTCATCAAGTACGCCGACCGTATCGCCTACCTCTGCCATGACTATGATGACGCGGAAAATATGGGGCTCATTTCGGCAAAGGAACTGCCTGACCGTGTCCGCCGCGTGCTGGGGACGACCCACTCCTCCATGATTACTGCCATGGTACAGAATCTGGTGGAAAATTCCATGGATGAAGATACCATACACATGGATAAAGAAGGGGACGAAGTCCTTCTTGAATTCCGGTCCTTCATGTTTGACCGGGTCTACATGTCACAGCCGCTCATCCCCGATCGGAAACGGGGACATGGCGTAGTTGTCATGCTTTATGAATGGTACATGAGCCATCCTGATGAGCTGCCGGAGAAGCAGAAAAAACTGGCGCAGGGAAATATTTTCTTGGCTGCCAGAGATTACATCAGCGGGCTTACCGATAATTTTGCCATCAACCTGTTCAAAGAGAAATATATGCCCAAGTATTGGAACCTGTAAATCAAAAAGCCGTGAGGAAAGAAAACGAAAAATCCTCATGGCTTTTCCTGTAATTGATACCGTGGCAGTATACTTCATTTCGTGTTTTCAGAAATAAAAAAGCCTGTACGGGAAAATCCTGCACGGGCTTTTCGCATGGGAAGGGCCGGTCATGGCCTGAACTTGTATCCCACGCCCCAGATGGTCAGAATATGCTGGGGATCGGCGGGGTCTTTTTCGATGGCGTCCCGGATGCGGTTGATGTGGACGGGGACGGTGGATGTATTGCCGAAGGATTCCATGCCCCAGATGCGGTTGTAGATGGTTTCCCTGCTGAAAACGATATCCGCGTTAATCATAAGGAATTCAAGCAGCTGGAATTCTTTATTGGGAAGCAGTTTGTTTTCTCCCCGGACGGTGACGATGCGGGTGGATGGGTTTAAAGTGATGTCGCCGATCGTGATGATGCCGGTATTTTTCTTTGCCGTCCTTTTCAGACGTTCGTAACGGGCAAGCTGTGATTTTACGCGGGCGGCCAGTACCGCGGGAGAAAATGGTTTTTCGATGTAATCATCGGCGCCGAATCCGAGACTTCTGATTTTGTCAATGTCATCTCTTCTGGCACTGACGATGAGGATGGGAATATCCAGCTGTTCCCGCAGCCTGCGGCAGATAGTCTTTGTTTCCGTAGATGTAAATGGGATCTTTTCCTTTGGTGAAGAGAATAAGATTCTGCTTTGGGGACAGGAGGGAAATCAGCCGCCGGCCGGCGGAATTTTCCGGATGTTCCAGATTGCCGTGAAAAAAGTTATGGCAGGAAATTTCGGCGGCACGCGTACACTTGGATATATTTTCCAGATACAGATAATTATTGCCGCGGCTCAAGGTTGGGGCGCCGGCCGGCATAACAGCGGCAACGATGACAGTCATGAAAATAGGCACGATAAACATGATGAGGTGCGAAATCAGCAGCCGGCTTTCTACAGTCATAGTTTCCCCTTGTATAGTTTCTCTTTTACCCTACCTCAAATGATAGACGCCTTCAAGAGAAAAGAGAGTTTAAATTTTGTCTAAAAACGGATAAAGGTGCGTTCATGGTTTTCAGGTATCGTATCCATAGAGAATAAGAAGGAATGAAATCTATAGATTACTTGCTGTGTGATATAATCTATTATGATCAAATATATCCATAGAGAACAAGAGGGGAAATGAAATCTATGAAGGAAAAAATGAAAAGCCATCCGTATTTGTTTCTGGCGGCGATCTTTGTTCTGCTGTTTCTTGCGGGAAACGAGCTGGCTGCCGTGACGGACACGGCGGAATCCAATTATGCGCTTACCGCCAGGGAAATGGTGCTGTCCGGGGACTGGATGTCGCCGCGGATTTATGGACATTACTGGTATGACAAGCCGATCTTTTTTTATTGGGAACTGGCATTGTCTTTTGCCGCTTTCGGTTTTAATGAATTTGCGGCGCGCCTTCCGTCGGCTGTTTTCGGTGTGGCGTCCGTGCTGTATACTTTCTGGTTCTCCTCCAAGGTTTATGACAGGAAAACAGGCTGGACGGCGGCTTTGATCCTCGGAACATCTTTGGAGTTCTGGCTCCTGTCCAAGGCAGTGGTCACCGATGCGGCGCTTTTCTTTTTTATGAGTGTTTCCATTGCTTCCTTCTATCTGGGCTATCGGGAAGACAGGAAGTACTATTTCCTCTGCTATGCGGCGGCGGCGCTGGCGGTTCTGACAAAGGGTCCGATCGGGCTGGCGCTGCCGGGGCTTTCAGCAATCCTGTTCCTTTTATGGAGGCGGGATCTGAGGGAAATGCTCCACGTCCGTCTGATTTCCGGCATGGTGTTATTTCTTCTTCTCTGCGCGCCGTGGTACATATACATGACCGTCTATCACGGCACCGATTTCCTTTTGAATTTCTTCGGTGTCCATAACTATCTTCGTGCCACGGTGGCGGAGCATCAGAGTACCGCCCACTGGTGGTTCTACATTGCCATGTACTTCGCCGGTTTTTTCCCTTGGAGCTTCTTCATGCTTCCCGCCCTTTTCCGAAAACGGAAAGAACACGGACTTTCTTTTGCCCAGGCGGATACGGCAACGCAGTTCCTTCTGGTTTGGGGAGTGACGGTTCTCCTTGTTTTCCAGCTGATTGCCACCAAGTATACGACCTATACATTTCCCTCTCTTTTCGCCTTTGCCATCCTTACGGCAAAGCTTCTTGAAAAAAGAAAACCCCTGGTTAGACCAGGGGTTCAGTTGAGCTTTAGCGTTGAGTCTTTAATGTTAAAAAGCATCCTAAGTATTAATATAAAATTGCGGCCTGTAAACTGCAGTTTTAATTAATAGAAGGAGGCTTTTTAACATGTCATATGAACATAGTTTAGCACATACAAAATGGGATTGTAAGTATCACGTAGTATTTGCCCCTAAATATCGGAGGAAGGTATTTTATGGACAGAAAAGATATGAAATAGGACAAATACTACGTGAACTTTGTAAATGGAAAGGCGTAACTGTATTATCGGCTGAAGCCTGTCCAGATCATATACATATGATGTTAGAAGTACCGCCAAAGTATAGCATATCAGGATTTATGGGGTTCTTGAAAGGGAAAAGCAGCTTAATGATATATGAGAAATGGGGGAATATGAAGTATAAGTATAGGAACAGACAGTTCTGGTGTAGAGGATACTATGTGAGTACGGTGGGGAAACAAGAGAAAGTGATAGAAAGATATATAGAAAACCAGTTAAAAGAAGATGCAATGAGTGAGGAATTAACATTGAATTTTGAAGACCCGTTTACGGGTAGCAAGAAGTAGGATGCAAGTGAACAGGCCGCAAGCGCGTAGACGCGCCGCTGGTAAGATAGGCCCTTGGGCCGCATAAGAAGAACCACCGGCTATGCCGGTGGGTTTCTCTTTTGCCGGATATGACATGGCAGTGGGGCGCAAAGCGCTGATGACAGGCGCTGTATATACACTTCTGGTGCTGACCGTTGTACCCGTTCTGACATACATGCGGTCGGGAAAAGGGCCGGGAACCGCGCTGGCATCTATGGATACGGGAAATAAAATCATCGTTTATGAAAATAAGTACCGGACATCAACTGTTTTTTACAGCGGAAAAATAATTTACCGTCTGGCATCAGCAGATGAGATAGACAGGTTAAAACCGGGAACGCTTTCATGGAACGCCAAAAATGTGATGCCGTTCTATTCTGAGGAAAAACTTAAAGACAATAAAGACGGATATTTTATTGTTGTATCGCCCTGTACGGAAATGGGAGACACCGAGATTATTGAAGTGAAAGGAAGTGCAAGTGATGAGAATTCTGATTACAGGAGGGGCCGGATTTATCGGTTCCCATTTGACTGGGCTGCTATCCTCCGAGACAGTTACCATATTGGATGACTTGTCCGCCGGCAGGCTGGAAAATATACCGGATGATGCAAATTTCGTCTGCTGTGATGTCAAAAGCCCGCTGGCCCGGGACGTGGTGAAAAATGGACACTTCGATGCCATTGTCCACCTGGCGGCGCAGACCATGGTACCTGCCTCTATGGAGGATCCGAAGAAAGATATGGAAGATAATATAGAAGGCACAGTGAATATCCTGGAAGCGGCGAGGAAGTACGGTGTGAAGCGGATCATTTTTTCTTCTTCGGCCGCCGTTTACGGAGATATTGCTCCGGAGTGCCTTCCTGTGAGGGAAACGGAGCCGCTCCGCCCGGTATCTTTTTACGGACTGTCTAAAATGACCTGTGAGAATTATATCCGCCTCTATCAGAAAGCTTACGGCCTTTCCTATGTCATCTTCCGCTTTGCCAATGTGTACGGCGAACGGCAGGGAAACGGCGGGGAAGGCGGCGTAGTGAGTATTTTTGCCAGACAGCTGGCGGAAGGGAAATCGCCGACCGTTTATGGAAACGGACAGCAGACGCGGGATTTCATTTACGCTGGAGATATTGCCAACGGCATACGGAAAGCGCTGTTTTCGGAAGCGGCGAATATCACCTGCAATCTGTCCACCGGACGCGAAGTGACAGTCAAGGATGCAGCGGACCGGCTGCTCCGGCTGTCCGGCTTGTCAAAGCCGATCTGCCATGCCGCGGCAAGAGAAGGAGATATCTTCCGATCGGCATTGTGCAGCCAGATGGCGGGAAAATATCTTGGCTGGGCACCGGAAACGGATTGGCAGAAAGGATTGGAACGAACCTATTTTTATTTTGAAAAAGAATATCGAAGAGAACGGAACGCTATGCCGCCTGCAAACGGAATCCCTGCTGCCGGCCTGGAAACAGATAAGGCGGTGACAGACAATAATAATATTACGGATAATCGGAGGAAAAAGAATACTGATATATAAAGAAAGAAGTTGTATTTCTTTTCCCAAGATAGGGAGGAAGGTGTTTTGCTTTATGTAAAACCCTGTATTGCCATGAGAAGTGGGAAATCTTTTCAGATTGGTATCGTAAGAGATTTAAACAGGACAAAAAGGAAGTGCGTAAGTCGGATGCCGATAACTTACGCACTTCCTTTTTATACTTCTTGTTTACGATTAAAAGGTGGGCATGATGTCCCGTAATCCTTGTATTTCTTTACAGCATCGTGCTGAGCTTTCCCACTCTTTGGGAATGGCGCGCTTCAGAATAGAACTTGAGGAACTTCCGCGCGATGACGGAGAGGGGACGGCCTTTGACCTTGACCACCGTTTTGTACAGCTCTGTGTCGGCTTCCTCGATACGGCGGCAGGTGAAATGACAGCCGATGTCCTCCCCCGGTTCGATGGGAACTAGGCTTACGCCGTAATCATCTTCCGCCCATTGGAGTGCCGCGGTCCTTGTCGTGCAGATGCTGAGAATATTCGGCTTTAAATTGTGTGCCTTAAAAATTTTGTTCATGATCAGATTGCAGCCTGCGGATGCACAGAGCGGCAGAGAGGCCAGATCTTTAATGGAAACCGTTTCCTTATTGCCGATGTCGGTGAGGAATTTGGAATTTTTCGAGAAAATGGCGCATATATCTTCCTCTCTTTGGAATAAGATTTCAAAATCATTTTGATGGATCAGGGGCACACTTAAAATGCCCAATTCCGTGATACCGGAAAGAAGCTGCTGTGACTGCTCATTTACGCTGCCTTCGTAAATTTCATAAACCACATTCGGAAATAAGTCATGGAATGGTTCCAGACAGGTCTTAATGAAAATGGATGAACGGGAATTGGCAGCGCTGATACGCAGCGTGCCCCGGTTTCCATCGCTGATGTCATCAATTTCAATCCGTGCCATATCTTCCAGTGAACAAATATACTTCGCCTTGTGGTAGAGGATTTTTCCTGCATCCGTTAAGATCAGATGCTTGCTTCCTCTTGTGGTGATAATCAATTTTGTACCGAAATATCCTTCCAGCGATTTCAGCTGTTTGGAAAGCGCCGGCTGGGCGATATGGACAAATTCAGAAGCGGACGTCATGCTGCCTGCTTCCACGATAGCCAGAAAATTTCTGTAATTATCTATTTCCATGAGTAGACTCCTTTTCAATGCAATGGAAAAAGTTTCCTCTTTTTCGTTTCGATGCCGGTCGAATTTGCATTTATCAGGGTTTGCTGTGTCTTTATATAGATTAGTATATTATTAATTGCAAGTCAATAAAAAGTATGCAAAAATGGGAAAATTTCTAATAAGAAATATTTCAAATTCCAATCGGGTATTTTTATTTTCTTTCTGCCTGGTGTACTGTATAGACATAAGAAAGGCTGCCGGCCGAATAGATTTGCATAATGTACTGAGTTTGCTGTTTCCGAAACAGAGAGGAGAATTATCATGACAGTTCAGAAAAAACAGGCTTTTGGCAGAATTTTGCGCCATCGTCTTGACGCTGCGAAATTATTCCCGAATTTAGGTGAGAAGGGAAAAGATTTCACTGATTATATCCAGGGGGCGCCCGTAACCAAATCGGAACTCGCCCGTCATGCAGAAAGAATCAGATTATCTCTTGTGACAAAATAATATCGGATCGGCTCTCACCTTCCCAGATTCGATTTTATTATCTGTCCCTTTAGCGAAATGGCTTGCTTGTGCAGGTCATTTTTTGTTTGCTTATTTAGGAAATAGGCGGGCACCGGTACAAATCATTCTAACGGTCTTGCCCGCATTGCCGGGGTGGCGAAAGAAGTCGTCATAATGACAGGAGACGCTGATCGTCATTCAGCGTGCCAAAGAAGGATCTGCCGCCGTAGTGAGGAAAACGGCAAGATGTCACCCGAGTAATAGATTCTTCGCTTTGTGTCATATTGCTGCTTCCCGTCTTTTCCACAAAGCATTCTTGCCACCGTTCAGAATGACTGGGGACGGTAAGGCGTCATCCAGAGTGTGAGCGAAGGATCTGCTGTCGTGGTGAGGAAAACGGAACGTACCGGAAGTTTTTTGCGATTAGAGTCATTGCGACGAGCCAGTATCCTCCAGCCACTGCATAAGTGATGAGTACGGTTTTATGTATAATAGGAGCTAGCTTCTAGCTGCTAGTTGTTAACTGCTAACTGCTAACAGCTAATAGCCAACAGCTAATGACTAACAGCTAATGACTAACAGCTAATGACTAATGACTAATGACTAATGGCAAAGAGAAAATAATTTTTATTCTGATGTGGAAATAAAAAATATTAAAGAATAATTAGTAGAGCGGAAGAGCGGTTTATTCCCTGCAGGAAAGGGAAGCGGGCTTTTCAGGATCCATATTTTATTGCTTATATTTCATATTAAAAAGAAAAAATAGGAATAACTTATTTATAAGGCATATCTAAATATTCTTATAAGATATTTTTAATATTTTAGAATAAATGTTAATCTTTTATCAGCCAAAGGAACGACGGCAGGAAACCGCTCCGCAGTGATCCGGAATTAATCGGCCTGCTCTGAAAAAAGAAGCGGTTAAAGTGCATGGCAGCCCCTGCCGGCATGTTTCTTATGACGAACTGATGGAACCTTGCGAAAATGGCGGTTCCGTATTTCCTAAAGTCCCGGACAGAAAGGAGGTTGCTGCATGGAAATGGAAGAAGAGGAAAAACGTAAGATTCGTGAATTCCTGAAGAAGGTGGATAAAAAGTATTATCGTCCCGATATCAAAGAAAGGAAATCCTTGTCCGAAGAAATGGTAGATGCGGCAGAAGAGACGGGCGGAACCATTCCTCCTTTGGAGGAGGAGTAACCCTGGAGGTAGGAAATAGTTCAGAAAACGTCTTGGTGATTACTGCACTTTTATGACTTATTTCATGCTTACAATTTACCATTGCTTTTACAGGATTGGGGGAGTATTCAATTTATGGAAATGATTATGATGATGGATCCGGCGGTGAAGTGTCTTTGCCTTCTTGCTGTCGTGGCGATCCTCTTTGTTACGGAAAAACTTCCGCTGGCGGTGACGTCAGTTTTCGCAGCCATTTTTTGCTGGCTTCTGGGCCTTGTGCCGATTGAACAGGTATTTCTGGGACTTGCCGATTCGACGGTCGTCCTCTTCGGCGGTATGTTTATCGTAGGCGCCGCCATGTTTTACACCGGTCTTGCCCAGGATATCGGCGGGCAGATCGTCAAGCTTTTTGGTACGGGGGAAATTAAACTGATGGTCGGCATTATGGTTATTGCTGCTGTCATGTCTGCCTTCCTGTCCAATACAGGCACCACGGCGTGTCTTATTCCGGTGGTTATCGGTATCTGTAAAGAAGCGCACATTCCCGTTTCCCGTGAAATGATGCCCCTTGCCTTTGCGGCAGGTCTCGGCGGTACCTGCACCCTCATTGGTACCCCTCCAAACATCATTGCGAACGTCGCCCTGAAAGCGGCGGGCATGGGGGACCTCCAGTTCGGCTTCTTTGAATATGCCTGGGTCGGTGTGCCGATTACCGTGGCAGGTATTCTTTACATGGTATTCATCGGCCGCCACCTGCTGCCTAAGACAGACGCCGATGATTTTAATGTGGATGAAGTGGAACAGGAAATTGAAGCCAATGAAACATCTAAAACAAAGAAAATTATCTGCGGCATAATCATGCTCGGTGTAATTATCACCATGGCGACAGGCTTCGTACCGCTGGAAATTGCGGCGGTTATCGGTGCTCTTCTCTGTGTCATCACCGGCTGCCTTTCCGAACGCCAGGCGTATGATTCCATTGATTGGGTCACCATTTTCCTCTTCGCCGGCATGATTCCGCTGGCGAGCGCTATGAATACCTCCGGTGCGGGGAAACTCATCGCGGAATATACAGTGGCGGCTCTCGGCGGAAATCCGTCTCCCTATGTCATCACCGCGGTGCTCTTCATCCTGGCCGTTGTCCTGACGCAGTTCATGAGCAATACCGCTTCCAAAGCGCTCCTCTGCCCTGTGGGCATCGCTTTGGCAGCCCAGGTCGGCGCGTCCCCGCGGGCTGTTCTCATGGCGATTCTTATCGCATCCTCCTGTGCTTTCGCAAGTCCTGTAGGTACTCCGCCGAATACTCTCGTTCTCGGCCCGGGCAAGTACTCCTTCATGGACTTTGTCAAGTGCGGCACCGGTCTTGTTGTCATCTGCCTCGTGGTATCCATTGCGGTAATCCCCGTGGTATGGCCTTTCTTCCCGAATTAAGGGGGGTATGGCAGTATGACTGAAAACAGGAAATAGTAAGCCTGTTTTGCTGTCGAAGTCAGAAAGTCTGTCGGATATATCAAACCGATGGACTTTCTTTTTTATGGATGGGGATATCAAGCCGTCAGTTGTTAGCCATTAGCTATTAGCGGTTAGCGGTTAGCGACTAGCAGCTAGGAGCTAAGAACTAGCAGCTAAGAGCTATCGGCTAGAGGCTATTATACATGAAGGATTAGAATGAAGATTCTTTTTCCATGTGCCGAATTTCCAACAGCCTTTTGTCTGATAAAAGCGGTACTCACGGTAAAACGTCATCCTGAACGAACGTGAAGGATCTGCTGTCGAAATTTGTTAGAAAATAATTAATATTTTTAATTTAACTTGCGTATTTTCACTTGACACCGTATAATTCATATCAACAAATTTATACAGGTGGATGATGTATGCGGGAGAAAGCCGTTTGGCTTACCGAAGGAGTAACACTCTCAGGTGCCCTCAGGGGCGGTACCGTATGCGGACATACTCTGGAGAGTGCCATTTTGGCCGCCGAAGGTGTAAGGATTGAGATCCAAATCTCTCAGGCAAAAGGACAGAGCAAAAGACGCATGATTTTTAGCGTTATTTGGCGATATGCCGGCTTCCGGAGTACAGTTTTACCTGGAAGCCGGCTTTTTTATTTTCCCAAGGAGGGCATTTTCTAAATGGATTTTTTAGCGGTATTGAATGAAATTGATAATTTTATATGGGGGCCGCCGCTGCTGGTGCTTCTTGTAGGGACAGGGATCCTGCTTACAATCCGGCTGCATCTTTTGCAGATATTCAAATTACCGAAGGCGCTGAGCCTGATTTTCAGAGCGCAAAATGCGGGCAGCGGAGATATCGACAGTTTTAAGGCTCTTTGTACGGCACTCTCCGCGACGGTCGGTACGGGAAATATTGTAGGTGTCGCGACAGCGATCCATGCGGGCGGTCCGGGGGCGCTTTTCTGGATGTGGATGGCGGCATTCTTCGGTATGGCGACAAAGTATGCGGAAGGTCTTCTTGCTGTCAAATATCGTGAGACTGATGAAAAAGGTGAAATTGCCGGCGGCCCGATGTACTATATTAAAAACGGCATGGGTGAGAAATACAAATGGCTGGGGGGGCTCTTTGCGTTTTTCGGTGTCCTCGTTGCGTACTTCGGTATCGGTACGTTTGCCCAGGTCAATTCCATTGTGGATATTACGAAGATGACCATCGGTCTTGATCCTGTCTGGACAGGGGCGATTCTCACCATTTTTGTGGCGGCGATTACTATCGGAGGTCTCCAGTCAATTGCGGCAGCGGCCAGCAGGATTGTTCCTGCCATGGCGTTTATTTATTTCCTGTCAACCATCGGCGTTCTTCTCGTTTTTGCCGATAAGGTGCCCGCAGCGGTTTCCATGATTTTTGAAAGTGCTTTTACCACTACGGCGGCAACCGGCGGTTTTCTTGGAGCGACTGTCATGATGGCGATGAAAAACGGCGTGGCCCGCGGGGTATTCTCCAATGAATCAGGCCTCGGTTCAGCTCCAATCGTGGCAGCTGCCGCTAAGACGAAATGGCCGGCTGAGCAGGGCCTTATTTCCATGACCGGTACTTTTATCGACACCATCATTATTTGTACACTGACCGGTCTGACTCTTGTGGTTACCGGGGTATGGTGCGGTATGGAAAATGGTGCGGCGCTTACAAATGCGGCGTTTACTTCCGCATTCCCTATTTTTGGCGGATACATGCTGCTAATCGGCCTTGTCCTCTTTGCTTTTACGACGATCTTAGGCTGGAACTATTACGGCGAACGCTGCATGATTTATCTCGTGGGGACGAAGGGCGTTCTCCCGTACCGTTTGGTTTTTATCCTTCTCATTGCCAGCGGCGCGTTCCTCAAGCTGGAAGCCATCTGGATTCTTGCGGATATCGTGAACGGCCTCATGGCCATTCCAAACCTGATTGCTCTTCTTTTCCTGTCGGGCATCTGTGTCCGTGAGACGAAGAAATATATGGATCATCTGAAGACAGGCAAACCGTATGAAGAGTATGAGGATTGATCCGAATGAGATGAAAAACGCATAAAGAAAATACGTTTTGATAAAAAATCGGTATAGAAATACCTGCTGCCATCTTGAAAAAACAGGTGTATAATTCGACACACATCAGAAAGTTAAAAATTTCTGATGGAGATTCCGCAGGCTGGGATACTGTTTCGGACAAATGAGTATATCCTGCCGGGGCATAACTGAATAAGTGGATGATGTACACTGAAAAATGACACGGAAGTGTCTGCCGAAGGAGTAACACTATCAGGCGTTCTTTGGAACACGAAACTGTGTACGGACACGACTCTGGAGAGTCCCATTCAATTGGGCGCCGAAGGGGCAAAAATGGCTGACCGGGCCATTCCAATCTCTCAGGCAAAAGGACAGGGCTGGCATTGGGTAACACCCATTGTATACGTGGATGCATACATGCATACAACCGCCGGCCCAAGTCATACAAGGCTTGAGTGCGGCGGTTTTGTTTTTGAAAGAATATTAGGAAAAGTAAAGGGGGAAACGAAATGGATATGACGGCAATGAATCAGATTGTGGGGGATATTGACAGCTTTGTCTGGGGGCCTGTGATGCTGTGTCTGCTCGTGGGTACAGGAATTTACCTTACGGCATACTTGAATTTCCGTACATGGCGCAATCTGCCTTATGCGATGAAAAGCGTGTTTTCCCGGGAAGCCCGTAAAACAAATCGGGGATCAGGAGATGTTTCTCCTTTTTCCGCACTGATGACGGCGCTTGCCGCAACCATCGGTACGGGAAATATCGTAGGTGTGGCGACTGCCATGTTTGCCGGTGGTCCGGGTGCTCTGGTATGGATGTGGGTTTCCGCCTGTTTCGGCCTGACGACCAAGTTTTCTGAATGTATGCTTGGTTTTAAGTTCCGCGAAGTGAATGCGAAAGGGGAAATGAAGGGCGGCCCCATGTTCACCATGAAGAACGGGTTTAAAAATAAAAGAGCAGGACTCTGTATGGGCTTTATTTTTGCCATGTTTACTGTCATCGCTTCCTTCGGTATCGGGAATATGACCCAGGCAAACTCTATCACTACAGCGGTGAGTGCCACGTTTGGGTTTTCCAATGAAATTATCGGCATCGTCCTTACGGTTCTCACGCTGGCGGTCATTGTCGGAGGGATCACTTCCATTTCCAGAGTATCATCCCTCATCGTTCCCGGAATGGCGGTATTCTACATTGCTGCGGGGCTTCTCTGTATCGCCTTGAATTTTGAAAATGTACCGCACGGTTTGTACCTCATTTTTATGATGGCCTTTGATCCTGCTGCTGTAGAAGGCGGAGTGGTCGGTACGATAACTGTTTCCGTGATGAATGCGGTCCGTTTCGGTGTGGCCCGCGGTTGTTTTTCCAATGAGGCCGGCCTCGGCTCCGCCGCTATTTCCGCCGCTGCGTCCACTACCGATGATCCGGCACGGCAGGGATATGTTTCCATGACAGGGACTTTCATCGACACCATCATAGTCTGCACCATCACCGGACTTACCATTGCGTCTTCCGGCGTTTTGGGAACCATTGGTCCAGACGGGAAACCTCTGACGGGCGTGGCGCTGACTATGGCGGCTTTTTCTACGCATCTCGGCACGGCGGGAAACTGGATCGTTTCCGTCGGGATCATGCTTTTCGCCTACTCCACCATTCTCGGCTGGGAATATAATGGCGAAAAAGCATGGGAATATCTTTGGGGTACCCATACATACAATATCATCTACCGTCTTGCGTTTTCCCTTGTCGTCTATGTGGGGGCGACACAGACACTCGACCTCGTATGGAACCTGTCGGATATCGCCAATGCGCTCATGGCTGTTCCGAACCTTGTCTCTATGCTGGTTCTTGCCCCTGTCATTAAAGAAGAAGTGCTCCGATTTGAAGCGGTTATCGCAAAAGAAAAGGCGGGGAAAAAAGCGGACCTGATAGAAAAGAATGAGGAAACGCTCCATATCTGATCAGCGCGAAAAGATCTCGGGTATTAAAAAATTGCCCGGGATTTTTATCGGACTGTAACAGGGGAAAGAAATCTGTATTTCTGCTGCATGAAACAGGCAGGGCGGGATATGCGACTGAAAGGCATTTACAATGAAAAAGAAATCCTATATAATGAATTCGTACCTTACAGACGGGAAACGGAATACCCTGCCGATGTCAGGGGGGAGCGACTGTTTCCCTTGTTTTTGAAAAACAGAAAGAGGGATTTTTATGAAAATGAAACATATAGCAGCAGGTCTGGCACTGCTGGCCATGCCGTTTACAGCGCAGGCAGAAGTACGGGAAGCGGGGCTGGTGGATGGATTCGGCATGAGCCTTATTTATCCGGCGGTGCACACGAAAAATATTGCGGCCGAAAATGCGATCAATAAGGATATTACAGGGTATGTCCGTCGTATGAAGGAATTGTATGAAAGCGGCGAAAAGCAGGAAGTGTACATGACCTATACGACAAAGTATGAAGATGAAGACCTGGTGTCTATCGTTCTGGAAACATCGTCTGTAAATGAAGGAATGGCGGATAGAAATGCGCAGGCCTATGGCCTTGTGTATAATAAAAAGACAGGTGATCTGCTGGACAAATCTAAATTCGGCGTGAAGGTAGACAGCGCGGAAGTCGTGAACCTGCTGAAAGAGGGAAAGCTTGACCTGTATAACATCAATGGGAAAAAGTTATCTTATGACTCTTTCTTCAAGCCGACCGCATACATGGAGGCGGAGTGCTTCCTCCTGGGGAAGAAAGAACTGGGGCTGCTCTATGCGGCAGGAGAGCTGGCTCCTTATTCGGAAGGCGCGACATACGTGGTGATTCATCTGAAATAAGGAAATAAAAATACGAAAATGAAAACGGTACCCCTCAAATGCGGCGGGTACCGTTTTTGTATCAGCCGGTTGGGCATTAGCTGTTAGCTATTAGCAACTAGAAGTTAGCAGCTAGCAGCTAGCAGCTAAAAGCTAAAAGCTAAGATCTAAGAGCGGCAGCGAAGGATCTGCTGCCGTGGTGAGGAAGGCGGTAAGACGTCATCGGAGTAATAGATTCTTCACTTCGTGTCTCATATAGCTGTTTTCAAAGTATTTTTGCCTCTGTTTTGAATAGTGGGGTACGGAAAGGAAACACCGGATTCTGTTGTACCTGCAGGGGACGTGGTGTATAATGTAAAAAATCTATTGCAGCATAGGAGGAGTGAAGTTGAATTTATCCGTTCAGATTTTCGCGTCATTGGTGCTTTCCGTCGTTGTGGGGCTTGTCCTTGGGGACGGCGCGATCGGCCCGGTTAAGACATGGGTCGCGCCTGTCGGCACCATGTTTATTAATCTTATCAAAATGATGATCGTTCCTGTCGTTCTTTGTTCTCTCGTCGTGGGCATGACATCTATGGGGGATTTGAAGAAACTGGGGCGCATCGGGATGAAAACCGTGGGCTTCTATATGGTGACTACGGCGATTGCTATCGTTATCGGCTTTGCAGTGGCAAGTGTTATCCAGCCCGGTATCGGTATGGCTCTTCCCGGCGAGGCCGCCCCGAAAGTAAAGGAAGCGCCCACGATCATGCAGGTATTTGTCAATATGATTCCGACAAATCCGATTGCTTCCATGGCGAAAGCGGATATCCTTCCTGTCATTATATTTTCTCTTTTTCTTGGGGCAGGAATTATTTCCGTCGGCGGAAGCCGTTCCAAGCTGCTGATCAATCTTTTTGATGCGGGGGCGGAGGTCTGCTATAAAATCATCGCCATGATTATGCGCCTGGCGCCTATCGGTGTTTTCTGCCTTCTTTTACCTGTCGTCGTGCAGAATGGTCCGAAGGTTCTTCTGCCGCTGCTCTCCGTGATTATTGCTATGGCTGTCGGCTGCACGATCCACGCGGTCTGCGTGTATTCCTCTGTGGCGGCGGTCGTAGGGCATATGAGCCCTGTCCGGTTTTTCCGCGGCATGGCAGAAGCCATGGTTATTGCGTTCACTACCTGTTCTTCTGCGGGCACGCTTCCGGTGAATATGAAGAACACGGAAGAAAAGCTGGGAGTAAAACGGGACATCGTGTCTTTCGTCCTTCCTCTCGGTGCTACCATCAATATGGACGGCACCGCCCTCTACATGGGGGTATGTTCCCTTTTCATCGCCAATGTATTCGGTATTCATCTGACAATGGATCAGATGATGATGATCGTTCTTACCGGTACGCTTGCCTCTATTGGTACAGCAGGCGTCCCCGGCGCGGGTCTGATCATGCTTGCCATGGTGCTCCAGTCTGTCGGGCTTCCATTGGAAGGATTGGCTCTCGTGGCAGGCATCGACCGTGTTCTGGATATGTTCCGTACCACGCTGAATATCACTGGTGACGCTGCTGTCGCCGTTGCTATCGATGCCACGGAAAAATCCGTCCCTACCCAGCTGGAAATCACTGAATAGGAACGGATGCGAAAGCCTCGGACTATTTATGAGGATCTCTATAAGTCAGACGTGAAGTTTAACTTATGGAGGTCTTTTTGTATAGGCGGCTTTAAGACAGGCGGCTGCGGTATTGTGTCGGCGTGTAGTTGAATTTCTCGGAGAACATTTTCGTATAGTAGCTTTGGCTGGAGAAGCCGCAGGCGTTTGCGATTTCCAAAATGGAATTTTCCGTGGAATCCAGGAGGTTGCGGCTGATCTCCAAACGGTACCGGTTGAGGAAATCTATGGGGGACTGCTGCATATATTTCTTGAAAAGCTGGCAGCATTTGCTTCTGGATACGCTCCCCGCCGCGGCAATACCGGCTAAAGAGATTTTTTCAGGATAGTGGTGGGAAATATAGGCGACCATCCGGCGCTGCGCGCTTATATCTGTACCGGGCATATCTTCCTGCGTCTGCTTTTCGGGAGGGAAAAGGGCGTAAAGACGGGCGAGGAGAATGTGTAAAAGACCGATGCTTTCCAGCTCGAATCCGGGGAGGTGCTTTTCATTGGTCCGATTGATTTCCTGCAGCAGTTCTCCCAGCCGCGGCGCGTCAGGAGAGGCGGAGGGAACAAGGAAACCGCGGCGGGACGTATTTCCCAGAAGAGGAGACAGAAGCCTGTTTCTGACGGACTGATTTTCTGTCAGGAGGGAAGGGTGGATAAGCGCCCGTATGAAGCGGCAGTCTTCTCCGTTGTGCGGCGCGCTTCGGTGCATGGCGGAAGCGTGTATGGCAAGGAAATCTCCGCGGGAAGCGGTAAGGATCTTTTCCTCGATATGGAAATCCATTTTTCCGTCCAGTATGTAAATAAATTCCAGTTCATCATGCCAGTGGGAAATCATCTGCAGATGGGTCTGGGAAGATATGGTACTTGTGGTGATTTGGATCGGCGGCAAAGTTCCTTTTGCGGAAGGGATGACCGCAGCGGCGCTTTTTAATATGTCAGGATTGATCATAAGAAACCTCCGGTTGCAATTTTTACAAAGTGTGAAAACAGTTTCTAAAGGGAATGTACGATATTTATAAAAATGTGGAATATATTTATATTCAAAGGGTAAAAACTATACTATTATTATACCAGAAACATTGATAAATATGAATATAGAAACAGAATGTTTCAAAAAAGTAGTCATTGTAATATATAAGGAGGAACTACAAATGGAAAAGGAATTAAATGCATTATTATCGGATCTGGTGGTAGAGTACCATAAGCTGCAGAGTTTCCACTGGTACCTGAAAGGAAGTCATTTCTTTGATGACCATGCGAAACTGGAAAGTTTCTATGATGAAATTGCGGAAGCGGTCGATGCCGTAGCGGAAGCCATGCTCCAGCAGAAGCTCAGACCGGAATCGACACTGAAAGGGTTCCTTGCAAAGACAGGAATCCATGAGGCCGAAAACGAGGAAGTGACATCGGAAGAAGCATATACCCGGGTGCTGTCAGACTTTGAGTATCTTCTTAAAGAAGTCATCGCTGTCAAGGAAGCGGCAGAGGAAAAGAAGAATTACCTGGTATCCACTCTGATGGATGATTACATTGCAAGTTTCAGCAAGAACATCTGGATGCTGAGACAGGCCCTGAAATAATTTACAGCAGAGAAAGGACGCTCTCTGAAAGGGAGTGTCTTTTTTTGCGCGGATATGAACCTGTTGTCTGAAAACAGGAATCGACAAGAGAATATATTTCTTAAAGGAATATTTCATATAAATGAAAAGAATTTTATTATTATATGGAATAAAAGTAGAATAAAAGAAACGGAAAGAGGTGGTGTGATGGAATATATCGGAGAAAGTTCGGCGATTTATTACTGGCGGGCTTTGGGACTTATCGTATCGGTGCTCATTCTCTACGTGGTTTTTGAAATGCAGAAGAAAAAGATGAGCCGTCTTTCTTCGGCAAATACACATTCCTCCATTGTGCTTCTGCACAAACGGCATGCAGGCAATCCGAACTATTCCAGCAGCACTGAAATCTGCCGCATTGACGGGCTCAGGGCGGAAGCTTTCCTTTACTGTGTCGGCGTGCAGGCGGTCTATCTATCGCCGGGGGAGCATAATATCGAGGTAAATGCCCATTGGGCACGGCATATCCGCGGAAAACGTTTTAAGGAATATGAAGCGGGCCCGCATCATCTGTGCGTAGAAGTGGGACATGGCGAATTATGGTCGCTGGAATATTTCATTCCTGAAAAGAAATTTATTTTTTCCCGGTGCAATGAAAAGAAAATGTTCAAAAAGAGTGTGGTGTAATTATTCCCGTTTCCCCAAAAGTTTACTCAAAAACGGAATAAATCAGAGGAAAAACAAGCAACATATAACAGATAGGAATAACTTGCAAAAAATAGTAGATATTTAAAGATATCCGCTCTATAATCAAAACAGAAGGAAGAAAATAATCCTTCGTGACCGGTCAATTACAAAGAAACAGAAGTGTATCGAAAGATACAGAAAGGAGAAAGGCAATGAATACCATGTATGATGCAGTTATGAAAATGGAACAGCTCTTGGGCGTGTATGAAAGACTGATTGACGATCTTGCCGGCTACATGAAGGAAAACGGCATTGATTACACCAATGATGATTCCGTACATCCGGCCATCATGCTCTACTCCGAGGCGGGACGCATTTATTCCAGGCTCCTGCGGACGAGAAAGATGGAAGATCTTCTCCGCATGGAAGGGGAATACAACCTGATGAACGGCATGGTGAATGAAATGAAAGCGGGCGCCTGGGCAAATCTCTCAGGCGAGGATGTTTCCCGCAAGGTTATGTAACATGAAACCTCAGAGGCGTATGTCTGAAAAAAGGGCATACGCTTTTTGAGTGGCAGAGAAATAATTTCATCAGAAAAGCGCTTCCGTCTGCCGCCGCAGGGCGATGGGCGAAAGCACTTTTTGCTGTGTGCAGTTTTGGGTGATAGAACATAACACGTTTTATCCTTGTAAGTCCCATTCTTGACCCCGCTCAGAATGATGGCTAACGATAAGCGTCATCTGGAAGCGAATATGAAGGATCTGCTGTTGTGGTGAGGAAAGCGGTAAGTCGTCATCGGCGTAATAGATTCTTCACTCCGTGCCACTGTCTCATTTACCAAGTTTCCCACACAGCATTTTTGTCTCCGCTCAGAATGACGGCGGACGGCAAGGCGTCATAATGAAGAAAGCGTCAGTCGTCATCCTGAACGGATGTGAAGGATCTGCTGCCGCGATGAGGAAGCTGGTAAGATGTTATCAGCGTAATAGTTTTTTACTCTGTCTTACCGTCCCGTTTCCCATTTTTGCCACTGCGTTTAATGATAGGGAACGGTAAAACGTCATCCTGAACGGATGTGAAGGATCTGCACCCGTGATGAGGAAAGCCCTTTTTCAAGAAGGCATTGTTGATTTCTGAAAACCGGAATCCGGCCTGCGCCGGCTGAAAACATCTTGGCAGCAAAAAAGAGTACCTGATGTCTGAAACCACAGGTACCCTTTTTTGATTGAATTCAATGGTTTATTTCCGTTTCTTTTCTCGGATGGGCGATAGTCCGGTAGCCTTCCACGGCAAGAATCAGGGCGAGGATGACGAGGAGCGAACCAATGATGACCTGTGCGTAGGGCCCCCAGCCGGCGGCGCCTGCCATGATGATGCCAATCTGGTTTTTCACGATAAGAGCAAGGGAACAGATGGTGACGAGGAGCATGAAACTCATGGGGAAGAGGAACATTTTATTGTTCTTTCCTGCGTTGCCGAGCCATGCGGCGACAGCAAGAAGACCGATAGCGGCAAGAAGCTGGTTAGCTGCGCCGAAGAGTCCCCAGATCTTGGCAAATCCGCCCATGCCGAGGGATATGCCGAGGATAACGGTGAGGATCGTTGCAAAATACGGATTTACCATGAGTTTGCGGAATCCGTCTTTGACATCTTTCGGATTTTCACCCGGTTCGAGCCAGAATTCCTGGAACATGAAGCGTGCCAGCCTGGTGGCGGTATCAAGCGAAGTCAGGCAGAAAGCGGAGTAAGTAAGGACAAGAAGGGTGTACATGATGTTTTTCAGTCCTTCAAATCCCGGAATGGCGGCGACCATAGCGGCAATCCCGCCCGCAAAGATATCCGTCGCGCCATGGGTATGGCCCGTTACACGGGCATAGCCGATCGCGCAGAGAGTAATGATGGCGAGTACGCATTCCAGGAGCATACCGCCATAAGCGATAGGCTTTGCGTCCGATTCTTTATCAAGCTGTTTGGACGTCGTCCCCGAAGAAACAAGGGAATGGAAGCCGGAAATAGCGCCGCATGCAACGGTAGTGAACAAAATCGGGAAGAGGAACTGCGTTCCGTTTGCGTTGTTGATGGTGAAGCCCGCAAAAGCGGGGAAGACTTTTTCATCAATGGTCGGATGAGCGCCGACGATGCCGATGACGGCGACGATGAGCATTGCGTAGAGAAGGAACGAACTGAGGTAGTCACGAGGCTGGAGAAGGATCCAGACAGGGGTGACCGAAGCGATGGTGATATAAATGCCGACAAGGATCATCCATGTATTCATGGAGAAATAGAACGGATGGAAATTCATGCCGATGGCCATGCACAGAACGATCGCCCCGACGCCGAGGATGGAAGAAATGACCATCGGCGTGTGGCGGCGGTATACGGCAAAACCGAAAACGATAGCGATGAGAATGAACATGATGGAAACCATGGCGACAGATGCTTTTGTCGCGCTGGCCGCCATGTCGAGAACACCGTCCTTATAAGTCGCGCTGAACGTGGACGCCACGATAGCAGCAAAAGCGGCCACTACAAGGATCAGTGTGAGGTATGAGAAAATGATGAAAAGCTGTTTTGCCCTTTTTGACATATTCAGGGAAATGATTTCACCGATGGATTTGCCCTGATGGCGGATAGAGGCAAAAAGCGCGCCGAAATCATGGACACCGCCGAAGAAGATGCCGCCAATCAGTACCCAGAGGGTGACCGGCAGCCAGCCGAACATGGCCGCGCCGATCGGCCCCGTGATGGGTCCCGCACCGGCAATGGATGAGAAATGATGGCCCATGAGGATGGGTGCTTTGGCGGGAACGTAATCCACGCCGTCTTCCATGGTGTGGGCGGGCGTAGGATGATTTCCTTCGTTTACTCCCCACTGTCTGGCGACCCAGCCGCCGTAGAAAACGTAGCCGCAGAACAGAACGGCGATACTGATCAGCAAAAGTACAAGCGTGTTCATGCTACTCCCCCTTTGTAATTAACTCCTGAAAAATATTTTTTAGATTCTTTTCCATGCATCGTCCGCTTTTATTAAAATAGAGCGAACGCTTTTCCATATCCAGGCAGCCTGTGTGAAATTCCAGCCAGCCGTGGAGTGAAAAGCGGAATGTTTTATAGATGCGGCAGTTTTCTACCGCTTTCCGTGCCGCATCGTCCACCTTGCCGCAGATAAAGACAGGTGAGACATAGGTGTACATATGGCCCGAACCGATATGGGCCATTTCCATGCCGGCATTATAAGCGTAATCGCGGCACCTTTCAAAAAGATCCGCAGTCAGATGATCGGCGGTGAAAAGAAATATGAACTCTTCCTGATTGGCGGACCAGATTTCATTGGATTTGAGAAATAAGTGCTGGCCTGTTTTTTCATAATATTCGCAGACAGCGGCGAGACCGTTTCTTTCATCTTCCCGGAAAGGAGAGAGCTTTACCGCTTCTCTGAGATTCCGGCCTTCCTCCAATGGCGGTGAGATGCCTCCGTCAAAACGCGTAATATTATAAAAACGCCGGTAGCTTTTCAGCAGCCGTTCCACAGCATTTTCTTTTTTGTTTTCCATAGAACAGCCTCAAATGAATAATTTCTATGAAGTAAATATATACAATAATAATCAAAAAAGATATTAAATATATAGTAATACGTCTTGTAAAAGATTTCAACCATTATTGGACATTAAATTACTATAAAAATATTTTAAAGAACTGAACGGGTGAATAATAGTACCTTTATATTATATAGAGAAAGAATAATGGCTGTCTTTAAAAAGGAAAGGAGCTCTGTGGAAAGAGTGTCTTCCGGAAGTAAGATTTCTTTCATGGGAGAAATATTTCCAGGGCGCTGCCTGCGGAATACTATATTTGTCAATTCAGCTTTTTTGTAATACACTGGAATTCATAAAGAAAGAGAGGATATTCTAATGAAAATAAGAGTTGCGCCATCCTTATTTGACCGGATCCCCGGGCTTTGTATCGGAATCGTCGCTGTCCGCGCGGCAGATAACGCGGCAGCAAATATGGAAGCAGAAGCTTTTCGCCGCCGCTGCTGCACGGAAGCCAATTTGCTGCTGAAAATGGATCCCGCCCTGGCGGAAAAGGAACTGGAAGATTACAGGGAGATTCTTTCTGCTGCCGGTGTTAAAGAAGGCAGGACGGCTGTAGAAAAAGTATTTGCCGAGTACAGAAAACTTCTCGGTGTTTCTGCTGCGGAGGGCGTGCCCGAAGATCCGGAGATCCTTTTGCAGCCGAAGAAAGCGACCCTTGATGAGCTGGCGGGCTCCGACGCGCTGCCGCCGGTCAATCCGATTATGGATATCATTCGGGGCGGCATGCTGAAATTTCATGTAGAAATTCATGCTTATGATATGGGAAACAGGAAGACTCCTTTGGAGATACAGAAAGCAGGCCGTACGTTTTCCGTCAATTTGGGAGATAAAGTCTGCACGGCCGACTGGTTCTGCCGTGATGAAGAAGCAGGGGCGGTTACGGAAGATACGGAAAATATTCTTGTCCTCATCACAGGAATGAAAGGGAACCGCAGAAAAGTGGCGGCTGCGAGAAATGAACTGGCACGGCGCATGAAATCCGCTTTTGACAGGGCGGTGGAAGTGGGCTGGCTGGAAGGAAAGGAGACGGAATTTACTACGGAAATTTAAATTCGAGATATTCCGTGAAGAATTATGAAATACGCTGCTATCGATTTTGAAACGGCTTACTGGGGGCCGGGGAGCGCCTGCTCGCTCGGTATTTCCGTGAGCGACGGCAATGAAATTACGGAAGAATGGTATCGTCTGATCAGACCGTACCGCATGAATTTCGATCCCATCTGTATGCGGGTGAATGGAATTTATCCTGATGACGTGGAAAAGGAACCGGCTTTTCCGGCGTTTTGGAAAGAGGTGGCAGAGCGGCTGGAAGGAAGTATCGTTTTCGCCCACAATGCCCGCTTCGATATGGGCGTCCTTGCGTCAGTGCTGGATGTATATGATTTGCCGGATATTCATTTCCTGTATGGAGATACGGTGGCGGTTTCCAGAATGCTTTGGAAAGAATTGCCGAATCATAAATTGGATACCGTAGCCGGCAGTCTTGGCTATGATTTCAATCACCATCAGGCGCTGGATGATGCACGCGCCTGCGAAATGATCGTGCGGAAAGCAGTAGAAAAGACGGAGGCAGCGACAATAAAAGAAATGATGGCACGTCTGAAGCTGCCGCTGAAAAAGTTCGCAGTGAAGAGGACGCATGTGCCCGGCAGTACAGGGCTCACTGCACCGGTGCTGTGGCGCAGTAAGGCAAGATAAAAACCGATGCGTACGAAGAAAATAAGTACACATCGGTTTTTCTTTTTTAAAATTCTATGGAGAGCCCCACTTTGAGCTGTTCCGCCATGGATCCCAGTTTTCCTTTCAGGAGGGTGAAAGCGCGGTCACCTGTGCAGTGGCCTGTATAGACGGATTCTATGCCTGTTTCTCTGATTTGCTCTGCCAGCCTGAGGATTTCTTCATCAGTTTTGTTGAACAGGTGGAAGCCGCCGATCAGGGAGAAAACCTTTTTTTCGGGGAAGGTTTCTGAAACTTCCCGGATGATGTCCGCCGCGCCGGCGTGGGAACAGGAACTGAAGATGACGAGTCCTTTTTCCGTCTCAAGGACAAGACTTTGCTCATGGTCAAAGTTATCGGGAAGGAAGCCGCCGTTTTTCTTCTGATACATCTGCTCCCGCTCACCGATTTTTTCCCGGTTCTTCCGCTTATGGGCGACTGCATATACGCCGTCACACAGGGCGGCATCGCCGTCTGCATAAATCAGTCTGTCCTGATAGGCGGTAAGAAGATCTTTGGGGATGCCGATGTATCTGAAACGGCCCTCTTCATAGGCGTAGCAGTTTTCTGCGCATGATTTCTGCAGATAAAATTTGGCATGCCTGTTTCTTTTAAAGAAATATTCCATGCCGTTGGCGTGGTCATAGTGCGCATGGGAAAGAATGCCGAAGTCTATATTTTCCAGCGGGATATCCATGGCTTTCGCGTTTTCCGTAAAAAGAGCCGATGCACCGGTATCAAGTAAAATCTTTTTATTTTCATACTCAATATAGATTGACAGGCCCCATTCGCCTGCCAGAGGACCTTCTCCGATATTGTCCACGAGGACGGTGGCTTTCATAGCAGCTGCTCCTTTCGTATATGAATTCCTTTTCCCCGCCGAAAATCAATTATAAACAAACGATGGAATAGAAAAGATGCTGCACGAAGTGCAGCCGGATGTTATGGAAAATTATTTGGCGCCGTGCAGGATTTCTTTCAGGTATTCGTTATTTTTTTCCTGCGGACGGGAAGCATTGTCCAGGAGGATGTCCACATACCGTTCCAGTGTGGCTGCATCGGTATAGCGGGTAATAAAAGAATTTTTACTGTTGCTTTCCAAAATGATAGGGAATTCCACAGCAGAGAAAATCTGCATACATTTCAATTCCAGATCACGGCGGTCCGTATATCCTGTGATGGCCGCCATATTTTCGATGACTTTCTCCCAGCTCTGGTCGTGGAGAAGGTTCAGATAAATGAAATAGGTCTCCCGCGCGTCAGTGCTGGATGGGCTGGAGATGGAGCGGAAGAGAGCGGGGTGCTTATGGGCGAGGGCAAAGTATCCGAGGATGTACTTTTTCATCCGTTCTGTCGGCGAAAGCCGGGAATCATCAAGAACGGAAACGACATTTTCCAAGGCGCTCATCATATATTCTAAAGCGGCGCCGATGAGTTCTTCTTTGGAACCGAAGTAGTAACGCACAGCAGCGATATTCACATTTGCTTCTTTCGCGATGGTCCGCACGGTGGCTGCCTTGAACCCTTTTTCACGGAGGATGCGGGCGGTTATGGCCATTTTTTCTTTCATCTGCTCACCTTTGCCGGTGAGTTTTTTTGTGCTCATCATAGTTCCTTTTCTTTTTTACTGATAGGATAAAAACGGAGAGTAATTAAAATACAAGATATAAAAATGTTTTAATTTATACGCTTAAACAGAGAATGTAAAAGAAGAAGTATTTTAATATGACACATAGATTATAGCAGAATCAGAAGAGGTCGAGTAGCCGTTTCAGTAAAGGGAAGGGTGTTAAAAAGAAACAGCACAGATATGTAGGAAGCAAACAAAATGGTGGAACTATTTGAAAAATGCCTGCCGCAAGACAGGCGTAAGGATTTTCCTTTTCAGGGAAGAAGAGGAAGAAGCTCTTTGATGGAATTGATGAAATGGATATTTTCCCATTCATCGGCAGTGATAAATTCTGCAGATTTCCAGTTTTCAAAAAGTGCGCGGAGAGGATCATAAATTCCTTCAATATTCGCGATGATAATGGGCGGACGATTTGTTTCTTCCGTGTAAATATGGTAATGGACAGCGGTGTCTGCAAATTCTTCCAGTGTCCCGAATCCTCCGGGAAGGATAAGGAAAGCATCGCCGGCTTCAATCATTTTCCGTTTTCTTGCCATCAGATCAGGCACCTCGATGAGTTCCGTAATGAGGCGGTGCGCCTGTTCAGCGGCAATGAATACTTCGGGAATGATTCCTACGACTTTTCCGCCGGCTGCCAGGGCGGCATCTGCAGCGATACCCATGAGGCCCACACTTCCTCCTCCGTAAATCATGGTATAGCCGTTTTTTGCCAAAAGCTCTCCTGCCATTCCGGCAAAGGCTGTGTGGGCAGGATTGATTCCGTAACGCGAACCGCAGTAGACGGATACGTTTTTTCCTTTTTCCATATAAAATCCTTTCTTTATCGTTGAAATACTTTCTTTCTATCCTACTGGAGTGAGATAAACTTTGCAACTTGCAGCAGATACGGAAAGAATACGAATATTTTGCAAAGCAATTTATATGTGTATATAAAAAATATCGATAATAAATTTTGATGTGGTCTTCTCTGTTTTTTTAAAAATTTTTTATATCTATTTAAATACGTAAGACGTGGAGAAAAATCGGGAGGGACGGTTTCTATTACTCTTTTCCGGATAGAAAGGGATAAACACATAAATGATACGCCCGAGACCGTTGTAAAAGAGTTTGGCATGAATACAGGAGAAATGCACCGTCATTTTGTTGACACTGCATAATCGTGATGATATAATTCCAATGTTGCGTGAAATTTGAAAGTAACAGGAGAGGTAAGTTCATGACATTAGATGAATTAAAGGCATCCGCTTTCGTAGTGGGGCTGAAAGAAACAGAGCGGGCCATTGACAGAGGCGAGGCAGGCCATGTTTTCATCGCGTCGGACTGTGATGACCGTATTTCACTGCCCCTTCGCAATGTCTGCGCGAAAGCGGGAATTTCCGTGACAGATGATTTCACGAAAAAAGAAATCGGCAGAGCCTGCGGTATCAAGGTAAAAGCCGCATCCGCCGCCGTACTTGCATCCCGGTAACATCTGCGGAGAAAGGCAATCCTGTCAGAGGACGGATCCGTTTTCCAAGAGATAATATCTCGGCAGATCAATTATAAATATCCCTTTATAGAAAGGAGGTGCCCCATTGCCGACAATTAATCAGCTCGTTCGCAAAGGTCGCGAAGTTTTGGCAACCAAAGCGAAGACACCGGCTCTGAAACAGTCCCCGCAGAAACGCGGTGTCTGCACAAGAGTTTACACAGCTACACCGAAGAAGCCGAATTCCGCTCTTCGTAAAGTAGCCCGTGTGCGCCTGACCAACGGAATTGAAGTTTCCGCTTATATTCCGGGCGAAGGCCATAACCTGCAGGAACATAGCGTCGTCCTCATCAGAGGCGGCCGTGTTAAGGATCTTCCAGGTGTTCGTTATCACATCATCCGCGGCGCGCTTGATACAGTAGGTGTATCCGGCCGTCAGCAGGCCCGTTCCAAGTACGGAGCCAAACGTGAAAAAGCAAAGAAGTAATCTCTGCCATTTAATGTGATTAACAAACGATTATAAGGAGGAAATTAACAATGCCGAGAAAAGGTGCTGTTCCGAAGCGTGACGTGCTGCCGGATCCAGTGTATGGAAATAAGACAGTTACACGTTTCATCAATAAAGTTATGCTTGACGGCAAAAAGGGCGTTGCAGAATCTATCGTATATGGAGCCCTTGATATTTGCCGCAGCAAATTGGACAAAGAACCGATCGAAATTTTCGAACAGGCTCTCAATAATGTAATGCCGGTATTGGAAGTACGTGCCCGCCGTGTCGGTGGTGCCAACTACCAGGTGCCGGTTGAAGTTCGCGCAGAACGCCGTCTGACCCTCGGTATCCGCTGGATGGTCAACTATTCCCGTCTGCGCAGCGAACGTACCATGGAGGAACGTCTGGCAGGAGAACTGATGGATGCTTTCAACAATACGGGCGCAGCAGTAAAGAAGAAAGAAGATACACATAAAATGGCTGAAGCCAATAAGGCTTTTGCCCATTATCGCTGGTAATTGATAAGGAGCAAATATCGTGGGCAGAGAATATCCGCTTGAAAAAACAAGAAATATCGGCATCATGGCTCATATTGATGCCGGCAAAACAACCACCACGGAACGTATCCTGTTTTATACCGGCGTAAACCATAAGATCGGCGAAGTTCATGACGGCGCGGCCACCATGGACTGGATGGAGCAGGAGCAGGAACGCGGCATCACGATCACTTCCGCTGCTACGACCTGCCATTGGAAAGGATATCGTGTCAATATCATCGATACCCCCGGGCACGTAGATTTCACAGTAGAAGTAGAACGTTCTCTCCGCGTACTTGACGGATCCGTCGCTGTATTCAGTGCGAAAGACGGTGTGCAGACCCAGTCTGAAACCGTTTGGAGACAGGCTGACCATTACCATGTACCGCGTATCGCGTTCATCAACAAGATGGATACGGTCGGCGCAGATTTCCTGCGTGCCGTAAAGACCATGGAAGACCGTCTTCATGCCAATGCGCTGGCTATGCAGCTGCCGATCGGCAAACAGGATACTTTCACAGGTATTATCGATCTTCTCGAAAGAAAGGCTGAGGTCTACCTTTCCGACGACGGCACACAGTACGAAGTACGTGAGGTTCCGGAAGATATGAAAGACCTTGTGGAAGAATACCGTGACAAAATCATTGAAAAGGCTGCAGAAGGCGACGACGCCCTGATGGAAAAATACCTTGAAGGCGTTGAACCGAGTATTGAAGAAGTTAAAGCTTCTATCCGCAGGCAGACTCTTAACTGTGACCTGTTCCCCGTATTCTGCGGTTCCGCATACAAGAACAAAGGCATCCAGATGCTTTTGGATGCGGTATTGGATTACCTGCCGGCACCGACCGATGTTCCCGCTGTTAAAGGGACAGACCCGAAGACCGGTGAAGAAATAACCCGTGAATCCAGTGACGAGGCACCGATGGCGGCTCTCGCATTCAAAATCATGGCTGACCCGTTTGTCGGCAAATTGGCATTCTTCCGTGTATACTCCGGAATTATGAAGCAGGGGACTTACATCCTGAATTCTACAAAAGGAAAGAAGGAACGTGTAGGCCGTATCCTCCAGATGCATGCGAACAACCGCAAGGAAATTGAATGCGCCTACTCCGGTGATATCGCCGCTGCGGTAGGGTTTAAGGATGTTACCACAGGGGATTCCCTCTGCGATGAAAATCATCCGATTATTCTGGAAAAAATGGAATTCCCGGAACCGGTTATTTCTGTTGCCGTTGAACCGAAGACAAAAGCTGACCAGGAAAAGATGGGCACCGCCCTTCAACGCCTGGCGGAAGAAGATCCGACATTCAAAGTGCATACAGATCCGGAAACCAACCAGACCATTATTTCCGGTATGGGTGAACTTCATCTGGACATCATCGTTGACCGCATGAGACGTGAATTCAAAGTAGAATGTACTGTAGGCAAACCGCAGGTTGCTTACCGTGAAACCATCCGTAAAACGGTGGAAGCGGAAGGCAAGTTTATCCGCCAGACCGGCGGACACGGTCAGTACGGCCACTGCTGGCTCCGCCTTGAACCGATGGAAGCGGGCAAAGGGTTTGAATTTGCCAATGAAGTCGTCGGCGGTGTCATTCCGAAAGAGTTTATCAACCCGATCCAGGCCGGCGTAGAAGCGGCTATGGAAGACGGTGTCGTTGCAGGCTATCCGATGGTCGATATCAAAGTTACCGTTTATGACGGTTCCTACCATGATGTCGACTCCTCTGAAATGGCATTTAAGGTGGCAGGCTCCATGGCGTTCAAGGAAGGCGCGAAGAAGGCGGATGCCGTTCTTCTCGAACCGTACATGAGCGTAGAAGTAGATGTTCCCGAAGAATACATGGGAGACGTTATCGGCGGCCTCAATTCCCGCCGCGGACGTATCGAAGGCATGGAATCTGAAAACGGTGAATCCAGAATCAAAGGGTTCGTTCCGCTTTCCGAAATGTTCGGTTATGCGACCGGACTCCGCAGCGCTACACAGGGGCGCGGCACCTTCACAATGACATTTGATCACTATGAAGAAGTTCCGAAGGCAATTTCTCAGCAGATTACTGAAGAACGTCTGGGTAAGAAATAATTTAAAAGGAGAATTTAAAAATGGCAAAAGCACATTATGAAAGAACCAAACCGCATGTAAACATCGGTACCATTGGACACGTCGATCACGGTAAAACCACCCTGACCGCGGCCATCACCAAAGTACTGTCTGAAGAAGGCAATGCAAACTTCCTGGACTATGCGTCCATCGATAAAGCGCCGGAAGAAAGAGCGCGCGGTATCACCATCAATACATCTACTGTAGAATATGAAACCGCAACCCGCCATTACGCACACGTAGACTGCCCCGGGCACGCTGACTATGTAAAGAACATGATCACCGGCGCGGCACAGATGGACGGCGCGATCCTGGTCGTATCCGCAGCTGACGGCCCGATGCCCCAGACCCGTGAACACATCCTTCTTGCCAAGCAGGTAGGCGTACCGGCAATCGTCGTATTCCTGAACAAAGCAGACCAGGTAGACGATCCGGAACTGATCGACCTCGTAGAGATGGAAATCCGCGACCTACTGTCCTCCTATGACTTCCCCGGCGATGAAGTGCCGATCATCGTAGGATCCGCACTGGGAGCGCTGAACGGGAACGCGGAAGACGAACAGAAAATCCGTGACCTGATGAAAGCCGTAGACGAATACGTACCGACACCGCAGCGTGACACCGACAAACCGTTCCTGATGCCTGTAGAAGACGTATTCACCATCACCGGACGCGGCACCGTAGCGACAGGCAGAGTAGAACGCGGTACCGTCAAAGTAGGGGACGCTGCAGAAATCGTAGGACTGCAGGACGAACCGACCCAGACCGTCATCACCGGCGTAGAAATGTTCAGGAAGACCCTTGACCAGGCCATGGCAGGGGACAACATCGGAGCCCTGCTCCGCGGGATCGACCGTACGGACATCGAAAGAGGGCAAGTACTGGCAAAACCGGGAACCGTACACCCGCATACAGAATTCACGGCGCAGGTATACGTCCTGACCAAAGACGAAGGCGGCCGCCATACGCCGTTCTTCAACGGATACCGTCCGCAGTTCTTCTTCAGAACGACAGACGTAACAGGCGACATCAACCTGCCGGAAGGAGTAGAGATGTGCATGCCTGGGGACAACATTGAAATGAGCGTAAAACTCATTACCCCGATAGCGATGGAAGAAGGGCAGCGTTTCGCAATCCGTGAAGGCGGCAGAACCGTAGGCGCAGGCGTTGTTGCCAAGATTACAAAATAATCTGCTTAATCAGTGCATAGCATAAATATGAAAAGAATCTCGCTTTGGAAACAGAGTGGGATTCTTTTTTTGCGTACCGTTTTATTTATTGGAGAATGAATATAATATATCACGGCTTATATTATGATATAATTAGCGAGGATAAAATGTTTTTTGATTAAGATTGAAATATAAACAGTTTAAATAATATTGGAGAGAATAATGGTGAAATGGCTGCCGGTTATAGCGGCGGGTTTGATTTTTCTTTCAGGCTGCGCGCCGGTTGTGAAAGAAAATGGGAAAACAATGCCCCGTATCGACGGAGAAGCGAAAATAGAATGGAACAGGGAAAAATATCCTCTTGCTGTGGAGATGCTGAACTCTCATGGGGAGAAGGAGCGGCAGGTGTTCTATTCTCCGCCAAAGAGAGTGGCGGCGGTCTGGCAGAACTCCATAGAAACACTGCTGGCTCTTGGGGTAGGGGATCGTATCATTGCGGGAATGGGCGTCCCTGACAGGAAGTATATCCGTGAAGAGTATCAGGCAAGCTATGAAGCGATTCCTTATAAAAGTTTGGAAAATCTTGACACGGAGACAATCATGATGATGCGGCCTGACTTCATTGCAGGCTGGAGTTCCACCTTTACCGACAAGGTTCTCCGCAGTACGGAATTTTGGAATGAACGCGGCGTGCATACCTATATTTCCCAAAACTCCGATTCGGCAAACAGGAACCGCACCATTGAAAATGAGTATGCCGATATTTTAAATCTGGGGAAAATATTTGACAGGGAAGAAAAAGCGGAAAGCCTTGTCAAAGAAATGAAAGATGAAATCTCCCGCGCCGCCGGGCAGGCAACTCTTACAGGGAAACATCCCCGCGTTCTCATCATCGAGTTTATGGGATCGGATATCAGTGTCTACGGGGAGGAAACTCTTGCAGGCGATATCCTCAGAAGAATGAACGGCGAACTGCTTGCATCCGGACAGCAGCAAATCAGCAAGGAACAAATCATAGAAATGGATCCGGATGCCATATTCGTCATCCTTATCGAAGGGGATTATGATCATCCAAAGCAGAAACTGGATATGCTCTATCATGAACAAGCGCTCCGGGATGTACGTTGTATTCGTGAGAAACGGGTTTATCCGCTGCCCCTGTATTCTGTCTACTCATCGGGGATAAGGACTCTTGATGGCATACGATATATAGGAAAAGGTTTGTATCCCGATTTATATAAGGAGCAATAAATGAAATTTTTAAAAACACTGGGGTTTACCATGATTCTTATTGCGCTTGCTTTCCTCCTCGCGGCAGCGCTCTTTTGGGGGCTCAGCATCGGCACGGTTAAACTGCCGCTTGATCAGATCTACAATTCTGTTTTGGAGCAGCTTATGGGGGATCTGCCCATTGAGGCTGTGGGCCGTGGGCCGGTTCATGATATTGTATGGCTTCTCCGTCTGCCCCGCCTTGTCCTTGCAGCGCTTATTGGCTGCGGACTCGCTGTCTGCGGCGTTATTATGCAGGCTATCGTAAAAAATCCTCTGGCGGACCCCTACATTTTAGGCATATCCTCCGGCGCGTCCCTTGGAGCCACCTCTGCCATCCTTTTGGGGATCGGGGCGTCTCTGGGACCGAACTTCGTGGGAATCAGTGCATTTATCGGCGCTTTTGTTCTGTCACTGGCAGTCCTCTTCATATCCAACCTTGGGGGGCGGTCAAATTCCATGAAACTCCTCCTGGCAGGCATGGCACTCTCGGCGGTATGCAGCGCTTTTTCCAGCTTCATCGTGTACTTTGCCAATAATAAGGAAGGCATGCAGAGCATTGCTTACTGGCTGATGGGAAGTCTGGCGGGGGCGAAATGGAACGAACTTGCCGTCATCGCGCCAGTAATCATTGTGTCCGTCCTTTTTTTCTGGACACAGAGCCGTGTGCTGAACCTTATGCTCCTCGGCAATGAAACGGCAATCACGATGGGGACGGATCTCCACCTTTACCGCCAGTGGTACCTTCTCATCAGCTCCCTCATCGTAGGATTTGCTGTTTATGCGGCGGGGATGATCGGTTTCGTCGGACTTATTATTCCCCACGTCATGCGTATGTTCCTGGGACCTGACCACAAGAAACTCATTCCTGCCAGCGCCCTTGTAGGGGCTATATTTCTTGTCATATGCGACGGCCTCTGCCGTATCATCATCCCCCATACGGAACTGCCCATTGGCATCCTGATTTCCATGATCGGCGCGCCGTGCTTTATTTATCTCATGATTAAACGAACCTATGGATTCGGAGGGAATGACTGATGGAAATACTTGCGGAAGCAGTCCGGTTTTTTGCCGGCGGCAGACAGATACTCCAGGGGATTGACCTGGAATTGCGGCCAAAGGAATTTTTAGGCATTATCGGGCCGAACGGCAGCGGGAAGAGTACCTTCCTGAAATGCGTCTACCGCGTGCAGAAACCGACAACGGGAAAAATTTATTTCAATGGAAAAAAATTAGATGAATTTTCCTATCATGAATCAGCGCTGAAACTGGCCGTCGTGGCGCAGCACAATTTTTACAATTTTGATTTCTCCGTCTTGGACGTGGTCCTCATGGGACGCTCACCCCATAAGAAAATGATGGAGCGGGACAATGCGGAAGACTATAAAATTGCGCGGGACGCCTTGCGTGTCGTAGGACTGGAAGAATTTGGCGAAAGAAACTTTTCCACTCTTTCCGGCGGGGAACAGCAGCGTGTCATACTTGCCAGAGCGCTCACGCAGCAGACGGAATGCCTTGTCCTTGATGAACCGACCAACCATCTGGATATCAAGTACCAGCTTGAAATCATGGATATCGTGAAAAGTCTGGATGTGACAGTCATAGCTGCCGTTCATGACCTGAACATCGCTGCCATGTACTGTGACCGCCTCATTGCCATCAGCGGGGGGAAAAGTAGCAGGTATCGGTACTCCCAGGGAACTTCTGACGGCAGAATTTATCAAAAAGCTGTATGGCGTGGACAGCCGTGTAGATATAGAAGAAGCTACGGGCCGGATGAATATCGTATACCTCCCGCGCCATTGGAAAAAGGAAACGCCGCAGGTTTCAACTTAATAAAATCAGAATAAAGTGAAACTCCGGCAATTACGTTTTCAGCAGCGTGTATTGCCGGAGTTTTTTGCTGCGAGTTTGGATAGTGTGTTTTTGCCGGATGGTGAGCAACATGTTCATAAACCTTAATTTATGACAAAGAAACAAAAAAGCTTTATTCTGACACTTATGGGAATAAAGCTTTTTCAATGAAATCGAGATTATCCGGATCATGCTGATGATTTTTGCGGTGAAGTTTGAAAAGTGGATCTTCGGTATTTTTTCTCTTCATGATGGCAGATCCTTCACGTTCGCTACGGATGACGATTAACGTTTCTCTAATTATGAAACCTTAACGTCTTATACAAGGATGATGGAGTCGGCTGTCAGAAGAAGCTGCTGGCGCACGTAGTGCGATTGAGGATACTCGCTTGTCGTAATGGCTTAAATCGTAAAAGAATAGTTAGCTTGCAGCTGACAGCTCACAGCTAACGGCTTTTATCTTCTTACCACTTTCCTTGCCACGGGTATAGATTCTTCACATTCGTTCAGGATGACGCCTTGCCGTCCCTCGTCATTCTGAACGGGGCAAGAATGCTGTGTGAGAAAGATGGGAAACGGCAACATGACAATGAGTGAAGAATCTATTCCCCTGATGACATCTTACCGTTCTCCTCACAACGGCAGGAGATCCTTCGCTATGACGTCTGATGTTCCTCGTTATTCAGCTCAAGTTTATAATGCTGTTTTAAGGAGAAATAGAATATCTTTTACGATAGGACAGATCATACTGTTTTTGATGTTACAGTTCGAAGCCGTCAGAAGCGTCACCGGGTTTGGAGAGGCGCCGTGCGATGTCTTCATAATTGTCTTTTAAATGGAAGATGATGAGGTTGAGAGAGGTGCGGACTACTTCCGGATCGAAACTTTCCGGCCTTGTGGTGACGCAGATATCCAGGAATGTGTTGTCATCTTCGGCAATGCTGTACTTGAAAATGGAATGGGCGGCGTTCAGCTGCTCCAGGAAACGGATGAAAGTTTTACGGGCGGGGCCTGCAGGCGCGACACCCAGATGGATGCGGAGCAGGGTATACATGCTGTTGTCCGTGATGACGGCAGCTACAAGGCGGTGGCTGCCCGCCGGGATGGCGGTGATGAAAGCCACGGAATCCTTTTCATCATGGGTATCTCTGCGCTGGAAGAAATTCAGGTCATTGTCTTTCATGTATTTTTCGAAGATGCCGGCTTTTACGTTTTTGCCGGGATTGAAATTAATTACTTTTGCCATGGCGCCTCCTGTGCGGGATTTCATATTTCATTCATTATACTATGGGTGCACATAAAAATGAAAAAATATATTATTTCTTTAATAAGGGAACAAATCCTTTCCGTCCCATGGTATAATAACAGAAGCGACTATGGTACGGCAATTTTTATATTTTATGTAATAAATGAAATGTACGGCTACAATTGAATAGGAGGTTAATCTTGGCAAAATCCAGATTACAGATCATTCCCTTGGGAGGCCTGGGGGAAGTCGGGAAGAACATGACTGTATTCCGTTACGGCGACGAAATTATCGTAATAGATGCAGGAATGGCTTTTCCTGATGAAACAATGCCGGGGGTGGATATCGTTATCCCCGACTTCAGTTACCTGATTGAAAACAGGGACAAGATCAAGGCCATTCTCATTACTCACGGACACGAAGACCATATCGGTTCGCTGGCTTATTTACTGCGTGATGTTTCCGCTCCGGTCTATGCGACGCGGCTGACCTGCGGCCTGATTGAAGGCAAGCTGAAGGAACAGAAAATCGGAAAGTACAATTTGAATGTAGTAAAGACAGGCGATGAATTCAGACGCGGTTCTTTCAGGTTCGGTTTCTTCCATGTATGTCATTCCATTCCGGATTCCTGCGGTGTTTATGTCCGTACGCCGGTAGGAACCGTAGTACATACAGGTGATTTTAAATTTGATCATTCCCCTGTGGACGGGGAACAGACGGATATGCACAAGCTGGCTGAGCTTGGCCGCAACGGTGTGCTTGTCCTCTGCGCCGATTCCACAAATGCCCAGAATCCGGGATATACTTTGTCGGAAGCAGTGGTTTCCAAGTCGCTTAGAGATGCTTTCCACGAAGTCAGGGGACGTATCATTCTTGCCACATTCGCGTCCAATGTGTCCCGCGTACAGATGGCGATTGATGCGGCTGTTGAAAATAAAAGAAAAGTTTGTGTCTTCGGCCGTTCCATGGTCAATGTGGTGGGTATCGCGCTTGAAATGGGTTACCTTAAGGCTCCGGAAGGCACATTTATTGAACCGGAGGAGCTCAATCATTATCGCGATGACAGAATCTGCATCCTCACGACGGGGAGCCAGGGCGAACCTATGGCAGGACTGTCCCGTATGGCGGACGGAAGCCACCGGCAGGTGCAGATCCATGCCGGAGATACGGTCATTATTTCCGCATCGCCGATTCCGGGAAATGAAACGAGCGTCGGCAGGACGATTGATAATCTTATGCGTCTGGGAGCAAAGGTAATTACGTCCCGGACGAGCCGCGTCCATGTGTCAGGCCACGGTTCCCAGGAGGATTTGAAAACGATGCTCTCGCTTGTCCGTCCGAAGTTTTTTGTACCGGTTCACGGAGAATACAGAATGCTCCGCTCTCATGCGGAATTGGCGGAAAGTTTGGGCGTGCCGAAGCAGAATATTCTTATCGGCGACAACGGGACCGTTTTCGAATTTACGAACCGCAGCGGCAAGATCACCGGCAAAGTGCAGTCCGGCGCTGTCTTTGTGGACGGCCTCGGGGTAGGTGATGTGGGAAATATCGTTATCCGCGACCGCCAGCAGCTGGCGCAGGACGGAGTGTTTATCGTAGTTATTGCTCTTGAAAAGGGAAGCAGCCAGGTCGCGGCAGGTCCCGATATCGTATCACGGGGATTCGTTTATGTCCGTGACAGCGAGGAGCTTATGTCCGGCGCAAGAAGCCGTATCGAAAATGTGCTGGAACGGTGCAACACGGGGAATGTGACGGAATGGAACGCTATCAAGACGCAGATCCGCGATGCCCTGGGCAGGTATTTCTTTGAAAAGACGAAGCGCAGGCCGATGATTCTTCCTATCATTCAGGAAGTCAGATAAGCCTCGCGTGAACATAATGAACTGTGATTTCTTTTATAGAATCGCAGTTTTTTATTGGCCGCGTTTATTGTTTCTGTATGATAAAATATAGAATAATACTGAACATATTTAACAGGACAGGAGTAGTTATGGACGAATACAGAGCAGGAGAAACAAGCGCCGTCGTTTTGGCGGTAAAGTGTACCGCCCTGGCGGTGGTGCTTTCCGTCATCGGATTTTACATGCCCCTAGTTTCCCTGGTGGTGTTTTTGCTGATCCCTCTTCCTATCGCGTACCTGGGGATGAAAGAGGGGGATTCATGGTCGATTATTGTCACGGCAGGCATCATGATTTTGGATTCTGTCTTTTTCGGGTTCATTTCCGCCGCTTTCCTTTGCGCCATCTTCGGCGTGCTTGGCGTGGTACTGGGGATTTGTTACAGAAATAAGGTTCCTGCGGCGGCGACGCTTGCCGCGGGAGCGGTCGTGGTGCTTGCTTCTTGGATAGGGCAGGCATTTGCGGCGATGTATATTTTGAATGTGCCGCCCATGATTTTTGGCGGTGAAGCGATGGACAGCATGGAGCAGCAGATGATGGCGCAGATGGCGCAGTTTTATTCCGGCGAACTGCTCATGCAGACGCAGGAAAATGTGAAGCAGATGATAGATGATATACGGAGATCCATTCCTGTCATCACGGTGAGCGCCGCGTTTTTCTATACTTGGGCGTCCATGATGCTTGGGAAAAAGATTTTTACCCGTCTCGGCATGAAGGATATCCCCGGAATGCCTCCCCTGGAACGATGGGAACTGCCCCGTTTCTTTCTGGGACTTTATGTTCTGGCATTTGCCATGCAGTACATCACGAATGGAAATGCAACACTCGAAATGATCCAGTACAATTTGGGACTTGCCTGTGTTCTCGTTTTCTGGCTTCAGGGGCTGGCGGCGCTTTGGTGGATGCCCAGAAAATATCCTTTCGTGAGGCCGCTCCGCTGGATCATCGCAATTCTTTCCGTTATCATCGGAATGGTGCAGATGATCGTCGTTCTCCTGGGGTTGTCCGATATGGTGCTTCAATACAGGAAGAAGAGAAATTACGAATAGCAGCCTGTTTGCAATAAGAACTGCCATAGGGTACGATTACATATAAAGCATCGGTTTCCGGAACCGGGTTGCGTTGGATGAAAAGAATGAAAGGAGCACTATGCTCAGCAATATTTGGGTATATAAGAAAACTTCAAAAGTCATGATAAGCCTCCTTTTGGCGGCGGTCCTGGTGCTTGCCACACAGAACTGGCTCCTCGGGCTTTTAATGTTTATCGTGACCGCGGCGGCTGTCGTCTGGGTGAAACGCTCCGACCTTATGCAGGAGCGGCTTCTCATGCGGTATCTTGATGATTTATCATCAGGTGTTTCGGTTGGTACGGTCTATGCGGTGCGGAATCTTCCGCTGGGAATTGCCGTTGTGGACGAGAAGAAAAAGCTCGTCTGGGCAAACGGCGTATTTCGTTCATGGATTGCCGGTACGGAAGAGGGAACGCCTCTCCGGGATATTATCCAGGGACAGAAAGTAGCCAAGCTCTGGGGGAAGGCGGGGTGGTTTGACTGCCATGCGGGAGGAACGTTTTTCCGTGTATTCCATAAATGGGTTCCTTCTGATGAGCCGGACGGAGCATCTTTCATGGTGCTTTACTTCATGGACAGGAGCGATGTGGAGAAATCTTTAAAAGAATCGGAAGAGGCACGCCCTGTCTTTTGTCTGATCCGCATAGATAATATACAGGAAGTGACGGCGGAGATGAGTGATGTGGAGCGGTCCGCCCTGCTCTCTGATGTGACGGAGAAAGTGCTTGCTACGTTCAACAGCCATGACGGATTTATCAAGCAGTACAATGCGTCTGATTTTGTGGCCTGTATTTCGTCAAAGGCCCTGCAGGATATGATGGATTCTAATTTTGAAATACTTGACCGGGTGCGGGAAATCCATACGGTGAACCGTATTCCCGTGACCTTGTCCATCGGCATCGTAAAAAGTGACGAATCTTTTAACCGCCAGTATGAAGAAGCCCAGGTGGCGCTTGATCTGGCTCTTGGCCGCGGCGGGGATCAGGCCATCGTCCGTCTTGGGGAAGATGTAAAAGCCTTTGGCGGCAAAGCGCCTGCTTCAGTGAGCAGTACCCGTGTCCGTGTCCGTGTGGTGGCGCAGGCGCTCCGTGAGATCATTAACGAAGCGGATATGGTTCTCATTATGGGGCACGCCCATGAAGATTTTGACGCGCTTGGGGCCGCGGTAGGTGTTTCCCACCTGGCGAGAGTGTCCAAGGTGGAAGCGCACATCGTCATTTCCAAACAGGATGATACGTCCAGGAAAATGATCCAGGCTATACAATCCAGCGGCTTGGCGGAAGGACTTCTGATTGATGAGGGCAAGGCAAAAAGCCTCGTGACGGATAAGACGGTGGCTATTGTCGTGGACACGCATATCCCCGAACTGGTGGCAGCGCCGGAACTGCTGAGGAAAGTGCAGAAGAAAGTCGTTATCGATCATCACCGCCGTGCGGCAAGCATTATCGACAGTCCGCTTCTGACGTACATGGAACCGTCGGCATCTTCCGCTTCGGAACTGGTGACGGAACTGATCCAGTACTATGGCAGCGAAGAAGAAATGAATGCACTGGAAGCATCCTGCCTTTATGCGGGGATGGTGGTGGACACGAAGAGCTTTACCGTCCAGACAAGTGTCCGTACGTTCGACGCGGCAAGTTATCTCAGGCGGTGCGGCGCAGACACCGCTTTGGTTAAAAGGCTCTTTTCGATGGACCTGGCGTCCATCAAGATTAAATCCATGATTTTGGCCGATATGAAACAGGTGGATGAATACATGGCCTTTGCCGTATGTCCGGAGGGCACGGCGGATTCCCAGATTATCGCAGGACAGGTGGCGGATTTCCTTGTCACCGTGCAGAAGATACGGTGTAGCTTCCTTTTCTACTATACGGAGAACGGACTCTGCCTTTCCGCGCGCTCCGACGGGTCTGTTAATGTGCAGATTGTCATGGAACAGCTTGGCGGCGGCGGCCATCAGACGGTGGCGGGAGCGCAGTTCGGCACTGACGGCAATATAGAAGATATAACAAAGGCGGTTGTTGCCAATGTTCGTAAACAAACGGAGGAGGAAAAAGAATGAAAGTAGTATTGCTTCAGGATGTAAAGAAATTGGGGAAAAGAGGCGATGTTGTCGAAGTAGCGGACAGCTATGGCCGTAATGTCCTCATTCGCCGCGGACTTGGCGCGGAAGGAACGAAAGCCAATCTGAATACGGCGGAACAGCGCCGTGAATCTAAAGAATTTAAATCCAAAGTGGCTGCGGACGAAGCGGTCATCATGGCATCCCAGCTGAAGAAAGTAAAAGCGGTCATCAAAGTGCAGTCCGGTGAGGACGGACGGGTTTTCGGCAGTGTCACGGCAAAAGATATTTGTGATGCCGTTAAAGAGCAGTATGGGTTTGAACTGGATAAGAAAAATATCAGGCTGAAAAATCCGATCAGGACCACAGGAGAATATGATGTGGAAGTCTGGGTACACCAGCAGGTCACCAGCGAAGTACATATTTCCGTAGTTGCGGAATAAAAATTTCCTGTTCCTGCAGGGGATTCTTTAGCAGCAGAAAATAAAAGCGGCAGTTAAAAAATAATCTTCTTCCCTTAACCGGGGAGGAGGTTTTTATTTTAGAAAAAAACCTTGCTTTTATTGTAAACTTTATTAAAAATAATAATTGACAAAAGTAAAGACGGCTACTACACTTAGAAAAGATGTTGGCTGTCCGAAAACGGGCGGAAAATAAAGGGGGAGTATTATGGGAGAAGAAAAGGTATTGTACAGCGTGAAAATGCGTTCCAGTCTTGGCGGTACCCACGGCGTGGGCGGACAGCATATTTCCGGAGCGGAGAGAATTGTAACAAAGAACAGCGTGGAACAGGAGATGATTTCCATGCTGCACCGTGCTTGGGAACATGACCGCGGCGCGGCGGATTTTATCCAGTTCAAGGTGGAAGCGGTCAGGCATGAGGGAATCACCTGCTGCCCGCTTTTGCCTTTGTACCAGATTGACACGGCAACAAAGGAGGAAGGACGGGCGGCGGCGAAAAAAGAACTGCTCCGTTCCGGAGTCAGTGAAACCGCTATGGGGAAAGGATTTGCTATTTTGGAATCGCTGACAGACAGTATGCGCGGCGCGGCAGTCGTTGATGCGGAAACAGGAGAGCGCCTGGACGGACTTGGTATGCGCGGCGTGCGGTGCAGCTGTATGGATTGCGAAGATACGTGCGCGTACGAAGCACAGATGGGGGCGAAGGGCCTGGGCGGAGAACATCCGAGGGAAGCGCTCATTCTGGCATCGAAAGTGGCGGCGGCGCCGGGGACGGTGGCGGAGCTTTGCTGGTCGGATGATCCTTTTTATGTGACAGGCTATGTGGGTTCGCCGAAGTTTGGCTACGGACGGATTACGGTGATGAAAGAAAAAGGGGATCCTATCGGCGGCCGCGTATTTTTTGTAAAGCACGGTACGGATATGGACAGGTATGTGGAGTATATGCAGCATCAGACAGTGCTGGTGAGGGTCAAATGAAGCCGGAAAATATTTTCTCCGCTCTTTCCGCGCTGCGGCAGGAAGGGCGGCTCAGGCAGGTGCAGGATCTGCGCATGGAAACGGCGTCTCTCGGTGTAGATCGTGAAGGAAAGCGGTATATCGTTTTCAATTCCAATGATTACCTGGGCATGACCCATGCGAAGGAAGTACAGGAGGCGGCGGCGAAAGCGGTTCGTTTCGGTACGGGAAGCGGCGGGGCGCGTCTTACCTCGGGGGCAGCTTTTGAGTTATCCAATTTGGAAAAGGAAATAGCCGATTTCAAACATACCGAAGACGCAGTCATCTTCAATACAGGATACATGGCGAATCTGGGAGTGCTGTATGCGCTTGCCGGAAAGGGAGATGTCATTTTCAGTGATGAACTGAATCATGCGAGTATTGTCGACGGATGCCGTATATCAAAAGCCGAAACGGCAGTTTACAGGCACAGCGATATGGCGGATCTGGAAAGACTGCTGCAGACCGTTCCCTGCGAAGGGCAGCGCTTCATTGTGACGGACGGCGTATTCAGCATGGATGGGGATATTTGTCCGCTGCCCGCTCTGGCGGTACTGAAGAAGGACTACGGGGCCTGTCTCATCGTGGATGACGCCCATGCATCGGGTGTCATTGGCAGAACCGGCCGAGGAACGGCGGAGTATTTCCGTATGGCAGGGATCGACGTGCAGGTGGGGACCTTGTCGAAAGCTTTCGGTGCGGAAGGGGGATACATCGCGGCAAGCCGGGAAATTTGCGACTATCTGCGGAATACATCGCGGCCTTTTATTTTCTCCACAGCCATTTCCGCGGTCACGGGAGCGGCGGCCTTAGCGGCTCTTCGCTTGTTAAAAGCGGACCCGGAGAAATATCTGGGCCGTCTTCGTGAGAACACGGCTTATATGCGAAATCTCCTGACAGAAACGGGAGTCGACATTGCTGTAGGGGATACGCCCATCATTCCGGTGGTGGTGGGAGATGAAAAAGAGGCGCTCGCAACGGCGGAAGCATGCAGGGAAGAAGGAATCCTGCTGTCCGCCATCCGCCCGCCATCCGTACCCGTGGGAACAAGCCGCATCCGATTGACGGTAACGGCGGTGCATACAAAAGAAGAAATGGAAAAAGCAGCAGCTATTTTAATCAGACATTGGAGGTCAAAATGAACGGAGAATTGGAAACAGGAGCGTACAAGCCGGAAGCGGCAGGCAGCAGGGAAGTCATTGTCGATGTTTGCGAAACAGCGCTTTTGGCGGCGCTTATCGGGGTGAGCGGTTCTTTTAAGATCCCCGGATTAGTACCGGGGACGGAGTTTCAATTATCGGCGCCTATCGCCGTTGCCATTTGCGGCGTCTTCGGTTTTAAGAAATACATCATTGCAGGGGTGTTGGCGTCTCTATTGAGTCTGGCGCTGGGAACGCACACGATTTTGAATGTGACGATCTCCATGTCATTCCGGCTGGCTGTAGGCGCGGTATGGCTCCTGCTCGGTTCGTCCCGATTGTTTTATATCATTTCCGGACCGATAGGGACAACCGCGGCAAGGGGAGCAATGACACTTCTTCTGGGAAAAGGATTTTATGCCATGGTGGCGGCGGCTCTGCCGGGCATGGCGTTCACGGCGGCTACGGCCTGGTTCGTTGCGGGGGTGTTGAAGCGTGTCCGGTCGATAAGGAAAAGATAGGCAGGAGGATAGAAGCCATTACCTATCAGTTGGCAGCCGCTTGCTGTAAGCAATCGGAGGTGAGACAGAATCCGGGAAGCGGGGACTGGAAGATGAGCTGTTGGCCGCTAAACGTCATCCGAGTAATAGATTCTTCGCTCCGTTTCATCGTTCCGTTTCCAGGTTTTCCCACAAGGCATTCTTGCATCCGTTCAGAATGACGGCGGACGGGAAATCGTCATCCAGGGCGTGATTAAAGGATCTGCTGTCGTGGTGAGAGGGGCGGTAAGACGTCATCCGAAGCGGTAGCGAATGATCTGCTAATGTGTTGCGGAAAGCAGTAAGACGTCATCCAGAGCGGCAGCGAAGAATCTATTATCGTGGTGAGGAAAGCGGTAAGATGTCATTCGAGTAATAGATTCTTCACTTCGTTTCATCGTTCTGTTTCCTGGTTTTCCCACAAGGTATTCTTGCCTCCGTTCAGAATGACGGCGGACGGGAAATCGTCATCCAGGGCGTGATTAAAGGATCTGCTATAGTGATGACGTGAAAGATTAGAATAAAAGTTTTTTCTGTCAGCAGGATTCTGTCGTCCGTAAGCTGACAGTTTTTGTTTGCTGATAAAAGCAGAATTGCCTGTTCTTTGTCATATGGCCGTTTCCTGTTATTTCTGCAAAGTATTTTTGCACTTATTCTGAATGGTGGGAGACAGCAAGACATTTTCCGTTGTCCTTATCATTTGCCGTTCTATGTTGTAAAATATAAATATGTCATTATCTTTTCAATGGAATGGTTGTAAATAAGGATCTTAGATGGAAGATATAAAGGATTTAATGGATCGTTTGAAGAAACGCATTATCAGCGGCGGCGCAGCGGATAAACCGGAACTGAAAAGGCGTCTGGATGTGATTTATGAAATCTATGCCGGCGATGTCGGTCCGGAAGAACTGATTGTCCGCGCAAGCCGCTATGGCGCATTGAAATATATTCATCATGAAAATCTGAAGAAACGCCTTTTGGGGATTGAGCGGCTGGTTTTTGAGAGCAGGGAGTATACCGAAGAACCGCAGGAGGGAGAAATTCCTGCTATTCTTGACCGGCTGGAAGATCGTTTGGCGGAACTCCTGGCACGCCGGGCGGTGGAGGAGCGTCTGGAGAGGAAGATTTCTGAACGCCTGGAAGAAAAGCATAAAGAATATGTGGATGAAGTGAAGCGCGAACTTTTGGAAGAAGACGAAGACGATGTGGAAACAGCACAGAGCCGGCATAAAATGGAAAAGCTGGAAGCTTTGGATAAAATCAGTTTGACGAAAACGGTCATGAATGTGGTAAAGCCGGGCACCCTGTCGGAAATTGTCGGGCAAAATGACGCAGTGAAAGCATTGGCATCCAAAATCGCTTCTCCCTATCCCCAGCATTTAATTCTTTACGGACCGCCCGGTGTGGGGAAGACGACGGCCGCCCGTCTTGTCCTTGAGGAAGCAAAGAAAACGGCCTGGTCAGCATTCGGAGAGAATGCGCCTTTTGTGGAATGCGACGGTACGACGCTCCGCTGGGACAGCCGTGATATTACGAATCCTCTTATCGGTTCCGTCCATGATCCTATTTACCAAGGCGCGCAGAGGGAATTGGCAGATGACGGTATTCCCGAACCGAAGCCGGGGCTTGTGACGGATGCCCATGGGGGCATTCTGTTTATTGATGAAATAGGGGAATTGGATCCTATCCTTCTGAATAAGCTTCTTAAGGTGCTGGAAGATAAAAGGGTGCCTTTCGAATCGGCATACTATGATGAAGAAAATCCCTATGTGCCGGCGTATATCAAAAAATTATTCCGCGACGGCGCACCTGCTGATTTCATTCTCATTGGTGCGACTACACGGGAGCCGCAGGAAATCAATCCCGCTATCCGTTCGCGGTGCGCGGAAGTATTCTTTGAACCGCTTCGGCCGGAAGATGTAGAAACCATCGTAAAAAATGCGGCGGAGAAATTGAAAGTGTCTTTGGAAGACGGTGTGGCGGAAATGATCAGTGAATACACCATGGAGGGCAGAAAAGCGGTAAATCTTCTTGCCGATGCGTACAGTCTGGCAGTATATGAAGCGGGCGGGGCGGGGAAAAATTTTATTTCCCGAGAAATCATGCGCCGCACGGCAAGGGGAAGCCGCCTTACTGTATCGCATCATAAAATAGCATCGGACGTGCCGGAAGTGGGGCATGTTTTCGGACTGGGCGTTTCGGGATTTTCAGGAAGCACTATTGAGATCGAAGCGGCGGCATATCCTGCAAAAGAAGCGGGGAAGGGGACGCTCCATTTTAATAATACAGCAGGATCTATGGCAAAAGATTCCGTGGCAACGGCGGCATCGGTGGTACGCAGGCTTACCGATAAAAATCTGGGCGATTACGATCTCCATGTGAATGTGATCGGCGGAGGGAATGTTGACGGTCCTTCGGCAGGGTGCGCTGTCACGGCAGCCATTATTTCCGCGGTGGAACAAAAACCGCTTCGCCAGGATTGGGCTGTAACGGGGGAAATTTCTTTGTCCGGAGAAATCAAACCGGTAGGCGGCGTTTATGAAAAGGCGTTTGGCGCTCATCAGGCGGGGATGAAAGGACTTATTATTCCGGCGGAAAATAAGGAAGATATCGGGGAAACCCATTTCGGCATGGAAGTGGCGGCAGTACGGACGATTGAAGATGTATTGGATAAAATACTTGTGAAATAACAGGAGAAGATTATGGCTGCAACAGAACGCGGAGGCAAAAACCGGGGCAAACAGAAAAATGATACCGAAACGCTCATATTGGGACGGATGCCTCCACAGAATATAGAAGCGGAAATGGCAGTTCTCGGCGCGATGCTTCTGGACAAAGATGCCATTGAAGTGGCGGAAAACATGCTGCATCCCGAGGATTTCTACCGTGAGCAGGATGCGATCATTTATCAGGCGGTTCTGAATTTGTCCCGTGCAGGGAAAAGCGCAGATATCCTGACGGTCACGGAAGAGCTGCGCCGCATGGGACGCCTTGATGATGTGGGCGGCATTATGTATGTCAATGAGCTGCCGGAGCACGTAATCACCACGAAGGGGATTGAACGCCATGTGGATATCGTGTCGGGGAAAGCGAAACTCCGCCGTCTGATCGATACGGCAGGGGATATTGCGGAAGCTGCGTATACCGAAGAAAATACGGTGGAAGAAATTGTAGATGATGCGGAACGCGCTATTCTCCAGGTTGCCAGGGAGCAAAATGTGAAGGGCTTTACTCCTGTGGGAGAAGCGGTTCAGCATACATTGGAAGATATTACAAGAAAGTACCAGAACCATGAGCTGATCACAGGACTGGCGACGGGATTTGCCAAATTGGACGCGTTTACAAACGGTTTCCAAAAAGGAAATCTGATTATCGTGGCAGCGCGCCCGTCCATGGGGAAGACGGCGATCGTTCTTAATATGGCAAAGAATATGAGCCTTTCTTCCGCGCGGAAAACAGTGGCGTTTTTCTCTCTTGAAATGGGGCGTGATGAACTGGTCCAGCGTCTTTTGAGCTCCACCGCGCTGATTGAGGGTCAGCGGCTCAAGACGGGCCGCATCAATACGGAGCAGGAATGGAAAAATCTTTCTTCTGCAGTGAGCGTATTTATGGAAGCGCCGTTGTACATAGATGATACTCCGGCCGTGACAGTGGCGCAGATCCGCGCCAGATGCCGGCGCCTGAAAGCAGAACATGGCTTGGATGCGGTCATGATTGACTATCTCCAGCTCATGACGAGCCGGAATGTAAGGAATAATGACAGCCGCCAGCAGGAAATTTCAGAGATTTCCCGTTCCTTAAAGAGCCTGGCAAGAGAACTGGAAGTGCCTGTTATCGCCTTGTCCCAGCTTTCCCGTGGACCTGACGCAAGACCGAACCACCGTCCCTTGCTCTCCGATCTCCGCGAATCCGGCTCTATTGAACAGGATGCGGATCTGGTCTGCTTTCTCTATCGCGAGGCTTACTATAACAAGGAAATTGAAGAAGGAGATCCCCGACAGAATGAAACGGAACTCATTTTGGCTAAACAGAAACGGTCCTGTGGGAATTATTAAGATGTTTTTTGCCGGGCAGTATACGCTTTTCTATGAGGCGACGAATCAGGAAGCGCCGCCGGATGTGGAATAAAGCGCCGGCATAGCCGGGAAAGGAAGGGGGCAATGGATCTTTGGGGGAATGAAGACGAAGACGAATACAGAGCGCGGAAACGGGCGGAAATATTCAGTTCGTCTTATCATTTCGAGAATTACGGAATGTTGGAAAACGCCATCCATCGGTGCCGGCTCTGCCCTCTTTGCGATGAGGGCGGCCGCGGTCCCGTGCTGTCTACCGGTCCGGTTGACGCGCCTTTGATGATCGTTGGCGAAGGCCCCGGCGGTGTGGAAGATGAGTACGGCGGGCCGTTGGTCGGGCCGTCAGGACAGCTGCTGGATAAAGCTCTTTTGTCGGTAGGGATTACGCGTGACCATGTATATGTCACAAATATCGTAAAATGCCGCCCCAGAGGAAACCGCACGCCTACTATTGCAGAGGGGAATGAATGCGGCAGACGGTGGCTGGCGGAAGAAATACGCCTCCTGCAGCCGAAAGTTATCATCGCTCTCGGAAAAGTGGCGCTCCGTTTCTTTCTGGGGCATGATGCGGGTATTATCCGTTCCCGCGGGCATTGGATTGATTACAAGGGCATCCCCGTCATGCCGACTTTCCATCCGGCATACCTGCTCCGCCAGACGGGAGAGGGATTGAAAGAAGCGAAATGGCAGGTCTACTATGACCTGAAAGCGGCAAAAGACAGGGCTGCGGAAGCCGTGCCCGGCTGGGTGTGGAAAAGCGATACGCCTCCTGATCTGCTGGAAGAATTAAAAGAGGTCCGGGAGAAAAGGATGGGCATATCTTCTGCTTTTTGAAAAAGGAATTTGTAAAGGTGATGGATCATGCGTATTTCAAAGCTGGACCATCTGGTGCTGGTGACAGGCGATTTATCCCGGTGTGTTTCCTTTTATCGGGATCTGCTTCATATGGAAGTGGAAGAAAAAGACGGCCGGTTTGCTCTTCGGTTCGGCACATCAAAAATCAATATCCATACCTGTCCCGGAGAATTCCAGCCGGCGGCGGAAAGGCCTGTGCCGGGGAGTCTGGATATCTGTTTCGTGACGGAGGAACCATTGGAGAGGCTTCTGGATGAGCTGAAAGAAGAAAAGGCGCCGCTGGTGACGGATATCGTGGAAAGGCATGGCGCCCTGGGGAAAATGAGGAGCCTGTATCTGCGTGATCCGGATGGAAATCTGGTGGAAATTGCGGAATACAGAAAAGGAGGTCAGCATGCTTACCATCAATCAGGCTGATCTGTTTTATGCCGCGGAATATGCATTGGCGGCGCTCCTTTTGCTTCTCTGCACGTGGCAGCGGGGGACGCTTGATATCCGGCGACAGATAGGACGAAAGGTTTTCTTCCGCCGTCTGCTGCTGGTGCTGTTTGTGTCCGTTCTGGGCATCGCGCTTATGACGGGAATATATTTTATCCGGCTTGAACCGGAGGTCCGTTTCGCTGCTGTTGGTGCAGTTCAATTCTTTATGACAGTATGCAACAGCGTCATTCTCGGGTCTTCCTTTTTCCAGCGGTACCGCGTTTATCCCCGCGGGTCAGCGCTGGCGGCGGTACTTATCCTCATGTATGGGGTATCGGATTTCTTTATGCCCCGCGAAGTGAAGTACGCTGTTCTGGCGGCGTCGGTGATCGGCGGATTCCTGCTTCCTGAAACTTGGGGAAATAAACAGGTATGAGCAAAATAAAAGGCAGGATTTCCTGCCGGGATTTTTACAACAAAACCTTCTGAACCGGAATGGAGCAGGAGGTCCTTTTGCTGTCGTTTTATTTCTTGCGTGATCCGTAGAGGTCATTATAAATGATCCGTTCATTATAACGGTTCATGCGGACAGGTTTCCGCTCCGCGTAACCGATGGCGATGATACAGAACGGTTCCATTTCCGCGGGGATATCAAGAATATTTAAAAGGTGTGCTTTGCGGTCGACATAAGGATAAACCTGGAGCCAGATTGATCCGAGACCCAGATGTTCCGCTTCGATGAGAATGTTTTCCGCGGCGGCGGCGCAGTCAAAGGACCATTCTTCGGGAAAAGAGATATTTTCCTTTTTGCCGACGATGACGATGGCGGCACCTGCTTTACGGGCGGGGCCCGCTACAAGGCTGTTGTGGGAAATCGCTTTTACCAGGTCATCTCTTGTGACGATGATGAATTCGCGGGCTTCCTGGTTGCCGCAGGCACGAGCCTGCATACCTGCTTTTACAAGGGTCAGCAGGTTTTCTTTTGCTACGGGGGTCAGTTCTTTGAAGTGGCGGCAGGTGCCTCTTTTGAAAATTTCATCCATGTTCACTCCTCCTTATATAAACGGGTGCGTCAAAAGAGGGGAATATCCCCTGACGCGGTGCGGATCATTTCTTTTCCGCCTGTTATTATTTGTATTCATTATAGCATAGACGGCGGGCGGTACGGCGGCATAAAATCGGGCGGAAATAAAAAAGACCCGCCATGGAGCGGAGTCTTTGCCTGTTAGGGAGTGCCGAATACGAAGTACCTGACGTAGAGATAAAGAGTGGATGTGAGAAGTGTCACGAGCATCATGGGGAAACATTTCAGCATGAAGTGGCCGAAAGTAATATTGTAACCTTCTTTTGCGGCAAGAGCCGCGACGATGACGTTCGGGGAAGCGCCAATGATGGTGCCGTTGCCGCCGTAGCACGCGCCGATAGAAAGCGCCCACCACATATAGTCCGCATGGGCCAAACCTAAAAGATCCTGCATATTGTGGATTAGGGGGATCATGGTAGCCGTGAAAGGGATATTATCGATGAATGCGGAAGCGATGCCGGAAAGCCAGAGAATGGTAAACGTAAGGGCTTCCGGGTCACCGCCGACCGCACTGATGCCTGCCTGGGCGAGGGCGTTGATAACGCCTGTCGTTTCAAGGCCGCCTACGACAATGAAGAGACCGATAAAGAAGAAGAGAGAATCCCAGTCCACATCACGAAATATTTCATGAGGATCCACACTGCAGGCAAGGATGGCAAGCACACCGCCTGTGAGGGCGATCGTTGCCGATTCGATACCGATAAGATTGTGGACGATGAAGCCGAAAATGGTCAAAGCCAGAATGGTGACGGATTTCTTGAGAATGGAATAGTCCGTAATGACGGAAGAAATACTGATTTTTCCTAATTCTTCCGCAGTCATTTCTGTTTTTGGAAGTTCCTTGCCGTAAATGATTTCCAGGTAGATGATGCATGCAGCCACATTAAGCAGGGCGATAGGACCGGTATTCATGGCAAAATCATTAAATACGAGATGTGTCGCGGAACCGATCATGACATTTGGCGGATCGCCGACCATCGTGCCGGAACCGCCAATATTGGAAAGAAGGATTTCTGCGATCAAAGTGGGGATCGGGGTGACATGGATACGGCGGCAGAGGGAAATCGTCATGGGAGTGATGAGGAGTACAGCAGTGACGGCATCCATGAAAGAGGCGCAGAAGCCGGTAATCAAGCCGAGGATAATCAGGAGTTCTTTCGGGCGGCCTTTCGAAATCTTTACGGACCAAAGCGCCATCGCCTCAAAGAAGCCTGATTTCTTTACGACGCCGATTAAGATCATCATGCCTGCCAGGAGACCGATGGTGTTGAAATCGATGAAATGCCGGAGCGCCATCTCCTGTGTGACCAATCCGCTGTATACGACCAGCCCCGCACCGAGAAGAGCGCAGAGAGAACGGGGAATCCTTTCGGACATGATCCCCGCATAGGTCAATAGAAAAATAAAAATGGAAAAATAAAAACTGCTGTTAAACTCCATCATCCCATCTCCCCATTATAGACAACCAAAGAACGATGTATTTATTTTCAGATCCATAGATTACAATTTATGAATAAAACAATTATTATCTACAAGTATATACGATGAAAATGAAACGTTCAATAATTTTAAGGAATTTAATTTATATACCATGGCATAATTTTTTTTTATAGGGGAGATTATTTAAACGGCAATGGAAAATATATTTCATGGAGACAGAAAAAATTTTTATAAGTTTTCTGTTTCCATAATAAAAGAAATGAAATACATAGCCGGAAAGAAGGGGCAGGGGCAATTTATTAATTGCTATTGGATAGGTTTCAGTATAAAATAGCAGTGATGTACTTTTATTTTACAGGATAAAGGAGGCACAGCAATGTCCCGTGCACAAAGCCTTTTATTTGGTGTTGCCGTCGTTTTTGCCGGCTGGAATATTTTGAACAATGGACTCAGCGTGCGGTCGGGAGCGATTGCGCTGCTGATCATAATCTGCCTGGTCATCAATATTTACAATAATAATCAGAAAAAGGCGCAGCAGGAAGAAGCCATGGCGAAAATCAGGGAAAAAGAAGAGATTCGCCGTATCCGTGCGGAAGCCCGGCGGAAGCAGGGGAAAAAACATAAAAAATAACGGGTAAGGCGGACAGGATGAGTTCCTTTTGAAAGTCCCTGCCGCTTTGGGAGATTTTGATGGAAATAGCGCTGATTTACCGGTGGGCCGTTTTTATCCTGCTGGTGTTAGGACTTATATTGCTCATGAAGCACGGGGTGCTTACGCCTTTCGTGTTTTGGTCGCGGATACAGTATTATACGTTCTCCACGTTCACGCTTTTCTTTATTTGGCTGGGTGCCACGCTTTTCAAAGCTGACATCCCGTTTCTTTACACGGCGGACTGCCGCTATATCGTGGCTGCCGGACTGGTGACATTGTCGGTCATGTATCACATCATCGTCCGCCCCGGTGCGATACGTACCCATAGGCTGAATGACATAAGCTATGAGCATTTTTCTTTCTATAACTATATATTTCACTATTTCATTCCCGTGCTGATGACGGCAGACTACTTATTCTTTGTGGATAAGACGGAACTTCATTGGCATATTATGATTTCCTGGATGATATATCCAGCGCTTTATGTGGTATTCGTTTACTGGCGGGCATGGATGACCATCGTGACACACGGGACGTCCCATTTATATCCGTATACATTTATGGATCCCCGTATGAATGATGTTTTTTCCATTGCGAAAGGATGCCTGAAAGTGGGATTCCAGTTTTTCCTTATCGGCATCTGTGTTTATGCAGCGGGGAAAGGCCTTTATCTCCTGGATATACCGCCGGCTGCATGGACTTATAACGGATAAATATTTATTTAGCAAGGAGTTTTTTCTTTTATGGCACAGACAAAAAAAACGAAGGCCGGTGAAAAGGATTTTTCAGCATCTTCCACACCGAGTAGGAAATATCTGATCGCGGCATACATAGGCGGTTTAGCACTTGCAGGGTATGCTGTTCGCCTGGCATGGGTCTACATGACGTACCATGTACTTCCTCTCCAGGGGATTATTCTTTTTATCATCGCGGCCTGTTTCCTTTTAAATGTAGTCACGGCGAAATGTACCTATACTTTGGGAGAGGAAGGCCTTACACTCCAAAAAAAGAGTCTATTCCAAAACAGAACGATCTATGTGGCATATAAAGATATCTTCGGTGTCCACCATTTTAAGAACCAGCTCATGAAACCGGCGACTTACCGTTATACCCGCCATATGTACAGCCAGCTGGATAACAGGGAAATATGGTCGCTTCTTTATGATATCGGTGAAGTGGAGAAAATCGGCCGCATTATGATGACCGGGTCTGCCGCTTTCTGGCATGAATTTTCGCTCCGCCTTCCTGATCGGGTGGCAATTCCGCAGGAAGAGGTAATTGCTTATGTATACCAGGGGATGAGAGAAAAACTGATCGCTTCAGGGAAAGTGCCTCCGGAGCTGTTGCAGAAGCTGAAAGAAGCGGAGGCGGCTGATGCAGAAGATGACATGACTTTTGAAGAAGGGATCGAACAGCTCCGTCAGGAAGGAACCGATATGGGCGGCAGCGATTACGAAGTGACATTGGAAGACATCAAAGAAAAAGAAGGCTTCAACGAAGAAGAGTATAATGCGGCAAAGCATGACCGCGCGGAAACGGAAGCGGCAGAGAAAAAGACTGAAGCTGAAACGAATACGAAAAAATAGTAAAAGACAGGATCTCCGCTTATGGATGAATATTCATGGGCGGAGATTTTATATTGTCTGTTTTTGAATTTTCCAGTTTTTTGTAGAAGAAGATCTCATTTTTACAAGCAGAAAAAATTCTAATGAACTTTTTAACAACTAAATAATTCCATTATGGAATACTTGATGGTTGATAAAAAGCAAGCTGCAGATTCTTACGGCTTATTGAAAATGGAAATCAATGAATGGATTTCTACTTGAAGAAAAGAGAGAAAATTATAAGTCGGAAAAGGAGAATGGCAGAGGAGGTAAAGCCTATATATAAGCGTTTTACAGATAGATATATAAAATACTATGTATTCAAGCAATATACATTGATTGCAATTTATGCATATCCGCGGGTTTTTATGATGAGGAGGATGATATCGTTGATTTCAGAATCATAAATTATATCTTGAAGATAAAAATAATAAACAAAGAAGTTTATATATATTAAGAAGGAAGATAAAATACATAGTATTCTGTTTGTATATTTACAGCACGGTAAGTACAATATGTAAGGGTGTTAATGCAAATAGTATGCAATTGCGTATATATTGCATGCGATGTATTTCTTGAAAGTCCGCTCCCGGGGCTGTTTTGGAAGGAGGTCGTGGAAGTAAGAGGGAGTTGTTATTTGTTCCCGTTTAGATAATTTCATAAAGCAGACTGCAATATTCTTTTTTTATTAAATGCAAATTGTCTTCCGGGGAAGTTCTGCGATCCGATTTGAATAGGCACCTGACTCAAATCAGACCGTGGAAGATTTATAAGGAAGGTGAAACTTATGGATCCAGCCATTATTACGCTGTGCGTCCTTGCTGTTGCGGCATTTCTGTTCATTACAGAATTGATCCCGCTGGCAGTCACAGCCATGGCAGCTTGTACTGCCTTAGGTATTTTGGGCGTCCTGCCGTCAAAGCAGGTTTATGCCGGTTTGTCCAATTCTACCGTAGTTCTCTTCGGCGGTATGTTCGTTATCGGCGCCGCTATGTTTAAAACAGGCCTTGCGGAAGCGATCGGCATCGCCGTAGTCAAGAAAGCGGGCACCAACCAGGTTCCGCTCATGGCGGCAATCATGCTCGTTACCATTGCCCTTTCTGCCGTATCTTCCAATACGGGGACGGTAGCCTGCCTCATGCCGGTTATTATCGGTATCTGCCAGGCGGCGAATATTTCTCCGTCGAAAGAGCTGATGCCTCTGGCAATCGCTGCCAACGTAGGCGGCACCATCACCATGATCGGTACCCCGCCAAACGTTATCGTTACAGGCGCTCTGACCGCAGCAGGCCTGCCGACTTTTGGATTCTTCGAATTTGCTTATATCGGCATTCCGCTGTCTATCATCATTGTGCTCTACACACTGTTCATCGGCCGTCATTTTGTGCCTGATAAGCAGGCCGGCGCAATGGATGAAGAAGCGGTAAAGGCTGCAGCCGAAGAAGCAGGCGCTTCTGGAGACGGGGCTCCGAAGAGCAAAACAAAGATGTGGATTTCCGGGATCATCCTTCTGGGCGTAGTAGCCTGCATGGCCCTCGGTCTGAAGACGCTGCCGCTGCACACCGCGGCGGTAACCGGTGCCATTCTCTGTGTAGTTACAGGCTGCCTGAAAGAAGAAGCCTATGCGGGGATTGACTGGGTAACCATTTTCCTCTTCGCCGGCATGCTTTCCGTAGCAAGCGCTATGGAAAAGACAGGCGCAGGCAAGATGATCGCGGATACTGTTGTAAATATGATGGGGGAAAATCCGAACCCCTATGTATTGACAGCAGTACTGTTCCTTATCTCTAACGTACTGACCCAGTTCATGTCCAACACGGCGTCGGCAGCGCTCCTGGCACCGATTGGTATTTCCATTGCCCAGTCTATCGGCGCAGATCCGAAACCGGTTCTGATGGCACTTGGTATCGCGGCTTCCATGGCATTTGCCACACCGATGGCAACGCCTCCGAATACCCTCGTACTGGGACCGGGCGGATTCTCCTTCAATGATTATGTTAAGGTCGGCGTTCCGATGTGCTTGATTTCTTTGGTAGCGTCTGTAATCATTATTCCGATTTTCTGGCCATTCTAAGATTTGGCAGTAATGGTTGCAATCTGAACGTTCTGTCCTTCCCGGCGTTTTTACCGGGGAGGACAAAACGCTTATGTATTGCGGAACGATTCTGTTCCGCACAGTGTCTGAAGGACACTTGTATTTAGAAAGGTGGATTTCATTAATGGATACTCCAGGCCCACTTTCCATTTGTCTCACTAATATGGTTATCGTATTTGGTGTTTTGATCTTTTTGGCTTTCGTCATCGAATTGATTCATATCGTTGACCCGACAAAAAAGAAGAAATAAGCATAAGTTAAATATGATTAACCTATAGGAGGTATAAAATGGATGGTTTTATGAGAGCACTCATTTCCGTATGGACAGATTCCGGATTTTCCAATCTGACCTGGGAAAACTGTGTCATGATTTTAGTAGGACTTGTTTTACTTTATTTATCAATTGCGAAGGAATATGAACCTTTGCTGCTGCTCCCGATCGCATTCGGCTGCATCATGGCGAACTTCCCGAATACCGGATTCAATGATGAAATGGGCGTCATGATGGCCATTGGTTTCGGTATTAAGTATGAAATTTTCCCGCCCCTTATTTTCATGGGGGTAGGCGCGATGACCGACTTCGGTCCGCTTTTAGCTAACCCGAAGACCATGCTTCTCGGCGCGGCTGCCCAGATCGGCGTATTCGTTGCGCTGGCAGGCGCTATGATGCTTGGCTTCAATGTACAGCAGGCTTCCGCTATCGGCATCATCGGCGGTGCTGACGGCCCGACAGCCATTTACCTGGCATCCAAGCTGGCTCCCGATCTCCTGGGTGCTATCGCCGTAGCGGCATACAGCTACATGTCCCTGGTTCCGCTCATCCAGCCGCCTATTATGAAGCTGATGACCACCAAGGAACAGAGAAAGATCAAGATGGTTAACCTTCGTCCGGTAAGCCACTTTGAAAAGGTATTATTCCCGATCGTCGTAGCCATCGTGGTATCCCTGCTTCTGCCTCCGGTAGCGGCGCTGATGGGCTGCCTGTGCATGGGCAACCTGTTTGAAGTCTCCGGAGTAACGGCAAGACTGTCCGACACCGCGCAGAACGCGCTGATCAATATCGTCACCATCTTCCTGGCAACAGGCACAGGATTAACGATGTCCGGCGACAAATTCCTCAGAATTCAGACGATTGAAATCATCTGCCTTGGGTTGATTGCCTTTGCGGCAGGCACGGCAGGCGGCGTCCTCTTTGGACAGATCATGAGAATTGCTTCGGGCAACAAGATCAATCCGCTCATCGGTTCTGCAGGCGTATCGGCCGTACCGATGGCAGCGCGTGTATCCCAAGTCGTAGGATTGAAAGACAACCCGTCCAACTACCTGCTGATGCAGGCCATGGGCCCGAACGTAGCAGGCGTAATCGGTACCGCCGTAGCGGCAGGCACCATGCTGGCACAGTTCGGAGGCTGATCAGTATAAGCTGATGAGTCTGGTTAAATCAAAACGAAAACGCTCCTTTACGGGGCGTTTTTCTATTGCGTCGTATTAAATGATGAGTATAAGAAAGGATAAACACACCCGATTTGTATTCTCATAAAGCAGGCAGGTAAAGCGGGCAAGAAATGTTTGCTTTCGTATAAAGATTTATTTTCTAACTAAACTTTTATAAAAGAAATAAATGGATAAGACAGACGATGTATATCTAATCTGTTAAATATGAAGATTGGAAGAAACGGATAGTAATGATATGCAGTCACATAATTTAAGTATTTGGACATGACTGGACGGAAAGAAAAAACAGTAAAATTATTTACATAGTGTACTATTGTAAATAATATGCATTTGCCGCAGCCGGGAATAGATAAATTACTATGTATTATCAGACATATCCATTGCATGCTATGCAATAAAAATGCAGAAAGTGGAAATTAAATTTGTATGGTTTATCAGACGATAAATTCCCTTTGTAATAAATTAAAAATAAAATATATAAAGTAAAAATGTCTAATATATAAATAATGCAAAACATTTCCATTTCCTGAATCGTTGAAAGTTCAGAGAATAAAAGATACAATACAGGCAAGGTGTTGATGCAAACAGTATGCAATGGCATATACATCGCATACTATGCATTTTGTATAAGTCCTGTCCCGGGGCTATTTTGAAAGGAGGCCTGTGGAGTAAAAGGGAGGCTGTTATTTATTTTTTCGTAAGGCAAATTCATAAAGTAAACAGCATTCATTTTTTTAACAATTAAATATGAATTGTCTTCCGGAAAATATTCATGATTTGATTTGAATATACACCTGTTTCAAATCAGATTATGGGAGGTTTTATAAGGAAGGTGAAATTATGGATCCAGCCGTTATCACGCTGTGTGTTCTCGCTGTTGCGGCATTTCTGTTCGTTACCGAACTGATCCCGCTGGCAGTCACAGCTATGGCAGCTTGTACTGCATTAGGTATTTTGGGCGTTCTGCCGTCAAAGCAGGTTTATGCCGGTTTGTCCAACTCCACCGTAGTTCTCTTCGGCGGTATGTTTGTCATCGGCGCTGCCATGTTTAAAACAGGCCTTGCGGAAGCGATCGGTGTTGCCGTAGTTAAGAAAGCGGGCACCAACCAGGTTCCGCTCATGGCGGCAATCATGCTTGTTACCATCGTTCTTTCTTCTGTATCTTCCAATACGGGTACAGTAGCCTGCCTCATGCCGGTTATTATCGGTATCTGCCAGGCAGCTAAAATTTCTCCATCGAAAGAACTCATGCCTCTGGCAATTGCTGCCAACGTAGGCGGCACCATCACCATGATCGGTACTCCGCCAAACGTTATCGTCACAGGTGCTCTGTCCGCAGCAGGTCTGCCGACTTTCGGATTCTTCGAATTTGCTTATATCGGCATTCCGCTGTCTATTATCATTCTTGTATACACACTGTTTATCGGCCGTCATTTTATTCCTGATAAGCAGGCCGGTGAAATGGATGAGGAAGCGGTAAAAGCGGCAGCCGAAGAAGCAGGTGCTTCCGGCGACAGTGCTCCGAAGAGCAAAACAAAGATGTGGATTTCCGGCATCATCCTTCTGGGCGTAGTAGCCTGCATGGCTCTGGGGCTGAAGAATCTGCCGCTGCACACCGCGGCGGTAACCGGTGCCATTCTCTGTGTAGTTACAGGCTGCCTGAAAGAAAAAGAAGCCTATGCGGGGATTGACTGGGTAACCATTTTCCTCTTCGCCGGCATGCTTTCCGTGGCTACTGCTATGGAAAAGACAGGCGCAGGGAAAATGATTGCTGACGCTGTTGTAAGTATGATGGGTGACAATCCGAACCCCTATGTGCTGACAGCGGTGCTGTTCCTCATTTCCAACGTACTGACCCAGTTCATGTCCAACACAGCATCGGCAGCGCTCCTGGCACCGATCGGTATTTCCATCGCCCAGTCTGTAGGCGCTGACCCGAAACCGGTTCTGATGGCGCTTGGTATCGCGGCTTCCATGGCATTTGCCACACCGATGGCAACGCCTCCGAACACCCTCGTACTGGGACCGGGCGGATTCTCCTTCAATGACTATGTCAAGGTCGGCGTTCCGATGTGCCTGATTTCCTTGGTAGCCTGCGTTATCATTATTCCGATTTTCTGGCCGTTCTAAAATTACGGTCACAAATCAATAGGTTTTACAGGGGAGTGTTCTCTTCGGGTGAACCGGGGAGGACACATCTTCCTATTTAGAAAGGTGGATTTTATTCATGGATACTCCAGGCCCACTTTCCATTTGTATCACTAACATGGTTATCGTATTTGGTGTTCTTATTTTTCTGGCTTTTGTCATCGAACTGATCCACGTGGTGGATCCGACCAAGAAAAAGAAATAAGAAGTAAGAGCTTAGTGAATACAAATACCGTATAGGAGGTACAATAATGGATGGTTTTATGAGAGCACTTGTTTCCGTATGGACAGATTCCGGCTTTGCCGCGCTGACCTGGGAAAACTGTGTCATGATTTTAGTAGGACTTGTTTTACTTTATTTATCAATTGCAAAGGAATATGAACCTTTGCTGCTTCTCCCAATCGCGTTCGGCTGCATCATGGCCAACTTCCCGAATACCGGATTCAATGATGAAATGGGCGTCATGATGGCCATTGGATTTGGGATCAAGTATGAAATTTTCCCGCCCCTTATTTTCATGGGGGTAGGCGCGATGACCGACTTTGGTCCCCTTATTGCAAACCCGAAGACCATGCTTCTCGGTGCAGCTGCCCAGATCGGCGTATTCGTTGCATTGGCAGGCGCTATGCTCCTCGGCTTCAATGTACAGCAGGCGGCATCCATCGGCATCATTGGCGGTGCTGACGGCCCGACCGCGATTTATCTGGCATCCAAGCTGGCACCTGATCTCTTAGGCGCTATTGCCGTGGCGGCATACAGCTACATGTCCCTGGTTCCGCTTATCCAGCCCCCGATTATGAAGCTGATGACGACCAAGGAACAGAGAAAGATCAAAATGGTCAATCTTCGTCCGGTAAGCCACTTTGAAAAGGTGGTATTCCCGATTGTCGTAGCCATCGTCGTATCCCTGCTTCTGCCTCCGGTAGCGGCGCTGATGGGATGTCTGTGTCTCGGTAATCTTTTCGAAGTATCCGGCGTAACGGCAAGACTGTCCGATACCGCGCAGAATGCGCTGATCAATATCGTCACCATCTTCCTGGCGACAGGCACAGGCTTGACGATGTCCGGCGACAAATTCCTCCGTCTGGAAACGATTGAAATCATCTGCCTTGGTTTAGTTGCCTTTGCGGCAGGCACGGCAGGCGGCGTCCTCTTCGGACAGATCATGAGAATTGCATCTGGCAACAAGATTAACCCGCTCATCGGATCGGCAGGCGTATCGGCCGTACCGATGGCAGCGCGTGTATCCCAGGTGGTAGGATTGAAAGACAATCCGTCCAACTACTTGCTGATGCAGGCCATGGGCCCGAACGTAGCAGGCGTAATCGGCACTGCCGTAGCAGCAGGCACCATGCTGGCACAGTTCGGAGGCTGATCAGTATAACTGATTCGTCTGGTTGAATTAAAACGAAAACGCTCCTTTATGGGGCGTTTTTCTATTGCGGGGTATTTTCTTCCGATAAGAAACGGAAAGTATCTTCCGAAGCATGAAGTTTTATTTCTAATCAAAATTTTATAAAAGAAATATTTGCAGTAAAGAGGCAGAAGTATATTTAAAAAGATAAATATAAAAGGTGGCAAACTTAAATGGGAATGCTAAGCAATACTACTGGACATAATTTATGTTCACTTACATTAAAATACATAGATGACTATATATTATGGGAGGGATAACCGTAGTACATATTGTGCATTTCCGGAAAAAATATAATTCCTGTTTAAAAGCGGAATGACAGATATTCCAAGATACTCTATGTAAAATATAAATAAAATATATAAACCAAATATATTGAGATGATAAACATTGCGAAACGATTCCAACTGTAGACTCATTGAAAATTTATATTTGACTGATTACAATAGCCACAGGTGCTTTTACATAGAATGCAATGTATTTGCGGCTATGTATGAATGCGAGTCCTGCCCCGGGACTGTTCAGGAAGGAGGTCATGAGAAATAAGAGGGGATACAGTTCGTTTTCCGGCAGAAGGAATTCATGGAGAAAACCGCATTAATTTTATTTACAATCATTATGAATTCCGAGGTTTCCGGGAAATGCCCATACTCTGATTTGTGTCAGGCACCTGAATCCGATCAGGCTGTGGGATATTTTTAAGGAAGGTGAATTTTATGGATCCAGCCGTTGTCACACTGTGCGTCCTAGCAGTAGCGTGCTTCTTGTTCGTAACCGAACTGATTCCCTTAGCAGTCACAGCCATGGCAGCTTGTACTGCATTAGGTATTTTGGGCGTCCTGCCGTCAAAACAGGTTTATGCCGGTTTGTCCAACTCCACCGTGGTACTCTTTGGCGGTATGTTTGTTATCGGCGCTGCTATGTTCAGAACTGGTCTTGCTCAGGCGATTGGTCTTGGTGTAGTCAAAAAAGCGGGTACTAAAGAAGTGCCACTCATGGGCGCAGTTATGCTCGTTACCATCATTTTGTCTTCTGTATCTTCCAATACGGGTACAGTAGCCTGTCTTATGCCCGTAGTTATTGGTATCTGCCAGGCAGCCAAAATTTCTCAGTCTCGTCAGCTGATGCCTCTGGCGATTGCTGCCAACGTAGGCGGTACCATCACCATGATCGGTACCCCGCCAAACGTTATTGTCACAGGCGCTCTGTCCGCAGCAGGTCTGCCGACTTTTGGATTTTTCGAATTTGCTTATATCGGCATTCCGCTGTCTATTATTGTCTTCTTCTTTACCCTGTTTATCGGCCGTCACCTGCTTCCTGCAAATGCTGCCGGAGAAATGGATGAAGAAGCTATCAGGGCTGCTGCCGAAGAAGCGGGCGCTTCTGGCGAAGACAGCGAACCGAAGAGCACCACAAAGATGTGGATTTCAGGACTGATCATGATTGGTGTAGTTATTTGCATGGCTCTGGATTTGAAGACTTTGCCACTGCAGACCGCGGCGGTAACCGGGGCTATCCTCTGCGTTATCACAGGCTGCCTGAAAGAAAAAGAAGCCTATGCGGGCATTGACTGGGTAACGATCTTTCTGTTTGCTGGTATGCTCTCCGTAGCCACCGCTATGGAAAAAACTGGAGCAGGAAAATTGATTGCCGATACGGTTGTTGGTTCAATGGGTGAACATCCGAATGCGGTCGTTTTGTGCGCAGTGTTGTACCTAATTTCCAATGTGTTGACCCAGTTCATGTCCAACACAGCTGCGGCAGCTCTTTTGGCACCGATCGGTATTTCCATTGCCCAGTCCATCGGTGCTGACCCGAAACCGGTTCTGATGGCTATCGGTATCGCAGCGTCTATGGCATTTGCCACACCGATGGCAACGCCTCCGAATACTCTTGTACTGGGACCGGGCGGTTTTACGTTTAATGACTATGTGAAGGTCGGTCTTCCGCTCTGCATTGTTACTTTCATTGCGTCGGTTATCATTATTCCGATCTTCTGGCCGTTTTTCCCAGCATAATCTTATTGTCCGTCTACATACTGAAAGTAGAAATTTGATTAATTTTATCTATTTGTATTCGTATAAACGGATATGAGAAGAGAAAGGTGGATTTTATTCATGGATACTCCAGGCCCACTTTCCATTTGTATCACTAACATGGTTATCGTATTTGCCGTTCTTATTTTTCTGGCTTTCGTTATTGAATTGATCCATGTCGTTGACCCGACAAAAAAGAAAAAATAAGAATAAATTAAATATGATTAACCTAATAGGAGGTATAAAATGGATGGTTTTATGAGAGCACTTGTTTCCGTATGGACAGATTCCGGCTTTGCCGCACTGACCTGGGAAAACTGTGTCATGATTTTAGTAGGACTTGTTTTACTTTATTTATCAATTGCGAAGGAATATGAACCTTTGCTGCTGCTCCCAATTGCGTTCGGCTGCATCATGGCCAACTTCCCGAATACCGGGTTTGAAGATGAAATGGGCGTCATGATGGCCATCGGATTCGGGATCAAGTATGAAATTTTCCCGCCCCTTATTTTCATGGGGGTAGGCGCCATGACGGATTTTGCACCGCTTATTGCAAACCCAAAGACCATGCTTCTTGGCGCAGCTGCCCAGATCGGCGTATTTGTTGCGCTGGCAGGCGCTATGATGCTCGGCTTCAATGTGCAGGAAGCGGCATCCATCGGCATCATCGGCGGTGCTGACGGCCCGACCGCGATTTATCTGACATCCAAACTGGCACCGCATCTCTTAGGTGCTATTGCCGTGGCAGCATACAGCTACATGTCCCTGGTTCCGCTCATCCAGCCGCCAATCATGAAAATGTGCACGACCAAGGAACAGAGAAAGATCAAGATGGTCAATCTTCGTCCGGTAAGCCACTTTGAAAAGGTGGTATTCCCGATTGTAGTAGCCATCGTCGTATCCCTGCTTCTGCCTCCGGTAGCGGCGCTGATGGGATGTCTGTGTCTCGGTAATCTTTTCGAAGTATCCGGCGTAACGGCAAGACTGTCCGATACCGCGCAGAATGCGCTGATCAATATCGTCACCATCTTCCTGGCGACAGGCACAGGCTTGACAATGTCCGGCGACAAATTCCTCCGTCTGGAAACGATTGAAATCATCGTGCTCGGTCTGATTGCCTTTGCGGCAGGCACGGCAGGCGGCGTCCTCTTTGGCCAGATCATGAGAATTGCTTCGGGCAACAAGATCAACCCGCTCATCGGTTCGGCAGGCGTATCGGCTGTACCGATGGCAGCACGTGTATCCCAGATAGTCGGTCTGAAAGACAACCCATCCAATTACTTGCTGATGCAGGCGATGGGGCCGAACGTAGCAGGGGTTATTGGCACTGCCGTAGCAGCAGGCACCATGCTGGCACAGTTCGGAGGCTGATCAGTATAACTGATTCGTCTGATTGAATTAAAACGAAAACGCTCCTTTACGGGGGCGTTTTTTGCTGTGTAAATTTTGAAAAGGAATTGGGAAATGGGACGGTTGGAGTGACGGGGCGCCTATCCCAAAGCTTTAGCGTGATAGCTCCTTTGCTGACGCTTTGGATGATTGGCGGAAGCCGGAAATCAGCTAATAAAAAAACAGAAAAGATTCACTTTTCCGTAAAATGTCATTTAGGATGGAGGTAAGAATGCTTTGTGAGAAGAACGGGAAACGGAATAGTGAAACAGAGCGAAGAATCTATGCCTCTGGTGACAAGCTTACGGCTTCCCTCACCACGGTAACAGATCCTTCGCTGCGGCTCTGGATGACGCCTTTCGTTCTCCGTCATCATGACGTTTTCCGTTTCCTATCGTTAGTGACGTGCTTTCCCAAAATCGTCATTCAGAACGGGGGCAAGAATGCCGTGTGGGAAAGACGGGAAACGGGACAGTGACACGGAGTGAAGAATCTATGACTCTGGTGACAGCTTACGGCTTTTCTCACCACGGTAACAGATCCTTCACATTCGTTCAGGCTGACGCCTTACCGGCTTTCCTCACCATGGTAATAGATCCTTCACATTCGTTCAGGCTGACGCCTTACCAGTTTTCCTCACCACGGTAACAGATCCTTCGCTGCCGCTCTTAGCTTCCAGCTCTTAGCTTCCAGCTCTTAGCTTCCAGCTCTTAGCTTCCAGCTCTTAGCTTCCAGCTCTTAGCTTCCAGCTCTTAGCTTCCAGCTGCTAGCTGCTAATTGCTAGCTGCTAATTGCTAGCTGCTAATAGCGATTGACTATCTGAATTCAATAAATCGACTGCCTATACGGAACAGTTATTCCTGCTTTGATTTTGCAAGGATGACAGGCAAGGAGAGGGTCATAAATACAGATACTGTTCTCTGCATAGCCCTGATGACACTAAGCGGTATACCCGTCGGGAACGATATTCAAGGCGGGCGGTGATTAACCGATATTTTGCCGGGGATTCCGTTTTTGATTATTAAATCGATTTTTATTCATATATAAAAAGCATAAAAGTGTTGTGAAGGCGTATAAATAAAATATTGCAATTTGAAAAAAGATAAAATATCATATAGATAAAAGTGAATATGATATAGATTCTCATATTTATTTTTATCTATTAATGAAAGGATGTGCTTTATGCAGGAAGGAATTAATAATTTATTTGCAGGTGCTGTTTTTCTGGCCGGTGTGCTGTCCTTCTTTTCGCCCTGTGTATTTCCCCTTCTGCCGGTTTACTTGGGAAAGCTGGCGGAGGATCCCGGGACGAGGTCGTTTTCTTTTTTCGGACTGAAGGTATATGTATCTCCGCTGGTAAAAACTGTTTTCTTTATTACGGGACTATCGACGGTATTTTTCAGTCTCGGGTTTGGAACCGGTTTTTTCAGCCACATTTTTTATCATCCCTATACGCCGTATGTCATGGGTGGTATCGTCATACTTCTCGGGCTGCATCAGATGGAGCTGATTAATATTAATTTTCTCCAGCGGCAGAAGAAGATCGAGCTGGACGGGAAGCGTCAAGGCGGTATTCTCGGCGCGTTTCTTCTGGGGCTGACTTTCAGCTTCGGCTGGACGCCCTGTGTGGGACCTGTGCTGGGGGCGGTGCTTGCTGTGGTGGCTTCTGAAAATGGAAGTGCTCTGTATGGCGGTCTTTTGATGGCGGTGTACGCTGCGGGGATGGCGGTCCCTTTTCTGATTCTGGCAGTGGCATCTTCCTGGCTTTTGAAGTACAGCAGTCACGTGAAGCGCCATATGGTCTTGCTGAAAAAGATTGGCGGCGTGCTGATCATTCTTATGGGGATCCTGCTTATGCTTGGCAAGCTGGATATGCTGGCGGCAGTTATTTCTTGAAATATTTCACAGATTTGTAAACAGGAGGTTTATCATGATGAAAATTTCTTATAAAAAGTTTGGGGCGTTTGCGGCAACAGCCGTTTTGGCAGGGATTCTGGCGGGATGCGGATCCGGTATGAATGCGGATGCAAATGACATGGCCCGCCCCGCGGCGATGCAGCAGGAAAAGGCAGCCGGCCGCACACAGAATTTTATGGATGCAAAGGATGCGGATTTCATGCTGACCGATGTAAATGGAAAGGAACACAGACTTTCCGATTACAGGGGGAAAAAGGTGTATATCAAGTTCTGGGCTTCCTGGTGTTCTGTATGTATGGCTACGCTGGCTGATACGGATATGCTGGCGGGAAGTGACGATAAGGATTTTGTCGTTCTTTCCATTGTGGCGCCCGGATTTGGCGGTGAAATGAAAAAAGAGGATTTCGTAAAATGGTATAAAGGTCTCGGCTATAATAATCTCCCCGTGCTTCTTGACGAAGGCGGCGCGGTGACGAAGAAATACGGTATTCGTTTCTATCCGTCGGCGGCTCTGATTGATACAGAAGGAAATGTGAAGATGCTCCGTCCGGGGCATATGAGCAAAGAATCGCTTGCTATGGAGATGAAGGGGATTTCGTAAAGGAGGATTATGATGAGAACGGCAGGAATTTTAGGAAGTCTTGCGATCATTGCGGCAGCCGGTTTCGGCTGGTATTCGATGGCAATGACTCCATCTTCAGGCAGCGGGGAAAAAGCGCCTGTGGGGGTAAGCCTTGAAGAAAGTATGAAGAAAGAAATGGCGGTGAAAACAGTGAATAAGGAAAATTTACGGGATATGTACCTGGCGGGAGGCTGTTTCTGGGGACTGGAGGAATATTTTTCCCGTGTGGACGGCGTAGTGGACGTGGTTTCCGGTTATGCCAACGGGAAAACGGACAAGACGGATTACGAACATATAGGGCAGACAGATCACGCGGAAACGGTTCATATTTCTTATGATGCTTCCAAAGTTTCCTACAGGGATCTGCTGCTTTACTACCTCCGGGTGGTGGATCCTACAAGTGTGAACCGTCAGGGAAATGACCGCGGGCGCCAGTATCGGACGGGCATTTATTACACCACTGATGAAGAAGGGGCGGTGGCTCGGGAAGTACTTGATGAAAAGCAGAAATCCCTTTCCGGTAAAATCGCTATCGAGGTGGAACCGCTCCGTCATTTTGTGCCGGCGGAAGAGTACCATCAGGATTATTTAAAGAAGAACCCCGGCGGTTACTGCCATATCGATGTAAGCAGGGCGGCGGATCCCGTGATTGACGGCTCCCTGTATCCGAAGCCTAATGAGGAAACCCTCCGCAGCCTTTTAACGGCAGATCAATATGCTGTCACGCAGGAAGGCATGACGGAAAGAGCTTTTTCCAATGAATATTTCGATAAATTTGACCGCGGCATTTATGTAGATGTGGCGACGGGAGAGCCGCTCTTTTCCTCCCGTGACAAGTTCGAGTCGGGCTGCGGCTGGCCGAGTTTCACGAAACCGATTTCTGCCGATGTGGTGAATTACAAAGAAGACCTGAGCTATAATATGCGGCGTACAGAAGTGCGGAGCCGTATGGGAGAATCCCATTTGGGGCATGTGTTTGATGACGGTCCCCGGGACAGAGGCGGTCTCCGGTACTGCATCAACAGCTTGGCGATCCGGTTCATTCCCGAAGCGGATATGGAAAAAGAAGGCTACGGTTATTTGTCCGGCGTTTTATAATTTTAAGAAATATTTTTGACTAAACCGTGCCTTGCGGTATAATATATAAATTGGTAAAGCAGTTATACTTAAAAGGCAGGGTAAAAATATGCAGATGATTGATTTGTCCGGCGTCAAGGACTTCAATGCCGCTCGTTTCCTCATTTATTGGCTGGTAGCGACAGTCATTGCCATTCTCGTGGCATACAATATCGACCCTCAGAAAAAGCTGGTCTGGTTCAGACAGCGCAGTGACAACGGGTTCATGGTCCGCCGCGGCTGGTTTGGGAATTTCAGCCTGCTCGGCGTCCCCCGTTCCAAGATGGGCTTTGCCATTACGGCAGGTATTTTCATCGGGGCGGGTATTGTGTGGGCGCTGCTTATCTTTATGATTCTTCCGGTACTCGGCTATCATGTGTAAGCCTTGTTTTTCCTTATTAAGTAAATATGTTTTCTGCGTATGGCACAGGGGCAGGAAATAGTATCGGACCTGGTATTTTCCGGGTCCGTTTTTTGTAAGGCTGTTTATTTGCAGGGAGAGATTTATGACAAGCACGGAAACAATTTTTAAGGAACTTTTTGCAGGGGTTATGGAGATGTCGGATCCCGCTGTCTGGACTATGTTCGCCATCGGCGGGATTCTGATCTGGCTCGGAGTGAAAAAGGATTATGAGCCGGTGCTTCTCTTTCCTATGGGAGTGGGCTGTATATTGGCAAATATACCGGGGCATTTTGCCGTTATCCCGGTGGGAGGCGGGGAGCCGGGCTTTTTGCAGGTTCTTTATGAAGCGGGAATTGCCAATGAGCTGTTTCCTGTCATGATTTTTGTGGCGGTAGGCGCGATGTGTGATTTTACGCCGCTTATCCGCCAGCCTTATGTCATGCTTTTTGCAGCAGCGGCCCATTTGGGGATTTTTGCGGCGGCGCTTCTGGCATCGGCTTTCGGATTCCCTTTCAACCAGGCGGCGGCGATCGGTATCATCGGCGCAGCGGATGGGCCGACGACGATTTTTGTGGCGCAGAAATTTGCTGTGGAACTTCTGGCGCCCCTCACGGTGACGGCATTCTGCTATATGTCCCTTGTCCCGATTATCCAGCCGCCTATTATCAGACTGCTGACGACAAAGCAGGAAAGACGTATCCGCATGGCATATAAAGAAGAGAAACCCGTGTCATGGACAGCACGTTTCCTTTTCCCCTTTATGGTGGTGCTTTTTGCAGGCATTCTGGCTCCTATTTCCGTACCGCTCATCGGCGCGCTCATGTTCGGCAATATGCTGAAAGTATCGGGCGTTGTGGATTCTCTGGCAAGTACGGCACAGAATGAACTCGCCAATCTGGTGACACTCTTTCTCGGTATTACGGTAGGCGCTACGATGACGGCGGAAAATATCCTGACATTTGATGTCCTGAAAATCCTTATCCTCGGTGCGGCGGCGTTTATTTTCGATACGGTGGGCGGCGTGCTTTTTGCAAAGTTGGCAAATCTCTTCCTGAAACAAAAGCTGAATCCCATGATCGGAGCCTGTGGCATTTCCGCGTTCCCCATGTCGGGGCGCGTTGTTGCCAAGATGGCTTTGAAAGAAGATCCTTCCAATTTCATCATCCAGCACGCCATGGGCGTCAATGTGGCGGGACAGGTTGCTTCCGTCGTCGCCGGCGGCCTTGTGCTTGCTCTTATTCCCGTTTTGTCATAAAGGAGGAACTATGTCAAGTTTGGACGCTTCCGTTTATCTTCTGGTTATCGCATATCCCTTGCTTTTCGTAGTGATGGCTGTTTTTATGGGACTGACGTACTTCCTGCGCAGGGTATTTCCCGGAGAATGAAGAAGCGGGATTTCCTTCCGGCCGCGGTTTGCGGGGAGGGAGAAAAAGTTTTATACTGTACCTATGTGAAAATAATTCTCTTTTAGGAGGCAGAAATGAAAGAAACATACAGCAGAAGCAAATCCGTTTGGCAGCGGATGAATGCCCGTGAGCGCAAGGTCGCCATGGCATACGGTGAAAAATACAAGGCGTTCCTTGATACGGCACGCACGGAAAGACTGGCGGCAGCGGAAATTATCCGCCGTGCGGAAGAAAAGGGATTTAAACCTGTCTATACCATGAAGTCGCTCAAAGCGGGAGACAAGGTATATTGGAACCAGAAAGATAAATCCGTTATTTTAGCGGTGATTGGGAAAGAACCCGTCCATGAAGGTATCAAAATCGTAGGATCCCATATTGATTCGCCCCGTCTGGATCTGAAAGCCAATCCGGTTCATGAACAGGACGGCATTGTGTACTTCCGTACCCACTATTACGGCGGGATTAAGAAATACCAGTGGATCTGCATTCCGCTGGCGCTCATCGGCGTGGTATTCACGAAAGACGGTAAAAAAGTGGATATCAATATCGGACTGAAAGACAGCGATCCCGTTTTCTATGTATCCGACCTGCTTATCCATATGGCACAGGACCAGATGAAAAAGACTCTGGCGGAAGGGATTACCGGAGAACAGCTCCAGGCTGTCGCGGGTACTCATTCTGAAGAAGGGCAGACACCGAAAGACGCCATCATGACGCTTTTGAAAAAGGAATACGGAATTGAAGAGGAAGACTTCGCTGCCGCTGAATTGGAACTTGTTCCCGCCACAAAGAGCCGCGACGTCGGATTTGACCGTTCCCTCATTGCTTCTTACGGACAGGACGACCGCGTATGTTCTTACGCGAATCTGGAAGCCATCCTGGACGCAAAACCCGGTGTGAAGACCCAGGCCGCTCTTCTTACGGATAAGGAAGAAATCGGATCTTATGGAAATACGGGAATGGAATCTTCCTATTTCGTGAAATTTGTAATGAAACTCCTTGCGCTGCAGGGGCAGGAAAGCCTTCTTGATTTCTATGAAACCATGGAAAACAGCGAGATGCTTTCCGCCGATGTGAATTCCTGTCTTGATCCCATGTTCCCGGAAGTTTCTGAAAAAGACAATGCGTCTTTCCTGGGATACGGGATTAACCTGACCAAGTACGGCGGTTCCCGCGGCAAGGCAGGCAGCAATGATGCCAATGCGGAATTTTTGCAGAAGGTCAGAAAAATCTTTAATGATGCCGGTGTATGCTGGCAAATCGGCGAACTGGGAAAGGTCGACCAGGGCGGCGGCGGAACAATTGCTTTCATGATGGCGAACTGGGGCGCGGAAGTGGTAGACTGCGGCACGTCCATGCTATCCATGCACGCTCCCTGCGACCTGCTGTCCAAGGCGGACGCTTACGAAACGTACCTGGCGTACAAGGCATTCTTTGAAAGCAGGTAAGGAAAAGAGGAAATCATCGTCTCGAAAGGGGCGGTGATTTTTTCGTGGGAAAAAATATAATAGAGTCGTGATGAAAAAATGGATGTCATTGAAAAGTGAGGATTTAATGAACATCATCGGAAATACTTATACATGATGGTTAATTATTAATCTACAATGGAAAATGTAAATGTGTGGAAGATGTGGTTGTAAGGCATTGTATGATTTGATAATGGATATAGGGGGGAGATAAATGCATTAAAGTTTAGCATTTACTGCAAGGGTCAAAATGAAAAAACATTTTTATCTCCATATCTTTTAATATAGAAACATATGCGTATATATGGAAGAAGACGGTTATATCTTATCGGAAGTGCTATAATGAGGAAGCACTATGAGTTATATGTCAGGCAGGTGGCTTATGAAGAAAAAGATTTTGATAGCGGTGTTGGTGTTGGGAATAGCTTTTTCAAATGTAACAATAGGGACGGCGGGTAAAGATATGCCTGCGGGGGGAGATACTTTTTCTGTACAGGAAAAGTTGCCTGTAAAATTTACGCAATATTTTTCAGATAGGGCAGGAAAAGATGCAGAGGCAGCATCAGAAAAAAATGTTATTCCTACAGGGGCGGCAGATGAATTAGTGTATAGGCGTCCGGGGAATGAAGGAATTTATATGCTTCAGGGATTGGTAGCAATAAATCAGCATAAATATAAGCAGGCAATTAAGGATTATACTAAAGCTATAGAATTGAATCCTGATTCCGCACTGGCTTATTATGCAAGGGCGACCGCATATAGTTTGGAAGAGGATTTTTATGCAGCAGAACAGGATTACAATAAAGCGTTGAAAAAGAATCCTGAACCGGAAATGAGGGGGCATATCTTATTGGGGCGAGGGGTTGCTTATGTGCAACTCGGGGAGACAGAATCTTGTCTTAATGATTTTGATGAAGCGTTGAAGTATCTAAAAGGAGAAGAAAAGGGAAAGGTCTATAGCAAAAGAGGACTTGCATATCTGCTTCTTGGCGAGATGGATAAGAGTTATGTTGATTTTGAGAAGGCATTATCTATTAACACCAAGGATGTAATAGCGCTTATATCGATTGCTGATCTGCAGTGGTTGCATTACCATGCACCGGAAAAAGCATTACCTTTTCTTGACAGGGCGGTGGCAGCGGACTCATCTAATCTTCTTGCTTGGATGAAAAGAGGCAAAGTACTTCTGGATTTGCATGAGGATGAAAAAGCATTGACGTCTTTTAACAAGGGGCACGTGGTTGGAGAAACAGATGGGATTCCTTATTTATTACGAAATATGTATTATATGCAGCATAGAAGATTTACCGATGCGAGAAATGATTTAACGCATTTGATTTCCATTTATCCGAATAATGCGTATTTCTATTCGAAGCGTTGTGATGCGAGTATGAAGTTGCATGATTTTGGCGGGGCATTGGAAGATATAAGAAAAGCGATAGCATTGGAGCCGGATAAAGGATACTATTACATGATGCTTGGGCTTGTATACAGCCAGACAGAACGGTATGATGAAGCGATTACTGCGTTTGAAACGGCAATTGCAAAGGGGCATAAAAAAGCAGATGTGTACAATAACTTGGGATATGTTTATAAATTGAAAGGGAATTATCAAAAGGCGTTGGGCATACTGAATAAAGCTATAGAAATGGATCCCGGTTATGGAGAAAGTTATCGCTCTCGGGGAGAAGTGTATGCGGAAATGGGGGAATACGAAAAGGCGGTGGCAGATATTACGGAATTTTTAAAAATTAATCCCAATATTGCATCAGCACTTCTCATGCGTGCAGGTTTTTACGATAAGTTGGGAAAGAAGGAATGGGCAGAAAAAGATCGAAAAGCGGCTGCATTGGGTAAAAAGGATGGAATATATGTGTTCTCTCCGAAGAATGACTAGTTTTTGATTCAAGCGGTATCTGTAGATTGGGGATGCAGCAGAAAGGTAAGAAATAGGTTCCAAATAGAGGGCAATAAGTTCTCAATTGCTTTATATGGAATGACTAATATGCCTTAATGAGGATAATTTTATACGAAGGATAGAAGCGCAGGAGGAATCAGAATGGATGAACATCAGTCCGGCGTAAAGCTGGAAGAAGCGTTGGAAGCAAAAAAAGAACTTGATGCAAAAGCACAGAAAATACTTGAGGAGAAGGAAGCGGACTCCCGTATGAGGACATATACGGGACCGTTAGGCAGGGCGGTAGCCGTACTGCTGTGCGTGTGGACGGCATTCCAGCTGTATTTCACGACCATCGGAGCAATCAGCGCCGTCAATCTGCGGGCGATCCACTGTATCTTTCTTCTTGTTTTTACATTTTTATTATTTCCGACGTTTAAAGAAACGCGGAAAAGGAAAGCTTCCGCCCCTTTGGGACGTGGCGTTTATCCTTTGTTCCGCAGGCAGTCTCCTTTATCTCATTTTGAATTATACCCGTATCGCCCGGACGGGAGGACGTATTTCCGATATGGAGGCAGCCATTGCCTTAGTCGCGGTGGTTTGCGTTTTTGAAGCGGCCCGGCGGGCATCGGGAAATCTGGCGGTACTTGCGGGAATTTTTCTTGCGTATAATTGGTTCGGCGCGTACCTGCCCGGCTATCTTGGTCATAACGGTTTCACTTTGAAGCGCGTGCTGATTACCCAATTCTGGGGAACGCAGGGCATTCTCGGCACGGGCATCGGCGTTTCAGCGACTTATATATTTCTTTTTGTTGTTTTTGGCGCGTTTCTGAAATATTCGGGCTTTTCTAAATTCATTAATGATTTTTCGCTTACCCTTGTAGGAACGACTTCCGGCGGCCCCGCGAAGGTGGCGGTCATCGCGTCGGGCCTTATGGGGATGATTAACGGTTCCGCCATTGCCAATGTGGCGACGACAGGAACGATTACGATTCCGCTCATGAAACGGACAGGGTATAAAAGCGAATTTGCAGGCGCCGTAGAAGCGGTGGCCTCTACCGGCGGACAGTTTACGCCGCCGATTATGGGGGCGGTCGGTTTTGTCATGGCGGAGTTTTTAAACCTGTCCTACACCTATGTGGCACTGGCAGCTGTCACACCGGCATTGCTCTACTATATCGGCCTGCTTCTGGCGGTTCATTTTGAAGCGAAGCGGCTCGGACTTTCGGGAATCGCCAGGGAAAATATTCCCGATGCATTGTCGGTGATAAAAGAACAGGGACATCTTGTCCTTCCCCTGGTGAGTCTTATCGGGCTGATGTTTACGGGATTCACACCGCTTTATGCAGCGGTTATTTCTATTTTCATCACTGTGGCGGCAAGCTGGCTTCGTAAAGAAACAAGAATGACAGGAGATAAGATTATTGCCGCTGTTATTGAGGGGGCGCGGAGCGCCGTTTCCGTAGGGGTATGCTGCGTCATCATCGGCGTCATTATCGGTACGGTCACACTGACATCCATGGGACTGAACATGGGCTATCTCATTCTGTCTCTTCTGCAGGATAATCATGTGTACCTTGCCGGGTTCCTTGTCATGATCATGTCCGCTATTCTGGGGATGGGCGTTCCCGGCGTTGCGGCGTATGTCATTGTTCAGGCGGTTGCTGTTCCTGTCCTGATCAAGGCGGGGGTGCTGCCTCTTATCGCCCACATGTTCTGCCTGATTTATGCCTGCCTTTCCAATATCACGCCGCCTGTGGCCATGTCAGCCTATGTGGCGTCTGGGATTGCCGGTTCCGATCAGACAAAGACGGGACTTATGGCGGTGCGTCTCGGGCTTATCGGTTTTATTATTCCTTTCTTTTTTCTGGATAATCCCGTTCTTCTCATCGGTGTCGATCCGGCGGCGACCGCAGTGGAAACCCTTTGGGCTGTTTTCAGCGCGGCGGTGGGGACGTTTGCCCTCGTCGGCGCATTGGAAGGCTGGATTCTATGCAAGTGCGGATGGGCGGAACGGATTGTACTTTTCATTGCTTCGCCGCTTCTCCTTTTTCCCGGAACGATGACAGACTTTGTCGGATTTGCAGGGATTGCCGCGGTTATAGGATTCCAGTTCCTGCGGCGGAGAAAAGAAACTTGATTTCCCCTGACACAGGGGTATACTTATGATAATCATTTATTTTCTGCAGCATGGGAGGATGGAAAAATGAATATGAAACATTTGAAAAAAGCGGCGGCGGCTTCACTGGCGGCTTTAGCCGCAGCAGGAATGATAGCAGGCTGTGGCGGAGAAAAGAAAGCATCGGCGCCGTCATCACAGCCGACAGCGCAGACGGTGAAAATTAATTTTCCGACGGCCGGCGCGTCAGGCGCCCTGTATGCGGTGGGGGCGGCAATCACCAATATGTGGAACAATAACGTTCCCGGTGTGCAGGCAGCGAGTCAGGCTTCCGCAGGCGGAATTGCCAACCTGAATATGGTTTCCGACGGCGAAGCGCAGGTGTCCATCGCTATTTCCAGCAATGTGTACCAATGTCTCAACGGGACGGACAGTTTCAAAGATCATCCTTATAAAGATTTGAAAGTGATTGCCGGTCTTTACATGAATCCGAACCAGGTGGTGGTCACTGCCAAGTCGGGCATTCAGACTTTGGCTGATGTAAAAGGAAAGCGTTTTGCCGTAGCGTCGGCAGGATCTTCTGTATATAACGAAAGCAATGCCCACTTCACCGCGGCGGGACTGAAATTTCCTGATGACATCCAGGCGGAGTACATTACCTTTACCGATGCTGCCGATATGCTTCAAAACGGCTCTATTGACGGCGCGTGGATCATGAGCGGCGCTCCCGCTTCCGCCGTCACCCAGGCTTTGACCGGCGGCGCACACCTGGTAGATATCGATGATCAGCTCGTGAAAGAACTGAAAGCGAAGTACCCCTGGTATGCAAGTTATACTATCAAGGCGGGGACCTATCCGAACCAGGACAGAGACGTCCATACCACGGCGGTTAAAATGGTTATGTTCACCCGCGGGGATATGCCGGAAGATGTGGTGTATAATCTGACGAAAGCTTTCTGGGAACATATCGATGAAATGGGGCAGGCACAGAAGAATCTGAAAGGCCTCAAGCCGGAAGATGCGGTGAAAGATATCGCAGGTGTGCCGCTCCATCCCGGCGCTGAAAGATACTATAGGGAAATCGGTGTATTGAAATAAGGAATAGAAAGAAAACATCGTCTTTACAGGGGCGGTGTTTTTCTTTTCAGACTGCCCGGTGAGCATGTACCGGCAGCGAGCATTCTCATTATGACACTTTCCGTTCCCCATTGTTGGTGACGTGCTTTCCCAAAATCGTCATTCTGAACGGGGGCAAGAATGCTTTGTGGGAAGGATAGGGAAATAGAACAGCGACACAGAGTGAAGAATCTATTACCCGGATGGCATCTTCCCGCTTTCCCCACCACGGGTACAGATCCTTCGCTTGCGCTCAGGATGACGATTAGCGTTTCCTGTCATTATGACGCCTTCTGCCCTGTCAGTCCTGTGACTGCTGCCCTTTGCCGAAGAAAGAGGGTCGCTCAAATTTAAAATGTTTCCCCAAAACTATTGACAAGGAAATCCTCATTCGCTAAAATAATCACAATATTTAAAAGTGCTGACGGAAAAAAGTAAATTTCCTTACCCGGCGCAGAGAACCGATGGATGGTGAAAATCGGTGCGGGCAGGAAGTCGAAGTTCTTTCCCGAACTGCTTTGCTGAAATAACAGTAGGCATTGCCGGAGTGGCTCACGTTAAGCGGCTGAGAGTTGATCTGATGAAGTAGGGTGGTACCACGGAATATCCGTCCCTTGGTTGCCGCCTTTTTTGTTTCTTTTTCATCAGGTAAACAGGGTGGTACCGCGATGAGTCCCGTCGTCCCTTGCAATTGGCAGGGGACATTTTTTATAGGATAGAAGTGCAGTAGAAAGAGAGGGCTCTCAAATGAAAAAATGGATGAAACTTACAGCAGCGGCAGTGGTGGCAACAGCTTTACTCTATGGATGCGGAGGAAGCGGTGGCGGAGAAAAGAAGACAGATGACGGGAAGAAACAGATTGCTGTGGTGCAGGTGATGCAGCATGGTTCTCTTGATGCGGCCAATCAAGGATTCCTTGACGGCTTGAAGGAAAGGGGCTACGGAGCGGACAAAATTTCAGTAGACCAGCAGAATGCCCAGGGAGACCAGTCAAATTTAAAGACCATTGCGTCCCGTTTCAAGGCCAATCGTCCCGATCTTATCTGTGCGATTTCCACACCTGCTGCACAGGCGGTAGCCAATGAAATTCATGACCTGCCCATTATCGGATGCGCCATTACCGATTTTGAAACGGCGAAACTGGTAAAATCGAATAGCCGGCCGGAAACGAACGTGACCGGCGTCAATGACCGCGGCCCTGTAGAGAAGCAGGTGGATATGGGACTTAAGTTCCTTCCCATGGCGAAACGCCTCGGACTGATTTATTCCTCCAGTGAAGTGAACAGCCAGATCCAGGCGGACCAGGCGAAAGCCCATGCGGCATCCATCGGCCTTGCCGTGGTGGAACGGACCGTTTCCTCTGTCAATGACATCCAGCAGGCAGCGGAATCCATGGTAGGTCAGGTGGATTTCATCTATGTTCCTACGGATAACGTGATCGCTTCTTCCATTCCCACTTTAGTAAAGGTGACAGATCCTGCGAAGATTCCCGTATTCGTAGGTGCGGACAGCATGGCGAAAGACGGTGCGCTTGGCTCGCTCTCCGTAGATTTCTACAAGTCCGGCGTACAGGCAGGACACATGGCGGCGGATGTGCTTGACGGGAAAATCAAAACACAGGACACTGCCGTAGAGGACCCTGAAGTGCTGGAAGTCATCATCAATAAAAAATCGGCGGAAACTTTGGGACTTGTGATTCCTGAAGAATATAAGAATGCGAAGATGGTGGGATAAAGCAAAAGTGGAACGGGAGAGAATAAAGAAATGGATGAAATATGCAGCGTAATCAGCCCGGCATAAAATGTTTTTATCCCGAGGTTCAAAACATGTCATATTTCAAAAATGGCAGATGAACTATTAAAAAAGAGTTGTGAATTGATTTTTCATTTCCACAGCTCTTTTTTGACAAATGCATGACATCGGGAATTTCATATTTTGTCATAAGTAAAATGATTTCAAATATAATGGCCTGTAATGGAGATGCTGTGCAAGCCGGATTAAACCGTAAGTTTTGAAACGTTAAGGAATAAATTGTTAAAATTGCATTTAAATAACAAAAATATTGGTTATATTTGGTTATATATTGTAAAATATGAAGTATAGTGATATTATAAAAATGGATATTCTTAATAAAAATGATATTATACATTAAGAATATAACCTTTATATCCTGTATGCAGGGATGATACAAAATTATATAGGGAAAGTAGTCGTGGGGAATCCGGTGAGAATCCGGAACTGTCCCGCAACTGTAGAGGGAGTTTTGTGGCTGCAAGCCTTTCACAAAGGAGCCGCAGGACGAGGAACTGAGTCAGAGTGCCACCTGCTTTCGGTATTTCTAAAATACAAACTTACGAGACATGAGTTTAGATGCATAGAAAAATATCAACGTGGAGGTTGGTATTTCCTTATTCATAGGTTTCATATGCGTTTATTTTGTGTTTCGTTTTTTTATGATTACCATAACTGGTTATTGTCTGAGGGGTGTTTTCATGAGAGGATCAGCGAGAAATTATAGGGAGAGATTAAAGCTGGCGGTAACAGGCGCATTGTTTTTAGGTATTGTGGGAACCGGATATGTGGGAGGAGCAGTCGAGACACAGATCAGTAGCCCGCCGATGTCTTTTAAGATGGAGGGGGTTACGGTTGAGGCCAAGCGCCCTGACTGGGAACAAAAATTATCTCCCGGTACTGTTACAGTTATCCGTCCGGAACAATATAAAGGTGAACAGAAAAGCTTACCGGATCTGCTTAAAAATGTTCCAGGGGTACATGTACGGGAGGTAAATGGCAAAGGACAGTATACTACTGTTACTGTTCGAGGATCAACTGCTGCCCAGGTTGGTGTTTTTGTAGATGGAGTCTTATCAAACTTAGGGGGAGACGCGGCTGTCGATATTTCTACTATTCCGGTAAAAAATGTAGAACGTATAGAGGTATATCGTGGATATATTCCCGCACGTTTCGGTGGGACATTTATTGGTGGTGTAATCAATGTAGTAACTAAAAAACCAAAAAAAGCAAATATATCAGCTGAATTGGGAAAGAGTTCATATGGCGGAAAAACAGGCTCTCTGGAGGTAACTGCGCCTTTGGGAGGCGGAAGCCTGCTGGTGGGATTGAATCATGAAAGCAGTAAAGGTGATTTTCCTTATAATAACTATGCTGCTATTCGAGAAGAAAGTATCAGCAGCAATCAGATTGCAAGTCTTGAAATCCAACTTAAAGGGATTCAGGCAAAAATCACAGATTTTAATAAGGATAATATAGATGGATTTATGAAGAGCGGTCTTACCGATTTATCGGAAGCGCAAGGGGAATACTACCGGAATAATGAAAATGCCTGGCTGGATTTTGTTCGGAACGGGGGAATGGCACAGGCGATAACTGATCATAGTTATAAAAAGGCGGAGGATTTGGCAGCTAATAATCATGCCGGTTTGTTTTCCACACAAATGGAAAAATTAGGGTATTGGCAGGGGTTCAAACAGGCTGTGGCTGATTTTAATGGGGTAGATGTTTCAGATATTCCTGCTTCACAGTATTGGGATGCGCTGTCTGCTGATTGGATTGATGATTCTATGACAGGCGGCTACCTGACAGAAGACATGAAGAAAGAAATACTACAGGCATATGCAAAGGCGGATTCAGCTTATAACACTTCTGTGTGGCGGGATGATGCTGATCCAGATCGAAGTATTTATATGAAAGAACTGCAGTCTAATAAAGTTGAAAAGACAGAGGCACTTGGGAAAGAAAAAGATCGTTATAGAGCGATAAAGGATAATAGCCGCCATCGTCGGTATAACGACCGGAAAAGTACGGAAGGGATTATCAAATGGCAGAATGAAAATTGGATGGTTAAAGGAACATGGAACAGATTGAGCCGTCATTTGCCGGACAGCCTTTGGGGGGATTCTTATCTGGATGCTGCTACGAATCTGCTTGTTGATGTAAGGGATATTTATTATGCTTCCAGTCGAAAGCAGATTCTTGATAATAAGGAACTTCTTGTTCAAAACAGGAATGAAAATGGAAACATAGAATGGGGCTGGCGTATTGATTACCTTCATCAGGATAAGAAATATCGTACAGAGCATAAATTATTCTGGCCGGACAACTTCCGCTGGCAAAATATACCGCTTCGGGAATGGAGTCAGTATAAGTCGAACAAATATAATATCCAGATAGATGGCAGCTATAAGCTGAGTGCTCGACAGATGCTTGATTTCCAGACGAACTATTCTCGTGAGAGGCTGAATGTGGACGGGTCTCTCATGGATAAGGTCATGACCGGTACGATTGGAAGCCTGCTAGGGCAAATGCGTAATAAATATGAGCAGGAAATTTTTAATATACAATTGCAAGATAGTATTACATTGGACAAGAAAGGTTCCCTGATTTTAACCCCTGCCCTTCGTTATAACCGGTCGAAAATTATAGGACACAGCAATAGCAAGCGGTTTGGTGAAGATCATGATAAACATTTTTTCTGGATTCATGAAAAAGACAGCCAGGCGGATGGGAAATTAACGTGGCAGCTGGCATTAAAAAAAGAGTTTAGTGATAGTTTCACTTTAAGAGCCACCGGCGGTACATATTTCCGTTTGCTGAATATGTATGAAATTGCTGGGGATGGTGCGGGCATACTTCCTGCTCCATCTGACGGAAAAGGACCGGTTTTCCCAAAGCCGGAATACGGGAAACAGTTTGACTTCAGTGCTTTGTGGCATGGAAAGATATTGGGGGCAGATAACAGTACGACACTAACTTATTTCTGGAGAGACTCCGATCGGATGCTCCAGCTGTATCGGGTAGGCTTGGACTATTGGTCTTATTTCAATGACAATAAAGGAAAGGCTCATGGGATTGAATTTCAAAGCAATTGGAAATGGAATAAATTTAGTATAGATGCGGAGCTGACTTATACAAAAATGCATCTGCAGCGGAGAAACAGTACTGTTGGATATGGGTACAGTGATGTATGGGCGACCTACCAACCGGAATGGGAAGGAAGTGTTCGACTGACATGGTCGCCTAATGAAAAAATAGCTGTGTTTAATGAGGTCCACTATACTGGAGAATATTTTACTTATTACGGAAAGAGCACAAATGGGTCGCGTGAGTCCTATCTGATGGGGCGTCCGGTTCCTTCTCTGGTAACAATAAATGCAGGAGTTAAGTGGAAGCCGCAGAAACATCTGCAGATTGCGTTTGGATGTAATGATATTTTTAATAAGGGGCCGAAGCTGAAGATATGGAGCGATATTTATAATTATCAGGACGGGTATATTAATCCTGATTATGTTATACAGGGAAGAACGTTTTATGGAACAGTCCGTTATGAATTCTAATTTATGGGAGGCACGTCATGAAACCTTGGAAATTTTTAAATCGTCGTAACAAGATAGCTTTACTGACCATTGCTTTAAGCGGTTCGTTTTTTGGAACATATTCGGCTGATGCTGCTGTTTTAGTTGCTACTATACCATCCGATTACATTAATAGCGAAATGGGAACTATAACCGGATCCCGTGTAACTACACATGTGGATAAAGATCCACATAAAGGAGTTGTCAAAGGGTTAAATAGAGACCCCGGCCTGTATGGCGGTACAACTATTAATGGGGAAAGCATGCTCCTTCTCAGGCAGTATACATACAGTACTACAGATCTGAAGCCGATACAGATCCTGGATATGGAAGGGGATCCGAATAAACCTGTTGTATCAGGGGTTATCAAATCGGCTGCAAATCCTCATAGCGGTGTTTCTAATGGGAAATATGTGTTTATGGCGGACTATGATCTGGGAACTGTAGGAGCTGCCCGTATTGATGGTGATAAACTTGTAGAAGAAACGGAGATGGTAATTACTGCAGACCGGTTTCTGTCTGATTTGCGTAAAGGTTGGGAGAGCGGGACCGCGCCTTATGCCTACGGAGACGATGTAACTGTTCACGGAGAAGGGCTTTATATAGATCATAATCATCTTTTTGTCGCCTATAATATAAATCCTAAGGATAAGGGATGGATGGAGTATAAAGATGGCGTATTGGCAGAGTATGAGATTCTTGGCAATGGGAAACTTAAATTTAAAGGGGCCGCCAGGATAGGGAAAAATGTGGATTCTGTCCGCATTAATAAATATAATGACCACTATATCATGAATGGGATTGGCGGTATGCAGCATTATGGGGGGGAAAGAAATCCGGAATCCGGTATTTTTATGGTATCCGCTCATGCAGGAGAAGGATTGACGAAACCGGCAGAAAATAGTAGACAAGCTGTTGTGCCTCAAAATGTAATCCAAGAACTCGATAATCACTTTTCAGATTTTTACAACTGTAAAATAACACCTGACGGACAGGCTTATATATTGGCATATGGGCTGAACGCCGGGAAAGTTAACCAATTCCAGGTATATAAGACAACGGTGTCGAATTTATACAGCAGCAATCCAGTCTCCTGGGAAAAAATAATTGTCACATCTCCTGATAATGGCTGGTTTGGAAGAATTGATTATGATTTCTATACCAAACGCCTTTGGGCAGAAATCGGAAGTGAGTTAAAAGTATATACTGATGGTGATAAGAATCCTACCCATACATGGGAGGCAAGAAGCTTTTCCACAAATGAACATCATTACACTTTTAATTCAGTAGCGGTTATTTCAGGGGATAAAGTAACCGGAGAACTGGCGGGAGTACGGTGGACGGCACCGTCAGGGATTGCGGTCTATAATAATCCGGAAATCAAAACCTCTTTGTCTAAAAAAATATATAAAACAGCAGTTACAGGGACAGCGAAAGATACTGCTTATAAAAAACTGACCGCTGATAATAAGAACTATAAATTTAATGAAGATGTGGATATCAATAGAGATATAGGATTTGGTGATTTGAGAACTAATGCTTATGCAGGAGTATTTGCCCGTGAGGGGAATGATATTGTCATTGATACAGTCGGGCATGTTCTTGAAATGCATTTGTCCAATGATATAGGAAGCCCTGTCGGTATCTTTGCAGGAAATGGGAAGAATGTGACCATCCGGACTGATGGACTGAATATTTCTACTTCGGTTAATGCAGAATATGGAAATTCAATCAGCCACGGCATCTGGAACGATGCGGGGAAAGATCAGGGAAGTACCATTGACATTACAGGCCCCGTGCAGATTTATATGGGCGGTGGGTATGGCGGATATGGAGTTGCCGTGCAGAAACTTGATCGCTGGGGAGAAAAAAGCAATGAGGCCAATACCAAATCCCAAATTAATATCCATGGAGATCTTTCTATCAGGTCAGACACAACCGGTGCATGGGGGATAGGGGTCAACAGAGACAATGTGTACTCCAGATTTAATAGTGCCGGTATATTGACTACTGTAGACAATAGTGAGGTAAATATCGACGGGAATGTGGATTTCCGTATTTATGGAAATGGTATTACAGCAAATGCAGCAGGGAGCAGAGTATCTATTGGCGGAGGCCGTATAGAAGTTCCTTCCGGGAAAAAATATGGGTACTATGCCATTGGAGCTTATCAGGGGACCGTTAATGTAAATGCAGGTAAAAATGGTGATGCACCGGGAAATAATACGGTACAGCTGGCCGGTGATATATTTGCACTTCCTACCGGTACGGTTAATTTAGGACTGACCAATTCTGATTCTTACATAGAAGGGATCATAGATAATGGAGGTACGGCCAATCTGTTATTGCGGAACAGAGCTGTATGGCATAATTTACAGCAAAATAAGAGGTACGAAAAGGATAATGAGGATATAGGTGCCGGGGAAAAGAGCCGTGTGACTAAATTGACAGGCGGCAGTGACGCGGCTCATGGCGGTATTATTTTCCAAAAGGGAAATACGCCGATTCTCGTGGATAATTACGGTGGACACACGACTGTTATATATGAGCATGATACGTCTGTTCCGGGTGATCCCAATACAGGGCTGGCTATAAAAGGCGGCGATTTCAGAATCAAAAAGGCTGCCGCCGGTTCCGGTATTACCCTCAGGACAGATAACGCAGGCTTGAACACCGTTTCCACAAAGGCCGCAGATAAAAATCTGGTCAGTGGAACCTTAAACAAGCTGGCGAATAAACTCTACTACGAAGCCTATAAAAATGGCGAGAAGAACTTGGCAGGGAAAGTGGAAATTGCGGAAGGGCTGACCGCCCGGTCTGCCAGCCAGCGAATTGAAGACATTACCTATAAAGACACTGACGGTCAGGGCCAGTACCTGTATACGCCCGCAAAAGATGAGAAAAAAACAGGACCGATTACCACATCTGAAGATATAAATGTAACGAGAAAAGCGGAAGCGGATGGAAGTATCCGGATAGTGTGGACAGAGCCAAATGCGGTAAATGGGAAGTATGTAAGCACGCTGTACAGTGAAAATAGTACTTCTAAACAAAATCCTATGGTTGTGGATTTGAACGGGCACAACCTGAATTTGAAGGCGAACAGCGCGGGAAAAATTGCCGCGGCCGTTTATGTTGGAAACAACCAATATATCAATATCAACGGCGGAGTGAATGACAAGTTGTTGATTGAGGCGACAAATACGGATACGCGCGGATCCAATGGTATCTTCCTTGAGGGGAATTCCCACTTGAATATTAAAGGAAATGTGGAAATATCTAATGTGGTGACGAAAGGAGATGCTGCAGCGGGTATTGCATTCCAGGGGAAAGACAGTGAAGCGGTAATTGATGGAACTTTGAAGATTACTGATGTATACGGGAAAAGAGGAAAAGGTGTCGGAATCAATGCAACGGGGATAGCTGTTACCGGTGAAAACTCTAAAATGACAGTAACCGGTCCGGTGTTTATCAGCGGTGTAAAAGGAAGCGGTTTGAAAACAGTAGGAGCCGATACGATGATTTCTGTCGGCGGCGGTACGATTGAGGCGGCAGAAGATGCAGACAAGTCCCATAATTATTATGCGGCTCGCGTAGAAAAAGGAACCATCAATATTAATATGGATGGTAATCAAGCGGGGAAGAAAAAGACCAATATCACAGGCGATATGTTCGTAACAGGACAGTATGGCAAGAAAATCATTGAGTACAGCGGCGGACAGCTGGTGGATTGGAAAAATGCGGGAAAACTAAATGTGGCGCTGACAGATGATAAATCTTCATGGAAAGGTGCCGTGGTCTACGATCAATATACATCTGATTATGGTACCGGTGGGAAAACGGTCCATGATGTAGGCGAATTCAATTTGTGGCTGCAAAATGGAGCGGTATGGACAAATGAAAGGCAGTCTCATGGTACGACGACTACCACGGGGAGTGCCGCGTTTATAGGAAGCCAGATCGCACATTTTCATGGGGACAATGGAGATGCAAAGAAATCTGTCGTTTATCAGAAAGATGAAAACCCGATTTTTGTAAATACATACAGCGGGAAATCGACAATTATTTATGAGCATGATACTACTGCACCGGCAGATCCGAATGAAGGATTTGCTATAAAGGGCGGAGATTTCAAAATCACCAATGCGGCTGCCGGTTCTGATATTGTACTTAGAACGGACAATGCAGGTCTATATACCGCCTCCGATAAGGCGGCAGACAGGAACCTTGTGAGCGGAACACTAAACAAACTGGCGAACAAACTCTACTACACCGCCTATAAAGATGGAGAAAAGAACCTGACAGGGAAAGTGGAAATCGCCGAAGGCCTCACTGCTTCCACGGCCGGCTTGAGAATTGAAGACATTACCTACAAAGAGACGGATGGACAGGGCTTCTATTCCTATACACCGGCATCGGATACACTGACGGAATTCGGAAGAGCGATTACCGGAGGCACCGACCAGCTCTATGTGGATGCCGGCGTTAAACAGGCTGACGGGATATATAAATTCACCAAAGACAGCACAATTACTATTGATGATACAGTATTGGGGGAAACTTATCCTATCAATACAGATGGTGGAGATAAAGTCATCGTCAATGCGGAAGGGAAAAAACTGACTCTTATATCGAAAGGAAATGCTCTTCGCGCAGGAATACAAACCGTATTGAAGAATAATAAAAAGATCGATATCACTGCGGACAAATTAATTATTAATGCAGAAAATACGAAAGGAATGAGCCGTGCTTATGGAATCTGGTTTGCGGGAAATTCTTCAACGCTGGATATTCATGGAGATACAGAAATAACTTCCAAGGCGAATGACTGGAGTTATGGTGTTCTCTTGGGGCAGGCTTCTAAAGCCAATTTTGATGGATTAAAAGTTTCCGTATCAAAAGAGGCGAAAGAAAGCGCAGCGCTTAAAGGAACGGGGAAAAGTGTGATTTCTGTAAATGTGCAGGGTGATACGGCAGGAAGCAGATCCGTACAACTTGATGGGGAAGTTGTTACTAAATATCTTTATGAAGAAGATGAAGATGGAATTGTTACAACTAATGGGCCAAGCACAATCAATTTGGCGCTAACCACGGCAGATTCTTATTGGAATGGGCTTAGTGCATATTCTTACAAAGATGAGAATGGTGGAGACACAATTGCTAAAGAAGATCATGGAAATCTGAATCTGTGGCTGCAAAATGGGGCTGTCTGGACGAATGAAAAATATGGAAAAACAGAGTATGCTGGGTTTAAGGGCAGTTATGTGACACGTCTGACCGGCGGAAGCGACATGTCCCATGCCGGCGTAATCATTCAGAAAGATGAAAAACCGATCAGCGTAGAAAACTACAGCGGGCATACCACAGTGATTTATGAACATGATACGGCAGCGCCGGCAGATCCGAACGAAGGATTTGCGATGAAAGGCGGCGATTTTAAGATTGCCAAAGCGGCTGCTAATTCCGGTATTACTCTCAGGACAGATAACGAAGGCCTCAATACTGCTTCCAACAAGGCGGCAGATAAAAATCTGGTCAGCGGGACACTGAACAAATTGGCAAATAAGCTGCATTATGAAGCCTACACAAAAGGCGAGAAGAATTTGACAGGAAAAGTGGAAATTGCCGAAGGACTGACCGCGCAGTCTGCAAGTATGCGGATGGAGGACATCACATATAGAGACGCAGATGGACGGGGGCAGTACCTCTATACACCGGCAGTTGATATTCCGGAAGAACAGGATGTGACGGAGTTCAGTACGGCCATTACAGGTGATGAGACAGCGGATACGTTCTATGTGAATCATGGCGTATTAAAAAATGGATTATACAGCTTTACCAAATCGGAGTCGACGATTACTACGGATGGGGCGTCTATTCCCGGCGGCCCGTGGATGGGAAGTATTATGGCGGCCATATCCGGCAGCAGTAAAGAAAAGTCGGCAACGCTGGATTTGAATGGCAACAAGCTGACGGTTGACACTGGTTATAATGCAACAGTCGGTATTGCTGGAATCGGAAGCGGCAAGGTTGAAATCAATAATGCCGGAGCTATGAGTGTAAATGGAGAGAGAGCCGCGCTGTATGCCAATGGCGGTGGTATGATTACTATTCATAACGGTCATGATAGTGCAGGAACGTTGACGCTCCGCGCAGGCAGCAGTAACCCGCGCAATGTGGCCGTTGTGAAGACTATGAACGGTGCTGACGGTGTTACTTCCAGTATCACGATTGACGGTCTTGTGGATATTTTGGCGGATGCGAAAGCGGAAGACGGGCATGGTGCCAATGAAGCGGTCAGCGCGGTGGCTTCGGATATTAATATCGGCGGTGGTACGATTAAGGCCATCAATGGAGCTTGGGCGGCTATCCGCGCATATGGTGAGTTCGTTTCCCAGAATTACGGTACGGTCAATGTGAATGTGACTAAGGGCGAAGATGGTCTGGCCAACGGTGTGGGCAGCTTGAAAACTGTTATTGAAGGGGATATCGTGACTAACGGCGGTATGGGGACTAAAGGTCGTGTCAGCGTGGGTCTTTCTACCGCAGACTCCCATTGGATCGGGAATTATGGCGATACTCGCGGCTATGGCGTGACACAAGGGCAGCTCGGCGCAGTCAATCTGTTTATGAAGAACGGCTCTTACTGGAAAGGATTCAGTAACGGATCCATAAAAGTGGAGATGGATGGAAAAGATACGAACTGGGTAGGGTTTAACGTCGGTGACGGTATGCAGCTGTCTATGAAAAACGGAGCCACTTGGTATAATGCGATTACGAAAGACCAGAAAGATCAATCCGGAAAATCAGTTGACAGCAAGGTAACCTATTTTACCTCAAATAAAGGGATTGTGGATATGACCGGAGCCAAAGCGTTTATCGCTTCTGCCAACAGTCTTTCCGGTCCGACTTCCGGTCAGTCTACCTTTGTTACTGAAAGGCCGGATTCTGAAACGGGAAATCTTGTAATTGGCAATTACAGCGGCAATGCTACCGTAATTTATAAACATGAAATCAAAGATGACAGCACGCGTGAAAATGCAGCCCTCTATGGAAACAAAGCGGCTAATATCATCGGAGGGACCTTAACTGTTGCCAAAGCGGCGGAAAACTCCTCCATTACCCTGCGTACAGACAATGAAGGACTCTATACCGGATCGGACATCCACATAGACAAAAACTTGGTAAATGACACATTGAACAAGCTGGCAAACAAACTCTACTATACTGCCTATAAAGGTGGAGAACGAAACCTTACGGGCAAAGTGGAAATTGCAGAGGGATTAACCGCCCAGTCTGCCAGTCGGAGGATGGAAGATATCACATATAAAGATGCGGACGGACAGGGGCAGTATCTGTATACGCCGGCAGAAGATGAGCCGGCAGACGGACCGATAAAAATGCCGGAAGTGTTCAGACAGGATCGTGTAGCAAAAGCGACGATAGCGGATGCGGTAGGATCTTATGCGAAAAAGTTTGTGGCAGCTGCCTATAATGGTACGTCGGAGAAGGACATGCTTGTGGATATGAAAGGGCATGCATTGACTTTGTCTGCCGATGCGGGAAGTGAAAAGGTAAAGACGGTTGGCGTCATGGCCGATGCAAAGAACCTGAAATTCATTAACGGCAAAGCGGACTCCCCTGTTCATATCACGGCTACGACCGGCGGTGAAGCGGCAGGTATCATGACAAGAAACAGGGGAACTGTTTCCATGACTCATGATATTGTGATTGACAAGGTGGAAGGTGCACAAATGGCCGCCGGGGTAAAAACAACGAACCCGGGAGATAAAATTTCCATAAAGAGCCTGAAAGTCGATCAGTCTGTGAAAGCTACAAAGGATACGATGCAGCAGGGGGCAGTGGGTATTCATGCTGGCGGCAACGGAGCTGTAGTGGAAGTATCCGATAAGGTAGATATTGCGCTGAAAGGCATCGGTGTTAAAGCCGTGGGCGGTACAGCACGGATAGCAGGCGGAAGGATTGTCACAGACACGGATACGACCAAGTATCATAAAGCGTTAGTCTCTGAAAATTCTGTAACCGGCGACAGCAGTATTTCCATGAATATGAATGAGGATGATACTGCCGCAGGTAATCAAAAAGTGGAGATTTTCGGAGATATAAAAACGCAGAAATCCAAGAAAACCGGCGGGAAAACCGGTCGTGTATTCCTTGGATTGAATTCAGCAGAGTCTTCATGGAAAGGAATCACCGATTATGTAGACGACAAGGATTATGGCAGCGGCGAAGTAAATTTGTGGCTTGGAAACAGTGCGATATGGACACATGAAAAGACAGCAGCCACAGGGAAACATCTGTCGAGCTCTGTCTGGAGCGGCAGCCGTATTACTGCATTTCATGGCGGCAGTGACGCGTCTCATGCCGGCGTGGTCATCCAGAAAGAAAAAAATCCGATCAGTGTGGAAAACTACAGCGGCCATACGACCGTAATTTATGGTCATGACACAGCAGATCCAACAAAAATAACTGGCGGGAATTTTATCATTGGTAGAGCGGCCGCCAATTCCGGCATCACCTTAAGAACAGACAACGAAGGCCTGAACACCGCTTCCGACAAAGCCGCCGACAAGAACCTGGTGAGTGCCACACTGAATAAACTGGCGAACAAACTCTTCTACGCTGCCTACAAAGACGGAGAAAGAAATCTTACCGGCAAAGTAGAAATTGCTGAAGGACTTACCGCGCAATCAGCAAGCATGAGAGTAGAGGGCATCACCTATAAAAAAGAGACAGGACAGGGACAGTACCTCTATACCCCGGCAACAGACATTCCTGACGAACAAATCATCAATCCGATGAAACAAACCATGGATGGAAGTGTCCCGTCAGAAAAAGCCTATACAGACGCGGGCATCTATAAAGCCGCCGAAAACACCTACCGCTTCACAAAAGACCCGGCAGAAATACAGGCAGATACCGCCATATCGGCAGGAACCAAAGACCTGAAAGTAAATGCAGAAGGCAGGCTGGTACTGGCTGCCAAAGACAGGGGAATCCTTGCCGAAAGCCACAATGTGGACATCACAGCCAAAACTTTGGATGTGATGGCGGCAAACGGTACAGCCGTAACAGCAGGTAACGGAACCGTCAAAATCCATGGAAACACAAGAATGGAAAGCAGGGACGGAATCAAAGCCCAAAACGGAAGCACCGTTACCATAGACGGAAGAAGTGACATCACCGCAGAAGATACGGCTATAGAAGCCTTGGGAAACAGCAAAGTCAGCCTGACCAATGGAGGAACCATCAAAGGGAAAATCCGTGCGGCAGGAGGAAGAGTTGAAACCAAAGACGTAGAAGCCAAAGGAGACATCCAAACATCCGGAGCCGGATTCCTCTCCATGACAGGAGGAAAAATAGAAAGCGGCCGTGTGGAAGCAGAAGGGACAGGAAGCTCGATAGCGCTCCGAAGAGGCGAATACAATATAGAGAAACTGAAAGCAGACAACGGAAGCAGCCTGACCCTCATAAACAACCCGGACAAAAAAACAGAAATCAGGGAAATAGAAGCAGGGGCAGGATCATCCGTCAGCGCCACCCTTGAAGGAGAAAAAGCTGCCCTGATAGGAGACATCACCGGAACAGGAGAAGTAGAACTGACAATAGGAAATAAGGCCCGCTGGGAAGGGAAGAGCAATAACGGAAATGCAGACGTGACAGTCGACAGCATCTGGAAAAACACAGGAGAAACAAAGCTGAGAAAACTGGGCGGAAGCGGAACCGTAGACATGACCCAAACAGGAGAAGGGAAAACAGAAATAGGAGAATACAACGGAACCCTGACCCTGGTCTATGCCCATGACAATGCAACCCCTGTAAACATGAAAGGAAATGAATTCCGTATACAGAAAGCCAAAGCAGGCTCCAAAGTCAGAATGCTGACAGACAGCGAAGGTCTGAACACATCTTCAGGGAAAGCGGCGGACAAGAACCTGGTGAGCGAAACCCTGAACGCATTGGCGAATAAACTGTACTACGAAGCCTACAAAAGCGGAGAAAAGAACCTGGCGGGGACAGTAGAAATCGCAGAAAGCCTGACGTCCCAATCGGCGACAAAGAGACTGGAAACCATGACCTACAAAGCAGAAACAGGACAAGGCCAGTACCTCTATACCCCGGCAACAGAGGATGATCCCAATCCAAACCCGAATCCCAATCCCAATCCGAACCCCAATCCGAACCCGAACCCGGATCCCAAGCCTCCCATTATCTACGGAGATAAAGAAACCAAGATGATGAGAGGGAGCAAGACAGCGATGGTATCCTCTATCCTTCTGTGGAGAACGAATAACAATGACCTTGAGAGACGGATGGGAGATATACGGCTTGGAAAAGAAGAAAACGGAATCTGGGCAAGATACCTGGGCGGGAAGAACGAACTGGATAAACAGAAGACCAGCTTCAAACAGACCTACAACATAGCCCAGGTAGGCTACGACAAAGAAAAAAGGAAACTGGACAATCGGCGCAGCTCTGGACTACGGAACAGGAAAAGACACCTATGCCAATGGAACAGGGAAAGAAAAACTGGCAAGTTTGGCATTGTACGGAGCCATGCAGAAAGAAGACGGACAGTACCTTGATATCATCCTTAGAGGAAGCCGTGTGAAGAACGACTACACCGTATACAACGAAATGAACCACCGCCTAGAAGGGAAGTACAGGACAAACGGCCTGTCGCTGAGCATGGAATACGGGAAGCGGATGAAGAAAGAAAATGGCTTCTACATAGACCCGAGCATTGAACTCACCGCAGGGCACTTAGGAGGAAAAGACTATGACGCCGTAAGCGACTATGCAGGGGGGAAGAAAATGCACATCCACCAGGACGGAATAAACAGCGTGATAGGGAGAATCGGACTGGGGATAGGAAAAGAGACAGAAAGAAGCAACCTGTTCGCGAAGATAGCGCTGGCCCATGAATTCGGAGGGAAAGTGAAGAGCATCTTCAGTGCGGAAAACGAACCGACGAGCGGGACAGAAGTAGACCTGAAAGACAGCTGGGTAGACGTAGAAGTAGGAGGAAGCTGGCTGGTGAACAGGAACACCTATCTGTACGGAACCTACACGAGAAACTTCGGGGCTGATGTTTCCAGCATATCAAGGAAGCGACACAGGCGTTAGCAGGAAAAGTTATTAATAAACTTCCGAAAGACCGATATCATGTCACTGCTTATGTGGAAATTGTCGGAAGTGATGGGACAGTTCTTAGGAAATATGATATTAATACCAATCATGTAAATTTCGATTATGACAGTCAGTCTTATCCTTCTGATACGATTGGCAAGTTGTCGGATCTGACAAGCGCATTGTATCGAACTACTTTGGAAGCCGATGCCCAGAGAACAGAGTATGATTTGGGTGCGGATGGTAAATTATTCCTTGCATATGGGGATGGATATATCATCCAACCGGATCATTCCAAGAAAAGGAAAGACCACATTTATACAGGAATCCGTGGAGGAGAAAAGGATCTTATATTAAGCCATAAGCGAGAGGCATCGACTTCAAACAATGAGTTGAAAATCATTTCTGATACAGCAAATAGCGGTGATAGAAGAGCAGAGGCTTATGGCATTTATCATGATGGCAAGGGAAAGATCACGATAGAAAGTTCCAAAACGGATATTCTGGTCAAAGGGAATGTATCAAAAGGAATAGTTGTAGGAAATAGGCTTGAGAATGAAAAAAGTCATTTGTTTTTAGGCGGTAGGGATGGAACTTATTCAATAACTGTTGAGTCGGATGAGGATGAAGAATCTGTCGGTATTGAATCAAAACGCCAAGGGATTATTCAGTTTAAAGATCCCGGCGTTAAGGCAAATATAGATGTGAAAAAAGGATTGGGATTGTATGCCCATGATGGAGGACAGATTCTCTGGGCTGATAATGCAGGTGCGGCCAATCTGAAAACCAATGGATTTGGTACGGCTGTACTGGCAAAAACCGGCGGTGTTATCAAAGCCAGGTTGGGTGATGTGGAAGGTGATATCAGGACTGATGAAGATGAAAAGAGCCTGGTGACAGCAAATGTCATGGGTTCCTTTACAGGCAATGCAGTTGGACATGTCAATTTGACGGTTAATGGAAATTGGAGCGGCAATTTCAACAGTACCAAGGATCTGATAATTGGAAGCAACGGTGTTTGGGGCGGTTCCTCTGCTAATGAATCTATCAATAGTTTGAAGATGGATTCCGGTGCTCTCTGGAATATACCTGATTTAGTTAAAATCCCATCTATTGGAACTTTGACAGGAAGTAAATCTTCAGTAAAACGTTCTTATATTAATATGGGAAAGGCTGATTTACATATCGATAAACTTTCGGGACAATTTACTTTTAGCTATCAACATGATAAAAATGCACCTGAGACGATTCTTGGTGGGGAAGTTCATATAAAAAAGGCGGAGCCGCTCATAACTTCTCAGGAGGGAATTGGAACAGGATCGGATACCAAGACGGAATACAGTTCCGTAAATTCGACGGTAACGATTTCCACATCTGCGGAAGGCATTGATATATCCAATCATGGGTTGGTAGAATCTGTGCTGGAACGTTTAGCCAACAAGGTTTACTATTTGGGTGTTCTTTCAGGAGAAAATCAGTTAAAAGGAACGGTTGAGATCGAGGAAGGGCTGACTTCCGCATCTGTTGCAAAGTCTTTGAGTGATGTTGATTGGGATAAGTCGACAGGTCAGGGACATAAAGCCAAATTGATACAGTACCCGTACTCAGCTCTTATTTTTGGTAATCCGAAATATGATAAGGAGTACGAAAAGAATATAAAAAAAGAAAATGGCAAGTTAATCTACCGATTTGATAATGATACAACCATCATCAATAAGATGACAAAGGATCCTCGTTCTTTTGGCTGGGGAGGTTTGTACATAGGAACTATCAATAATTTTGGCGACGATAAATATGCCGGCGGATTCGGAGCAGAAAGCTCACAGTCTAAAGGCGGACCTTCCTATACGATAGATATGACAGGACATGATTTACATATCCAGACAGATATTTCTCCAGAGGAAGGAACAACCGGATCACAGCCGATGTGGACTTCTGCAGGAATAGCTGCATACAGAGAGGGAACGATTACATTTGATAATCCCGGTGCTATCAATATCAATACCAATATTAATTATTATTATGGAAGCGGTATTCGTGTATCGACAGCGCAACCTACCGACCATGGTTCTCATGTAATCATCAATAATGATAACAAACCGGAACATGCTGTAAAAATCCGTGGAGGCATTTCATCTGCCGGTTATGAAATGAATTATCGCGCGCTGGAGGTATTCACGCAGCCGAAAAGTGCGGGCAACTCTATAATTATTAAAGGCCTTGTGGATATAGAAACCGAAGGCGGAGCAGCCACTATGTTCGCAAGGGAGAACGGCAGCTATATCAGTGTGGGCGGCGGAAGATTAATTGCCAAAAATTATGATTCTATGTGGACCAACAGTGAAAAAGCCCGTATTGATGTCAATATGATAACTGATGCAGATGGTAACGTAACAGATGCCGGAAATAATCCTGTGGAAATCGAGGGACATGCGACGACCATGACGACCTGGTATGGTACGGGCGGTATAATTAATATCGGATTGACTACAGGTGATTCCAAGTTTACCGGTGAATTTGCCGGAGCCGGTACGCAGAATATGTGGCTAAGAAATGGTGCGGTGTGGAATAATACAGGAATTGTATACAATCCTTGGAGCGGTTCTAACTATATAAGTGATATTTCAAGTCATGTAACCTGGCTTCATGGAGGGAATGATAAGAGCAGCGCAGGCAATATTATTCAAAACAGTGCTTCTGATCTGTACATTGACAATTTAGACGGATGTACAAAACTTTTTATGGAGCATGATCTGAATTATGTCGTGCCTGAGTTTGCAAAAAATCCGGATGGAAGTGATAAAGTAGATAAAGACGGAAATAAGATTAAGAATGAAGGTGCCGGACAAAAGAAAATATTTGGAAAATTAGGGAATGTCATCATTGCAAAAGCGCACAAGAGGGAGGGGAAGAATTCAGAAATTTCTTTAATTACAGATAATAAAGGCCTGAATACCTCTTCGGGCAAAGCGGCCGACAAGAATCTGGTGAGCGAGACACTGAACGCACTGGCAGGAAAACTGTACTACGAAGCCTACAAAAACGGAGAAAAGAACCTGGCAGGGACAGTAGAAATTGCAGAAGGCCTCACAGTCCAATCAGCAACAAAGAGACTGGAAACCATGACCTATAAAGCGGGAACAGGACAGGGCCAGTACCTCTATACCCCGGCAACAGAGGATGATCCCAATCCAAACCCGAATCCCAATCCCAATCCGAACCCGAACCCGGATCCCAAGCCTCCCATTATCTACGGAGATAAAGAAACCAAGATGATGAGAGGGAGCAAGACAGCGATGGTATCCTCTATCCTTCTGTGGAGAACGAATAACAATGACCTTGAGAGACGGATGGGAGATATACGGCTTGGAAAAGAAGAAAACGGAATCTGGGCAAGATACCTGGGCGGGAAGAACGAACTGGATAAACAGAAGACCAGCTTCAAACAGACCTACAACATAGCCCAGGTAGGCTACGACAAGAAAAAAGGAAACTGGACAATCGGCGCAGCTCTGGACTACGGAACAGGAAAAGACACCTATGCCAATGGAACAGGGAAAGAAAAACTGGCAAGTTTGGCATTGTACGGAGCCATGCAGAAAGAAGACGGACAGTACCTTGATATCATCCTTAGAGGAAGCCGTGTGAAGAACGACTACACCGTATACAACGAAATGAACCACCGCCTAGAAGGGAAGTACAGGACAAACGGCCTGTCGCTGAGCATGGAGGGCACTTAGGAGGAAAAGACTATGACGCCGTAAGCGACTATGCAGGGGGGAAGAAAATGCACATCCACCAGGACGGAATAAACAGCGTGATAGGGAGAATCGGACTGGGGATAGGAAAAGAGACAGAAAGAAGCAACCTGTTCGCGA